>Ga0187854_10000028_pt1 | contig 212139 bp, 169 predicted proteins | sample June2016WEW_6_15_FD_132445 | JGI IMG/M metagenome (GOLD analysis project Ga0187854, IMG submission 132445) | Peatland microbial communities from SPRUCE experiment site at the Marcell Experimental Forest, Minnesota, USA - June2016WEW_6_150 | ecosystem: Environmental > Terrestrial > Soil >... | reverse complement strand
CATAGACATAGTTGCCGTCAAACCTGAACTCGCCCGTAAAAACCTTCGTGTCCAGGGGCGATTCCTTGGCCCGGCTGTTGCCGTTTAGCCAGGTGAAGTCGGCGAATGCGAAGGGCTCCGCGGGTTTGCTCTTTTTCGCGTCGGCTTCTTTTTTATCGGGGGTTGCCTGCGTATCGGCCCGCAGGGATTGCCCGTCAACGAGAAAGGCTGTGAATACTAAAAGCGGGGCGAAGACAGCGACAAAAATTCTGCGAAGCCAAGGGGCATGCTGAAATCGTAGTTCCATCATCAGGTCCTCCTTGGCCGACGTTTCAAGCCGGCATGACCGCACTTCGTATTTTACGCTTGGACTTTTTTTTGTACGGCAGTGTTTCATAGATGTTTGTTTTGGTCTCATGGATTTACGGAAGTCTACCATTTTTTTCTCATAAGGTGCCGCATATTGCAAGATATATGCCAACAAATCTCTGCCGTATCTGATTAAGAATAAAGGGGCTTGTGCAGTCCCGCGTTCGGGGGCGGCTTGCATTAATCAAGCAAGGTCCTGAACAGGCATTGAGAAATGCAATGGCGGCGGCCTTCATCGCCGCCATTACCTTCTTATTCTGCTTGTTTCGTTCGGATCAGGCCACGATCTCGCCCCGGATGACGGTCACGGCGCGCCCCGCGATCCGGACGCGGTCCCCGTCGAGACGGAGCTCAAGGACCCCGCCCCGGGCCGAGGCCTGGTAGGCCGTCATCGAGACCTTGCCCAGCCGCCGGGCCCAGAAGGGGACGAGGACGCAGTGTGACGATCCCGTCACCGGGTCCTCATCGACGCCGACGGCCGGGGCGAAGAAGCGCGAGACGAAATCGAAGCGCGGGTCGGAGGACCGGCTCGTCACGATGACACCGCGGGCGGGGAGCGATTTCAGGGTCGCCAGGTCCGGTTCGAGCGACCGGACGGCCGCCTCATCGGCGGCCTCGATCAGGATGTCCTCGGCGCTCATGCCGATGAACGATGGCCTGATCCCGAGGGCTCCGACCACGGCCTCGGCCCACGCGGGCGGCTGCGGCTGGACCGGGCGCGCGGGAAAGTTGAGCTCGATCAACTCGCCGTCGCGGCGCGCGGTCAAGAGCCCGCTCAGGGTCTCGAACCGGGCTTCCCCGTTCGGGGCGAGGATCCCCTGCTCCCAGAGAACGTGAGCCGTTGCCAGGGTCGCGTGGCCGCACAGCCGGACTTCGACCTTGGGCGTGAACCAGCGCAATCTGTAACCGTCGCCTTCGGGAAGCGGAAAAGCCGTTTCCGCCAGGTTCATCTCGGCCGCGACATCCTGCATCCAGGACGCCTCGGCCGGCGCCTTGAGGAGGCAGACACCTGCCGGATTTCCCTTGAATGGCTCCGCGGTGAACGCATCGACCTGAAAAATCGGAATGCTCATTTTGGCCTACCCCCTCTCCCTGAATTCACGATCTTGATCGCGATGCCAGCCGGGACGGCGTGCCCCGCCTCTTATTTCTTTTCCGCGGGCCTTTCCTCGGCCTTCTTCTCTTCAGCTTTCTTATAAAGCGCGTTGACGTCGCGCTTGCCGCGTTCGAGATAGGGAACCCCCTTGTCCATCCACTCCGGCAGAGGCTTTCCGAGAAGGTAATGGTCGAAGAACTCGTCCAGGTGGACGGTCCAGTACTTCTGGTTCTCGCGCTCCCGGAGCCCGTGCTTCTCGCCGTTGAAGTTGAACATGTACGCTTCTTTCCCGAGGTGCCGGAGGGCCGAGAAGAACTCGATCCCCTGGTACCAGGGCACGGCATCGTCCTCGTCGTTGTGGATCGTGAGATAAGGCGTCTTGACCCGCTCGACCCAGAAGAGGGGCGAGTTCTCGATGAACTGGAGGGCCCTCGACCAAAGCGGAGCGCCGATCCGGCTTTGAGTCTTCTCGTACTGGAAGGCCCGCGACATCCCCGTCCCCCAGCGGATCCCGCCGTATGCGCTCGTCATGTTGACGACTGAAGCGCCCGCCTCGACGGCGGCGAATATATTGGTCTGGGTGATCATGTAACTGATCTGGTAGCCTCCCCAGCTGTGACCCTGGATGCCGACCCCCTTCGGGTCGATGAAACCCATCCCGAGGACCTTCTCGACGGCCGGGATGACGCATCGGAGGACGCTCGGCCCCGGGTAGCCGACCTCGTAGGCGATGTCGGGCATTAGGAGGACGTAGCCGTTGCTGACGTATCGCGTGAAATTGATGTTCGTTCCGGGCGAGGGCGGATAGTACCGGTGGAGGCCCTCGGCCATCGTTTCATAGATGTAGACCATGAGCGGGTATTTCTTGGCGGGGTCGAAGCCGTCGGGCTTGATGAGGACGGCCGGCAGCGTGAGTCCGTCGCCGTTGATATAGTCGATGCGCTCGGCCTTGCCCCAGCTGTAGTCCGCCTGCTGGGGATTGGCGCCGCTGACCTTGCGCGCCGCGGCGAAGTCGGCATCGCTCACCCAGAGGTCAGGGAACTCCTCGAACCTCTGCCAGGTGAAGACGTAGACCTCCGCGTTCTTGGCCTTGCGCAGCCCGCCGAAGAGCTTGTCGAGCATGACGGTCCTGGCCGGGTCCGCCGGATTGGCGAGGGTCACCCGGTAAGCTCCCGAGGCCTTCGTGACATCGTCCGTCGCCGTCAGGATGACGGGTTCTGTCACCGGCACCGTTTTCCGGTCGGGGTCGAGAGGGACGTAACGGAACACGATCTTGTCGCGGCGGCCGATGCCGTTCGTGACCATCCTCGCCTTGGTCCCGTCCGGGCGGACCTCCCAGACGTCATAGCGGTCGTAGATGAGGACCGACTTGTCCGCATCCGTCCAGCCGCCGGTCCCGTAGGGGCCAGGCTCGCCCGGCGTGTCCCAGGTTTCTTCGACGAAGCTGACGCCGAGCTTGGCCGTCAGGTTGAAAGTCTTCCCGTCCGCGACGCGGTACGCGTAATAGTTGCGGTCCCCGTCGTTGAAATAAAGGAGATAGCTCCCGCCCGGCGAGATCGAAGCCCCGGTGGGCGATTTCTCCAGGACCTTTTTCTTCGAGCCATCGGCCAGGCTGACGAGATAATCGTCCTGGTAGCCGCGGTCCCAGGAGACGAGCTGGCGGTAGGGGAGGTCGGAACTGCCGAGGGCCAGCTTCGCGTCCTCCGACAAGGTGATCTCGGGTAGGTCGTTCGTCGCCAGCTGGACGAATTTCCTTTCCTTGGGCCCGAAGTGGACGACGCACATCAGGCTGCGCTTTTTCTCCTCGTCGGCCCGGGCCTTCTGCATGGGCTGGAGATAGGGGTCCTTCCAGCTCCAGATATCGACCTTGACCGGCTCGGGCGCGTCCTTCGGCTCCTGTTGAGGAGCCGGGGCGATGCCGAAAAAGAGCCGTCCGCCATCTTTCGAGAAACTGAGCTTCCCGTTCTCGCTCACGGTCATGCCGGCCGGAAAGCCCTTGATCTGGGCCGGGACGAGCTCCGCGGCCGCCCCCCCAGCTCCGGCGGCGACCGAGCTAGCCCTTGCCGCCGGGACCCAGTAATAGAGCTTGGAGACCGATCTCTCCGACTTGTAGTCGTCCCGGTCGCAGGTGAACGCCAGCTGGCCGCCCTTCTCGTCGAAGGCGAAGCCCTTGTAATTTCCGAGACCCTTGAGGAGCGTCGCGGTCTTTCCGGAGGCCGTTTCCCGGGCGAAGGCGCCGTCGTTTTCCGGGGTCTTGGAGGAGATGCCGTAGGCCAGCCAGGTGCCGTTCTTCGGCCAGGCGTACTCGACGACCTCCGCGACCTTGGTTTCTTTGCCCGTCCCGAGGTCGCGGATGACGAGATCCGTCCCGGGTTCCTTTTTCTTCTCCTCCTTCTTCTTCTCGTCCTTGGCCTCTTCCTTTTTATCGCCGGCCTTTTTCTCGTCAGGGGACTTGACCGGCGGTTCCATAAGGTAGGCTATCGCGACGCCGGACTCCTCCGGGACCTTGAAGCTCTTGACCCTGTCGACCGTGGCGACCTCGCCCGTGGCAAGGTCCATGATCCCGAGGCCGGACTTGGGCTGCTCCTCGGGTTTCTTCTTGTCCTTCTTGGCCTTGTCCACGTCGGCCTTGAGGGGGGCGACTGTGAAGACGACGAACCAGCCGTCGGCCGTGATCACGGGCTGCTTGCCTCGCGGCGCGCGGAATTCCTTGCCGGCCTTCAGGTCGAGCGCGACGAGCTCGCCGTCGCCGTCCTGGGGGACGAGGGCATAGACGAGCCACCGGCCGTCCCGGGAAAGCTGCGTCCCTTGGATCGACCGCCAGCCGTCGTAGGCGTCGTAGGAGAGGGGCTTCTTGGCGGCGACAGCGAGGCTCGCGGCCGACGCCACAACCAGGATGCAGAGGCTGAAAAGGAAGACCGGACGGACGACGGCATAACGGTATTTCATGAAATTTCCTCCCGGGAGATGCGATCGAGATCGATGGCCATGGGCCCTTGAATATATCAAGCACTCGCCGCCAAGGTCAATCTTCCCGCCCCGGCTTCTGGCTGTGTCGGCGAGCGAACACGTTCGGTTCTTTTTCGGCCCGGTTTTCCGACGTACATTTTGCTTTGTTGGCGGTCATGAAGAGGAGGAGAGCAGCGCTCATCCTCTGAAGTACAGGTACGCCGCGAGGATGAACGCCAGGATAACGGCGGAGGACAGCAGGTCGTGCCAATCCCAGCTCGCCCGGGTGCGCCGGCGATCTTCCTCCGTCGCGGTGCCGAACGCCAGGCTCTTGATCTTCCCGTAATCCGGCTCACTCGTCGCGTAGCTGACGACGATCATCACGATGATCGAGACAATCGTAATGAGGACGCTGAAGTACTGGAAATAGATGTTGTTGACGATCCAGAGGAACGACCCCTCGGGATAGCCCTTGGCGATCGTCTTGGCCGCGTCGACGTACCCGAACAGGCCCAGCGCGACGGGGGTGTCCACCAGCATCCGGGATAAGCCGAGGGCAAAACCCACGATCAGGGCCCAGAAGCAGCCTTTGGCGTTCAGGCGCTTCCAAAAAACGCCAAAGAAGAACACGACAAAGATCGGCGGCGCCAAATAGCCCTGCACCGACTGCAGGTAATTGTACAAGCCGCGGGCTCCTTGGATGACCGGGATCCACATCAGGGCGACGAACACCATGACGCCGGTGGCGATGCGGCCCGTGCGCACGATCTGGTGCTGCGAGGCCTGGGGCTTCCACTTCGAGTAAAGGTCGACGGTGAATAGTGTCGAGCAGGCGTTGAAAACTCCGGCCAGCGAACCCATCAGGGCGGACAGCAGCCCGGCCACGACGAGACCCCGCAGCCCGGTCGGCAGCATGTACTTGACCATCATCGGGAAGGCGGCCTGGGCCACATGCGGGATGGCGCGCCCATCCGCTCCCACCATGGCCTCCAGCCCAGGGACCTTGCCGCTCTTGGCCAGGGCGAAGGCGATCAACCCCGGGACGATGAACAAGTACACGGGTAGGATCTTCAGGATCCCGGCGAAGATGCTGCCGCGGCGGGCGGTCCGCTCGTTCGGGGCGCCCAAGGCCCGCTGGACGATATACTGGTCGGTGCACCAGTACCACAGCCCGATGATCGGGGCGCAGAAAAGCATCCCCAGCCAGGGGTAATAGCCATTGAAATACCAGGCCTCCTTCACGACCTGGCCGGCGGCGTTCTTGGCCAGCACCGGCGCCCAGGTCCCGATGACCCCGTGGGGGATGAGGGGTTTCCAGAGGTTGAACATGTCCGAGCCGCAGATCGCCCGCAGCTCGCTCCAGCCGCCCAGCTTGACCAGGCCGTAGACCGTCAGCGTGACGGAACCTGCGATCAGGACGATGACCTGGACGGCGTCGTTGTAGGCGACCGCCCGCATCCCGCCCAGTATGGTGTAGAGCCCCGTCAGGACGATGACCAGGACCGAGCCCATCCAGAAGCTGTTCAGATGAAGGCCGCCCAGGGTGAGGTGGAGCTCCGGGAGCAGCGTGGCGAATACGACGCCGCCGGCGAAGATGCCGACGGCGATCTTGGACACGACGAAGGTGATCAACGACACGATGGACAGGACGTATCGCGAATGGCTGGAAAAACGCCGCTCCAGGAACTCCGGCATGGTGAAGACGAGCGACCGGGCATAGAAAGGCACGAAGACCCAGGCCAGCACGAGCAGGCACCAGGCGTGCAGTTCGTAGTGGGCCATCGCGACTCCGTCCGTCGCCCCGGTCCCGGCCAGTCCCACGATGTGTTCCGAGCCGATGTTCGAGGCGAAGATCGAGGCGCCGATGATCCACCAGCCGAGGTTCCGGCCAGCCAGGAAATAATCGGCAGCGGTGTCTTTTCTCTTGCGGATGACCCACCAGGCGACGCCCATGATCAGGAGAAAATACAGGCTCAGGGTTATCCAATCCAATGTTTGTAAGCCCATGTGAGACCTTTCACTACGTGAGTCTATCCTTGCATGTTGACTCTAGGATGTCGATCGTGAGGGAAATATAGATAATAAATCTTAAAAAGTAAATAGCCCGGATCGAGCCAGCTCGTATCTGACCTCGCGGGCCTCTATCTCGTCATTTCATGCGCTAAGCGTTCGAGGCGGCGGGGAAGGCCCTTTTTTCCCGAGACTCGTTTAAGATATTTCCTAAAAGCGCGGGTTCGAGTCACTCCGCCCAAGATCTAAAACTTGTTCCGGATATTTCCCAGAAGCGTGGCTCCGAGATACTCCGCCACGCTTCTGATGGTCGCTCCCAAGACTCCGCTCCCTGCCGCTCCCCGCCGGTCAATCGTCGTCGTCATGACCGAGCGACAGGGTCACGGCCCAGGCCGGATACGGTTCGGCGGGGCCCTTCACGGCGCGCCAGAGGATGCGGTTGAGCACGTCCTCCGGGCACGCGTCCGCCTTCCGTAGATCGAGGCGCGCGGAGAGGAGGGCGTCCCGGCGGAGCAGGGCGTCAGCGATCGTTTTCGGCGGCGGGTTCATCTCGTCGAGAGGGACGATGTTCGGCACGGCCTCGAACGGCCGGAAGTCCGGCGTCGCCGTGAAACAGTCGGACATCGGCGTCGCCGTGGCGTCGAGCTGGTTCATCGGCGGCAAGCCGAGGATCTGCTCCATCGTCCGGAGAAGGCTCGTCGTGTTGTACTGGGTCCGGACGACCGCACCGCGCTTCGTGTAGGGGCTGACGCAGTAGGCCGTGGTCCGGTAGCCGCTGACATGGTCGAAGCCGTTCTGAGGGTCGTCCTCGATGCCGAAGATGACCGTCTCCTTCCAGAAACGGCTGCGGCTGAAGGCTTCGACGGTCCGGCCGAAGGCCAGGTCGTTGTCGGCGACGGCGGCGGCCGGGGTGGGCGAGCCCTCCTTTGTCCCGCTCGTGTGGTCGTCGGGCAGGCAGATCAGGATGAGCTGAGGCATCCGGCCTTCGCGGTCCCAGGCCGCGATCTGGTTCGCGATATAGCGCGCCCGCCAGACGTCGGGAACGGCTAGGTTCCAGCCGACGGTGTCCTTGGGCGAGAACGGGGCGATCGTCTCGATCCCGGGCACGCTTCCGATGACCACGTCACCCCGGCCGTGGAGGAACTCGTCCCAGTAATCCTTCCATTCCGGGTCGCCCTTGCGGGCCGGGTCTCTCCAGCCGCAGGCGTGCATCATGAACTCGCCGAAATTCCAGATCGAGACCCCGTGCCGGACGGCGTTGTCCCAGATGAATCCGCTCGGGGCGTAGGCCAGGGCGTCGACCTCGTCGGCCCCCATCCCGTCCGGATAGCTCCGCGGCCAGCCCGCGAAGGACTTTTCCAGGTAATCCGTCCCGAAGGCCGTCGTCGACCATTGGTGGCCGTCGGCGCTGAGGATCCCGCTGCAATAGGTGTTGTCGAGAAGGGCGAACTCCCGGACCATCTTGTGCTGGTTGGGGGTCACCCGCTCGCCGAAAAGGACCAGCCTCGGGTCGCCGTTCCCGGCCGGGACGTCCCCCATCACCTGGTCATAGGTCCGGTTCTCCTTGATGACATAGACCACGTGCTTGAACACGCTGGGCTCGCCGATCCGCTCGGGAACGGGCCGGGGCGGCTCGGAGCGGCGCGGTTTCCGGAGCGCCTGGGCGATCCTTTCCCGGTGATAATTGTTGTAAACGGCGTCTGTCAGCCGCTTGAGCTCGCCCGGCTCCGGAACGGGGATCAGGGACACGGAGCCGTGGTACTGGTGGGAATTGAAACCCGTGCCCCCGGTCTCATCGTCGGCCTTGGGCTCCACGGCGTGGCCCTTGATGTTGGTGACGACGAGCCCGGCCCGCCGCGCGTCGAAAAGGATGGCCCCGGGATACCAGCCGGCAGGGATGAGCCCGAGCAACTTGGAGGCGCGTTCGGCCGGGCTGAACTTGATCACGGCGACGGCGTTCTGGGTGCCGTTCCCGGCATAGAGCGTCTTGCCGTCCGGCGAAAAAGCCAGGGCGTTGGGCGAGGCGCCGAACAGGTCGGCCGGGCTCGCCTTGACCCAGATCGTTTCGACGACCTCGTCGGTCCGCGTGTCGATGACGCTCAGGTTGTCGCTCGCGGCGTTGGCGCAGACGAGATACTGGCCGTCGGGGGAGAGCGCGAGGGCGGAGGAGTGAAGGCCGGCCGCGATGTCCCGGACGGGGGCGCCTGGGGCCAGGCCGATGACGCTGACCGAGCCTTCGGAGGCGATGCGCATGGCGGGGTCAACCCTGACCTCCGTGCCGCGCCCCGCCGGTCCGGTGAGGTCGCCCGGTCCTGGCCGGCGGCCGCCCCAGTTGCTCACGTACGCCTTGTCCCCGGCGAGGACGACATTGAACGGGGCGACGCCGACGTCGAAGGCCCGAACGACGAGCCCAGTCCCGAGGTCGATTTCGAGGAGGCGATTCGAAAGGTTGCCGCAGACGTAGAGCGTGCCCCCGTCGGGCGAAACGGCCAGCCCGGCCGGGATCTCCTCCTCGCGGCGCGGCGCTCCGGCGCGCGGAAGCGGGATCGTGTGCGACGGGCGGACGGCCCCGTCGGGCCCGACCGCAAAGGCCTTGATGCTGCCTTCGACGTTGCTGAGGTAGATGCGGCGGCCGTCGGGGGAGAAAACGAGCCCCGCGTAGCTCAGCTGTCCCTTGGTGTCCGGCTCGAGCGCGTTCGGCGAGGGCGCTCCCGGAAGCGCCTCTTTCAGGTCTTCCGAGGGAAGGCCGACGCGTTGGAGGATCTGGCCCGTCGCCGGGTCGAGGATGATGAGCTCACTCGTCTTGCCGGAGACGGCCAGGAGCCGGCCATCGGGAGAGAGGGCGAGGGCCTGGGGACGGAGCCCCGGCAAGGGGATCTGCTTGCCGGACGGCGTCACGACCTGGTTCGTCGGGACGACCGTCCGGTTCGGCCCGGCGAGGCCGATGGTCGCGGTATCGGCGGGGTCCGGCTTTCGGCAGGAGGCCGCTCCCCAGAGGGCGAAGAGGACCAGGGTGGCGGACAGGGCCGCCTTCCTTCCGGGCCGGTCAACGGGTCTTTGGCTGCATGGCATTCTCGTCCACCTTCGGCAGGACGATCCTCCGGATCGTGCCTGCGATATTCTCGAAATGGGGCTCGCGGACATTCGTCATCTGGACCGTCCGGTCCTTGTCGCCGTCCCGAATGGCGATGAACGACTCGAATCCCGGGCCGGCGGCCGAGCGGGACCTGAGCTGCGTGAAATTGTTGTCGGCGAGGGCCTTTTCGACCGTCGCGAACTCACCATCGCCGAGCTTGAAGTCCTTGTCGACGGTCTCTCCGCCCCTGGGCCTCTTGTGGAAGGTCCCGGTCCGGTCCATCCTGAGATCGATCATGACCTGCCATTCCTCCCGGCCAACTGGCCCGTAGCCGTAGCGGAGGAAAACCTGGTTGGTCCGTCGCTCCTGCTCTTTCTCCAGGTCGCTCTTGCCGAGCTCCTCCGGGTCGGACTGGACGTCGACGGCGACGACGAGGCCGGAGCTGAGATAAAAGTACCGGTAGGTCCAGCCGAACTCGCCGACCCCTTCCAGGTCACAGACGACGGCGGCGTTGCCCGCGATGTCCGCGGCCGCTCCGCCGGTCTTGGCGCACTCCGACCAGCCCGAGAGGAAATCGGCGGGCGAGCCGGCCGCGAGCTGGGCTTTCTCCTCTTCGGTGAGCTGGGCGTACTGGACCTCGACCTGCTCCACGGTCCGGCCGCCCCGCAGCTTCTGGTAGAGCGATGAGCCGACCGGATTGTTGGCCGCGGGGCCCGTCTCATCGACGAGCCGCCACTCCGGAGGGAGGAGGGCCGGGACGGGCTTGGGAGCGCCGTTCTCGTTGAGGACCTCGATGCTGCGGGCCACGTCCATGGCCTCGGTCTTGGTCGGGTGCCACCTGTCCTCGGGGGGCAGACGGTCGCGGAAATTCTGGGCGCAGTATTCCGTGTCGCCCTCCATGATCGAGAGCTTCCAGTCGGGCCGCTTCAGGGGGACGACAAAGACGTCGCCCGGCTCCAGCCGGGCCGGGTTGCCGCCCTCGACCGTGAACTTGAGGGTGCTCATGTTGAAGGCCGAGGTGGGGGTCATGACTTGGAAATCGTCCTTGAGCGCATCCTTGATCGCGACCCCCTCCAGCCGGATGACGGCGTCGTAATAATGGGAAACGGGGTTCGAGCGAAGCTCAAGCAAGTTGCACCGGAGGCCCGGCTCCGGCGCGGCCCGCTTGCATCCGGCCGGCAAAAGGACGCCCAGCAGGACGACGAGAGCCAGGAGAAGGAGACGAAAGAATCTCCGAAGCGGCCGGGGATCGCGAGTACTCATGCTCTTCTCCCTTTCCGGGTTTCCGGGGAACACAGTCCCCATCCATTATCACACTCATCTCCCCGGGGTCAAACCCGTGGGGGCTGATCAGGCCACGGGACAGCCACGGGAGGGGCAGGCGGATGCCTCGTCTCCCGGTCCTTCGTTTAGACTGAGGGGCCCCGGTTTTCTTCTGCCGGCCGGGAGCCGCCGGCCCGTGATCGCATTCGGCGGCCGTTTTCCGCGGCCAGCCTTGCTCGTTGGGCCCGGCGGTGGTAAAATAACATTTTAGGCCTCCGGAGTCCAAAATCAGGAGACGGACATGAGCGAAGCGACGTATTTCTGTTCGGTCTGCGGCAAACAGGTCAAAGTCAAGAAGGGGAAGCCGGTCCCCCTGTGTTGTCATAAGGAAATGGAGCCTCTGGCCTTCTGCACGGCGGTCCCTCACGCCGAGATGGCGAGGGACGACCAGGGCGTCGATCCCTGTGACGACGGGACGCAGCCCCGCAAGCCCAAGTAGCCCGGGGGCTCAGACCACGGCATCTTCCTCTTCAAGCCGGCGACAAAACCGGGCGACCCGTCGGCCGCGCCTTTCATAAAACTCCTGCGGGGGCTCATCCCGTCTTGCCCGGCACCGTGTTTTTAAAAGGGGAGACCTCCCGGATCCTTGTCTCGGCGGACCGCAACAGCGACTCGCAGCTCCCCCGGTCCGGTGATTCGAAGACGAGGATGAGAAATGGGCCGGCGAGGCGGGCCCCGGCGAACTCACCGTTCTCGATCATTTCGACCGTCCTCCCGGCGTTCGGGTCGCTGCCCGGGGAGAAGTAGGCGCGCCGGAACTTCAGGTACGCGCGCCGGGCGTCGGCGGGCGTCCGGTAGCGGCAGACGAGAAGCATCGCCTTGCCCCACTCGGCCTTGTACCGGGCGAGGGCGACTTCGGTCCTTTCGTCGAGGAGGAGGACGTTCTCGTCGGCGAGATAGTAGTGGGCGTTGAGGGACACCTGCTTGTGGAAATAACGGACGCTCTTTTTCTCCAGCCGCTCCAGGGGCAGGCACTCGAGGAGGGCGGGTTTCGATCCCCCCTCCGGGATGGCGGCCGCGACCCTGAGTCCGAGCCCGAGGAGAACGCTTTTCGTCTCTCCCGTTTCCCTTTCGGCCAGGAGCCTGACGAAGTAGGGGCCCTTCCAGAAACGGAGGAGTCCGCCGCCGTAGATGGCCTCGCGGCCCACCGGGACATCCTCGCCGTCCGGGTCGTTGGAGAAGACGCCGTAAGCGTCTGCTGCCGTGCCCATGTCGTAAATTTCGGCGGCCAGAAGTGACCCGGCCGCGTCGAGGTATTCCCGGACAAGAAGGCGCCGGAAGCCGTAGCCGAGATAGGTTTCGCCGCCCCCGTCCAGGTACTCGAAGATCGTGCCCCGGGTGAAGGCCCGGTCTTCCCGGGATGGCTTCCAGCCGGCGATCTCCTTCGGCAGGAAACGGGCGAGGTCGGCGCCGGGGTCCGCGGAGGCCAGGGGAGGCAGGAGGCCGAGGACGATGAGACAGGCGATGAGGAGCGGCATCAGGCCGGATTCCTGCTGATCAGCTGGAAAAGGAAATAGAACGTGCCGCCGATCAGAGCCGCGCCGGGGATGGTGAAGATCCAGCTCCAGACGATCTTGAGGGTGACCCCCCAGCGGACGGCGGACAACCGCTTGGTGGCCCCCACGCCCGAAATGGCGCCGGTGATGACATGGGTCGTGCTGACGGGGACGCCCATGTGAGTGGCCAGGAAAATGCTCATGGCGCTCGCGGTCTCGGCGCAAAAGCCGTCGATCGGGCGCAGCTTCGTGATCTTCTGGCCCATGGTCTTGACGATCCGCCAGCCGCCCGACAGGGTCCCCAGGGCGATAGCGGCATGCGCGCTGAGGACGATCCAGAGGGAAACATGGAATTCCTTCACCCATCCGGCCGAATAAACCAGGCTGGCGATGATGCCCATGGTCTTCTGGGCGTCGTTGCCGCCGTGGCCGAGGCTGTAGAGTCCCGCCGAAAAAAGTTGGAGCCGCCGGAACATGCGGTTGATCCGGGCGGGATGTTTTTTCCGGACGATCCAGACCGTGACCCAGGTGAAGAAAACGCCGAGGAACATGCCCAGCAGGGGGGCCAGGAAGATGAAAATGACGGTCCTGACCCAGCCGTGGGCAATGATGACGCCCGGTCCGGCCCTGACGATGGCGGCGCCCGCGTAGCCGCCGATGAGGGCATGAGAAGAGCTCGTCGGAAGCCCGAGGAGCCACGTCAGAACGTTCCAGCAGATGGCGCCGAGCAGCCCGGCGAAAATGACGAGCGGAGTCACGGCGGACAGGTTGATCATTCCGGCGCCGATGGTCTGGGCGACGGCCGTCCCGAAGACGAGGAAGGCCACGAAATTGAAGAAGGCGGCCCAAATGACGGCTTGCCGCGGGGTCAGGACCTGGGTCGAGACGACCGTGGCGATGGAGTTGGCGGCGTCGTGCATGCCGTTGGTGAAATCAAAGGCCAGGGCGACCAGGATGATGAAGACGACGAAGACAAGGCTCGGGACGGGCATGAAGCTCAGCTCGTCTTGACGATGATGCCCTCGATGATGTTGGCGACGTCCTCGCAGCGGTCGGCCGCGATCTCCAGCCGCCCGTAGATCTCCTTGAGCTTGATGAGGTCCTTGAGCTGATCAACCCTTTCGGTCGTTTCGAAGAGGTTGGCGATGGCCTCTCTGCAGACGACGTCCGCTTCGTATTCCAGGATGTTGATCTGCTTGCAGAAGGCGTCGACCCGGCCAAGGGTTTCGAGATTATTGAGGGCTTCGGAGATCTGGTGGACCGCCTGGCTGATGATTTCGACGAGTTCCTTCATCTCCGGGGTCGGCTTGGGGACCTTGAAATAGTTCATCCGGCTGGCCACGCCCTCGATGCAGTCCAAAACGTCGTCGAGCCCACTGGCCAGGCCGTGGATGTCCTCCCGGTCGAGAGGGGTGATGAAGGTCTCCCGGAGCTTGGTGAAGATCTCGTGGGTGATCATGTCCCCCTGGTGCTCGATGTCCTTGATATGCTGGTATTTTTTTTCCACGTCCTCATAGTTGTTCACGAGCTCCTGAAGGGCCAGGATGCCGGTCTTGAGGTTGGCCGCGTCCTGGCGGAAAAGGCCGAAAAACTTTTGGTCCTTGGGGAAGAATCGGAGTTTCATGCGGGATTTCCTCAGGGCGGAAATATATTCGAGGCGGTGAGAATTGTCAAATGAAGGGCCCGGACACCTAGAGCTTGAGGATGACCTTGGCCCGGGTCAGGAGCGTCGTGAGGAAAAGGACGAGCGCGGTCATGACCGCCGCGTCCATCATGCCGGGGAGCCCGCCCTTCCCGGCGAACGGCCAGAAGACCCGCCAGAGGTTGAGGTGAAGGAGTCCCCCGAGCAGGAGGAGGACATTGCTGATCTGATCGGGCAGGAGGTAGGCCGCGAGGGGGTTGCGGCCGGCGGGGATGAGGAAGGAGGCCGCCCGCCGGAGCTTCATCACGTCGAGGAGGATGTAGAACAGCATGAAGACAAGGCAGCAGATCCCCGCGGTGGCCAGGGCCCACGATTCGGTCCCGGCGATCTTGCTGAAGCCGTGGAGGGGCCTGAGGAGATAGCCTGCCAGGACGAGCAGGACGCCCAGGATGGACAGAAAGCGGATGCGGCCCCTGGGTTTCGAGAGGCCGGAGCTGGGAAGAAAGAGCGTCCCGGCAAGCATCCCGGCCGTCACGATCGCCGTGTGGGAGCCGAAGATGCTCCCGACGCCGTGCTGGAGCAGGCGGTTGACCGGTCCGAGGAAATCGAGGGCGCCGTGGCGGCCGCCGATGTAGAGGGCGGTCATGAAGCCGATGGCGCCGGCCAGGACGGTCCGGTTCCCCTTGCTGGCGATGAAGAGAAGGCTCCCGGCGAGATAGGTCCAGCCGATCATGCCCAGGATCCCCCACCACGAATGCCGGAGCCAGGTCACGACGCCGTCCTCCCCCTTGCCCCGGAACACGATGACCAGGAGTATGAGCAGGGCGGCGGCCGCGATCCGCATCGCGAGCTGGGCCCTTCTTTTCCTCGGGCCCACGTTCTTCGGATAAGCGGTCCAGAGGACGAAGACGGCCGCGTAAACCAGGAAATACCACAGGTGTTCGGGGATTCCCGTATCGCCCGCAGAATAACGCTCGGCGTTGACCTGGATCAGGCCCAGGAAGAGGAGAGCCAGGGTGCGCAAGACGACGTGGCCGACGATGCGCGCGGCCGGGTCGCCCAGCTCCTTCCGCTTCGTCAGGGCCAGGGGGATGGAGACCCCGACGATGAACAGGAACCCGGGAAAGACGACATCCGTCAGAGTGAAGGTGTCCATGGTCGCGGGCGCGTGCCGGAGGAGGAAGGGGATGGCCGACATCGCGGCGATGGAATTCACGAAAACCATGGTCAGGATGTCGAATCCCCGGAAGGCGTCGAGCGCGGCCAGGCGCTCGCGGGGAGGCGCCGCCGGCGGATTCCCTTGATTCGTCACGGCCGGCTGGTCCATCGCAGCTCCTTCTAAAGGGCCGCCAGGAGCCCGCGGACGTAGCCGACCGATTCCGCGAGCCCCGGCAAGGGATCTTTTCCGTCTTTCTCGTACTCGAACGAGGCCGTGCCCCGGTAGTCCAGCCTGATCAGGGCCCGGAGGAACCGCGGCAGGTTGATGATGCCGCGGCCCGCTTCGACCGGCCCGCCGTCCTTGTCGGCCGCCGTCACGTCCTTGAGGTGGACATCGAGAAGACGTCCGGCGTATTCCTCCGCGGCCGCGGCCGGGTCGATCCCCGACCGCATGCAGTGGCCGATGTCCAGGCAGAGGCCGAGGCGTGGATGCAAGCCCCTGATCCTTTCGAGGACCGAGCGGGGCGTCGGATAAAGAAGGTCTCCGGGGCCGTGGTTGTGGATGGCGAGATTGATGCCCGATTCCCGGGCCTTCTTTTCGGCGAGGGGCAGGAGCGCATGATCGGGGACGCCGACGATGACGCCCATGCCCCCGGCCCTCGCATAGGCGAAAGCCCGCTCGACCTCGGCCGGCGTTTTCATGTAGATGACTCCGCACCCGTAGGGGACGAGGCCGGCCTCCCGGACCTTGCGGACGGCGGCGGCGATCTCCGCCGCGGAGCTCTGGAGCGGGAGGTGAACATCCTTGAGGCAGATCCGCCGGATTCCGACCTTGCCGGTCATCGCGATCGCGGCGTCCAGGCCGAATTCCCGGAAGGTGTAGGACGCGACCCCGAGCTCGAACGGGACGCGCGGCCGTCGTCCCGCCTGACCGTCCCGCCCCGAGGGGCGGCTGGGGGCCAATGATGGCGACAAGGCCTTCAAGCCCGTCGCAGTGGCCCAAACGGCCGCCGCCGCCCCGGCGGTGCCCTCGATGAATTTCCGTCTCGTGACCGTCGTCATCTGTTCCCTTCTCTCCTCGGGCTCGCCGCCCCTACTATACAAATTTTGGGCGGCCGCGGCTATGGCTTTTTTGGGTCGCGGTTTTGCGAGAAGGGATCGAGGGGAATGAGAAGGGCCGAGGGAACGGCGTGAAGAACCGCGCTCTCGAGTGGAGGCCATCCCCTCGGCCCATTTGACAGACTCGCCGTGACAGGACCCATTGCTCCTTATGTTGAACCCGTGGCCGAGATAGGTTACTATAAAGGGGGAATCCTGAACGCAAAGGACGAAAGGACCGAACCATGGTCGAGAATTTCATAGGCGATAAGACCCGGAAGGTCGCCCTCCTCATCGACGGCGACAACGCCCAGCCGTCCCTCGTCAACCAGATCCTGGCCGAGGCCGGGAAGTACGGCCTGGTCACCATCCGCAGGATCTACGGCGACTGGACGACGACCAGCATGTCCGGCTGGAAAGCCGCCCTCCACGACAGCGCCATCCAGCCCATCCAGCAGTTCCGCTACACGATCGGCAAGAATGCCACGGACAGCGCCATGATCATCGACGCCATGGACATCCTCAACGGCCACCTTGTCGACGGCTTCTGCATCGTCTCGAGCGACAGCGACTACACCCGGCTGGCAACGAGGATCCGGGAGACCGGGTTCTTCGTCATGGGGATCGGCAAGCGCTCGACGCCCAAGGCCTTCGTCAACGGCTGCAACATTTTCATTTATACGGAGAATCTCGTCCCTCGGGAGCGGGAGACGCGGCGGCGCGACCGAGGTGGACCGGCGCGGAAGGGCGGCGGGAAGGAAACGCGGGAGGAGCGCGAGGACCACGATGACCAGGAAGATAAGAGCCGGAAGTTCGACCCCGTCCCTCTCCTGAGGGGGGCCTTCGACATGGCTGTCCACGAGGACGGCTGGGCCAACCTGGGCGAACTCGGCTTTTACCTTCGCCAGCTCGACCCCGGCTTCGATCCCCGCACCTACGGGTTCAAGCAACTTTCCCAGCTCATCAAGAGCCAGCCCGGCCTGTTCGAGATCAGGGCGCGGGAGGAGGCGGGCGGCGGCTCCGCGGTCTACGTCCGGCTGAGGGAAAGCCGCGAAGAGCCCGAGCGGGCCTAAAGCCTGATCCTGTAACCGGCGTAAAGAGCGAACTTCATCCGGCTTCCGAATACCTGGCCCGCGTCCAAGGCCGCATGGAAGGGGAAATAGGCCTTGACCCCGACGTTGAACCCTTCGAGGCGTCCGAAGAGGTCGTAGAAAAGCGGCAGCTCCAGTCCCGTCGTCAGGAAGGCGCGGTGGAGGTTCGCCCGGCCGTCCCAGAATTCGAACCCCAGAGGCTTCAGGCTGACCAGGTCGGCTTTGGGAAGATGAAATTCCAGGGTAAAAGGGGAGATTTCCAAGGTGCCGGCGTAGGCCTGGGCGTCAGGGCTCGTTCCACCAATGTTGTAGTCGATGACTCCGAGACTCAAGGAGGGCCGCCAGTTGACGAACGTCAGGAATCTGCTGACCTTTTCCATCCCCCATACCCCCGGGGAGAACTCCAGGGATGCCCCGGCGCTCGACGGTTGCGAGAGATAGGAAGCCGACAGGGTCAGGTGAGGGTTGAACGTCGGCTTGCGGAGGTCCTGCGGGTTGATGAAGTGGGGGGAGGCGTTGACGATCCTGCCGCCGACGACATGGACGAGAAGATAATGATGGCCGACGCCGGTCACGTCGTCCCTGATTTCGACGGATTTTCCGGCCAGGGGGCCGCCGAGATCCTCGAGTTTCTGATTATAGGCGTCGACCCAGGCCGTGGTCTTTCCGGGCAGGAGATTTCCTCTCAGCGGTCCGCCCCCGCCCCCGGAGATGTAGCATTGGACGGTGTGATCGGCCGACCCCGGCGCCTTCGCGATGAGAGTGAAATGCTCGTAGGCGTGGACGCACGAGCTGAAGACATCGGAGGCATCGGCAAAGAGGGCGTCGTCGAAGATGCTCGGAGCCCCCTTCTCCTCGCCGGGCTGGGGAAGCCCCAGGTCCAGCCAACTGTTGTAGCCGACACCCGGATTCGTGACGCGCCGGGAGCTGTTGAAGATGGGGCTGTGCATGGACACGACGAGGGTCAGGCCGCGTTCCCGGGCGTACGCGGCGACCGCCCGGTAAAAATCGGATTGGCCGTTGAAAGGGCTGACCGTGAAGAGGTTCAGCCGGTGCTGCTCTTTCGGGTCGGCGTAGAGGGCCTGTTTCAGCCGGGCGAAGTTCGGATAATGCCAGCCCCGGGCCATGGAATCCAGGAGCAGGAAGACGACGTTCCCGGCTTCGAACGCGTAGTGGATCATGTTGTCGGAATTCAGGACGGGGACCGTGCCGTAGCCGGCCTTCCGGAAGATCGCCGCGAGCCGGGGCGCCAGGCGCTCCTTGCCGGCCCGGTATTCAGCTTCGTCGCGGGGCGGATTTTCGTTGAATTTCAGGTAAAAACGGCCATCTTTCTTGAGGACGTATTGCTCGGCCAGGTATCGAACTTCGGCCGGTTCCCCGAGCTTCGCGGAGAGCTCGCGGAAGGTCCTTTCCGGGAGGTCGGCCGGCACGGGGTAGAGGATATGCGGGTTATGGATCCAACGGTCCCAGTCGAAGAACGATTTGAGATAGACGGGCCCCATGGGGGAGTCGAAAAGATCCGTGTAGTGGCTTGGGAGGCGAGGCCGCATTCGCAAGAGCTCATGGTTGCCGGTGACGGGAAAGATCGGTTTCTCCCGGATGAGGGCCTGGAGATAGGGATAGGAGACCCCGTCGGGCCCCTTCCCGGCGAAGGCTCTCTCCAGACCGTCCCATTGCTTGGAGCTCGAGCCTTCATGGACGAGGTCGCCGTTGAGGATGACGAAGCGGATCCGGTCGTAAAGACGCTCGCCGGTCTTCTCGTCGACAACTTGCAGCATGTCCTTGGCGATGACGTTGAAGACGGCGTGCCCCAGATCCTTGGGAAGGTTCTGGATGTCGCCGATCAGCACGAAATAGTAATCGTCGAGCCTGTTGCGGGGATTCGAGGCTTCCGTCAGGAACCTCCCGGCGAGGTCGATGTTCCGGTCTTTGAACTCCTGGCCGGCATCCGCGGCAGGCTCCGGGGCGGACTCGCGCCCGCCGGCCGGGGCCGTCAAGGACAGGGCCAGGAGGACCGACACGCCGGCAAGAGCGCATCTGACTTTGTTCTTCATAAGATCATTCTCTCCCGAGCATGGATATGGACATCCATTATACTCCACCCCTCCGGATCCCGATTCCTTGAGAGCAGGGGATGATGTCCGGACTTGCCGAAGGACGACGTTCCCCCCTATAATATCTTTCTCATGGCCCGTTCTCAAGCGTCCGGAAATGGGCCGTGCCATCATCGGTGCCTGAAGGAGGGACCCATGAAAAAGCTCACGATCCTGAGGATCGCCGCGGCCGCGGTCATCGTCTTCGCGGCCCTTTCCCTCGGCCCGGGCCGCCCGGAGATCCGGGCCCTCGACAACGGCCTGGCCCTGACCCCGCCCATGGGCTGGAACTCCTGGAACAAGTTCGGTTGCACGATCGACGAGAAGGCCGTCCGCGAAATCGCCGAGGCCATGGTCGCGAGCGGAATGCGCGAAGCGGGCTACCGATACATCGTGATCGACGATTGCTGGCAGATCGACCGCGACAGCAAGGGCAACATCATCGTCGATGGAAAAGCGTTCCCCTCCGGGATCAAGGCCCTGGCCGATTACGTCCATTCCAAGGGCCTCAAGTTCGGGATCTACTCGGACGCCGGGACCAAGACCTGCGCCGGTAGGCCCGGGAGCTGGGGGTATGAGTTCCAGGACGCCCGCCAATACGCCGAGTGGGGCGTGGACTACCTGAAATACGACTGGTGCAACAACGGCGGCCAGAATTCAGAAGCCGCGTACTCCCGGATGAGGGACGCCCTCCTGGCGTCCGGCCGGCCCATCGTTTTCAGCATCTGCGAGTGGGGGAGCACCAAACCCTGGCTCTGGGCCAAGGACATCGGCAACCTCTGGCGGACGACGGGCGACATCCAGGACATGTGGGAGGGGAAAAAAGACTGGGGCGGGCTCGGCGTCATCCAGATCATCGACCTTCAGGTCGGCCTCGAAGCGTTCTCCGGCCCCGGCCACTGGAACGACCCCGACATGCTCGAGGTCGGGAACGGGGGCCTGACGGCGACCGAGTCCCGGACCCACTTCAGTTTCTGGTGCCTGCTCGGGGCGCCGCTCATGGCCGGGAACGACCTGCGGACCATGAAGCCCGAGACGCAGGACATCCTGACGAACAAGGAGGTCATCGCCATCGACCAGGACCCGCTGGGCAGGCAGGGGAGCAAGGTGAAGGGTGACGGGGATCGCGAAGTCTGGTCCAGGCCGCTCGCCGACGGCAGCCGCGCCGTCATCCTCCTCAACCGCGGCAAAACGGAAGCTCAAGTCACGGTGAATTGGGCGGAGATCGGTTACCCCAAGACCCTCGAGGCCAAGGTCCGGGACCTCTGGCAACATAAGGACACGGGGGCGTTCAAGGGCAGCTACTCGGCAACTGTCACGGGCCATGGCGTCGTCATGGTCAAGATCACGCCCTGAGTCGCCGAAAGAAGATCAATTCAGCGCCGACGTCACAGCTCGCGCAGGGCCGAGGCCACGGGACGCCGGACGGCCCGGATCGCGGGAGGGAGACCTCCGACGAGGCCCATGAGAAGGGCGAAGACGACGCCGACGGCCAGCAATTCGGGGGTGATCCGGAACGCGAACGCGAGGTGCGAGAAGGTCTGGAAATTGATGGTCCCGGTGGTCCAGCCGTTGACCGGGAGGACCGCGACGCACCCGAGGACGCCTCCCAGGCCGGCGATGAAGAGCGACTCGAAAACGAACGAGAGGACGACGCTCGCGCCGCCGAAGCCGAGGGCCCGCATGGTGGCGATCTCGCGCGTCCGCTCCGAGATGGCCGAATACATCGTGTTCAACGCCCCGAACACCGCCCCGATGCCCATGACGAAGGCGACCAGAGTGCCGAGGACGGTGATCATGTTCGTCAGCTGCCGGGAGTTCTTCTCGTAATACGCCCGCTCGCGCTCGGCCTCGACGGAGAGCCGGGGATCGGAGGTCAGAGCGTCCTTGAACCCCTGGAACGCATCCGGCGAGGTGAGGTGGACGGTGATGGACTGGAAGATATTCTGGGGCCTCTTGTAGACCTGGTTGAGGACGAGGGCGTCGCACCAGAGCTCCGAATCGAAGGCGCTCCCCCCGGCGTCGAAAACGCCGACGACAGCCCACGTGCCGCCCCCGAACGCCACCGTCCTCCCCAGATCGAGACCGGTGTAGGTGCCGGCCACGTTGCGCCCGGCGATGAGCTCGTTCAGCCCGGTCTTGAACATGCGCCCCTTGACGATCCTCACGTTTTCCCGGACGTCGAGGACCCGCGGGGACGTCCCGCGGATCTGGACGTTGGCGTCGGTCCCGGTCTTCTTGAGCGGAAAAGCGGCGATGACGACGACCTCGGGGCTGACCAGCGGGCCCTCCGGCCCGCGGGCGACCCCAGGGGCGTTCTGGATGGCCTGGACCTGGTCGAGCGAGATGATGCTGATCATCTCGGAGGCCGCCCCGGCCCTCAGGGCGATGGCGTTTCCGGGCGACCCCGAAGCCACGAGCGTGGCCTTGAACCCGTGGGCCATCGAAAGCATGGCCACGAACACCCCGACCGCGCCGGCGATGCCGAGCACCGCGACGATGCCGGACGTCCAACGCTGCCGCACGCTGCGCACGTTGTAGATGAGCGGGATCGGCATGGTCAAACCCTCCGGAGCGCGTCGACGACCTTGAGCCGCATGGCCGAAAGGGCCGGCAACGCTCCGGCCAGCGCCCCGGCGACGAGCGCCAGGGCGATTCCGAACACCAGTTTGGATCCCGGCAGGTAGACCCTGGCCCCGTACATGAAGCTGGACAGCCGAGGGGCGACGGCCTTGGCCGCCAGAACGCCCAGTGTTCCCCCGACGAAGGCCAAGAAGAGCGACTCGCCCAGCACGAGCCAGAGGACCAGCCCGTCTCCGAACCCGACGGTCTTGAGCACGGCCAGCTCGCCGGTGCGCTCGCGGACCGCGATGGCCATCGTGTTCCCGGTGACGAGGAGAAGGGTGAAGAAGACGACGGCCCCGATCGTCAGGATGAGGAATTCGATGTTGCCGATCTGCTTCACGAAGGAGGCGGCGAAGGACTTCTCGGTTTCGGTCTTTGTCTCCCAGGGGGAGTTGGCGAAGCGCTCGTCGATGCCGGCCACCACCTGAGGAGCGTTGTCCGGGTTCGCGACCTTGACGATATACCAGCCGACGAGCCCCTTCCAATAGGCCGGCCCGTTTTCCTCGAGGTAGTCGCGGCGGAGCCAGAACTGGGTCGTGTCGTCGTCCCGCCGCGCCCCCCTATAGATTCCGCAAAGGTTGAACTGCCACACGCCCGTGATGTAGGTGCCCCTGATCGGGATGCGGTCGCCGATCTTCCAGCCGAACCGCTTGGCCGTCGCTTCGCCGACAATGCACGCCTGCCGGTCCTTCAGGAACGCGCTCCACTCGTCGTCGGAGACCAGGAACTCGGGGTACATTTCGCGCCAGGTCCCGGGCTCGATGACCATCTGCGGGAAGAAGTTCCGTTCGTCCTGGTAGACGCCGCCGAACCACGTGGCGTAGGTCACGGCCTTCACTCCGGGAACCTGGAGGATCCGGTCGCGATAGGCGATGGGCAGGGGCTGCATCAGTGATACCCGGTTGATGACGATCAGGCGGTCCGCCCCGGCGACTTCGACGCCCTGGTTGAACGAGCCGCGGAGGGCGATGAGAAGGCCGAAGAGAAAAAGGGCCGCGGCGAACGACCCGAGGGTGAGCGTCGTCCGGACCTTCTTCCGCCTGAGGTTGGCGAGGACAAGAGCCAGGTATTTCATTTCGGTGTCCCCGTTCCCTCGACGAGCGCGCCTTTGTCCAGGTGGAGAATGGTATGCGCCCGTTCGGCCGCCCGCGGGTCGTGCGTCACTATGAGCACCGTCTTTCCGTGTTCGTGCACGAGGCGGTCGATGAGGTCCATGATCTCGTCCGCGCTCTTTCTGTCAAGGTCGCCGGTGGGCTCGTCGCAGAGCAGGAACGTTGGGTCGGTGACCACGGCCCGGGCGATGGCCACCCGCTGTTCCTCGCCTCCGGAGAGCTGGCGCGGAAAATGGCCGGACCGCGCGGTCAGCCCCACGAGCCCCAGGGCCGTTTCGACATGCTTCCGCCGTTCGGATCTCGAAAGCTTGGTGAGCAGCAGCGGCAGCTCGATGTTCTGGAACGCGGTCAGGACCGGGATCAGGTTGTACATCTGGAAGACGAAACCCACATGGCGAGCCCTCCAGGCCGTGAGCTTATGGACCGAAAGGGCCGTGATCTCCTCCCCGGACACCGCGACGCTGCCCGTGGTCGGCAGGTCGAGCCCGCCGAGCAGGTTCAGCAGCGTCGTCTTGCCCGAGCCGGAGGGACCCATGAAGGCCACGAACTCCCCCGGCTCGATGTCGAGGTTCAACCCCCGGAGAACGCGCAGGTCTTCGCTCCCCCGGTGATAAGTCTTGCCCAGGTTCCGGGCCTGGATCAGGCTCTTTCCGTTCGAGGTCCCGTCGATTCTGACCATGGCTTCCTCACTTGATCTTGACGCGCTGACCGTCGTGCAGGCCCTCAGGCCCCTTCACGAGCACGGTATCGCCTTGGTTGACGCCGGCCATGACTTCGACATCGGTCCCCCGGTTTTCCCCGAGGGCCACGGCCCGGCGCTCCAGCCGGTTTTCACGAACCAAAAAAATGATCTTTTTACCGTCGACATCCCGCACGGCCGCCTGGGGGATGAGGGACCGGGGCGCCGCGGCCTTCCCGGCCCCGGCGGATTCCTCGGCCAGAAAGGCCACTTTGACCCCCATGTCCGGCAGGATCCGGGGGTCGAGCTTGTCGAAGGAGATACGGACTTTGACGGTGGCTTTCTGCCGGTCCGCGGTGGGGATGACGGTCCTGACCTTTGAGGGGATATGCCAGTCGGGATAGGCGTCCAGGACAGCGTCAACCTTCTGGTCCGGCTGGACCCTCGCGATATACGACTCGTTGACGTCCACCTCGATCTCGAGAGAGGCCATGTCCACGATCGTGGCGATGCCCGTCCTGGTGAAACCGCCTCCCGCGGAGATCGGCGACACCATTTCGCCGAGTTGGGCGTCCCTGGAGACCACGACCCCCGCGAACGGGGCCCGCACTGTGCAGTTGTCGACATCCTGCCGGGCCACGCCGATCTCGGCGTCGGCGGCCGTGACCTGCTCGCGCGCCGCCTGGATCTGGGCCCGGAGGCCGTCGACGGTCGTCTGGGCGAGCTCGCGCGCCTCCACGGCGGCGAAGCCGGCCTTCTCGAGCTCCAGCTGGCGCTTGAGCTCCCGCTCGGCGTTGGCGAGATTGACATCGAGGTTGGCAATGAGCGCCGCGGTCGCGTTGCGGGCCGTGCGCGCCGCGAGCAGGCGCCGCTGGGCGTCGGAATCGTCGAGCCGGGCGAGCACCTGCCCCTCGGCGACGCTCATTCCTTCGTCCACCAGGACGTCCAGGACCCGGGCGGTGATCTTCGCCGCGATGGTCGCCCGACGCCGGGGGGTGACATAACCGCTGGCGTTCAGCAGGATCACCCCCCCGGCCTCGCCGGCCGGCCGCGCCGTCGTGACCTCGACCACGGGCGTCCGGCCCCTGAGGGCCAGGACCGCCGCCGCGATGATCAGAATGGCAAGCGCCACGGCCAAGCCCTTGCGCAGCCTCCGGCCGCCCCGCCGATCGTTCCGCGCGCTCTCGTCGATCCTCAGGCCCGTGATATCCGGGCCGCTCGTGCTCTGCTGTGCGTCCATCAATCCGCTCCTCAATTCATGCGCCGTAGGTCCCCACCATAAAGGCACGCTATTTTACCCCGCGACCGAGAGAGCGTCAAGATAGGCCTCAAGACTGGGCCCAGGCCTGAAGGGGCGAAAAAAACGTTAGAACCCGGGGCGCGGTTTTTGTATATTAATTGGGCACGAGACGGATCAGGCTCACGGTCAGGGAGAGTCCATGAGGTATTTCGCCAGAGCCATTAAGGACGGACAGGTCCGGGGACGTCCCCTTCTTTTGCCGCTGTTTCTGCTTCTCGGCCTTTATATCCTTGCCCCGCTTCGAGGAGAGGATGTGGCCAGCCACCCCGCCGGCCAAATAAGGGCTTACGCACCCGGCAGCGTCCGGATCATGCCTGCGGATACGCCGGCGCAGCTCATGGAAAAAGCGGTCCGCGTCATTCCATCCGAGCGCCAGATCGCCTGGCAATCCCTCGAGTTCCAGGCCTTCTTCCATTTCGGCATGGACACCTTCACGGACAGGGAATGGGGGCTGGGGACCGAGGACCCCAGCCTCTTCAACCCGACCGATCTCGACACCGGCCAATGGGTCGAGGCGGCCAAGGCCGCCGGGATCAGGGGCGTCATCGTCACCGCGAAGCATCATGACGGCTTCTGCCTTTGGCCGAGCCGCTTCACCGCTCACTCCGTCAAGGCGAGCCCCTGGAAAAACGGGAACGGCGACGTTGTCCGGGAGGTGGCCGACGCCTGCCGCAAGGCCGGCCTGAAATTTGGCATCTACCTTTCTCCCTGGGACCGGCACGAGCCGAGCTACGGCGACTCGCCCCGCTACAACGAGCATTTCAAGAACCAGCTCCGCGAGCTCCTGACGGGATACGGCGAGATCTCCGAAGTCTGGTTCGACGGAGCCTGCGGGGAGGGGCCGAACGGGAAACGCCAGGTCTACGACTGGGAAGGTTACTGGAGCCTGATCCGCGAGCTCCAGCCCGGGGCGGTCATCTCCATCATGGGCCCCGACGTCCGCTGGATCGGCAACGAGGCCGGCTCGAACCGCGAGAGCGAGTGGAGCGTCGTCCCGGTCGCTCAGGCGGACGACCGTCCCGCCGAAAAGGATCCCGGCGGGATCGCCGCGCTCAACGCCACGGCTCCGGACCTCGGCTCGCTCAAGGTCGTCGAGGATACTGCGAAGAAAGGCGGCCGCCTCATCTGGTACCCGGCCCAGGTTGATGTCTCTATACGGCCGGGCTGGTTCTACCACGCCGCCGAGGACCTGAAAGTCAAGACGCTCGACCATCTTCTCGACATCTACTACGGGGCGGTAGGAGGGAACGCCCAGCTCCTGCTCAACATCCCTCCCGACCGGCGCGGCCGCCTCCACGAGAACGACGTCCAAAGGCTCAAGGAATTGGGCGACAGGCTGAGGGCGACATTCGCCGTGAACCTTGCGGCCGGGGCAAAAGCCGTCGCCGCCCGGGTCGGGAGCACGGCGCCGGGACCCGGCCCTGAGAAAACGGTCGGCGACCCGAAAAACGGTTGGATGACCGGAGACGGCATGGCGAGCACCGCGGTCGCGTTCGATCTCGGTCATCCGGGAACATTCAATGTCGCCATGCTCCAGGAAGACATCCGCGCCGGGCAGCGGATCGAGTCCTTCGCTTTGGACGCCTGGGACGGGAAAAGGTGGAGCGAGATCGCGCGCGGCACGACGGTCGGCCACAAACGCCTATTGCGCTTTCCTGCGGTCATGTCCGGGAAGGTCCGTCTTCGCATCCTGAAAGCCCGGGCGCCAGTCGCGATCTCGGAATTCGGCTTGTTCCTCGACCCGGCCCGGGCGGAGACGCGTCCGGCGATGACGCGCGTGCCGGCCCCGTTTCCTGAATTCCCGTATTCTTATCGGGGGAGGGACTGAGATGACGAATAAGATCATGAGGGCGGCCCTGCTCTTGGGGATCCTCGGATTTGCGATGATCGGCGCCCTCGCGGCGGCGCGAACGGCGGCCAGCGTGGAAACCCAGGGACCATTCCTGCCGAGCTGGGAGTCCCTGAAAGATCATAGAGTCCCCGACTGGTACATGGACGGCAAGTTCGGGATCTTCATCCACTGGGGCGTCTATTCCGTGCCGGCCTTCGGCAGCGAATGGTATCCGAGACAGATGTACCTCCAGGGGTCGGCCGAGTTCAAACACCACGTCGCGACATACGGGCCGCAGAACAAGTTCGGCTACAAGGATTTCATCCCCCTTTTCAGGGCCGAAAAATATGACCCCAAGGCCTGGGCCGAGCTCTTCAGGAAGGCCGGGGCCAAGTTCGTCGTCCCGGTGGCCGAGCACCATGACGGTTTCCCGATGTACGACTCAGCCCTGACGGCCTGGTGCGCCGGAAAGATGGGGCCGAAGCGCGACCTCATCGGCGACCTCGCCGCGGCCGTCCGGCACGAGGGGCTGGTCTTCGGCCTCTCGACGCACCGGGCCGAACATTGGTGGTTCATGAACGGCGGGAAAAAGTTCGATTCGGACGTCCGCGACCCGAAATATGCGGATTTCTACGGGCCGGCCGCTCTCGAAGGCACCCAGCCCGACGCGAAATACCTCGAGGACTGGTACGCCCGTTGCGCCGAGCTCGTCGACAAGTATCAGCCCCAGCTCGTCTGGTTCGACTGGTGGATCGAGCAGCCCGTCTTCCAGCCGTACCTCCAAAAATTCGCGGCCCACTACTACAACCAGGGTCTCCGCTGGGGAAAGGGCGTGGCCATCAATTACAAGAACAGGTCCTTCCCCGACGAAGCGGCCGTCCTGGACCTCGAGCGGGGCCAGCTGGCCGACATCCGGCCGTTGTTCTGGCAGACCGACACGGCGATCTCGAAGAACTCCTGGGGGTATGTCGTTCCGCAGGACTACAAGACGGCGGGCTCTATCGTCGGCGACCTGGTCGATATCGTCAGCAAGAACGGGGCCCTCTTGCTCAACATCGGCCCCCGGCCCGACGGGACGATCCCCAAGAAGGAGCAGGAGATCCTGCTCGCGATCGGGAAATGGCTGGGCACGAACGGCGAGGCGATCTACGGGACGAGGCCTTGGCGGGTCTACGGCGAGGGCCCGACCCGGGTCAAAGGGGGCATGTTCACGGACACTGAGCGGACGGATTTCACGGGCCGCGACATCCGGTTCACGACCCGGGGGGATGCTCTGTACGCGATCGTCCTCGCCTGGCCGGGTGCGGAGGCCATCATCCGGTCCCTCTCTCCCGACCTGAGACTCTACTCGGGTGAGGTCGTCAGCGTCGAACTCCTCGGATCGAACGAAAAGCTGCCCTGGACCCGGGACGAGGGCGGGCTGAAGGTCAAGATGCCGGCCCAGAAACCCTGCGACTACGCGTTCGTCCTCAAGATCACAACGAAGCCCGCTGACGGAAGAAAGTAGATCGACCGGCCACCCGCCCGCAGATTTTCTTGGGCTGGCCGTTCCTGTCGACTCGTGCTAAATTGGGGGACAAAGAGGAGGTGAAAATGAGCTCCTGGAAAAAGTACGCGGCGGAATTCATCGGTACGGCGGCCCTTGTGTTCATGGGTTGCGGAAGCGCGGTCATCGCCGGCGAGAAGGTCGGATTCCTGGGGATCTCCCTGGCCTTCGGCCTGTCCGTCCTGGTGATGGTCTACGCCATCGGCCCGATCTCGGGCTGCCATATCAACCCGGCCATCACGATCGCCATGCTGACGGCCGGAAAGATTAAGGGCAAGGACGCCGTCGCCTATATTGTGGCCCAATGCCTCGGCGGGATCGCCGGCGCGGCGGTTCTCCTCCAGGTCGTCGAGAGGCGTTTCGGCTATTAGATGGCCGCCAACGGGCTCGGCCAGAACGGCTACGGCATCCATTCCCCGATGGGCTACTCGTTCGTGGGCTGCTTGACGGCCGAGATCATCCTGACGGCGCTCTTCCTTTTCGTCATATTCGGCGCGACGAGCAAGAACGCGCCGCAGGGCTTCGCCGGCCTGGCCATCGGTCTTTCCCTGGCCCTGATCCATATCGTCGGGATCCCTATCACGGGGACATCGGTCAACCCGGCGAGAAGCCTCGGACCCGCCTTGATGGTCGGGGGGGACGCCCTGTCTCAAGTCTGGCTCTTCCTGCTCGCTCCCGTGATCGGCGGGGTCCTGGCGGCGGTCGTCTGGAAATGGATTCTGGGACAGGAATAAGCCCTCAGACGGACTTCGCTTGCTTTTATCCCGAGGCCTTCTCGCGGCCGCGGGCCGCCGTCCGCGGACCTTATTTACTTCGGGCCCGGATTTCTTTATATAATATTGCGGTCATGCGCCTCGCGGCTTTCACGACGAAAGGAAGATAGCCATGCACCTTCAGGCCATCGACTGGGTCATCGTCTTCGCCACCCTGTCCGTATGTTTCATCCCCGCGTTGTTCTTCGGCAAGCGGTCGGGCAAGAACACCTCGGAATTTTTCGTCTCGGGACGGGCCGTGCCCTGGTGGCTGGCGGGCCTGTCCATGGTGGCCACGACGTTCTCGAGCGACACCCCGAACCTCGTCACCGACATCGTCCGCCGGAACGGCGTCGCCGGCAACTGGGTCTGGTGGGCCTTCACCCTGACCGGCGTCGCCACGGTGTTTTTCTACGCCCGGATGTGGCGGCGCTCCGAAGTCATGACCGACCTCGAGTTCTATGAGCTCCGCTACTCCGGGAAAGCGGCCGGGGTCGTCCGCGGGTTCCGGTCCGTGTATCTGGGCTTTCTGTTCAACTGCATCATCATGGCCACGGTCAATCTGGCCGCCTGCAAGATCGCCGCGATCCTGTTCGGCCTCGAGCGCTGGCAAACTCTCCTTCTCGTCGGCATCCTCAACGTCATCTTCGCCACCTTCACCGGGCTTTGGGGCGTCCTGGTCATCGACATGATCCAGTTCTTCATCAAGATGACGGCCGTTATCGCCGCGGCCTACTTTGCCGTCAAGTATGTCGGCGGGATGGGCGTCCTTGTCTCGAAGCTCTCCGCCACGACGGGGCCGAACGGGGTCCACTTCCTCAACATCCTGCCCGACTTCAAGAGCAACTGGGACCTGGCCATCGCCATCTTCATCATGCCGCTTGCGGTCCAGTGGTGGGCCGTCTGGTATCCGGGAGCGGAGCCGGGCGGCGGCAGCTACATCGCCCAGCGGATGCTGGCCTCGAAATCCGAGAAGGACTCCCTCGGGGCCGTGCTGTTCTTCAATATCGCCCATTATGTCCTCCGCCCCTGGCCGTGGATCCTGGTCGGGCTGTGCTCCCTGATCGTCTACCCCCAGCTCGCGGATATCCAGAAGGCTTTCCCGCACCTCAACCCAAGCCTCCTCGGCCACGACATCGCCTACCCGGCCATGCTCAAGTTCCTGCCGGTCGGGTTCATCGGCCTGATGGTCGGCGGCCTCATCGCGGCCAACTCCTCGACCAACCTGACCCACCTCAACTGGGGGGCGTCCTATCTCGTCCACGATTTCTACCGGCGCTTCCTGAAAAAAGACGCCACGGAAAAGCATTACGTCATGGTCGGACGGATCGCCACGGTCGTCCTGTTCCTTGCCGCGGGCAGCCTGGTCTTCGTCCTGGACACGGCCAAGGACAGCTTCGATATCATCCTCCAGGTCGGCGCGGGGACCGGCCTCCTCTACCTCGTCCGCTGGTTCTGGTGGCGGGTCAACGCCTGGTGCGAGGTCAACGCCATGCTCAGCAGCTTCGGTTTCTCCGTGCTCATGCTCGTCCTCCGGAAGGTCGGGGTGGTCATCCCCACCCACTATGCGCTCATCCTGACCATCCTGGCGACCACGGTCGTCTGGATGCTGACGGCCTTCTTCGGGCCCAAGACCGAAATGCCGACGCTCGTCAAGTTCTACAGGAAGGTCCGGCCCTTCGGGCCTGGGTGGGAGCCCGTCCGGAAGGAGGCCGGGATCTCCAAAGCAGAGGCCAAGAGTTCCGGCGACAACTTCCCCGTGGCCCTCGTCGGCTGGGTGTCGGGCTCTCTCACGATCTGGTCGGCCCTATTCTCGGTCGGGAACTTCCTCTACGGCCGGACGACCTACGCGCTCGTGCTTCTGGGGATCTTCGCCGTCAGCGGGACCGTCCTTCTCCGGGTCATCAACAGGCTCTGGGCCAAAGACCCGATCGTGCCGGAAGCCAACAAGCCGATTTCATAAGGCGGACCTCGGCCGCCGGCGGCTTTTCTCTCCCTTTTTTCTGAGTTGAGGTATAATCTTTATCTTTGAAACGATCATGAACGCGGTCCCAATCGTCATCGGCTCCCTGCTTTTTGTTGCCCTGGCCTACCGTTATTACAGCGCCTTCATCGCCGCCAAGGTCCTGGCGCTCGACGACAGCCGCCAGACCCCGGCCTATACACTGAGCGACGGGGCCAACTACCATCCGACGAACAAGTGGGTCCTTTTCGGCCACCATTTCGCGGCCATCGCCGGCGCGGGTCCGCTGATCGGTCCGGTCCTAGCGGCCCAGTTCGGCTTCGCTCCCGGGCTTCTCTGGATGCTTCTCGGCGCCGTCATCGCCGGCGGCGTCCACGATTTCCTCGTCCTGGTGGCCTCCATCAGGCACAAGGGCAAATCGCTCGCGGAGATCGCCCGGCGCGAGGTCAGCCCCCTCGCCGGGGCCGTGGCCTCCCTGGCCATCCTCATCATCATCGTCGTCGCCTTGTCCGGATTGGGTCTGGCCGTGGTCAACGCCCTCCGGGAGAGCGCCTGGGGGACGTTCACCATCGCCATGACCATTCCCATCGCCCTCTTCGTCGGCCTCTGGATGAACAAGCTCCGTCCAGGCAAGATCGGCGAGGCCAGCGTCATCGGCGTCGCCGCGGTCTTCGCCGCGGTCATCTTCGGCAACACCGTCGCCCATTCGTCGTTAGCCCACGTTTTCATCCTCTCCCGGGAAGGCATCATCGTGGCCCTCGCCGTCTACGGGTTCTTCGCCTCGGTCCTCCCGGTCTGGCTCCTCCTCGCGCCGCGGGACTACCTGAGCTCCTATCTCAAGATCGGCACGATCGTGGCCCTACTCGTCAGCGTCTTCGTCGTCCATCCCAACCTGAAGATGCCGGCCTTCACCCAATACGTTCACGGCAACGGTCCGATCATTCCCGGCAAGCTCTTCCCGTTCCTGTTCATCACCATCGCCTGCGGGGCCATTTCGGGTTTCCACGCGCTCGTCTCATCGGGGACGACACCGAAGATGGTCCGCAAAGAGTCCGAAACGAGAATGATCGGCTACGGCGCCATGCTGGTCGAGGCCGTGGTCAGCGTCGTCGCCCTCATCGCCGCCTGCTCCCTTTTCCCCGCGGACTACTACGCCATCAACCTCAGCCCGGCGAAGTTCGCGAGCCTGGGTCTCTCGCCGGTCAACTTGGCCCAGCTGTCCCGCGAGGTGGGGGAGAACATCGCCGGCCGGCCGGGCGGGGCCGTCTCCCTGGCCGCAGGCTTCACCCAGATCTTCTCGGCCATCCCGGGAATGCGCGGGGCCATGTCCTACCTGTATCACTTCGCCATCATGTTCGAGGCCCTTTTCATCCTGACGACGATCGATGCGGGCACGAGGATCGCCCGGTTCTGCGTCCAGGAGTTTGCCGGCCGGGTCTGGAAGCCCATGGAGCGGACCAACTGGCTTCCCGGCGCCTTCGCCGCGACCTTCCTCGTCGTTTTCGCCTGGGCCTATTTCATCTGGACCGGGAACATCAGCAATGTCTGGCCGATGTTCGGCACGGCCAACCAGCTCCTGGCGGGCGTGGCCCTGGCGGTGGTGACGGTGGCGATCATCAACGCGGGCAAGGTCCGCTACGTCTGGGTCAGCCTGGTGCCCTTAACGTTCGTGGCCGTGACGACCCTCTACGCGGGCTGGTTGAACATCTTCGAGAATTTCCTCCCGGGCATCTCGGCGCCGGGCCAGCGGACGTTGGGCATCGTTAACATCACGCTGACCGTCGTGATCATGGTTTGCTCGGCTGTCATCCTGGTCGAGTCCGCCCGCCGGGCATACCGGGTCCTGGTCAAAGGGCAATACACGGTCCAAGGAAAGCCCGTCAACGCCTCGGACCCCGGCTTCAAGCCGCCGGAATTCGGCGAAGCCTGAGCGGGCGGTCCTCAGGCCGGCCCGGCACCCTTATCCTCGGCCCCCGAATGTCGCCCGAAAGTGCTCCCAGCCGTCCGCGATTGTCCGTTCGACCGGGATGTAATCGTGGGAGAATTCCCGGCGGCTCTTTCCGTTGGCGTAATAAGCGAACCAACCGCTGAGTCGGCCATAAGATGCGGTCAAGAGCGGCCGCCTCCCCTTGATACGGCTGATGAACTCAAGCATTCCTCCGGCGGCGGCGACCGCCGGGCTCGGGATCCGGAACGGAAAAGCCTTTCGGCCGCAGCAACGGCTAATCTGGCGGATGACCTCTGCGTATGGAAGGTTGCCGCCTACAACCAGGTATTTCTCGCCGATCCGCCCGCTATACAGAGCCTTCAAGATGAGGGCGGCGAGGTCGCGGACATCGACGATGGCCAACCCCCCCGCGAAGGAACCGAATAGTCGCCCAACGCAGATCGACCGGTAAAGCCGGTTGTGGGGCGTTTCCGGGTTAAGGTCGCCCGGGCCCATGATGGAAGCGGGATTGAGAATGATCGCTCGTAGCCCCCGCTCGCGGACGGCCGCTTCGACGGTCTTCTGGCCTTCGTATTTTGAGGTCATATAATAAATGCCCCCGGGCCAGTTGAATGGCGTTTCCTCGTCGGCGGGCGTCCCGTCGACGCGGAAACCGATCGCGCCGACCGAGGACACATGGACAAGCCGCTCGACATCCCACCTCAGACAGGCCTCGACCACAGACCTGACGCCGTCACGGTTGACCCGCATCAGGCGCTCCGCGTCGCGTTTCCAGTACGAGATGAATCCGGCCATGTGGATGACGTGGCTATGGCCTTCCACGGCCCGGGACACGGCCGCGGCGTCGGCGATATCCCCACGGATGATCCGGACGTTCTCACCGGTCCAGGTCCGCGGGACTTCGTCCCCCGGGAGGACGAAAGCCGAGAGTGCGGGCGCGCCGAATCTTCGGACGAGCTCGGGCATGACGACTGAGCCCGCGAATCCAGTCGCGCCGGTGACCAGGATTTTCATGACGTTATGCCGCCCGGCGCGGCCGGTGGTATCGGTGATAGAGAAAGGAGTCGTTGGCGATTCCGACTAGGGCATGGATGACAAACGTATAGAGAAAGGACCCCGTGGCGTAGGCGATGAGCCCGAGGACGAATCCTGCTCCCAGCGCGGCAAAGATCTCCGAGTCGGGATGGCCGAAGTGATAGACCGTAGAGATGATGGTCTGCCCGGCCAGGGCTGGGACCAGCCCGACCGTCGCGACGAGCGGAAAAAATAGGACTCCCCATGAGGGGGAACGCGACCGCAAGATAAATATAGAGAATGTCCCTGACGCCCGCCGCGCTACTTGATAAACCCATTTTCTTTTTCCTTCAGGTACCAGGCCACGATCTCCGGGATCTGCTGATCCGTCCGATCGTCGGGCCGGTAGCCGAGCTCTTCGATCGTTTTCGAGATATCATACGTCGTTTCTGAAGTGACACGCTTGATCCGGTAATAATTGACCGGCGGCTCGAAGCCAGGCCGGAGCTTCCGGACTCCCTTGAAGAGGCCGGCCAGGGCGAAGGCCAGCCACACAGGAACATAGACCCGCTGCCTTATCCCGACTCCCGCCTGGAGACCCGTCAAGAACGACTTCCATGTCGGGAGAATGCCGTTCGTCACGGTGTATGCCTTGCCCTCGATTCCTTCTTTCAGGAGAGCCAGCTCGGCGGATTGGCACAGGTTCCCGCTATGGCAATAGCCGAATCGGTGCCGGCCGTGCCCCACGATCAGAGGCACCCCGCGCTCACACGCCTTGAGCATTTCGGCGCACGAGACCCGGTCGTGGGGGCCATAGACATCCCCCGGCCTGAGGATGACGACCGGAAGGCCACGGGTTTTCCACTGGTCGAGAAAAAACCGCTCGGCCTGAAGCTTGTACCGGGCGTAGGCGATAAAGAGGGCGGGTTTGCCGGGCTTTTCTTCGGAAATGTCGGTGGCGTCGAAGCCGAGGGTCAGCGCCGTCGAGATATGGACGAGTCTCTTCAACGGCCGTGGCATCTCTGCGATCTTCCGGACCAGGTTGACGGCTAGGAGGTAGACCTTCTGGCGGCAGGTCTCGTCGTCGGCCGTGTCTGAAACGATCGAAGCCGAATGGATGACATGCTCGATGTCTGCCGGGATCCTGATCGTTTCAGGGTCCTGAAGGTCGCCGTAGATGAGCTTGACGTCCAGGCCTTTCAGGCTGTGGATGTCTGACGTCCTGCGGACCAGGCCGTGGACGTCCCAACCGCGGGCCAGGAAGTGCCGGCAGAGGTTTGTGCCGATGAACTCGTTGGCGCCCGTGATCAGAAGCTTCCTCACCCTTCGCTCCTGCGTTTCGCCGCCGCATTCCAGGCCTTGGGGAACGCCGGGGAAACGATCATAACAAGAGACGCGGTCAGAATGCCAAGCACGGTGTCCGAGAGATAATGGTAGCGGAGGTAGAACGTAGAAACGTAAAGGGAAATCATGATCGGCGCAAGGAAATAGAAGGCGGGCCGGACATAGCGATAGGCCATGAGCCACATGACCGTCGCGATGGCGCAGTGGGGGCTGGGGAGATTGCTCCCGATCTCATGGACATGGGTCCGGATGTATTCGCCCCAGGCCGTGAAGAAGCCGCCCTTGAGCGGGACCAAATAGGCGTCTGCCATATGGTAAAGGGGGCCGGCAATGGGGAAGATCATGAACCCGAGGAAGTAGGCGAGGTTGGCCAAGGCCAGGGTCAACAGGTAATCCTCGAGAGGTCGCTCGCCCCGTTTGAAATAAATCAGGGCGCCGAGGGCGGGATAGCCGAAGACGTAGATGACGTAGGCGAACATCAGCCATTCCGTCAGAGGCGGCGAGATGAACCTCTGGAGCCAGACCGTGGGCTGGACTCCGAAAATGGCCTTCTCCCAGCCGAGAAGCGCCTCGTCCTGCCAATGATGGACCCATATCAACTGGGAGTGCTGGCAGATTAGGAAAAGCTCGTAGAACAAGATCTGGACCGCGCCCGCCCGGACCAAGAAGTACAGGATACGGTTCTTCAGCCGGGGCAGGAGATAAATGGAACCGACGTAGACAACGGTCCAGAATCCCGTCCGGGCGAGCATGGCCCATGCGCCGGTGACCCAGTCGTGAAAAACCGGGATGAGGATCGCGAACAGAAGGAGGGAGCCCAGGACGACGGCGTCGGTGGCCTGGAGACCGGCCTTGAGGAAAGTGATGCGCGTGCCGTAGAGGCCGGAGATGCGGAGGCTTTTCGCGTCCGATGCCGCCTCCGTCATCTCATTTTCCTCCATGCTCACAGTACCAAGCGACGGCGTGCCGGACGGCATCCTTCATGTCCATCGTGGGCTTAAAGCCGAGCTCTCTTCGGATCCTCGACCCGTCGTAAACCCAGCAGCGCTTCCGGGCGTCGACCACGTGCCCGCGGGTGAAGGCCGGCCTCGTTCCGCGGAGCCGGGCAGCGGCTTCGGCGAAACCCGCGGCGGCGTATTGGACGACGAATGGAACGGGGAGATAGACACGGCGCACGCCGAGAGACTCTGCGACAGCGCTCGTGATCTCCCGCCAGGAGTAAGCCCGCCCGTCCGTCACGAAATAGGTTCGCCCGGCGCTCCGCGGGTCCTCCGCGACTAGGATCAGGGCTCGGACGAGGTCCTGAACGCTCAAAATGCTCGTCAGGGTGTCCGCGGTCCCTATGATCGGGAGGATCCGCTTTCGGATGAGCAGGATCGCCTCCGTCAGCTCCTTCTGTCTTGGCCCCAGGATGTTCGGCGGCCGGACAACGGTTACGGGAAGGCTGTCCTTGCGGTCGAGGACGATCTTTTCGGCGGCGAGCTTGCTCCGACCGTAATCCGAGATCGGCCGGGATTCGTCGTCCTCGTTCAGCGACTTTCCGCACGGGCTTGGGCCAGCCGCCGAAACGCTCGAAACAAAGACGAACTTCCGCAGGGCAGAGTTGGCCTCGCGACAGGCCTCGAGAAGGTTCCGCGTTCCCCCCGTATTGACGTCAAAATGAGTTTCCGGGTCGGGGGCGTCGATCACGCCAGCCAGGTGAAAAACGTAGTCCATCCCCTTGACAGCCGCAGCGAGGGAAGACTTGTCCCGGGTGTCGCCAAGAACTCGATTGATCTTCAGGCCCTCGAGCCCCTTGGTCACGCTCGTACGGCGGATAAGACAGAAGACGTCATGGCCCTGCTTAGCCAGCTCGGCGGCCAAATGGCTCCCGATAAAGCCGTTGCTTCCCGTGACCAGGGCTCGCATCCCCGCACTCTCGTGGTGAGAGGATATTATCAGATTCCCGGGGAAGAGGGCAATCCGGACCCGGGGCTGGAGATCCTGAGGGACTTCTTGCCGGCGTGCCGCTTCACCTCGGCCTTTTTCAGGCGCCGCGATTAGATACCGGCACTTGCCGTGTAGTATAATTAAGAAAATAATCCATGTGTGGAAGGGCCAGATGAGCATCAGGGAAAAACGGGCCTTTTTTGGGGCTTTAGCGATGATGGCCGCGGTTACGGCAGCTATCGCGGTGGGGGAGAAGAATATGGCTATCAATATCGAAAGAAAAATCTGCCGGTCGACTGATGGGGTCACGATCGTCTATTCGGCCTGCGGGGCGGGGGAGCCGGCCCTGGTCTTCGTCCACGGGGGGCTGGCAAACCGCAGTTTCTGGGACGCGGAGCTCAAGGCGTTCGGGGCGAGCCACCGGGTCATCGCCCTCGACCTCGCCGGCCACGGGGAATCGGGGACGGACCGGACGAAATGGGGTCTGCCCGAGTTCGGCGCGGACGTCAAGGCCGTCGCCGATGCCGAAAAGCTCAAGCGCATGATCATCTTCGGCAACTCGCTCGGGGGACCGGTGGCCATCGAAGCGGCCCTGCTCATGCCCGGCCGGGTCGCCGGTGTCGTCGGCGTCGATACTTTCCAGAGCCTCGATTACAAGATCACGCCGGACGAAGCCCGGCAAAGGGCCGAGACCTTCCGCAGGGATTTCGCGGGCAGCGTGAAGGCCATGACCAAGGCCCTCTTCCATCCGGACGCCGACCCCGGCATCGTGGCCGAGGCTGAGCGCCGCATGGCCAAGACCTTGCCCGAAGCGACCTGCGCCATGTTCCTGGGCCTGGCCGGATATGACACGGCGGCTTCGGCCCGCAGGCTGACCGTCCCGCTCCGGGCGATCAACGGCGACCTTTATCCGACGGACCTGGCCGGCGTCAGGAAGGTCAAGCCGGATTTCGACGCGATCGTCATGAAGCACATGGGCCACTACCCGATGCTCGAGCGGCCGGACGAATTCAACCGCCACATCGCGGCGGTCATCGCGGAGCTGGACAAGAAAAGCTAGCGATCATTTCGCCGAGATGAGAGTCGCCGCCGAAAAGCCGGTCGGGCGCATGACGTCGATCACAACCCGGCGCGGTTTAGCGCTCCTGACTTCGACGGGAACCTCGGCCTCCTCTCCCGGCCTGAGGTCGGGGAGGGGCGTTTCGCCCCATTCGACCGGTATGTCACCGTCCCCGTAGGCGATCCAAACAAGTTTGTACCCACGGAGAGCATAGGCGGGGATGTCCTTCCTTGTCCGGACGACAACGGATCTCTTCCCGGCGTTTTCGCGGGCTCTTATCTCAGCGATGGGGCTCGATTCGCGGCGCAAAACGTCGTAGGAAGGCTTTCTCGCCCCGTAGAGGTCCACGACGCCGTGGACGCGCTGCTTGAGGACACCGAGGCCCTTGTCGCCGATGTGGGTCCGGTAGTCGTTGTAGCAGAAGAAGATGAGTCCCGCGACCCACGGGTAGTCCCGGAAGACCCGGTTGTGGCTCCGCAGGATCTCGGCCCGGCGGCCGTCGTTTTCCGGCCGGTCCTCCGTGCAGGCGCAGTAGCCGTACTCGCTGATGACAATGGGTTTACCGGGGAAGGCCCGGTGGATCGCTTCGAGATTCGCCCGCATGGCCTCGACGGTCCCGCCGTACCAGGTTTCGTAATATTCGTTCCATTCAATGAAGTCCATCTCGCCGGCGACGTCGGCTTCCGGCGTTGTTTCTAGGGAGCTCGAAGCATAGGAGCAGAGCCGCTTCGGGTCGAGGCGCTTGGCCTCGCGCAGCATCTCCCGGACGAACAGCTTGGCCGGCGGATTCTGACCCCCGACTTCGTTGCACAAGCCCCAGGAAAAAATGCTGGGATGATTCCGGTCCCGGCCGATCATCTCCCGGAGCTGCTCGAGGCCATTCGTCAGGATATCGTCCGAGGGCCTCTCCGGCATGCCTTTGAAAGTATCGCCGCCCCACGTCGGGACTTCGACCTGGATGAGGATGCCGTTCCGGTCGCAATAATCCAGGACCCGCCTGTCCTGCTGCCAGTGGACGCGGGTGAAGACGCAGTTCAGATTTTTGAGGTCGTCGTGGTCGTGGGTGATCCAGGCCCCGGGCTCGGCCATGCCGTAGGCGGGGTGGCTCCCGGCCATGCGTTCGACGCCGTGGAGGCGCGCCGGCTCGCCGTTGAGGAGGAACTCGGTCCCGCGGACTTCGATCCTCCGGACGCCGAAGCTCGACGAGAGGGAATGGACGGCCTCCCCTCGATCCGAGATCGTCACCTCGCCCGCATAGAGATGGGGATGGTCGAAGTGCCAGAGCTTCGGGGCATCAAGGACGGCTGCCGGCAGGACGATCTCCCGCGACGTCCCGGCCGGGAGACGCGCCTCGATGGCGCCGGCATTCTCCAGGGCCACCAGCCCCGTCGCCTCTTCTAGGATGCGGTATCCGACCGTGACGGCGGCGTCTTTTCCCGAAGCGTTCCGGATGGCCGCCCTGATCTGGAGGGCCGCCGTATTCTTGCCGATGTCCGGCCAGGCGTCGACCCTGATGTCTTCGAGAAAGACAGGCGGGGCCAGGAGGAGGCTCACCGGCCTCGTGATCCCGCCGTCCGGGGCCCAATCATAGGAACGTTCCCGCGGCAGCATGGAGGGAGAGAACGAATTGTCCGCCCGGACGGCGACGGAGTTCCTTTTTCCCGGCTCGAGGAGGTCCGTGATATCGATGGTGAAAGCCGTGTAGCCCTTCTCGACGTGCTCTCCCGCCGGACGGCCGTTGACCCAGACGCGGGCCGTGTGAAAGACCGCCTCGAACTCGAGACGCGCGACCAGTCCCTTCCACGAAGCAGGGGCATCGAATTCCCGGCGGTACCAGGCCCTTCCCATGTATCCGGCCGTTCTTTCGGAGACCTGCCAGGTGTGGGGGACTTGGACCTCCTCCCAGCCCTCGCCGGCCCCGCCGGGCTTGTGCCAACCGAGCGCCTCGCCCTCATTTCGGGCGTCGGTGCGGAAGGCCCACGTTCCCGACAGCGGAATGACTTGATGGAAGATCCTGTCGGCCGTGCCGGGACCTTGGCCGGCGCAGGAGCTCCCCATGACCACGGCCCCCGCGGCGGCCGCCTTGACCCCGTCTCCCAGGAACTTCCGGCGCGTCCATTGAGTCATGATCTCCCTCCCGCGGGCTAGTATGGCAACGGCCGGAGGGAAAAAGCAATCCCTTTTTCGAAGTCCGGGCCGGGCTCAGGGGTCCTTGGGCTTCTCGAGAAGCCCCATTTTCAGAAGGGCCGCGTCCCCGCGGCTCATCACGGGGCCGTCCTCGGGGAGGTAGAGCATCACCCCTCCCTTGACCGGCCGCAGGGCGATCTTCCCCTCCTTGGCCAGTTCCCCGGTCACTTCGATGGGATTGGCGCCCTCGAAGTAGGCCTTGAAGGCTTCGTTGAACCCGCTGTAAACGGAATGGATCCCTTTGTAGTTGGCCAGCCGCAGCTTCGAGATGGCCAGCCGCACGAACTCCTCTCGCCCGATCTTGGCTTTCATCCGGACCTCCTGAATTTGGATCTTCACCGAGAAAGACGGTCCCCTGGGCTCCGGAATTCTCACCCTCTGCCCGCGAATATCCGTGTCTCCGGCCGGGGAGTTGCGTATAATGGGGCCGGCCGGATCAAGGATAACCATCAAGGAGAAGGCGATGGCCCGCAAAATCAAAGAGGTGAAAGCCAGGGTCCTCAGCGTGAAAGGCGAATGCAGCCTCGGTCACAAGGCCGGGGACGTCGTCCGGTTCACTCAGACGGGCGTCGACGGGAAGATCTGCGTCCATGCCCTTTACAGCATGCTGCCCAAGGTCTTCGCCATGATGTTCAACGCCGAGTTCCCCTGGGCTCAAAACACGGACGTGCTGACACATCCGTGCCCGGATGCCGCTAACCCCGTCGTCTTCGAGCTGACCCGGATCGACGAGGAATAGCTCCGGCCGTCGCTTCGGGCTAGTTCCGCTTTTCCCCGGGGACGAGCCGGAACGTCTCGACGGCGTGGTGGCCGACCTTCAGGACGAAGCCGTCTTTCGCCGGCTTCAGCCCCTTCGGGGCCTCCTCGATGATGTTGACGCTTTCCAGTGATCTCAGCGGGAAGAAGAGGTTGAGGCGGGCCTCGGCGTCCTTCCCCTCGATGTCGTAGACCCGGAGGATGACGGAGTCGTCGTCCTCGGCTTTCTTGAGCGTGCTGACCAGGATATTCGGGGCGGAGAGCGAGAGGAACGACATCGTATCCGGCAGGGAAGCGCCGGCTCCGGCCGCCGGGTTCACGAGGGCGATCAGGGGATTGTTGGGCTGGATCCCCTGTTTATAGCCGCTCCGCCAGCCCGGTCCATGGCTCGTCAGCGAAAAACGATAATGATGGTCGCCCTCCTGGAGATACCAGTTCCCTTCGCTGTGGCAACTCCGCCGGGACGCGAGGAGGATGGGCTGGAGGACCGGGTACGCGACGGGTGAGGTCGTCGGATCTTTATAATCGCAGACGGCGACGCTCGTGCTCAAGGTGACCCCGAAACGGTCGTCGCCCGCGCTGAGGAAGTTCTGGACCTCGCGTGGCCGGATGTCGGAACACTCTTCGTCATAGACGAGATTCCCGTAGGCCGGGCCGCCGGGGCCCTTGATCTCGCTCGAGCCCACCTCGACGACGCCCAGGGGCACCTCGTAGGCCACCCGGCCTTTTTCAGCGTTGACCGGGAGGGCCATCCGGAATTCCCTGTACGGGTCGCCGTCCCAGCCCAGGAGGTCGACCTCGCAGTCGATCCGCTTGACATCGTTCCGGACGATGAGCCTCTGCCGGACCGTGCAATTCTTGAGCGGCTGCTCCAGGATGAAGACCGTCTTCATCGGGCCGGATTCTGTTTCGCTGAGTTTCCAGGCCGGGCCGTGCAGACCGAGCCGGTCGAAGCCCTCCATGGTCGGCTGCTGGACCCGCCCGAACTCGCCGGCCCCGTTGCCGACAGACTGCATGGTGAAAACCTCGAAGCCGAGGAATTTCCCGGCGGCCAGGACATCCCGGCCGAGCTCCTTGTCGAAGATGCTCTTGACCCCGCCGGGGGCGAGCTCGATCCTATAAAAAGCGTTCTCGACGCTGTTCGCCCGGGCCGACGCGGGATTCATGACGCTCGCCGGCCGCCCTTCGGCCAGGTACCAGGTCTTGTAACCCAGGCCGGGGACGTCCCCGGCGGCGAATTCGATCCTGACGGCGCCCTCGGCCTGGCCGGGGAGGGCGGGGAGCCGTTGATACGCGGTCTCTTTTCCATCGCCATCGCGAAGGAGGAAATCCCCGCTCCGCGGCGTGACCAGGCAGACGACGGGATCCGTCCGCTTCCAGGAGAGGGTGTTGAAAACGATGAGGGGAACGCCCGGGTTGGGACGGGTCTTGATGTGAGGGGCGATACCGGCCAGGGCCGTGGAGAGCATGTCGCGGCCCTCGTCCCGGGCGAACTCGTATTTTTTCCGGAAGAGGCGGTCCGTGACCTGCCCCTCTTTTCCCCCCCAGCCGTGGTCCGGATAGATCGCGGCCTGCCAGGCCTCCTCGAGCCGGCGGGCCGGATAGGCGCTGAAGCCGCCCTCGATGACCGCCCGGGCCGCGCTGAAGGTCTCGGCCGCCGGAAGCAGCCTCCCGGCCTCGCGCCCCGCGGAAATGGCCCAATGATGGGTCGGCCCATGGATGTAAAGCCAGAGGTTGGGCCGCTCGCCCGTGATCGTCTGGAACTTCGCGGCCTTGATGTCGATCGCCTCGAAAAACCGGCGGGCCGAGGAATACTCCATGGTCAGGGGGACAGCCCCGGCCGTCCGGCCGCTCCCATTCCAATTCTTGATCAGGGCGTCAAAGTCGGTCGGCTGGGAGAAGTCGACGGAATTGAGGAGCGGGAACCGGGGCGGGAGGTTGCGCGCGGCGTGATATTCTTCCCACTTGGCGACCTTCCCGGCGATGGCCTTGGCGGCCTCCTCCGGCGCGGCGTTCAGATAGGCGGACGCATTCCCGTAATGGCCCGGCGAATAGGCCAGGACGGAGGTCCCGTCCGGGCTCGCCCAGCGGTAGAGGCCCTCCTGGTAGCGGCTCATGACCAGGTAGGGGATGCCCGCCTTGGCCAGGATCTGGGGCATCTGCATGGACCGGCCGGGCACGTCGGGGCTGAAGTAGACCCGGGCGTCACAGCCGGGAAAATTCTTCTTGATCCAGCGCCGGCCGAAATAGGCTTCCCGGACGAGCTGCTCGCCGCTGAGGAGGGATTCGTAGGGCTGGTTGAACGTCGCCCCCCACTCCATCCGGCCCTCCCGCGTATAGCGGGCGATTTCGTCTTTCCGGTCGGGGTGGCGCTCCAGGTACTCCATGAGGTTGAGCATGTTCTCCATGCTGAAGGCGTAGGCGCCGTTCTTGCCCAGCATGGCCAGGGCGGGGCTGATGACGTTCCTATCCCTGAACTCGACGCATTTCTGGGGCGAATCCATCCAGGCGATGTCCTGGTGGCTGGACGAGATGATGAACAGGCCTCCCGCGGCAGGCGGGGAGGTCCTTGATCCGGTCTCTTGAGCGGTTTTCACGGCTGGGCTCCTTTTTTCCATCGCCGTTCCCGAAAGGACGATCGCGGCCCCGAAGGCCGCGGTCAGGAGGACGGCCAGACGTCTCTTTCCGGCTTGATTCATGGGCGTCTCCTCATGCTCTCGAAATGCCGCCCGGCCTCCATCATCGCGCGTCCTTGCCGAGGACGGAAAGGTCGGGCACGAGGAGCCTCCGGATGGAAGGCTCGTTCATGTTGTCAGGTGTGGCCAGGACAACTCCCGTGGCCACGTTCTTTTCGTAAGGCTCGCCCCTGAGATGTGCGACGGCCGTTCTCACGCTCCGGGAACCCATCTCGAACGGGTCCTGCAGGACGAGTCCGAGGATCTCTTTTTTACCGAGGGCCTCGATGAGCTTGGCCGACGAGTCGAAGCCGATGTGGACGACCTTCCCCGCCAGGCCGTGGTCCTGAAGGGCCCGCAAGGCGCCGAAGGTCGTGGATTCGTTGGGCGTGAAGACCGCGTCCACGGCCGGGAACCGGGCCAGGAGGTTTTCCATGGTCTGGTAGGCGGTCTCCGTGGACGCCCCGCCGTACTGGTTGTCGGAGAGGATCGTGAGCCCGGGGAAATCGCGCCGGACCGTCTCGAGGAACCCTTCCTCGCGGAGCCTCGTCCCCTCGACGCCCTCGGTCACCCGGACCAGGATGAGCCTGCCGCGGCCTCCCGTGAGCCGGCCGACCCGCTCCGCGGCCATGACCCCGCCCCTGAAATTATCGGTCGCGACCAGGGCGATCGGGCCGCTCCCCGCGAGCGCGGTATTGAACGTGACCGTCGGGATCCCGAGGGCGGCGGCCTCGAGGACCGGTCGGATGAGCGCCCTGTCGTCCAGGGGCGAGAGGACCAGGGCGTCGATGCCCGAGCCGGTCAGGGTTTCCACGATCTGGAGTTGTTCGTTCCGGTCCGTTTCCTTGAGCGGACCCTTCCAGATGAGACGGACGCCGAGCTCGCGCGCGGCGGTCAGGGCGCCCGCGTGGACGGACTTCCAGAACTCGTGGGTCGTGCCCATGGGAACGACCGCGACGGTGAGCGTCCTTCCGCTGTGGCCGGCGGGCGGGGCCGGGCCCCGGCAGGAGGCGGCTGCGAACACGATGAGCGCCAAAACGGTGGCCCGGGCGAGCCGCTCGGACGGGTCAAGGGACCGGATTCTGGGGGGTGTCATGGTCCGCTTTGATCTCGGCCAGCTCTTTGTCGAGGTCGATCGGGGGCTTGGTCCGGAAATATTCGTTGATCTCGGAAACGGTCAGCGAGCGCGAATTGACCCGGACGTATTTTCCGCGGCTGAAGGTGTAATTGAAGACGACGGACATGTCTCCGCCCTGCTTCCAATAGGTCTCGAGCCGGGGGAAACCCTCGTCGGTTTCCCGCCCGATGAAGATGATGCTGCCGATGATGAGGCCGCGGACCGTGCTCGCGGCTTCGTCCCAGACGACCCACTGGCTCCCGCCTGATTTCGACGGGACGCCGCTGAGGAAGAATTTTTCATCTTTGCCGTCGCCGTTGAGGTCGAGAGCCACGGCCCTGAGGGGCCGTCCGTCATCGTCCTCGAACCCCTTGCGGGCCTCTTCGGGCAGGGTGTCGTCGGCCTTTGCCGACCGGGCCGTAAAGAACATCCGAATAGTCCCTGCGGGCTGGCCCGGGACTTCCTGGGATCCGGATGCGAGGGCCAGGCCCAGAAGAGAAATGAGGAGGATGGCCGGGCCGGCCGGACTCTTTGCGGACATCAGGGACAAGTATAGCCGCGGCCCCGGAAAAGTCAATTTGGCCCGGGCCGCCGCCGGATTGACATTTTCAGGCGCCGGGGGCTAATATCTGAAATCATGCGCTGACCCCCGGGGGATTTTTTCTGCAAGGAGCCCGAAATGACGACCCGCTTCAAGATCTCTTTGACGGTCCTGATCCTGGCGATGGCATCAGGCTTCGCTCTGGCCCAGTCTGAAAAGCCGCTTCTTCTCCAGCAGCCTTCGGTCAGCCGGACCCAGATCGTTTTCGCGTTCGCCGGCGACCTGTGGACGGTCGGCCGCGGCGGCGGCAGCGCCAGCCGGCTGACGACGGGCGCCGGGATCGAGAGGGATCCGTTCTTCTCGCCGGACGGGACCCTCGTCGCCTTCTCCGGCCAGTACGACGGGAATACGGACGTCTTCGTCGTTCCGGCCGCGGGCGGGATTCCCCGGCGGCTGACCTATCATCCGGGCGCTGACGAGCCCGTCGGCTGGACGTCCGATGGGAAACGGGTCATCTTCCGCTCGGCGAGGGACAGCTTTTCGCCGGTGCCCCGCCTCTTCACGGTCAGCGTCGACGGCGGGTTCCCCGAGGAACTCCCGCTGCCGTCCGGCGTCCAGGCCTCATACTCTCCCGACGGGACACGCTTGGCCTATGTCCCGACGATGCAATGGCAGAAGGCCTGGAAGCGCTACCGGGGCGGGCAGACGACTCCCATTTGGATCGTCGACCTCTCCGACCTCAAGGTCGAGAAGATCCCCCGGGAGAACTCCAACGATTCGAATCCCCTGTGGATCGGGGACAAGATCTATTTCCTTTCGGACCGCAGGGGCCCGGTCGCGCTCTTCGTCTACGACACGAAGACGAAGGCCGTGAGCGAAGCCCTCCCGAACAGCGGCCTGGACTTCAAGTCCGCCTCGGCGGGCCCCGGCGCCATCGTCGTCGAGCAGTTCGGGGCCCTTCATCTCTTCGACCTGGCCACGGGAACAGCCCGCCGCCTGTCCGTGACGCTCAACGGCGATCTTCCCGAGGTCCGTCCCCATTACGTCAAGGTCGGGCAGAGGATCGCCGCGGCGAGCATCTCCCCGAACGGCGCCCGGGCCGTGTTCGAGGCCCGCGGCGAGATCCTGACCGTCCCCGCGGAAAAAGGGGACGTCCGCGACCTGACCCGGACGACGGGCGTCATGGAGCGCGACCCGTCCTGGTCGCCGGACGGAAAATGGATCGCCTACTTCTCGGACGAATCGGGCGAATACGCGCTCCACATCGTCGGCCAGGCCGGCCAGGGCCCGGTGAAGAAGATCGGCCTGGGAGACCCGCCCTCGTTCTTCTACCGGCCCGTCTGGTCTCCGGACGGCAAGAAGATCGCCTACAACGACAAGCGCCTGACGCTCTGGTACGTGGAGATCGAGAAGGGCATCCCGGTGAAGGTCGATTCGACCTATTATTACAACCCCGCCTTCTCCTTCGACTTCGGCTGGTCGCCGGATTCCCGCTGGCTGACCTTCGCCAAACAGCTGAAGAGCCACATGGACGCGATCTTCGTCTATTCTCTCGAGACCGGAAAGGCCGTTCAGGTCACGGACGGGCTGAGCGACGCCAAGTTCCCGGCTTTCGACAGGAGCGGAAAATACCTTTTCTTCACGGCCAGCACCGACGTGGGCCTGACCCCGGGGTGGCTGAACATGTCGAGCATGGACCGGCCCGTGACGCGGAGCGTCTATGTCGCCGTGCTGAAGAAGGACCTGCCCTCGCCCCTCGCCCCCGAAAGCGACGAGGAGAAGGCGGCGGACGCGAAGAAGCCCGAAGACAAGAACGCGGTCGATAAACCGGGGCCCGGGAAAGAAAAGCCCCCGGCCAAGGACGAAGCGAAGGCCAAGGAGGCCGAGAAGGTCACCATCGACTTTGACGGCCTCGGCCAGCGCATCCTGGCCCTGCCCGTCCCGGCCAGGAATTATCTGGCGCTCGCCGCCGGCAAGGAGGGGATCGTCTTCCTTCTCGAGGGGCCCCCGGTCGCCGGTTCCCTGGGCGGCGGGGGCGGGGCCCAGACGCTCCACAAGTTCGACCTCTCCACCCGCAAGCTCGATAAGTTCCTCGACAACGTCGGGAACTTCGCGCTCTCGGCGACAGGAGAGAAGATCCTCTTCAACCAAGGCCCCCAGTGGACGATCGCGGCGACGTCCGGAACGCCGGAGCCGGGCAAGGGACTCCTGAAGACCGCGGAGATGGAGGTCCTCGCCGATCCCCCGGTCGAGTGGCGGCAGATGTACCATGAAGTCTGGCGGCTCGAGCGCGATTTCTTCTACGACCCCGGTCACCACGGGCTCGACCTCAAGGCCGCCGAGAAGACATATGCCCCGTACCTCGAGGGGTTGGGCAGCCGCCAGGACCTGAACTATCTTTTCGAGGAGATGCTCGGCGAGCTCACCTGCGGACACGTCTTCGTGGGCGGCGGCGATCAGCCCGAGGTCAGTCCGGACAGGGTCGGACTCCTCGGCGCCGACTACCGGATCGAGAACGGCCGCTACCGCTTCGCGCGCGTTTACAGCGGAGAGAACTGGAACCCGCAGCTGCAGGCGCCATTGACCCAGCCCGGCGTGAGTGTCGCCGCCGGCGAATATCTGCTGGCGGTCAACGGCCGCGACGTCCCCGTCTCCGAGGACGTCTCCAAGGCTTTCGAGGCCACCGCAGGAAAGCAGGTCGTGATCAAGGTCGGCCCCAGCCCAGACGGCAAGGGCGCGCGCGAGGTCACGGTCGTCCCGGTGGGCAGCGAGTATCGCCTCCGGAACCTGGCCTGGGTCGAGGACAACAGGCGGAAAGTGGACCGGATGAGCGGGGGCCGGTTGGCCTATGTCTGGCTCCCCGACACGGCCGAAGGCGGCTACACGAACTTCAACCGTTATTACTTCGCCCAGGTCGGGAAGGAAGGCGCGGTCATCGACGAGCGCTTCAACCAGGGCGGGCTCATCGCGGACTACATCATCGACTACATGAGGCGGCCCTTGATGGGCTACTTTGCTGCCCGCGAAGGGGTCGACTATATCACGCCGGTCGGCTCCATCTACGGGCCCAAGGTCATGATCATCAACGAATACGCCGGCTCGGGCGGGGACATGATGCCCTGGCTGTTCCGGGCGGCCGGGATCGGCCCTCTCGTGGGCATGCGGACCTGGGGCGGACTGGTCGGGATGGCCGGCGCGGCGGCCCTGATGGATGGAGGTTTCACGGGCGCGCCGCAGAGTGGGTTCTGGAACCCGAACGGCACTTGGGACGTGGAGAACCACGGCGTCGACCCCGCCTACGAAATCGGGATGGACCCGGCCGCGGTCAAGGCCGGGCACGACCCGCAGCTTGAAAAGGCCGTGGAAGTGGCCCTCGATCTCATCGCCAAGAACCCGGCGCCCAAGCACACGAAGCCGGCCTACCCGGATTATCAAAAGAAACGGTCCTGAATGAACCCATAGCCAACGAAAGAAGGTGCCCCATGACTCTTGGTGTCCGCAAGACGCTCGCCGTCCGTTGGGCGGTCGCGCTTTTCCTGGCCGCCCTCGCGATCCCGCTGGCCGCCCAGCCCAGCAGCCTGACGCCCAAGCCGTCGCCCGCCCCCCGGATCAACGGGCCGATGGTCTACGGCTGCCGTCCGGGGTCGCCGTTCGCCTACACAATCCCCGCGACGGGCCAGCGCCCGATGGAATTCTCGGCGGCGGGGCTTCCCTCCGGGCTGACGCTCGACGCGAAGACCGGCCGGATCACGGGAACCCTCGCCCGGAAGGGCACGCATGCCATGATGCTCCGGGTGAGGAACGCGCTCGGCAAGGCCGAGCGGCCGTTCCGCATCGTCTGCGGTGATACGATCGCCCTGACCCCTCCGATGGGCTGGTCGAGTTGGTACATGGCCTACACGAACATCAGCGACAAGATGGTCCGGGCCCAGGCCAAGGCCATGGTTTCTTCGGGCCTCGTCGACCACGGATATTCCTACATCAACATCGACGACGGCTGGAACATCAAGCCCGATTCGAAAGACCCCGTGATCGGCGGCGCGCCCCGGGACGCGGCGGGCCACCTCCGGCCGAACAGGAATTTCCCCAACATGAAGGCCCTCTGCGACGCGGTCCACAAGCTCGGGCTCAAGATCGGGATCTACATTTCGCCGGGGCCGACGACCTGCGCCGGCTTTGCCGGAAGCTACGGCCACGAAGAGCAGGACGCCAGGCAGTTCGCCTCCTGGGGGTTCGATTTCCTGAAGTACGACTGGTGCTCCTACGGGGACGTCGCCCCCGACAAGAGCCCCGGCTCGCTCAAGAAACCCTATGCCCTGATGCGGTCGGCCCTGGACAAGGTCGGCCGCGACATGGTCTATAACCTTTGCCAGTACGGGATGGGCGACGTCTGGGAGTGGGGGAGGGAGGTCGGGGGAAACTACTGGCGGACGACCGGCGACCTGGGCGTTCCGCCCGAGGACAAAAGCCTCTGGACGTCCATGTCCCGGATCGGCTTCGGCCAGGCCGGCAAGGAGAAATTCGCCGGCCCCGGCGGCTGGAACGACCCGGACAATATCCTCGTCGGGTCCATCCTCTGGGGCGACAAGCTCGTGCCTACTCCCCTCACGCCCGACGAGCAGTACACCTACATGAGCCTCTGGGCGCTCTTGGCCGCCCCACTGATCTTCGGCGGGGATATCACTCAGCTCGACGATTTCACGCTGGGCCTCCTCGGGAACGACGAGGTCATCGAGGTCAACCAGGACGCCCTCGGCAAGCAGGCCGTCCCGGTTTCCCGGGCCAACGATCGCGAAGTCTGGGCCAAAGACATGGAGGACGGCTCCAAGGCGGTCGGGCTCTTCAACCGCGGCGCGTCCGTGACGACGGTCACGGCGCGCTGGGAGGACCTGGGGATCAAGGGAAAGTGGAAGGTCCGCGACGCCTGGCGCCAGTATGACTGGGGCGTGTTCGAAAACTGGTTCACTCAGAAGGTCAACGTCCACGGCGCCGTGCTCCTGCGGCTCAGCCCGGTCAAGGAAACTCCCAATATGAAATAGCAGGCTCCGTGGGGCATGCGCTTCAGCGCCGGGAGGCCGGGGCTGGATCGCGGGCGAAAATCATGGGGGACTGCCAAGGAAAAGCGGGAACATGTCCCTGAGGTGCGTGTCCCTTGAGCGTGCGCTGCCGTTAGAATGCAATTGAGAAGATACCTCTTTCGGGCCGCGGGGCTGCTGGCCATGGCGGCTCTGTCCTTTTTTCTCCTCAGGCCCCCGGCGAAGGTGCAGAACAAGGTCGTCCTGGACGACCGGCGTCCGGCAGCCGCTGCTTTCAGAGAGGAGGCGACCCTCCGGAACGTCACGAAAAAGGACCTGTCCTATACGATCCAACCCAATCCCTACATGCGCCAGCCGAAGACCCGGACGCTCAAGGTCGGCTCCGTGGACAGGATCCCGACCGACGTCCCCCTTGAAATCGCGTTCGATAGCGGGTTGCGGAAGGTCTCCTACGCCGTCTTCCCAGGCAAGCCCTATTCGTTCCGCTACGACGAGAACGGCCTGGTCAAGGTCTATCCCGGCTCCCACGGGCGGGAGGACGCCGCCGACCTGGCCCCTTATGTCCCGACGCCCGCCCCGGTCGTCGAGAGGATGCTCACAATGGCCGGGGTCGGCCGGGACGACGTCGTCTACGACATCGGCTGCGGCGACGGCCGGATGGTCATCGCGGCGGCGAAAACCTACCTGGCCAGGGGCGTCGGCATAGAGATCGATCCGAGGCTCGTCAAGGAATGCAAGGCCAATGCCAGGAGGGATGGGGTGGAGGGGATCACCCGTTTCCTGTGCATGGACGCGACCAAGGCCCACATCGCCGACGCGACGGTCGTCGTCCTCTATCTCCTGCCCGAGTCGCTCGAAACCCTGAAGCCGCTTTTCGAAAAAGAGCTCAGGCCAGGAACGCGCATCGTCTCTCACAATTACCGGATGCCGGGCTGGGACGACCGGATCGTCAAGAGCGAGGTCGTTCCCGTCGAATCCGGCCGGCCGCATAAAATATACCTCTATCGGATCACAGGCGGCCCCCATTGAACGCCATGATCCGCTTCCTGGCGGACTTCTGCCGGGAGCATCGGCTCGACGAGAAGATCTTCATCGTCCCTTCCTTTTCCATCGGGCATCAGATCGGGGAAGCGCTGGCCGGGGCCGGGGAGGGCTGGGTCAACCTGCGCTTCGTGACGCTCCCTTCGCTGGCCCTTGAGGCCGCGGCCGTCGAACTCGCGGCTCTCGGCAAGAGGCAGGCGGGCGAGACCGATCTTCTGGTCCTCGTCGACGGCCTCTTCCGCGAGCTCAAGAGCCGCGGCCGGCTGGAATACTTCGGCACGCTCAATCCCACGCCGGGCGTCGCCAGGGCCCTCTTCCGGGCCATCCAGTCTCTCCGGCTCGCCAAAGTCAGGATCGTCGACGTCAGGCCCGGGGCCTTCCGGAGGGAAGAGAAAGCCAGGGACGTCGCCCTGCTCCTCGGTGCCTACGAAAAAACCCTGGAAGACACGAATATCCTCGACCGGCCGGGGCTGTATCTTTTTGTCCTGGAGAAAATCACGTCCGCGCGTAAAGCCTCCCTTGGACGCCGGGACTCCACGCCGGCGCGGGAAAATACGGAAGCCCGGGCCGGGGAGCGCGTTCGGGAAAGAAAGGTCTGGCACCTCTGTCTCGAGGACCATGGCTTCTGTGGTTTGGAAAGGGAGCTCGTTGAGGCCGTGGCCGGCCCCGCGCTCGTCCTTGTCCCGCGCGGCCCCGTCGCCGGGCTCGACCGGCCTCGGCTCTGGTGGGCGCCCGGGCCGGGGGCCACTCCTCTGCCCGCCTCTCCGTCCTCCGACGTCGAACGTCTGCCTTGGCTCTTCGACCCGGAGGGCGCGCCGCCGCCCCTCGACGACGGCTCGCTCGCGACCTTCCGGGCCGTCGGTCCGGCCAACGAGTGCCGCGAGATCATCCGGCGGATTCTGGCCGGGAAAATCCGCTTCGATGAGGTCGAGGTCATCCATCCCCCCGGCCCCGCCTATCCGACCCTCTTTCACCTTCTGGCCGACCGGACAAAGCTTCCCGTGACGTATTTCGACGGGATCCCCGTATCCTTCACGTCGCCCGGCCGGGTTTTTTTCGGCCTCGCCGACTGGCTTCAAAACGACTATCTTGTGGCCGACCTCTCACGTCTCATCGAGGCCGGAGACCTCGAGCTCGTTCCCGGCGCGGCTAAAGATGCCTCCTTTTCCCTGAGGCTCAGCCTTTATCTGCGGCGGGCCATGATCGGCTGGGGAAGGGAAAGGTACCTCGAATGTTTGGCGAAGTTCCTGGCGGGCCGCGAGGCGGAGCTCGGCCGGCCCCCGCACGGGGATGACGAGGGGCGAAGTCCGGCCGAGATAGCGTCCCTTCGTCAGAGCGTCGAGGAGGTCGGGCGGTTGAGGGAGGCCATCAGGGACGTCCTGGCCCTCTTCCCCGAGGCGTCAGGCGCAGGCAAGACCGTGGATTTTCCCGGGCTTTGCAAGGGACTGATGACGGCCCTCGAAACGACAGCCCGCCTCCGGTCCGACCTAGACCGCCAGGCGCTCGAGGTCATCGTTTCCGAGCTGCGCAAGGCCGCGGGCGAGGGCGACGGCCCGGCCCCTCCCGCGACACTGGAGTCCGCCGATGCCCTGGACCGGCTCCGCACGCTGGTCACGTCCCTGGCCGTCGGCCAGTCCTCGCCGCTCCCCGGCCACCTCCACGTCTCGAGCCTCGGCTCCGGGGGCTTTTCGGGCCGGCCCGTGACATTTGTCGCCGGATTGACGGAAGGGGCGTTCCCCGGTCCCGGGCCTCAGGACCCGGTCCTCCTCGATGCCGAGCGTGAAACCATCTCGCCGTTTCTGGCGACCACGGCCGACGCCCTCAAATCGAACCTCTTTTCGCTGGCCGTTCTCCTCTCTTCGCTCCGCGGCCGGGTGACGCTCAGCTACCCGGCTTACGACATCATGGAAGAACGGACGCTTTATCCATCCTCCGCGCTTCTCCAGGTCCGCCGCCTCTCCAGGGGTGATGCCGGCCTGGACTATTCGGCCCTCGACCAGGCCTTCCGGAGCGAGGCGCGTGCGGCCGGCCGCCTGGATCCCGCCGGCTTCCTCCCGGATGGCGGCGAGAACGCCCTTGACGAGATGGACTGGTGGTTCGGCCGGCTCGCCCGCGATGGCCGGTTCCTCGACGGGCTCGATGCGGTCCTGAAGGCCTTCCCGTCGCTCCGCGGCGGCCTGGAAGCCGCGGCGGCCCGGAACGGCGATCCCCTGACCGAATACGAAGGCCTCGTCCGCCTCGACCGCGGCCGCTTCGACCCCGTCCGGAACCACGACATCATGTTGTCGGCTTCGCGCCTGGAGCTCATGGCCAAATGCCCCTACGGCTATTTCCTCAAGTATATCCTCGGCATCGAGCCCCCCGAAGAGCTCGAGATCGACCGTTCCCGGTGGCTCGACCCGATGCGGCGCGGCAGTCTAATCCACGAGATCCTCTGCGACTTCATGACCGAGGTCGCCCGGAAAGAGGAGAAGGCCGATGTGACGCGCCATGCCCCTCTCATGGATAGAGTGGGCGGCGGCCTCATTCTCAAATGGAAGAAGCTCGTCCCGCCGCCGTCCGAGAGCATTTTCGAGAAGGAGCGCAAGGACATCCTTGACGACCTCAATTTTTTCCTAAAGCTCGAGACGGACAGGGAGGCCGGGATCCAGCCGCTTCTCTTCGAGAAAAAATTCAGCGGCGTCGAAATCGGCCTCGGCGAAGGCAACTCATTTATTCTCCGGGGGACCATCGACCGGATCGACCGGACCGGGCCCGGCACCTACCGGATCCTGGACTACAAAACGGGGAGCACCAGGCCTTACGAGGGCTTCCGCTCGTTCGGCAAAGGCCGCGTCATCCAGCATGCGCTCTATGCCTTGGCCGCCGAGGAGGTCCTCAAGCGGGAAAAAATGGACTCGTGCCCCCGGGTCACGGAAAGCGGTTACTATTTTCCGACGCGGCGCGGCGAGGGGCGGGAGTTCATGGCCCCGGAATTCGACCGGCAGGCGTTCCGGAGGCTTCTCAACGACATCCTCGGCCTCGTTGCGAAAGGATATTTCGTGACGGGGCCCGAGGCCGAGTGTGATTTCTGCGATTTCGCCCCGATCTGCGGCGGGTCGACGGACGAGGCCAAACGGAAAGTCAAGGCCAATCCCGCGATCTTCGAGGCCTTGGACAGGTTGAAACGATATGACTGAACCCAGGACAGTGAGAAAAACGCCGGCTCAGGCCCGACGGGCGCCCAAGCCTATCGACCAGGCCGTCCGCGACCGGATCATCCGGGACCTGGACACGACGTTCCTCGTCGAAGCGGGAGCCGGCTCGGGGAAGACCCGGAGCATGGTCGACCGGATGATCGCCCTTATCGCCACCGGGCGGTCGGCCATCCAGGGCCTGGCGGCCGTGACCTTCACGCGCAAGGCCGCCGCCGAGCTCCGCGGCCGCTTCCAGCTCGCCCTGGAGAGGAGCCTCCGGCCTGATGAGAGCACATTCGGGACGGAAGAGAAAGCCCGCCTCCGGGCCGCCCTCCGGGACCTCGAGCAGGGCTTCATCGGCACCATTCATTCCTTCTCGGCCCGGATCATCCGCGAACGTCCCGTCGAGTGCGGGATCGATCCCGAGTTCGAGGAGATGGAAGACCTCGACGACGCCCTTTTCCGCGAAACATGCTGGCACGATTATCTGATCGAAGCCCGGATCAAGGCCGATGACGTCCTCCGGGCCCTCGAAGACGTCGGCCTTTCCCCCGCGGACCTGAGAGACGCCTTCGAAACCCTCTCGCTCTACCCGGAGGTCGAGCCCGCGGCCGGGCGCGCGGATCCGCCGGACTTCGCGGCCATCCGGTCGCGGCTCGGGGAATTCCTGGATACGGCGGCCGGCGTCGTTCCGGCCGAACGCCCCGAGGCCGGCCGGGACGATCTCCAAAATCTGATGGCTCGCCTCTTCGGGCGGCGTGGCCGTCTGGGGTTCACGGACCCCGTTCTCCTCATGGAAAGCGTCGAACTCCTGGACCGGAGCCCCCGGGTCACCAAGAAATGCTGGCCGGACAAGGCTGCGGCTGAAGCATTTGAAGCCGCGTTCGAGGACTTCCGCCAGGACTTCGTGATTCCCGCCCTGCGGGCCTGGCGCGAGTACCGGCACGACAAGGCCCTGGCCTTCCTCCGGCCGGCCGCACAGTTTTACGAGGCCCGGCGCCGCGAAAAATCCAGGCTCAATTTCCAGGATCAGCTCCTGCTCGCCGCCGGGCTCCTCCGGGACAATCCCGAGGTCCGGGAGTATTTCAAGGACCGCTACCGCCGGATCCTGGTCGACGAATTCCAGGACACGGACCCCATTCAGGCCGAAGTCCTCTTTTACCTCACGGGCGCGGACGCGCGCGAGCGGGATTGGACCAGGCTCGTCCCCGAGCCGGGCCGCCTCTTCCTCGTCGGCGACCCGCGGCAGTCGATTTACAGGTTCCGGCGGGCCGACATAGATATCTATAACCTTGTCAAGCGGCGCATCGAAGCGGGCGGCGGAGAGGTCCTTCCGCTCACCGCGAACTTCCGGTCCCTCCGGTCGATCGCGGCCTGGGTCAACCCGATCTTTGAACGGACGTTCCCGGCGGCGCCGGACACGTACCAGGCCGGCTTCGCTCCGCTCGACGCCGTGCGGCCGGGTTGCTCCGGCGCGGCCCAGGGCGTGTTCAAGCTCCCGGTCCCGAAGGTCGAGCGGAACAAGGGAGAAGTTATCGCCGAGCGCGACGCGGCCCGGATCGCCGGATACGTCGCCTGGGCGTGCGCGGGCAACCTGAAGGTCGAAGACAAAGAGACGGGCCCCCGGCCGGCCAGGCCTGAGGACTTCCTCGTCCTCTTCCGCTACCGGAAACACATGGACGTCTATGCCCGGGCCCTGGCCGCCGCGGGAGTCCCTTACGACGTCTCCGGAAGCGCCGCCTTCTCCGAGAGCGAGGAGATCGGCGAGGTCATCCGCCTGCTCCTGGCCCTGAAGGCGCCGGACAATCCGGTGGCCGCGGCCGCCGTGCTGAGAGGCGTGTTCTTCGGCGTGAGCGACCAGGAACTCCTGGATTTCCGAACGGCGGGCGGGGCGCTCTCGTTCATCGGGGACATCGCGCCGGGCGGAGAAGCGACGGCCAAGGTCCGGCGCTCCCTTGCGGCCCTTCGCGAATGGTGGACGTGGACCAAGCGCTATGCCCCTTCGACCGTTCTGGAGATGATCCTCGAAGCCTCCGGCCTGCTCAACTACCTCGTCTCCTCCGGGGGGAACGGGCCGGGCGAAGCCGGGAACGTTCTCAAGCTGGTCGAGGCCATCCGATCCCTGGAGAGCAAGGGCACGACCTCTTTCGCCGCGGTCGCCGACTTCGTCGCGGAATGGATCGCCCTCGATTCTCTCGGCGAGATGAGCCTCACGCCGGGCCGACGGGATGTCGTCCGCCTCATGAACCTCCACAAAGCCAAGGGGCTCGAGGCGCCCGTCGTGATCCTGGCCAATCCGGTCGGCCAGAAAGAGCACGAGCCGGACAAGCACATCGTGAGGCTTCAGGAGGAAGGTCCGGGGCGTCCTCATCCCTCGCCGGCCGGCCGGCCGGGTCCGCGCGGTCATTTCGTTTTCTCGAAGCCATGGGGGAGGAAGAGGCAGCCCGTTTCGGAGCCGGCCGGCTGGGCCGCCACGGCCGCGGAGGAGAGGTTATACGCCGAGGCCGAAGAGCACAGACTCATGTACGTCGCGGCCAGCCGGGCCGGGGATATTCTCGTCGTCAGCACGTATGAGGGAGACCTCGGAGCGAGGAAAGCTTGGGGACTTCTCGACGCCCACCAGGGCGACGTCCCCGAGCTCGCCTGGACCCCTCCCGGCGGGGAGAAAGCCCGGGCGACCGTAGCCGAACCGCCCGCAAGGCTGGTTCTGAAATCCGCTGAAGTCGCCAAGAGGAGGGAGAGCATCATCCGGAATAGGGGGGCCGCGTCCATGGCCGGCTATCTCCGGGAAAGCGTCACGTCGCTGGCCAAGCTGGAGAGGTCATCGCCGGAATGGCCGGCGAGCGGCTTCGGCATGAAGTGGGGGACCGCGGTCCACATGATGATGAACGTCCTCGGCAAAGCCTGGACGGACGGCCGGGCCAAGGGCATAACGCCAGCGATCCCGGACGAAACGCTCAAGCTCCTGGCCCGGAACGCTTTGGAAGCGTCACGGCTCGTCGCGGGAGAGGAGGAGAAACTGGCGGCGCTCGTCCGCGGCATCATCTCGTCCGGATTCTGGGCGAGGGCCATGGCGGCGGAAACGAAATATTTCGAAATTCCCTTTGCGGTCAGGGTCGGGCCCGGGGACCCCGATTACATTGAGCTCGCCGGCCGGGCCGGCCTGGTTGCCGTCGCCGGCGCGAAGCCCGTGGCGCTGGTCAAGAACGCGCCGCTTTTCCTCTCAGGCGCCATCGACCTGGCGTTCCTCGAGAGCGGCGGCTGGGTCATCGCCGACTACAAGACCGACCGTCTGAACGATACCGCCGCCGGGCGGGGCGTCGAGAGGGCGACGTCCGCCCTGAAAGAGCTCGTGAATTACTATCGCCCGCAGGTCACGCTCTATCGGCGGTTCTGGGAGAGGATCACGGGGAAGCCGGTCAAGGAGTCCGGACTCTATTTCACATCGATCGGGCGCTGGGTCAAACTCGGCTGACGGCCGGGCACCTCGGCGCGGTGCGCCTCCAGGTTGTCATAACCGAAAAATTCCCGGAGCTCTCGGACCTTGTCGGTCCGCTCCCAAGTGAATTCGGGCAGCTCACGCCCGAAGTGACCGTAGGCCGCCGTCTTCTTGTAGATAGGCCGGCGCAGGTCGAGCATCTTGATCATCCCGGCGGGCGTGAGCTCGAAGATCGAGCGCACGGCCTTCTCGATGGCCGTCTCGCTCACCTTGCCGCCGCTGTGGATATTGACCATGACCGAGAAGGGTTCGACAACGCCGATCACGTAGGCCAGCTGGATCGTGCAATGGTCGGCGAGGCCGGCCGCGACGATGTTCTTGGCGATGTAGCGGGCCGTGTACGCCGCCGAGCGGTCGACCTTGGTCGGGTCCTTGCCCGAGAAGGCCCCGCCGCCGTGGGGGCAGCTGCCGCCGTACGTGTCGACGATGATCTTGCGGCCCGTCAGGCCCGTGTCGCCCACGGGGCCGCCGATGACGAAGCGGCCCGTCGGGTTGACAAGGTATTCGACGTTCCCCCGCCGGAGCTCGGCCGGGATGACTTTTTCGATGATCTCGGCGATGACCCCGTCGCGGAGCGTCTTGTCGTTGACCTCTTCCGCGTGCTGGGTCGACAGGACGACCTTCTCGACGGCCACGGGCCGCTTGTCCCGGTAGCGGACCGCGACCTGGGACTTGGCATCGGGCCGAAGCCAGGGGAGGAGGCCGCTTTTGCGGACTTCGGCCTGTCTCTGGACGAGCCGGTGGGCGAGGCGGATGGGCAGGGGCATGAGCTCGGGAGTTTCGGTCGTCGCGTAGCCGAACATCAAGCCCTGGTCTCCGGCCCCGACCTCGCCGTTGGCCTGGTCGACGCCGCGGGCGATGTCGGCCGACTGCTGGCCGAGATAGGTATGGACCTCGCAGGTATCCGAATCGAAGCCGATCAGGGGGTCGTGGTACCCGATCTCCCGGGCGGTTTCACGGACGATGGAGACAGGGTCGAGTTTCGCGGTGGTCCGGAACTCTCCGGCGATCACGGCGACGTTCTTCGTGACCAGGGTTTCGCAGGCGACCTTGCCGTAAGGGTCCCGGGCGAGGACCGCGTCGAGAAACGCGTCGGAGATGAGATCGGCCATCTTGTCGGGATGGCCTTCGGAGACGGACTCCGAAGTGAAAACAAAATCTTTGGCCATCACAGCCTCCTTTCCGGAACGCCCGGGGGCCTCGGAACTCGTTGAGGGGGGATGTGCCGCGGCTTCAGACCGGCCACAAAAAAACCCGCTCCTCCTTCACCAGGAGAGCGGGTCATTGGCCGTTGGACACTTGGTTGCCGCTTTCGCTTTCGCGACCACATCCTCGCCGCTGGCGAGTGAGCACCTCGGGTGTCCGCCCCAGGTTGCCGGGCCCGATCCGTCAGGACCGAGCCTCTCCTGATGTAAAAAAAAATGATACGCCCTCCGGCCGGAAAATTCAAGAGGAGGGCAAATATTCCCGCCGGGGAGCCCGGCCGATTCAGATCCCGTCGGTCGCGACGAGGTTGATCTCGGCCAGGACGGAGAAGGTAAAGGGCCATTCCAACAGCCGCTTGGACCCTTTCTTCACGACGAAGGCGGCGTCCGTCTTGAAATCTAGACGGTATTCGGTGAACCAGCCGTGGTCGACGAGGAAGTTCAGGTAGCCCGTGCCCGTCCCCTTGCCCTCGAAAGAGCCCATCGTATCTCCCAGGTTCTTGACGCCCGAGACGGTGGCCGTATAGACGGCCGAAACGATGGCCTTCCGGCCTTCAGCCGACGGGAGGATATCGTTCAGGGTGTATTCGATGACCAGGTCGACCACGATGTCCAGCCCCTGATACGGGACGGTCAGCCGCCTGCTCTCCTGCCACTGGTCGCCGGGGCTGACAGGTTGAGCGGGAAAGGCCGGGAAATAGTCGCGGAGGATCTGGGGGATGGAGAAGTTCAGCACGTTCTCCTGCTCGAGGGCTTCGGGGTTGCGGATGTCAGTGACCTTGCCCGTGCCGTTGAACACGACCCCGAGGGCCTTCCCCTCGCGCGTCCTCAGGGTTTGGGTCTGGGTCCGGTCGGGGAGCTGGGCCCGGACGTCGATGCCGGGGCTGGTCAAGGCCGCCTGGACCGTGTCGTGAGCAGAATTCATGAAGCTGAAATGGAATTGCCCCTGGGCATCGGCGTCCAGGGCCAGGTCCTTGCCGAGGAGGTCCTTGCCGCTGACGTTGACCTGGCCGCTCACGGAATACGTCAGGCCGGCCCCGGCCGGCGGCCCGAACCGGAGCGCGACCTTTTCGGTTTGGGCCGGCGAAAGGGCCGTCCAGAAAAACAGGGTCAGGATCGGGGCCAGGGCGGCGCGCTTTTTCATCGGCGTCTGCTCCTCAAGAGCGAGAGTCCATTAAAAAATCCATTCTACTCCCTGACTCCCGCCCTGGCAAATGCCCGGACGGCGGCCGACATCCCGGCCCCTGACCGCGCCTAGAAATCAGGGTCCGTGACCTTCTTTTCCTGCCAGGTCCCGTACTTCTGAAGCAGGGGACGGATGTCCGCCGCTTTGCCCACGACGACCAGGACGTAATCATTCCTGGGCAGGAGCGCCGCAGCCGCCGCCTTGGCCGCCTCGGCCGAAACCTTTCCGACCGCGGCCAGGTACTTGTCGTAATAGTCGAAGCCGAGCTTGTAGAAGGCCAGGCGGACGTAAGCCCCGGCCTTGCTGGAATTGGTCTCCAAGGTCGGCGGGAACTGGCCTTGGATGTAGTTGCGGCTGCTTTCGACCTCTTCGGCCCCGAAACCTGCTTTGCCTCCCTTGTCGAGCAGGCCGAAGGTGATGTCGAACATTTCGGCGATCTTGTCGTTCTTGGTGAAGGAGCTGGCCTGGAAAATCCCCCCGGAGACCCAGGTCCGGAACGAGCTCGAGGCGCCGTAGGTCAGGCCGCGCTTGATCCGGAGCTCGGTGTTCAGCCAGGACGTGAAGCGGCCGCCCCAGAGGGTGTTCATGACCGCGGCTTGGGGAGTGATCTTGTCGCCCATGGGGTAGCCGGTCGCGCCCAGGATGAAATAGGCCTGGGTGGCGTCCGGCTTGTCGACGAGAACGAGTTTCTTGCCCCTCGGCTTGGGCAGCGCGGGAATGATATCGGACGGCGCCGGGCCGGCCGGGTTCGCCCAGCGGCCGACGGTCGATTCGAGAAGCGACACGAGCTTCGCCTCTTCGATGTCGCCCACGACCGCGGCGATGGACCGGTCGGGCCGGAAATGCCGCCCGTAGAAATCCTTGATATCCTGGACGGTCATCTTTTTCAGGGAGGATTCCGTGCCCGCGGCCAGGTGGCCGAGCGGGTGGCCGCCGAAATAGGCCTTCTGGAAATAGTAGCGGACCGCCGCCCCGGGATTGTCCTTGGCGGCCTTGAGGCTGTCGATCCTCCTGGCCCGCTCCTTGACGAATTCCTCCTCCTTGAAGGCCGGGCCGGTCAGGCAGTCGGCCGCGATCTCCATGAGGCGGGGGAAATGCTGGGAGAGGGAATCCCCGCTGACTTGGGCGTACTCGTCGGCCGCCGCGACGCTCAGGCTCGCGCCCATGAAGTCGAGGGCCTCGGCGACGGCGTCGGCGTCCATTTTCGCCGTGCCCTTCATCAGCAGGGCCGCGGCCAGGTTGGCCGTTCCGTCGGCCCCGGCCGGCTCGAAGGCCGAGCCGGCGCCCCGGATGACCATCCTGAAAGTGACGATCGGAAGGTCGGAGTTCCTGAGGAAATAGACCGTGACCCCGTTCCGGAGGACGATCTTCTCGGGCGCGGGCAGCTGCTCGGCTGCGGCCACGAACACGGTCGCGGCCAGGGCGGCGACCAATACGAAAGCGAACATTTTCGGGGCGAGCATCTTCACTGGACACCTCCCTCGGGGATGAGCTTCCCGATCGTCTTGTTATTGTCGGTGAAATACTTCCTGGCGACCTCCTGGACCCTGCCGATCTTGACGGCTGCGTAATCGTCCATGATCGTGAAGAGCTTGCTGAAATCGCCGTAGAGGAGCTCGGCCGAGCCGAGCTGGTTGGCCCTGCCGGAGATCGTCTGGAGGCCCATGTAGAAATCGTTCCGGATGATGTTCATGGCCTTCTCGAACTCCTTCGGGGTGATGCCCTCGCTCTTGACCTTGGCCAGCTCCTCCTCGATGACCCGGTCGATCTTGTCGAGGTCGGCCCCGGGCCTGGGCTTGACGTCGATCGTGAAGAGGAAGGGGTCGATCGTCTCCTGGGCCCCGCCTCCGACATCGATCGCGAGCTGCTCCTCGCGGACCAGACGGCGGTAGAGACGGCTGCTCTCCCCCTCGAGGAGCGGCTTGGCCAGGATCGAGAGCGGAAGGAAATCCGCGTCCTTGGCGTTCGGGGCGTGCCAGACGACCATGAACGACGGCGCCTGGGCTTCTTTCCGGATGAGGACGCTCTTGGGACCCATCTGCGGCGGCTCTGTCGTGTTGACCGGCGGCGGAGGGGGCGAGGCCTTGATCGGCCCGTAATATTTCTTGATGAGGTCGAGCGTTCTCGCCGGCTCGAAATCACCGACGACGACGAGGATGGCATTGTTCGGGGCGTAGTAGGTGTGGTAGTAAGCCATGATGTCATCGCGGCGCCAGCTCAGGATGTCGCTCATCCAGCCGATGACGTCCCAGTGGTAGGAGTGGGCCATGATGGCCGTGGCCCGGACGTTCTCGTTGAGGATGGAGTCGTTGTTGTTCTCGACCGACACCCGGCGCTCGGAGGCGACGACGCCCCGCTCGGACTCGAGGACTTCGGGGACAAAGGCCAGGCCCTGCATCCGGTCCGACTCCATTTCGATCATGGCCTCGAGGGCGGCGGCGGGGAACCAGTCCGTGTAGGCCGTCATGTCGTCCGCCGTGTAGGCGTTGTTGGACCCGCCCCGGAACTCCATGCGCCGGTCGAACTCGCCGGGCCCGACCTTCGGCGTCCCGTTGAACATCATGTGCTCGATGAAGTGCGAGACGCCCGTCAGGCCGGCCCGCTCGTTGCGCGACCCGACCCGGAAGAACGTGTAAAGGGCGATGTTGGGGATATTGTGGTCCTCGACGAGCAGGACCTTGAGCCCGTTCTCGAGCTGATGGACCTTGACGTCCTCTTTCTTGAACGACGCCGAGAGCGAGAGCGCGAACGTCGCCACGATGAGGAGCGTGAGACCGGTTCTTTTCCTCATGCCGTCACCTCCGGGAAGAAGTAAAAATCCATTATATCCAGCGGCCCGGCCGGGCTCAAGGAAGGCCTGCCCCCCCGGTGCCGGACGGCCGGCGGGATATCCGTTCACGGCGCGGACCCGGTCGCCCCGGCTTTCCCGAAATCGATGTATCCCCGGTCGACGTCGACCGAGAGCAGCTGGACGCGGACCCGGTCGCCGACATCGACCCCTGTGAATCCGCGGACCAGCCGTCCCTCGACGGGCATGGCGAGGAGCCGGACCCACGTGCCTTTGTCCGAGGCCCCGGTGACGACCGTCTCGAACTGTTCTCCGATCCGGGATTCGAGAAGGAGGGCCGCCGCGGACTTGCCGACCCGCCGCTCGACCTTGTTCGCGACGTCCTCTTCCTCCGTGCAGTGCAGGGCGAGGGCCTCCAATTCGTCGGGCCCGTACGGGACGGCCCGCCCCGCGAGAGCGGCCTTCAGCAGGCGCTGGGTGACGAGGTCGGTGTACCGGCGGTTGGGGGCCGTGGAATGGGAGTAGTCCCTGACGGCCAGGCCGAAGTGTCCCGGCGCGGTCCCGCCGGGGGCTTCCGCGACGTATTCCCCGGCTCCCAGGAGCTTGATGACGGAAAGCGACAGGTCGGGGAATCGGAGCGGGTCAGCGGCCTTGGACTTGGCGAGGAATTCCTCGAGGGCCTTCGGATCCGGGTCCGCCGGAAGCGCGAAGCCGTGTTCCCGGGCGATCTCGACGATGCGCGGCCATCGCTTCGGCACCCGGACGACGCGGCGGATGGACGGGAACCGTTTCGAGGAAAGGTATCTGGCGGTCGTGCCGTTGGCCGCGATCATGAAGTCCTCGATGAGGTCCTTGGCCAGGTTCCTCTGTTCGGTCTCGAGGTCCCGGATTCGGTCGCCCTCGAAGACCGGTTTCGCTTCGATCGTTTCGAGGATCAAGGCTCCGTTGACGTGGCGGAAATTTTTCAGGCGCCCGGCGGCTTGGGCCTGCAGGCGGAGGTTTTCCGGGAGCCCCGCGACACCCGCCGCGGCCTGCGGCACGGGGCTCCGGCCCTCGAGCCAGGCCGCCACGCCGTTATAGGCGAGCTGGGCCCGATTCCGGACAAGGGCCCGGTAAACATCGGAGTCCCCGAGCGACCCCTCCGGTCTTACGACCATTCCGACGACGATGGCCAGGCGGTCCGCCCCGGGATTGAGCGAGGTCAGGTCGGTCGATAACTTCTCGGGAAGCATGGGGAAGACCCGGGCCGCCGTATACACGGACGTGGTGTTGTGGCTGGCGTGCCCGTCGATGGCCGAACCGCTTTGGACGAGCGCGTCCACGTCGGCAACGGCGACCAGGACCCTGACGGCACCCCCCGGCATCGCCTCGGCGACGGTCAGCTGGTCCAGGTCGCGGGAATCATCATTATCGATGGACGACCACAGAAGGTCACGCTGGTCGCGGATGGGCGCGGGGCCGGCCGCGGCGGGAGACCGGATCCCGGCGAGCTCCGCGAGTGTGTCCGCCGAGAAGTCGGGGAGCAGGCCGCTCTCACGCATGGCCCTTGCGGCGATGCTCTCCAGGATCGCCCGGTGTGTTTTCTCTTTTGTGTCCATGGCCTGGATCTCCGTCGTTCAGCGATCTTTTTCGACGCGTCCTTGACGCAGCGGAAGCCGACGTTCGCGCTCCGGTCGAACCCGGGGGGCGACACGAGGAGGCGCCGCTGAGGCTCGTCCAGGGACTTCGCGCCCATTATAGGGATGGGGCCCCTCTTGCGCAATCCTTTTCCTGTCATGGGCCGATTCCCTAATCCCGGACGACCGCCTCGTTGAAATCTTGACGAACCCTTCGGAAAGGCCTATGTTAGCCATCTTTAGGAGAGATAAGGACGACAGATGAGAGGCCATAAAAAACCACTGGCGGCCGTTACCGCAGCGGCCCTTTGGCTGGCTTTTTCCGGCCCGCTCCATGCCGTCGAGGGCTCCGGACCCCCATTTTCGGGGACCGATGAACCCTTCTCCTTCAGCCTCTCGCTCCAGCCGGTGCTCTCCGCGTCCGGCCGGACATTTGGAGCAGGGACATTTTCCCTCGCCGACCCCGGCGAGCAGAAATCTGGTGAACCGTCCGGCCCTAAGCCCGCTCGAACCGGGCCCAAGAAAAAAACCTTGCGGGCCTGGCTGGAGCTCGGCGCCTTCCTGACCTATTCCACCGCCAGCTATTGGATCCGGTCCTCTTTCCCGGAGGATTGGCAGTTCCAGCTCAATTTCGACACCCAGATGAAGAGATTCTTCCTGTTCGAGGGTTGGCGCTTCGATTCGAACGCGTTCGTGACCAACTGGACCCACAGCCCCGCCGGCGCGATCTATTACCAATTCGGCCGGACCAACAACCTGTCCTGGGTCCAGTCCTGGCTCATGTCCGTCATCTCGTCGACGTATTGGGAAGGCTTCGTGGAATGGAAGGAAGTCATCTCCCTCAACGATCAGATCATGACGGGCCTCGGCGGGTATTCCATCGGAGAGCCTTGGTTCCAGCTCGGCCGCTACCTGAACGCCCAGTCCAACGTCATCCTCAACGCTCTCGGGTTCATCAATCCGATCAACAAGCTCAACCAGTGGCTGGACCGCAAGGACCCGGTCACATGGGACTATGCGCAGCCGGGCTGGCACGGCTTCAACCTGTTCACCGGGGTCCGAAGTCTTAGTTCGGCGGGCCAGGCGACCCAGACCGGGGCCTATTTCGGTCTGGACGATCAGATCATGGAGCTCCCGGAGTACGGGAAGCCGGGGCAGCTCAGTGAAACCCTCAAGGATACGTACTTCAGCCAGTTTACCTTCGATTATACGCGGCGCGACGGGCATGCGGACGAGACGAACATCACGGCCGACGCCAGGAGCTGGGGGTACGTCCGCCAGGACATCGACGACAACCTGGAAGGGTTCAGCCTGAGCATCGGTCTCGGCTCGTCCTTCGAGTATTTCAAGAAAAGGCCGCTCGACTATTACGACATCAACTCGGTGCCGGTCGACCAGCCCGTCGAGGTCCTCGATCTTGAGAGGCCGCGGGCCTTCACGGACAAGCTGGCCCTCCTCCATATCGCCGGCCCGGTCCTGGATTGGACGATCTTTCGCCGGGGCTTGAAGCTCAGGTCCGTGACGTCGGCCTACTTCGATTTCGGCCTGATCAATTCCTTCGCCCTGAACGAGTATTCCGCGCTCCACGACATCACCGGTATGAAGACAACGGTTGTTTACTACGGCTACTATTATGGTTTCGGCGGGAGTTTTTCCGAGAAGGCCGACCTTGAGTGCGGGAACTTCCGGGCCCGCGGTCAGGCCAGCTTCGGGGCTTGGGGTTCTGCCGACTTCAGGGACCGGTTCCCGGACCGGGTCACGAATAACGCCCATCTCAGTGACAACAGGACGCGTTGGCTTCTCGGCGCCGGCTGGAAGGTGCCCCACGCTCCTTTGCAAGTCTTCCTCAACGTCGAGGACATTTATAGGTGGGGAAAGATCCAGGAGGTCCGCGTCCACGGCCTCGAGAAAAGGGCCTTCGCCGGCCTGGAATTATCCTTTTAACCGCCTCAGTCAATGATCTCCCAGCCGTGCTGCTGGGCGTGGCGGCGGAGTCCGGCGGTGGGGTGGACGGCCACGGGATGACCGACGAGATCGAGGACGGGAAGGTCCGACAGCCGGTCAGCCAGCGCCCAGCATCCCTTCCAATCGACCTCGGCCGGGATGACCTTCTGGAAAAGGGCCTCGACCTTCTGGCGGGCGTAGGGATAGATCCCGCTGCGGTGTCCGGTGAGCTTTCCTCCGACGACTTCGAGCTCGCGGCCGATGACGATATCGGCCCCCAGTTTCTCCTGGAGCTCGCTGACCAGGACCTGCAGGGAGCCCGAGAGAAGGACGATGAGGCAGCCTTCGTCCTTGAACCGGCGGATCCTCGCCTGAAGTCCCTCCGGGACGGCCTCCCTGAGGTAGGCCCTTCCGTACCTGCGGGCCCAGGCCCTGACCGTCTCCGGCGTTTTTCCCCTGAGATACGTGGCGTTCCAGCCGATGGCCTGGCGCAGCCCGAGCTTCAGCGCGTCCCTGAAGAAGGTCAGCAGGAAGGAGGCCAGACAGAGCGGCCCGACCTTCCCGCGCAGGACAATGAAGCGGAAGAACGAGTGTTCGGAACTCGTCCTCCTGAGGAGAGTGCCGTCGAGGTCGATGATGGCCAAGCGCTGGGCTTCCATGTGACTCTGCGATGTCCTCGCCAAGGGGCTTAATGGAGATATAGCACAAAACGGGCCCGCCGGTAAGGCCCCGGCTCAGCAAGGGAAGAGTTCTGAGGCCAAGAGAGCCCTTACGCCGGGCGGGCGACGTCTCTCACGATCAGGAGCGTTTTCGGGTCGAGCTTCAGGCGCATGTCCTTGGGAGCCAGCCGGTCGTGGTCCTTGACCAGAGTGAAATGGACGTGGTCGCCGTGGTGCTGGAGGGAGATCAGGACGTCGATCGCCCCCAAATGGTCCTGGAGCATGAACGGGATCCCCCGCTCGTCGAAGAGGGGCTCGTCCCCCCGGAGGGAGGCGCTGAACCAAACCTCCAGGCCGAGGCGGCCGGCGAAATCCTTGAACTTCCGGAGGTCTTCCGGCCCGGCTTGGCTGAAATCGAGGCCGTCCACGATGACCGCCTCGGCCCCGAACTGGCCGTGAACGATCATGGCCTCCAGGCTCTTCAGGACCTGTTCGGTCCTCGTCCCTTCCTGCTTGAAGTTCATGATGACCCGGTTGCGGATGAGCTCGTCGTACATCTCGAGGGCGGACTTCATCCCGGGCTTCTTGGCGATCTCTTTGAAGATGTCCTCGTACCAGTTGATGATGTGGTCGACGCGGGTGGCGTAGGAGACGTGGATGATGTGCTTTCCCTGGAGGAGCTTGTCCGCGGCGATGTGGACCAGGCAGGCCGTTTTCCCGACCCCTTTCCGGGAGGCGAGGACGCCGATATGACCGCGCCCGAGCCCGCCCGAGATCGATCGTTCGAGGATCCTCAGGGGGCTCCGCTTGATGAGTTCTTCCTTGACCGTGAGCGTCATGGCATCTCCTCTCGCTCTATTTCTGGGAGGCTTTCCTCTGTTTTTCCAGGTATTGCTCCGTCAGGAGCTCGGCGACGTGCGGCGGCACCTTGCCGTATCTCAGGAATTCCATGGTGAACTCGGCCTTGCCCTGGGTCAGCGACCGCAGGACCGAGGAGTAGCCGAACATCTCGCTGAGCGGGACCTCGGCGTCGACTCGGGCGAACATCCCGTCCTCGACCGAGCTGACGATGATCCCGCGCCTCTGGCTGATCGTGGCGAAGACGTTGCCGGCGAACTCGCTCGGCCCCTCGACGGAGACCTTCATGATGGGCTCGAGGATCTGGGGCTTGGCCTTCATGTAGACCTGCCGGAACGCCCCCTGGGCGGCCGCTTGGAAGGCGATGTCGGAAGAATCCACCGGGTGGTACTGGCCGTCGTTCACGACGATCCTGATCCCCGTCACGGGAAAGCCGATGAGCGGGCCCTTCCGGAGGACGGACTTGAACCCCCTGTCGCAGGAGGGGATGAACTCCCGGGGGATGCGGCCGCCCTTGACCTCGTTCACGAACTCGTAGGTCGCCTTGGCGAGGGGCTCGATGCGACCGATGACCCGGGCATACTGGCCGGCCCCGCCCGTCTGCTTCTTGTGGGTGTAATCGAACTCGACGCGCTGCGTGATGGCTTCGCGGTAGGCGACCTGGGGCATGCCGGTCTGGACCTCGGCCCGATACTCGCGCTTCATGCGCTCGATGTAGATGTCGAGATGGAGCTCGCCCATGCCCTGGATGATGGTCTGGTTGGATTCGGGGTCGACATGGGTCCGGAAGGTGGGGTCTTCCTTGGTGAACCGGTTGAGGGCCTTGGCCACTCGGTCCGCGGCGCTGTTGTCCACGGTCGTGATGGCCAGGGAGATGACCGGGTCGGGGACGAAGATGGGCGTCATGGCCAGGTTCAGGCCCGGGCTGCAGAAGGTGTCGCCCGAGGCGCAGTCGACGCCGAAGAGGGCCACGATGTCGCCGCACTCGGCGCCCTGGATGTCCGCCATGTTGTCGGCGTGCATCCGGACGAGCCGTCCGACCTTGATCTTCTGGCCGGACCGGGTGTTGACGAGCTCCTCGCCCCGGCGGAGGCTTCCCTGATAGATGCGGACATAGGTCAGCTGGCCGTAGGGACCCTCCTCGAGCTTGAAGGCCAGGGCCACGGTCTTGGCATCCGGGTCCGCAGCGAGGACATGCTCGACTCCGTCCTGGTCGAGGTCGATCGCCTTGTTCTCCACTTCGGAAGGATTGGGCAGGTAGCGGACGACGGCGTCGAGGATCGGCTGGATGCCCTTGTTCTTGAAGGCGGACCCGACAAAGACGGGCATGAGCTTGCGAGCGATCGTTCCCCTGCGCACGGCGGCGTGGATCATGGCCTCGGTGGCCCGTCCTTCGAGGGCGGCCTCCATGAGCTCGTCCGAGAACATGGAGACGGCGTCGAGCATCGTCTCCCGCGCTTTTCGGACCTCGGCCTCGAGCTCTGCCGGGATCGGCTCGGCCCGGACGATTTCACCGTCCGGGCCGTCGAAATAGAGCGCCTTCATCGTGACGAGGTCGACGATCCCCCTGAAGCTCTCTTCCAGGCCGATCGGGATCTGCATGAGGACGGCGTTGTGGCCGAGCTTTTCCGTGATCTGGTCCCTGACCTTGGAGGGGTTGGCGCCGACCCGGTCGAGCTTGTTGATGAAGGCGATGAAGGGAACGTTGTAACGCCGGAGCTGGCGGTCGACCGTGATCGTCTGGGACTGGACGCCGCCGACCGAGCAGAGGACGAGGATGGCCGAATCGAGGACCCGGAGGGAGCGCTCGACCTCGATCGTGAAGTCGACGTGACCTGGCGTGTCGATGATGTTGATGGAATGGTCGTCCCAGGTGACGTTGGTCGTGGCCGAGGCGATCGTGATGCCCCGCTCGCGCTCGAGGTCCATGGAGTCCATGGTCGCGCCGACGCCGTCCTTGCCCTTGACCTCGTGGATCTTGTGGATCTTCTTGCAGTAAAAGAGGATCCGCTCCGTCAATGTGGTCTTGCCGGAGTCGATGTGGGCGCTGATGCCGATGTTGCGCATCCTCGCGATTTCAGTGCTCATGGACTTTCGCCTTTACGATGAATCACGTCTGACCGGGAATTCGGGAGTGAGCCGTCTCGGGACGAACGCTGCTATCCGGATCGAACGATGGAAACATAATTATAGCCGAAAGCCGGTCCAGCCTCAAGAGGGGCAGTCCCCTTCCGGGGCGACCGTCCCGCTTTCATGCTTGAGCTTCGAGAGCGGGCGGAGTTATAAAAGGCCAACGGCTGGATCGAATGATAACGGATTTGACGGAAATGGCCGGATGAAGATCTGACCGCGCCTTTTGGATCACTCGCCCGCGAGCGGCAGCTTCCCCGGGGCTTCCAGAAAGCGGATGAGGTCTTTCGTAAACCGCGCCGCCTCCGCCCCGTCGTTGACTCGGTGGTCGAAAGAGAGGCACAGGGGCAGTGTCTTTTTCACGACCACGACGCCGTTCTCGACCCTGGCCCGGTCATCGATCTTCATCGTGGCCAGGATGGCGACCTCCGGGTAGTTGATGATGGGCGTCGCCGCATACCCGCCGATGACGCCGACGTTGGTGATGGAGAAGGTCCCGCCCTTGAGGTCGGCCAGGTCGAGGGCCCGCTCCCGGGCCGCCTTGGCCAGGCTCTGGATCTCCTCGGCGATCTCGAGAACCGACTTCTGGTCGGCCATCTTGAGCACGGGAACGATCAGGCCGTCGGGGACATCGACCGCGATGCCGATGTTGTAGTATTTCCTGACGACGATCTCGCCTTCCTCGTCGTCGAGGACCGCGTTGAGGGTCGGGTGCAGCTTGAGAGCTTCGATGACGGCCTTGACGATGAAGGGAAGATAACTCAGCTTGATCCCCTTGGCGTCGGCCTCCGCCCTCATCTTCTCGCGGAGGGCGGCCAGCTTCGTGACGTCCGCCTCGTCGAAATGCGTCACGTGGGCGGCCTTGTCCAGCGATTCCCGCATGTGCTTGGCCGTGGCCCGGCGGACGCCGCGGAGCGGGATCCGCTCCAGGTTGCCGTAGAGGTCGTATTTCGCCTTGACCTTGATCTCGAGCTTCTTTTCGGCCGGCTTCTCCATGGACGACCGCAGGTCCTCTTCGGTGATCCGGCCGCCGGGGCCCGTGCCCTGGACCGTGGCGAGGTCGAGGCCCAGCTCCTGGGCGAGCTTCCGGACCTTGGGGGTGGCCTGGGCTAGGCCTCCCGGAGGCGTCGCACCGGACGCCGCGGCCGGGGCCGGCGCGGGGCCCGCTCCCGCCTGCGGAGCGGCCGCTTTTTCGGCCGCCGGCGCCCCCGCCTCGGGCACGGCCTCGCCCTTTTCGCCGATCGTCACCAGGACCTGGCCGACCTTAACGATGTCCTTTTCCTTGAAATGGAGCTTGAGGACCGTCCCCGCGTACGGCGAGGGCATTTCGACGATGGCCTTGTCCGTTTCGATCTCGGCCAGCGTCTGGTCCGCCTTGACCCCGTCTCCCTCTTTCACCAGCCAGTGGACGATCTCGCCTTCGGTAATGCCTTCCCCGACGTCGGGGAACCGGAACTGCTTGGCCATGGTCAGAACTCCATGATTTCGTGGATCGCCCGGAGCAGCCGCTCCGGGCTCGGGTAATAATAGTCCTCGCTCTTGGAGAGCGGGACGGTGATGTCCGGCGCCGTGACCCGGAGGATGGGGGCGCTGAGACTGAGGAGGGCCCGCTCGCCGATCAGGGCGGCGATTTCCGCTCCCAAGCCGCATGTTTTCGGCGCCTCGTGGAGGACGATGGCCCGGCCGGTTCTCTTCACCGACGCGACCACCGTCTCCCTGTCCATCGGAGAGAGGGTCCGCAGATCCACGACCTCCGGGCTCACCCCTCCCGCCGCCGCCTTCTCCGCGGCCTTCAGGGCCACCGGGATCATCGTTCCCCAGGCAATGATGGTCAGGTCCTTGCCCCCCCGGACGATCTTGGCCTGCCCGAGGGGCACCTCATATAGCTCTTCAGGGACCTCCTGCTTATCGGCTCGATAGAGCTTCGTCGGCTCGAGGAAGATGACGGGATCTTCGCTCCGGAGCGAAGCGATGAGGAGGCCCTTGGCGTCATAAGGGTTCGACGGGACGACGACCGTCAGCCCGGGGATCTGGCAGAATAGCGCTTCCGTGCTCTCTGAGTGATGCTCGAGGGCCTTGACGCCGGCGCCGTACGGAGTCCGGATCGTCAGCGGCACGGGAAAGCGGCCCCGGGTCCGGTTCCGGAGGCGGGCGACATGCGAGATGATCTGATTGAAGGCCGGGTAGATGAATCCCAAGAACTGGATCTCGACGATGGGCCTCAGCCCCAGGGCCGTCATGCCGACCGCGGCCCCGACCCCGGCCGATTCGGCAAGCGGCGTGTCGAGGACCCGCCCGGGCCCGAACTTATCGACCAGCCCTTCCGTGACCCGGAAGACGCCTCCATCGCGGCCGACATCCTCCCCGAGGATCAAGTACCGGTCGTCCCTTGCCATTTCCTGGGAGAGGGCCTGGTTGATGGCCTGGACCATGGTCATGATCATCGGGCGGCCCCTTTCAGGAAGTCCTTGAGGCCGGCCAGCTGCTCCTTGAGGTTCGGGGTCATTACGGCGTAGGTGAACGCGAAGAGGTCCTCGACGGCGGCGGGCGGCCGCGCTTCGGCCGCCTCAACGGCCTTTTCCACCGTTTCCGAGGCCCGGTCCTGGACCTCTTTTTCGTAGGCCTCGTCCCAGAAGCCCTTCTTTTTCAAATAGAGCTGGAACCGGACGACGGGGTCCCTCTTCTCCCATTCAAGGACCGCGTCTTTGGTCCGATAGCGGGAGGCGTCGTCGGAGGTCGTGTGGTCGCCCATCCGGTAGGTATACGCTTCGATCAGGGTCGGCCCTCCGCCGTTCCTCGCGGTTTCAGCGGCCTCCTTCGTGGCCGCGTATACGGCCAGGACGTCGTTGCCGTCGACCTGAACGCCGCGGAAGCCGTAGGCGGCGGCCTTCTGGGCGATCGTCGCCGAGGCGGTCTGCCGGCTCCGCGGCACCGAGATGGCGAACTGGTTATTGTAGCAGACAAAAACGTTCGGCGTCCTGAAAACGCCGGCGAAATTCAGCCCCTCGTGGAAATCGCCTTCCGAGGTCGCCCCGTCGCCGAATGTCGTGACCACGGCGATCCCGAGCTTCCGGTAGTTGGCGGCCATCCCGGCGCCGACGGCGTGGAGGATCTGCGACGCGACCGGGATGGCGAGGGGATAGACGTTCAGCCCCTCGGGCGTCCGGAGCCCGGCTTCGTTCCCCATCCAGTAATGAAAATAGTCCTGAAGAGGGTAGCCCAGGGTGATGTACATCCCCAGGTCCCGGAAATAGGGGAAGAGCCAGTCCGGGCCTTGCATGGCCGAAGCGACGCCCACCTGGCAGGCCTCGTGACCACGGCTGGAGGCGAAAGTCCCGAGTCGCCCCTGGCGCTGAAGCTTGAGCGCCTTGCCGTCGGCGAGGCGCGAAAGGACCATGTGGACATACATCTTTCGCAGGTCCTCGCCGGACAGGGCGGGCTCGAGGTCCGCCCGGACTCGGCCCGCCTCGTCTAGGATCTGGAGCCGCTCGCCCTTGAGCGGGTCAAAGCGTTCGATCATTTGTTCCCCCGATCCGCCCCGGTTCTTAGAGTCCGCCGGGCGAGGCTCCCGGCGCCGCCGCCCCGGTGGCCGCGCCGGCCACGAGGCTATTTTTTCTCGGCCCAGGCCTTGAGCTTGTCGTAATCGACCTCCCCGCAGATCACGTCGTTCGTCTCGGCGTTGAGAAAGGTCGGGACCTTGAGCTGGCCGCCGCACTTGGGCGCGATGACGGTTCTGTAGGACCGCATCAGGTCGGCGCTCTTCTCGTCGTGCCAGACCTCGTGCTTCTCGAAACTGACGCCGGTCTCCTCTTCGAGCTTCTCAACGACGGGCATCATCTTCTTGCAGTGGGGGCATTCCCGCCCGTGGAACATGAGCAGTTTCGCCATTATGTCCTCCTGACGAACAGTCCGCACCAGCACTCGCCGTTCTTCACTCCCCGGTATGTCTCGTGGATCGTGAAGTTGCAGGGGCAGACGAGCTTCAAGTCCTCGTCCCAGTCTTTCGTCCGCAGGCGGCAGGGGCAATACTTGAAGCCGTGGTTTTTCTCGTTCTCGAAGACCCCCCGGAGCAGGGTCTGGACCTTTTCCTCGTCGGGGTTGACCATGAACTCGTTTCCCGCCGCGAACCGTTCGATGGCCTCCCGGAAATCGACGGGCGCGAAAGCAGTGTCGGGCCCCCCGCCCAGGATCTTCCGCGCTTCCTCGGCGGTGATCTCCACGTAGGCGTTCAGGACCTTGCAGGTCGGGCAGAGCTCGGGCGGGGCGACCCCGTAGTGGATGTCGTTACAGACAAAGCAACGCCAGTATTTCTTTTTCATGAAGACCCCTCCTCGGACCCTGGTCGCTCTGACTTCTCCTGAACTTCATTGTCTCCCATTTTACTGGGAAAGCCGGGCCCGGTCAAACCGGCGAGGGGGGTGATTTCGGTTATTTAAAAATTGATGACGATCGAGGTCGTGAAGATGGTGTCGAGCTTCTTCAACGGCACCTGGACGGTCAGGTCCGTCGAGGTGCCGTCGGGGTTGTAGAGAGGGACGGCCTCGTTCGCGGGCAGGTTGGCGAAGAGGAGACGCAGGCTTGTCTTCAGGGCCAGGGACTTGGAGATCGAGGCGGTCACGGAGTTCGTCCAGTCGTAGCGCCAGTCGACCGCCTTTTCAAGGTTTTCGTCGAAGGTGAATTGGCTCCCGAACGACGATGTTTCGAGTATTTTCTGGCTGAATGAGGCGATGGCGCGGAAACCGGCGAATGACGAGGCGCTCTGACCGAAGTACTTCCGAAAGGTGTAGGAGAAGCCGCCGTCGGTCTTGAATGTCGTCCGCTTCGTCTCGATCCAGGCGTAGCCCGTGCCCACGGTGAAGATGCCCCGGCTGGCGAGGCCCGAGAACCGGTTGCGGTCCCAGCCGAGGCCGAACTGCAACACGACCTTCTTCGACAGTCGATGGTCATACTGCGCGGACAAAATGAAGTTCTCGGCCACCAGGCGGCTGGTCTTCTGCTCGAGGATTGTGTAATCCGTTTCGGTGCCCTGGGCGGTCATCGTGGACGTTGTGGCGTGGCTGCTGAGGGCGAAGGCCTTGATGGTCAGGGCGTCCTCGGCCCAACTCCTCTTGAACGTGTTCCCGAAACTGAAGGTCGACGTGTCCGCGTTGCCCCCCGTCACGACATAGCTCAATTCGGCCGTGTCCTTCCAGCCAATGAAGGGCTTCTGGGCTTCGTCGCCGGCGGCGGGCCGTCCCGGCCATAGGGTCAAGAGAAGAACCGCCGCGGCTGCGGGGACTCTTATCGCGGAATTCTGATGACTTCGGCTCATGACGATGACTCCTGATCTCAACAACGAGCGGATTCATAAGATAGTTGCCGACAGCGGAGCTGTCAAGAGAAAAGACCGAAACAGCCCATGCCGAAGCCTCATTTCGCCAAAGCGTCGTAGGAGAGGGCGGCGGCCCCGAGGATGGCGATGTTTTCGGTCTCCGAAACCTCGACCTTCAGCCGTTCCCTGGTGATGGCATAGGCGAAGCTCTGGAAGGCCTTCCACATCGTCTCGCGGAAGAAGCGGAAGGACTTGCTGACAGACCCGCCCAGGACAATGGCCTCGGGGTCGACCGCGTAGCAGATGGCCTTGAGGGCTTCGCCGAGATGGCCCCCGAATTCCGCGAAGATCTCGAGGGCCCGCTTGTCGCCGCGCTCGGCCCGCCCGGCAAGCTCCCGGCCCGCGACCCCGTGGACGCGCTCGAAGAACTGACCGCTCGCATAGGCCTCGAGGTTCCGGTCGAGGTAGGGGAGCATGCCGAACTCGCCCGCCCCGCAATTCGTCCCGGAATACAACTTTCCGTTGGCGATGACCCCGGCCCCGAGCCCGGTCCCGATGATCAGGCCGACCGCGTGGTCATAAGGCTTCGCCTTGCCGAAATACTTCTCGCCGACGGCGAAGCAGTTGGCGTCGTTATTGACGTAGGCCGGAAGATGATAGCGCTCCTCGAGATAGGCCTTGAGCGGGACCTTCTTCCAGGAGCGGATGTTCTGGACGTCGTAGACGACCCCGCTCTTGAGGTCGATGACCGAGGGGACGCCGGCGCCGATCCCCGCGACATCCTTCCGCAGGATTGGGTCGATGGCGCTGAAGATGTCCTCGAGGACGTCCTGCTCCGAACCCTGACTTCGGACGGCGACGGACCGGACGTCGGTGAGACGGCCGCCGACGACGAGCCCGGCCCGGACGTTCGTCCCTCCGAGGTCGACGCCGATGACCGTGTCCGCGCTCACGCCGCCCCCTTCTGCCTCTTGCGGGCGATCGTCTCGTTCAGGATGATCGGCTTGGCCCAGAGCCCGATGCTCAGGATGTAACCCAGGGTCAGGTAGAGGAAGAACATGCCCTGGCGCAGGCCGAACGCGTCCCCCAGACGGCCGATGACGAGGGGCACGAGCGCCCCTCCGATGATCCCGGTGCAGAGGATCCCGGAGAAGGAGCCGTGGTGGCTCGAGACGGAGTTCAGGGCCAGGGAGAAGATGATGGGCCACATGACCGAGGCAGCGAAGCCCATGAGAGGGAACATCACGAGGGCCAGGGGACCCGGCCCGAAAAGGGCCAGGGTTAAAAAGACGACAGCTGTGACGGCGAACCCGACGAGGACCTTCCGGCTGTCGAAGAGCTTCAGCAGGACGAGACCAAGGACGCCGCCGACCGTCATCAAGCCCCAGAAAAGGGAGACCTTGCTCGCCCCGACGGTCTGAGGATCGTACTTATGGTAGGTCACCAGGAACTGCGAGATCCAGTTGGCGACGCCCTGCTCCGTCCCGACGTAGGCGAAGATCCCGAGAAAGTAGAGGAGGGCGACCCTGTTCTTGAAGAGGGCCTTGTGGGTGGCCCAGGCGCCGGTCCGCTCCTCCTCTTTCTTGACGACGAGCGGGAAGCGGGCGAGGGCGAGGACGGCGATCATCACGACGACGAGGACCGCGAAGACCCAGTAGACGGACACCCAGGGGAGGCGCGGCGGGACGAGCTTGGACATCAGGCCGATGAGCGGCTTGCCCGCGCCTTCGGGCCGGCCCAGGTTCCGGACGAAATAGGTGTAGATGTAAGGGCTGAGGAACGAAGCGCCGCCGAAGACGAGCTGGGCCATGACCGAGTTGAAGGCGAAATGCTCTTCGCCGCCGGAAACCCTGAGGAGGGGGTTAATGGCCACCTGGAGGGCGGCCATGCCGGCCCCGATCAGGAAGAGCGACAGGATGGCCGTCGCGTAGCGGGGGAAGAGGGAAAAGAACATGGCCCCGGTGAAGGCCAGGACGAAGGCGGCGATCATGACCGGCTTCTCCCGGTATCTTTCGAGGAGCATTCCGGCCGGGATGGACATGAAGCCGTAAGCGATGAAGAAGGCGAAGGGGAGGAGGGCGACGAGCGTCAGGCTGAGCTCGAAGCTTTTGATGATGTCGGGGACGAGCGGCCCGATGATGTTGGTCAGGAGCGAGATGACGAAGAAGGTCAGGAAAATGAGAGCGACCATGCCGTAATGACGGACGGGCGCCGCTGCGGGAGCGGGGCCGGATTCTTGATTCATTATTTCAGACTCCCTTTCCTACTATTTATATCAAAGCGTCCGAAAATAATAGTCATTAAGGAGGGTTGAAGCCCACATGATCACCGCCCCTTCTTGTCCCCCGTCTGCTCCTTCTCCTTCTGGAGCTCGATGAGGTCGACGGTCTGGGAGAAGTCACCGAGGAGGTACTTGGCGAAGTAGTCGGCCCGGATCCAGAACCAGTAGTCGTTCATGTCGCCGTAGCCGTGGCGCTGGCCCGGGAAGAGGAAGAAGTCGAACCGCTTGTTGGCCTTGATCAGGGCGTTGGCCAACCGGATCGTATTCCCCGGGTGGACGTTGTTGTCCATGTCCCCGGTCGTCAGCAGGAGATGGCCCTTGAGGTTTTTGGCGATCTCGGAGTTCTTCTCGATGCTGTACTCGAACTTGATGTTCCCTTCCTTGTCCGTGACCTCCTTGACGCCGTGATGCTTCTCGCTCCACCAGCGGTTGTAGATGTTGTTCTCGTGGTTGCCCGACGAGGACACGCCGACCTTGAAGAAGTCGGGGTAGACGAGCAGGGCCGCGGCCGTCATGAAGCCGCCGCCCGAGTGGCCGTAGATGCCGACCCGGTCGACGTCGATATAGGGATATTTGATGGCCAGCTGCTCGATGGCCCGCTTCTTGTCGGCCAGGCCGTAGTCGCGGAGGTTGCCGTAGCCGTAGTTGTGATACCACTTCGAACGCATCGGGTTGCCGCCGCGGTTGCCGACTTCGATGACGATGAAGCCGAGCTGGGCCAGGGCGACGTTGCCGTTCTTCGGTGAGAACGTTTTTGTCACGCTCTCGGTCTGGGGGCCCGGGTAGACGTAGGCGATGATCGGGTACTTCACGGCGGGATCGAAGTCGAAGGGCTTGTACATGACGCCGTAGAGGTCGGTGATCCCGTCGTCGGCCTTGACCTTGAACGGCTCAGGGAACTTGTATCCGGCTTCGACGAGGGCGCTCGTGTCGGTCGTCTCGAGCTTGAGGAGGACGTTCCCCATCATGTCCCGCAGCTCCGATACGGGAGCCGTGTTGACCCGGGAGGAGGTGTCGATGAACACCCGGAGGTTGTCGTCGGCGTCTGCGCCGTGATTGGCGTCGCCGGGATTGAGGAGCCGCAGCCCCGCGCCGTCGAGGTTGACGCGGTAAAGGTGGATATAGTAAGGGTCTTCATTCGGCTCGCGGCCGCAGGCGTTGAAGTAGAGGACCCGCGTCTTCTCGTCGACGCCCTCGATCCCCTGGCAGGTGAACTCGCCTGAGGTGACCTGCGACTTGAGCTTGCCGTCGCCGTCATAGAGATAGTAATGGCCCCAGCCGTCGCGTTCGGACCACCAGACCATTTCTCTGCCGCCGTTGAGGAGCCGGAGGGGCTCGACCTCGACGTAGGTGTTCAGGCGTTCCTCGATGAGGACCTTCGCGTCGCCCGTCGCCGTGTCGGCGACGCAGACGTCGACCTTGTGGAGGTCGCGGCTCTGGCGCCCGAAATAGAGCTTGTCCGAGGTGTCGCTCAGCCACTGCGAGGGCGGCGGGAAGTCTTTCTCGCGCTCCACGTTGCGGCGGGGCGCGGTCTCGACGCTCAGGGCCTGGTCCTTGAAGGCTTCGGCCTTGATCTTGACCTTGCCCTTACTTGCGATGTCGAAGACGAGGAGCTCGGGCTGGGGCTGGCCCTCTTCTCCCGGCATGGCGTACCGATAGGTTTCGAGCGTCGGGCGCGAGTTGGCCAGGACGTTGATGACCCAGAGGTCGCCCACCTTGCGCTCGTCCTCACGGATGCAGGCGAACTTTTTCGAGTCCTTGGACCAGACGATATAGCCGGCCGGGACACGGTAGTCCTTGCGGTCCTTCTCGTCCTTCTGGAGCTCTTTCTTGTCTTCCTCGTTCAGGTCGCGGGCGTAGGAATAATGCTCCTCGCCGTCGGTCGTGATCTGGACCTCCCTGATGTTGGCGTCGTCGGCCTTTTTCTGGGCCAGCTTGAAGTTCTCGGCGTCCATCATAAAGAGGTTATGGCCGCGGGCGAAGACAACGACCTTCTCGTCGGGGGACACGGACGCCCATTTGGGCCGCTTGAGCGGCGCCTCGTAGTCGGGGAGGAGCTTGAGCACTCCGGCGGCGAGCTGATAATCGAAATAGAGGGTGGTCGTCTTCTTCTCGGGCTCCTTCTCCTTGTCCTTGCCGGCGTCCTTCTTGTCCTGCTCTTTTTTATCCTGCTCCTTCTTTTCCAGATCCTTCTTGTCTTGTTCTTTCTTCTCCTGGCCTTTCTTGTCGCCCTGCTTGGCCGCGTCTTCCTTGGCCTTCTTGGCATCCTCCCGCTTTTTCTCGATGTCGCCGGCCTTGACGATCTTGTCGCCGAGGCGGACGTCCGAGTCCTTCTGGACCTCGAGCTCCAGGCGGAGGGCCGTGTCCTTGTCGATGAATTTCACGGTCTTGAAGGGCAGGTGCTGGGAGTCATAGGGCGTCAGGACGATCTCGGTCAGCTGCGCGGCCATCCTGGCGTTGTCGAAGAGCGGGGTCTTCGCGCCGCGCAGGGGGTCGACGATGTAAAACGACCGGCCCCTGCTCGTCTCCCAGCTGTACCAGAACCTGTCGCCTGTTTCCAGCCAGTGAGCCTGGACAGACATGTCGAAGACGAGTTTCCCGACCTTGGCGGCGGTGAAGCGAGCGGCCAACTCGTAGTTGGCCTTGTCGGCCTTCTTCATCTCCGGTCCGGATGCCCGGACGGGGCCGATCGCTAAAAAGGCGAAAATGAGGATAGCGACTGCCGCTACGCCGGCAGCACGACGGGTGGCGATGCGAAGAGACATGGCAAGGACCTCCTTGAGGGATGACTGGGATTTGAGAATCGTTGAGCGCCGCAATCTTGTCCGCTCTCCGCCGAATCGGCGTTTCGTCAGGACGGCGGGACAATCGCGGACGCTCGGGGTCATTGGCAAGGCGCGGATTATAACAAATCCCGAGGTCAAATCAAATCAGCCCCCCTCTTTTCAGAACAGCGCCAGTGAGTATTCCCGCAGCCGCTTCTGGCGCCGGCGGGCGTCGGGACAGTGACGTTCGAGTTCCCGCCAGAATTCGCGGCCGTGGCCCCTGAGGCGGGTGTGGACGAGCTCGTGGAGGATGACATAGTCGGCGAGGTCGGGAGGCAGGACGGTCAGGCGGGCGTTGAGTTGGATGCGGCCGGAGGGCGATGCGCTTCCCCAGAGCGTGCTTTGGGTCCGGACGCTCAGCCCCCGGCAGGTGAAACCGTGTTCCGCGGCCAGCTCGGCCAGCCTTTGGTTCAGCCCGGCCCTGGCCTGCCTGCGGTCGAGACGTTCGGCGGCGGCGATCGCCTCTCGGCAGCGGTCCCGGGCGCGCTCGATCCGTATGAGGGTCCGCCGGACCCATTCCCTCTTGGAGACCGCGGCCCGGCGGGCCTCCTCGAAGGGAACACGTGCCGGGACGGCAACCCGCACTCCTCGGGAGGCGCGGACCGTCAGTCCGATGCGGCGGGCCCGCCGGCTCTTCATGAAGAGGACGGGCCCGATGCCGTCGAGCACGATCGTGCGGGACAGCCCCGCGGCCGTCGGCCAGCCCGGCCGGGGCACGTCAATCCTCGTAGAAAAATCTCCGCCGCTTGTCCTTCTCGTTGACGGGATTGGCGTCGAGGGCCCACATGCCGCGGCCGTGGGTCGCGATGACGATGACGTTGTCCCGCGAGTGGATGATGAGGTCGTGGACGTAGGCGGTCGGCAGGTTCGCGCCCAGGGCCATCCAGGTCTTGCCGCCGTCGGTCGTGACATAGACGCCCATGTCCGTGCCGACGTAGAGGATGTTCTCGTTCACGGGGTCTTCCCGGATGACGTTGACCGGGCCGACCGGGATGCCCGCGGCGATGTTCGTCCACGTCTTGCCGTAATCCGCAGACTTCCAGACATAGGGCGTGAAATCGTCCTCCCGCTTGCCGTTCTGGGTCAGGTAGACCGTGCCCAGCTTGTACGCCGAAGCGACGACCCGCGACATCCACTTGCCCGGAGCCAGGCCGGCCGTAATCTCCTGCCAGGCTTTGCCGCCGTCCTTCGTGACCCAGAGCCGGCCATCGTCGGTCCCGGCGTAGATGAGGCCGTACCTGAGGGGCGATTCGGAGATGGCGAAGAGGGTGTGGTAGGGGATATCCCCCATTTCAGAGGCCGTGTTCCACGTCAGGTCGGGGCTGATCCTCTCCCAAGTGTCGCCCCGGTCGAGGGACCGGAAGATGAACTGCATGCCGTGGTAGACGATGTTCGGGTTGTGCGGTGAGAGGATGAAAGGGGCGAGCCACTGCCCGCGGAGCCGCGGCTCGTTTTCATACGGCGGAGGGAGCAGCTCCTTGGTGTAGGGATACCCGGGGAATTCGCCCGGCTTGTCGTACTCGCTCCTCATGATCGTCCCGTAAAAGCCGGCCGAATAGACGATGTTGGGATTGGTCGGGTCGATGGCCTGATTCGAGCCCTCACCGCCTGGGGCGTTCTCGAACTTCTGGGCGGGGATCTTGTCCCGGCCCTGGCTTAGGTCGACGGGCGCGCGGAAGCTGCCGTGGTCCTGCATCGAGCCGTAGACCTTGAACGGCGTCCCCATATCGTAGGCGATGTTGAAGAACTGACAGACGGGGATCCCGTCCTGCCAGTAGCGCCAGTTCCGGCCCTTATCGTAGGATACGGCGACGCCCTGGTCGAAGCCCTTGATCAGGTAGTTCGAGTTCTCCGGGTCGATCCACAAGGCGTGGTTGTCGCCGCCGGGGCTCCGGACGTATTTGAAGGTCTTGCCGCCGTCGGCCGAGACGCTGAACGGCACGCCCAGGATGTAGACGGTGTTCTCATCGTTGGGGTCGACGCGGATCTGGCCGAAGACCCAGCCGTAGGTGTTGGAGTGGCGCTCCATGAACGTCTTCTGTTCGGGGGTCAGCCCGCTCACTTGCTTCCAAGAGGCGCCCCCATCGTCGGACCGGAAGACCGTGGCTCCCTTGATGATGCCGCTCGAAGGGACGCCGTAGGCATCCGTCTCCTCATCCGCCGTCGCCTTTCGGGAGATCTCGTAATTGTCGACCAGCGCGTAGAGGACGTTCGGCTTCGTCAGGCAGAGGTCGAGCCCGATCCGGCCGCGGAACTTCGCCTCGGGGAGGCCGGCGTTGACGGGAGTCCACGTCTTGCCCGCGTCGGTGGTCTTATAAATGCCGCTTCCCGTGTAGTCGGGGAAGTTCCGGGGGTCGTTCCATTTCTTCCGCGTCCTCTGCCATGTCGCTGCGTAGAGCGTATTATTGTCCTTGGGATCCATGACGAGGTCGTAGGCCCCGGTCTGGTCGTTGACGAAAAGGACCTTGTCCCAAGTCTTGCCGCCGTCGACCGTCTTGAAGACGCCGCGTTCCGGGTTCGAAGTCCATTCGTGCCCACCGGCCGCGATGTAGACGACGTCCGGGTTTTTTGGGTGGACGACGATCCGGGCGATCGTGTTGGTGTCGGCGAGCCCCATGTGGGACCAGGTCTTGCCGCCGTCGGCGGACTTATAGACGCCGATGCCGGCCTGGGAGCTCCGGAAGATGTTGTGCTCGCCGGTCCCGACCCAGACGATCTGGGAGTTGGAAGGGGCGATGGCGATGTCGCCGATTGCCGCCGTGGCCTCATGCTCGAAGACCGGGGTCCAGGTCGTGCCCTCGTTCTCCGTTTTCCAGACGCCACCGGAAGCCGCGGCGACGTAGATCGTATAATTCCGGCCCTTCGGGGTCACGACGGCGACGTCCGTGACCCGGCCGCTGATGTTCGTCGGGCCTAGGTACTGCCACTTGAGGTCCTTGAATTTCGAGGCCTGCTGCATGGCCTTGTACTGTTCGAACCCTTTGAAACGCAGGTCGGGGTTCGTGGACTGAAGGACCGCCGGCTTCCTGGCCTGCTCCGCGAAGGGGATCAGAGCCAGGGACAGAAGCAGGATGGATAAGAGAGCGATTTTCACCGGGGCTTGTTTCCCGCGGATGGACATCGGACACCTCCCGAATGGAATGAGACTCCACTATAGTGAATCGTCGAGAACCCTGTCAACCGGAAGGTCGAGGCGGGAATTCAATGACAGGCGTTACATGCTGAGACTTATATGAACCAAAAGATCAGCCCTATAAGAAGAGAAACGGCATTGCCGACGGCCGAAATCGCGAGGGCCGACTTCATCGGGAAGGGCTCGGCGGAGTCCCTGTAAAAGCGGATGGCCGATAAAATCTTGATGATAGCGGCCTCGATCAGCACGACGAGAACTTCAAGAAAAAGCATCGATGAAAACCAGAGGACCGTGCCTGAGCGGAGGCCCCAGCGCTCGCCGGCGACGCCGCTGGCCCAAAAAAATAAGCCGAAGGTGACAAGGGTGATGGGAAACCAAGTCCAGGTGATCCGGCCGAATCGGAACTTCCGTTTTGCCAAAAGATAGCCGATGACCAGAGTTTCGCAGATCAAGGCCATGATGACGCCGAGAAAGGGGCCGCCTGGGGGCCCAACGGGATTGGAGAAAGCCGGCGAAGCCGATCCCAACAGGATCACGCCGGCGACGAGAGGCTTTGCTTTAAGCGGGTTGATATGATGGCCCATCGGATCCCCCCTCCGTTGAATTGCAACCTTATCTTATTACGCGCCAGGACAGATAGCGAGAGGAGGCCTCCAGGAGCGGCTGCCCCGTCTTCCGAAAAAAGAGGGAAACTCACCCCCTCGCCCCCTCATTTTGGCCCGAGGCTTAAATGATGGATAACCGACTCGCCTTTCGTGGGCTAGGTCAGGAGCGAACCGAGGGCGATCGAGAAGAACTTGCTATCTTCGGAATCCGAGCGCGAGGTGAGGATGCATGGGCAAGTGGCCCCGGCCACGATGGCCCCCAGTTCCCCTTTAGCCAGGTAGGTGGACGCTTTAAAGAAGATGTTGCCCGCCTCGATGCTGGGAAAGACCAGGATATCGGCGTCTCCGGCCACCGGCGACTTGATGCCCTTGATCTGGGCGCTCTCTTCGCTGAAAGCCACGTCCAGGGCCAGCGGCCCGTCGACCACGGCGCCCTTGATCTGGCCGCGTTCAGCCATCTTGGAGATGATGGCCGATTCCGTCGTCGAGGGCATCTTGAGGTTCACTTTCTCGACCGCCGAGAGGAGGACGGCCTTGGGCTTTTCGATCCCGAGTTTATGGGCAACGTCGATAGCATAGTTTAAGATAGCGATCTTCGCTTCAAGGTCCGGGGCAGGAATGACGGCCACGTCGCCGCAGATGATGAGCTTCTTCCAGGTCGGGACCTGGATGACCGTCACATGGGACAGAAGCTTGCCGGGCGGGAGCAGGCCCTTTTCCTTGTCGATGATCCCGCGGATATAGACGGAAGAATCCAGCAGGCCTTTCATCAGAAAATCAGCCTCGCCCGAGCGGACCTTGGCGATGGCCAGGGACAAAGCCTTGGCCTTGTCAGGCTCGTGGACGATCTCGAAAAGACCGGTGTCGACCTTGTTAGCGTCGGCGACTTTTTTGATGGCGTTCTTATCCCCAGTCAAGACGGCTTGGACCAGTTTCTCCCTGACGGCGCGGCCCACGGCCTCGATGGTATGGGGGTCCTCCCCGCTGGCGACGGCCAGCCGCTTGGGGGGGGTGCCCTTCACTCGATCGACGATCTGTTGGAGGGTGGTGATCATAATGGCTCCCTTCGGTTCTGCCTGAATTAAGACGGATATGTGAGGGCCGTATCCTCGCCCCGGATCACGCGCAGGCCAGCCTGGGCCAGCGCCACCATTTCGTTCTCCCCCGGGAAAACGAAGACCGGTCCGAGGAATTGGATGCACTCTTTGATCCTGGCGATGAACTCGGTCGAGAAGGCCAGCCCGCCGGTCAGGACGATCCCGTCCACTCGGCCCCTGAGGACGGCGGCGCACGCCCCGACCTGCTTGGCCACGGTGACGACCATGGCCGTGAAAACGAGCTCCGCCTGCCTGTCGCCCTGGGCGACGCGCTTGAGCGTCTCTCGCATGTCGTTCGTCTTGAGGTGGGCCACCATCCCGCCCCGGCCCGTCAGCATCTTTTTAAGGTCTCCCTCCGCGTACTTGCCCGAGAAGGCCAGGGCGACCAGATCGCCCGCGGGCAGAGTTCCGGCCCGCTCCGGGGCGATGGGCCCTTCGCCGTTCAGGGCATTGTTGACGTCCACCACCCGGCCCTGTCTGTGGACGCCGATCGAGATGCCCCCGCCGAGATGGCAGACGATGAGGTTCACCGACTCATAGCTCTTGCCGAGCTCGCGGGCGGCCAGGCGGGCCGAATACTTGTGGTTCAGGGCATGAAAGATGCTGCGGCGACGGATCTCCGGGACGCCGCTCAGCCGGGCCCAATCATCGAATTCGTCCACGACGACGGGGTCGACGATGAAGGCGGGGATGCCCAGGGGACGGGCGATCTCGTCCGCGATCAGGCCGCCCAGATTCGAGGCGTGCTCTCCCTGGACCCCATTGTAAAGGTCCTCGAGCATCCTGTCGTTGACCCGGTAAACGCCGCTCGGGATGGGATTGAGGAGGCCTCCCCGACCGATGACCGCCGCCAGATCCGCCGGCTCGAGGCTCTTCTCCTTGAGCGTCTTGAGGATGATGTCCTTTCGAAAACCCTTCTGGTCCACGATCTTGTTGAACGGAGCCAGCTCTTCGGCGGAATGCGAGATGTTCTCGGACAAGATTTCACGCTCGTCCTCGTACACGGCGATCTTGGTCGACGTCGAACCGGGGTTGATGATTAAAAGAAGCATGCTCCGTCCTGGGCGAAGAATTGGCTTTTTTTGGTCGCGAGCGAGGGGCATGATCCGGAACCGTATCCACTGCCCGCAAGCACAGGGAAATATTACTGTCCGGAAGGGGCCATGTCAAGGCGAAGAGGGTGATTCCTTCGGTCGTCTCGCCCGCGGTCCCTTCGAGGTGAGATGCGGGCGTGGTATAATGGATCGCTCATGCGCGTCCGCAAAGCCCTCCCCGAAGACATTCCCCAGGCCGTCAGCTTAGCCGGGTCCCTCGGCCTGGACTATCCCGGCATGGATAAGGACCGGATCTGGGTGGCGGAAGAGGACCGGCGGATCGTCGGCATCGTCGGCCTGAAAAAACACCCCGACTGCCTGGAGCTCTGCGCCCTGGGCATCGAGGCCGCCCACCGGGGGAGAGGCGTCGCGAAGGCCCTCGTCGCGACCCTGATGGCCGAGGCCCCGGGCGACGTCCACCTGGCAACGGTCATCCCCGGATTTTTCGAGACGTGCGGATTCGAAAAAGCCGCGGTGGTTCCCGCGACGTTTCCCGAAAAACGAAGAACCTCCTGGTGCGAGGGCTGCGACGCGCGGCTCTGCACCGTCATGGTGAGAAAGGTATCATGAATCCTCCCCTCTACCCCGATTTCAAACCTCTCGGCTTGGAAGACCAGGACCTCGTCAAGCGTTACCTCGACGCCCACCCGTCCGGGGTCTGTGAGATGAACTTCCCTAACCTCTTGATCTGGAAAGATTCCGAGCGTCCCCGTTACACGATCCTCAACGGGAACCTCTGCCTCCTTGTCGAGCCCACTTTTGAGCCCGCCTATTTTCTGCCTCCCGCCGGCGGGAACGAGGTTGAAAAGACCATCAAGACCTGCCTGACGCATGCGCCACGGCTCTCCCGCGTGCCCGAGGCTTATGTGGAAAAGTACGGGTCCGCTTTCAGGGTCGAGGAGGACCGGGATAATTTCGACTACGTCTACCTGGGGGAGGAGCTGGCCGAGCTCAAGGGCAAGAAGTTCGACGGGAAGAGGAACCGGATCAAGAAATTCGAGTCGAGCTTTGACCATGCCTATGTCGAGCTCCGGAGGGAGCACTCGGACGACTGCCGGCGTCTCCTCCTCCAGTGGTTCGAGGAAAAGGGGAACGGCGACCCTTACATGAAAGCCGAGAAAGACGCCATCCTCGAGGCCCTGGAGGATTTTGAGATGCTCGGCCTCACGGGCCGGGTCGTGACCGTCGCCGGCCGGGTGGAAGCGTTCACGTTCGGGATGCGCCTGACCGACGACACGGCCCTCATCCAGATCGAGATCGCCAACCCGGCTTTCCCCGGCCTGGCCCAGTGGATCAACAGGGAGTTCGTCCGTCGGGAATGGTCCGCCTTCCGCTTCATCAACAGAGAGCAGGACATGGGCGTGCCTGGACTGCGCACGGCCAAGCTTTCCTACCAGCCGGACCACCTGGTTAAGAAATTTAATCTCTACAAGGAATAGAGACGAGCCCTTCTCGAGATCCGTCGTTGACCGTATTCCGCAAAAGAACCTGGGATTCGTTTCGGATATTTATCAGAAGCGCAGAAAGTCCAAGACTTTTTTTAGACATTTCCTAAAAGCGACGCTCCGAGTTACTCCGCGTCGCTTTTATCGGTCTCTGCGAAGACTCCGTTCCCTGCCGATCCGGGCGTCGAGGATCTTGAGCTCTTTCCTTTCTCTCAGACAAGGGCCAAGCGGCTCTTTCGTCGTTGTCCCTTATGCCATCAGGCTGCCCCTCGAAACTCGGGACTGCCTCTAGCTTTTCAAGCCATGAGGCTGCAGATGGCGGCGACGTTGACCATGTCGTCGGGAGAGCAGCCGCGGCTGAGGTCGCAGTAGGGTTTGTTCAGCCCCTGGACGATCGGCCCGACGGCCTCGGCCCCGGCCAGACGCTCGGTCAGCTTGTAGCCGATGTTGCCGGCGTCGAGATCGGGGAAGACGAGGACGTTGGCCCTGCCCGCGACCGGGCTGCCCTTGCACTTCCGCTCGCCCACCGAGGCGACCAGGGCCGCGTCGGCCTGCATCTCGCCGTCGAGGAGGAGCCGGGGCGCCTTCTCCTTGGCGATCTTCGTGGCGCTGGCGACCTTGTCGACATCCGCGTGGGCCGCCGAGCCCTTGGTCGAGAAGGACAGCATGGCGACACGGGGTTCTTCGCCGGTAACGGCCTGGAAGTTTTTGGCCGAGGTGATGGCGATGTCAGCAAGCTGGGCATCCGTCGGGTTGGGGAGGACGGCGCAATCGGCGTAGCAGAGGAGCCGCTCTGGAAAGACCATGATGAAATAGCTCGAGACCGTCGAGATCCCGGGCGCGGTCCCGACCGTATGGATGGCGGCCCGGATGACGTCGCCGGTCGAGGAGATGTTGCCTCCGACCACGGCCCCGACCTTGTCCGTCGTGAGCAGCAGGCCCGCGTAATACAGGGACGTCTTGGCCGCTTCGGCGCTCTGTTCGAGCGTCCACCCCTTGGCTTTTCTCTTCTCGAAGAGCAGCTGGACGAGCCCGTCCCTGTTCCCGTCGGTCAGGGGGTTGACGACCGGGATGCCGTCGAGGGAAAGCCCGTTGTCCTTGGCGATCCTGAGGATCGCGTCGGTGTTGCCGATGAGCAGCGGCTGGGCGATCTTCTGGTCCCTGAGCGTCAGTGCGGCTTTCAGCGTCCTCACGTCCTCGGCGTCAGGGAAGGCGACACGGAGGAATTTTTTCGCGGCTTTATGACGGATGTCCTGGATGAATGTGTTAGCCATGGATGACTCCTTTTTGCGAGGTTTAGAAGGGAAGCAGTATATAGAAAAAGCGGGGGTGAATTCAACTCCGGTCGTCCGCCGCCGGTCCGGTTCCACTATAGGAGGGGGGTTCGGGAGTGTCAAACCGGGCCGGGGCGAAGCGACGTCCGGCCGCCGGTTGACAGGGGTCCGGCCCGGGTGCTATTGTGGACGCTGTAAATCCGATGCTGCCCCGCGCCCTCGTCCAACGCTTCCACGATTTTTCCCTCCGGAGAAAGCTCATCCTGAGCTTCCTCGCCGTGATCCTGATCGGCGGCGTCGTCTCGCTCTTTATCGGCACGCGTCTCGAACACCGGACGATCATTTCCCTCGCCGAAGCCAAAGTCCGGCACGACCTGGCCTCGGCCTGGATGGTCTACCACGAAAAATTGAACAGCATCCGCGACATCGTCCAGCTCAGCGCTCAGCGGAAGTTCCTTGGGGCCGCGCTCCAGTCCGGCCGCTACGAAGGCATTGCCGCCGAGCTCGACGCGACTCGCCGGCAATTCGGCCTGGATATCCTGACTGTCACGGACGGCCGCGGCCGCGTCATCGTCCGGTCTCGCCGTCCCGGGGTTTCCGCGGACGATCAGTCCGGGGACCCCTTTGTCGCCCGGGCCCTGGCCGGCCGGCCGACGGCCGGGACCGAGATCGTCTCGCGCGGCGAGCTCCTCAAGGAGGGGCCGGACCTGGCCGACCGGGCTTTTTTCCGGTTCGTCCCGACTCCCATGGCCGCCGAACGTCTTGAGGACCATGAAGAGAGCGGGATGATGCTCAAATCCGCCGCCGCCGTCACCGACGGCGGGACCGGGATCCTCGGCGTCCTCTACGGCGGCGTGCTCCTCAGCCGCAACTACGAGCTCGTCGACCGGGTCAAAGACATCGTCTACGAGGGGGAGAAGTACAAGGGACAGGACATCGGCACGGCGACCCTGTTCCAACACGACCTCCGGATCTCGACCAACGTCCTCGACGACAAGGGGAACCGGGCCGTCGGCACTCGGGTCTCGCGCGAGGTCAACGAGGCGGTCCTCCGGCAGGGGAGGTCCTATCTCGGCAGGGCCTTCGTCGTCACGGCCTGGTACATCACGGCCTATGAGCCGATCCGGGACGTCGACGGCCGGACGATCGGCATGATCTACGTGGGGATGATGGAGCGGCCGTACATCGACCTGCGCAACCGGGTCATGGCGACCTTCTCCGGGCTCGCGGGCCTATGCACGCTGTTCCTCCTCGCCCTGTTGGCCTATATCGCCCGGCAGATCACCCGGCCTCTCGCCGTCATGGTCGAGGCCACCGACCGGATTGCCCAGGGCGACCTCAGTCATCGCGTCGAAGGCACGGGACGGGACGAGATCGGACAGCTGGCCCATTCTTTTAATAGGATGACCGAGGACCTGTCCGCGGCCCGGGAAGACCTGACCCAATGGGGCCGGACGCTGGAGCGGCGGGTCGAGGAGCGCACGCGCCAGCTCCGCGAGACGCAGGACCAGCTCATCCAGTCCGAAAAGCTGGCGTCCCTTGGTCAGATGGCGGCCGGCGTCGCCCATGAAATCAACAACCCCTTGACTTCTATCCTCATCAATACCCACCTCTTGCTCGAGGATCACCCTGAAGCCGGCGAGGAGCAGGAGTCCCTCAAGCTGATCGCCGACGAGGCGGCCCGGTGCGCCCAGATCGTCAGCGGGCTCCTCGACTTCGCCAAGCAGACACCGGCCCAGGAGGCGCGGGCCGACGTCAACGAGATCATCGACCGCACCGTCCAGCTCCACGAGATGCAGGCTTCGGTCCGGAATATCCGGATCGAAAAGGACCTCGACCGCTCGCTCCCTCCTGTCGACCTCGACAGGAACAAGATCCAACAGGTCTTTTCCAACCTCGTCATGAACGCCCGCGAGGCCATGCCCGAGGGGGGAGCCCTGACCATCACGAGCCGCCTGAGTCGCGACGGCGCGTTCCTGGAAATTGCCTTTGCCGATACCGGGGTGGGGATTCCCCGAGAGAACATCCCCAAACTCTTCGATCCGTTCTTCACGACCAAGAGCTTCGGGACGGGACTGGGTCTGGCCGTCAGCTACGGGATCATCCGGCAGCGGGGCGGGACCATCGAGGTCCAGAGCGAGGTCGGTCGGGGATCGGTCTTTACGGTCCGCATCCCCCTGGTGGACACGGCCGGAGAGACTCCATAAGAGGAGGAGGAATGATGACGGATACGGACAAGAAAAAAATCCTCGTGGTCGACGACGAGGACACGGTCTGCAGGAGCATCAAGAAGGCCCTGGTCCGCGAGGAGTACGACATCGACGTCGCCCTGAGCGGGGAAGAGGCCTTGAAGATGGAGGCGAAGAAGAAATATGACGTTATCATCGTCGACCTGATGATGCCCGGAATCAACGGCATGGACCTGCTCAAATCCCTCAAGGCCGTCAGCCCCGCCGTCCAGGTCGTCATGATCACGGGTTATCCGACGATGAAGAACACGCTTCAGGCCATGCAGATCGGCGCCTTCGACTTCCTGCCCAAGCCGTTCCTGCCGTATGACCTTCGCAACTTGGTAGCCCGGGCCCTGGCCGCCCGGGACAAGGACAAGGGCGAATCAGGCACGTCGGGATAACGCCTCGCGGAGGCTGCTCCCGATCTCGGCCGGGCTGACGGCGACGCGGGCGCCGGCGGCCCGGAGGGCTTCCATCTTTTCCACGGCCGTCCCCTTCCCGCCGGCGATGATGGCCCCGGCGTGCCCCATCCTCCGCCCGGGCGGCGCGGTCTGCCCGGCGATGAAGCCGACGACGGGCTTGTTGAATCCCTTCTTGATATAGGCGGCGGCCTCCTCTTCGGCCGTCCCGCCGATCTCGCCGATGAGGATGACGGCCTCGGTCTCAGGATCGTCCTTGAAAAGCTTCAGCAGATCGACGAATTTCAGCCCGACGATCGGGTCGCCGCCGATGCCCACGGCCGTGGACTGGCCCAGCCCCTGCTGAGTGACCTGCTGGACGGCCTCATAGGTCAGGGTCCCGGATCGGGAGATGATGCCGACCGTCCCCCGCTTGTGGATGGGGCCGGGCATGATCCCGATCTTGGCCTTTCCCGGGGAAATGACACCCGGCGTGTTCGGCCCGATGAGGGCCGCCGGGGTGTCCCGGAGGAACACCTTGACCTTGATCATGTCCAGGGTGGGGATGCCCTCCGTGATGCAGACGACGAGGCGGACCCCCGCCGCGGCCGCTTCCATGATCGCGTCGGCGGCGAAGAAAGGAGGAACGAAGATGGCCGCCGCGTCCGCGCCCTCCGTCCGGACGGCGTCGGCCACGGTGTTGAAGACGGGCCGGTCCAGGTGCGACGTCCCGCCCTTGCCAGGCGTCACGCCGGCGACGACCCGAGTCCCGTATTCCATCATCCGCTGGGCGTGGAAGGTGCCTTCGCTGCCGGTGAAACCCTGGACGACGACCCGCGTTCTTTCATCGATGAGAATGCTCATGACGGTCTCCTCGGACGGCCCTCACCCGACCAGGGCCACGATCTTGGCCGCGGCCTCTTTCATGCTGTCCGCGGGGTGGAAGGCCAGCCCCGAGCTCCGGAGGATGGCTTTGCCCTGGTCGACGTTCGTCCCCTCGAGGCGGATCACGACCGGGATCCTGGTCCCGAGCGCCCGGGCCGACCTGACGACCCCGTTGGCGATGAGATCGCAACGGACGATCCCTCCGAAGATGTTGATGAGGGCCCCCTTGACGTCCGGGTCGGAGACGAGGATCCGGAAAGCGTTGGCCACCGCCTCCTCCGAGACCCCCCCGCCGACGTCTAGGAAGTTGGCTGGCCTGCCGCCCGCGTACTGGACGATGTCCATCGTGGCCATGGCCAGGCCCGCGCCATTGACCATGCACCCAACGTTGCCGTCGAGCTTGATGTAGTTCAGGTTGAACCTCGAGGCCTCGACCTCGAGCGGCGATTCCTCGGCGAGGTCGCGCATGGCCCGGATGTCGGGGTGACGGGCGAGGGCGTTGTCGTCGAAGTTCATCTTGGCATCGAGGGCCAGGACGTCGCCCTGCCGGGTCACGAGCAGGGGGTTGATCTCGGCCAGCGACGCATCCGTCGCCTCGAACGCTCTGGCCAGGGCCGCGATGAAGCTCACGGCCTGCTTGTGGGTCTCGCCTTCGAGGCCGAGACGGAAAGCCAGGGAGCGGGTCTGGAACGCCTGCAGCCCGGTTGCGGGATGGACATATTCCTTGAAGATCGCCTCCGGCTTCTCGGCGGCGACCTTTTCGATCTCGACGCCGCCCTCGGTCGAGGCCATGATCACCGCGGCCTCCGCGGCCCGGTCGATGACCAGGCTGAGATAAAGCTCCCGCCGGATATCCAGGGCCTCCTCGACCAGGAGCCGCTGGACGACCCTGCCTTCAGGGCCCGTCTGGGGCGTGATGAGCGTCATGCCGATCATCTCTCCGGCTAGGCGTTCGGCGTCGGCCGGCGTTTCGGCCAGCCTGATCCCCCCGCCCTTGCCGCGGCCGCCGGCGTGGATCTGGGCCTTGAGGACGACCCGCGGGCCGATCCGCCCGGCGATCTCCCGTGCGTTGGCCGGCGTTTCGGCCAGTTCGCCCCGGGGGATGCGCACGCCGAAGCGGGCCAGGACCTGCTTGGCTTGATACTCGTGGATCTTCATGGCCTTCTTCCTTCAGCCCTTGATGGGGACAGTTAAAATATGAATGAGGACGAGAAAAAAGCCTCTTCTGCCTGTTGATGATGGCCGCGCCCTCGCGGGCGCTCCCCTTATAGCAAAGGATTCCCCGGATGTCAAACCGGCTGCGGGAACCGAGTCGCGCAGGGGAGAGGCCGGGACCGAGGCCCGGGGGCGGCCGGGAGAGGCCTTGACAGGTCCCGGCGAAATATCTATATTTAGGAGCCATTTAGCGTTGAGGAAAGGATCACGGCCATGAAAGTTCTCGTGCTCAACAGCGGCAGCTCGTCCGTCAAGTTCCAGTTCATCCAGATGGAGGACGAAAGCCTTCTGGCCAAGGGGATCGTGGAGAAGATCGGCTCGAGCGACGCCATCGTCACCTACCAGCCCGAGGGCAAGAACAAGATCCGGGAGATCCGTGAAGTCCTCAACCACAGCGTCGCCATCGAGATGGTCCTGGCCCTGCTCCTCCACCCTCAGCACGGGGTCATCCGGGACAAGAACGAGATCGACGGGATCGGCCACCGCGTCGTCCACGGCGGCGAGGATTTTTCCGAATCGGTCCTGATCACGGACAAGGTCAAGTCGACCATCCGCAAGTGCATCCAGTTCGCCCCGCTCCACAACCCGCATAACCTGAAAGGGATCGAGGCGTGCGAAACGCTGCTGCCGAACGTCCCCCAGGTCGCGGTGTTCGACACGGCCTTCCACCAGACCATCCCCGCGAAAGCCTACATCTACGGGCTCCCGTATGCCCTGTACAGAAAGCTGAGCATCCGCCGCTATGGCTTCCATGGGACGTCCCATAGCTATGTCGCCCACAAGGCCGCGGAGATCCTCGGCAAACCCATCGAAAAGCTCAAGCTCGTCACCTGCCACCTGGGCAACGGCGCCAGCATCACGGCCGTGGACGGCGGTAAGTCGATCGACACGACGATGGGCTTCACTCCCCTGGAGGGCCTGGTCATGGGCACCCGCTGCGGCAGCATCGACCCCGCCCTTGTGCCCTACATCATGGAGAGGGAGAAGCTCGGGACCAAGGAGATCGACTCCATCATGAACAAGAACAGCGGCATGCTGGGCCTGACCGAGACGTCCCACGACATGCGCGAGATCGAACAGGAGGCCGCCCGCGGCAGCGAGCGCCACCGACTGGCCCTCGAGATCTATTGCCACGCCGTCAAGAAATACATCGGGGCCTATATGGCCGAGATGGGCGGAGTGGACGCGATCATCTTCACCGGCGGGATCGGAGAGAACTCCCGGCTCGTCCGGCGGCTCGTCAGTGAAGGCCTGGACGTGTTCGGGATCGTCTTCGACGGCCAGAAGAACGAGGCCAACGAGCGCATCATCAGCAACGGCCGGGTCAAGGTCATGGTCGTCCCGACCAACGAGGAGCTGGCCATCGCCCGGGATACGCAGGCGATCCTCCGGTCCACGGACGTGCGTCCTGCGGTTCCGGCGGCCGCCGTGGAGGCCGGACGCCCGGCAGATTTCCGGCCCGAAGAGGTCTCCAAGCTCGTCCTGCTCTGGGCCCAGAACCCCCAGGCGGGCGCCGCGGGCCTGGCCGCGAAGTGGGGCCCTGAGATCGGCCGGACCGTAGCCGCCGAGGCCGTGAAAAAAGAGCTCGAGCGGCTGAACCTTGTGTCGGCCGCCGTCGCCGGGAAACGGCCGGCGAAGAAAAAGTGAACGACAGGACAAAGGATACCACCATGGACAAGATCGATCGCGAAGAGGCGGGCTGGCTGGTCGCTCTCTGCTGGCTGAGCGCGCTCGAGGAAACGGCGCGAGATTTTCATGGCACGCGGCCGAGCGTTTTTGTCGCCAGGGCCTATGAGCATTCCGTCCAGTACTATCTCCATCTTCTGGGGGACGAGTACGGGATGCAGATCAAGAAGTCCGATTCCATCCGGGCCGCCGTCGAGAACTACATCCAGATCGGCATCGCCGGCGGCCTGTTCCGGGACGCCAGCTCGTTCGAGCTGGTCGAGGTGAGCCCCCACCGCCTGGAGATCACCGTCCATGACTGCGTCTACCTCAAGAGCTGCCAGGCCCTGATCGACGAGGGATTCTCGGTCCGCGATCTGACCTGCGCCCGGATCGGCTGTTTCCGGGCGGCGGTCAAGGCCCTGGCCAACATCGACTGCGAGTACCAGGTGACCTCGTTCAACATCGACAGCGACTGCAAGGGCTACATCGAAAGGACCTGAATTGGAAAAAGCGGTTCCTCCTCCGATCGAGACGCTGCTCCGGACCGCCCGGGAGAGCGAGGACGCGTCCGCCGTCCGGGCGGCGATCATGCAGCTCGGCTATGAAAATCGTCCCGAGGTCTATCCTCTCCTCGTCGAAAAGCTCGACGACCCGAACCCCAGCATCCAGCACGCCGCCGTGATCTCTCTTGGCCGCTACGGGCGGGTCGAGGCCATCCGGGAGCTCGTCAAGCCGAAGATCTTCCGCTCCGCCCAGTCCCAGATCCGATGGGCGGCCGTCACCGCCGTCGGGCGACTGGGGGATTACCGGGTCATCGACCATCTCCTGAAGGCCGTCGAGGACCCCGAGTGGATCGTCCGGACCGAGGCCGTCACCGAGCTCATGGGCAAGGTCCAGGAGATCATCTCCCGGAAAAACGTCCGGCTGGCCCGGATCCTGATCCACATGTTCTCGCTGGCGAACGAGGAGATCGTCAACCTGGCCATGAACGGTTTCCTGGAGATCGGCCCGGAGAGCCTCCGCTGGCTCCACGAAGCGCTCGGCAATTCCTCCGCGACCATCCGGTCCAACGCGGCCCGGACCCTGGGAAAGATGAGATCCCGCGGCTCCACCCCCTACCTGATGGACCTCCTCGAGGACGAGGATGGGACGGTCAGGGCCTCGGCCGCCGAGGCCCTGGGCCTGATCGGGGACAAGGTTTGCATCCAGGCCCTGGTCGAAAAGATCCAGGACAACGTGGAGAAAGTCCAGGAACAGGCCGCAGGGGCCATCGTCCTCTTCGGCCGGCAGGCCACGGTCCCCCTGCTCTTCGTCCTCGCCCGGGAACGGGACAAATTCACCCAGCGGGCGCTCCTCAGATGCCTGGGCCGGATCGGGGACCCCAAGTCCGTCCCCGCCCTGATCAGCTATCTCCGGAGCAGCTATTTTATCGTCCGCCAGGCGGCGGTGTCGGCCCTCATCCGCTTTGGCCCGAGCGTGACCGAGCTCCTTCTGCCGGCGCTGTCCTATAACACCTCCGACATCGGGCCGCTCCTCCGGGACGCCCGGGACAAGGAACACCCCGAGCTCCAAATGAGGGCCCTCAAGGCGCTGGCGGGACTGGAAGACCACCGCGCGGTGTCCGGCCTCAAGGAGATCGTCGAGGAAGGCCTTCCTGATGTCCAGGAAGCGGCCTCGCTGGCCCTCTATCTCACCGGCTGTGCCGCCTGGGGAAGGTGCTGCGCCCTGAAGGTCCTGGCCGAGGTGGCCGATGCCTCCGCCGTTCCCGGGATCCTGCCTTCGCTCGAGGACGATTCCGACAACGTCCGTTTCGAGGCCGTCAGGGCCCTCGGCAAGCTCGGAGGAGCCGAAGCCGTCAAATACCTCATTCGGACGATGCGGAAGGACCGGGCCGAGTTCATCCGAAGCGAGGCCATCCGCGTCCTTCGGACGGCCGGCCTCGGCGAGCCCCAGGTCCTCGAGGCCGCCCTCGGCGGCCTCAAAGACGCTTCGCGGGAGGTCCGTTGCCAGTCTGCCCGGATCCTGGGGAGCTTCCTCGATTCGAAATCCATCCTGCCCCTCCTCAAGGCCATGGCCGACCGTCATTGGAGCGTCCGGGAGAGTGCCGAGAACGCCCTCCTCAATTTCGGACGCGATGCCGTCAGACCGCTCATGGAAGCCGTGACCAGCCCGTCCTGGACGACCCGATTCCGCGCCGCCCGGCTGTTGGGGGAGATCGGAGATCCCGCGGCCTTGGCGCCGCTCAAGAAGGCCTTGGCGCGCCGGGGCGAAACGAAAAAAGTCCGGGACGTCATCGAAGCCTCACTTCGGAAGCTCGGGAACCCGGCCGCGGCTTGAGACCTTAATTTTATAGGAGGCTTCATCATGCCGGAGTTTTCCTATCGGCCCCTCTTTCCCCTCGGAGAGGACACGACCGAATTCGAGCCTCTCACCAGGGAGTTCGTTTCGACAACTGTTTTCGACGGGCTTCCCATCGTCAAGGTGGCGCCCGAGGGCTTGTCCTTCCTCTCCGAGAGGGCCTTCCACAACGTTGCCTTCCTCCTCCGCTCGTCCCACGTCCGGCAGCTAGCCGACATCCTGAAGGACCCCGAGAGCTCGGCCAACGACCGGTACGTCGCCCTGGAGCTCCTGAAGAACGCGGTCATCTCGGCCGACGGCGTGCTGCCCATGTGCCAGGACACGGGGACGGCCATCATCAATGCCAAGAAAGGCCAGCAGATCTGGACGGGCGGCGGCGACGAGGCGGCGCTCTCGCGTGGCGTTTTCAACGCTTACACCAAGAACTATTTCCGCTATTCCCAGAACGCGGCGCTGACGGTGTACGATGAAGTCAACACCGGCACGAACCTCCCGGCCCAGATCGACATCACGGCCGTCGACGGCGAGGAGTACAATTTTCTGTTCATCGCCAAGGGCGGCGGCTCGGCCAACAAGACATTTCTCTTCCAGGAGACCAAGGCCGTCCTCAATCCCGACGCCCTGCCGAAATTCCTGATCGGGAAAATGAAGGCGATCGGCACGGCGGCCTGCCCGCCCTACCACCTGTCGGTCGTCGTCGGCGGGACCTCGGCCGAGCTCGTGCTTAAAGCGGTCAAGCTGGCCTCGGCCCGCTATCTCGACGGCCTTCCGACGGCCGGGGGACCCGGCGGCCAAGCTTTCCGGGACCTCGAGCTCGAAATGAAGCTCCTCGACGCCTCGCGCCGGCTCGGGCTGGGGGCCGGCTTCGGCGGCAAGTATTTTTGTCTCGACGTCCGGGTCATCCGCCTGCCTCGGCACGGCGCCTCCTGCCCGATCGGGATAGGCCTGAGCTGCAATGCCGACCGGAACATCAAGGCGAAGATCACGTCAGACGGGATTTTCCTCGAGCGGCTGGAGAAAGACCCGGCCAAGTACCTTCCCCGGCCGGCGGAGACAGAAGGTCCCGCCGTCTCGATCGATCTCAACCGACCGATGAGCGAGATCCGCCGGGTTCTCTCCAAGTACCCCGTGGCGACCCGGCTCTCCCTCAACGGCCCTATCATCGTCGCCCGGGACATCGCCCATGCCAGGCTTAAGGAGCGCGTGGACAGGGGCGAGGACCTCCCGGCCTATTTCAAGGACCACATCATCTATTACGCAGGTCCGGCCAAGACACCGCCCGGGCACGCTTCGGGGTCGTTCGGACCGACGACGGCCGGCCGCATGGACGACTATGTCCCGCTCTTCCAGAAAATGGGCGGGTCGCTGGTCATGCTGGCTAAAGGGAACCGGTCAAGGGTCGTGACGGAATCCTGCCAGGCCCACGGCGGGTTTTACCTCGGCTCGATCGGCGGCCCGGCCGCCCGGTTGGCCAAGGACTGCATCACCAGCCAGGAGGTCGTCGCCTACCCCGAGCTCGGGATGGAGGCCATTTTCAGGATCACGGTCAAGGACTTTCCCGCCTTCATCATCGTCGACGACAAAGGGAACGATTTCTACGAGAAGCTCCTCGCCTGACCGCATCCCCCCTTCTCCTGTTCTCTTTTCCGGCCTTTTTGGTATGATGAGGGGCGGGAGGATGCCCGTGGACAAGGATAAGTTCCTCAAGATCGGGGTCGCCGTCATCGTCGTCTTTCTCCTCGGGGTCTTCCTGAAGCTGGCCAGGCCGGTCCTTGTCCCGTTCTGCCTGGCCCTCTTCCTGTCCCTTGCCTTGATGCCCGCCCTCGATTTCCTGGTCCGCCGGAAGGTCCCGAAATCCGCCGCCATGGCCGCTATCCTGCTCCTGACGTTCATCGTCCTCTATCTCATGGGGGCCCTGTTCTACGCGAGCGGCAAGCAGTTCGCCTCGGAGCTTCCCTCCTACAACGAGATGCTGAAATCGTTCCTGGACGGGGTGAGCCGAACTGTCCAGAGCCCGCGGCTGAAGGCCGAGGCCTTGAGCTGGATCAACAGCCTGAACGCGGGGAAGGTCGGGGGCTTCATCCTGTCCGCGCTCGGCCCGTTCCTCTCCTTCATCTCCGACCTCCTGCTCGTCTTCGTCTTCATGATCTTCATCCTCGGCGGGCGCGGCCGGATGGAAAAGAAGGTCGCCCAGGCCTTTTCGGCGGACCAGGCCTCGACGGTGTCGCGGGCCGTGCGCAAGATCGACCGCCAGGTCCAGAAGTACCTGGCCGTCAAGACCCTCATGTGCATCATCACGGGAGCCCTGACGGCCGCCGTCCTCGCCCTGTTCCATCTTCCTTTCGCCATCGTCTTCGGCGTCCTGGCCTTCCTCCTCAACTATGTCCCGACACTCGGGTCCATCATCGCCACGGCCCTGCCGGTCCTGCTGGCCACGTTCTTCTTCGGCAATATCGGCCCGGCCGTGGGGATCCTGGTCCTCCTGATGGCCGTCAATATCGTTTTGGGGAACGTCGTCGAGCCCCGCCTCCAGGGAAAGGGCCTGGGCCTGAGCCCGCTCCTCGTCTTTTTTTCCCTGTTCTTCGGGTCCTGGCTCTGGGGGATCCCGGGCATGATCCTGGCCGTTCCCATCCTGGCCGTCCTCAAGATCATCATCAGCAACGTCCCGTCGCTCAAGTTCCTTGAGGCGATGATGGATTGACGGGTGGGGAGGGAACGCTTCAGGGTTCGAGCGCCATCTTGGCGGCGAACTGCTCCAGCCGGCGGTCGATCTTGCGGGCCGTCTCCTTGAAAGCATCGTAGCCCCGGCCGAGCGGGTCCTCGATGTCCCAGCCGTATAGCTTTTCGTCGGGGAGGACCTTGAGGCCCTTGAGCCGGGAGTAGATCGGATAATCCATGGCGATGACATAATCAAAAGACCCGAGGTCAAAGTCGGTGATGTTCCTGGCCTCGTGACCCGAGATGTCCGTCTGATAGACGATCTTCATGACCAGGACCGCGTCGTCGGACGCGGGGCCGCCGGCCGCGGCCATGCCGGCGCTGGCGGCATCGACCCGCTCTCCGAACCGCTTCCGGGCAAGCCCTGCCGCCATGGGGCTCCGGCAGATGTTGCCATAGCAGACGAAAAGGACCTTGGGCCTTTTTTTTTCGGGCGCCCGGACGGTTGGGACAGGTCCCGGAGTCTTCCCGGTCACTTCTGCACCGTCAGAGCGCTTTCCTGGGCGACTTCGCCGGCTTTCTCGTAGAGGAACGCGGCCAGGATGAGCCGCTCGGCCGCCTCCGGATGGGCGTTATCCCGGGTGAGTTCGCCGGCGCCGGCCTCCTCTTCCTTGGCCCTGTTATAAAGCCAGGCCTCCTTGGCCGGGGCGCCGGCAGAGTCCGCTTCCATGCGGGCCGCGGCGACCAGGCCGCGGAGGGCCGCCAGGCACTGGTCTTCGTTCCCGCCCCGAAGGCTGAGGACATAGACCCTGTTCAGGATCCCGTAGAGCAACCGGGCGCTGGCGAAGTCGTTTTTCTGGTAACTGTCGAGCGCGTCCTTCTCCTTCTCGGAGGCGATCCAGAAAAGGAGGTTCGGGCCTGTCCCGCGGTCGGCCTCGGCGGCCTTTTTCTTGGAAGCGTCCATTTCCCCCTTGACCTGGTCGGCCTTCTGCTTCTCGTTGACCATCTTCAGGAGCTTCCGCGTCTCGGACTCCCCCTTTGTGTAGCTTTTGCGCGAGGCCTCGACGTTGCCCGCGTCATTCCAGCGCTTTCCCTCCTTCATCTGGGCTTGGATGTCGCTGATCTCGCCGGCGAAGGCGGGAACTTTATCCTTGAGTCCGGTCAGGAACCGGTCGACCTCCTCGGAGCTTTTCCCGTCGAGGAGCTTGGCGGAATCCCCGCCGATGATGGGGGTCAGCAGAGAAATAACCTTGGAGAAATCCAACCCGCCTTGAGGGCCCGGACTCCCGGAAGCTCCCGGGGGGGCCTGAGATTGGACCTTGACAGACGGGAAATTCGGGAGCACCCCCTCCGGCCGGCTCCGGGGATCGGTGACGAGCATCGCGTCCTTTTGACCGGCGCCTTTCCGGGACGCCCAGGGCCTGAAAATGATCAGGCCGGCGGTGACGAGCAGGGCCGCGGCCAGGACCGGGACAAACAGCTTTCTGAGGTTGAGCTTGACCGTGATCTCCCTCGAGGTCCCCGGCTTGCGCGCGGCGGTCACCTGCTGGGTCGGCGCAAGCCCCTGGGAGATGCGGCCCAGGTCCTCCAGGATCTCCTGGGCCTGCTGGTAGCGCCGGGCTTTGTCCTTCTCGAGGCAGCGCAGGATCAGCCGGCTGAGGCCCTGGGAGATCTGGGGGTTCGACGCCTTCGGGTCCGGGGCCGGCTCGCCCTTGTGCTTGAGGACGATGCTCAGGGGCGTTTCCCCCTCGAACGGGACGCGGCCCGTGACCATTTCGTAGAGGATGACACCGAGGGAATAGATATCGCTCCGGCGGTCGACGTCCCGGGCGTCAGCCTGCTCGGGGGACATGTACTCCGGCGTGCCGATGATGACGCCCGCCGCGGTCAGGCCCCGGCTGTGGAGGGATAGGGCGATCCCGAAATCCATGATCTTGGCGTTCCCTTCCCGGTCGATCATGATGTTCTGCGGCTTGAGGTCGCGATGGATGACGCCCAGCCGGTGGGCTTCGGCCAGCCCTTCGGCGATCTGACGGGCGAGGTCCAGGACCTTTTCCTCGTTCAGGCGGCCGGACCTCCGGATGAAGCTCTTGAGGTCCTCGCCCGGCACATACTCCATGGAAATGTAGATGGAGAGGCCCTCTTCGTTCAGGTCGTACATCCGGCAGACGTGGCGGTGGGCGACTTTCCGGGCGAGCTTCATCTCATTCCGGAAACGCTCGATGATTTCCGGATCGGAGGCGATTTCGGGCTTCAGGAGCTTAAGGGCCACGACCTCCCGGATCTTATTGTCGTAGGCCTTGTAGACGGCGCCCATCCCGCCCTGGCCGATCTCCTCGATGATTTCGAAGCGCCGGGCGAACGTCGTCCCCCGCTCGAGCCCCTTGGTCGGGGTCTGGTAGGTCATGGTTACGGGGAATGGGCTCGGCGCGGTCCCTTGAAGGTCCTGGCCGCAATAGCCGCAGAACTGGGTGCCGTCGGGGTTGTCGAACTGGCAGCGGGAGCATTTCATCCGGACAGGACCTCTTCCCTTAACAATAGCAACATGCATGGCAAATTTCAAACCCATTCATTCATACGCTTTTGGATGGACATTGGTTTCCGGAAAAGGCCTGCGAGGGGCTGCCGGTCTCAGGACCCGGGCCGGCGCTTCTGGCTTGCGGCCGCTCTTTTGCGATCGGAGGGGCCGGCCCCGGCCTCGTCTGGATTTATGGCCTTCTCCCCAGGCTTGATCTCAGGTTTCCTGCCAGAGGTCGGCCGGGTAAAGTCCCTGACGGACGCGCTCCAGGATCGCCGCCTGGGCCAGGGCCCGGTCCTGGGGATAAGTTATCCCGAACCAGCGCTCGCGGGTGGGGAGGATCTTCACCCGCGCCTTCTTCGCCCGGACGAGGCTGCCGACGGCCTCCGGGATGAGGAACTCGGCCTTGGTCAGGGACCCCTTGTTCGACCGGAGGAACTCCCTGAACAGGACCTCGAGCTCTCCGAAGAGGCTCGGCTCGAATCCCCAGAAATTCATGGAGACGAGGCTCTCTTCAGGCAGGGGAGCCCAGTCCAGGCCGTCCTCGGTATGCTTGATCCCGTCCGGGAACTTCTGGACCTTGAGGAGTTCGCGGATATTGATCAGATAGCCATCCGGCGTCCCCTCGCAGATGCCCCGGGCCACGTGGCCGTGTTCGGACAGGGTGTTGGCCAGGCGGTATCCGATCATGGCATAATGATCGACCCCATCCGCGCTTTTGACCCTGCGGAGCTCGTCGGCCATGGTCTCGAAGGTGGACCGGCCATAAAAATCGTCCGCGTTGATGACCGTAAATGGCGTCCGGATGGCCTCGCGGCAGGCGAGGACGGCCTGGCCCGTCCCCCAGGGCTTGGTCCGGCCCTCCGGAACGACGAAGCCCGGCGGAACCTGGTCGAGGGATTGGCAAACGTAGACCGTCTCCGCCACCCGCTCGACCTTCTTCCCGACCCTCGACCTGAAGACGTCTTCGAAATCCTTCCGGATGATGAAGACGATCCTGTCGTAGCCGGCCTTCAAGGCGTCATAGACAGAATACTCCATCACGACTTCGCCTCCGGGGCCGAAAGAATCGATCTGTTTCAGCCCGCCGTAACGGCTGCCGACTCCCGCCGCCATCACCACCAGGGTCAGGGAAAACATGGGCCACTCCTTCCGAATTCCGGTCGCAAGTTATCGGTATCTTAATTGAAGTGCGGGACGAGGTCAAACGCCGGTATTCCGCAGTATGGGGCAGAGCTGAGGCCGTCCGAAAGACCCCGTAGCGGAAGGGGGACCGGCAGGGAGCGCATCCTGAGGAGCGACCAGCAGAAGTGCGGCGGAGCGGCTCGGAGCCGCACTTCAGGCAAGTATCTGAAACGGAGCTTAGGTTCTAGGTCCGCGATCCCTTCTCCGGGCCGACGGGACTGGTTCCCCGGGGCCCGGGGGATAAGGGCGGCCTCAGCTCTGCCCCATCGGGCCGATGCCGAGGAGGGGGGGCCATACCTTTACTTATCGGCTCCTATCCATTATGATGAAAAGGACCAAGGAGAGGTGAAGCGATGATCCGATCCACGACCGTCATCTGCGTCCGCCATAAGGGGAAAGTTGCCATGGCCGCCGACGGTCAAGTGACCCTGGGCCAGACCGTGCTCAAGAAGACGGCCCAGAAGATCCGCCGGCTCCACAAGGGCGACGTGCTGGCCGGATTCGCCGGGGCGACGTCGGACGCCTTCGCTCTCTTTGCCCGGTTCGAGATCAAGCTCGAGGAGTACCGCGGCAACCTGTCGCGCGCGGCCATCGAGCTGGCCAAGGACTGGCGGCTGGAAAAGTCCCTCCGCCAGCTCGACGCCCTCCTCGTCGTCGCCGATAAGGAGACGACCTTCCTGATCTCGGGGACGGGGGACGTGGTCGAGCCGGACGACGGCATCATCGCCATCGGCTCCGGCGGGCCGTTCGCCCTGGCCGCCGCCCGGGCCCTCCTCGCCCACACGGACCTCTCGGCCAGGGAGATCGCCTTCGAGGCCTTGAAGATCAGCGCCGACATCTGCGTCTACACCAACCAGCAGATCACCCTCGAGGAGCTGTGAATGGCCATTCCGCTCCCCGAAAGCTTCGAGGGCGCCGCCGGCGAATTCCCGGAGGTCGAGCTCACTCCCCAGGAGATCGTCGCCGAGCTTGACAAGTTCATCATCGGCCAGAAGGCGGCCAAGAAGGCGGTGGCCATCGCCCTCCGGAACCGCTTCCGCCGCCGGAAGCTCCCCGCGGAGCTCGCCGACGAGATTGCCCCCAAGAACATCCTGATGATCGGGCCCACGGGCGTGGGCAAGACCGAGATCTCCCGGCGGCTGGCCAAGCTCACCTCCTCCCCCTTCCTCAAGATCGAGGCCAGCAAGTTCACGGAGGTCGGCTACGTCGGGCGCGACGTGGAATCCATGATCCGGGACCTCGTCCGGATCTCCGTGGATATGGTCAAGCAGGAGAAAGTCGCGGAGATCGAGGAGAAGGCCCTGGGGAGCGTCGAGGAACGGCTCCTGGACATCCTCCTGCCGCCGCTCAAAGGGCCCGACGGCGCCACGGGCGACGAGGAGGCCCAGAGGTCCCACGACACCCGGGATAAGCTGAAGAAACAACTCCGGGACGGCCTCCTTGAGGAACGGCCAGTCGAGCTTGAGGTCAAGGACAAGAGCACGCCGCCCTTCGAGATCTTCTCCAACTCCGGGGTCGAGGAGATCGGATTCCAGATCCAGGAGCTCATCCCCGGGTTCCTGGGCGGCCGGTCGAAACGGAGGAAAGTGAAGATCAGGGAGGCCCGCGAGATCCTGCTCGAAGAAGAAGAGAGGCGTCTCGTGGACATGGACCAGGTTTCCCGGCTGGCCATCGAGAGGGTCGAACAGTCGGGCATCATTTTCCTGGATGAGGTCGACAAGATCGCCGGCCGGGAATCGGGGCACGGGCCGGACGTCAGCCGCGAGGGGGTCCAGCGCGACCTCCTGCCCATCATCGAAGGCACGACCGTCAACACGCGCTACGGGCTCGTCAGGACGGACCACATCCTGTTCATCGGCGCCGGAGCCTTCCATGTCTCGAAGCCGTCGGACCTCATCCCCGAGCTCCAGGGGCGTTTTCCCATCCGGGTGGAGCTCACGTCCCTCGGCAAGGACGATTTCGTCCGGATCCTGACGGAGCCCGAGAACGCCCTGATTAAGCAGTACAGGGCCCTCATGGCCACCGAGGACGTCTCTGTCGAGTTCACCGCCGACGCCGTCGACGAGATCGCCGCGATCGCCGAGAAGGTGAACGCCGATTCGGAGAACATCGGGGCCCGGCGGCTCCACACCGTCATGGAAAAGGTCATGGAGGACATCTCCTTCGAGGCCCCGGACATCGCCAAGAAGTCGATCCGGATCGACCGCGGATATGTCGAGGGCCAGCTGAAAGACATCCTCAAGGACCAGGATTTGCGACGGTTTATTCTCTGATGAAGCGATCTGCAGGAATTATCGCCCTCGGGCTGGCCGTCCTCCTCGGGTCCGCTTGCGGGAAGAAAGGCCCTCTCCAGGTTCCCTTGGCCCGGGAGCCCAAGCCCGCCGAGCGCCTGACCGCCTTCCAGCGCGGCCGCTCGATCATCCTGGAATGGACGGATCCCGGGAAGTACATCGACGGGCATCCGCTCAAGGCCGCCGGCGCGGCCGAGCTCTGGATCCTCGAGCCCGGGCCGGAGGCGGGGGCCAAACCTCCGGCTCTCCGGGATTTCGGAACACGGGCGCGGCTGGCCAGGCGGATCGCCCCGAACGAGCTCCGGCCCGGCCCCGGCGGCGTCAGGTTTGCCTACTCGTTGGCCGGAGACCAGGCGGGGCACCGGAACCTGGCCTTTTCCGTCAGGGTCCTGGACGCGGCCAGACGGCCCTCAAAATTCTGCCTACCGGTCATGGTCGAAATCCAGCTTTGTCCGCTGCCCCCCGAGATCGGCGACGTCAGGGTCCTCAAGGACCGTGTCGAGATCAGCTGGACGCCACCGGCGGCCAACATCGACGGCTCCAAACCGGCAATCGTGGCGGGCTACACGGTTTACCGGTCCGACGGAATGTCGGAGCCGGAAAAGCTGACGCCCTCGCCGACGGCCGGCCTGAGCTTCGAGGACCGGAGCTTTCAATTCGGGGCGTCCTATACCTACACCGTCCGTGCCTGCGCGACCGTCACGAACCCCTGCCTGGAAAGCGACGATTCCGCGGCCCGCAACATCGTGCCCCGCGACATCTTCCCCCCAGACCTGCCCGCCGGGTTGGTCGCTGTCCCCGGGCCTGGCGTCATTTCCCTGAGCTGGGAGCCCGTGCGGGACCAGGGCCTCGCCGGCTACAGGGTCTGGAGAAAGGAAGAGGGGGGAGCGGAATTCGATCCCCTGACGCCGGGGCTACTCCCCGGGAACACCTTCACGGACTCGTCGGCTCTTAAAGGAAAGACGTATGTCTATGCCGTGAGCGCGAAGGGCAAGAACGGGACGGAAAGCGCCAGAACGGAGACCGGGCCCGTGAGCCTGAAAGGGAACTGAACATGAAGATCTACCGGTTCCGCTACAGGAAGAGGATCCTCCGCGGGATCCTCAAGGAGGAGTTCCTTTTTCCGCTGAAAGGGTCCATTTTCCGGGATTTCAAGATCGGCGACAGTCCGATCCCGATGGGAGAGGTCAAGCTCCTTCCTCCGGTCGAACCGTCCAAGATCGTCGCCGTCGGCCGCAACTACCAGGACCATGCCAAGGAATTGGGAAACCCGGTCCCCGAGGAGCCGCTCCTCTTCCTGAAGCCGTCGACGGCCGTCATCGGTCCCAATGACGAGATCCATTATCCGGCCATGTCCTCGCGGGTCGACTACGAAGGCGAGCTGGCCGTGGTCATCAAAAAGAAGGCCTGCCATCTCCGGGAAGAGGACCCCGTCGAAGATTACATCCTGGGCTATACGTGCTTCAACGACATCACGGCCCGCGACCTGCAGGCCAAAGACGTCCAGTTCACGCGGGCCAAGTCCTTCGATACGTTCGCCGCCGTGGGGCCCTGCATCGCCACGGGAATCGACCCGGGGGCCCTGCACCTCAAGACCTTCCTCAACGGCAAGCTCGTCCAGTCCGGCACGACGGCGAACCTGATCTTCCCCGTGCCTTTCCTTGTCCGCTTCATCTCGAGGGTCATGACGCTTCTGCCAGGCGATATCATCGCCACGGGGACGCCATCCGGCATCGGCCCCATGAACCCCGGCGACCGGGTGGACGTCCAGGTCGAAGGGATCGGGGTCCTGTCGAACACGCTCGTCCGAGCCAAGCAAGAAAAGGAGGACGCATGAAATTCTTTCTGGATACGGCCAACCTGGATGAGATCCGCGAGGTCCAGAGCTGGGGCATCCTCGACGGAGTGACCACGAACCCCACCCTCGTATCGAAGGAGAGGGGGACGTTCGAGGACCTCATCAGGGAGATCTGCGCCATCGTCCCCGGCCCCGTCTCCGCGGAGGCCGTCTCGACCAAGGCCGACGAGATCGTCCCCGAAGCCAGGCGGCTGGCCGGGATCGCCTCCAACGTCGTCATCAAGATCCCGGTCGGCCTGGAAGGTCTGAAGGCGACGAAGGCGCTGGCCGCCGAGGGGATCGCGGTCAACATGACCCTCGTCTTCTCGGCCAGTCAGGCCCTGCTCGCCGCCAAGGCCGGGGCCAGGTTCGTCAGCCCGTTCATCGGCCGTCTCGACGATGCCTCGGAGGACGGCATGGCGCTCATCGAGGAGATCGTCACGATCTTCGAGAACTACAGGATCGAGACCGAGGTCATCGTGGCCAGCGTCCGCCACCCGAGGCACGTGGTGGAGGCCGCTCTCCTCGGGGCCGACATCGCCACCATCCCGTACTCGGTCATGACGAAGCTCGTCCGCCACCCCCTCACGGACGCCGGCATCGAGCGGTTCCTCGCCGACTGGAGGAAAGTCCGGACGTGAGAATCCACCCCCATCTCCGGGTCCGCGGTCATGTCCAGAGCCTCATCCGGAGGATCCGGAGGTTCGCGATCACCTTCTTTGTCCTGGCCGTCCTTTTTGGGAGCGTCGTCGTCGGAAAGAACATTTTCTTGGGCCAGCTCCGGAGCGAAGTCCAGAAAGCCTTCCGGTACGGCGAGCTCCGGATGTCCTACTTCCCGCCGGCCATAATCCTGGAGGACGTCCGCTCGATCGCGGGCCCGCCGCTCTTTCGGGCGCGGCGGGTCAGGATCGAGCTTCCCTTCCTCTCGCTCCTGCGGAACGAGAAGTCGGTCAACATCCTGCTTGATGGGCCCCAGATCAGGCTTCGGCCGGAAACGCCTCCGGCCCCGGGCCGGAGGCCGAAACTCCCCCTGTCCCTGCCGTTTACCATCGAACGGGGGCTCATCCAGGACGGCACGTTCTCCTTTGAAAGCGAACAGGCGTTTTTCGAAGCCGGAGGCATCAAGGCCCTGTTCACCCAGCAGGGCGACAGGTTCATTCTGAGGGCGACGGCAGAAAAGAGCACGTTCACGTCGATCCCGGAGAAGCTCGAGTTCGGCGGCAGCCTCAACATCGCCCTCACCGGACGGGGTGAAGAGGTCAGGATCCAGAGGCTGACGATCGAAGGGCCGGACATCGCCGTGAAAGGGGAGGGCCGGCTCAAGAACCTGCGGGACCCGGAGTTCGACATCGACACGCGTTTCGAGGTCGAGATGGCCTACGCCGCCCCCCTCCTCAACCTCCCTTTCCAATGGAAGGGCAAGGCCGGCGGCCAGGGCAGGCTCGTCCGCAAGGCCGGCCGGGTTTCCTTCAATTCCGACGTCGGCGGGGACAGGATCTCCATCAGCGGGCTTCCCATGGGCCGGCTCCGCGGCCGTCTCGACCTCCGTTTCGGAACGGGCGGGACGGTGGACGTCGATATCCAGAAGCCCGGCCTGCCCGCCGAATCGGTTTCGGTCTCGTTCCATGGAGGCCGCGTGGAGGGGAGGGTCAGCGGCGGCCGCCTCGACCCGATCATGAAGGATCTCGGCCTCGCCTGGCCGGTGAAGTCCCCGGCCTGGGGCACGTTCAGCCTGGAGAACGATAAGCTGGATGCCGACGCCGAATTCCGCGACCAGACGCTCGACAGAGAGGGAGACCGGTTTTCCTTCCGGGGGAATGTGAAGGTCCGGGTGAACCTAAAGACCCAAGACCTGGAGATCACGACGCGGGACATCCAATCCAACTTCGCCCGCCTCGAGGCCCGAGCGGCCCTTCGGATCGGCGGCAACGTGGACACCGACATCCGGGGAACGGTGACGGACCTCAAGCAGGCCCGGGAGTTCGTTTCCCTGGCCTTGGGCAAGCCGTTCGTTTTCCCGGAGATCCGAGGGGCCGGGTTTGCCGATGTCCGGCTGACCGGAAGCATGCTCAATCCCAGGGTCGCGATCAAGGGGTCCTTCGAGCCGGGCGGGTTCGACCTCTTCAACGCGGCCTACGTCGAGGGTGAGGCCGTCATCCTCGACGAGGGCTTCCAGGGCAAGTTCCGGGCCGAGGACTCCGACCTCAAGGCGGATATCCAGGTTTCCGTCGATGCCTCCAAGACCGAAGCCGATATCCGGAGCGCGGAGGGTGAGGTGACCAAGATCTTCGCGGCGCTCCAGATTCCCGTCTCCCTCGCGGGCCGGGCCGCAGGCGATTTCCACGTCGTCCAGACCCTGACGAGCCAGACTGTCAGCGGGACGTTCACGAGCCCCGAAGTCCGGGGCTACGGCCAGACGTTCAGCAACGTCACGGGCCGGCTCGAGTGGAAGGACGGGACCCTGTCCTTCCCCGAGATCGGGTTCGACTTCTATGGCGGCCGGGTCCGGGGCCGTGCCCTTTTCGGCACGGCCAACCAGGCCTTCGACGCCGACCTCCACGCGCAGGGTATCGACCTCGCGCGCCTCTCCCCGAAAGTGAATGGCCTTCTTTCGCTGGACGTCGGCGGCAAGGGGTTCTTCGGGAAAGACAGGCTCACGGGCCGGTTCACCGTCAAGGACTTTCTCCTTCCGCCCATCCAGAAAACCGAGGCCGCGGGAGACTTTAACTTGGATTATGTCCGGGACCACATCACCTTGGACCTCAAGAGCGACTTCCTTCCCGGAGATAACGAGATCCGGGCCCGCCTCAGCCTTCCGGTCGGCGAGGATTCCCTGACCGCGAGCATCACGGGGCACTGGACGAACCTCGACCTCCTGCTGCCGTGGACGGGAGCGAAAGGACGCTTGGACTTCACGGCGGACATCAGCGGCGCCAGGCCTTCGCCTCACGTCTCGAGCACGGTCAATATCCAGGGCCCGCTGATGCCGTTCCCCGGTTTCGCCCACGCCGTCACCGATTACTCGGGAGCGGCCCAGATCGAGGATGGGCGGATCACTATCAACGAGGTCAAGGGGAAACTGGGAGGCGGGGACGTCAAGGGGTCCGGTCAGATCGGCCTCGGCCCGTCGGGCGTCGAAACGATCGACGTGGCTATGGATGGCAAGGACATGCTTGTCGCCCCGCTCGAGCGGACGAGGGCCATCGTGGACGGCAGCGCCCATCTCATCAAGGACAGCGGCCAGTTCGTGCTGGACGGCGATTTCCTGATCAAGCGGCTCACCTGGCGCCGGGAGCTCTACGAGAAATTCGGCTTTTCGTCCCAGTCCTACTTCTCGCCGAACCGGGAACCTGGCTTTTTCGACAACCTCTCGCTGAACCTCCACCTGCGGGCGACCGACAATGCCCTGATGGACAATTCCCTCGGCCGCGTCAGCGGCCGCTTCGACCTCTCCGTCACCGGCGGCATCGACGACCCGGTCCTCCTCGGGGACATCGAGGTACTGAAGGGGAACGTCAAATTCCAGGACCAGGACTTCAGGATCATCAAGGGACGTCTGAGCTTTTTCAACCCGGCCAGCGTCGAGCCCTACGTGGAAGTCCGCGCCGAAACGTACGTCAAGGACTACCGGGTGACGATGGCCATCAGCGGAACGGCCAGCCGTCTCAAGCCGGAGTTCACCTCCTCGCCGCCGATGCCGCCGGAGGACGTCCTGTCCCTCCTGGCTCTAGGCGAGGCCTTCCAGGGTAGCTACTCGTATGATCCCGAACGGAGCACGACCCTGAGCACGGCCTCGCTCGTGTCGTTCCAGCTCGCCGACCAGGCCAAGAAAGGGGCCGAGAGCCTCTTCAGCCTGGACCGGTTCAGGATCGACCCCTTTGTCACAAGCACGTCGGCCGCCATGACGGCCCGCCTCACCCTGGGCAAGAAGCTCTCGCGGAACCTGATCTTCATTTATTCCACCAACCTGGCGACGCAACGGGAGGAAATCTACCAGGCCGAATGGGAAGCCAGCAACGATTTTTCGCTCGTGGGAGTCCGCGACGAGCAGGGCCGGGTCAACTTCGAGCTCAAGTTCAGGAAGAGGTTCTGAGATGATCCGGTGCCCGCCCCGCCCGATCCTCCGGACCATCGGAGTCCTTGGGACCTTGGCGCTCCTTGCAGCGCCGCCCAGGGGCCTCTCCCAGGACTCAGCGCTTCCTGTCATATCAAAAGTCATCGTCAGGGTGGACGGCCGGCTCGCGCGGAAAGCCCTCGCCGACCTCGTCCCCTTCAAGCCGGGCGACACGTATTCCCCCGCGGGGATCGACCGGGTGGTCAAGCAGGTCTACAAGACCGGGCTTTTTTCAGATATTCGCGTCACCCGGAGCGGAGAGGAGAAGGTGGAGCTTGTCTTCGACCTCACCCAGGACCTCATCATCCGGGGCCTTCATTTTCAGGGCATCGGGGTCAGGGCTTCCAAGCTGAGGGAAACCGTGGAATCCCTGCAGGCCGGGAGCGACTTCGTCGAAGACCGCCTGCCGAGGGCGGTCGAGGAACTCGAGGAAGGGCTGAGGCGTGAGGGTTATTTCGGCGCCAGCGTCGTGCCCTCGACGCGAAAGGACCAGAACGCCCCGCGGACGGACGTGTATTTCAGGATCAGCGGGTGGAAGAGATACCGGATCGGCTCGCTCGAAATCCAAGGCCCGACGGTCGTCCCTCTCGGGAACCTCATCACCCGGATGAAAAGCCGGAAGGGCGAACTCTACATCCCTTCCCGCCTCGACAAAGACATCCAAGTCCTCGAGGCCTACTACACGTCGCTGGGATACATGCGATCCGAGATCCAGCTCGCCGCCGAGCGCTTCGATGACGGCCGGCGGACCGTCGCCCTTGTCCTCGATGTTCAGCCGCGCGAAAAGATCGCCATTGTCGTCAACGGCGCCCGTGTCCCCTCGAGCCTCCTGGCCCCGATCTGGGAGGAGAGGATTTTCGAGGACTGGGGCCTTGCCGAAGGAGAGGTCCGGGTTTTGAACTACCTCAGGAAAAAAGGCTACGTCTACGCGACCCTGAAGAGCCGGATCGAGAGGACGGAGAACGAGATACGCGTCGTGTATGACGTTGTCCCGGGCAAGAAATACAGCATCAAGAAGATATCGTTCGAAGGCTTGAAGTCGTTCAGCGCCAAGAAGCTCAGGGAGGAACTGCTCGTCAGCGAACGGGCCCTGTTCTTCTCCCTCCTGAGCTATGACCGGCTGTTCGCCTTGCCGCAGGAGATCGAATATTTCTACCGGACGAACGGTTTCCCGGATGTCCGGGCCGAGCTGGAACTGCCCAGGGACGGCCTGAGCGTCAACGCCATCCTGAAGATCGAGGAGGGACCGCACCGGACGATCCAATCCATCACCCTGACGGGGACGCATCTCTTCCCGCCCCAGACGATCCTCAAGGAACTCGTCAGCGTCAAAGGCGGGCCTTTTTTCCCTCCCAACGTCCAGCGGGATGCCGGGATCATCGACAGCTTTTACCTCAACCATGGTATCCGGGGGACGAAGATCACCCCTCGGGTCGAGTCAGCGGGGGCGAACCTCTTCGCCCTGACCTTCGAGATCAATGAGGGCACTCCCGTGACCATCGAGAACATCCTGATCACGGGGAACAGGCTGACCCGCCTGGCGGTCATCGAGAAGGAACTCCGGGTCAGGAAGGGCGGGCCGGCGGATCTGTCCCTCATCCAGGAGAGCAAGAGGCGCCTGGAGCGGCTTGGCGTTTTTTCGGAGGTCAGGACGGACGAGATCCTGACCGAACCCGGAAAGGAAAACCTCGTCGTGACCGTTCAGGAGGGCGAGGCGAACTACGCGGGCGCCGGGCTCGGGTTTGAATCGAGGAACGCCATCCCGTCATCGGAGCCGGTCCAGTTCAGGCCCAGTGCGACCGGCGAATACATCCGGAGCAACGTCTTCGGGATGGCGGCCGCGCTGAGTCTCGTCGGCCAGTACAGCGATGTCGAGCGCCGGGCCATCCTCTCCTGGAACCAGCCCTACCTGTTCGGCGCGGCCCTCCGCCCGGCCCTCCTCGGCTGGATCGAGAAGGAGGACCGGACGAGCTACACTTTCGACCGGCGTGGCGTCAGCTTCAACCTGTCCCGGCCGCTCGCTCCCCACTTCATCCTGATCGGGGCCCTCAGCTGGAGCCGCACGGATCTCTCGGACCTCCAGATCCCCGAATCCGAAATCGATGTCCGGCTCCAGCATTATTCCACGAGCCTCGTCTCGGTCACCGTGGCCCTGGACAAGCGGGATGACTCGTTGAACCCGGAGAAAGGGTATTTCCTGAGTGTCGAGTCCGAACTCGCCAAGCCGCTCCTCGGGACGGAATCGGACTACTGGAAGACCTTTTTCAAGCTCCAGTATTTCAAGCCCGTGATCCCGCAAGTCCACTTCAGCCTGCTCGTCCGCGTCGGCCTCGCCCAGGGCGAGATCTCGGTTCCCGAGAGGTTCTTCGCGGGCGGCAGCAATTCCTTCCGGGGAGAATGGTTCGACTACCTCGGCCCGAAAGATGCGGAGACCGGGTATCCCGATGGAGGCCGGGCGCTTTTCCTGCTGAACGCCGAAATGCGCTTCCCCCTCATTCCGGGCTTCAAGGATCTATCGGGAGCCGTCTTTTTCGACGTCGGCAATGTTTTCAGCTATCTTTCGGACGTCCATATCGGAGACCTGGAGGAGGCTGCCGGGCTGGGGATCCGCTACAAGACCCCGCTCGGCCCGGTGCGGTTCGAGCTCGCATGGAATGTCCATACGCCTCAGGTGGACCTCGTCCCGCCGCAGACGCGGAAGAAGACGCCATACTTTTTCTTCACGATCGGAAATATGTTTTAGCGCCATGAGCAAGAAGACCGCCTGTTTCTTCCTGTTTTGTTTCTTGGTCACGGGCCCCGCCCGCGCCCAAACCGTGGATTGCCTGGTCGCCGTCGTCAGCGGCCAGGCCGTGACTCTCACGGACCTTGAGATCGCCCGGGAATTCGGATTTTTCGACCGGACCATCGAAGGGACAAGCGGGGACCGGAGACTCGCCGTCCTCGACGCCCTGATCGGCCAAAAAGTCGTGCTCGGGGTGACCCGGGAGCCCCTGGCGATCGGAAAGGATGAGGTCTCTCTGGCCCTCGAGGCCCTCCGGGAAAGACTGGGTCCCGCTATCTTCCGGACGAAGCTCGGGAAGTTCGGATTGCGGGAGGAGGACCTGCGCCCGTATCTCGAAGAACAGCTCCGCTACGACAGAGTCGTCTCGATCAGGTTCGGCCCGAAGAGCCCCGTTTCACGCGGCGATGCCGAAAAATACTACCGGGATGTTTATATCCCCGAACAAAAGGCGAAAGGCCTCGAACCCGACACCTTGGAAAGCGTCCTCTCCAGCCTCGAACGGAGGATCCGGGAGAACCTCAAGGCCCGCAAGGTGGCTGACTGGGTCCGGAATCTCCGGAGCCAGGCTGAAGTCCGGATCAACCTGGATTGCCTCAAGTAGGGAAAGGGAGCGAACGCCGTGGCCCGGATCGCGTATCTATTCCCCGGACAGGGGTCGCAAGCTGTCGGCATGGGGCGGGGTTTTTTCGACCGCTCTTCTCTGGCGCGGGAGCTCTACGGAAGGGCGGACGAGGTCCTCGGCGTCCCGATCTCGAGGATCTCCTTCGAGGGGCCGGAAGAGGAGCTCCGGCTCACCGTGAACACCCAGCCGGCCCTGCTCGTCGCGGGCGTCGTTGCGTACCGGCTCCTCGACCGTGAGCCCGCCGTCGCCGCCGGGCACAGCCTCGGCGAATATTGCGCCCTCGTCGCCGCCGGCAGCCTGGGCTTCGAGGACGCCGTCAGCCTCGTCCGGAAGCGAGGACAGTACATGCAGGACGCCGTTCCGGCGGGGATCGGGGCCATGGCGGCGGTCCTCGGCGTCCCCGGCGCCGTAGTCCAGAAGTGGCTCGACCAGGTGCGGGCGGGCGTCGTCGAGATCGCCAACTGGAACAGCGAAGAGCAGACCGTCATCTCCGGCGAGAAAGCGGCCGTCGAGGAGGCTCTGGCCCTGATCAAGCCGCCGCGCTCGGTCATGCTCCCGGTCAGCGCCCCTTTTCATTCCCGCCTCATGAAGCCGGCCGAAGAGAAGCTGGCCTGCGACCTGGACGCTGTCCGGTTCAACGGCTTGAGGTTCCCCGTCATCACCAACGTCGACGCCGGGGTCATCCGGACCGGCGAGGAGGCCCGCCTAGCCCTGAAGCGCCAGGTCAGCCGCGCCGTCCTCTGGACAAAGTCCATGGATGTCCTGAGGGAGATGAACGTCGATGCCTGCGTCGAGTTAGGGCCGGGCAAGGTCCTGTCCGGCCTGCTGAAGCGGGCAAGCCGCAGTTGGCCCAAGGCGCCGGTCTGCCACAACGTGGAGAACTTCGAAGGGCTGGAAAAGACGAGGGCCGCTCTCTCAGGGTTGCTTTGAGAGGACCTGCGGCCCGTAGCGGATGTAATACTCGGCCGCTGAAACAAGGGCTGCGGCGATGACCAGATAGAGGCCGATCTGGGTGAGGAAGTAGAACCTCCCGAAGTAAATGGGGCCGAGGATGAGTGCGCCGATCGCCCAGGACTCGATCCCCATTTTGGCTTTCCCGAGCCCTGACGCGGGGATGTTCAGGCCCCTGGAGGAGGCGATCGCGCGGAACCCCGAAACGGCGAGTTCCCGCCCGATGATGATCACGGCCGCCCAGGCCGGGACCCGGCCGAGCTTCACAAGGCAGATAACGGCCGAGGTGACGAGGAGCTTGTCGGCCGTCGGGTCGAGCAGCTGGCCCATGACCGTGACCAGCGCCTTTTTGCGGGCCAGGTAGCCGTCCAGCCAGTCGGTGATGGTGGCGAAGACGAAGATTGCCGTGCCGATGAGGTCGCGACCAGGGAAGTCCGTGAGGAGAACGGCGACCAGGACCGGAATGGCGAGGATCCTGGCCAGGGTCAGGTAGTTCGGCGCATTCACGACCCGGAGATTACTATAGCTTTCCGCAAGTTGTCAATCGCGGCCTTCTCTTGAAAATCGTCCGGGGCCTCAGTATATTGAGGGGCGAGCCATGGCCAACGACACATCCCTGACGCCGATGATGGAACAGTACTTCCGGATCAAGGCCGAGGTCCGGGACGCCTTCCTCTTTTTCCGGCTGGGCGATTTCTACGAGATGTTCTACGAGGACGCCAAGATCGCCGCCCCTCTCCTGGGACTTGCCTTGACGTCGCGGCAAAAGGTCCCCATGTGCGGCGTCCCCTACCACGCCGTGAATTCCTACCTGACGAAACTCCTCCGCCTCGGGCACAAGGTCGCGATCTGCGACCAGGTCGAGGACCCCAAGTCGGCCAAGGGGGTCGTCAAGCGGGAGGTCATCAAGGTCCTGACGCCCGGCACGGCGGTCGAGATCGAATCGGACGACGCCAAGGAAACGACCTTCATCGCTTCGGTCGACCTCGAGGAGGACGGCTGGGGGCTGGCCCTGGCCGACCTCGTTTCCGGGGAGATGCTGACGGTCGAAGGCGAATGGCCGGACCTGAAGACGCTGGCCGACGAGATGTTCAGGGCCGCTCCCAAAGAGATCCTCTTCCCTGAAGGGGCCGAGGAGCGCCTGGGACGCATCCTCGCGGCGAACGGTCTCCTTTCGGTGCCCAAGAGCCCGGCCGAGCCCTGGCTCTTCGACTATCCCCAGGCGAGCCACGTCCTCCTCGACCATTTCGGGGCCAGGTCCCTGGCCGGTTTCGGCCTCGCGGACAGGAACCGGGCCGTTTCGGCCGCGGGCGCACTCCTTTATTATATGAAGAAGGTCCGGCGGGACTCCCTGGGCCTCATCGACCGGATCTCCTATCTTCATTCCGGGGACCGCCTCAACCTCGACGCCACGACCATCCGGAACCTCGAGCTCGTCCGCAACCTCCGCGACGGCCGGGTCAAGGACTCCCTCCTCGACGTCGTCGACTTCACGGTGACCGCCCCGGGCGGCCGCCTCCTCCGGGCCTGGCTCCTCCAGCCCCTGTTTGACGCCGAGGCGATCCGCGAACGCCTGGACGCCGTCGAGGAGGCCCTGCGGCTGACTATCGGCCGCCGCGAGTTGCGCGACCTTCTCGGGGGCGTCCACGACCTGGAGAGGCTCGTGGGAAAGATCTCGCTCGCCGCCGCTCATCCCCGGGACCTCGTAGCCCTCAAGCGGTCCCTCGCCCCGCTTCCCGGGATCCAGGAAGGGATCCGGACGCTCTCGGCGAAGCTCTTCCGGGATATCCTTAGCCGATGGGACAGCGCGGGCGACGTCGTCGACCTCATCGAGAAGGCGATCCTGGACGAACCGGCCTTCCTGCTGACGGAGGGCGGGATCATCAAGGACGGATATCACGCCGAGCTCGACGACCTGAGGTCCGTCAGCCGTTCGGGAAAGACGCTCATCGCCCAGATCGAGAAGCGGGAGCGCGAGCGGACGGGGATCGGATCCCTGAAGGTCCGCTACAACAAGGTCTTCGGCTATTACATCGAGGTGACGAAGCCGAACCTGCCCCAGGTCCCCCCCGATTACATGCGGAAGCAGACGCTCGTCGGCTCCGAGCGCTTCCTGACCCCCGAGCTCAAGGACTATGAGGAGAAGGTCCTCCACGCCGAGGAGCGGATCGGTGTCCTCGAGAACAGGCTGTTCCTGGAGGTGCGGGAGGCCGTGGCCCGGGAGACCCACAGGCTCCAGAGGATCGCGGCCGACGTCGCCTGCCTCGACGTGCTTCTCTCCATGGCCGAGTGCGCCGCCCGGAGAAATTACGCCCGCCCCGAAGTCGATGACGGCGAGGCCATCGTCATCCGCGAGGGGCGGCACCCCGTGATCGAGGTCAGCCAGGGCGAGCCCTTCATCCCGAACGACACCGATATCGACGGAGGCGACAACCAGATCCTGATCATCACCGGGCCCAACATGGGAGGGAAATCGACCTACCTCCGGCAGGTGGCCCTGATCTCCATCCTCGGCCAGGCGGGCTCGTTCGTCCCCGCGAAATCGGCGAGGCTCGGCCTCGTCGACAAGATCTTCACCCGGATCGGGGCCATGGATTTCCTGAGCGTCGGCCAGTCCACGTTCATGGTCGAGATGCTCGAGACGGCCAGCATCCTCCACAACGCGACGTCCCGGAGCCTGATCCTCCTTGACGAGGTCGGACGGGGGACCAGCACCTTCGACGGGCTGAGCATCGCCTGGGCCGTGGCCGAATACCTGCACGAGCGGGAGGGCCTCCGGGCCAAGACTCTCTTTGCCACGCATTACCACGAGCTGACCGAGCTCGCCCTGACCATGAAAAGGATCAAGAACTACCATGTGGCTGTCAAGGAATGGAAGGACGAGGTCATTTTCCTGCGGAAGATCATCCCCGGGCCCTCGGACCAGAGCTACGGGATCCACGTCGCCAAGTTGGCCGGGATCCCCCGGGACGTCATCGACCGGGCCCGGGAGATCCTGTTCAACCTCGAGAATCAGGAGCTTGACGAGGCCGGCCTGCCGCGTCTCGCCTACCGGACGCGGAAGAACCACGACCGGAACCAGCTCATGCTTTTCGCCGAGGACCGGGAGTTCGCCCTCCTCAAGGACCTGAGAAGCGAGATCGAAGGGCTCGACCTCTCGTCCCTGACCCCCCTGGAGGCCCTGAATATCCTCGGCGGCCTCAAGGACCGCCTCAAGCCGGGGATGAAGCCTCAGTAGGCTTCGGATTCGTCCTCGGCGTCGAATTCCACTCGATCTTCGTCCTCCGCTTCGTCCTCGCCTTCGTCCTCGTCGTAGTCCCTGTCCTCGTCTTCCTCGAAAGGCTTTTCGCCCTCATCCTCTTTCCGCTCTTCCAGTGCGTGTTCGAATTCGCTGCGGTCCTCGTACCGGCGGAGGCAGTTGGCCGCGGAATCACTGTAGCAGAGCTCGAGCAAGTCCTCCTCGATGACACAGAAGACGGACATGTTGTGGTCCCTCTGGAGGTTCCCGACCGACTCGACGACCTCCGCGGCTTTGGACTTCTTGATGGCGTCGAGGGTCAGCCAGCTCGTGATCTCCATCTCTTCCATGAACAGCTCCTAACAAGAATAAATATCGATTTGGCTCCGTTTGTCAAGAGGAAGAGAGAAACACCGCCCGGCGTCTTGACAGCCCCGCGCGGGGACGCTTAAATAGAAAGAAGAAGATCGGCCGGGAGGCGAATCATGAGATGGGACAAGTTCACGGTGATGTCTCAGGAAGCCATCCAGCGGGCCCAGTCCAGGGCTGCGGAGCTGGGGAATCCCGAGGTCCGGCCCGAACACATGCTCTGGAGCTTCCTCGGCCAGGAGGACAACATCGTCAACGCCCTGCTGAACAAGCTCGGGGCCCCGGCGGCGAGGATCAGGGCCGACGTCGAAGTCGCGCTCTCCAGGGTCCCGAAGGTCCAGGGCGGGGGCGAGTCTGCCCTTTCTCCGGCGTTGCGGGACGTCCTCACTCTCGCCGAGAAGGAAGCGGAAACGCTCAAAGATGAGTACGTTTCGACGGAGCACATCTTCCTGGCGATGCTCAAGAACGAGGGATCCAGCGTCGCGCGGATCCTCCGGGCGTCAGGCGTTACGGAAGACGCAGTCCTCAAGGCGCTGGCCTCGGTCCGCGGCTCCCAACGGGTCACCGACCCGGAGCCGGAGGGGAAGTACCAGGTCCTCGAGAAATACGCCCGCGACCTCACGGCCCTGGCCCGCCAAGGAAAGCTCGACCCGGTCATCGGCCGCGAGGACGAGATCCGGCGCGTCATCCAGGTCCTGTCGCGGAGGACCAAGAACAACCCCGTCCTGATCGGTGAGGCGGGCGTGGGGAAGACGGCGGTCGTCGAGGGCCTGGCCCAGCGCATCGCCAACGGCGACGTCCCCCAGTCCCTGAAGAACAAGCGGCTCCTGGCCCTCGACATCGGCGCCCTCGTCGCGGGGACCAAGTTCCGGGGCGAGTTCGAGGACCGGCTCAAGGCGATCCTGAAGGAGATCCGGGAGTCGGGGGGGGACATCGTTCTTTTCATCGACGAGCTCCACACGATCATCGGCGCCGGAGCGGCCGAGGGCGCCGTCGACGCCTCGAACATGCTCAAGCCGGCCCTGGCTCGAGGTGAGCTCAAATGCGTCGGGGCGACGACCCTCAACGAGTACAAAAAGCACATCGAGAAGGACGCGGCCCTTGAGCGCCGCTTCCAGCAGGTTTACGTGGGCGAGCCGTCGGTCGAGGAGACGATCTCCATCCTCCGCGGGCTCAAAGAGAAGTACGAGGTCCACCACGGCGTCAAGATCAAGGACTCGGCCCTGGTGGCCGCGGCGACGCTCTCCAACCGCTACATCTCGAGCCGCTACCTCCCGGATAAGGCCATCGACCTCATCGATGAGGCGGCCTCGCGGATCCGGATCCAGATCGACAGCATGCCAGAGGAGATCGACGAGTTCGACCGCCGGAAACTCCAGCTCGAGATCGAGCGCCAGGCCCTCCGCAAGGAGAAGGACCCCGCCTCGGCGGAGCGGCTGGAGAAGATCGAGGCCGAGCTGGCCGGCATCAAGGAGCGGGCCAACGCCCTGCGGGCCCGGTGGCAGAACGAAAAGAAGGTCATCGAGGGGATGAGCCGGCTCAAGGAGCAGAGCGATACCCTCAAGGTCGAAGGGCAGAGCGCCGAGAGACGGGGCGACCTCGAGCGGGCGGCCGAGATCCGCTACGGCAAGCTCCCCGAGGCCCAAAAGGAGATGGACCGCCTGGCCGCGGAGCTCGCGCAGCTTCAAGCCAAGGGCAAGATGCTCAAGGAGGAGGTGGACGAGGAGGATGTGGCCCAGGTCGTTTCCAAATGGACAGGGATCCCGGTCGCCAAGATGCTCGAGGGCGACGTCGACCGCCTGATCCGGATGGAGGAGATCTTGGGCCGACGCGTCGTCGGCCAGGAGCCGGCGATCCAGGCCGTGGCGGCGACCATCCGCCGCTCCCGGGCCGGGATCCAGGACGCGGCCCGGCCGATCGGGTCATTCATCTTCCTTGGGCCGACCGGCGTCGGGAAGACCGAGTTGGCCCGGGCCCTGGCCGGATTCCTGTTCAGCGACGAAAAGGCCCTGGTCCGGCTCGACATGTCCGAGTACATGGAGAAACATACCGTATCGCGGCTGATCGGCGCCCCGCCGGGCTACGTCGGCTACGAGGAGGGCGGCCAGCTCACGGAAGCCGTCAAGCGGCGCCCCTATTCGCTCGTCCTCCTCGACGAGATCGAGAAGGCTCACGCCGACGTCTTCAACGTCCTCCTCCAGATCCTCGACGACGGCCGCCTGACGGACGGCCAGGGCCGCACCGTGGATTTCAAGAATACCGTCATCATCATGACCTCGAACCTCGGCAGCCAGGTCATCAAGGAGCTCAGCGGCGACTACGGAAAGATGGAACAGGCGGTCCGGGGGATCCTTGAAGGCCATTTCAAGCCGGAATTCCTCAACCGCGTCGACGAGGTCATCATCTTCAAGTCCCTCTCCAAGGCCGACATCCTGCGCATCGTCGACCTCCAGCTGGAACTCCTCCGAAAGCGGCTCGAAGAGAAGAAGATCGGGCTCACCGCGTCGCCCGAGGCCGAGGCGCTCCTGGCCGAGCGCGGCTACGACCCGGTCTACGGCGCCCGGCCCCTCAAACGCGTCATCCAGCGCGACGTTCAGAACCCTCTGGCGATGAAGATCCTTGCCGGGGAGTTCGGGGAAGGGGATGCCGTGGCCCTCGGGACCGGCAAGAAAGGCGATCTCGTTTTCCGGAAGAAGCCCGGCGGGGAGAAGAAAGACGGCGAAAAAGCAAGAAATGGCTAGGGACGGAATCGAACCGCCGACGCAAGGATTTTCAGTCCTTCGCTCTACCGACTGAGCTACCTAGCCATGACGTCCGGTGTTCGCCGGACGGCCAAACTAGTATATAAATCCGCCCCCGAGAAGTCAATGATTCCCCGGGCCGCTCCCCCCAAATTGAAATGGCCCGGTCGATGTGTTATTCTGGGCCGTGGAGAACAAAGCGGATGAACGAACAGGAACTGAAAGAGATCCTCATCAGGGAGAATGGCGAATTCCGGAAGGCCCTCGAAGATCACCGGACCTGCGAGACCGAACTTGATAAGATCCGGCTGAAGACGCACGTCACAGAGGCCGACGCCCTCCTCGAGCGCGACCTCAAGAAAAGGAAGCTGGCCCTCAAGGACCGGATGTACCAGATCATGCTGGAGTGCGAGAAAAGCCGGTAAGGGATCACCGTGGCCGCTCCCCGAAAGACAAAATTCCGCTGCGCCATCGTCGGCTCCGAGACCCTGAGGGGACGGGAGATCAAGAGCGTCATGAGCGTGAAGAAGTTCCCCCTCCAATCCCTCGAGTTCTACGACCCCGACGTCGGTGAGGAATACAGCAAGCTGACCCAGTTCAGGGACGAGCCCAAGGTCATCCACCACCTGGACCGTGCAGCCCTCGAGGGGTTGGACCTCGTCCTGCTGGCGGCGGATGCCCGGACGAACGCCGCATACGGCGAATGCGCGGCCGACCTGCATTACCGCGCCATCGACCTCACCGAGACGTTCAACGCCCGGGACGACGTCCCCCTCGTCGTGGCCGGCGTCAACGACGCTTCCATCCGAGGCAAGAAGATCCCTCTGATCGCCAATCCCAACCCGGTCACGATCATCCTCTCTCACCTCTTCCACGTTCTCGACCCGACGTTCGGGATCGCCAAAGCCCTGGCCTTCGTCCTCGAGCCCGCTTCGGCCTTCGAGGAGCAAGGCATCCAGGAGCTCGCTGACCAAAGTTTCGCCCTCCTCAACAGCTCGCCCATGCCCAAGAAGGTCTTCCACGACCAGGTCGCTTTCAACCTTCTCTCACGGACGGAAAAGCCGGACCGCAGCGGTTTCTCCAAGCGGGAAGCGCGCGTCCTGGCCGAGATCCGGCGGGTCCTGGCCCCGGCGGACTTCCCCCTGTCCCTCTCCATGGTCCTGGCCCCGGTCTTCCACACCTATTCGATCATGACCTACATCGAGCTGCGGAAGGAGGCCGGGATCGCCGACCTCGACTCCACGTTCCGCCGGTCGGACGCGATCCGGCTCGCTCCCGCCGAAGGGACGGGCCTCATTTCCTCCGTGAACGTGGCCGGGAAGGACAAGGTCTTCGTCGGGCAGATCAAGAAGGCGGAGGCGATCCCCGGGGGCTTTTGGATCTGGGCCGTGGCCGACAACCTGACCCTGGGTTCAGCCCTCAACGCTTACGAGATCGCCCGGTCGTTGTTCAAAATATCCTGAAGACGAGGAGCTCATCCGATGATCCATGGCATGACGGGTTTCGCCGAAAAGAGCTTCGCCTCGAGGTCGCTCCGGCTGAGGATCAGCATCAAGACGCTGAACCACCGCTTTTTTGATTGGTCCTACAAGGGCGCGCCCATCGGCGAGGCGGAAAACCGGGTCCGGGCCCTCTGCCAGAGAAAGATCCGGCGGGGCCGGGTGGAGGTCTTCCTGGAGATGGTCTCCCTCCGCCCGGCGAGCTGGAACTTTTCCATCAACGAGGGGCTCCTCGAAAAGATCCTGATCTCGCTCGACCGCGTCTCCCGGAAAACCGGGCGGCGCCTGGAGATCTCCCTGGACAGCATTTTCCGCGTCCCCCAGCTCATGGAGCTCAGCCGGAAGGGGCTCAGCGTCGAGGAGGTCCGGTTTCTCGAGCGGAGCTTCCTCCGGACGGTGGAGGAAGTCGTCCGGCTCAGGCGGAAAGAGGGACGGGAAACGGCCCGGGAGATCCGCGGTCACGTCCGGAGGATCCGGGGCGCCATCGCCAGGATCGAGGCCCGGTTCCGGAGACAGCCGGCCCGCCTCGAGGCGAAGCTCAAGCACCGGCTTCGCGACCTCAACCACGATTCCGCCGTTTCCGCGGGGCGGCTGGCCGAGGAGGCGTCGTTCCTCACCCAGCGCTACGACCTGGCCGAGGAGATCGCCCGGTTGAAGACACACCTGGATACCCTGAGGGGACTGGCTTCGCCCCGCGGGACGGAGCCGGTCGGGAAGAAGCTGGACTTCCTGGCCCAGGAGCTCTACCGGGAGGCGAACACCTTGAGCTCCAAGTCGCAGGACATCCGGATCACCAAGGAAAGCCTGGGGATCAAGAACGAGCTCGAGACGATCCGGCAGCACATCCAGAACATCGAATGACCTTGCATCGGGCCCCGGTCCGAGTATGATAAAGAAGAGGTTGTCACGAACATGATTTTCGTCGTGAGCGGGCCTTCGGGCTGCGGCAAGTCGACCCTCATCGCGAAGGCGCGGCAGGACCTGGCCGACGTGGCGTTCTCGGTCTCCCACACGACGCGGGTTCCGCGGCCGTCCGAGGCGGATGGCCGCGATTACCACTTCGTCACCGAGAGAGCGTTCGAACGAATGGCCCGGGCGGGCCGGTTCATCGAATGGGCCCGGGTCCATGGGCACCTTTACGGGACGTCGAAGGCGGAGGTCGAGCGGAAGAGCCGGGGCCATGACCTCATCCTGGACATCGACGTCCAAGGAGCCAGGCAGGTCCGGAAGAAGATCCCTTCGGCCGTGTTCGTTTTCATCATGCCGCCCGTCCAGGCGGAGCTCCGCCGCAGGCTGGAGCGGAGGAAAGAGGACGGCCCTGAGGACATCGCCCGGCGGCTCCGGGACGCGGGGGGCGAGGTCCGCGCCTTTGCCGAGTTCGATTACGTCGTTGTCAACGACGATCTCGAAAGGGCCGTGGGGGACCTCAAGTCCATCATCGTCGCGGCCCGCTGCCGCACCGCGGTCCGGGCCGGGGCTCTCAGACCCATCCTGCGGAGCTTCGACTCCCGGGCCCGGTCCCTACGGATGAAGGGGAATCCATGAAAAAGATCGCCCTGGGAGTATCGTCCTCGATCGGCGTCTACAAGGCCTGCGAAGTCCTCCGCGGCTTCCAGAAGAACGGCCTCCAGGTCCAGGTCGTCATGACGGCGAACGCGACGCGCCTCATCTCGCCTCTCCTCTTCAGCAGCCTATCGGGCCTCGAAACGATCGTCGGGCTCTTCGACGAGCCGTCGGCCCGGACGATCGGCCATGTTTCCCTGGCCAAGGAGATCTCGCTTTACTGCATCGCCCCGGCCACAGCCAACGTCATCGGCAAGCTCGCGGCCGGCGTCGCCGACGATTTCCTGGCCACCCTGTTCCTGGCCGTCCGCTGTCCCGTTCTCGTCGCCCCGGCCATGAACGAGGCCATGTATCTCCACCCCCGGACGCAGGCCAATATCGCGTCCCTCAAGGCCAACGGCGTCGATTTCGTGGAGCCCGGCAAGGGCTACCTGGCCTGCGGGGACGAGGGCTGGGGTCGGCTCGCGGAGCCGGAGGAGATCGTTGAGGCGGGGACGGCCCTCATCGGCGGAGCCGAAAGCCTGAAGGGCAAGAGGGTCCTGGTCACGGCGGGGCCGACCCGGGAATTCATGGACCCGGTCCGCTTCCTCTCCAACCCCTCGTCCGGGAAAATGGGGTATGAGCTCGCGAAAGAGGCCCTCCGCCGGGGGGCCGAGGTCACGCTGGTGTCCGGGCCAACGTCCCTTCTCCCGCCTGCCGGGGCGAAGATCGAAAACGTGACGACCGCGGAGGAGATGAAGGCCGCCGTCCTCCGGGCCTTCCCGCGGGCGGACGCCGTCGTCATGGCCGCCGCCGTGTCCGACTTCCGCTTCAAGGACGTCCTCCCGGAGAAGGCGAAAAAGCGGGACCTTGCCGGGGCCGTCGAGATCGAACAAACCGAGGACATCCTCGCCCTCCTGGGGAAGAGAAAGAAAAACCAGGTCCTTGTCGGATTTGCCGCGGAAACCGGGGATATGATCGCCAACGCCCGCAAGAAGATGGCCGGGAAGCGAGCGGACCTCATGGTCGCCAACCCGGTCGGAGAGGGGAGGGGATTCGGGACGGACGACAACGAAATCCACATCCTCCATCCGTCCGGCAAGGTCCGCTCGATGCCCCGCCTGGGCAAGCGGGAGATCAGCCGGGCGATCTTCGACGAGATCGAGGGGGTTCTTGAAAAAAAACGCCGCTGAGATCCTGGCCTGCCTCCGGGACCACGTTGATTTTCTGGACGAGGCGGGGGCCGGATTCTGCCTGGTAGGGCCGAGGCGGAAACGGTCGCCGGACGCAGGTCGCACGGCGTCGGAGACCCTTGAGCCTCTATCTCTGCCCTCGAGCCGGGCTGTCCCGAAAGCTTCGCTCCCCCCGCCCGATCCCCCGGCCAGGCCGGCCGCGCCGGCGGCCGACGCCCGGGACCTCGGCGAGATCGAGCGCCAGGTCCTCGCCTGCCGTCTCTGTCCTCTCCACGAGCTCCGGACGCGGGCCGTGCCCGGGGAAGGGAATCCTGCCGCCGAACTGATCTTCATCGGCGAGGCCCCCGGCCGCGACGAAGATCTCCAGGGCCGCCCTTTCGTCGGCCGCGCAGGTCAGCTCCTCCGGAAGATCATCGGGGCCATGAAATTCAGGGAGGACGAGGTCTATATCGCCAACGTGGTGAAATGCAGGCCTCCCGAAAACCGGGTCCCTCATCGGGACGAGGTCGAAACCTGCTGGCCTTACCTCGTCCGCCAGATCGAGCTCATCAAGCCCAAAGTCATCGTCACCCTGGGCAGAACGCCGACGGAATATTTCGTCCCCGGCCGGGCCGCGATGGGTGAGCTCCGGGGGAAATTCGGGGATTATCATGGGATTCCTGTCATGCCCACGTTCCACCCTTCATATTTGATCCGGAACGAGGGCAACCGGGAGATCCGCCGCATGGTCTGGGAGGATATGCAGCAAGTGATGGCCCTCCTGGGCAGGAAATGAGCCTCTTCGTCCGAGTCGTCTTTCCCCTGCCGCTCGACCGGCCCTTCGTTTACGGCGTTCCCGAGCGCCTCCGGGAGAGGGCGCGGCCGGGATGCCGGGTTTTCGCGCCCCTCGGGAAGAAAATCCAGAGCGGATTCATCGTTGCCGCGAGCCTCGAGCCCCCTCCGCCGGAGATGCGGGTCAAGGACATCGCCGAGGTCCTCGACGACAAACCCTTTTGGAACGAGCGCTACCTCTCCTTCACCGGGGCCCTCAGCGCGGAATACCATTCATCCTGGGGGGAGATCCTCCAGGCCTCCCTCCCGCCGTCCCTGGCCCTCAAGACCAAGGTGTCGGTCAGGCTGACGGATGCCGGCCGGGAGGCCCTGGAAGAGAAAAACCTCGGTCCCAGGGAGCGGACCCTTGCCGGCCTGTTGCTGGAGGTTGCGAAGGGCCGCAGCCCGCTTTCTTTGCAAAGAAAGGCCGGCCTCAAGAACGTCTCGGCCCTCATCTCGAGGATGGCCAAGAAGGGCCTCGTGGCCGTTTTGGAAATGCCGGTTCCGCCCCCACGCGTCAGGAAGGAGAGCCCCGAGGAAAGGACCTCCCAGCTCCGGCTGGATTTCCCCGGGGCCAAGCGTCCCGAAGGCGCCCTCTCTCCCGTCGAAAAGGCGCTGGACGAGGGCCTCCCCGGGGCCTTTTATCTCTACGGTCCAAGGCCGACGCTCGAGGCGGCTTATCGCGGCCTCGTCCAAAGGGCCATGGGCGGCGCCGGAAGGGCGTTGTTCCTCGTCCCGGAAGTCGCTCTGACAGGGGAGCTCATCGCCGATTTCGAGGCTGGCTTCGGCCGTAAGGCCGCGGTTTTCCACGGCCGGATGACCCAGAAACAGAAGGATTCGGCCTGGCGGGGCCTCAGGAGCGGGAGAACGGCCCTCGTCGTGGGGACGCGCTCCGCGCTCTTCCTCGACCCGGGTCCGCTCCAGTTGATCGTCGTCGCCGACGAACACGAGGAGTCCTACTTCCAGTCCGAGAGTCCATCCTACGACGCCCGTCGCGGCGCCTGGCTGAGGGCCCGCTCGGAGAACGCTGTTGTCGCTTTCGGCTCGCCGCGGCCGTCCGTCGAGGCTTTTTACGGGGCCGAGCAGGCCGGCTCTCTCATCGAGCTCGGCGGCCCGGACGAAAAAACGCCGGTTTCCTGGGTCGATCACCACGCGGAGACGCCTCTCGTGTCCGGAGATCTCGAGCGCAAGATCCGGGCTTGCATGAAACGGGAGGAACCGGCCGTCCTCTTCCTCAACCGCCGGGGCTACGCGTCCTCCCTGGCCTGCGAGTCGTGCGGCCGCGTTCCCCGCTGCCGGCGGTGCGACATCCCGCTCGTCTATCACAAAAAGGAGGAGGAGCTCATCTGCCACTACTGCAACGCCTCCCTCCGGGCCGTGGCGGGGTGCCATGACTGCGGAGGACGCCTGGTCCTCAGGAGAGGAGCGGGGACCCAGGCCCTGGAAGAAGAGCTCAGGAGCCTCTTTCCGGGCGTCGCCGTCGCCCGCTTCGACTCGGATACGGTCGCGAGCCGGGAAGAGAGAGAAGCGATGATCCGTCGGTTCGCTCAGGGCCGGATCCCCCTTCTCGTCGGGACCCAGCTCCTGGCCTATCAGCCGGGCGTACCCCGGGTCCGGCTCGTCGGAGTGCTCTCGCCCGAAACGCTCCTCGGCTTTTCCGACTACAGGGCGGGCCAGAAGACATTCCAGGCCGTGGCCCGGATGACCGAGCTCTGCGAAACCAGCCCCGGGTCCGAGGTCGTCATCCAGACCCCGGCGCCCGTCCACTACTGCATCCGGGCAGCCGCGTCGCGGGACTTCAAGGCCTTTTATGAGCCGGAGATCGATTTTCGGCGGATCATGAATTATCCCCCCCTGACCTCCCTGGCCGAGGTGACGCTGCAGGGACGCGACGTCCGCTCTCTCGGGACCCGGTCCAGGGAATTCCGGGCGCTCCTCCGAAAATTCGAGCCGGAGCTCGAAGTCCTCGGCCCGGCTTTCGCCGCCGTCGTGCGCGTCAAGGACGTCTCCCGGGTCCAGGTCATCCTCAAGGCCCGGAAAAGGGAGACGATCGACCGGGCCCTCAATGAGGCCCTGCCCCGCCTGCGGCTGAGGAAATCCGTCGTCTTTTCCTTTTCCCCCTTCGGGCCATGATCCCGCCCAAAAAAAAGAAGCTCCCCGAAAGGGGAGCTTCTCGCCGGATGCTTTTGAAGCGGGGAACTATCGGCGGATCGTCGCCTTGGAACTCGGCGAGGTCGCATAGTCGCCGAAAATGATCGACAGCTGGCCCGTGGCCTGGAGGGCGTGGTTGGTCCCGTCTTGGCCTTTGAAAGTGATGCGGGCGAGGACCTGGAGCCGGTTGGCCGTGCCCATCAGGGCGGCCAGGGGTGCGACCAGCTTGGCGCTGTTCAGGACCGCGACGAAGGTGAGGGTCGAACTTGCGCCGATGGTGATGAGGAGCGTGGAGCACGTGCCGTCGAGGGACGCCGGCACCGTAACTCCGGCCACGCCCGTGCCGTCCGGGAGGAAATAGTCGATCGTGTAGCCCGTCAGCGTGACGTTGTTGTACTGGGACGGGCCGGAGACCCCGCCGCTCGGGTCCTTCAGGCTGGCCGTGAGGGTGGCCGTGGCCGTGTCGGACGTCGTTTTCGAAACGTCCGATTCGAGGTAGCTGGCGGTCGTGGTACCATCAGAGAGCGTCCCCGTGATGCTCTCCACGATGAGCATGCTGCTGCTCTTGTCAGCTTTCTCGATGGGGTTGCAGGCGGCGATAACGAGGAATCCCGCGAGGACGGCCAGTATCTTGAGAGTCGATGCTGTGTGTTTCATGGTTCTCTCCTCTCGTATCCGAGTTATTTAATGATCCTAGGTGTGATGAAGATGAGGAGCTCGCGGCTCGTCTTGGTCCGGGCGAAGTTCTTGAAGAGCCCCCCCAGAATCGGGATCTGGTTCAGGAAGGGCACGTTATTCCGGGTGACCGAGTCCTCTGTCCTGTAGATGCCGCCGATGACCGTCGTCCCTCCGTCGGGGACCATGACCGTCGTCTTGGCGCTCTCGGTCGTGATGGGCGGGATGCCGTTAACGAGGTTGGCGAAATCGGCCGCGTTGTTCTGGATCTCGACGGTCATGATGATCGTCCCTTCGGCCGTGATCTGCGGCGTGGCTTTGAGCTCCAGGGCGGCGTTGACATACCGGGTCGTCACGGTGAAGTTGGCCACGGTTTGGACCGGGATCTGGCGTCCCTGGATGATATCGGCTTCCATATTATTCTGGGTCGTGACTTGCGGGTGGGAGATGACTTTGCCTTCGCCCGTTGATTCGAGGGCCGACAGCGCGACGTCCAGCCGGAACGTGTCGAGGACGTTGGCGAACGAAAGCCCCAGGGCCGAGTTGAACGACGGGGCCGGGAGGTTGATGGCGTAGCCGCCGAGGGGGCCCCCGATGCCTTCGGTCGTCGTGCCCGTGGGGATCAAGGCGCCGTTGACATTGACCGAATTCGGGAACTGGAGAGAGGTCGTGTTCCCGTTGTAGGAGTCGGCGTTGACCTTGAATCCCCATTGGATGCCCAGGTTCCGGGTGAAGGTGGTCGACGCCTCCACGACCCGGGCCTCGATCGAGACCTGGGGTGTCGGCGTGTCGACGACGGTGATGAGCTTCTCAAGGGTTTCCATCTTGTCCCTGACGTCGGTGATGAGGAGCGTGTTCGTCCGTTCGTCGATGATCATCTCGCCGCGGCTGGAGAGCTTGGACTTGAGGAGCCCGGCCACGTCCTTGGCCTTGGAGTAGGACAGGGTGATCGTCTTGATCTGGACGGGGCCGGCCAGCTCTTTGCTCTCCTTCATTTTCCGCTCGTCCTCCTCCTCGCGGGTCAGGATGCCGATCGGCGCGATCCGGAGGACGTTGCCCTCGATCGTTTTCCCCATCTTGTTCTGCTTGAGGACGATGTCGAGGGCCTGGTCCCAGGGGACGTCCTGGAGGTTGCAGGTGACGACGCCCCGGACGTCCGAGTCGAAGACGACGTTCAGGCTGGCGAAATCGGCCAGGTAGAGGACGACGTCACGGAGGTCCGCGTCCTTGAACTTCAGGCTGAGGACCTCGCCGGAATACTTGTCTTCTTCGGCGGCGATGGTCTTGGGTTTGAATTTTTCCTGTTGGGCGTCCGCGGCCTTCTTCTCCTGGACAGCGGCTGCCGAAGGTTGCGGCGGGGGAGGAGTTTCCTTCAGGACCGGCCTGAGGGCCGGCCGCTGTTCGACCCTGGCCTCAACGACCGCCGGATTGTCGACCTTGACGGGCGCGGGGACCTGGGTTTCCGGCTTGGCCAAAGACACCGGGGCCGGGGCAACCTTCGGGGCCTCGTCCTTGAGGGCGGGCGTCTGGACAGGCGCCGTCTGGACCGGAGCGGCCTTCGCGGCGTCCGCGGCCTGGTTCTTGAAGAAGGACACGACCAGGCCCGACTTGTCCGACTCGAGCGAGTACAGTCCGGGCTCCTTGAGATCGAATACGAGGCGGGTGATCGGCCGGGGATCGGATTGCTGGAACTGGCCGACCCTGACCCTTGAGACCGAGGTCTGGCCGTTCTCGACCGACCAGGCGTTGGCCTTGGCCGTGAGGACCGTGTCATAAAGGTCGACGACCAGGCGCGACGGGTTTTCCAGGGCGAAGACCTGGGCGACGGCCTCGTCGGTCAACTGGGCCCGGAACGAGACCCGGTCGGCGGCCTGGGAATAATCGATCTTCTCCAGGAAGATCTCGCCTTTGGGCCTCCGGTCGAGTTGGGCCTGGGTCTCGGCGTCGATGAGGTAGCTTCCCTGGCCCCTCTGGATCTTGGCCAGTTCGACGACCATCCGGCCCTGTTCGGTCCGGACCCGGATGGGGACGCGCTCGTTGAGCCGGACGAGGAACCGGAGGTCCTGAAGGCCTGATTTCTGGACCTGGATATCACGGATGAACTGGGTTTCGGAGGCGGGCACGAGAGGAGCTTCCGTCGTCTTGGCCTTGTTCAGGTCCAGGACGAACGTCTGGGGGGAGTCGGGCAGGTAATAGGCTTTCGGTGCGGAAAGCTGGCCATCGGCCTGGAGGACGAGCTTGGTCGCCAGGGGGCCCGGCTGGACCTGGATCTTGCTGATGTTGACGGCGAGGTCCGGGCTCTCGGCGTGCAGAACGACGAGCACGAGGACACACACAGAGGCGAAAACGGCTGGCACGATTTTCTTTTTCATGTTAACGCTCCTCAGGATTGATTTCCTTGATGATATCCCGCGGCCTCATAAGGGGCATCCCCCGCTCATGGGTTTTACGGAACACAACCTGGGTCGGGCTGATGCTCAGGATATAGCCGTCGGCGACCTTGTCCCCGACGCCCAGAAAACGGGGAAACCCCTGGGTTGTCCCCACGATCGCGGTGTATCCCTTCTTGGCCTTGATGATCCCGATCAGGATCAGGTCCTCCACGGCGCCCTTGACGTCGCCGGTGACCGTCTTGTCACGGACGTCGCCCCCTCCGAGGAGGTCCCGGAAGGGGTCCCTCCGGCCTTCGGGGTGGTAGAGGACCGGGCCCGAGCTCTTGAGCTCCGGTTTTTCTTGAGGCGTGGGGCCCGCCGGGTTCTCCTGGGAGAACAGGGGAACCAGGCCGAGCAGACTTAAAATCAGGATGCTGGTGAGTGCTTTTTTCATCGTCCGGGCCTCTTGGCTTTGGGTTTGGGCGCGGGAGCCGTCGGCTCCTCGAGGAAGATATATGTCTTGGCCGTCCAGTTGGCCGAGACCGTCGAAAGGTCCGTCTGCCGGGTCAGGGCCTTGATCGAGAACTTGTCGACGCTGAACAGGCGCGAGTACTGGCTGAGACGGTCGAAATAGGTGCCGAGGTTGTGGTAGGTCCCGTTGATCTGGACGGTGATCGGCCATTCCGCGTAGAACTCCCGGTCGACCTCTTTCTGCTGGGTGAAGTTCGTGACGTCGAGCCGGGCGTCGTAGGCCAGCTGCTGGATCTGCCGCAGGATGTCGGCCTGCTCCTTCCGCCGGGGGATGATCGCTTCGAGCCCCTTGAGCTGGGCCGTCATCACGAGCAGCTCGGCCTCGATCTTGTCCAGCTCTTTTTTCTTCTGCTTCAGGTCCCTGACCTCGTTCTCGACCTTGACCCGGTCCGCCCTCAGGGCCTGGAGCTGGGTGTTCTGGGGGCTGAAATAGAAGAGATGGGCCAGGGCGAAAATGAGGACCGCAACGATCGCCGATCCGTACCAGGGCATGTTTTTCATGTCGTTCCCCTTTGCTTGCCGGCGGGTTTTTCAGCGGGTTCGGGCTTGACGGCCGCCGGCGCCGGTCCCGGCTTCTGTTTGAGTGCAGCGCTGAGCGAGAAGTCCAGGTACTCGTTCCTTTGGGTATTCTTCTGGGTCGAGGTGATCAGGCTGACGTTCGCGAAGACGGGGCTGTTCTCGAGGCTGGTCATGTAGTCCGCGATGAGGTTGTTCGAGAGGGCCTTCCCCTTGATCTGGAGGGCCTTGTTGTCATAGCTGACCTCGGTCAGCCAGACCCAATCCGGCAGGCTCCGGCTGAGCTGGTCCATGATCCGGACGGCCGAGTCCTGCTGGGACCGGAGGTCGTTGATGAGGTTGATCTTTCGCTCCAGGGACTCCTTCAGCTTCTTCTGCTCCTCGAGCTTGGCCGTGACGTACTGGAGCTTGGCCTTCTCCGTCCGGGCCGTCGCCAGGAGCTCTTCCTCGCGGTTGAAGGCCTGGCGCTGGACGTAGAGATAGGCCCCGAGAGCGATGATGAGCAACAGGAAGATCAGGCTGCCGATCTTCGGCGATTTCTTGACCGTGACTTCCGGCGCCCCCGGCGTGACGGCCGTTTCCTTGATGTCCTTTGTTTCCGGCTTTAAGAGGTTGATCCGTATCATGGTTACTTCTCCGCCTTTCGGGTCGCCAGTCCGACGGCGACACCAAAGATGGGTGCCATTTCGTTGAAATACATCGAATCGAATTTGTTGTCATCCACTTGGACGTTGCGGAAAGGGTTGAGGATCTCGGTCTTGATCCGGAACTTCTGCTCGAAGGCGCCGACCATGTTCGGGACGTTGGCCAGGCCGCCGCTGAGGAAGATCTGCTCGATCTTCCGCTCCCTTTTTTCGGAGGCCTCGTAGAAGGAGAAGGTCTTCTCGATCTCGTCGAGGAGGTCCCGGACGTTCATCGACAGGACGGTCGCGAACTGATCGGCCGTGACCGCCTTCCCGGGGATCCCCTTGAGGAGCTTCTCAGCCTCCTCGAAGCTGATGTTGAGCTCCTTGCGCATGTTCTCCGTGAAGAAAAAGCCGCCGAGGGCGAGGTCGCGGAACAGCTGCGGCGTCCCCCGCTCGACAATGACGACGTTGGTGATGTTGGCGCCGATGTTGATCAAGGCCAGCGTTTTTTCGCCGAAGGTCTCCGGATAGTTGATCTCGAGGACGTTCTGGAGGGCGAAGACGTCGACCTCGATGCTCTGGAGGTTCTTCCGGGCCTGGTTGACGACGTTGCTGTAGTTGGCGATCTTGTCCTTTTTCGCGGCCACGAGGAGGATGTCCAGGTTCTTGTCCTCCGAGCCCCGGGACGGCTTCAGGATCGCGTAGTCGACGTTCGTCTCCTCGTAGGGATACGGGATGTTGTGCTTCGCCTCCCAGATGATGGACTCGGCGAGCTCCTGCTTCTCCATGACGGGGAGGGAGATCTTCTTGATGATGACGGAATTGCCCGAGATGGAGATGCCGACGTCCTTGCCGGCGATCTTGTTCTCGTCGAACACCATTTTGATGGTCTCAACGACGGCGGCCGAGTCGATGATGGTCCCCTCGACGATCGCGTCGTGCGGGAGGGCCTCATAGCCGATCTTCTGGAGCTCATAGGCCGTGAGGTCTCCTTTCCTTTTCGCCCGGAGCTCGACGGCCTTGACGGAGTAGGAGCCGATGTCCAGCCCGACCAAACCTTTTTCCCGAGAGATTCCGAACATGTTTGCCTGCCTTATTTGGAATTAGATTTTCTTGGCCCCGTGATCTTATCTCGAAGTCTCCGGGCCACTGGCTCGGGGACGAAATCATCGACGGAACCGCCCAGGGTGACGATCTCCTTGACCAGGTTCGAGCTGAGGAAGGAGTACTTGACGTTCGGCATCATGAAGAACGTCTCGATGTCGGGGGCCAGGTTCCGGTTCATGAGGGCCATCTGGAGCTCGTATTCGAAGTCCGAGATGGCCCGGAGGCCCCGGATGACCACGCGGACCTTCTGCTTCCGGGCGAAGTCCACCAGCAGGCCGCGGAACGACCGGACGCTGATGTTCTCCTGCCCGGCGAAAAGATCCCTGATCATAATGACCCTCTCTTTAGTCGAGAAGAGGGGGGCTTTTTTGGGGTTTTCCAGGACGGCCACGACGATCTCGTCGAAAACCCTGAGTCCCCGCTCGATGATGTCCACGTGCCCGTTGGTGACCGGGTCGAACGATCCCGGATATATGGCTCGTCTCTCCATCATCTGGGCTCGTCGTCAATTCCTCATCAGAACTTATAATCCAAATATCAAAATTTATTCACCTTGTCAACGAAAATTCTTGATGGCGGACAGAGAAAGAACCGATTCGGCCTCCTTTGTTTGACAAAAATTGGCAGGCCGGCGGGACCCGGCCTTTCGGACCGTTGGGAAATCCCTTTTGGTCGCTCATCCGCGCGCTTTCAAGTCCCGGCTTTATCCTTCCGTTCCCTATTTTTCATCACCTCCGCCACGGGTCAATCACCTCTAGAGATGATTGGCTGGATGATATCCACCCCTCCCTGGAGAGCCCGGCGTCGACGGAGGTCGGGAGCGCCGTCCGCCTCGCGAAGCGGCGGGGGCTGGGCCCGCGCGCCGTTATATGTGATAATGATGACGATCGGCGCGGCGGAGAGAGGGTATGAGGCGATGGTTTCATCCAGGGCAGCGGGTCGTAGCGCCGCATCGATTTCCAGGGAGAGCGGGGGTCACGTTCGCGGTCCTGGCGGCGGCTTTCATCTTCCCGGGCGGCCCTGCCCAAGCCCGGGGCCAGGACGACGCGGCGTTCTCCCGGAAACGGCTGGCGATGGTCGAAGAGCAGGTCGCGGCCCGGGGGGTGCGGGACGCCGCAGTCCTGGAGGCCCTGAGGACGGTCCCTCGGCATCTCTTCGTCCCGCCGGAGCTCAGGGACGAAGCCTACGGCGACTATCCGCTGCCGATCGGCGGGGGCCAGACCATCTCCCAGCCGTACATCGTCGGTCTCATGACCCAGAGCCTCGGCCTCGGGAAAGGGGAGAAGGTCCTCGAAGTGGGGACCGGGTCCGGCTACCAGGCGGCCGTCCTGGCCCGCCTCGCGGGCGCGGTTTTTTCCATCGAGATCAACGGAACGCTTGCCCGCCTGGCCGGCGCGACGCTCAAGCGCCTGGGATTCACGAACGTCAACGTCAAGGAAGGCGACGGCTTTTTCGGCTGGCCTGAGGAGGCCCCCTTCGACGCGATCATCGTCACCTGCGCGGTCGACCGAGTCCCGCCCCGGCTCATGGGACAGCTCAAGGAAGGCGGCCGGCTGATCCTGCCTCTGGGCGACTCGCGGTTCTTTCAGAGGCTGACGCTCGTCACGAAAAAGAACGGGAAAGCCCTCGTCCGCGAGATCATCGACGTCCGATTCGTCCCCATGACCGGCGAAGCCCTGGAAAAGGAACGCGACCATTAAATTATTCGGACGGGTGGCCCGGCCCCTCTTTATCCATCGGGCCACGCGGTCACTTTTAGTGGGTGCAGAGGCGACGGCTGAAACGATAGAAAGAAAGAGCGAAAGGGGTGTTCCCGAGGGATCCCCGAGCTCATCCTCATCTGAGAGCGGAAGTTCCCCCCGGAGCCTTAGTTCCAGGGGGAAAAGTTGCATTTCCGGGCGGCGTGTGGTAATTTTCCCTCAAATGATGATCCGATTCGGCACCTCCGGGTGGCGCGGCCTCATGGGAGCGGAGTTCACCTTCCACAATGTCAGGGTCGTCGTCCAGGCGGTGGCCAACTATCTCAAAGAGAAGTATGCCGGACGGCCGATCTCCCTGGCTGTCGGCTACGACACGCGCTTCCTTTCGGAACGATACGCCATGGAAGCCGCCAAGCTCCTGTCGAAAAATATGATCACGGTCTATCTGGCCGAGCGCGACGCGCCGTCCCAAGCCCTGGCTCTCCAGGTCATCAAGCGGCAGTGCCAGGGGGCCATCAACTTCACGGCCTCCTTCAACGCACCGTGGTACAACGGCCTCAAGTTCAACGTCGAGACCGGGGCCCCGGCCCTTCCCGAAGTGACGGACAGGATAGAGGAGGAAGTCCGCAGGCTGATGCCCGGCCTCTCGCGCGTCGCGTATTATTCCCCCAAGGAGAACGTCACCCGGATCGACCTCCAGGCCGATTACCTGGGGTTCATCCAGGACAAGATCGACTTCGCGGCCATGCGGGACGCGGGACTCCGGGTGGGGGTTGACCTCCTCTACGGCACGAGCCGCGAATACCTGGACGAGGTCCTGGAGGAGAATGGAGTCTCCGTGGAGGGCATCCACGGATATATCGACCCCTATTTCGGGGGAGTGATCCCGTCCTGCACGGAAGACAACCTGGCCGAGCTCAAGTCCCTCGTCCTCGAAAAGGAGTGCCGCCTCGGGATCGCGACGGACGCCGATGGCGACCGGTTCGGCATCATCGACGAAGAAGGGACCTTCATCCACCAGAACTTCATCCTGGCCATGCTCCTGGATTACCTCGTCAAGGTCAAGGGTTGGAGGGGAGGCGTCGCCAGGTCCATCACCACGACGACCCTCCTTGACCGCATCGCCGCGAAATACGGCCTGCCCCTTTATCAGACCAAGGTCGGATTCAAGTACATGGCCGACTTGTTCCTCAAGGGACACATCATCTTCGGAGGAGAAGAGAGCGCCTGCATTGCCGTCAAGGACCATCTGCCCGAGAAAGACGGGATCTTTGCCGGCCTTCTCGTGGCCGAGATGGTCGCGGCCACGGGGAAGAGCCTGAGGAGCCTGCGGGACGGCCTGTTCGAGGAATACGGAACGACGGCCGGAGGCCAGCGCACCGCTCCCCTGACCCCCGAAAGGGCCAAGAGGTTGAAGGCCCTTGTCCAGAACCCGCCCGCCCGGGTCGGCCGGCGCAAGGTGGTCCGCGTCGAGACGATCGACGGCATCAAGATCGAACTCGAGGGGGGCGACTGGTTCCTCCTGAGGTTGTCGGGCACGGAGCCCGTGATCCGCTGCTACGCCGAGGCCGCCACCAAGAAAGGCGTCGACGGCCTTCTCCGCAAGGGGATGGAGGCGGTCCTATGAACGGGGACTCGCATCCCGCGAACCCGGCTTTCCGCAAGAAAGTCTTCATCCTCGGGATCGCCTGCCTGTTCCTGGTCATGGTCGTGACCTCGGTCTTCGGGAAAAAGGGGGTCATGGACATCCACCGGGCCCGGCTGAAGTTGGCCGATCTCGATCGCGACGTCCGGCGGCTCGCGTGGGAGAAGTCCAGGCTCGAAGCGGAGATCCGCGAGCTCGAACGGAACCCGAAGGCCGTCGAAAAGGAGGCCCGCGACAAGCTATGGCTGATCAAGCCCGGCGAGAAGGTCATCGTCGTCCCCAAGGACCCGAAAAGATAGGTCCGGCCGCCGTCCTCATCGCATGCCCCGTTCCAGCGCGATCCAAGGAAATCCGGAGGAAAAAGACCTCCTCAAGTCCCTCAACCCCGCCCAGAGGCGGGCCGTGGTCCACGGGACGGGACCCCTCCTGATCATCGCCGGCGCGGGGACGGGCAAGACCAAGGTCATCACTCACCGGATCGCGCACCTCATCGCCTCGAAGCGGGCCCGGCCCGAGGAGATCCTGGCGGTCACGTTCACAGAAAAGGCGGCGAGCGAGATGGAGGCCCGGGTGGACGTCCTGGTGCCCTACACCTACTCGTTCGTCGAGATCAGCACCTTCAACTCCTTCGGGGAAAGGGTCCTCCGGGACTACGCCCTCGACGTCGGCTGCCCGCCGGACTTCAAGCTTCTCGACGACGTCGAGCAGGCCATTTTTTTCCGGGAGAACCTGTTCCGCTTTTCCCTGGAATACTACAGGCCCTTGAGCTATCCGACCCGGCACATCCAGGAGCTCCTGGACGCCATCAGCCGGCTGAAACAGGAGGACGTCCGTCCGGAGGATTACCAACGGCACGCCCGGGACTTGATGGAGGGCGCGGCCGGGGAAGGGGAGAAGGAAGCGGCCCGGAAGCACCGGGAGGTCGCCCGGGTCTTCGGCGAGTACCAGGCTCTCCTCCGGAAGGAAGGCTTGATCGATTTCGAGGACCAGGTGACGCTCGTCGTCGACCTTTTCCGGTCCCGGCCCTCCGTCCTCGAGGAGTTCCGGAAGAAATACAAATACATCCTCGTCGACGAGTTCCAGGACACGAATTACATCCAGTTCGAACTCCTCAAAATGCTGGCCGCCGGGCACCGCAACCTGACCGTCGTCGGCGACGACGACCAGAGCATCTTCCGGTTCCGGGGGGCGTCCCTCAGCAACATCCTCGGGTTCGAGGAGGTCTACCCCGAGGCCAAGAGGGTCGTGCTGACCAGGAACTACCGGTCGACCCAGGCCATCCTTGACGCCTCCTACCAGCTGATCCAGCACAACAATCCCGGTCGGCTCGAAGCCAAGGACAAGGTGGACAAACGCCTGCGAGCCGCCAGGTCCGGATCCGGGAAGAGCATCTTCATGCTCCAGTTCGACAGCCTCTCGCACGAAGCCGACCGGATCGCCGACCTGATCCTGGAGAAACATGGCGAGGGCCGTCCGTGGAGCGACATCGCCGTCCTCGTCCGGCGGAACGCCGACGCCGACCCCTACCTGCGGGCCTTCAACATGAAACAGGTCCCGTTCCGGTTCTCGGGCAGCCGGGGACTCTATCAGCAGGAGGAGATCAAGGTCCTGACCGCCTTCATCAAGTGCCTGACGGACTTCGAGAACAGCCGCGATCTCTTCTATCTGGCCCTCTCCGACGTCTACCGGGCGAATTCCTATGACATGACGCGGATCGCCGGCTACGCCCAGAAAACGAACCTGCCCCTCCACCGGGTGTTCAAGCTCATCGCCGAGGGATCCGGTCCCGTCGAGGTCTCCCCGGAGACCGAGGAAACCGTCAAGAGGATCTTTTCCGACCTCCTTTTCTTCGTCGAGCTCGCGAGCTCCAGGAACGCCGGGGCCGTCGTCTACGCGTTCCTCGAAAAAAGCGGCACTCTCAAGTCCCTGGTCGAAAAGATGTCCGTCGAATCCGAGGTCAAGATCAAGAATATCCGGCTCTTTTTCGACAAGATCAAGGGCTTCTCCGACCTTGCCGACAACGACTCCATCCATGCGTTCGCCCGCTATCTCGACCTCCTCCGCGAGGTCGGAGACAACCCCGCCACTTCCGAAGCCGACCTCGACGAGGACGCCGTCAATGTCCTGACCGTGCACAAGGCGAAGGGCCTTGAGTTCGGGAGCGTGTTCCTGGTCGGCCTCATCGAGGACCGGTTCCCCGGCCGCGAGCAGCGGGAGAAAATCCCCGTCCCCGACGCGATCCTCAAGGAGACGCTGCCTGGAAAAGAGAATTACCTGCAGGAGGAGCGGCGGCTCTTCTACGTGGCGATGACGCGGGCCAAATCATCCTTTTATATGACCTGGGCCCGGGATTACGGCCTCAAGCGGCTCAAGAAAGTCAGCCCTTTCGTCCTCGAGGCCCTCGACATCCCCGGGATGCCCGACGAGGTCCTCCGGGCCTCGGCCGTCGAAGAGCTCCGCCGCTATGCCCTGGCCGAAGACCGGCCGCGGCCCGCCGCCAGGGCGCGGCCGCCCGCGGTCCTCCCGCTGAGCCACGTCCAGGTCGAGGACTATCTGGTCTGTCCGCTCAAGCACAGGTTTCGCCACGTGATGCGGGTCCCGGTCATGCCCCACCACACGCTCGTCTTCGGCCGCGTCCTCCATTCGGCGATCCACTTCTACCTCCGGAACAGGATGAGGGGGAAGGCCGTCAGCGAAGACGAATTCCTAGGGGAGTACGCGAAGGGCTGGGTCAACGAGGGGTTCCTCAGCCGGGAGCATGAAGAGCTGCGGAAGACGGCCGGGGAGCGGGCGCTCCGCCTCTTCTACCGGCGGGAAGAGGAGTCGGGGCGGGTGCCGGCCTTCCTCGAGAAGACCTTCCGCTGGCAGGAGGCGGGCGTCCGGTTCTCGGGCCGCTTCGACCGGGTGGATTTCGAGGAGGAGGGGCCCGTCATCATTGATTTCAAGACGAGCGAGGCGTCGTCCCAGAAGGAAGCCGACCGGCGGACAGCCGACAGCCTGCAGATGGATATCTACGCCCTCTCGTTCCTGAAGACGCAAGGGTTGCTGCCCGCGGAAACGAGGCTCTATTTCCTCGAGTCCGGCCTCATCGGGCATGCCCGCAAGGGCGAAAGGGAATTCCGGCGGGCCGCCGAGAAGATCCGCCAGGCCGCCGACGGCATCCGGGCCGGGAACTTCGAGGCCACCCCCGACTGGCACTCCTGCAACTTTTGCGATTTCAAGACCATCTGCCCCTCGTCCTACGCGTATTAACTCGGTTTGACCCAAAAGGGCATGACGGCCCAGATCCTCGTTTTCTCCATCAGCCGGGCCGTCCGGAGGGCCTTCTCCAGGCCGGCCATCGACTTCAGATCGATCCCGAAGTCCGGGACCCCGAAGAACGACTGCCAGAACGACAGCTTCTTCGGCCAGACCACGAGCTTGACCTCTTCCTCAGTGGCGATCCCAGCCAGCTTCTTGGCCATCCCGACAGCGGTCGAGAGCCCGCCGAGCTCGTCCACGAGCTTCAGGTCCTTGGCCTGCCGGCCGGTCCAGACGCGGCCCCGCCCGACCTTGTCGACCTCTGCCTTTGTCATGCTCCGGCCATCCGCGACCTTGGTCAGGAACTGGTCGTAGGTCCAGAGGATCTGGTCCTTGAGGAGTTTCCTCTCTTCCGGGGTGAACGGCCGGAAGGGCGAGAAAACGTCCGCCTTTTCACCGAAGGTCAGCTTCTCGGCCGTGATGCCCAGCTTGTCCAGGAGCCCGGCCACGCTGAACTTGCCGGCCAGGACCCCGATCGACCCGGTGAGAGTCTGCGGCTCCGCGACGATCTTGGTCGCGGCCATGGATATCCAGTAGCCTCCCGACCCGGCCACGTCGGACATGGAGACGACGACGGGCTTCACCTTCTTCGCCAGGGAGACCTCGCGCCAGACGACGTCCGATCCCACCGACGACCCTCCGGGGCTGTCGACCCGCAGGACGATGGCGGCGATCGACCCGTCCTCGCGGGCGGCCCGGATCCAGCGGGCCACCGTCGAGCCGCCCATGACCCGGGGGAGGCTTTCTCCCGTCATGATCGTCCCCACCGCGTAGATGAGAGCCATCTTCCGTCCGGTCTCAAGGCCGACGGAGGCCGGGGGCACCCGCGTGTAATCATCGAACCTGACCCGTTCCAGGCCCGGCCCCCGGTCCCGGAGGAGGAGCTGGAGCTCGTCCTCGAAAAGGCAGGCGTCGACGAGGCCGGCCTTGAGGGCCTGCTCGCCCTGGAAAAATCCCCGGTCGATGAGGGCCCGGACCTCCTCCTCCGTTTTTCCCCGGGCCTTGGCCACGGTCTTCACGTATTGGGCGAAGATGTCCGCATACAGGGACTCCATCTCCTCCCGATGGGCGGGGGTGAAGCCCTTTTCGGTGAAGGTGTTGTAGGCGGTCTTGTATTCCTCGACATGCTCGAATTCGGCCCGGATGCCCAGCTTGTCCAGGGCGTTCTTGAAGAAGGGCACGTATCCCCCGATCCCCTTGATCCCCAGCCAGCCCAGCGGGTGGAGGACGATCTTGTCGCAGGCTGTCGCGATGTAGTACTCCATGTCGAAATCGGGGGCCTCCTCGATGTAGGCGTAGGCCTTCTTGCCCGACCGCCGGAACTGGAGGACGGCCTCCCTCATCTCGGTCGCCTTGGCCCAGTCGCATTGGAGGGCGTCGAGCCGAAGGAGGACGGCTTGGACGCGGCCGTCCGCCGCCGCTTTCCGCAGGTCCATCCAGAGATCGTAGATCGTGAGGGGTTTCGCCCGGAGGAGGATCGCCGAAAGAAAGTCCGGGGGAGCGATCTCTTCCACGGACCCGGACAGGCCGATCTCAAGGTACGCGCGGGCGGGGACGTCCACCGAAGCCTGGCCGAACTCGCCCACAAAAAAGAACAGGAAGCCGGCCACGGCGAGGAGGAAGAAGAAAAGGAAGATGATCAGGACATAGGTTCCCTTTTTCATGCTCATGTCGGCTCCTCCAGGCCCAACGAGAGGACGTGGGCCCGTTCCGGACCTCCCCAATATACCAGAATGCCCGGGGCGGCGGAAGAACGGATTTTCCGCCGCGGGTCTTGATTTGTCCTTCCGAATTATGGAAAATGAGCTCTCTTCTCATCACGTCCGACCCCGGCCCGCCGGGCGTGACAGCGGTGAGAAGGAGAGGAGGTAATTTTTAATGTCTTTTCAAAAGCTTTATGTGGGTAACCTCAACTACAAGACCACGGACGAGACGCTGAAAGGCCTGTTCGCCCAGTTCGGCGAGGTTACCTCGGTCAACATCCTCCAGGGCCGCGGCTTCGGGTTCGTCGAGATGGCCACCCCGGAAGCAGCCCAGGAAGCCAAGGGCAAGCTGAATGGCACCGATTTCGACGGCCGGAAGCTCATCGTCAACGATGCCCGCCCCCGCGCCGAAAGACCCGGGACCGAGAGACGCCCCGGCGGCGGAGAAAGAAAAGGATTCTCGAGGTTCTAACTCCATAGATCGGTTTTCCTTCTAACCTCTTCCTGTCCCCTCCAGGGATCTCACGGAGACTTCCCGTGTCCGGCGAGGCCTCTCTCGAGCGGGACGGCGACTCCCGGAGCGCCGGCCGGCCAGGCCTTGACGCCCCTGCGGACGCTTCCCGTTTTCTCCCTTAAGATCCGCCGGCGGGGGGTGAACCTTTCGCCCAAACCCTCCGTAGTAACTTGTGAAGGTTCGGTGAGAGGAGATACGCAGTTGACGACGCGGAACAAGGCTCAGCTCGCCCTGCTTGGGGCGATCGCCGTCGCCTTGACGGCCTGCGTGTCGGTCCGGGTCGAGCGGGACGGCGGCCGGGCCGACGCATATTTCGACAAAGCTCACCGGGAGATCGCCCGGCTGGAACAGAACGACCCTCGGCGCGAACATCATCCCCACCGTCTCTGCGTCCTTATTCATGACGCCGACGAGGGGAAGATCATCCGGATCTCGGTTCCGCTCTGGCTCGTCAACCTGGGGATGGACCTGGCGATGAAGGACGACGCGGGCGGGCATGACTTCGACGCCCGAAAACGCTATGATTTCGACTGGAAGGCCGTCAAGGACCTGGACCGGTTCGGGCAGGGGCTTCTGGTGGCCCTGGACGAGGAACACGACCGGGTTCTGGTCTGGCTCAGATAGCCGGCGGAGAAGTAGCGAGAGCGAGGGACACTTGGACGAGATGCAAGAGGGGAGCCCGGCGATGGAACGGCCCGACATCTCGGCCCTCCTCGAACGCATCCGGAACGGGGACCGGGAGGCATTCGTGGCCTTGGTCAGGCTCTACCAGCAGAAGGTGTTCGTGATGGCCTTTTCCATCCTCCGGAACAAGGAGGATGCCCTCGACGCCGTCCAGGAGACGTTCCTCCGGGTCTACCAGAAATCAGATACGTTCCGGCCCGGCCACAATTTCCAGGGCTGGATCCTCGAGGTCGCCAAGAACATCAGCATCGATTATTACCGGAAACACCGGCAGAAACGGCAAGAATGGGAAACCTTCCGGCCGGTCGACGAGATCCCGGTGGCGGTCGAGGACAGATCCACGGATTCCCGCGACTCCGACCTGAGGAGCGCGTTTTCCCGCTGCGTGGAGAAGCTGGCGGCCAAGCAGAAGATGGTTTTCGTCATGAGGCACTACAACGAGCTCCAGTTCAACGAGATCTCGGACGCCCTCCGGATCTCCGTCGGGACCGCCAAGTCCCTCCATTTCAAGGCCGTCCAAAATTTAAAGAAGTGGCTGACGCCGCATTTGGGGTTGGACCAATGAACGCTTGCCCGATGAAAAAAACGGATTGGCTGGCCTACCTCTCGGGAGACCTGGAGGGAGGAAGGAGAACGCCCGTGGCCGAACATCTCAAGGAATGTCCGGAGTGTCAAAAGGAAGAGACGGAATTCCGCAGGGTCCTCGAAGAGGCGGACGCCGTCAAGGGTGAGATCCGGGAAACCCTCCGCTCGGTGGACTGGGATGCTCTCCCGGCCCGGATCACGGATTATGTCTTCGCCAAGGCCCAGAAACCGGAGAAGTTCTCTGCCGGCAAACACATCCGGCTGTGGTTCCTCCAGGCCGGCTTGCGGCCCGTGGCCGCCGGGGTCGCCCTGGGCGTCCTGCTCGGCTCCCTCGGCATGTATCTCGTGTTGAGACGGCCTGTCCCGGGCCCGAACGGGGGGAAGAGCTACTACGCCTCCGGGGAATTCCTGGACAAGGCCGAGCTCGAAATGGCCCGGCGCGAGACTGTGGACTACCTCGAACAAAGCCAGTACGTCCTGCTGGATTTCCTCGGGACCCCCGCGGGCCAGGACGCGGCCGGTCCGGGCTTGAGCATGGCCCAGGCCCGCGAGCTCCTTTCGAAAAAGAAATATCTCAACAGGGAGCTCGATAAATTCCAGATGGCCAAGGCCAAGGCGGTCTGTGACCAGATCGAGATGCTCTTCCTCGAGCTGGCCCAGATCAGCGGCAACCTGCCGGAGGCCGAGCTGGCCAAAATCCGGGACCTGGTCGAGGAGCGCCAGCTGTTCCTCAAGATCAACCTGGTCAAGAAAGAACTGCAAAATGGGGTTTAGCATGAGAAAAATCATTTCCGCAATCTGTCTCGTCCTGGCCCTGGGGTTCGCGGCCCCCGGCCGGGCCTTTCCCCAGGCCTCGCCGGACGAAAAACTCTTCCAGGAGGCCAAGGTCCTGATTTTCGACAAGAAGTGGGAAGCGGCCCTGGACAAGCTCCAGGAGATCATGGATTCGGGCGCCAAGAGTCCCTATTACAGCCAGGCCGTCTTTTACAAAGGGGAATGCCTGAGCTCGATCAAGGGCCGGGAGAAAGACGCGCTCCTGGCCTATGAAGATTATATCCAACTCCACGACGCCAACCCGAGCCTCGTCGAGAAGTCCGAGGGCTCGATCATCGACCTGGCCTTTGCCCTTTATGGCCAAGGAGAGAGATCGGCCCTGAAGGAGATCGAAGGGCGGCTCGAACATCCGAACCGGGCGGTCCGGTACTACGCCGCCTACAAGCTCAGCCTGGTCCCGGATAAAGCCATAGCGTCCAAGGCGGTGCCGGTCCTCGAGAAGATCATCAGGACGGAGAAGGATCCCGAGCTCACGGACCGGGCCCGGATCGCCCTCCTCCGTGTCTCGCCCGAAAGCCTCAAATCCGTCGAGGAAAGGAAACCTTCGTCCGGATCTCCCCGGATGCTGAGGATCCGGGTCTCGAAGAAAGGCCAGAGAGATCCCGTGGTTTCGCTCAACATCCCCTGGGCCCTGGCCGACCTCGCCCTGAACGCCATGGACGAGGAGGACAAAGCGGCCATCCGCAAAAAGGGGTACGACCTCAACAAAATCATGGACGAGCTGGCCAAGTCCAAAGAGAAAATCCTCCGGATCGAAGCCGAGGACGGCTCGATTATCGAGATCTGGATCGAATAAATACTCAACCCAATGAATCCAAGGAAGAAAGGAGAACCCATCATGAAAAAGACAGCCCTCGCCCTCCTGGCCGCCGTGGCCGTGACGTTCCTCGCGGTCCCGGCCCTGAGAGCCGGAGGGGCCAATGATTTCCAAACCATCCAGAAGGCCGTCAAGCAGAACCCGGCCTACGAAGAAGGCAAGGAAGTCAAATGGTTCAAAGTCCTGGTCACCGACGGGAAATCCGGGAAGGAGAAGGTCAAGATCACCCTGCCGCTGACCCTCATCGAGGCCTTCCTGAACTGCTCCGGTGACAAGCACCTCCGGCTCAAGGAATCGGGCTGCGACATCGATTTCCAGGCCCTGTTCGCCGAGCTGAAGAAGGCCGGCCCCATGGCCCTCATCGAGATCAACGACTCGGACGAGATCGTCAAGGTCTGGCTCGAGTAAGCCTCGACTTCCTCAAAAGCGCAGCTTCACGGGGAGACGGACAACGGTCCGCCTCCCCGTTTTTATGTTCGTTGACAAGGAATCCCCGCCCCCATAAAATGGGAGGGCCAGGAGGTCGATGTGGGCAAGACGCTGACGGAAAAAATCCTCGGGCTCAAGGCCGGCAAGGACGTCCAGGCCGGCGAGGTCGTCACGGTTTCCCCGGACTACGTCCTGTCCCATGACAACTCGGCCGCCATCATCCAGGAATTCAGGAAGATCGGCGTCAAGAAGGTCCGCGCTCCCGGGAAGATCGTCATCGTCCTTGACCACATCGTCCCCGCCTCTGACGAAAAATACGCTCAGAACCACAAGTCCATCCGGGAGTTCGTGGCCGAGCAGGGGATCCCGAACTTCTTCGACATCAACTGCGGCATCTGCCACCAGGTCCTGCCGGAGCAAGGGTTCGCCGTGCCGGGGATCGTCATCGTCGGGAGCGACTCCCACACGCCGAGCTACGGCGCGCTCGGGGCCTTCGCCACGGGGATCGGCCGGACCGAGACGGCTTGCACCTGGGCGACCGACGAGATCTGGCTCCGGGTTCCCGAGACCATGCGGATCGACCTCGCGGGCCGTCTCCCGGCCGGGACCTCCGCCAAGGACCTCAGCCTGAAGATCATCGGCGACCACGGGGCCGAAATGGCCAACTACAAGGCCGTGGAATTCGCGGGCCCGGCGGCGAAGGAGTTCAGCGTCGGGGCCCGGTTGACCCTGGCTAACATGTCGGCGGAAATGGGGGCCAAGAACGGCTACTTCGCCCCCGACGAAAAGGCGCTCGAATGGCTCAAGGGACGGGCCCGCGGGCCTTTCCAGGCCGTCGCCTCCGATCCTGACGCCCGGTACGAGAGCATCCTCGGCTATGACCTCTCCGGCCTTGAGCCTCAGCTGGCCTGCCCCCACACCGTGGACAACGTCAAGCCGGTGGGGGAGATCGAGGGAAAACCCATCCACCAGGTCCTCATCGGAACATGCACGAACGGCCGGCTGGAGGACCTCGACGAAGCCGCCCGGATCATGAAGGACAGGCGGGTCCATCCCCGCGTCCGGGCCCTCGTCATCCCCGCGTCTTGGGAGGTCTACCGGGAGGCCCTGAAGTCCGGGACCCTGGCGGTCCTGGCCGACGCCGGCTGCGTCATCCTCAACTCGGGCTGCGGTCCCTGCCTGGGCGCCCACGAAGGGCTCCTGGCCGCGGGAGAGGTCTGCGTCAGCACCTCGAACCGGAATTTCCAGGGGCGCATGGGCCACAGGGATTCGGAGATCTACCTGGCCTCCCCGGCCACGGCCGCCGCATCGGCGATCGAGGGGAAGATCGCCGACCCGAGGAGGTACCTATGAGCGCCGGAAAGATCTGGACCTACGGGGACAACGTCAACACGGACGTCCTCTATCCCGGCCGCTACACCTACCAGATCCTTCCGCCCGAGGAGATGGCCAAGCACGCCCTCGAGGACCTTGACCCGGAGTTCGCGGCCAACGTCAGGCCCGGAGATATCATCGTGGCCGGCAAGAATTTCGGCTGCGGGAGCTCCCGGGAACAGGCCGCCGCCTGCCTGAAATACGCCGGCGTCAGGGCCGTGGTCGCCCGATCGTTCGCCCGGATCTATTTCCGGAACGCCATCAATCTGGGCCTGCCCGTCGTCCAGTCGGAGGAAGCCTGCGCTTCCCTGCGGAAAGGCGATGAGGCCGAGATCGATTTCGCCCGTGGCGAGATCCGCTCGCCGCGCGGGACGTTCCGGTTCCTCCCCCTGCCGGAATCCGTCATCGGCATCCTCCAGGCCGGCGGCCTCCTCGAATACACGAAGAAGAAGCTGGCCTCCGCCGTCCCATCAAAATCCTGAAGCAAGGAGTCATCCATGTCCAAATACAAGATCGCCGTCCTTCCCGGTGACGGGGTCGGCAAGGACGTCGTCGAAGCCACGATGATCGTCCTCAACAAGACCGGCCTCGACGCCCAATACGTCTACGGCGACATCGGCTGGGAGTTCTGGCGCCGGGAAGGGAACGCCCTGCCCGACCGGACGATCAAACTGCTCAAGGAAACCGACGCCTGCCTGTTCGGGGCCATCACCTCCAAGCCCAAGGAAGACGCCGCTCTCGAGCTCGCGCCCGAGCTCAAGGGCAAGGGGCTCTCCTATTTCAGCCCCATCGTCCGCCTGCGCCAGGAGTTCGACCTCTATCAAAACCTCCGGCCCTGCAAGGCCTACGCCGGGAATCCCCTCAATTATAAGGAAGGGATCGACCTGGTCATCTTCCGCGAGAACACGGAGGGGATGTATGCCGGGGTCGAGTTCTTCCCCCTGCCCCAGGTCGTCCGCGACGCCCTCCTCACGAACCCCAAAATGAAGCGCTTCAAGGACGTCCCCGCCAACGAGATCGCCGTTTCGACCCGGATCATGACCAAAGCCGCGTGCGCGCGGATCACTAAAGCGGCCTTCGAGTTCGCCCGGAAATACAAGAGGAAATCCGTGACGCTCATCGAGAAACCGAACGTCCTCCGCGAAACGGGCGGCCTGATGCTCGACACCGCCCGCGGGGTCGCCAAGGGCTACCCGGACATCAAGTTCTGGGACGCCAACGTGGACGCCATCTGCATGTGGCTGCTCAAGAACCCCCACGACTACGATGTCCTCGTTGCCGAGAACCTGTTCGGCGACATCGTCTCGGACCTGGCCGCCCAGCTCGTCGGCGGGCTGGGGTTCGCCTGCAGCGGCAACATCGGCGACACGTACGGGGTCTTCGAGCCCACCCACGGCTCGGCCCCGAAATACTCCGGGATGTACAAGGTCAACCCCATCGCCACGATCCTGGCCGCCAAGATGATGCTCGACTGGATCGGCGAGACGGCCAAGGCCGCCGTGATCGAAACGGCTGTGGCCGCCGTCATCAAGGAAGGCGAGGTCCGGACCTATGACATGGGAGGTTCCGCGACGAGCCTGGACGTCGGCCGGGCCGTGGCCGGCAGACTCTAGCTCAATGCTCATTCTCGCCGTCGATACGACTACGCCGAGCGGCTCCGTGGCCCTCCTCAGGGACGCGGAGCTTCTGGGCGAGTTCGACCTCGAGTCGCCCTCGACCCATTCGGCCCGGCTCCTGCGCTCCGTCGACTTGCTGCTCCAGGCGAACGCCCTTGACATTCAGGCCGTTGACGCCTACGCCGTGGCCGCCGGCCCCGGCTCGTTCACCGGCATTCGGATCGGCCTCAGCGCCGTCAAGGCCCTGGCCTTCGCTTCAGGCCGGATGGTCGCCCCGGTCTCCACCCTCGAGGCCCTGGCCTCGAAGATCGCGGGCCCTTCCGTCCGGCTGGCCTGCCCCGTCCTCGATGCCAAGAAGGGCGAGATCTACGCGGCCCTCATCGAGTTCCGGTCCGGGCGGCCGACCGAACTCATCCCGCAGGGAGCCTACGACCCCGACACGTTCTTCGCCCGGCTGCCGGCCCATCGCCTCACGTCCTTCATCGGGAACGGCCTCACCCTCTACCGGGACAAGCTCTTGGCTTATGTCCGGGATAAGGCCCGCTTTCCCCGCCGCTCGCCCTTCATTGCCGCCGAGGTCGGCCGGATCGGCCACCGGATGCTTCTCGAGGGGAAGGGCGTCCCGGCCAGCGGGCTCGAGCCCGTTTATTTCCGGAAATCCCAGGCCGAGGAGAAAAGAACAGCGTGAAGGCGGGCGACGGCAGGTTTTTCATCCGGCGGATGAAGGAGGAGGACCTGCCCGCGGTCCGGACCATCGAGACCCTGTCTTTCTCGAACCCCTGGAGCGACACCACCTTCCGGGGCGAGATCCAGAACACGTCCATTTCTTTTCCGCTGGTCGCCGTCCGCAAGCCCGGCGACGAGGTCGTCGGCTATATCATCTTCTGGCACATCCGGGAGGACGTCCAGGTCAACAACATCGCCGTCCACCCGGAGTTCCGCGGGAAGGGGATCGGCGAGGCCATGATGCACCACGTCATCGACAAGGTCCAGAAGAACGGCGCCACCTTCATGACCCTCGAGGTCCGGCCGTCGAACGCGGCGGCCGTGACGCTCTACGAGAAACTGGGGTTCGAGATCCTGGGAACACGGAAAAATTACTATACCAACCCCGACGAGGACGCCTACCTGATGGGCCTCGTCCTGGATCAGTAATCGACCCGGACGAGGCACAGCCCCTTGGCCGCCGCGGTCGGGCCCGCGAGCAGCCGGTCCCTCCGGCGGAAGATCTCCTCCACGTCGTCCGGAGTGAGCTTCCCCCGCCCGACTTCGAGGAGCGTCCCGACGATCGTCCGGACCATGTAACGGAGAAACCCGTTGGCCTCGACGGTGTAGATGAGTTCGTCGCCTTTTTTGCGGATCTCGGAGCGACGGACCGTCCTCACGGGGACTCTCTCCCGGTTCGAGGAGAAGGCCGTGAAATCCGCCTTCCGGACGAAGAGGAGCGCGGCCGCCCTCATGGCCCGGAGGTCGAGCGGGTAGGGCCAGTGAAGCGTGTAGCGGAAATCGAACGGGCCGACCTGAGGGGCGTGGACGATCCTGTACTCGTAGACTTTGGACCTCGCCGACTTCCTGGCGTGAAAGTCCGGCGCCGCCCTCTCGAGGCTCAGGATCCGGATATCCCAGGGAAGGACGGCGTTGAGGGCGCGGAACAGGTCCTCATCCTTGAGCCTGGTCACGACCCGGAAATGGGCCACCTGGCCCCGGGCGTGGACGCCCGCATCCGTCCGCCCGGCGCCGTTGACGGCGGTCCTTCTCCGGGTGATCTTGAAGACCGCGTCCTCGAGCGCGCCCTGGACGGTCCTCTCTCCGGGCTGGCGCTGCCAGCCCCGGAAGTCGGTCCCGTCGTAGGCCAGGACGATCTTGTAGCTTGTCATGCGAACAATCCTCAGCCGAGAGCCAGCCGGACAGCCTCCTCCGGGTCGCGGGCCGGGAGGACGCCCTTGATGTCCCAAGTCCCGAGGCCGACAACCTTTTTCCCGTAGATCAGCGCGTAAGCGATTTCCGAAAGCGTCCCGTATTCCCCGTCCACGGCGATGACGACGTCCGCGTTCATCACGACCAGGGAATTCCGGGTGTATCCGAGTCCTGTGGCGATGGGGATGTCGATGGAGGGATTGGCCTCCGACGGGCTGGCGCCGGGAAGGAGGCCGAGCGAGAAGCCGCCGCTCTCCCGGGCCCCGCGCGCAGCCGCTTCCATCACCCCGCCGAGCCCCCCGCACACGAGGAGCGCCCCCCGGGCCGCGAGCAACCTCCCGACCTCGAAGGCCTGGCCGAGGGCCGCCCGACCGGGCCTGCTGCCGCCGATGACGGCCACCCGCCTCCTGTTCCTCAGGTCATCCATCCCGGGTCCTTGCTCCTCTCAAGTCGGACCTTCACCCAACTATGTCATAACATAGGGCGCGCCGTTCTGGCAATCGCCATCCCGGCCCGCCGGACGACTAAACCAAAATGAGACCGGACAGCCGGCCTCTCGCCCGGCGGCGTTTGACTTCGAGCGTTGCGTGTGTTAGAAATGGAAAAGCAATGAGGGTTGAGTAGGATATGGCAGTTGTCAACTACGCGACCAAGACCTTGGCCATCAAGATCGTCTATTATGGGCCCGGGCTGAGCGGCAAGACGACCAACCTCCGCTACATTTATTTCAAGCTCGATCCCGCCTACCGCGGCGACCTCGTCTGCCTCGAGACCGACACGGAACGGACATATTTCTTCGACCTCCTGCCGATCAAGGCGGGGATGATCGGTGAGTTCAAGGTCCATTTCCAGCTCATGACGGTCCCCGGCCAGGTCTTTTACGAGGCCTCGCGCAAGAGCGTCCTCAAGGGTACGGACGGGATCATTTTCGTCGCCGATTCCCAGATCCCGCTTCTCGACGCCAACCTGGAGAGCTTTGACGGCCTCCGCCGGAACTGCCTTCAGCACGACATCGACCTCAACAAGATCCCCCTGGTCTTCCAGTACAACAAGCGGGACCTCAACTATCTCATCCCGGTCGAGACCTTCAACAACCTCTTGAACCCCAGGAAATGCCCCTACGTCGAGGCCGTGGCCGTCAACGGGGCCGGCGTTTTCGAGACCCTCCGGGAGATCGCCAAGCTGACGGTCCCCGCCGTCCGGGAAAAATATTTCGGGGAGAAGCGCCGTCCGGAAACCGCCGGCCAGGAGATCGATCACCTGACGGAATCGCAGCGGGCCGCCCGCGAGAACATCGTCTTCGTGCCGCCGGACCAGGCGGAGCCCCTCCAGATCACGAAGGTCAAGATCAAGTCCCCGAAAGACGTCGAGGATGAGCTCGAAAAGCTCTCCAAGGAATACGGCGAAAAGTCGAAATAGGGTGAAATAAAAGAGACCGGCGTCCCGTCTTTATCAAAAGGACGGATGCTGTTCAAGATCTCAAGCGCCTCACTTCTCGGGATCGAGGGATACCCGGTCGAGGTTGAAGTCGACATCGCCGCGGGGCTGCCGACGTTCGTCACCGTCGGGCTTCCGGACCCCGCCGTCCGGGAGAGCAAGGAGCGGGTCCGGGCCGCGCTCAAGAACTGCGGCTGGGATATCGAGTCCAGGAAGATCACGATCAACCTGGCCCCGGCCGACCGCAAGAAAGAAGGCTCCGCGTTCGACCTGCCGATCGCCCTCGGGTTTCTCGCCTACCTCGACATCGTGCCCGGCGACCGGCTCCGCGATTTCCTTTTCATCGGCGAGCTGGCCCTTGACGGGCGGCTGAAACCGGCCCGCGGGGTCCTGCCGATCGCCCTGATGGCCAAGAAGGCGGGCTTCCGGGGGATCGTTGTTCCCAAGGCCAACGCCCGGGAAGCGGCTTTGGTCCCGGACCTGCCGGTGTTCGGGCTCGAGGACCTGGTCCAGGTCGTCCGCTTCCTTGCGGCCCCCGGCGAGGTCGCTCCCTGCCGGTTCTCCCTCGACGACCTCGTGTCCCCGATCGCCGAGACCCTCGATTTCGATGAGGTCAAGGGCCAATACCACGTCAAGAGGGCGCTCGAGGTGGCCGCCGCAGGGGCCCACAACCTCCTCCTCATCGGGCCGCCCGGCGCCGGGAAGACGATGCTCGCCCGGAGGCTGCCGACCATCCTGCCCGAGATGACCTTCGACGAGATGGTCGAGGTGACCCAGGTCTGGAGCGCCGCCGGCCTCCTCCACGAGGAGGGCGCCGTGAGCCGCCGGCCGTTCCGGGCCCCGCACCACACGATCACAGACCCGGCCCTGATCGGAGGCGGGCTCGTCCCCAGGCCGGGGGAGGTGAGCTTGGCCCATCGCGGAGTCCTTTTCCTCGACGAGCTGCCCGAGTTCCGCAGGCGGGTCCTCGAGGATCTCCGGCAGCCCATCGAGGACGGACGGGTCACGGTCTCCCGGTCCGCGATGAGCGCCGTCTTTCCTTCGTCGTTCATGCTGGTGGCTGCCATGAACCCCTGCGAGGACGTTTTCCGCGGGCTGGCCGGGTCGAAAGGCGGCTGCACCGAGAGCGAGAAGGCCCGCTACTACTCGAGGATCTCGGGGCCCCTTCTCGACCGGATCGACATCCAGGTCGAAGTCCCCGAGGTCAAGTTCCGGGACATGGTGTCCCGGGAGCCCGCCGAGAGCTCCGCCGCGATCCGGGTTCGGGTGACTGCGGCGCGCGACCGTCAGCTCGTCCGCTTCAAGGGGCGGAAAATCTATGCCAACGCCCGGATGGGTCCGAAGGACATCAAGCGCCACTGCGGGATCCCGGAAGAGGCCGAAAAGCTCCTCGAGACGGCTGTGAGCCGGCTCGGTTTCAGCGCCCGGGCCTACGACCGCGTCCTCAAAGTCGCGCGGACGATCGCCGACCTGGCAGCTCAGGAGAAGATCAACCCTGCCCACCTGAGCGAGGCCATCCAATACCGGACCATGGACCGGTATTATTAACGTTCCTTTTCCAGGCTCCATGAGAAGCCTCTCAAGGCCTTCGGTCCGGCTGCCAAGCCGGCGCTCGAACGCATGGGCAGGACATGGCCGGATCTTGCGGCCCTTTTCTTGACGGATTTTTGCCTTTCTTGTATATTGGAAAATGAAAGGAGGGACCCATGAAGAATAAAACGGCCCTCTTGTTTGCATTGGTTTTCATTCTATCTTTGGCTTTCATGCTGACGCGGCCCGGCATGGCGCAGAAGGGTGGTCAGCAGTCACATAATCGGCCCCGCGCGAACCAGGGCCGCGTTCCACCGGCTCCGCCGGCGAGAAGCCATCCTACCGCACAGCGCCAGGCAGAACGTTTGCCGACCGGCCATGTGAACGACACGCCGCACGTCAACCACAATCAATGGTACGGCCACGAACAGCCCAATGATGCGCGGTTCCATCTGGATCATCCCTTTCCGAACGGCCGCTTTGCCCATGCCGGGCCGACGTTCCGCTACGAAATCACGCGGGTTGACGCCAACCTTCACAGGTTCTGGCTGCCGGGCGGCTTCTGTTTTGAATTGGCCCTCTGGGATTGGCCGCTCTTCGCGGACTGGTGCTGGGACTGCGGAGATGACTTCGTCATCTACGATGACCCCGACCATATCGGCTGGTGCTTGCTCTATAACGTGCATACCGGAATATACGTCCACGTGCAATATATGGGGATGTAAGGGGTCTCCGGTTACCGTGGCGGATTGAGAAGCCGCGGAGTCCGATGACCGGACCAAGGCCCGTCTGTCCGGCCAAGAGTGCGGGCTTTACAGAAATTTTTCATCTTTTTTCCCGAAATGAGCGTGTCCCGAGAACTCGATAATCCCGAGAATCCGGACTCCGGATAAATGATTGCCCTTTTGACGCTGTCCTGCTAGAATCGGGACTCATGCGCTCTGTCGCGACGCGTCCCCGGATATCCCTCCCCATAAAGCCATCCTTTCGCGCAATTCCTTTTTAAGGAGAGACCATGGAACAGGACATCGTCACTCATCCGTCCGTCGATAAGACGAAGATCAAACTGCCGCGAATCCTGACCCTCTGGGACGTCATCATGATCGTCATCGGCGGCGTCGTCGGCTCCGGCATCTTCCTGTCCCCGTCCGAGATCGCCGCGGCCGTGCCCACCCCCGTCCTCATGCTCGCCGTCTGGGTCGTCGGCGGCATGTTCAGCTTCTTCGGCGCCGTGGCCTTCGCCGAGCTCGGGGCGGCCATGCCCGAAGCCGGCGGAATTTACATCTATCTGAGGGAGGCCTACGGCCCGCTCCTGTCCTTCCTCTTCGGCTGGACCCTGTTCTTGGTCATCGACTCGGGCTCGATCGCGACCCTCGCCGTCGCTTTTTCCCACAACATCCTGCCGCGCTTCATCGAGATGACCCCGCTCGTGAAGAAGCTTGTCGCCGCCGCGTTCGTCGTCTTCCTGGGGGTCGTCAACTATGTTGGCGTCCGCTGGGGTTCCCGGCTCCAGAACTGGACCACCTACCTGAAGACGGCCGCCATCGGCATCATCGTCGTGGCCGTCTTCTTCTTCGCCAAGGGACACGGCAACCTCCATAACTTCGTCGAGCCCAAATCCGGCCCCTTGAACCTCGGCCTGCTCGGCGCCTTCGGCGTCGGCCTGGTGGCCTCGCTATGGGCCTATAAAGGCTGGGAGGCGGCGACCTACAGCGCCGGTGAGGTCAAGAACCCGCAGCGGAACCTGCCCCTCGGTATCCTCATCGGCACGATCTCCGTCATCGTCCTCTACCTCTTGGCCAACCTGGCCTATCTCTATATCCTGCCCGTCGGCAAGATCGCCGCGTCCGAAGGCCGGGTCGCCCTCGACGTCATGCAGATCATCAGCGGTCCCTTCATGGCCTCGCTCATCACCTTTCTCATCCTCTTCTCCATCCTCGGCGCGGCCAATCAGAACATGCTGACCTCGCCGCGCGTCTACTTCGCCATGGCCCGCGACGGCATGTTCTTCAAGAAGATCGCCGAGTGCCACCCCAAGTTCCTGACCCCGCACATCTCGATCGTCGCTATTACTGTCTGGAGCGTCCTCCTGACCCTGACCGGGACCTTCAACCAGCTCTTCACCTACGTCATCTTCGGCGAATGGATCTTCTTCGGGATGACCGTCGCGTCGGTCATCGTGCTGCGCAAGAAGAGGCCAGACCTCGAGCGGCCCTATAAGACCTGGGGATATCCCGTGACGCCGGTAATCTTCGTCATGGCGGCAATATACGTGGCCATCAGCGCCTTGATCGGCCAATTCAAGAATGCCATGGGTGGGCTTCTGATCATCATCATTGGGATCCCGGCTTACTTCTTCTGGAGGACCCGTCGTCAGGGGATTAAGGTGTCGATGGTCGGGATCGGCCTCTCCCTGGCAGCGGGTTTCGCTCGGTATTTCTTGCTGGCGACATCGGTTGGAGCCATCCGATGGCTGATCTGGTGTGTCGGTGCGATAGGCATCATCATGATCCTCGGGGGACTGGCGATGGCTTCCGGGGATAAGAAGGATAAAACGGGCGTATCCTGATGATGAAACCGCATTGCAAAGATAGGGCATGAGATATTTCGTCTTCGGCCCGACGTACATCATCCGTCTGGACGACGGGGAAAACATCATCGAGTCGCTCCGGTCCCTGTGCAAACAGGACAAGATCACGGCCGGATTTCTCAACGGTCTGGGCGCGGTTCGTGAAGCTGAGCTCGGCTGGTTCGACCGGGAGGCCAAAGACTACCGCACGGTCCACATCCAGGAGCCCTGCGAGATCGTTTCCCTCACCGGCAACGTCTCGGTCCTTGACGGCCAGCCGTTCCTCCATTGCCACATCGCTTTGGCGGACGGCGCTTTCGGGGTCCGGGGCGGGCATCTCCGGGAGGCCGTCGTTTCGGCAACCTGCGAGATCACCCTGACGCGCTTTTTCGATGAGATCGGACGGAGGAGGGACGAGGCGACGGGCGTCTATCTTCTCGACCTGAAGCCCGACGGGGACTGACCCGGCCCGAGCCGCCGGTGCGGCCGGCGGATGAAGGGATCCTGGATACAGGCCGCCGATTTCCAGAGGAAGAAGGCCGCGTCCCCGCAATTCCTGATCCGGATGAGGTTGAGAACGTAGAATCCCGGTCTGATCCGGCCGTTCATCGGGCGGCGTCCACCTTCCGGCCGTCCTTCACGACGATCCTTCCGTTCTTGAGGACATGACGGACGGGATTCCTCCCCAGCCGATAAGCCAGGGAGATATAATCGGCCACGTCCATCAGCAAGAGGTCCAGTTTCTTTCCGGCCTCAAGGGTCCCCACCTCATGATGACGATCGATGGCGTAAGCGGCGTTGGCCGTGCAGGCGTTGACGGCCTCTTCAACGCCCAGCCCGAGCGTGAACACGCCGAGCTGGAGGACGAAGAGCATCGAGCTCAGATGGGAACTCCCGGGATTGAAGTCCGTGGCCAGGGCGATGGCCGCGCCGGCGTCGATGAGCCGCCGGGCCGGCGCCCGCTTGTCCATCATCAGGAAAAAGGAGACGCCCGGGAGGAGGATGGCCGCCGTGCCGGCCGCGGCCAGCTTCCGGATCCCCTCGTCTGAAACGGCGATGAGATGCTCCGCGGAAACCGCCCCCAGGCTGGCCGCCAGCTCGGCCCCGCCGAGGGTGACGAATTCCTCGGCGTGGACCTTGATCTTGAAGCCCGCATCCTTGGCCGCCCGGAGGAGGGCGGCCGTCTCGTCCAGGGAAAAGATCCCCGGCTCGCAGAAGACGTCGAAGAATTCCGCCAAGCCCCGGCGTCTCACCTCGGGAATGAGGGTTTGGATAATGAGGTTGATGTATCCATTCCTGCGATCCCGGAATTCCGGCGGGATCTCGTGGGCGCCCATGAATGTGGGGATGACGTCCACCGGATGGAGAGGGCCGAGGTCCTTCAGGACCTCGAGCTGCTTGAGCTCGTCATTGACGTTCAGGCCGTAGCCGCTCTTGGCTTCGACGGTCGTCGTCCCGGTCAGGAGCATGTCGTCGAGCCGGCCCAGGCAGAGGGCGCGGAGCTCGTCCCGGGTTGCCGCTCTGGTGGCCTGGACCGTCGTCTGGATGCCCATGCCCTTCGCGGCCAGCTGCTGGTAGGTCCAGCCCTGGAGCCGGAGCGCGAATTCCCGCTCCCGGTCCCCGGCGAAGGGGAGGTGGGTGTGTGAATCGACGAAGCCCGGGCAGCCCACCATCCCGCCCGCGTCGATCCATGCGGCGTCGCCGGTCGCCCGGACATTGGCCCGGAACTCCCGCTCCGTCCCGACGAAAACGATCCGGCCCCGCTCGGACGCGATCCAGCCGTTCTCGACGACGCCGAGGTCGCGGAGGGCTTCCTGGCGCTTGGGAGCGGGCCCCCCGCAGGTCAGGAGCTGGCGGCAGCCGGCGACGACGCAATCAGCCGATATCATGGGGCGTTTTTCTCATGGACGAGTGCTTGGTCCTCCGGATGAAGGACGGGGTCTCGTAGGTATCCCACTGCTTGTCGCTGAAACCTGGTTCCCAAGCCGGCGCGCCGCCGCTCTTGGGCTCGAAGATGTAGGTCGGCGTGTCCTGCCGGACGGGGAAGGGGGGCGGTGTCTTGCCCCCGGCCGGCGTCCGGCCGGCGCTCTCGACCGGCCGCCCGAGCTCCTTCAGCGGGCTCTCCTCGAAACCGGTCGCGATGACGGTCACCTTGACGGTGTCCTTCAGGCTCTCGTCGATGACCGTGCCGAAGATGATGTTGGCTTCAGGGTCGGCCAGGCCATGAATGAGCTGGGACGCCTTGGAGACCTCGTGCAGGGTCATGTCCCGGCCGCCCGTGATGTTGATGAGGACGCCGTGCGCGCCCTCGATGGACGTGTCCACGAGGAGCGGGCTGGAAATGGCCTTCTGGGCGGCATCGACGGCCCGGTTCTCGCCCGAGGCGAGCCCCGTGCCCATGAAGGCGACGCCCATGCCCTTCATGACGGACTTGACGTCGGCGAAGTCCAGGTTGATCAGTCCGGGCTTGGTGATGAGGTCGGAGATGCCCTGGGCCGCCTGCCTCAGGATGTCGTCGGCCATCCGGAAGGCGTCCTGGATGGACGTGTTGAGGTTGACCGTCTGGAGGAGCCGCTCGTTCGGGATGGCGATGACCGTGTCCACGGCCGACTTGAGTTCCCGGAGCCCGTCCTCCGCCTGCTTGGCCCGGACCCGGCCTTCGAACTCGAAGGGCAGGGTGACGATGGCGATCACGAGGATATCCATCTCGGCGGCCAGGTTGGCGATGATGGGCGTCGAGCCCGTCCCCGTGCCGCCTCCCAAGCCGGCCGTCAGGAAGACCATGTCGGCGCCCTGGAGGATCTCGATCAGCCGCTCGGTGTCCTCCATGGCCGCCTGTTTCCCGACCTCGGGACGGCCGCCCGAGCCGAGGCCCTTGGTCAGCTGGTTACCGATCTGGATCTTTGTCCGGGACCGGTTGGTATTGAGGGCCTGAAGGTCCGTGTTGACGGCGATGAACTCGACGCCCTGGACGCCGTGGTCGATCATCCGGTTCACGGCGTTCCCCCCGCCCCCGCCGAGGCCGACGACCTTGATCTTGGCCCCGAGGATGTCCTCGACCAGATGGAATTTCAGCCTGCTGGCGTCATCACTCATGTTTGCCTCCTTATCCTTCCTTGAACCATTCCTTGAATTTTGTGAACGCGCCTTTTTTTCTGTCCCTGGAGAGACCTCTCTCCTGCCAGATATGAAAACCGTAAAGAGTGAGTCCGACCGATGTCGCGAAATCCGGCGTCGAAACCCGGTCGACCAGGCCGCCGACGCCGCTCGGGTCGCCCCGGCGCACGGGGAGGTCGAAGATCTCCTCGGCGACCTCCTCCAGGCCCTCGAGGAGGGCCGTTCCGCCGGTCAGGACGATCCCGGAGTTCAGCGATTTGTCGTAGCCCATCCTCTTGATATCCGAGTCCACGAGCCGGAAGATCTCCTCGGCCCGGGGCTGGATGATGTCGGCAAGGAGCTGGCGAGAGAGGACCCGCGGCTTCCGGCCCTTGCCGACCGAGGGGACCTCGATCGTCTCCTGCTCCTCGACGAGGGGGCCGGCGACGCAGCCGTATTTTTTCTTGATCTTCTCGGCCTCGGGGATGGGCGTCCGGAGGCCGACGGCGATATCGTTCGTGACGTTGTCCCCGCCGATGGGGATGGTCGAGGTGTACCAGAGGCTGCCGCGCTCGAAGATGGCGACCTCGGTCGTCCCGGCGCCGATGTCGATCTGGCCGACGCCGAGCTCCCTCTCGTCAGAGGTGAGGATGGCGTAGGACGTCGCGATCTGGTTGAGAACGATCTCCTCGATGCCGATCCCGGCCCGCTCGATGCAGCTCTTGAGGTTCTGGACCGACGTCAGGGCGGCCGTGATGATGTGGACGTTGACCTCGAGCTTGATGCCGCTCATGCCCGCGGGGTCTTTGATGCCGTCCTGGTCGTCGACGATGAACTCCTGGGGGATGATGTGGATGATCTCCCGGTCGGGCGGGATGGGGATGGCCTTGGACTGGTCGACGACCCGCCGGACGTCCTCCCGGGTGATCTCCCGGTTCTTCCCGGAGGCGGCGACGACGCCCCGGCTGTTGAAGCTCTTGATGTGGGCGCCGGAGATGCCGAAGAAGGCGGAGCCGATCTCGACCCCGGCCATGAGCTCGGCCTCCTCCTGGGCCTTCTTGATGGCCGACGTCGTCGCGTCGAGGTCCACGACGACGCCCTTTCGGAGGCCGTGCGAGTCCGCGGTGCCGATGCCGATGATCTCGACCTTGCGCTCGTCGGTGATCTCGCCGATGATGGCGACGACCTTTCTCGTCCCGATGTCGAACCCGGTGATGTAGGTGCTCTTGGCCATTATTCGGCCTCCTTTTGAGACTTGGCGGGCGGGGCGTCGGCCTGCGGCTCCCGGGGCCGGACGATCACCCGGCCGTCAAAGCGCAGGTCGACGGTTTCGAGAGCCCCGAATTTGCTTTCCCACGCTTCCCTGTGGGCCGTGAAGTAGTCCAGTCTCTCCCGGACGAACGTCCCGTCCAAGATGAGGAGCACAGGGTCCTCCCTGAACTGAAGCGTGATCCGGCCGTCGTCCGAGCATTCGAGGGTGTCCAGCCGGGCCCGTTCGGCGAGGGACAGGGCTTCGAGGCAGGTCCTGGCGGTCTCCCATTTCTCCTCGAAGCGGTTGAGAAACGCGCCTTCGTCCTTGACCACGGGCAGGTCCCACTCTCCGGCGGGGACCGAAGGCTCGAGGACGGCCCCGTCCTCGGCCAGGAGCGACAGGCTTCCCCTTTCGAGAAGGGCGAAGGGAACCCTTTCCGTGATCTCGATCTTTAGGGAGGACGGGAAGACCTTCTGGACGCGGGCGTCCTTGACCCACGAGTAGGACTTGAGTTCCTTCTGAAGGAGCGGGAGGTCGCAGAGCAGGATGTTGCCGAAAGGGCGAGACGCGAGGTACCGGCCGATGGCCTGGCGGACCCGCTCCCGGCCGCCGCGGAGCTCGTAGGTCCGGATCGTCAGCCTGTCCCATGAAACGAGGAAGAGATACGTCCTGTCGAGGGTGAAGAAGAAGGCGGCCAGAAGGGCGAAGAGGGCCAGGACATGCTTGGGGCGAAGGGTCAGCCTTTTCCGGCTCCTCTGCAGGGACCGGGACCCGTGGCCTCGCTGGAAGACCAGCGGCTGTCCCCCGAGGGAGATCCCTTTGCCGCCGGCCCCTTGATGGATCACAGTGGCCATGTCAGCTCCGGGCCTCCAGTCTGGCGATGATCTCCGGGATGATCCGGTTGACATTCCCGGCCCCGAGGATGATGAGCATGTCACCCGGCGCCGAGATCTTCTCGAGAAGGGCGGGGATCTTCTTGAGGTCGGGCTCAAAACGGACGTTCTTGTGGCCGAACTGCCGGACCTCGTCGAACAGGGCCCGGCCCGAAACGCCGGCGATGGGGTCCTCTCCGGCCGGGTAGATCTCGGTCAGGACGAGCACGTCGGCCTGGTCGAAGGAAGTGGCGAACTGGGTCATGAGCTTGGAAAGCCGGGTGTAGCGGTGGGGTTGGAAGACGACCACCACGCGGCGCGTCCAGCCCCGCCTGGCGGCCTCGAGGGTCGCCTTGATCTCGGTCGGGTGGTGGGCGTAATCCTCGATGACCATAATGTCCCCGACGGTCTTCCTGAGCTCGAACCGTCGGCCCGTCCCCGTGTAGGTTCTCAGGGCCTCGAGGATGGTCTCGGCCGGGATCCCCAGGTCGAGACCGACGGCCGTCGCGGCCAAGGCGTTCGAGATATTGTGCAGGCCGGGAACCTGGAGCCTGAGGTCGCCGAGCTTGTTCCCCTTGTGGAAAATGACCGCCGAGCTCTGGAAACCGTCGAACCCGAAGTCCCGGGCCGAGACGTCGGCCGGGGCGGAGAGTCCGTACGTGATGATCTTGCGCTCGATCTCCGGGATGATCCCCTGGAGGTTGGGGTCGTCGAGACAGAGGATGACCGGGCAGTAAAAGGGGACCTTGTTGGCGAAGTTGACGAAGGTCTTCTTGATGTCGTCGAGGCTCCGGTACTGGTCCAGGTGTTCTTCGTCGATGTTCGTCACGACGGCGATGAAAGGGGAGAGGTAGAGGAAGGACCTGTCGCTCTCGTCCGCCTCGGCCACGATGAAGTCCCCGGCGCCGAGCTTGGCGTTGGCCCCGATCGTATTCAGCCGGCCGCCGACGATGATCGTCGGGTCGTATCCGGCCGCTTCGAGCACCACGGCCGTCATGGAGGTCGTGGTCGTCTTGCCGTGGGAGCCGGCGACGGCGATGCCGTATTTCATGCGCATGAGCTCGGCCAGCATCTCCGCCCGGGGGATGACCGGGATGAGCCGGGCCCTGGCCCGCTGGACCTCGACGTTGTCAGCGCGGACCGCCGAGGAGATGACAACGACGTCCGCGGCCTTGACGTTCTCGGCCTTGTGGCCGATGGAAATGTCGGCCCCGAGGCGGGCCAGCCTCTGCGTGGATTCGTTCTCCTGGAGGTCGGAGCCCGAGACCTGGTAGCCGAGGTTGAGGAGGACTTCTGCGATCCCGTTCATGCCGGTCCCCCCGATCCCCACCATATGGATATGGTTCAGTTTGCGATAGATTTTTTTCGTCATGAGTGGAGCTCCGGGGCGTGCCCGTCCATGAGAGAGAGGCAGAGGCCGGCGATCTTCGCGGCCGGGTTCTCCGTCCTGAGGGAGAGGAGGCTCGTCTCCATGGCGTCGAGATCGGCCGGCCGGTTCAGGTAATGGAAGAGGCGTCCGGCCACCGTCTCGGGCGTAAGCCGGAGCTCGGGAATGACCTCGGCCCCGCCGACCCTCTCGAGCTCGCGGGCGTTGGCCGTCTGATGGTCCTCCGACGCCCCCGCGAAGGGGACGAGGATGGCCGCTTTCCGGGCCGCGATGATCTCGGCCAGGGTCGTGGCCCCGGCCCGGCTGACGACAAGGTCGGCCCGGCCGAAAGCCCCGGGCATGTCCGAGATGTAGGGGGCCACGGCGTCCGCGTCGAACCCGCTGGCCCGGTATTTCGAGGCCACCCAGTCCAGGTCCCTCGTGCCGGTCTGATGGGCGATCCGGAACCTGTCCCGGACCGGCGCGAGGAGGGGCAGGGCCGCGCTGACTTTTTCGTTGAGGAAGCGGGAGCCCTGGCTTCCGCCGAAGACCAGGACCGAAAGCGGCCCCCTCCTGGACTTGGTCGGCAGGGCATAAAACTCCTCCCGGACCGGGTTGCCGAGGCAGACTCCCTTGCCCCTGAAATAGGGGAGGGAACTCTCGAAAGCGACGACCGCCCGGCGGACCCACCGGCCGAGGAGCCGGTTGGTGAATCCCGGACGGGCGTTCTGCTCCAGGATGAGCGTCGGGATCCCGAGCCACGAGGCCAGGAGGACGACCGGGCCCGAGCTGTAGCCGCCGACCCCGATGACCAGGCCCGGCCTTGTCCGGCGCAGGATGGAAAGGGATTGGATGAAAGAGAGGGGGAGGATGGCCAGCGATCGCAGGCTTCTCAGGCCCCGGCCCTTCAGCCCCTCGATCCGCATGGGGATGAACCGGACCCCATATTCGTCCATGATTTTCTTCTCCACGTCCCGATGTGTCCCGACATAGGTGAGTTCGATCGACCCGTCCATCTCCTGGAGTTTCCGGCCGACGACCAGAGCGGGGTAAAGATGTCCCCCCGTGCCGCCGCCGCTGATGATGATCCTCCGGTCTTTCATATCCCCGCCTTGGCCCCGTTCCCGGCCTTCTTCTGGCTGATATGGAGGAGGAGTCCCACGGCGGCCAGGCTGCAGAAAAGCGAAGACCGGCCGTAGGAAATGAGAGGCAGGGGGATCCCCTTGGTCGGCCCGAGCCCGAGGACGATGGTGATGTTCATGAGGGCCTGGGCGACGATGGCGAAGGTGACGCCGGCGGCGATCATCCGGCGGGTCGGGTCGGGCGCCGCCAGGGCGATCCGGACGCCCCTCCAGAGGAAAAGGAGATAGAGGGCGAGGGTGATCACGGTTCCGGCGAGCCCTGTCTCCTCGCCGAGGATGGCGTAGATGAAGTCGGTATGGGCGAAGGGAAGGAAATAGAGCTTTTGGGTGCTCTGGCCGAGGCCCACACCGACGAGCCCCCCGGCACCCACGGCGATCTTTGACTGGTCGACCTGGTAGTAGGAGCCGAGGGGGTCTTTGGACTGGGAGAAGAAGCCCTGGATGCGGCTGATGCGGTAAGAAGCGGAGAAGAGGAACAGGGTGAACAGGACGAGGAAGGCCGCGCCCAGGACCAGGAAGTTCTTGACCTTGACCCCTCCGATGTAGAGCATCAGGCCGGCCATCACCGCGAGGAGGATGGCGGTGCCGAAATCGGGCTCCATCAGGACCAGGAAAAGCATGACCGCGAGGACGCCCAGGGGAAGGGCCAGCGTTTTCCATTCGTTCAACCGGTCCTTCCTGTTTTCGCAGTACCAGGCGAAGAAAAGGATCAGGCTGAGCTTGGCCAGCTCCGAGGGCTGGAAGCGCAAGCCGAAGACGACGATCCAGCGGTTGGTGTGGGCGATGCTGGGCATCGCGAGGCAGAGCGTCAGCAGGAACGTGGAGACGGCCATGAGCCCGTAGACGAAGGCCGGATGGAGATAGAAGATCTTCCGGACCGAGAGGAGGACGATGATCAGGGCGAAGCCGGCCGCCGCTCCCATGACCTGCTGGATGAGGTAGTAGGTCATCTGGTGGTGCGTCTCTTCCGCCACGTATCCCGAGGACGAAAAGACCATGACGATCCCGATGGTCACAAGGAACAGGGTGATGAGGAAGAGCGGAATGTCGAAGCCGATCCGCCGGTACGCGTGCATCGCCCTATCCCCTCCGTCCCCGGGACCGGCCGGCGAGCTTCCGGACCTCGCTCTTGAACGTCCGGCCCCGTTCCTCGAAATTCCTGAACATGTCCCAGCTCGTGCAGGCCGGGGCGAGAAGGACGACGTCTCCCGGCGAGGCCTTGTCGAAAGCCAGGCGGACGATGTCACGGTAGGTGGCGGCCCGCTCCATGGGGACCGTCCCCTCGAGCGCGGCCTCGATCTTCCCGGCGGCTTCGCCGACGAGGACGACCGAGCGGACGCTCTTCCTGACGGCCCGGCGAAGGAGCGCGAAGTCGGCGCCCTTGTCCCGGCCGCCCAGGATCAGGACGATCTTCCTGTCGAAGCTCGCCAGAGCTTTCAGTGCCGCGTCCACGGTCGTCGCTTTCGAGTCGTTCACGAAGCGGACGCCCCGGAAGGTCAGGACGTCCTCCAGCCGGTGCTCGAGGGCCCGGAAGGTCAGGACGGACCGCCTGATCCTGGCCCTCGGCACGCCGAAGAGATGTCCGACGAGGGCCGCCGCCATCACGTTCTCCTGATTGTGCGTGCCCGGGAGCGGGATCCGGGACGTCCGGACGAGCCTCTCCTCCGTCCCGTCGCGGAGGACGATCCAGCCTTCGTCAAGCCCCGCGCCCCGGGCCGGCATCCTCTTCCGGCTGAAACCGTAGACAGTCGCTGCGGTTTCTCCGGCCAGTGCCCAGACCAGCGGGTCGTCGCGGTTGAGGATGACTGAGGCCCCGGGGCCCGGCCGTAGGAAAAGCTTTTTTTTGGCGGCGAAATAGTCATCGAAGCTCTTGTGCCAATCCAGGTGGTTCTGCGAAATATTGAGGAAAGCGGCCACGTCGGCCTTGAAGAGCTCGGTGTATTCGAGCTGGAAGCTCGAGACCTCGGTGACGTAGATCTGGTCGCTCCGGCTCTTGTCCGCGAAAGAGATGAGGGGAGTGCCGATATTGCCGGCCAGGCGGGCCTTGAGCCCGGCCTCCTTCAGGATCTTGTGGGCCAAGGTCGTGGTCGTCGATTTTCCGTTGGACCCGGTGATGGCCACGATCTTCCCCTTGAGGAACCTGTAAGCCAGCTCGATCTCGGAAAGGACAGGGATCCCTTTCTCGCGCGCGGCCTTGATCTCCGGCAGGGGAGGCACCCCTGGGCTGGGGATGATGAGATCGGCGTCGAGGAACGTCTGGAGCCGGTGGCCTCCCGTCTCGAACATGACCCCCCGCTCCCTCCACGGACCGATCCTCGACGCGAGGTCCGCCTCGGGCTTTTTTTCGGTCACGAGGACCCGGGCGCCACGGCCGGGGAGGAACCGGCAGAGGGCTTCGCCCGTCCGCTCGAAGCCGACGATGAGGACTCTTTTATCTCGCAGCTCCATGGCTATCTCAACTTCAGGGTCGAAAGGCTGAACAGGGCGAAGATGATCCCGATGATCCAGAAGCGGATGACGATCTTCTCTTCCGGCCAGCCCGAAAGCTCGAAATGATGGTGGAGGGGCGCCATCTTGAAGATGCGCTTGCCTCCCGACAGCTTGAAATACGAAACCTGGAGAAGGACCGAGGCGGCCTCCAGGATGAAGACGCCGGCCAGGGCGAACAGCAGCAGCTCCTGCTTGATGAGGAGGGCAATGATGCCGAGCGTCCCTCCCAGGGAGAGGGCGCCGACATCGCCCATGATGACCTGCGCCGGGTGGGCGTTCCACCAGAGAAACCCGAGGCAGGCCCCGGTCAGGGCGCCGCCGAATACGGTCAGCTCGGCGGCCAGGCGGACGTGGGCGAGGTCCAGGTACTGGGACCAGAGGGCGTGGCCCGAAACATAGGTCAGGGCCGTCAGGGCCGTGGCCGTGATCAGGGTCAGGCCGATGGCCAGACCGTCCAGTCCGTCGGCTAGGTTCACCGCGTTCGATGAGCCGACCAGGATGAATGCGATCCAGGGCAGGTAGAGCCAGCCCAGGTAGGGGGTCCAGAGCTTGAAAAACGGCGGGAAGAGCCGGAGGTCGAATTTCTTGACGGGGCCGAAATTGTGGAGGCCGAGATAAACCAGGACGCCGCCCAGGGCGCAGGCCAGGAGGACCTGGAGACCCAGCTTGGTGAAGACCCGGAGCCCCAGGGACCTTTTTTTCCGGACCTTGAGATAGTCGTCGAGAAAACCGATGAGTCCGAAAAAGAACATGGCCGTCATGGCGATGCCGACGTAGGGGTCCTCGAGGTTTCCCCAGAGCAGGGTCGTGATGAGGGTCGCCCCGATGATGAGGACGCCTCCCATGGTCGGGGTCCCCTTTTTCGCATAATGGGACTGGGGCCCGTCGCTCCGGATCTCCTGTCCGATCTGATATTTCTTCAGCATCCTGATCAGCCACGGGCCAAGGATGAGGCTCAGGACGAGCGCCGTGACGCCGGCCAAGGCCGTCCGGACCGTGATGAAGCGGAAGACCCGGAAGAAAGAAATACGGCTTTGCAGCGGGACCAGCAACCAGTACAGCACGGCCTACTCCTTTTCCCTCGCCCTCAGCTTGTCCACGATGAGGTCGGTCCGCATGCCCCGCGAGCCCTTGACCAGAACGAGGTCGCCGTCGCGGACGACGACATTGATCTCTGCGGCCGCGGCCCGCGAGTCGGGGAACGTCAGGATGTTCCCCCGCGGCATCCCGGAGGTTGCCGCCTCCTCCGCGATATGGGCGGCCAGCGGGCCGACGGCGACCAGGATGTCCCAGCCCGAGCGGACGACGGCCGCGCCCGCCTGGCGGTGGAATTCCCGCTCGTCCTCCCCGAGCTCGAGCATGTCGGCGAGGACGGCGACCTTTCTGCCGGAAGCAAGTTCGCCCAGGCTTTTCAGCGCGGCCTCCAGGGCCTTGGGGTTGGAATTGTAGGAATCGTCGTAAAGGCGAACGCCGCCGGCGAGCTCATCGAGGATGCCCCTCATGGGGAAGGGCCTGAGCCCGGCGATCCCGGGCCGGATCTCTTCGAGCGACAGGCCGAGGGCCCGGCAGACGGCGGCCGCGGCCAGCAGGTTCGGGACGAAGGCTTCGTTGATGAACGGGAAGACGATCCGGGCTTTTTCTTTTCCGGATAGGACTAGGAATTCCATCCCCTCATAGCCTTTGCGCCGGACGTCTTCCGCCCGGACATCGCAGGCCGGGCCCAGGCCGAAGGTCACCTTCGGGCCCATCCAGCCGGCGGCGATCTTCATGACCAGCGGGGAATCCCCGTTGAGGACCGCGGTGGCGCCTTCCTTGGAACCGTCGAGGATCTCTTTCTTGGCCGCGGCGATCTCCTCCATGTTCTTGAAGAACTTGAGGTGGACGGGATGGATGTTGGTGATGACCGCGACATCTGGCGGCGCGACCGCGGTGAGCGCCCGGATCTCGCCCGCGGCGCTCATCCCCATTTCAAGGACTGCCGCCTCGTGACGCCGTTCGAGCCGGAGGAGGGATAAGGCCAGCCCGAGCTGGTTGTTGAAATTCCCCTCGGACCTCAGGATATTCAGGCGCGACGAGAGGAGCTCGGCCGTGAACTCCTTGGTCGTTGTTTTGCCTATGCTTCCCGTGATGCCGACGACCTTGACGGGATGATCCGCCAGGACCGAGCGGGCGAGGGCGCCGAGTGCGGCGATGGTGTCGTCGACCTTGACCAGTCCGAAGGAGGGGTCCGGGAGGGAGACCTGCCTGGAGACGACCGCGCCGGCCGCGCCCCGGAAGGCCGCTTCGGCCACGAAATCATGCCCGTTCCTCCGGCCGACGATGGCGAAAAAGAGCTCGCCCAGGAGGGTGAGGCGGGAATCGATCCCATAGGAAGAGAAAACCAGGGCGGGGGAGCCCTGCAGGACCCGGCCTCCCGTCCTCCGGGCGACCTCATCCAGCCGCAGCGTCGCCATGGTCAGGCGGCCCCCGTCCGGCCGAGGATCTCTTTGATGACTTCGATGTCGTTGAAAGGGATGGCCCGGTCTTTGAGGATCTGGTACTCCTCGTGCCCTTTCCCGGCCACGAGGACATAGTCCCCTTTGCTGGCCATGGCCAAGGCCCGGACGATGGCCTCTCTCCGGTCCGGAACGACTTCGTACGCCCGGGAGGCCTCCTTCGCGAATCCATCCTCGATGGCGGCGATGATCTCCAGGGGGTCTTCGTTCCTGGGGTTGTCCGAAGTGATGACGGTCCAGTCGGCCAGCCTGGCGGACACCCGTCCCATCCGCTCCCGTTTGTCCCTGTCCCTGTCGCCCCCGGCCCCGAAAACGAGGATGACCCGCCGCGGCTTGAATTCCCGCGCCGTCGCCAGGAGGTGTTCAAGGGCGCTGTCGGTATGGGCGTAATCGACGACGATGTGGATGCCGCGGGAGTTCTCGACCTTTTCGAACCGTCCCGGCACGCCCTTGAGAGCGGCGATGCCCCGGGCGATATCCTGGGGGCCGACGCCGAGAGCGAGGGCGGCGGCCGTGGCGGCCAGGATGTTGTAAACGTTGTGCTTCCCCACCAGCCGGGATTGGACGCTCAGGACGTTGCCGGGATGGGCGACTTGGACTTCCATCCCGTCGTCGGTCAGGCTTGACTTGAGCGCCCGGACGATGGCCGCGGGCCCGAGCCCGAAGGTGACGGTTTTCATGGGGAGCTCGGCGACGAGCCTCTGGCCCCAGGGGTCGTCCATGTTGACGACGGCGGCGCTCCTCTTATGGTTGAGGTAGAAGAGCTTCCTCTTGGCCTCGAAATAGCTCTCCATATTCCGATGGTAGTCGAGGTGCTCGCCGGTCAGATTTGTGAAGACGGCCACGTCGAAGCTCACCCCCCAGACCCGCTTCTGCTCCAGGGCATGGGACGAGACCTCCATCAGGCAGTGGGTGGCTCCCGCGTCCAGGAGGTCCCTGAGCATGGCCTGGAGGTCCGACGCTTCGGGCGTCGTCCGCGCGGCCTGGGCCTTCAGGCCGGGTCCGCGGTATTCGATCGTCCCGATGACCCCGGGACGGCCGCCGGCGGCTCTCAGGATCTCCTCCAGGATGTACGTGATGGTCGTCTTGCCCTTGGTCCCGGTGATACCGACGACCTTCAGGCCTTCGGACGGGTGACCGAAAAAGTTCGACGAGGCCAGGGCCAGAGCTTCCCGGGCGTCGGCAACCTGGATCCAGGCCAGCCTGCAGGCCGGCGGCTTCGGCCACGAGGAGAGGACAGCGGCCGCCCCACCTGCCTCCGCCTCGGCCACAAAGTCCATCCCGTTCCGGCTTTCCCCCTTCAAGGCGGCGAACAGGAACCCGGGCTTGACCGATTTGGAGTTATAGGCGATCCCCTGGATCTCCTCGTCGCCCGTCACGCCGGCCGTGAGGACGGGGATCCCCTGCAGGACATCCCGGAGCTTCATGGCCTTTCCTTCCGCTGGAGTTCGGCCGTGATCACGCCTGCCGTGACCGGCCGATCTGGTCCAACTTCGAGGTAACGGAGGACCTGCCGGGCGACGTCCCGGAAGATCGGGGCGCACACCTGGCCGCCGTAGTAGAAGCCCTCCTTGGGATCGTCGAGGACGACGATCATGGAGATGGCGGGCCGCCGGGAGGGGACGAAGCCCACGAAAGAGGCCGTGTGGCTCTTGGTCGTATAGGCCTTGAGCGTCGGGTCGTAGCGCTGGGCCGTGCCCGTCTTGCCGGCGGCCCAGAACTCCTCCATCCTGCCGAGCTTCGCGGTCCCTTCCTCGACGACCTTTTCGAAGACCTGGGCCCTCAGGCCCTCGGCCAGGTCCTCGCCGATGATCTTTTCCTGGGGCGGAGGTCCCTGGACCGGAGCGGCCGGGACGGCCGGCGATCTCCGGACGATGCGGGGCCGGACGAGCCTGCCCCGGGTCGCGAAGACGTTCATGGCCCGGAGCATCTGCAAGGGAGTCACGTTGATCTCGTAACCGATGGCGATGTGCGGCTGGGAAACGACCTTGTTCCATTCCGCGACGGGACGGACGTGCCCGGGCTCTTCGGCCGGCAGGTCGATCCCCGTCCGGCTGCCGAACCCGAATCTCCGGATCATCTCGTAGAGCTCGGTCGCGGCGAGCCGGGAGGCGAACTTCACGGTCCCGACGTTGGAGGATTCGATGAGGACCTTGGGAAAGGGCAGGATCCCCATCTGCTCGTGGTCGCGGATGGTCAGGGGGCCGACCTTGATGAATCCGGCGCTGCAGTCGTATTCATCGCTGTAATGGACGACGCCCTTTTCCAGGGCCGCGGCCGCGGCGACGATCTTGAAGGTCGAGCCCGGCTCGTACGACGACCCGATGGCCCGGTTCAGCCAGGCCCCCTTCGACTCCGTGTAATCGTTGACGTCGTAGGTCGGATAATTCGCCATGGCCAGGATCTCACCGGTGGCCGGTTCGCAGATGATGATCGTCCCGCTCGTGGCGGAATGATCGTCGATGGCCCTGGCGAGGGCCCGGTCCGCGATGTGCTGGATGGTCGCATCGATCGTCAGGAAGATGTCCTGGCCGGAGACGGGCGGTTTGGTGACCTGGCTCTGATACTCCCGTTTTTTGTTGTCCTTGAAAACGATCTCCTGGCCATCCTCGCCCTTGAGGACGGGGTTGTACCTGGACTCGACGCCGGCCTGCTTGGACCCGTCGGCGTTGACGCCGCCGATGACGTGCGCGGCGAGCGGACCGTTCGGATAGACGCGCTTGTTCTCCTCGTCGAACCCGATCCCGGGGAGCTTGAGATCCCTGACCCGGGCGGCGACCTCCGGGGAGACCTTCTTCTTGACGAAGGTGAATGAGTCGTTGTCGCGGAGGCTCTTCAGGATGTCCGCGACCTCCTTCTCCGAGAGGCCCAGGACGGCCTGAAGGCGCTTGACCTTTTCCGTTTCCTGGGCTGGCTTCTCTTTTTCGACGGGGCTCAGCTTGACCGTGAAGACCGGGAGGCTCGAAGCCAGGACCTTGCCGTTGCGGTCGTAGATCGTCCCGCGCCGGGCTTGGACGGTGACCTTCGCCCGGCTCTGGCGGGAGGCCCGGGCCTCGAAGCCGGCGTGGTCGATGACCTGGAGTTGGAACAACCGGAGAAGGAGGACGGCGAACCAGGCCGCCAGGAGGAAGCTGACGACAAGCGTCCGTCTCCGGATGTCGCTTTCGTGGTAGGTCCTCATGGCCGATCGTTCTCAGCGGGACGCCCGGGCGTTTCCGTAGATGATCTCGCCGGGTTTGGGGTCGACGAGTCCGAGATCCCCCCGCGCGATCTTCTCCACCCGCTCCGGCGTGAGCAGGGCGGCCTTGCGGAGCTCCAGGCGCAGGATGTCGTTCTTGAGGGCTTTGATCTCCTCCTCCCGTTTCCCGATGTCGACGCCCAGGCGGACGGCTTCAGTCTGGTACCAGACGTAGAAAGTCAGGAGGGCGACAAGGGCCAGGAGGAACGCCGCTCCCAGGGCGATCTCTCTGGGGCTCCACTTCCTGCGGATCATTCAGGCCCTCTCAGCGGCCCGCAGCTTGGCGGAGCGCGCCCGCGAATTTCCGGCGATCTCGTCGGGGCCGGCCATCACCGGCTTCCGGGTCAGGATGGTGAGCAGCGGTTCCCGGTCCCGGGCCGAGGCGAGGCCGGCGAAGGTGTGCTTGACGATCCGGTCCTCCAGGGAGTGAAAGGAGATGGCGACGAAGCGCGTCCCGGCGACGGACATCCGGACGGTCTCTTCGAGAAATTCCGCCAGCCCCTCGAGCTCCCGGTTGACCTCGATCCTGAGGGCCTGGAAGGCCTTGGCTGCGGGATGGATCTTGCCTTTCTGGGGCCGCCAGCGATAGACCTCTTCGACGATCCCCCTGAGGTCGGAGGTCGTTTCGACCCGGCCGAGCTTTCGCAGGCGGACGACCTCCCGGGCCAGACGCCGGCTGTGCGGGAGCTCGCCGCAGGTCTCGAACAACTCCGCGAGCTTCTGCTCGGAATAGGTGTGGATCACCTTGCCGGCCGTGATCTTGCTTCTCTGGTCCATCCGCATGTCCAAGGGGCCTTCCTGATTGAAGCTGAATCCCCTCTCGGGGGAGTCGAGCTGGAACGAGGATATCCCGAGGTCGACGAGGACCCCGCGGACATCCCGGAAATCGATGCCGAGCTCCGGAAGATACTTGAAGTCCGTATGGTAGAGCCGGACCCTCCCGCCGAATGGCATCAGCCTCTCCCGGGCCTGCCGGAGCGAGATCTCGTCGCGGTCCAAACCTACAAGGGAGGCTCGGGGATTCCTCTCCAGGATCGCGACGGCGTGTCCGGCCAGGCCCAGGGTGCAGTCAACGTAGACGCCTTCCCGCCCGACGCTCAACAGCTCGAGAACTTCTGTCGGGAGGACTGGACAATGTCCTTGCTCCGTCATTCCGTCTTGCCTCGAGGGATGAGTCGGGCGATACTCTCGAAATCAGCGTCCGAGAGCGGCTTCTCCTCGAGAATTCCATCCAGGGCTTCCTTGTTCCAGACCTCCAGGTGATCGGAGAGGCCGATGACCTCGACCTCTTCCTGGAACCGGGCTTTTTCTCTCAGGGCCTGGCTGATCAGGACCCGGCCCTTGGAATCGAGCTCGTGACGGGACCCGTTCCGGTTGACCCGGAGCATGAATTTCCGGACGTCGGGCCGGAGCTGAACGGCGCCTTCGGAAGTCATCCGGGTCATCTCAAGCCATACGGTCAGGGGATAGATATGAACGGACTCGTCCAGCATCGAAGTGACGAACAGGTCCCGCCCGTAGTTGGCCTGGATGACCTCGCGGAATTTCTCGGGGATTTTGATGCGGCCGCTGGCGTCGAAGCGAGCCGTGTAACTGCCGATCAAAACGTCTGCCATGATTGTCTGTCCCGATTTGTCCCGTTTCGTCCCAAATATATGGCTTAAAATACCGAAAGTCAAGCAAAATCGTGCCGAAGATCGAGAAAAAACAAGGGCCCAAAATGGAGCGTGAAATCAGGCGGGAAGGGCAAGGAATAGTGGGGGTGGCGGAGGCTTGAATACCCGGCGGTTTTTGGGGGCTTATTGCGGGGGCTGCCGGGGCTCCTCCGGCCCCTCGCCTTCACCGGGCGTCGGCATGCTGGCCATCAGCGCCTTCGCCGTTTCGAGGTCCTTCTCCTGGACGAAGATTATGAATTCCGCCAGCCCGTCCACGGTGAAGGGATAAACGAAAGGGACCATCCGTCCCCGGATGAGGCAGGCGATCCCGTTGCTTTCGAGGAAGCTCTTGACGACATCCGCCTCGAAGGGGCCCCAGACCCGGCAGAGCTCTTTGAGGTCTAAGGCCGCGTCCTGTTCGGGTTTCGGGCCGGATTTCTTCTTTTCGTCCATGGAAAGCGTCCTTCCTTGAAGGCGATATAATCGTCCAGGATTTTCCGGTGGTCAAAAGCCAGGGGCAGGTTGACCTTGCGGGGCCCGACGACGCGGGCTGCCCGGGCGTCATCAGCCGCCCGGGGCCGTCCCGCGGCCCGGGCGATGAACACGGTCGAGATGGTGTGCTGCCTGGGGTCGCGGCCCGGGTCGGAATAAGTGTGGAGCTGGCCCAGGAGCCGGACGTCGAGGGACGTCTCCTCCCGGGCCTCCCGGACCGCGGCCTCTTCGAGGGATTCCCCGTAATCCACGAAACCCCCCGGCAGGGCCCAGCCGAAGGGCGGGTTTTTCCTTCTGATGAGGACGATGTCCGGGGACGGCTGGGAGCCGATCTCGATGATGATGTCGACCGTCGGCGCGGGGCTTCTCGGCTTTTTCTGGGGCATACGGACTCCCTGAAACTCGTGTCTGTCGACAAGTATATCGGCGGCCTTCCAGGATTGTCAATCGACCCTGCTTTCCATCCGTGCCCGCTCCGCTCTCCACGTGCCCTCCTCCGGGAACACCCCCTTCGCTATTTTCCTCTAACACTCCGTGCAGCGACCGCTATGGGGGATATGAAAGGGGACAGGTGTCCTGATTGAATGACGATATCATGTGCCGGGTTTGCGGGCTCCACCCTTCGCCGGTTGGCACAAATAGTGCTACAATTAATTGTAGAATTTAGGTCGAGTGTAAGGAGGGGGTCATGAGACATCAGAAATTATTTGCGGTCATCGCTTGGGCCGTCCTTTTGGCGGCGCCCGCCTTTCTCCAGGCCTCCGGCAAGTCCAAGTACAAGGTCCTGAACGGGCCGGCAGATTTCTACTACGGCCATATCAGCTACACCGAAGCGAAGGTCGACGGGAACGACCCGGTCGTCCTGCGGGAGGGCGGCGGGGCGCCGGAGGCGGCGATCCTCAACCTGCCCCTCGGCCCCGGGGATACGATCCGGACGACCGCGGACCGGCGCTGCGAGATCCAGTTCGACTCCGGGACTATCATCCGGCTCGACGTCGCGACCGAGCTCCGGCTGGAAACCATCCTGGCCCGGAGCCTGAGCACCGCCCGTCAGCTCTCAAATCTGACCCTGGCAAAGGGCTGCATCTCGGTCATGTATAAAGAATACTCCTCCGGTGAGATGTTCCAGGTCCTGACGCCCAACGCGGCGGTCCTGATGAAGCACAACACCGTGGCCGCCATCCGGTTGACGGCCGAGGGCGCGACCGACACCCAGGTGAGATACGGGAAAGCCTCCGTCCTCTTCGGCCGCGATGAAAATTCCCTCAAGAAGGAGGCGGTCGGCAAAATGGGCCGGCTCATTGTCAGCGGCGACAACCAGGCCCAGCCCGCCGCCTACGTCGCCGGCTCGGACTTCGAGCGCTGGAACGACGGGATCAACGCCCGTTTCGAAGAGCTCCATAAGGGTGAGAGCGCTCTGCCCAAGCCGGTCCAGAAGCTCCCGAACGCCATTTTCGATTTCGCCCAGCGGTTCGGGAATATCTACGGCGAATGGCTTTGGGACAGCCTGTATGGGTACGTCTGGCGGCCTTTTCTGAACAACGGCACGTATCCCTGGGGGAACTGGCAGCCTTATATCTTCGGCAGCTGGTCCTACACGGGGGGACAGATGTATTGGGTGCCCGAAGAGCCGTGGGGCTGGATCCCTTATCATCTCGGCATCTGGCAATGGGACAAGAAGATCGGCTGGGTCTGGCTGCCGGGGGCCCTGTTCGCTCCGGCCTGGGTGGACTGGGAATTTTTCTTCGGCTACTGCGGCTGGCGGCCCTACAGCCTATTCGACCTGCTCCCCGGCTTCTACCCCGATTTCTCTTTCTATAACGACGGCTGGTTTTATGGTTCGTGGAACGCGATGAACGGACCCATCCCCGGCGCGGCGCCGCCTCCGGCCATGATCGGCAAGGGCCAGCTGAAACAGCCTGGCGCCACTTATCTCTCCATGGTTAAGGAGCTCAAACCCGCGTCCGCGCGAGTGCTCAAGGCTTATAAGAGCGGGGACCCGCGGGTCCTCGACTCCATGAAGCAGATCCCCTCTCAAACGGTCTTCGTCGCCAAGGACAGCCTGAACGAGCTGAAGATCCGGGACAAGGCCCTGACCTGGGAGGCGGTCCCGAAGATCAATGTGCCGCCCGTCAAAGATGGACCGGGGGCCTTCCAGCGGCCGTCCAGCCCGGGACTGGAGGCGTCGCGGATATTCCGCAACAATGAATTCCGCGTGAATAGCGCAGCCCCGAATCTCAAAACCGGCCTCAGAGCCGCGGGACCGAAAGCGGACCGGGCGGACGAAGCGAAGAGCGTCCCGTCGCCCGCTCAGCCCTCGCGCCAGGATGCTGCCGGTCAGAAGGCGGGCGGGGCGGCGGTCAGCAGGGCCGCGAAGCCCGCTGGGCCGTCCGCAGCCGTCCGGCGCTTTCTGGATTGGAACCCGGACCTCAAGGTCGCCAGGGGGCTCGGCGTCCATATCGAGTATTCGAGCGGGAAGAACGAGATCCGCTGCCCCGAGCTGAAGATGACCTCGGCGGACCGTGAGCGCGGCTCGGGATTTGTGCCCGACCTGACGCCCGGCGGGGTGAGATATGTCCCTGCCTCTTCCGTCATGGGCTCTTCGTCCGGAGCCTCGGCGTCATCTCATTCGCCCGGGAGCGGGGGGAACTCCGGTTCCGCCGCGAACAAGGAGGGGTCCGGGGGAAGCGGCAGCGGGAAGATCAAAAACTGAAAAAGAAGGGCGAAGTCCGGAGGATCCGAGGCGCGTCGAGCAGCGTCCAGAGTCTCCGGGCTTCGTTTTTGTAAGCGTCCAGGAAGTCCTTCCGGACCGGGTCCGCGGGCTTGAATTTCTGGCCGAGCGGATTGATGGGCGTGCCGTGGTAGTGGACCCGGTAGTCGAGATGGGGCCCCGTGGCGTCTCCCGTCTGCCCGACATACCCAACGACGTCCCCGCCCTTGACCTGGGCGCCCGACCGGATGCCCGGCCCGTAGCGGCTGAGGTGGGAGTAGAGCGTCTCGTAGCCGTTCTTGTGCTGGAGCCGGACCATTTGGCCCGAGCCGTCGTTCCAGCCTGCGAAGGTGACCCTACCGTCCGCCGTGGCCTGGACCGGAGTCCCTTCGGGAGCGCCGTAGTCCACGCCGTAGTGGGGACGGTAGACCTTGTAGATCGGATGGAGGCGGCTGCTGGTGAAGCGCGAGGTGATGTGGGCCCCGTACTTGAAGGGCGATTTCAGGAACTCCTTCCGCTTGGACAGGCCCACCGCGTCGAAGTAGTCCGCCGCGCCGGAGTCGGGGTAGGTGAAATGGAACGCCTGGAAGACCTTCCCGGCGTTGGTGAACTCCGCCGCCAGGATGTTCCGGTAGCCGGCGAATTTGCCGTCCAGGTATTTTTTCTCGACGAGGATCCGGAAGGCGTCTCCCTTCCGAAGGTCGGTGTAGAAATCGATGTCCCAGCCGAAGCAGCGCTCCGCGAGATCGTAGGCTAGAACGTCTTCCTCGCCGGCCCTGGCCATGGCCGCCACGGGGGTGGTCTCGATGACCCCAAAGACCAGGGCGGGCCTGATCTCGAAGGGGTAATCTTTGACCTCGGCCCCGAGCCCCTCGCTCCCGTTCCGGACCACGAGGTAGCGCGTCTCGTTGATGTCGTACTCGAGCGCCTTCCAGGCGCCCTCCGGCGTCTTGAAGAGGCGCATCTCGTGGCCCGCCACGATCCTGGCCAGGTCGTAAACGGGCTTGACGGATTCCTTCAGCCTGTGGATCTCCCGGTTGTCGAAACCCTGGCTTTTGAGGAGACTGGCCAGGTTGGCCCCCCGCGGGATGATGAACTTCTCTTCACTGAGCGGAGGCGTCGGCGGAGAGGCAGGCGCAACGGTCAGGGAGGCCGGGGCTTTTTCGACCTTGGCCGGCCGCGCTCCTCCCTGAAAGAAAAAATGCCGGACGGCGAGACCGGCAAGGACCAGCGCGACCAGGGGGACGGCGGCGACCAGGAGGAGCCTTCTCCAGCGCTTCATGGCCGGCCGCGCCGTTCGCCTCACGAGGGGGTTATTTTGGCCACGGGCTTTCTCTTCAGGCCCTTCTTCCCGGCCCGGGCCAGGACCGTCGCCGGCCCCGAGAGGGCGTTCAGGCCGGTGAGAAAGAGGAGGGCGACCCGCGGATAAAAGATGAGGCCCGCGAAAGACACTGCCGCGAATAGAGCGGTCAGGATGTCGATCCGACGGCCCTGCAGGACTTTCGTATAATTGCGGTAGGGGAACGTGCTGACCATGCAGAGGGCCACGAGAAACGTCAGGACGACCAGCCCGATGGCCAGCTCCCGTGTCTCGAGCGGCGCCGGATGAAAGATGACCAGCGAGCCCATGAAGATGGCCGCCGAGGGAACGGTCAGCCCCTGGTAGTGCTTGCGGTCAGGGAGAGACTTGGTCCGGATGTTGTAGCGGGCCAGCCGGAGGACCCCCGCCGTGAGAAAGATGAAGCTGAAGAAAATGGCCGGCGGCCCGGCAAGCTTCATCCCCCAGAAATAGAGGAGGACGGAGGTCGCGAGGCCGAACGAGACCGCGTCGGACAGCGAGTCGAGCTCGATCCCGAAATCCGACGGGGCCTTCATGGCCCGGGCCACGAGCCCGTCCATCCCATCCATCAGGGCCGCCGCGACGATCCAGAGGGCGGCCATCCTGTATCTTCCGTGATAGGTCAGGAGGATGCTCATGAACCCGAAGAACAGGTTGGCGAGGGTCAGGAGGCTCGGGACGAAGAAAATCCCCTTTTGAAGTTTTTTTGTCTTCATGGCTGGACCTCGGCGATGACGGATCGGCCGGCCTTCACTTTCTGGTTGAGGCCGACCTTGAGAGAGATGTCCCGGGGCAGGGTGATCTCGACCCGCGACCCGAAGTACATAAGGCCGATCTTCTCCCCGCGGGCCACGGCCTGCCCTTCCTTGACGAAGCACTTGATCCGGCGGGCGGCGACGCCGACGATCTCCTTCATGACGAGGCTCGTCCTCCCGCCCTTGAGGACGAGCGTGTTCGACTCGTTGGCCGTGCCGGCCTCGGGCTTGTAGGCCGGCAGGAACTTGCCTGCGTGGTATTCCACTTTCCCGACGGTCGCCGCGAGGGGGGACCGGACGAGATGGACGTCGAGGAGCGAGAGGAAGATCGTGATCCGGTTGACCGGCCCGGCGAGCTCCGGGTGGGACGGCAATGCGTCGATCGCCAGGACCAGGCCGTCGGCGGGGGAAACGAGAAGATGCTCGCCGGCCGGCGGGGTCCGCCGCGGGTCACGGAAAAAGAACAGGAAGGCGAGGGCGAGGACGAGGAAAAAAACCGCCGCCGGCCACCAGCCGAGCGCCCAGGAGACGGCGGCCAGGGCCGCGGCGATGAGGATGAATCTCAGACCCTCTTTAGCGATCGACATCACTTCTCCCTAGCGGTTCGCCCAGAGATAGGAAGCCAGGAACGACACCTTCGCGGCTTCGGCCATGATCTCGGGATTGATCCGGAAGATCGTGTCCCCGGTCTGGTGATAAGCGATATGCGGCCCGTTCGACCCGAAATTGGCCGACGGGATCCCCTTCTGGAAGAACGGGGCGAAGTCCGAGCCGCGGACTCCGACGCTCCTGATCACGCCGAGGCCGCGGATGATCCCGACGGACTTGTCGGCCTCGTCGATGGCCTTCTTGAACTCGGCGGGCTCGGCGGACACGGCTCCCCAGAGCCCGTCGCCCTCGCCCGTCATGTCGTAGTTGAACATGCCAGCGACCTTTCCCAGGGCCGCGGGCACGTGGCTGACGAAGTAGGTCGAGCCCTGGAGCCCCAGCTCCTCGCCGCCGAACAGCACGAACGCGACGGAGCGCTTGGGCTTCCGGGCGAGAGAGGCGTAGGCCCTCGCGATCTCCATGACCGTGGCGCTGCCGCTGGCGTTGTCGTCCGCGCCGGCGAAGAGGAGCCCCATGTGCCGTCCGCAGTGGTCGAGATGGCCGCCGATGACGACGCACTCTTTCCGGAGCTCGGGGTCGGAGCCCTCGACATAGCCGATGACGTTGGCGCCGACGGCGTTGGGGAAGTGCCGCGAGGCAACCATCAGCCTGATCTTCGTCTGGAGGGGGAACGAGATGGGCCGCTTGTAGGTCGTCAGGGACTTCTTGAGGTCCGCCGAGCTCGAGCCGACCTCCTTGAGGACCGTGTCCATGACCTTTTCGCTGATCATGGCCGGGGTGAATCCCTCGAGCCAGTCCCCGTTGGGATTGGAGGCGATCTCGGAATAGATGTAGACGATCCCGAGCGCGCCCTTGTCCCGGGCCGTTTTCATCCGGGTCCGGTGCTCGTCATAATACTGGTATTTTTTGTCGCCGTCCGGGGTGCCCCGGAAGCAGAGGACGAACTTCCCCTTGACGTCGATCCCGGCGTAGTCGTCGTAATTGAGCTCCGGCGCCGAGATGCCCCATCCGGCGAAAACCGTCTCGGCCGTCCGGTCGCCGCTGTCCGAGTAGAGGAGCGGCAGGAAGTCTTTCTCGGGGGCGAGCTTCATCTCCTTGTAGGATGGGGCCTTCCCGGGATCCGGCGTTCCTTCGGGGAGGAGGAGCGTCAACTCGGCCTTGTCCACGATCGTGCAAGGGGACGGGAAGGGCTGGAGATAGCCATCTCGGGCATTCAGGGGCCGGAGCCCCCACGCTTTGAACCTGCCGGCGGCCCACTTGGCGGCGGCGGTGAATCCGGCGTCGCCCGTCAGGCGGCCGCCGAATGCCGGGGAAGCGAGGGTCCGGACAGCCTCATAGGCTTCTGAGGCGCTGATGGACCTGATGGCCGTCTCCAGGTCCTTGTCGAGAGACTGTGACCGGGCGGGGAGGCACAGGGCCGGCAACAGGAGCGCGGTAGCCAGGCCGCAGCGCACGATTTTCGGTATCTGGGTCTTATTCATGCACAAATCTCCCACCTGAATGATAGACTCTTTGGACGAAAAAGTAAATCGGCGCTCTCAGCCCTTTTTCCTGAGGCCCCGCCGGCGAGTGATCTCCTTGACGACGGCAGGATGGAGGACAAAGTAGTAATAGGCCGTCAGGAGAACGATGATCAGGGCGAAACGGAGAACGTTCCCCCGGGCCAGGGAGTAAACGGCGTAGCCGAGGGCAGCCAGGAGGCCGCCCAGATGAAGGAAAGCGAACACCCAGTCAAACATGGGCCGCCGCCCGATCTCCGCCGGCGTCGAAGCCCTGAGCGGGCTCCTTATTTTCCGCCGATGACCTCGACGGACAGGATGGTGACGGTCTCCAAGGGGACGTCCCCCATGCCGCGCTTCGTCCCGGTCTTGACCTTGGCGATGGCGTCGACGACGTCCATCCCGGCCACGACCTTGCCGAAGACGCAGTAGCCGAAGCCGTCCGGCGTGTCGCTCTTGTGGTCCAAGAAGCTGTTGTCCTTGAGGTTGATGAAGAACTGGCAGGTCGCGCTGTCCACGACGCCGGTCCGGGCCATGGCGATCGTCCCCCGGTAGTTCTTGAATCCGTTCGCCGCCTCGTTCTTGATCGGGGCCTTCGCATCCTTCTCGTGCAGCTCGGCCGTCATGCCTCCGCCCTGGATCATGAAGTTCGGCATGACCCGGTGGAAAATCGTGCCATCGTAGAATTTATCCTTGACGTAGGACAGGAAGTTCTTGACCGTGCCCGGCGCCTTGGCCGCGTTGAGCTCGATCGTGATGTCGCCCTTGCTCGTTTTCATGAGGACCTTGGTGGCCGCCGCCGGCGTCTGGGCGATCGCCAGGCCGGCCAGGAAGGAACCAGCCACGAATAACGTCAGAAGGATCTGTCTGGTCATCGGGACCTCCTTGATTTCGGACTTCGGAGACATGTCACGATAGCAGAATCAGACGCCCAAATCAACCTGATCCAGGCCGGGATCCCGCCCGGCCGGCTGGGTCCCACCCTGGCGCGCCCTTTTTTGGGTGTTGGGATCGGCAGAACGGCCTACCGCCCCGACTAAAATATGATGTATGATGTCCGTCAGGGAGGAAAAACATGAAAAAGACCGCCCGTCCGATACTTCTGGTAAGCCTTTTGTCCCTTCTTCTGGTCATGGCCCCGTCGCTCCGGGCCCAGGGGCACTTCGAGTTCAGCGCCCATTACGGCCAGTGGAGCCTGAACCTGCTCGGCGGCCTGGCCAGGGACCTCATCAGCGACGCGACAAAGTCCGAGATCAGGGACAGGATCCTTTCGAACATCCAGGGCAGCTATCCGGGCCTGAACGAAACGAGCTACAACCAGACGGTCCGGTTCGATTCCAGCGGCCACGATTTCGGCTTCGGCGTCCGCTTCTATCCCTCGCGGAACGGCTCGTTCAGCCTGGGCGTCTCGGTCGAGCAGAGCACTTTCAAGGTCCTTCCTTCCGTGACGTCCCAGATGGGACTCCAGGACTCGGGCACGTCCCAAACGGCGACATTCGACGGGACGGCCGCCGCCAGCGCGGTGATCAAGGCGACGGCCTTTCTGCTGACCTTCCGCTGGGACATTTTCCCGCGCGCGGTGGTCCACCCCTACATCACGTTCGGGGGCGGCATCACGACGGCCAAGGCCCTGGACGATTCGACGTTGTCGTACAGCTATTCCGGCCAGCTCGCCGGAGGCGCGGTCACGCCCCAGACGATCAGTGGATCGGATTCAAAGACCCTCCGGCAGCTCAAGGACCAAAGCGACACGAAATTCCCGAACTTCCTCCCGTTCCTCCAGCTGAACTTCGGCCTGAAGGCGATGGTGACGAAGAACATCCATCTCCTCGTCGACGCCGGCGTCTTCGACGGGTTCATGATCAGCGGCGGCCTGGCCGTGCGCCTTTAGAGGTCACGGACTCGGAGGGAGTCCCTTCGAAAAGCGTGGGATTCCCCAGCGAGGAATCCCACTCTGTGATCGCTCCGCACCCCTCGCCCAAGGGGCGAGGGACCCTGCCCGCGTCGCGCTCAATGTTTTCTCCGGGACATCCCCCCTGCGTCCGCTAATTTCTCCAAAAGCGCTTCGGAAAGAACAAGCGGCGCATGATATTCCGGCCATTCCCCTCAGTTCTTTTTGCGCGCCGGGCCACCCGTCCGAATAATTCAATTAAGCCTCGTTGCCCGCCCGGCTTGCCTTTGCTCTCTTCATTTGATTAAGATAGCTCCTTCGCTTTTTTCGAAAGGAGGACGGCATGAAAAAGTTCCGCTATTTCGCGGCCCTGGCCGCGCTTCTGGCCTTCTCCGGCTTTCTCTCCCTATCGGCTCAGGAAATTCAAAAGCCGGCGGACGACCAGTCGAAGATCGTCGAGGCCATGCACCTCGTCTCGAGCAACGTGCTCTACGATTACGTCAAGGAGCTCGTTTCCGAGAAGTACGGCGGCCGGCTGACCGGGACCAGGGAGTTCGAGGACTGCGCGGCCTGGGTCGAATCCCTTCTCCGGAAATGGGGCGTTCAGCCCGCGGGCGAAAACGGGACCTACCGCCAGAATTTCCCCAATCCCTACACCAGGGTCTTCCCGGGCGGCGAATGTGTCATGCTGATCCCGGAGAAGAAAGACGTCATCAAGAAGTCTTACCGCTACGAGGACGAGTTCATCCCCGGCGGGACGTCGGGGTCGGGCGAACTGACCGCCGATGTCGTCTTTGTAGGATATGGCATCACCGCACCCGAGCTTGGCTACGACGATTACAAGGGCGTGGACGTCAAGGGCAAGATCGTCCTCATGGATTCCGAGGTGCCGGTCAGCCCGGGCGAGAAGACGCTGGACCTGTTCATGAAATGGCGGCCCTATTCCTTCCACCAGTACAAGCTCAAGAACGCCGTTGCCCACGGCGCGAAGGGCATGCTCTACAACTATGGGCCCATCGGCAACCCCAACAACGCCTACGTGGAAGGGTTCATTTACCATCACGTCGGGCAGGCCGTCGTCAACGACGTCTTCGCCGGGACGGACAAAACCTACAGGGACACCGTGGGCAGGATCCGCAAGGAGCTCAAGCCCCAGTCCTTCGACACGGGCAAGACCTTCATGATCAAGAATGTGACCGAGCATCACCCCGACGGGATCGGCTTCAACGTCCTCGGAGCGATCCCCGGGACGGACCCGGTCCTCAAGGACGAGGTCATCCTGATCGCCGGACACCTCGACCACCTCGGCCGGATGTGGGAGGTCATGCCGGGGGCCAACGACAACGCGACGGCGGTCGCCGTCGGGCTGGGGATCGCCGAGGCCATGGCCAGGTGCGCCGTCAAGCCGAAGCGGACCGTCGTCTTCGCTTTCTTCGGCAGCGAGGAACAGAGCGAGGTCCAGGGCGTGACCGGGTCAAGATACTACACGGAGCACCCCCTCTTCCCGCTCGACAAGACCGTTGTGATGATCAACATGGAAGGCCCCGGCAGCGGCGACAAGATCTCGGCCTCGGGAGGCAAGACCTATCCCGCCTTCTGGAGCTACATCGAAAAAGCCAACAACACTTACATTCACCGGACTCTCTCGACGGGGCCGGCGGCATTTCCCGGCCGGCCCAGGGAGGACGCGGCTTGGTTTTTCTGGAAAGGCGTGCCCGCGCTGACCTTCGGTTCCTACGGCTTCAACCCGGGCCGGCCGACCTATCATACGCCCCACGACAACATCAATGTCGTGACGCCTGAGATCATGGAGGACATCGCCCAGCTCCTGTTCATGGCCGTCATGGACATGAGCGGCCAGCCCGCGCTCAATTTCCGCTGAGTGCAAAGTCCGGACGGATTCTCTCCCGGCGCGTCTACGGGATGAGCCGAGGGAATGGCCTCCACTCCGGAGCGCGGTTTTTCACGCCTTTCCCTCAGAGTTCTTTCTCGGCGTCTGCGGAACTTGCTCTGCGATTTGAGAACGAGCGGCCTATTGAAAAAACGGGACTTAATGCTCCCGTTTTTTTCTTATCCAACCTCCTTTGCCAGATCTTGCTCAGACATCCTCGCCGCCCTCAAGAGAGGGTACCCTCTCTTGAGGGTGCCCTCGAAAAACTTTTCGGGAAGGCTAAACCGCGCATGACGTTCCGGCCATTTCCCTCGGCTCTTTATTTATGCACCGTGCTAGCCCGCGCTCAAATATAATTAAGCCAGTCGATGGGGACGTTCTCGGAGGAGGGCGTGTGGAGGGCTGAGCGGGCACGGATCCCCGACCGAAGGTAGGGGAGAGCGAAGCCCGGAACCGAAGCGGGGTTGGCTCGCCGGGACAAACCCGCGACCCGACGGAGAGAATGCCCCCGGAGGACTGGTTCCTATAAGTGGAGTTCGACGATATCCTCGTCGGCGAGGACGTGGTCGCGCGTGACGCGGAGCCCTTCGATCCCGCCTCCATGGCTCCAGACGCGGGCGAAGGCGAGCTTTTCCGCAAAGTCCTTGTGGACGGCCCTGGCCATTTCGAGGACCGTGATCCCTTTGCGCAAGGTGAAAGGAGAGGCCCTTTCCGGCTTTTTCCCCGGGACCTTGCTGTAGACACGGATGATGTGGAGGAGGCGGAAGATCGTCCTTCGCAGCTCCTCGAGCCCCCGGCCGGAGGCCGCAGACACGGGGATCTTTTCGGCCGGCGTTTCGAGAAGGGCACCGAGCTCTTCGAAGCGGGCCGCCGCGCCCTCGGCGTCGATCTTGTTGGCCGCGATGGCCGCCCGCTTGAGGAAAGGGAACCGCTCGGGCGGGATGGCGGTGTCCGCCGGGACAAACTCCACCTTCCGCTCCCTGAGCCGCTTGATGATGCCGTCGAGGACATCGGCGGCCGCCGGATCGGAGAGGTCGGCCACGAGAAGGACCGCGTCGGCCATCTTGACCATCTCGGGGAACCAGGTCTCCATGAAGTCAGGCATCACGGGCGGCGTGTCGATGAGCTGGGCCTGGATATTCTCGAAAGGCATCATGTAGGGCGCCGGGCGAAGTGTCGTGAAGGGGTAAGCGGCGACCTCCGGTTCCGCGCCCGTGAGGACCTTGACGAGAAGGGACTTGCCGGCGTTCGGCGGGCCCACGAGGACGACCTGCCCGGCCCCGGACTTCTCGATCTTGTGCGTGGCGCCGTGCTTGGCGGTCGACGGCCGGCGCTCGATCTCCTCCTTGGCCTTGGCGATCTTCTGCCGGTACATGGCGATGAGCTTGTCCGTGCCCTTGTGATGCGGAATGACCGCGATCAGCCGCTCGTAGATGTCGATCTTCTCCCGCGGATCGCGGGCCGTCCGGAGCTCGCTTTCGATCTTATGATATTCGGGCGGCAGGTTGGCCGGCATGGCGTCCTCGCTGTGGGGAATTATATCGAAAACGATTGCCCAGGGACAGCCCCCAAGGAGCGGGCTGTCCATCTTTTTTCGGCCGCCGAGGGGCCCCGGGCCGCTGCTAACTGTGAGAAAAAAGGCCCCCCTCGGACGTCCTTTTTCGTGTCGCCGGAAAGGGGCGCGCAGCAGGAGGGCTGGGATGATCTTAAATTCCAGATAATAAATTAATTAAAATTAAAGAAAATGAGAAAAAAGGCTTTACTTTTGGGCCCTTTTTTTGCTATAATAAAGTCTTGAAAAATGCCCACCGGGTGCCCTGACGTCCCCGCGCCGGAGACCCGCATTTCTTCACAACGTGGACGGACATGAAGGAACAAAAATATACCGCTGAAAGCATCAAGGTCCTGAAAGGACTCGAGGCCGTCCGGAAGCGGCCGGCCATGTACATCGGCAGCACGGGTCCCGAGGGCCTCCATCACCTCGTTTACGAGGTCGTGGACAACAGCGTCGACGAGGCCCTGGCCGGCTATTGCACCCAGGTCGACGTCATCATCCACGTCGACAACTCGATCACGGTCATCGACGACGGCCGCGGCATCCCGGTCGAGCAGCACAAGAAGGAGAAGAAGTCGGCCGCCGAGGTCGTCATGACCATGCTCCACGCCGGGGGCAAGTTCGACCAGAAAAGCTACAAGGTCTCGGGCGGCCTCCACGGCGTCGGCGTGTCGGTCGTCAACGCCCTGTCGAAGAGGCTCGACCTCGAGGTCAAGCGGGACGGCGGGATCTTCACCCAGAGCTACGAGCGGGGGATCCCCGTCAGCAAGCTGAAACAGATCGGCAAGACCAAGAAGACCGGAACGAAAGTCACCTTCTGGCCCGACGAGGACATCTTCGAGGCGGTCGAGTACAACTTCGAGATCCTGGCCCAGAGGCTGCGGGAGCTGTCCTTCCTCAACAAGGGCCTTAGGATCACGATCGCCGACGAGAGGACCAGCAAGTCCCACGACTTCCAGTACAAGGGCGGCATCCGCGAGTTCGTCGAGTACCTCAACCAGAGCAAGCAGACGATCAATCCCAAGCCCATCCTGTTCGAGGGGGAGCGGGAGAGCGTCTTCGTCGACCTCGCCCTCCAGTACAACATGTCGTACGCCGAAACGATCTACTCCTTCGTCAATAACATCAATACGACCGAGGGCGGGACCCACCTCATCGGCTTCAAGGCGGCCCTGACCCGGTCCCTCAACACGTATGCCAGCTCCCATAACCTCCTCAAGGACCTCAGCGAGAACATCACCGGCGACGATTGCCGCGAAGGCCTGACGGCCGTCCTCTCCATCAAGCTCCACGACCCCCAGTTCGAGGGCCAGACGAAGACGAAGCTCGGCAACTCCGAGGTCAAGGGCATCGTCGAGTCCATCGTCAACGAGCAGCTGTCGGCCTACCTCGAGGAGAACCCGACGGTCGCCAAGAAGATCGTCATGAAGATCATCGACGCGGCCCGGGCCCGGGAAGCCGCCCGCAAGGCCCGCGAGCTCGCCCGGCGCAAGGGCGTCCTCGAGTCGACCTCGCTCCCCGGGAAGCTCGCCGACTGCCAGGACCGCGACCCGGCCACCTCCGAGATCTTCATCGTCGAGGGCGATTCCGCGGGCGGCTCGGCCAAGCAGGGCCGCGACCGTCGCTTCCAGGCCATCCTGCCGCTCAAGGGCAAGATCCTCAACGTCGAGAAGGCCCGGTTCGACAAGATCATCAAGAACGAGGAGATCGGGACGATGTTCGCCGCCCTGGGCATCGGCGTCGAAGAGAGCGAGGAACGGATGGACAAGCTCCGCTACCACAAGGTCATCATGATGACCGACGCCGACGTCGACGGCTCCCACATCCGGACCCTCCTCATGACCTTCTTCTACCGGCAGATGGCCCAGCTCATCGAACGCGGCCACCTCTACATCGCCCAGGCGCCCCTCTACAAGGTCACCCGGGGCCGGGACGTCCAGTATCTCAAGGACGAGCGCGAGTATGAGAAATTCATGGTCCGCAAGATCTCCGAGGAGTTCAAGGTCCGGGCCGGTAACCGCAAGGAAGTCCTCGAGGGCGACAAGTTCCGCAAATTCTTCCGTAACCTCATGGCCAAGAAGAGCTACGCCCAGTTCTTCGAGCGCAAGAACTACCCGCTCTTCCTCATCGACCTCCTCATCCGCAACGGCGTCGACGGCCAGGAGTTCCTGAGCTCCAAGAAGAACGTCGAGAGGGTCATGAAGCTCATCGCCGAGAAGGGCTTCACGACGAAGCTCGGCCGCGACGAGGAGTACGGCGTCTTCGAGATCGAGTTCGGCTACCAGCTCAACGGCCTGTCCGTCAGCGGCAAGATCGGCATGGACCTCGTGACCTCCGCCGACTACAAGAACCTCTACCGGATCTCTCAGGAGCTCGAGGGCATCAAGGGCCCCTACGCCGTTTTGACCAACGGCGACGGCGCGGAGAAAGAGATCCTGGAGAACGAGAACAAGCTCCTCGACTACCTCTTCGAGAGGGGCAAGAAGGGCATCAACATCCAGCGCTATAAAGGCTTGGGCGAGATGACCCCGACCCAGCTCTGGGAGACGACGATGGACCCGGAGCGCCGCTCCCTCCTCAAGGTCTCCGTCGTCGACGCCGCCGAGGCCGACCGCATCTTTGGCATCCTCATGGGCGACGAGGTCGACGAGCGCAAGAAATTCATCGAAACGAACGCCCTGGAGGCCCTGAACCTTGACGTCTGAGCCCCCCGCCGGCCGGCGGAGCCGAGAAGGAGTTCCCATGGACAGCGAACAGAAAGAGCACCACCCGGTCGTCGGCCTCGAAGAGGAAATGCGCCGGTCGTATCTCGACTACGCCATGAGCGTCATCATCGGCCGGGCCATCCCCGACATCAAGGACGGCCTCAAGCCGGTCCACCGCCGCGTCCTCTACGCCATGTACGAGAGCGGGACCTATTACAACAAGCCCTACAAGAAATCGGCGCGTATCGTCGGCGACGTCATCGGAAAATACCACCCCCACGGCGACCAGGCCGCCTACGATACGCTCGTCCGCATGGCCCAGGACTTCAGCCTGCGCTACATCCTCGTCGACGGGCAGGGGAACTTCGGCTCGATCGATGGCGACCCGCCGGCGGCCATGCGCTACACCGAGGTCCGGCTCAAGAAGCTGGCCCACGAGCTCATGGCCGACATCGACAAGGAAACGGTCAACTTCATTCCGAACTACGACGAGAGCCTGACCATGCCGGAGGTCCTGCCGTCGAAGTTCCCGAACCTCCTCGTCAACGGCGGCAACGGCATCGCCGTCGGCATGGCCACGAACATCCCGCCCCACAACCTCACCGAGGTCTGCGACAGCGTCATCCACCTCATCGAGCACCCCAACGCCTCGCTGAGAGACATCCTGAAGTTCGTCCAGGGCCCGGACTTCCCGACGGGCGGCATCATCTACGGCCGCCAGGGCTTCCTCGACGCCTACAAGGACGGCAAGGGCATCCTCCACCTCCGGGCCAAGACCGTCATCGAGCGGGGGGCCAAGGGCGAGAAGGACAAGATCGTCGTCACCGAGATCCCCTACCAGGTCAATAAATCGCGCCTGCTCGAGTCGATCGCCGAGCTCGTCAACGAGAAGCGGATCGAGGGGGTCGCTGACATCCGGGACGAGTCCGACCGCGAGGGCATGCGCATCGTCATCGAGGTCAAGCGCGGGGAGCTCCCGGAGATCATCCTCAACAACCTCTACAAGCACACCCAGCTCCAGGTCTCCTTCGGCATCATCATGCTGGCCATCGTCGACAAGCAGCCGAAGACGCTCAGCCTCATCGACATGATGAAGTACTTCATCGCCCACCGCAAGGAGGTCATCCTGCGGCGGACGCGCTTCGAGCTGCGCAAGGCCGAGGAACGGGCCCACATTTTGGAAGGCCTGGTCATCTGCCTCGACAACCTCGATGCCGTCATCAAGCTCATCCGCGCCTCGAAGACGGTCGACGAGGCCCGGCGCGGCCTCATGGAGAAGTTCGGCCTGACCCAGCTCCAGGCCCAGGCCGTCCTCGAGCTCCAGCTCCAGCGCCTGAGCCAGCTCGAGCGGCTCAAGATCCAGGAGGAGTACGCCGCCCTGAAGAAGAGGATCACGGAGCTCCGGCGCATCCTCAAGGACGAGCGGCTCGTCTATGCCATCATCGTCCAGGAGCTCAAGGAGATCAAGGAGGAATACGGCGACGAGCGGCGGACCGAGATCCGCGACGAGGCCGTCTCGGAGCTCCGGCCCGAGGACCTGGTCAAGGAAGAAGATGTCGCCGTCGTCTACACCTCGAGCGGCTACATCAAGCGGACGTCGCTCACCTCGTACAAGTTCCAGGCGCGGGGCGGCAAGGGGCGCCGGGGCATCGAGATGAAGGCCGAGGACATCGTCGAGGACCTCTACGTCTGCTCGACCCACAGCTACCTCCTCGTCTTCACCAACCAGGGCCGGCTCTACTGGCTCAAGGCCCTCGATGTGCCCGACGTCGGCGTTTCGGGCCGGGGCAAGCCCATCGCCAACCTGGTCGAGTTCCAGCCCAATGAGAAACCGGCGAGCGTCGTGGCCGTCAAGGAGTTCAGCGAGAACCAGTTCGTGGTCATGCTGACCTCGGATGGCATCATCAAGAAGACGCGCTTGTCGGATTTCAAGAACGTCAGGCGCGGCGGCATCCTGGCCGTGAACCTGCGCCCGAAGAGCGAGCTTTTCTCGGCCCAGCTTTCGACGGGCAAGAACAACATCGTCATCGGGACGAAGCTCGGCCGGGCCCTGAGCTTCAAAGAGTCGGACGTCCGGCCGATGGGCCGCACGGCCTCGGGTGTGCGGGGCATCCGGCTCAAACCCAAGGACCGGGTCATCGGCATGATCATCGTCGGCCCGGACGACAAGTTCATCTTCACGGCGAGCGAGCGCGGCTACGGCAAGAAGACGGCCGCGGACATGTACCCGCTCAAGCATCGCGGCGGGCAGGGTGTCCTCAATTTGCGCATCACGCCCAAGATCGGCCACGCCTTGGGCATGGTCGGCATCAACGAGGAGGACCTCCTCGTCATCACCGTCGAGGGCAAGGTCATCGGCATCCCGACGACCCAGGTGCGCTCCTCCGGCCGGGCGACCCAGGGCGTGCGCATCATCAACCTCGACGGCAAGGACCGCGTCTGCTCCATCGCCAAGGTCCGGGAAAGCTGAGCGGGACGCCCGGCCGTCATCATCAGCGCACGGTCCTCCACCGGGTGCTGTTCCATCATTTCGACCGGGTTCAGATCCACGGCCCAGTCCCTTATCCTGACGCCTCTGCCCGGGCTTGACAAATCTTTTCTTGTTTTATAGGATTTCCTTTGGATCATTGACGCAGGAAACCCCATGGCTACGGTTCTGATCATCGATGATGATAAGCTGATCCGCGACTGGATCGCGAACGTCGTCACCCGATTAGGGCATCACCCCGTTTCGACGCACCTCCTCCGGGAGGGGCTCAAGAAAGTCGAATCCGAGCCATTCGATATCGTTTTTATCGACGTGAGCTTGCCCGACGGAAGCGGCCTGGACATCATTCCGAAGTTTAAGGCCGCCCTATCTTCCCCGGAAATCATCGTGATCACCGGGCTGGGCGATCCCGATGAGGCCGAACGCGCCATCCGCTCCGGGGCCTGGGATTATTTGGAAAAGCCGGCCTCGTTCGAAGCCATCAAACTGCCCATTCTCCGGGCTCTGGAATATCGGGCGGAAAGAGCACCGGGGAAGCCGTCGATCGCTTTGAGGAGGAGCGGCATTATCGGAGATTCGCCAAAGATCACGTCTTGTCTGGAACTCGTGACCCAGGCCGCCGGCAGCAACGTGAATGTTCTCATCACCGGCGAGACCGGAACCGGGAAAGAGCTTTTTGCGAAGGCTATCCATTACAACAGCTCTCGGGCTAGAAGAAATTTTGTGGTCGTCGATTGCACGGCGCTTCCCGAGACGCTTGTTGAAAGCGTCCTTTTCGGGCACGCGCGGGGAGCTTTCACCGGGGCTGAAACGAGTGAGGAAGGGTTGATCATGCAGGCCGCGGGAGGGACTCTTTTCTTGGATGAGATCGGGGAACTGCCTTTATTGATCCAAAAAAAATTCCTCCGGGTCATTCAAGAGCACCGCTTCCGTCCTGTCGGGGGGCGCAAAGAAATCGAGAGCGATTTCAGGCTTGTGGCGGCGACAAACAGGAATCTGGAAACCATGGTCGGGGAGGGACGATTCCGGGAAGATCTCCTCTTCCGCCTCCGGACTCTTATGATCGAATCACCTGCGCTGAGAGAAATTCCCGAAGACATCAAAAAATTGACGGTCTTTTATATGAAGGACCTATGCGAGCGGTTCGAAATGGTCCCCAAAGGGGCTTCTCCTGAATTCTGGGATATCGTGACCGAATATCAATGGCCCGGCAACGTGCGAGAACTCATCCAGGCTCTGGAGAAAGCTCTGCTTTCGGCAAAAGAAGAACCCATGCTGTTCCCCAAACACCTTCCGACCTATATTCGTATTCAGGTGGCCCGGAACTCTTTCTCGGAGATGCCGAAAAATTCGGGTAAGCCGGAGATACGCTCGAGCGTTCCCAAAGTGCCGCCCAAATTGAAAGAGATCCGGAAAGCCGCAGTTTCTGAAGCCGAGCGTCAGTATTTGAGGGACCTGATCTCTTTTGTAGGCGGAGATAACAACAAAGCTTGCCGGATGTCCGGCTTGTCTCGCTCGAGATTCTATACTCTGCTAAAAAAATACCGGCAAACGGTTGTGCGTTAGCCGGTCTAACGCCGGTCACGGCCTTTAAAATAACAGGGAATGGGTCCTTATTTACAGGAATGAGTACTCGTTAAGCGAACATCTTGCTGCCGGTTCCGAGGGAAAGCGGCTCATCCAATCTCCTTACCCCATAAAAAACGGATCGTCTGGTTTAATGAATTTGGCATGTTTCTTGATAAGGATTCAGTCGGCAGAAAGAGAAATGGCGCAGATTCGTTTTTGAAGGGGAAGGTTAAATCCCATGAAACTGTTTTTTTATTCAACTGGGGATGATCAAAATAGAATGAGACTTGAGGCGGCCGTCCATAAGGTGATCCCAGAAAGTAAAATAGAACTCTTCCAAAGACTGGATGACTTCAGGGAGAGACTTCGGAGGCCGATAGAACCGGATTCTATCGCTGTTCTCTCAGTGTCGGACCGGAAAGAGCTTCAGCAGATGCAGCGACTCCGTGGACTCCTCACGGAGATCTATGTCGTCCTTGTGATCCCGGATCGAAAGAAGAGCACCATCGAACTCGCCCATCTCTTGTTGCCGCGATTCTTAAGCCAAAAAAATGATGATTTCCTAGATCTCAGCAAAGTCCTCGACAAAATGTATCGGACGTCTCACTGATCCTGTGAGATGGAGCCCGGCCGTCTTCGCGGCAATCCCCCCCCCCGCCGCTTTTATTAAAGACACGGCCCTTCCTCCTTCATCACCGGTGGGACGGCTTCTCAGCCTCCCCCATCAGTTCTTTTTAGCTCTTTTCTCGACGTAGAGTCTCAGTTCGGTGAAATAGCTGCAGGATTCATTGATCTGCATCTTGCCAACTTCTCTTTTCAAGACATTGATGTTGAAGGCCGTTAAAACCTCGGCCGCATTTCCGCGGCTCCATTCCAGCGCATAGCTGAGTCCATGGAGATCAAAACCGTTCAGAGAAGCTGAATGATGCACATCTTTGAATTTGAGCCAATGATTCTCAAAACTTAACTCGCCGAATGTTCTGACATCTTGGAGCGCACCCGTTTGTCTCTCTTTTTGATTTCTTTTGCCTGCTATTGAGCTCAGGATCTTTTCGGGAAGAGTCATTTTCAGCTCTTTCTCTATGAGCGGTCTCGCGTTTTCCAGCATGGTGAGGATCACGACTTCCTGCACTTTTTTGTTTCCTTCCATGTACCATATGGCCAGGGCATATCTCTGCCAAAAAATAAGCGAGCCGATGACGACCCCGCCCACCACCAGGGCTATGACGACTTTTCCCCAAACTCTCTTTCTGACACCTGATCCGGCTCTAGCCATGATCGATCCTCGCTCCTGCGAAAGTCAATTGCCTTCCCTCATTCGTTCATGGGGAGTGGGCTCCGCGAAGATTCTATGATGTCTTTCTGCGGTCCAAGACGATCATCACGATCCCCGCCACCAGCGCGACTCCTCCGACAATGGGAGGTAGCGGGATCGTCCTTTTTGTATCGGCCGTGACCTTGAGGGAACCGATATCGAGGATTTTCTCCCTGGTCGTATACTGGATACCCTGATAGACCAGAGCCAAGACTCCCAGAACGATGAGAATAATTCCCATAAGCTTCATAGGTCTAGCCCTCCATGCGGATGATATCGCCCGTGGAGAAACAGCCTCCCCCGGCGTCGAACGCCGTGATCACGTCTTCCGCACGGGTTTCCTGCTGATGGATCCTCCCTGCCGGCTGGGCCAGCGGCTTCTCCTTCTGGCGTTCTCTCCGCTAAAGAACTCTCCGGCCCTGTAACAGTCGTACGACCACGACGATCAAGGCGATGACCAGAAGAATGTGGATCAGGCCGCCGGCGTGGAACGCGAAAAGCCCCAGGAGCCATAAAACAAACAGGATGAGCACGATTGTCCAAAGCATAGAAACCTCCTTTTTTCTTTTGCCCCTCGCCGTCCTGCACCCTTCCGTTCTCAGATGGCGCGATGGATTCGGGAGAGACCGTGCTTTTTTAGAGCAATTATCATGCCAAGTTCTTCGAGGATTCTCAACAGGTTGAGAATCACCATTTTTAGACCACGGGGCAGCCCGGCACTACGAATTGAGCCGGCTTCCTTCCCAGCAAATGTCCTTAAAAACCGCACATTTCCTGGAAAAAAGCATATTGCCTGCCAAGCTATCCCGAAATGATTGTTAGGACCGGGCCGTCCTTTTCACCGCGTGTATCAGGGCTAGTAGGGCGTTAAACGCAATTCGCATTCATGAGAACGGAGAGGGAATAACGAATATTGATTGGCACGCATTTCGCATTACTTATTTATTGAAGGAGGACGAATATGAAGAAATTCCTCTGGATCATTCCTGTTATCCTTGTGATCACGGCGGGCTACGCTGGGTATTTTTCTTCGCCCAAGATCGGCTATTCCCCTAGCGGGGGAAGTCCCATTGTCTCCGGTCTTCAACAAGAAGATACGTCCTACTTTTATGATCGTTTGTCCCCCTATGGAAGCTGGGTCAGCCTCAATCCCTACGGCAACGTTTGGACCCCCAGGCATATGGGCTACCGCTGGCGGCCTTATAGCGATGGACATTGGGTCTGGACCGACGACGGCTGGACCTGGATCGCGAACGAGGAATGGGGAGATATTCCCTTCCATTATGGCCGCTGGGACTGGGATAACGACATCGGCTGGTTCTGGGTTCCCGGCACGGTCTGGGGCCCCGCCTGGGTGACCTGGAGGTCGAATGACCAATACATGGGCTGGGCGCCTCTTCCGCCTGGCATCGAGTTCAGCGCCGGAATGAATTTCAATTCGCTCTCGATCAACATTCCCCTCAATTTCTGGGTCTTCATCCAAGGCCCGCATTTTCAGGACCAGAATCTCAATCCCTATGTCCTTCCGTTCGAACGCAACCAGACGATCGTCAACAGCACATCGATGCACAACAACATCTACACCCGCAACAACAGGATCATCAACGAAGGAATCGGGCAAGATGAGATCCGCCGAATCACCGGGCGGGCCATCCCCACATACGCGATGCAGGATGCCCGGCAGCCGGGACGCACGAAGGTCGTGGGCCAAGAGGTCCAGATGTTCCGGCCGGCCATCCGGGAAAACGAAACCGCAAAGCCAAAGGTCGTTTTGAACAGGGACCAAGCCAAACAAGAGCTGGCTACGGCCAAGGTCTTCGAGCCTCGAGCACAACAGCCCATCAACGCGGAAGCCGCGGCCGTTACGAAGCGGCAAGCCGAGGAAAAGGCCCTCCTCGAGAAAACCCAGGCGCAAGAGCTGAAGAACATGCAGAGCAAGAGCGCCGCGGCACAAGCGCAGATCCGCGACACGGCTGCAAAAGCGAAGGTCCAGAAGGACTACCAGGCCAAAACCGCCCAATTGCAGAAACAGCATCAGGCTGAGAAGCAGCAGTTGACCACACGGCATATCCAGGATACCGCGCAGGTCAAACGGGTCGTCCAGCCGCCCAAGCAGGCCCCGCCGCCCAAAAAGAAAGAGATCAAGCAGGAGTAGGGCTGGGGTGAGTCGAGCGTTTATCGAGCACTTCCCGCCGGCCCCGAGAAGCATCTTCTCGGGGCCGGCGATGAAGATAAGGCGGCCCATGAATCGCAGATGCGCGATCCTTGTGCCGGTTTTTTTGGCCGGGGTTGCAGCAACCTTCGACATCAACCTAGAAAAGTAACCACAATGTCTCTGTCAGGGAGGATGCCGTGACGGAACACGAAAGGCAGCGTTTCTGCGGGTGTCAATGGAAATCCGCGCTGATGGCTCTGGCCTTTTTCGCGGCCTTCATCAGTGGCGGATCACACGCATACGGGGGCCTATTATCCGGGAGCAACGATCCTCCGCGGCCGGGATCGCATCAGCCCCCGCAAGCCTATGGTGCGAATTTTTGTTTATCTTCGTTTCGAACAAACACCGACAGCGTGAATGGAGGCGGCTCTGGGCCCATCGCATTTTCCCTCCAACAACAGCCGTTTACCGAGGCGCCCGTTCGGCTGCGGAATGACGACCCGGAGTATAACAAGAGATCCCCCGTGTGGGAGGTCGCTCTCAGGGTGATCTCAGCGGATGCTTTTATTTGGGCGGTTGATCGGTTTGTTTTTAATTATTCCTGGTCGCACATAGGACCGGCAAGCTGGAAATATAACATAAAAACGGGCTGGGAATGGGATACAGACCGGTTGGGCATGAATTTTTTCTTTCATCCCTATTCCGGGGGCATGTATTTTGATGCTGCTCGGGCGAACGGATACAGTTACTGGGAATCCATGCCTTTTGCCTTTATGGGAAGTTTGATATGGGAGTATTTCGGGGAAACGACGCGGCCGTCGTATAACGATATTATCAACACGACTCTCAGCGGCGCCTTGTTTGGAGAAGTCCTTTACAGATTAGGTTCGAATATCCTGGATGATCGAACGACCGGATGGGAGAGATTTTTCCGGGAATTTGCGGCTGCGATTATGAGTCCCGGGAGAGCTCTCGAAAGACTTTTGCACGGAAAGATGACGCGAGTCACTCCGAAAGAGGTCTATCAGAAAGAACCTCTCAATATCACGTTGTACGCCGGGACGCATTTCTTCAATGAGGGGACGAACTTCGGGACGGGGAGCCTATGCGGAAGTTTAGGGATTCATCTGGATTATGGGGATCCGTTTGAGATCCGGCCCCGGAAGCCTTTTGATTTCTTCAAGCTCCGGATAGATCTCAGCTATGGAAAAAATGTGGATAAGAAATATCTGGACAATCTCACCGGGTATGGTCTTTTGTTCGGCAAGACCGTTCATTCCGGGAATTGGGACATCCTGATCGGGGCATTTCAACATTATAACTACTGGGACAGCAGGATCTTCGAACTCGCCACTCTGGGCTTCGGTGGAGGAATCATCGCGAAGTGGCAGTTGTCCAAGAATACGAATTTTCAATCCGCATTCCATCTCGGGGTCGTCCCTCTCGGCGCCAGCGATTCGTCTTATATTGATATTGTGGAGGGCGGGATCCCTGGCCGGAATTATGATTATTCCGGCGGAGGCGAAGCCAAGTATGAGGGCACTCTGAATATTGCGGACAGGGGACAAGTGACGGCGATCTATTACCTGTACTGGCTTCACACGTATATCGGGCCGGCCGGGAACAATGTCATCGGCATCTTCAAACCCAGAATTGCCGTCAAACTTGTCAGCAATCTCAGCCTCGGATTTGAATACTTGTATTACCACAAGGACAACTACCTTCGCGATTATCCGAATGTTCACAAAAGGAACAGCGAGCAGAAAGTCTATCTGATGATGTATTTCTAAATTCACGCCTTTGTTCAGATAGATCATGAGGAAATGCTGTCGGCAAGGGAGGCCCGAAAAAAATGAATAATTTATTCGTGCAAGAAACAACGAGTTTGAGACCGCTGAATGGGATCCTGCATAAGATCCTCACATTCATTTATTTCCTGGCCCATCAGATCGGTTCAGGGATCATCAGGGTCATTCAGCCGTTATTCCCACGTAATATTTTCCCGGACAATATTGTCGATCCCCTCGGATTCTTGATCATTTTGACCGTATTCATGTTTCTTGTTGGTGTCGCCAAGAAGATCGCCTGGATTATTATTTGCGTGGCCTGGATTCTGTTATTCATCAGAATTCTTATCATCATTTTTAAACTCGGATAAGCGGTCCCAAAAAACAGGATCCAACGTTCTACCCTCCTGGGCAGATGGGGGAAACCCGATTTCTAGGGGAGAATGTTCTGTTTTCCTTTACGGACCAGGAGTCAGAATGAGGCGAGGAATGTCCTTTTTCCCCCCGCTCCCGAACCCGGGCCTCAAGGCCCGGGCGGGCATGGACTTCTGACCCGCTTCCCCCGTCCCCCCGTCAACCCATCATTGCCGCAAGGATCTTGAGCGACGGGACGTTGCTGAAGATGATTTTGAGGACGGCCAGGATGGGAACGGCCAGGATCATGCCCGGGATCCCCCAGAGCCAGGCCCCGAAGAACAGGGAGAAAAAGACGAGGAGCGGGCTCAGGCCCAGACCCTTTCCCATAAGGCGGGGCTCGACGATGTTCCCCAGGACGAAGTTGATGGCCATCAGAAGGACCAGGATCCCCAGGACTGGGCCGAGATCGCTGAAGAAGAACGTGGCCAGCAGGACCGGCAGGGCTGTAGCGATGATGGACCCAAGCGCCGGGATGTAGTTGAGGAGAAAGGCGAGGACGCCGAAGACAATGGCGAAAGGAAGATGGAACAGGGCGAGGATGACGGTCGTCAGGGTTCCCACGATGATGCACATGAGGGTCTTGACGGCCAGGTACCTCTGGACATGGTGGTCGATCCTGCGCACGGCCTGGGCCACCGTCGAGGCCTGGTCCGGCGAAAAGGCCTGGGCGATCTTCTTTTCCATCCGGCCGCGCCCGCCGAGGATGAAAATCATGAAGACGAAGACGAGCAGGAGCTCGGACATGAAGGAGAGGAACGGGCCGAGCGCGGACAGGATGAAGCCCCCGACCTTCTCCCCGGTCAGGTTGTTGATCCAGCTCAAGGCCTCGGCCTTCAGCCGCGGGTGCCGGATGATCTTGTCCACCCCGTTCAGTAACGATTTCAGGATCTCGTTGTTCGAGGGAAGCTCCGAGGCGAACTGCTTGCCGCTCGCGTAGAACACGGCCCCCATGAGATAGAGGAAGATGAACGTCAAGAGCAGGATAGCGGCCATGGCGATAGATCTCGGGACCTTCCAGCTGACCAGGAAATCGAGGGCGGGCGTCAAAGCAAAAGACAGTAAGAGGGCCAAGCAGAATGGGATAAGGGCTGGCTTGGCCAGCTTCAGGAAGACCCCGAGGAGAAAGATGATGATGACGGCATCCGCTACCTTGCGTAACTTATCCTTGTCCATAGGCATCCTCCCGCCGCTCATCATCATACCCAAAACGGCCGGAAAAGGAAACGGGGCGGACCCGGCCGCCGGGGTCAGCGCCGCCGCAATTCTGTTTTTTTAAGCGCCCCGCGCCTTGAGTTTTGCGCCCCGAGGGGAGCGGCGCAGGAAAGTTATGAGTTGGCTTACTGAATGACCTCTGGTGAGCATTTTTTCCTGCGAGCGTAACGCAACGTCCAGGGTTATTATTATGGTCCCCTCAAAGTATACAAGTCCGTGTGTGCCATTTGTCAAATCATTGAATGCCGATGTATTAAGTTGAAAAATCGCCCAGAATCGGCTAAAGTTGAAGCAGAGGGAATGATGCCATCGATGATGATCGATGCCATTTCGGATAAAGCAGCAAACGCATTCGAGGAGGGAAGATGAAAAATGCGGCTTTATTGGCCCTTTTGGGACTTATCTCGGTTTTTGTGGCCGACTGCGTTGTCGCCTATCCGACGTTCGGCCCTCCCCCCCTTAGGGAAGAAGTCATGGTCGGCCGCCCGGGACCCGGCTACATTTGGATCGGCGGCTACTGGGGATGGGTGGGGGGACGTTATTCCTGGAATTCAGGATACTGGACCAGAGCTAAGCCGGGCAAGGCCTGGGTTCCACACCGATGGGAACAGAAGGGACGGAACTGGGTCTCCCGGCCCGGCTATTGGAGATAGATCAGGAGCAAACATAGCGGCTGGCTTCTCCCGCCAATTCCAAAAACCTCCAGTGCGGTCCAGCGCGGATCGTCCTCGCTGTAGCCGCTCGGTCCGGCCTGGACCCTGAAGCCGTATCAAATGTTGTCCATTTCGATGGAAGCCTGCGTTCCCGTCCGGCAACGATAGGCCCACATCCTCCCCGTAAGCCGTGATTGAGGATGTTCCCCGCTCGCTCATGTGCGATCCAAGGAAAGCAGGGAGGAGGACGAGGCCGGCTAAGCTGGATGCCTAAACGACACCGTGCGAGCAAGGGGGAGGCCCTCATGAGGCCATTGCCCCTGTGACCTCACATATCTCTAAGAAGGCCCCAACGTCCATCGGGGAATGCTGCGGAAGTCGGGGCTAAGCCGCTGGCGCTTCGAATGATCGGGGGGGGGCGCCGCCCGCCCCCTCGAAAGGCTGGACCGCGATGATCCGCAAGGTCCAACGGCTTGAAAATTTCACGTTGCAGGTGGTACATTGGGAGCTGGTATGTCACTTCATGGGAGACTTCGCCGCAACGAAAGGGATCCATTCTGTGAGTTTCAAACGGCTCCATAAGATTCTCAGGAACTTCGGTTATCTCTGGCCGGCCCTAAAAAAATTCAATACAGACAATGGCTTCTTTTTATCCTCGGGGATTACCTTCAATCTCCTCATCAACTTGATTCCCTTTATCATGCTGCTATTGGCGTCGGTAGGAACTTTTCTCTACAACGACCAAGAAGTGCTCAACCATATCCGGGCTTATTTCAGAGATGTGGCTCCGGCATTGGATCCGAAGATCGCCAAAAACCTTACAACTATCATCCAGAACCGCCATATCGTGGGGGTCATAGGCTTTATAGGTTTGCTGTGGTTCTCCACATGGGTCTTCAGCTCCCTGCGGATCGCTTTCGATGTCGTGTTCCGGGTGGAAAAGGGCAGGGGAATGTTGCGTGGGATAGGCATTGATCTCTTGATGATCCTCGTGGCGGGAATCCTCCTCGTCGTGAGCCTGTTCCTGAGCTCCGTGATGGCCGCCCCACAGAGTTTCCGGGGACAGATTCCTGTGGTGATAGGGCCAACGCTTCAATGGGCCCTTAAATACGCGCTCCCTTTTATCCTCACCTTTTGCATGTTTTTTTTGATTTATAAAATCATCCCTCATAGGAAGGTCCACGTCGAATCCGCCCTTCTGGCGGCTCTCGTCACGGGTCTGCTTTGGGAACTGACAAAACATCTTTTCACCTGGTATGTCCTCCATATCGCAAGCTATGCCAATCTTTATGGCTCCCTAAATACCTTGGTCCTTTTTATTCTGTGGGTCTATTATTCTTCGGCGATTCTTGTCGTGGGAGGGGAGTTCGCTTATTTCTTGGAAGAAGACAGACAACGATCGATTGTCTGACACGGGCGGCCCAGGACGCGTCGGGAGGGACCTCATCCCTGAAAAATGGACCAAACCAGAGAGCGGGCTCAAGGCTTGAAAATCTCATTTCAAGGGTGGTACATTGATGGGGAGAAAGGTCAACCGATGGCTGTCGGCTTCCTCTAGGGACGATGAGCGGCGTGTCAATGACATTGGTTGTTGCCGCGGTGTTGCCGGGGTTTTGTGCCCCTGTCATGCGGCCAAAAAAAATCCCTATGGGCTAATGTTTTGGGGATAACCGGTCGGAGGATACAAATCATGGCCGACATCGATATCGTGACCGTGGAAAGAGAATCGGAGCTGAGGGACTTCATCGATCTTCCCTGGAGGATCTATCCTGCGTACCCCAAATGGGTCCCTCCCCTGAAGAAGGACGTTCGCCGGCTGCTGGACCCCGCCAAGCATCCTTTCTGGGAGTCTGCCGAGCGCGTCCTTTTTCTGGCCCGACGCGGTTCGGACAAAGTGGGAAGGATCGCGGGCATCATAGACCGTCGTTATAACGAGTTCCACGGTGAAAAGATGGGCATTTGGGGATTTTTCGAATGTGCTGATGATCAAGAGGCCGCGGCGGCCCTCTTCTCTTCCGTGGAGACGTGGGCACGCCAGAAGGGGATGACCTTCCTGAGAGGCCCACTCAACCCGTCCACCAATTACGAGATCGGGTTGCTCATTGAAGGATTCGATTATCCGCCTGCGGTGGAGATGCCTTACCACCCGCCGTACTACTCAAGGTTGGTCGAATCGTGCGGTTTTGCCAAGGAGAAAGACCTGCTGGCCTTCTTGATCGAGGGCGATTACCATCTTCCCGAGTGGATGGATAGCCTGGCCGGACGTATCGCCCGGAAAAAGGGCATCCACATCAAACGCATCAATCGAAAGGATGTGGACGCCGAGTTTGCCTTGATCAGGGAGATCTACAATGACAGCTGGTCGGGCAACTGGTGCTTTGTCCCGTTGAGTGCTCATGAGATGCGGGACATTCAAAAGAACGTCATGCAATTTGTGGATACGGACCTGGCTTTCTTCATCTATTTTGAGAACGAACCCGCGGCGGTGTGTGTGATCTTTCCCGACATGAATCCTCTCCTCAAGCGTCTCAACGGGCGGATCGGCGTGATGGGTTTGCTTAAGGCGCTCCTGTATCGGCGGGAAATCAACGGATTGCGATTGCTGATGTTCGGGATCAAGGACAAGTACCGGCAGATGGGCATTCCCCTGTTAGCCTTCCACCACATCTATGAGGTCGTGAGGGGGAAAAAGAAATATCGTTATATGGAGCTTGGCTGGACGCTGGAGGATAACGACGCGATCAACTTATTGATAGAGGAAACCGGCGCAAAGCTATATAAGAAATATCGCATCTTCAGAAAGTCCTTGTAATTTAAATGGGTGAACGGACAGAGTTGAAACGGAGGTCGGGACATGCGGGCTGAGGATCAGGGTCCCATCATCGCTTTCGTCTGGCGGCCCGAGGAGATCATCCCGCCGGTAACCCAATTGGCTCATCGAACGGGGAGCCATACGATCTTCGATTTTTCGATGATGGAGACGCAAGCCCTGCATGCCTTCTTGCGAAAGGCTGCCCCTGCTTGTCGCGTTGGGGATATCAAGATCTCTGCGGACACCTTGATGGATCCATCTTTGGGGCGGTCGCTGAAGGAGACAGGAGTCCAGAACATATGGGTGGAATGCCACCCCCAGTATTTCCGGGGGGATATGTCCGGCTTTCACCAGAGATGGAGAGAATTGTCGGAAAACAACCGTTGTTTTCCAATCGTTGGAGACTTGGAAATCCTAGCAACGATTTTGAAGGATCGTCCGGGAATCGGACGCATCGTCCTGAAAGGATGCGAGGCCTCCGGATTCGTGAGCGGTGAAACAACCTTGCTCCTCTATTCGGCAGCCAAGGAAATGCTGCGTGATTCCGCGAAACCTCCGGACATCCTCATCTGGGGCGGCGTCTGGACCCCTGAGGCGGCAGCGGCATTATTGTCCACAGGAGCAGCTGGGATCGTCTTCGAGAGCGTCCATTGGCTGACGGACCTTGTGGCCATTGATGACCCTCAACGCCAGCAACTCGCCAAGATCCGCACGGATTCGACCTCACTCGTCGGCTTAGACATCCAGGTTCCCTGCCGACTTTTCAATAAGGGGAACTCGGTGGCGTTCCAGAAGATCAAAACGTTCGAGGACTCGCTGTGCGAAACAGAGATTACGGAGGAAAGCCGCCGCCGCTTCGTCGACCACGTGAATCTCATGTCCCGACAACCTCTGAAGAGCCATTTCACCAAAGATGAGGTCATCCCGCTGGGTGTGCAGGCGGCCTTTGCGGCGTCGTTTGCTGAGCGTTTTGGGGCCGGAACCGAAGCGGCCGTGAAAGCCTTCATTGAAGAGATTCGAAACTTATGCCGCGCGGCTGAGAGGAAAAAGGATGGCTTTTTGGACAGCCCTTCAGCCAAGGCGCTGGGAACGAAATATCCATTTATCCAAGGCGCCATGTCCTCCATCACCGATATCCCGGAGTTTGCCGCGAGAATCGCTGATGCCGGAGGATTGCCGACGATCGCCCTTGGCCTGATGAATGCGGAGGCTCTTGATCGGAGAGTGGGCCGTCTTCCCGAAGTGATGGGAGAGCGATCTTATGCCGTGAATATCCTTTCTTTGGCGGAGAATCCGTTCAGGGAGACTCAGCTGGACTGGATAAAGAAGACCAAGCCCCGTTTTGTCTGGATCGCCGGAGGGGATATCTCCCCCATAAGAGAATTGCTGGAAGATGGCCTCGAGGTGGCTTATATCGCCCCGGATGAGGCCCTGCTGAAGCTCGCCCTGGAAGCGGGCGTGCGGTACGTCGTCTGCGAGGGGTATGAGGCAGGCGGCCACGTGGGGCAACATAGCACACTGACCCTTGCCCAAATCGTGTTGGACCTCAAACGGCAAAAGCCAACCCTGTTCCAAAATTGCCGCGTGATCCTCGCCGGGGGGATCTTCAATCGTGAAACAGCGTTCATGGCTGCCATGCTCGGCGCAGACGCCATCCAGATGGGCACCGCCTATCTGGCCACACAGGAGATCGTTGAAACGGGCGCTCTGACGGCCCTCTATCAGCGGATGGTCCTGGAATCGTCCCCGGGCGGGACCGTCGTTACAGGTCGAAGCACCGGACTCCGGGTGCGGTCATTGAGGACATTGAGGATAGCCGCTGTTTTATCTCTGGAGAGAAAATTTGCAGCGGGTCACCAGGATGAAACCTCCTTCCGGACAAAAATGGAGGAGATGACGGCGGGGAGTCTCTTCGTTGCCGCCCGGGGTATGGACAAGCAGGGCAGGCGTCTGTCTGAACGGACCAGGATGGAACGCGGGCAATTCATGAGCGGGGCCTGCGCCGGCCTTATCAGTAAAGCACAGAAGTTGGAGTCCTTCCACCGCGAGTTAGCCGAAGGGGCTCTTCACCTGCATCAGCCATTTGAGGGGGCCCGTCAAGAAATGACCTCTGACATATCGTTGCCTAGGACAACTCCATCTTTTGGTGTTGGGCGGGCGGACGTGCGCGAAGGCGATCATGACAGGGTCGCCATTACAGGGATGAGTGTCGTCAATGCCCTGGGAAAAAGTCCGGAGGAGATATGGGCGGCAAGTCTGGCCCTGAAGAGTGGAATTACACGTATCCCGTCTTCATGGTGGGATCAGGAGCGTTTTTATGATCCCCGGCCGCACATCATGGACAAAACCTATTGCAATGTCGCCGCCTTTATGGACTTTCACGCCTCGCGCAGCGAACTCGGGATTCCGCCCCACGATTTTCGAACGATGACCGACGCCACAAAGATCACCATGTGGCTGGCTGAAAACGCCATCCGGGCCTCCGGCATCCTGGAGTCAGGCATCCCCCGCGAGCGGATCGGAGTCCTTATCTCCCAGAACTCGGGAGAGACATCGGCACCTCTTACACCTCTCATAATCAGGGAAAATATTCACAATATCCTTGCGGCCATCCGGCAAACGGTCCCTGTAACGCCGGAGCAGGAGCAAGCCATCGAAAAAGAGTTGAAGTCCAAATCGATGGCCCCGGACGACACCTCGCTTCTGGGCAGGCTCAGCTGCGCGGCGGCCGGCTTCATCTGTAACCGGTACGGCTTTATGGGTCCCAGCTTTTCAGTCTCCGCAGCCTGCGCGACCTCACTCGTCGCCCTCCACAGCGCCATCCAGATGATCCGAAACGGAATCATCGATGCCGCCGTCGTCGGAGGGGGTGAGGAGAAGCTCACCCACATCCATTTTATCGAATTCTCCGCGCTGGGCGCACTTTACGGACTTTCCGGGCGGGACAGACCTGCTCACGAATGCTCGCGTCCCTTCGATGCCGAAAGAGACGGCCTGGTCCTCGGCGAAGGCGGGGGAATGATCGTTATCGAGCGGGAAAGTCTGGCGCATAAAAGAGGAGTGCCTGTCCACGCCATTATTACCAATATGGGAGCGAGCAACAATCATCTGGGGATGGTGGAATCATCGAGTGTCACCCAGGAAATTGCCATCCGCAACTCTTTCCGCGGGATACCCTATGGACCCGATGCCGTGGACATGGTGGAATGCCATGCCACAAGTACGCGGCAGGGTGACATCGAGGAGGCCCGGGCTCTGAAGACATTCTTCAAGCCCTCCAATCGCACCATGCTGGCCGCGTTCAAATCTCAGATCGGACACACCCTGGGCGCCTCGGGCATCATCGGTCTCATTCGAGGAGTCACGGCCATGAAGGCGGGGGTTTTCCCCCCGACTCTCAATTATGTGCATCCGGACCCGCAGATTGGCCTGGAAAGATCCGGGCTTTTTGTCGCCACGGAGCCGCTTGATTGGACGCGCAGGAACGGCCAGCCAAGAAGGTTTCAGGTCAATGCCTTCGGGTTTGGAGGGTCCAACTATATTGTGCAGTTGGAACAGGCCCTGCATGGAGAGGATAAGGTCTTGATTTCCGCGGAGAAAGAGGCCCAAACGGGAGGCGAGCGTTTGGAGCTCCAAGGCATCTCTTTCTTCCGCACCGAGATTGACGGCGGGTACAGTCGGGTGGCCATCGTGGCGCAATCCGAAGAAGAAGCGATCACGGCCATGGAGAATTCGGCCTCTCTCATCGAAGCCGGGATCGCCGCACCCAAGACATTGAGGTCTCTGGCGCAGCAGGGGATCTTTATAAGCCCTGAGGATTTGCCGGTGCCGCCGCTGGCTTTTGTCTTTCCCGGACAGGGGGCACACTATGCCGGAATGGGGCGGGCTCTTTACGAATGCTTTCCCGTTATCAAGGAGTGGATGGATCGGGTGGCAGCGGCCGCGGACTTCGACCTCCTGCGCTTGTTGTTTCATGATCGAGAGGAAAACCTCCGGAAGACCCGCTGGCAGCAACCTGCCCTGTTCGCCCTGGAACACGCCATGGCTCAATATCTTGTTTCCCTTGGCATTAAGCCTGTGGCGATGGCCGGCCACAGCCTGGGCGAGCTGACAGCTTTGTGCCTGGCCGGCGTATATTCCATGGAAGATGGGTTCCGAATCGTGAACATGAGAGCCCGCTGCATGGACAAGGCCGCCGCCATGAATATGGATCCCGGTGTCATGGCCGCCGTGGATGCCCCTATGGAAATGCTGAAAGACATGATGAAGGGGCAGGAAAATATCCACATTGGCAACATCAATTCACCGAGCCAGATCATCCTGAGCGGCCACACCGAGGCCGTCAAGGCTCTTGGCAAAAAATTGAAAGAGATGGGATACCGATTCACCCTCTTGCCGGTGAGCATGGCCTTCCACTCTCCTATCATGAGGGTCATCCATGACGAACTCGAGGCGTATGTGGCCTCCCTTCCAATCCATGCGCCCAAGATACCTGTCATCTCCAACACGACCATGGGGCCCTATCCGTCAGATCCCGGTGAGATCAGGCGAATCCTCATGGCTCACCTGGAGTCACCCGTCCATTGGGAGAATAACGTTCAGACCCTTTGGAACGACTATGGAATCCGGCTCTTCGCGGAGGTGGGACCTGGCGATATATTGAGCAATCTTATCGCCGACACGCTCCCTGACCCCATATGCATCCAGACCTGCATGCCCTCTGCGGAGTGCATGACTTACAAGACCGCCCTTGCTCAGCTCTTCGTTCGAGGGCATCTGAAGGTTCGCAGAGAACCGAGGGTTGTTTCCCTCTCTGCATGCAGGGAAGCTCCCGCATCGGGCCGCAACGCCCCCGATGGACAGGCCCCCCATGCCCTCGCCGAGATGCCCGAGCGTCAGGACCATATCGAAGGGCTCATTCAGATCATCATGGACGCGACAGGGTTCAACAGGGATGAGATCCAGCCCGATATGGAT
>Ga0187854_10000022_pt1 | contig 223522 bp, 242 predicted proteins | sample June2016WEW_6_15_FD_132445 | JGI IMG/M metagenome (GOLD analysis project Ga0187854, IMG submission 132445) | Peatland microbial communities from SPRUCE experiment site at the Marcell Experimental Forest, Minnesota, USA - June2016WEW_6_150 | ecosystem: Environmental > Terrestrial > Soil >... | reverse complement strand
GTGCGAGGGATGGGATTTGAACCCACGAACGCCTGCGCGAATAGACCCTGAATCTATCGCCTTTGACCTGGCTTGGCAACCCTCGCGCCTGTAACTGTTACTTCTAAAATTAAATAAAGTTAGGTGTTTATTTTTTTTAATTCAAATATTGATTGATACACTAGTTACTTTTTAAAAATTGATCTTCTGTCATCATCAGAGGATGAACCATAAAGGTTGTCCATTAGTATTATGAATTGTTGAGCAGCATAGTATAGTGGATGGCTGATAAACGGTACGAATCATTAAAAATCGAGAATATCGTCGCATCTGGTGTAATTGCTGATTCTATTGATCTTGTGGATGTATCTAAAAAAATACCCAGTTGCGAACTCAATACAAAACGATTTCCGGGTGCCGTATATAGAATCGAAAAACCCAAAATTGCTTCCCTGATCTTTTCTTCAGGAAAAGTGGTCCTGACTGGGATACGTGACAAGGCGTCACTTGATCAAGGACTCAAACTTATCATCAATTCACTCAAAAAAGCAGGTGTTGCTACATATAAAGAACCGAAAGTTGCAATAACCAATATCGTTTGCTCATATGATATCGGAAAATACATCAATCTCAACAAGGTTGTTATCACATTGAATCTCGAAAATATCGAGTATGAACCTGAACAATTCCCTGGCCTTGTCTACCGGATTAAGGAACCTAAGATTGTTGCTCTTCTTTTCAGTTCAGGCAAAATCATACTTACTGGTGGAAAAAATCTTGAAGATATAAAGAAGGGACTAGATTTTCTCGAGCAAAAGATCGAAAGTATAATGTGAATTACAAATATCTCGTTCCTTTTTTCACTGCCAGAACCGATGTGTCTGAATATACTTGCGTTCAGCTTTGAGAATTTCCCGGTAGAATGCATTACCATCTGTGAGTGTTGCAAGAATACGAGATGCGTTTTCTGGTCCTACGCCTCTGGCGGCAAGTGCAATTATTGCCTTCTTTCCACTCGATAGCACAATATTAGCGTTTTTTAACAATCGCAATTCAGTTGCGCGTTCCTCATCTAATTTCTTCTTTTTATTTGCGATGGTATACAGCTGCTCTTCCCAAGGTTTGAGTGCCGCAATCAATCGTGCACCGCACTTTGGACATTGTGGGATTTCTGGAACACGTGAAACAACAGTTCGGCTCATCCACTTTCGGCAATTCATGCAACCGAGTAAAACATCCTCAGATTCTAATCGTCTCCGGACCGCACCGATTACCGCTTGATCCGCAGTGGGTGGTGGAATTTCATCGCGGGAGGTAAGAAGACCTTCAGCACCAATTAGACTTAGCCGTCCAGTGGTGATAGTTAATTTACCTTGGTTGACAAGACGAATTAGTGCAGCAGCGGTTTCAATGTCCATATAGTCAGTCAAAAGTTCACGGTATGCTTCTAGTTGTACAACGGTACCATCAAAAAACTCCAGAAGTCGCTGGACACTGATCTTCTCATAATCTGCATCGGGATCGATTGCTCCAAACTTTTTTGCAATCTGTACTAATTTCCATTTGAAAAGAGCCGTCCGCTTTAATGCGAGTCGGAGGATACCTGGCATGTGTGCCGGATCTAATCCGATGATTACATCGCAAACATCAGAAGCACGAATGTGCGAGGGAAGGCGAAGTAATATTCGGTACGCATCTAGTTCGATCCCTACAGTGGTTCCGAATTTTGCTGAGAGGAGAATGGAAATAACACGACCTAGTGCTTCATTTGCCTTATGTCCTCCGCAGACATTGCATATAACTCCCTCATCTGAATTTTCTAAGGTAATGACAAGGTCGGTAGGAATAATTGACCGGTTTTTATCCATCTCATCAAGAAATTTCTCAACGTATTGGATTCCCACAGAATCGTTAGAATAGTCCTTCACATTCCGGTCTCTTCGGATACTTCCAACTTCATGAGCAATTGTGAATGGTACTGGAATTTGCTCTCCTTCCCACGATGGGATCTCGCCTTGCACTTTCCGTGCCGGTTCGACGGTAAGCTTTCCATCAGCAATTTCTATAACTCGCCAAAGCTGCCCTTTGGTAACGAACACAGCTCCTGTGTGGACCCACCCTACAACAAAAGACTCATCGAGAGTACCTACAGTCCTCCTTGATACCATATCGAAGACAGGTACCTTACGTTCATCATGGATCATGGAAAGATTAGCAGAAAGGTACGTTCTCGCTCTTGCAGTTGTAATAATGCGTGTGCCATCAAGTCTGATCAAACGATGTTCCTGCATCTGCCGGCAGACTGTATCAAGCAAATCAGCACAGTTAGAGAATACGTAGGATCGCTCAACAATCTCACGCACCATATCGCACTCTATTTCACCATATTCCACAGCCATGGCAGAGATTTGATTTGCAAGGACATCGGCTGCATTTTTATGCACAACTACCTTTTCGATATCGTTGGCACGAGCCCTCTTTGCAATCACTAATGATTCTAAAAGATCTGAAAAACCAGTGGTGAGAATCGTTCCTCTTGATGTGCTGTGGAGTTGATGTCCCGCTCTTCCAACCCTTTGTACGAGACGTGCAACTTCACGCGGGGAGCCGAATTGAATAACATGATCAACTCTCCCAATATCGATACCGAGCTCCATCGAAGAAGTGCAAATGAGAGTATTGATCTCTCCGCGTTTGAACCGTTCTTCAGCATCAATCCGGACCTCTTTTGAGAGTGAACCATGATGCACTTCGACATCTCCTCGTTCATAGAGCTCGTGGCCAAGCGCCTCAGCAGTTACACGCGTGTTAACAAAGACAAGAGTTGATCCCTTCCTACCAAGCATCGATGAAAGCGCTTTTACCTGTTGTTTAAAGGCCTCGCCACCAAATTTCACTGAAATATCGAGATCTTTTGCTATGGGAACCTGAACAATTGTGAACGGACGTGCTCCGCATAAGAATCGCCCTATTTCATCTGGATTTCCAATTGTTGCCGATAGTCCGATCCTTTGGAAATCTCCTGCATACAAATGGAGCCGTTCAAGCGCTACTGCAAGCTGAGCACCACGTTTGCTTCCAGCAAGTTCGTGAATTTCATCAACAATAACATACCGTACAGTTGCAAGGTGCTTTCGAAGCCTTTTACCCATGAAGAGGGCCTGTAAGGTTTCAGGTGTTGTTATTAGTAAATCGGGTGGGGAAAGTGCCTGTTTCCGACGTTCCGATATTGTGGTGTCCCCGTGTCTCACGCCAATAGAAAGGGAAAGCTCATGGCACCACCATTTCATGCGTGAAAGGATATCTCGATTTAGAGATCGTAATGGAGTAATGTAGAGTGCTCGAATACCTTTCTCTGATGGGGATGATACCAATTCATTGAAAACTGGCAACATTGCACTCTCTGTTTTTCCCGTGCCAGTCGGCGCAATGAGAACAAGGTTATGACCATCTAAAATATATGGAAGCGCCTGAACCTGAGCCTCGGACAGTTCACTGAAACCCCGTTTGACAACACAGGATTTTACACGTGCATCAAGCCGGTCAAGTGGTGACATTGTCCTCCAGTGAACTAGCGGGTCCGATATACGTTCCATTGGTCAGAAAGACCTCAGCTCCCTCTGTAAGAATCGATCGTGAAAGCGGGCTGAATGGATATTTTGTTATCTGAAGAATATCGAAACCTGCATACTCATTGAACGCGGGCATGAACAGCACCCGTGTTGTCTTCCATACTCCATTTTGCTTTTCTATTCGAGGTTCGTTTTCAATTAATTCCGCAAGAAGATACGCAGGTGCACGTAGAGCACACCCCACTTCATCATGAAGAGAGACCATCGGATGGTGGTGCCCTGCAACAATTAAGTGGCCCAAAAGTTCAGATGATGGGATAGTATGACCGTGCAGGTATCCAACACCATCAACAATCGCTCCCTTCTTTGGTAGAAGTTCCCCCTCTTGTAAAAATCTCCCAATCCCAACATCGTGGTTACCAGGAAGTAGTTTGAACGGCACAAGATCTCGAATCGCTTCAAAAACATCTGGCAGCTCGCGGTATTCTTGACGTGTCGTCTCGGGGATATTGTGTTTAACGTCTCCTAGTAGTATCAATAGATCTGGTGAATTGGTCTTGATAGAGTCAATGAGTCTTTTAAGACGTTCGTTGCTTCGACTTGCAAAATGCCAGCCATGAACTGCAAGATCGGTTTCTATCCCGAAATGAAGATCGGCAATCACAAGAACATTCTGTCGATTCTGCACAAGGAGTGCGGGACCGTCACTAATAAACTGGAGGTTCATAAAAGTTTGATGATACCTTTCTGTGGTTGGTAGACTTCGTCATCACGAATAAGATTGTTAATTACACCACGCGATGTCTCCTCGGGCACACATCTCAGATTAGTAAGAGCTATCACTTCGTCAATGGCGATTCCACTCGTACCTTGTTTTTCTTTGAGAATTCCAACAATGAGTTCGCGGGGATCAATTGTAGGTGTATGTTCAACTAAATTTGAAGGTATCTGGACACTCGCTAGTGCAGATTCGACAATTGAGACATATTCCTGCAAGGATTGTTGCGTTATTTTATAATGCTCAATACATGCTCGGATCTTATCATCAACCATTTTTCCTCGTAATAAATCCGCAACATACTCAATACGATCCAATGTGAGATCAGCTGTTCGAAGCACCCAAATATCTCGAACGGTACGGTCAACAACTTGCACGGAATCTGGACTCACAGATAGTTTGCATTGCCCATTCTTTCGATACAACTGCGCTTGGCCAATAACAGTCAAAAATGAGGGCACCGAAAGCCGTTGGAAGCTATCAGCAATATCTGATCGCACACCGCCAATCACAAGGTCAAAAACACCAGTGGGATCCGCAAGCCGGCAGCGGATCATATCGCCACTTCCTGTTAGTTCAGTAAGGGCACCGGAAATATAGATATCATGACACCGCGCACAGGTTGGAGTGACTACATAAGAGCTCCCGCTAGAATCTGGTGCTTGAATCGACAATGTCGACCGGTTGAACTCACCGGCAAAAATCCTTGCTAAACCTTCCATTTATCCGGTAGTGTATTTGGAGGAGAGATATCTTCAAAGTATAGTCTTAACACAAAAAAGTGGAAGTCGCACCTTATACAAGTTGGACTGAATCACATATCAAACTCTTAAACCTGCACGTCCTGCAAGGCTAGGATTTAAAGATTTAAGTAGGGGGTAATGTTCAGGTTCGGTGGTATCAGGGTAGGGTCAAGCTCTTGAGCCTTTGAAAAGGCTAGACGTGCTTCATCGATCCTTCCTAAATGACGCAAAGCATCCCCCTTGTTGTAATACGCGATTGAATAGGTTGTAGTTAAATTACCTTTTGTTGAGAGAGCAAGATCCGCTGCGACAATTGCCTCATCATATCTACCCAACATGACAAGGATACCAGCTTTATTCGCATTGGCAAGAGGAAAAGTTTGATTGATTGCCAAAGCTTTGTCAGTTGCTTGAAGAGCTTCTTGATAGTTACCTTCGTTAGCTAAGTCAACGCCTTTATTATACCAATACCAAGGGTCATTATTTTGTTCTGTTTTTGTGGAGAGAGTAAATAAAAAAATAATCGCTATTAGGATGATGATTACAATAGGAATGAGATAATAATAATTGAATTTAGATTTAACGATTTTTTTACTTGGTTTCATTCTTAAAAATTGAGCTAGATAAAATTTAAATTAACTTATTTTTTCCAATGTTTGACAATGAATAGGGCAGAAACTACGCCAAGTGCAGCAATTATAGTCCAAACAGAAAGTGGTGTTGATGTCCAGGTTGGTTTTGCTCCTGGAGTCACGGGTTGTGTTGTCTGAATTGAGGTGACAGGGACAGGGGTCGGTATCGATGTGCTCGTTTGTGTCACGACGGGTGTTGCAACATTTGTGGTGGTTGATGTCGGTGAGGGGGTTGTTGCGCTAAAAACAAAGGTGATATTTATCGGACCTGATGTAGTAACCCCAACTTTATCTCCATATAAATATTCCATGTTATTGAGATTTTGGGAGGCAGTGAAGGTATACATACCCAAAGGATACAAGAGATAACCATCGGGGGTTCGTGCCGATCGATTCCACAGTCCACCATCCCTCCACATATAGGGAGACATTATTACGTTTGGTTTTGAATCAAATGGAAGAATTTGGGTGCTAGGTACTCCTACACTACCTGTGAAGATATTCGGAAGGTTTTTTCCACTGGGACTTTTAAGCCCAACATCAAAAAACATATCGAGCGGATTAGCTTCCCGACGTTGGGAAGTATTCATTGCTTCATACAGATTTGTTTCGATTCTGTAAGTGATTCGTGTGCTTGAAGGGATATTTTGACCACTGACATCTTGATCGTGGTCAAGATCCCAAATTTTTAAGGTCATTTGTGGTGCTTTAACGTCAAAAACTTTAAAGATTGGTTTTGGGTTCCAGCAATACCATGCCCCTTCATACCCAGAATAAATGTCTGGACTGAAATTATAACTGAATACACTTTGATTGAGTTCAATAATTTTTCCAGGTGGAGTACTTGTATCATTACCGGCAGGCCACCAAGCAATCTCACGACAGCCATACAATGGGGTTGAGATATCCATCCCAACCTCGCCAACAAAAACCGTTGATCTAATATCAATTTTCTTTAGATCGGCAGATACCGGAATAACGATAAGTCCAACCAATAAGAGCAAAGATAAAATTAGCCGGTAATTCATAAGGAATAATTTCAAAACTCTTATGATAAAGATTATGACATTCATGTAGTACAAGCCGGCAGTACAACACTTAACCCAAATATGCGTATGTATATCTGCCAAGTTCAAGAATGCCGATTCTATGATATAGGAGAGACATGATGGAGGAGAACCACAGTATATGGATTGAAAAATACCGCCCAATGAGACTGGCCGATATCGTAGGACAAAATGACATAGTTGAGCGCCTCTCCTCGTATGTAAAGACCAAAAATATACCCCACCTTCTTTTTACTGGAAATGCAGGTGTTGGTAAAACCACGGCAGCAGTCACCCTAGCGCGGGAAATTTTCGGAGAATCGTGGCAGATGAACTTTCGGGAATTGAACGCGTCTGATGAACGAGGTATTGATGTTGTTCGTAACCAGATCAAACAATTTGCCCGAACGTCATCGTTGGGTGATGCTACCTTTAAAATTCTCTTTTTGGATGAGGCGGATGCTCTTACCACTGATGCACAGGCGGCATTACGCAGGACTATGGAGAGTTATGCACAGACCTGTCGGTTTATTCTCTCGTGTAATTACTCCTCAAAGATTATCGATCCCATACAGAGTAGGTGCGCTATCTATCGGTTCAAACCTCTTTCCCCAGATGCAATTAAGGAGGAAATCCACAAGATAGAACAGCATGAAGATCTATCTGTTAGTCCTGATGCAATGGAAGCGATAGTATATATTGCACAGGGAGATATGCGAAAAGCGATTAATGCGCTCCAAGGGGCGGCAATTATTGATAGGAAGATTAACACGTCGATGGTCTATGCAATTACCTCAACGGCTCGTCCTGAGGAGATCAACGAGCTATTAGATCTCTCTCTAAAAGGGGATTTTGACGGTGCCGAAACGCAACTTCACCATTTAATGCATGATCGAGGAATCGCTCCAAACGAGCTCATCAATCAGTGCTACCGTACCCTATTAAAACGAGATATGGACCGGACTCTTAAGGTTCGGTTGATTGACCATTTGGGTGAAACAGATTTCCGTCTTTCCGAAGGCGCTGATAGTGATATCCAGATGGAGGCGCTTATCGCCAAATTTGTTCTTTCCGCACAAAGAGGATCATGAGGTGCAGATTTGGATAAGAGTACTGATGCCAAGATCTCTGATAGGGCGTCTGAATGGAGCAAATTTCTCAAAAGCCGGTATAAAAAAGAACTCGGTGAATTGAGTCGGGAATACCCTCACAAACGGTCACTCTATATTGATTACCGTGAGATAGAAAAGTTTGGTAAACCCGGAATAACACTTGCTGATGAACTTTTAGAGAATCCTGGAAAAGTTCTTGAGGATGCCTGGGATGCCATTAAGAGCAACCAGCTAATCAGAACCAAGGACGGAAAAGAGCCTAAAGGCATTAATGTCAGGTTCAGAAACCTCCCACAGAAACTAGGAATCCGTAATATCAGGTCTGAAGATATTAATCGGTTCATTTCGATTGAAGGTATTTTACGCAAGACAACTGAAGTTCGACCGAGAGTTGTTGAGGCTATATTTAAATGCCCTGCTGGCCATTTTACGGTAAAAAAACAAAAATATGGAAAGTTTATCGAACCTGAAGGGTGCTCAAATGACGGGTGTTCATTTAAAAAATTGGAACTTCTTCCCAAACGTTCGAAATTTATCGATTCTCAGAAACTTCGGGTTCAGGAATCACCGGAAGGTTTGCGCGGTGGCGAACAACCCCAGACGCTTGATGTTGATGTGACCGATGACCTCGCAGGACTCGTGGCACCAGGTGACCGTGTAGTAATTAATGGGATACTTCGTTCGATGCAACGAATGGTCCGTGGAGAGAAGAGCACTGTTTTTGATATTTTTCTGGAATGCAACTCAATTGAGATCCAAGAAAAGGAGTTTGAGGAAGTTGAAATCGACGAAAAGGCAGAAGATGAAATTAAAAAGCTCTCGTGCGACGAAATGATCTATAGAAAGATCATAAACTCAATTGCCCCCACGATTTATGGGACCGAAGATGTTAAGGAGGCGATCGCACTTCAGCTTTTTGGCGGGATTGCCAAAGAGATGCCTGACGGTACCCACCTACGCGGTGATATCCACGTTCTTCTTGTTGGAGACCCCGGTATAGCAAAGAGTCAACTCTTACGGTATGTCGTTAAGCTCTCCCCCCGTGCTATCTACACAAGCGGACAATCATCCACATCTGCAGGACTTACTGCAACCGCTATTAAGGATGAATTTGGGGAGGGACGTTGGACACTCGAAGCTGGTGCGTTGGTACTTGCAGATATGGGTGTTGCTGCTGTCGATGAAATAGATAAAATGCAAAAGGAAGACAGAAGTGCTTTGCACGAAGCAATGGAGCAGCAAACCATTAGTATTGCAAAGGCAGGGATAACTGCAACTCTCAAATCACGCTGTGCTCTCCTTGGAGCAGCAAATCCGAAATTCGGGAGATTTGACATGTTTGGTGATATCGGGGATCAAATTAACATGCCAGCTTCCTTACTCTCCCGGTTTGATCTGATTTTCATCATGACCGATCAACCTGAACCAAAACGTGATCTTGCTATTGCAGAACACATCCTCAAAGCACATGGAATTGGTGAGCTGATCGCACAACACAAAAAGACACCTATCCCCGGTATTACAGAGGAATATATTGAACAGCGGCTTAAACCCGTGAAGCCGGAAATCGATCCTGTCCTGTTCCGTAAGTACGTTGCTTTTGCAAAACGTTCCTGTTTCCCGATCCTCTCTGATGAGGCAGATGAGGCACTCAAGACATACTACCTTCATCTTAGAGGAATTGCTGAACCAAATAAGGCGGTTCCAGTGACCGCTCGGCAAATTGAGGCTCTTATCCGTCTTGGTGAAGCAAGTGCCCGAATCCGGCTCTCTAATACTATCGATAAAATTGACGCAGAGAGAGTGATCCATATTGTCGATGCATGTCTACGTCAAATAGCCTATGACGCGCGAACTGGAACATTTGATATTGACAAGATTGCAACTGGCATCTCTAAGGAGAAACGAGACATCTTACGGGTAATTAAGGATGCAATCCGGGATATTGGTGGAGAACGAAAACATGCATCCATCGAACAAGTGATTGATGTAGTTACCCAAAAAGGGTTTAGTAGAGAGAAAGTCCTTGAAGGAATTGACATGCTCACACGTTATGGGGAAGCGTATGAGCCCAAGACCGGAATCATCCAGCTTATCTGAAGTGATCGGTATGCAGAACGAACGCGAACGGGCATGTTTTGAAGCGGGAATTAAACTTGGTGCCCTCTATCATCAATGGGTTGGCACCCCGATATCACAAGATAGTGCAGAAAGTGTAGAACGTACGATTGAAAAAAGCGTTATACTTCAACCCTATGTCGAAGAAATCACAGTCCACCTTGACCCTAGTTTGATGGTCCCCAACAAATTTGGTTACAGTGAACTTACTGGTATGATGTTCAATGTGGAGATTATTACGCGCGTCGGATTTGCCTATTGCAGAGCGCATCTCTCTCCACAAAACGGATACCCGTTCATGCAAATTATGGAATTCAATGAAATCACACCCATTCCCGATCACTGACGATCATATCCATATCGACCCAAAAAACGGCCGGGGACTTGAAGCAGCAAAGGATTTTTTTCGTGCTGGTGGTACCCACCTCTTTCTGGTTTCAAAACCATCATGGTCTCTTGATGTTTTTCCTTCATCGGGGGCTGATTTTGCAACGGTCTTTGATGAAACGATCAGGATCGGAAAAGCAATATCTGAAGTTGGAATTGTTGTCTATCCCATACTTGGTGTGCATCCTGCTGAGATCTCACAAATATCAGAACGATTGGGGCTCGAACGTGCAACAGAGATAATGAAGGAAGGGTTGGACCTTGCTGCTCACTATGTTAAGGAAAAAAAAGCGTACGGTCTCAAAAGCGGTCGCCCCCACTATGAGGTTGGACCAGAAATGTGGGTAGCCTCCAACAATGTTCTCACCCACGCCCTCAAACTTACGCAAGAATGCGATTGTTCACTTCAAGTTCATGCAGAGAGTGGTGCATGTGCTGATATCATAGATTTAGCAAAGAGATCTAATGCAAACCCACAACGAGTGGTAAAGCATTATGCCACACCTGAAACTCCGTTGATACCGTCGTTTATTGCGAAACACGAAGCTATCCCTGAACTCTGTAAAGAACGACGATTTTTTATGATGGAAAGCGACTTCATGGATGAGAATTCACGCCCAGGTGCTGTGATCGGACCCAAATCAGTTCCTCGTATCACAAAACAGCTTCTCGCAAATAATTTGATCGGGGAAGACGATTGTCATCGTATCCATGTCGAGACAGTAGAAAAAGTGTATGGTGTACCTATTAACCTGCCGTGATCCCCGCTCACCTTTTTTATCACACCCTTCCAATGAGTGATCAATGTTTTTGAAAATTCATCGGTCTCCAGGGACTGGCGATATTGTTGCGGTTTGCGACCGTGAACTCATCAATACCACCATTTCCCATGGTGATATCGAATTCCGTGTCACAGAAGCATTTTACGGTAACTGCCAAACTAGCGAACAAGAAGTGAGAGAAGCATTAAGCCATGCTAACAATGCAAACATTATCGGAGAACGCACGGTCGCTATAGCTATCGAAATGGGATTAATATCACGGTCGGGTTGTATTATGATAGGTACGGTACCGCACGCTCAAATGTTCAGGTTGTAAGTGAATGGCAATAACTGACCGGTTCTGTCCTAGGTGTGGCGAACGTACAAATAATGAAGGACTATGCAATCAATGTAAGGTTGCAGAAACTAGATGGTTTTCTTGTGAACCAAAAGTTCAGAGTGTGCAGTGTCCCAGTTGTGGTGCGATAAAGCAGGGAAATGTTTGGACTGATACAGATCGTAATCGAGATGATCTCGCACACGATCTTGCTCGTAACTCAGTACACGTTCATCCTGATCTAAAATCACCGCGGATCGACGTGAGACTTAATAATATGAGTTCGAACCGATCATATGCGATTATTATAGTTCAAGGACTCCTTTACCATCTTCCAGTAAAAGGCAAGTGTGATATCGAAATATTATGGCAAAAGGAGCAATGCGACCGTTGTAACAGGATTAGTGGGAGTTACTATGAGGGGGTAGTCCAGATAAGGGCGCAAGGTCGCTTTCCAAGTCCCTTTGAGAGTCAGATGGCGGTGTCAATTGCTAGCGATATAGAAGAATCGCTCCAGATGGGGGGCGAAAGACTCTCGTTTATTTCCGATATGACCGAAACTCGCGACGGGTTAAATATTGTGGTTGGTTCTCAGCATATCGGTCTTCTCATCTCCAAAAAAGTTACTGCAGAACTTGGTGGAAGGTTTACCACACACCCTAAACTTATTGGTGAAAAAGATGGAAAGCAACTTTTTCGTATTACCTATTCTGTTAGACTTCCTCGATTCCAAAAACGTGATGTTATAAAGTTCCAACAAAAGTATGCTGAAGTAATTCAAGTTGAATCAGACAACATACGTGTTTTCGACTTTTTCGATGGGAAAATAAAATCTGTGCGTGAGGATAAAATAGACAAATTGATTGGCAATGCGCGAAATGCTGAAGATGCTATGGTCGCGTTTTCTGATGGTAACACTGTAGGAATTATCGACCCTTTAAGCTCCGCTACAAGGGAAAGTGTTGTAGGACCTTCTCTCAAACTTAAAGCTGGTGATTATGTGCGCATTCTCCGTGATGATGATCAACTGATTATCCTCGGGTGATTGATGAGAGTTCGGCAGATATCGAAGGTTGACCTTTCAAAAGCACATGAGGAGGAGTGGGTCGATCATCAGCGTAGGTCCTATGTTGATCATGATATAGCATATGTACCTGTTCGCGAAGGATTTCCCTTTGATCTCGAAATTTCGGAACGAGATGAATACAAAGGGCGGGGGTTCTTTATGATTGGAGATATCGCAGTCCTTCACGGAAAAAAGCCATCTCAACATGAGATTAATAAAATTGTTTCATTCCGAAACCCAAGAGGGATCCTCTGGATTCGATCTCTTCAAAACTCTACACGAACGCCAGATACAAGGATTGTTTACGGTGAAGTAGGAGAGGTGAAACACAATGAATATGGATATACCTACATACTTGATCCCCAAAAAGTCATGTTCGCACAGGGCAATCTCGAAGAAAAACACCGGATTTCTGCGCTAGTAAAAACGGCATCAAAACCTGAACGAGTTGCTGATATGTATGCTGGTATCGGATACTTCACCATTCCGATAGCAGGTAGTGGAGCAATGGTACATGCAATGGAGATTAATCCTGTTGCATTTGGATATCTTCAGAGAAATATTGTTGAAAATCATCTTTCTGAACGGATAGACGCATTCTGCGGAGACTGCCGCGATCTTCTGTGTGGTATATATGATCGGATTGTTATGGGACACTTTGATGCTATTCAGATACTGCCCCTCACTCTCCGTCATGTAAAAAAAGGAAGTGTTATTCATCTCCATAGTCTCGGTCCTGTCGAAAACGAGATCCGATCCCATCTTTCAAGCGCAGGTTTTTCTGGACTGATCTCTGTACATAAGGTGAAGAAATATAGACCGCATACCTGGCATGTAGTTCAAGACGTGGTAATCAGATGACCATTCCACAAACCCTTCATAACAAGGAGATTGTTATTGGAGTTACAGGGAGTATTGCTGCCGTTGAAATAGTAAAATTTATTCACGGCCTTCGTCGTAAAGGAGCTGCGGTTCAGGTCGTTATGTCCGATGCGGCGTCAAAAATCGTCCATGAAAATGCATTGACCTATGCGACTGGAAGACCTACGATTACAAAGTTATCTGGAAATGTTGAGCACGTTGCATTCTGTGGAGACGAAGGGACTGCAGATCTCCTTGTAATCGCACCGTGCACGGCGAATACCATAGGAAAGATCGCAAACGGTATTGACGATACTCCAGTAACAACATTTGCAACAACTGCACTTGGAAGTGAAATGCCTGTAATTATTGTTCCTGCAATGCACCATAGCATGTATCGTCATCCTGCAGTGATTAAAAATATCAATCAGTTAAAGGAATGGGGCGTAACCGTAATTGATCCCAAGATTGAGGAAGGAAAAGCAAAGGTCTTAGGAACCGATGAAATTACACTCTATTGCGAACGTGCGGTTCTCGGAAATCCGCTAAAGAGACGACGCGTTTTAATAACAAGTGGTTCCTGTAGAGAACCCGTAGACGATGTAAGAATTCTAACTACCCGTTCCAGCGGTAAAATGGGACGAGAACTTGCTCTCCAAGCATTTCGGCTCGGAGCTGATGTTACCGTCGTTCACCACGACAAGTTTTCCTGCGTAAAAAATGTATTTGCAGATTCGGCCCAAGAGATGCACGACCAAGTTATCAGTATTCTTGAAAATGCGGGGACTGACATATACATTAGTGCGGCTGCGATCTCAGATTTTGCTCCTATTCAAGTAAAAGGAAAGATAGTAAGCGGAAAATCATACACAATTGAACTAGACCCTCTACCGAAATTAATTGATGAGGTCATTACAAAGTATAAGCCAATCACTGTTGCATTCAAACTTGGATGGAAAACAGCGATTAAAGCACAAGAATTTTTCAATAAAGGAATAACAATGGTCGTAACCAATACACCAGATGTAATGGGAAGTGATGGCGGTGAATTTGTTCTCTTGACTACAGATAATAATACAACGATTTCAGGTTCAAAGGAGGTGGTGGCAGCAACAATCTGGAATGTTCTTATCGAAAAGATTGGAGGATATAAATAACAGAGTTTGATCTGAAATCATCATGCAATCCAACTATTAAAATCCAGTATTCAATGTGGATTATTTTATTACTAGATGATGCTGTATCAGTTTCTTAATCCAACTATTGAGAGGATATAATTATGAGTTCTGCCATTGCAGCATTTTGTCCAGGCCATATTTCGGGCTACTTTAAACGTGTGATGGGACGTGATGCCGCAACAACAGGCAGTGTTGGTGCGGGTCTGGTCATTACAGAAGGTGTTCTTGCTCGTGTGAAACCTGCGGAGAGAACGTCAATCCGCGTATGCAAACGATCCCCATCTGGAGCATTATCAGAAATTTCACGAGAATCTACATTGTTAACTTCGGTTTTGGATGATCTTTCGATTACAGCTTCAGTCACTACCGAATGTCGACTTCCTATTGGTGCGGGTTTCGGGCTTTCAGCAGCTTCACTACTTGCCACTATAACTGCGCTTAACCAGTTGTTTAATCTAGGTATGAACGATTTGGAAATCACAATGAAAGCCCATGAAACTGAAATTGCGCATCGAACCGGACTAGGAGATGTTGCAGCATGCTGTGGGGGGGGCTTTGTAGTCAGAAAGATCGCCGGAATTGCTGCACCAGTCAAACGGTACTTCAATTTTTCTGAACCCGTATATGCAATAAGTTTTGGTCCCATCCATACACCAACCGTTCTTAGCTCCCCAAAACAAATGGATCGCATAGGTGCAGCATTTCCAGATGCCGAACCAAAAAATATAGAGAAATTTTTTGAATGTTCACGCGCATTCGCAGTAAACAGCGGCCTTTTGACCCCCCAAGTTAAGAAGGTACTTTGTCAATGCGATGAGTTTGGTATACCGTCGAGTATGACCATTCTTGGAGACGGCGTCTTTGCTTATGGAAATGGGGCTAAACGTGTGTTAACACAGTTCGGATCAACTTACGAAATGTATGTTGCCATGCAAGGTGTTCAGATTGTAGAGAGACCCCTATGATTCCACCAACACACCCACGGTATAAATCTCTAAAAACAAGGGATCTCCTTTCCAACTTTACAAAGACTGGAATTGTGACTCTAGAAGGACTCACTGCTCACGGGAGAGGGGAGGCATTTGATTACTTAATCGGTGAAAGAACAACGGATAGTGCTCTTTTAGCTGAACGGACAGCAGGCGCACTACTTCGATTGGCACGCCATCCTGTAATTTCTGTTAATGGAAACACAGCAGCTCTTGCTGCTACTGAAATTTCAAAACTTCAGAGGGCAAGTAAGGCTTTAGTAGAAGTTAATCTTTTTCACCGCACAGAAGATCGGGTGAACGCGATCGAACATTTACTTCGAGATGTGGGTGTAAATGTTTTATCTGGCCCAATAGAGCGCCTTCTCCCACTTCCACATAATCGAGCATGGTGCCGGCATGATGGAATATACTCCGCAGATGTAGTGCTTGTTCCACTCGAAGATGGGGACCGATGTGAGGCACTTGTTGGAATGGGTAAAAAGGTTATCACTATCGATCTGAATCCTCTGTCACGTACGGCACGTTCAGCAACCCTCACAATAGTGGATGAATTAACCCGTGCGCTGCCACAAATAACAAAAGCCTGTATTGAACTCTCAGAGAATGAAATGAAAGAACTCATTACCTCTCTCGATAATCATTATCTTTTATCAGACGCAATAGGTGAGATGACACTGAGGCTCTCCCATGCTTTGGACTGAAAAGTATCGTCCTACTTCCTTTGAAGAAATCATTGGTCAGAAGCCGGTGATTAGCCATCTTATTGCTTTTTCTAATGAAATGTCCGTCCCCCACCTTCTAATGACCGGGCAGCATGGTACAGGCAAAACATCAGCTATCCAATGTCTCGCAAAACGACTCTATTGTGATAACTGGCAGTTAAACACATCTATTTTCCAAACTGCGGATCTCTTTTTACAAGGTAAGATCTACCTTGAGCAAGACGAGAGATACATGCATCTATACCAGAAACAGGAGAGTCTACTTACCAATTTCAAGTATATCACAAAATCCTATGCAGCCATGCGCCCATTGGATGCAAAATTCAAGCTGATGGTCTTTGAAGACGCGCATAATCTAACTCACGAAGCCCAACAAGCTTTAAGAAGGATCATGGAACGAACGAGCAACACATGTCGTTTTATCCTATCAACGACGAACCCCAGTGCTATTATCCCTGCAATATCCTCCCGCTGCCTGCCGCTCTTTTTTACTCCGATTGATGGTAGTTTAATGCAAAGGCACCTAATTTTGATCAGACAAAAAGAAGGTAGCGAACCTGGCATTCATCGCTGCGATGATGATTACCTTGACCTCATCGTACAAGTTTCTAAAGGCGATCTCCGCCGAGCAATTATGCTCCTCCAACTTTGTATGCAATCAGGAAAAAAAGGAGATCTTACAGTAATGGAACAATCAGAGACCGAAACTGTGACTGCGGGAGTTCTCACATCTCTTAAAAAGGGGGATTTGCAGACTGCAAAACGTGATCTTGAATCACTCATGATTGTGTCTGGGCTTTCAGGTCGAGAAGTTCTCTCAGAAATACGAACAATGATCCGCCGGGAATATAATCATCCTGAAATTGCAATTGCACTTGCCGAAGCAGATGCCCGATTCGAACACTGTAATAACGAATTTATCCAACTCGGTTCTTTACTTACGGATATTCGGAGTGTGTTCATATAACCACAGTTCACCAAGCAAAGGTTCAAAGACACTATGATGAAGTTGCTGATAGGTATGATCACCACTATGACCGTTCGCGTGGCCGTCATTATCACACTCATCTAAGTCATCACTTAATAGAGGTACTCCCACAAACGGGGGACTTACTTGATATTGGTTGCGGAACAGGACTTTTTATTGAGAAATGTACATCAAATGGCGGTATTGCCGTCGGTCTAGATATCAGTAAGGGTATGATCCAACAGGCACGGCGACGGTGTAAAAACACTGAATTTGTTGTTGGGACTGGTGAAACACTTCCATTTGATGACTGTTCATTTAACGTCATTACAAGCCTGCTTGCTTTCAGTTATATCAAACATCCACAGGCAATGCTTGATGAGGCCTATAGAGTTCTGAAGCCCGGAGGTACAATCGCCATTTGTACTCTTGGAAAGAAACTCCTTACCTGCAGCATCCCCACCATCTACCAAATCGGCGAGATTATGAAAGTAAGTCATGTTGTTATTAAAAATTTTGGTGAACATTACTATAACGAGGATGAGATGAATGCGATGTTTACGAGTTCTGGATTCTCCGGCATACAAATGAAGTGGTGTTCTTTTGCGCATATCGATCTGATTGATCCACTCTTTCACCTAGCACGAAAGGTAGAGCCTTTTGTCGAGCGACATCTACCGCAACTTGCCTACAACATATGTGTCAATGGAATAAAACCAAAATAATTAGTTTACGCATTCTTCTCAACAGATTGGGTTGAACTAAAAAAGCGATAAATTATTAATTTACTTTTTTTTCTTTTTCTTATTATAACGTAATCGAAAGAGAACCCGCTCTTTCTTTAGAATAGCCGCTTCAGATGCACGAATCACATCCTCTTTCATTTTGTCAAAATTACCTATTTTTGCGTCAACAACTTTTTTCAATGGTGTGTATGCTGATTCTCTAAATCTTGGGGCAAAATCACACTCTTTATCATCAACCACCAAAACAGACTCTGGTTTTCCACTTTTTACAAAACCTATCTCACGTATTTTTACATTCGCAGACTCAACAACGTTGCAGATCTTACTCACTGCTTCTCGAGGGGCAACAATTAGGAGTGCATCAATGGAAACGCCGAGATAGTCAATTTTGAGCTTCTCTAACATTTCCAAAACATGTGGTTCAACTAGTCCGCTCGTGGCTTTTTCATCGATAATGATACGACAACCTGCTGTCTGGGCCATTTCATATGCATCACCACGTAGTCCCCCATTTGTTACATCCGTCATTGCATGAATTGAATGGAGTACATCACTACCCATTAGTTTCTCGCATGCATCTAGAAAATGAAGATTTATGGTTTGATCAACAACATTGTGAAAACCAGAATAGATTGCCGCAGTAGCGATGGTTGCGCCTCCCGCGCCTTCAGTCATTAAAATAACATCATCTGGCTGCATCGATTTTCGAGCAGTTAAATGTTCAGTTACCCCAACAGCTCCTACACAACCTGTCATTCGACTTCCTAACACCATATCACCACCAATTCGCAACGTCGAACCTGTCACAAGTGGTACATTCAGAGCTTCACCAACTGTGGTAATCCCCGCAGTAAAATCAAAAATTTTTGCAACATCCCCATCATCTGCAACATGAATATCGGAAAAAAGCATGATTGGACGGGCCCCCATAACATATACATCCCGTAAAGTGGCACGTGTCACATGAAATCCAGCAAGAAATGGAAAATCAGAGAGTCGTGAGTGCATTCCATCGACGGTACAAATAATATATTTACCATCCGTAGACACTGCTCCGGCATCATCCATTTCATCAACACCAACTGATGCAGATGTTTTCCCGATAATATGTGCAATTTGACGATGAGTGAAAAAATCACCTTTTCCACGTGATCCAACGCCAAACTCACCCATCTTGACTCCTGATGGTTTAAATGAGAGAAAATCACCTTTGAGATTTCGGGAATTTTTTACTTCTCTTATTACAGCAGTTGCAAACTTGGATGCGTATGCAGGATCTACTTTTTTTATTGAAAGGATATGATTTGAAAGAGTTTCTTGTATTTCTTTTTCTGAAAGTCCTTGACTAATTCTTCGCCGGACATACTCTTCAACATCCATGCAGTTCTTTTTGCATGAGAACAATAAATACACAGCGAAGTCTGTCTTTTTTAATATCGAAATAAAAAATAGGCTAACTAACGCAAAATTATTCCGAGAACCTCAGAGAACGAGCGAATTGCATCGTTAAATTTACCTGATTTTAGTAACTTCATCCCTTTTACAATGCCCGATCTGACTTCATGGACATCAATATAATAAGCCTGGTCGAACGCTCGAGCAGATTCATCCAATCTTCCAATCATAAAACAAGAATTACTCAATACAACCCATGCTTCGGCATTTGATGTGTCTATTGCAAGCGATTGTTCCAAACAAGCGATTGCTTCTTTATGTCTCCCCAAAACAGAAAGCGAGAAACCTTTATGAAACAGAACCTTGGCATGTTCTGGCTCTATTAAAAGAGCACTGTCAAACATTTCGATGGCTTTATTATGCCGCCTTACTTTGGCGAGCGCGACCCCCATTTGGAGATGCGCAGAGAAATAGTACGGATAAATCTTTAATGCGCGGTCATAACAAGCAATTTCTTCATCGTATCTCTTCAACCTACCAAGTGCGTATCCTTTGTTTACCAGAGCCGAAATGTATCTTTTCCGAATGGATAATGCCTTATCACAACAACGAATTTCCTCTTCAAACTGTCCCAACTTACCGAGTGCGACACCTAAATTATTCCAAGCAACGGCATTCTCCGGATCAAGACGCAATGCCTGTTCACAGCATTTAACTTTCTCTTTAAACCGTCCAAGTACCCCAAGTGCAAATGCTTTTGTGTTCCATGCATCGATACATTTCGGATCAATCTCAATTGCTTGGTCACAGGATACAATCTCTTCTTCATACTTGCCGAGTTTACCAAGTGCAAAACCTTTACCGACCCATGCCAGGGCCAATCTAGGATCAAGCGTCAGAGCTTCAGAAAATGCCACAAGTGCCTCTTCGTGAAGTCCCGCCCTTCCAAGACCGATACCTTTTAGGTAACAATCCCGAGCGTTCTTGATTTGAACTTGAGATGTATGAATTTCAGGATCGGGCACCATCAACAACCTTTGGACAATGTATCGTTAACAGAATTTATACATTGAGAATATTTATTTTGAAGTGCTATCAGTTATCAGTTCACTAAATCATAATTATCGATGATATAAAATGAGAATAAAAAATGGTTGAAAAGAGTTAATGATTCAAGCGTTTAAAAACGCCTTTTTTAACCTTCAAGATATTACATTCTGGACAACGCCACAAATCGGGGAGACCTTCAAACGGAACACCTGGGGGAATACCTCCTTTAGGATCCCCCTTTGCTGGATCATAAATATAGTGACATTCAAGGCAGACCCAACATCCAACCTGTATATTTGTTGCCAAGACTCATCAACTCCACAAAAATCAATTCAATATACTAAATTTTACCACAATAAATATGAAATATACTCTTTTGGAAAAATCTAATATCAATTGAAAAACTATATTTTAATCTATTTTTTGCATATAACTGTGGGCGCAAAGCCGTGCAAGACGCAATGGCTCTGGAATCTTTCCTTCAAGTGTGAAATCATCGCAAAGCCTTGATGCATCTGATCTTTCGATACCCCAACTCCGCAGAAAAACAGTATATCCTGTATGAAGTTCAAAAGGTGTTCGTTCACCCAATTGTTCATAAGCAATAAGCCGAGACGTATCCCCAGGAAAATGGTGAAGAATATCTGCAGACAATCCCTCAGATGCCTCGTAAGTTATTCCGATGACTGGAAGTTCGGTTTTATCGTGGATGAAGGAAGGATCAATCACATTAAACCACGCAATCACACACCCAGACAGCATAATAACGTTGAGGTCTTGCCTATTGAGAGCATTTATCATTTCAATAATGGTATCAGTTGCATCCATCCCTCCAACAGTTACGGTACCAAATACAACACCATCAACGCGCAAATCTTTTCGCATAACCACACCTGCAAGAGTTGAATGGATCCTCCCAGTAAAACTTTCAGCAATACCAAGAGCCCGCAACCCTTTCTTCGGGATATGCATAGAAGACCTTATGACAACTAGTTAAAAAATACTATAGCTAATGAAATTTAACAAAGATGAAGTCTGTGTCTTGATTCCGACATTAAATGAGGGGCCTACAATCGGTAATGTTGTACGGGAGTTTAAAGCTCAGGGGTACAACAACATCCTCGTCATTGACGGAAAAAGTACGGATAACACGGTAAAGAGTGCCCGCGAAGCCGGCGCCAACGTTCGTACTCAATCAGGAAAAGGTAAAGGCAATGCAATTATGGAAGCGTTCGAGTTAATCGAACAACCCTATATACTAATGCTTGATGGGGATGGCACCTATACGGCAAAAGATGCAGAAAAGATGTTAACCCCGCTCTTTTTGGGATTTGATCAGGTTATTGGTGACCGTCTAATTAATGCTGAAGAAGGATCGTTTTCTCGGATGAATCTGTTTGGAAACCACATGCTCAATCTCCTCTTCAAAGTCGCACATAGCAGAGATCTCCATGATATCTTATCTGGTTATCGGGCGTTTACAAAACTTGCCGTCCAACAAATGAATCTCAAAGAGCGAGGGTTCGAGATTGAGACTGAAATTTCAGTTGAAGCCGTCAGAAACGGTCAGCGAATTATGGTTGTACCGATAAAATACTTGCGTCGACCTGGAACTGCAACAAAATTGTCACCATTTCATGATGGAATCAAAATTGTCACGACCATCTACCGGTTAGCACGAGTTAACAATCCAATGTTTTATTTTGGAATGATGGGGGTATTCACCACACTTCTTGGTATGTTGACGGGTGTTTATGTTGTTCTTGAATGGTTGCGTCATATCGACCACATCCCTCTTACAATTTTGACCGTGTTGCTCATCGTCGTAGGTATTGAAATCTTCATGTTTGGAATGATCTCAGATATGTTGCTTGTCTTCCATCGCGAGCTAATAAGAGAAATCCAACTACTTCAACCACCAAAATCGCAAAAATAGGATAATTTTTAATTCTTTTTTACTTCTTGAGATCTTTCTCAAAAGTGATTACACGACAAGAGTACTCAGCGAGTGATGTAAAAAGGTACGCTTCATTGAGAGATTTTCCTGCAGCAAAAGTACCATGTCCTCGCGCGATCACAAGGTTTGAATCAATGAGAGAATTGGCTACATTTTGCGCAAGTTCGTCACTGCCCGGACGCTCAACAACTACGGGAATTGAAGGACAGAGCAGCTGCCCTTCGCTATCCTTTGGGATAATATTATCAAAGACAAGTGATGCTGCGACAGCATATGGAGGATGAGCATGAACAATTGCAGAATGTTGAGTTTTCCTATATATTTGTCGATGAACGCGAAATTCACTTGAGGTTTGGGGGGGCACTTCTCCTTCAAAATTAACAAGGACAAGATCACCGGGGTCATCTAGAAAAGAACCAGTACTGGTGATGTACATTCCGTTCTTTACCTTTATGCTGATATTCCCAAAATTCCCCCCAACTAAATGTTCGTCAAACAACCGTTTTCCTATTCGTTTAAAATCTTGAGTGAACATTCACCACACCTCTTTTTTCCACAATATTCCTTTGCATATTCCACTATATGCGCATGTGTTAGCTGATACGACAGAGCACTAAGGGGGAGAACTTTTTCAAACAATTTTTTGTATTCAGACCGTTTTTCATTGAGGCCTAGACACTTACATATCCTCTCTGTATATGCATCTATTACAAAACTTGTGCGTTGAAAACCATAACATAGAATGCTATCAGCCGTCTCTTCCCCAATTCCAGATATTTCAAGAAGATTTTTACGGAGCCCTCTTGTTGACTCTCTTGCCATTCCTTCAATGCCCCCATATCTACCCATAACAAAAGAGGCTAAAGATTTGAGACGTTCAGTTTTGATTCGATAAAAACCATTGGATCGGATTGCCATTTGGACGCTCTTCTTATTTGTTAATGAAATCGCTTCAATAGAACAGAGTCCCTGACGTTTAAGCTCTTTAAGAGCCCTTTCAACATTCTCCCAACGTGTTTGTTGAGTGAGAATCGCACCAATCAATACTTCGTCAATATCACCTTGCCACCAATCGATTTTCCCGTATTTTGCGTCAAGGTATTGAATAATTCTTGCGATCCTAACGGAAGTGGATACCGACATCTTTCATCCTATTGTACCGTGCAATATTAAGTAGGAGAGGAGTGAGTGATTCGATCAAAGGGGATACCGCAAGTGGACCGGCATCAAAGGCTTGAAGTTTCGAAACTTTATTAACTACATCCATTACTTTCTGTTTCGCTGCTGTATCATCCCCGCAGACAGGTACTGAGTATACAAGTTCTTCGGTAAGTGCACGCCATTTGTTCGCTGCAATCGTATTGAAGGCTAAACAGACACGTGCGCTTTCTGGCAACATCTTCCTCACCATTAACGCTGCAGATCCCTCCGGAGGAGGTACGAATACAAAAAAATCACGTTTTTCCATCGGATTAATTGGACTTACTACAATTTTGTCTTCGAAGCCATGAAGAGTTTCAAGCGTTCCTGAAAGATGTTTAAATGGTATTGCAAGGATCACAATGTCAGAATCATCAACCGCGGTTTGATTACTAACTCCTTTTAGTGTACACTCTTTTCCTATCTTTTTCAATGCTTCAATGCTACACTCACAACTTGTTTGTGCTTTTTCTTGTTCTCGGGAACCCACAATGATATCGAAAAGAGGTGCAAGACGCATCGCCATACCCTCTCCGATATCGCCAGTGCCTCCTACAATACCAATTATCATTTATCCCACCAGCGGACGTAGTAGATTTTCAAGGGTTCTTCCATCGGTTACCCCTTCCAGCATCTGAACAACACTTCCGTCCTTTTCAATGATTAAAGTTGGAACGACGCGAATGCTGTATTTTTCAGCAAGATCCATGTGTTGGTCAACATCAACCTTTTTAATTTCAACAGAATCTCCAAACTTTTTACCCACTTCTTCAAGAATTGGTCCCTGAATCCGACATGGTCCACACCACGTAGCAAAAAAGTCATACAGTATTGGTTTTGCCATCAATTTTCCCAGAACAATTGTCAGTAAAAAAAGTGATAAAGGTATGCACTTGTTATTTTGAAAGAATCACCATGATGATTCTTCCATATGCAGGACGTGTAACTAGTACGCCAACAAGTACTCCCATTATTGTGATGAGCGCAAATCCTTTTAACGTGGAAAGATCCATCAAGGCAAGTGGAACCATCGCTATAATAACCGTTGCCGCAGCGACAACGATGATGCTGAGCGCTCGAGCAAGTCTTTTAAGATACAAATTTGGAGACGGTACTTTTCCTTCGTGTAGAATCTCATCAGTGATTACCACCAATTGATCGATACCAGTTCCCAACACCGCAATAAGACCAGCGATTGTGGGTAAATCCATCTGGAACCTGATGAGATTAATGAAACCAAGAAGAATAATGATCTCAGATGCATTGATAAGCACCATCGGAAGGACTATGCTAGGTTCGCGGTACCGATAATAGATAACAAAACCGACAGTAACCAATGCAAGGATACCGGCAAGTAAAGACATCATTTTGAAATGTTCGCCCAAGGGTGCTGACTGTGAACCAGAACCCGCAACGCTCACATCAACCGGTAGAGCACCAGCTCGAAGATGAATTTCAAGGTTTGTAGCCTGTTGTGTTCCGTATGTTCCTTGTCCAGTTGACGCGAAAAGCTGACGGACTTCTTCTGTTTGAACCTTAGCAGCTAAATCTTCTGAAAGCGGGGCGGAATATACTGTAACGTTATCAAGGAGCATTATCAAGTGATGGTTTGTTGGGTCAACGGTTGCTCCATACTTAATTGCAGAATCTCGGAACGCAGTTGCGCCAGCATTGCTCAAAGTAAAACCAACACCCCATGTATTACTTCCAACAGGTTCCTGAGCTGGGGTTTGGACACTGGTAATTGAATCTCCGTATAAAACATGTTCAGTCTCATTGCCAATGGTTTGGATACGGATCTCAAACTTGCCCTGTTTGCCAACTATCGCCTGTGCCTGATTCATGTCAACACCGGCAAGTTCGACGCGAACATAGCGTGCGACATTATTTAAACCAGTGAGTGTGTTTACTTTCGCATCCTTTGTTCCAAGAGTGTTAATCTTATTCTCAAGGATCTGCTTTACATCATCTGCAGTTGCTTTTGAAACACCTGGTTGGAAAGAAGTGACATTTCCACCTGTTGATTCAACCAACCGAGTCAAATCTTCTTGCGTATAGTATTTCCTTATCTCAAGATGGGTTGCATCAATTGTTTGGACTTCGGTGTCCAATTTTTTAGAGAGATCAGATACAAAATCATTCAGTGGCCGGTCGGTTGTGAACCCGATGACTTCGGCACGGAATTCAAGTTGCAACCAAGCACCCTGCTGAAGATCGAGCCCAAACTGAAGGTTTCCTTGGACACCGTTTTGAGGGGTGAGGCTTGGGTAGATGTAGATTGTAACCAAAGATCCAACAACAAGGATAAGAAGCATCGCGACACGCCAGTCGGTGAGAAGCGTTTTTAATTCCTTTGCGTTCATTTCCCACCCTTCTGGACATACCATTTCAGGATTCCGACATTGGTGAGCCAAGTGTTCAGGATATCAAAGAAAAGTCCTAAAAGGAGTACCGTCGAAATTTCCATTATCATCTGCACTTGTCCAAACCATGACACAATCAACATTGCTGTTGCCGCAGCAATTGTGGTTGATGTCATTATAATACCGGTGTGAAATGCTCCCTGGAGTTTTTCATTAAGTTTACCCTGCCTTTTTAATACGCGATTTGTTAACAGGATATCGCTATCTACAGAGTAACCAATAAGCATGAGGAGTGCTGCAGTCGTGCCGAGCGATAGGGGTATACCGATTATATTCATAACTGCAGCTGTCATCACCATATCAGCAAAAGCAGAGAGAACAACAGCGCATGATGGTACAAAAGTTCGGAACGAGATAAAAACGACAATCGACATCCCGATAAATGACAAAATCAAAGCGATAACGGCCTGGGACTGAAGAGTCTTTCCAAAAGACTCCCCTATTTGATCAACTTTTGCGTCGGGATATTTTTGATTAATCAAGGCTGTCAATGCCCGGTATTTTGCATCATCCATTAACCCAAACTTGAGGAATTTCCCGTTGTTAACACCCTCTCCGATATCCATGAGGGGATAACCAGAAAAAGTTGCTTGTATCTGCTCTTTACTGTCAGTTGTGAAAACTGTGACAGCAGTACCTCCAGAAAAATCAATGCCCGGAGTGACCGGCATTCCTGTGGCTGTCATATTGAGTATAAGTAGCACCAGGGATATAGCAAGCAGAGCAAACGGGATGATAACAAGCTGCTTGGGTGAATATTTTTCGATATTATAATTGATCAATCCCATATCGTAATCATCTGTTCATAAATGGTTATAATAGTAACACGCAAGGAAATTTAGAATTAAAAACCTGAATTTTATTGTTTAAATAATTGCGCAAAATATTAGAGACTCATTGTAAAATGGCGCACTCAGTAAACAGGGATTTTAAAACGCAAAAAATCAAAAAATATATATACAGAACCTTTCGAAACTCAACTTATGAGATCTCCACAAGAGATCAAGAGAATCATCGAAGCACGTCTACGTTCTTATCTTGCTCGAGACAGGACAGGAATCAGACGAGAACTCCTTAGACTTTTTATTCGAGCTGATTCGATATCAATTGCAGAATTGGTCGCAAAATTGCAGAAACAATTTACGGTTACTTTCCATACAATCGCTTCGATGGTAGGGATTATCGCTTCGCGTATCGGTATTCTCCATGTAACAAAGAATACAGAAGGCGCAAGCTTTTATCAACTCAAGGAAAAGTATGTCGACCTCGTTGTGAGACTTGTCAGAACGGGTTAATTCTGGGACTCCAACCATAACGATTTTTACCATTTATCGCATATTTAGTGAGCATCATGCAAGTTCATACTAAAGAGACCCCCATACTACACGACGTGTCTATTGCTCCCGACGTACTTGATTATATTGCTAAACGCGAATGTGATTTTCGGGTATGTACTTCATGTGGTGGACCGATACTTCTCCCCACAAAGGTAAAACCACCAAAAAAATCTGATTTTTTACTCAAAGCAGGTAACCATGCTATTTATGTGTCTATTCATCAGGCTCGATACCTTCATGCCATTCGGAGGGATATGATCCCGTTCTTCGAAGATTCTGACCTTGGAGAGCAAGAAGATAATGAGTTTTGAAGAGATCTCTCATACTGCAGATGTGAAAATCAGGGTGCATACCTTGACTCTTAACGCCCTTTTTTCTGAAACCTGTGATGCGTTAATGCAGGTAATGTACGGTAAATCGCGAGAAGGATCAATTCGAAAAGTAGTTGATCTCGATGCAGAAAATCTGGAAGATCTACTTTTGGATTTTCTTTCTGAAGTGCTCTTTGTGTCAGAAGTTGAGGGATTTGTATTCTCTAACGTAAAAGTAAAAATTAACGGATTGCATTTGCACGCAGTCCTGCTGGGAGAGAAATTTTCCCAAAAGAAGCATTCGGGAGGAACTGAGGTCAAAGGTATATCATATTCGGGACTTTCAATCAGTCACAATGCAAATGGCTATATCGTAGATATCTTATTTGATGTATAGATACGAAGGTGATTCTGCAAAATGTTGCAGGGTGTAATACGTGTCGGCACATATGAGTGGGAAGTTCCTATCGGAACCATTCCCGGTATGAGGGTTCCCGGAAGGTTCTTCCTTTCAGAATCTCTCGAAAAAATTCTCGAACCTGGTGCCGTTCAGCAGCTTGCAAATGTTGCCGCGATGCCAGGCATAATAAAAAATTCCCTCGCAATGCCAGACATCCACTGGGGGTATGGGTTTCCAATTGGGGGAGTTGCTGCCTTTGACCTTACAGAGGGTGTTATCTCACCAGGAGGAGTGGGATTTGATATTAACTGCGGCGTCCGTTTACTCACTACTCCACTTTTAAAAAAGGATATTGCGGGTAGAAAGGATCTGATTGACCAGTTGTTCAATGCTGTACCTACTGGGGTCGGATCAAAAAGCACTCTACGTGTGAATGCACAAGCGCTGGACGGAATGATGATAAAGGGTGCTCGTTGGGCAGTGGATGCAGGTTTTGGTGTTTCCAAAGACTTGGAACGGTGTGAGGAAAAAGGTACAATGAAGGATGCGAACGTTCAAGCAGTATCCTCAAAAGCAAAACAAAGAGGTACCCCCCAAGGAGGTACTCTTGGATCGGGCAATCATTTCCTCGAGTTACAGGTTGTTCGTGAAATATATGACGAGGGTGCAGCACGAGCATTCGGTCTTACAAAGGATCAGATATGCTGTATGATACACTGTGGTTCGCGGGGTCTCGGTCACCAAGTATGTACTGATCATCTCAAAGTATTGGAAACAGCTACAAAAAAGTATCAGATCAAAATTTCCGATCGACAACTCGCTTGCGCTCCGATTAGCTCTCCAGAAGGAAGAAGTTATTTCGGCGCTATGGCAGCTGCAGCTAACTACGCTTGGGCAAATCGTCAGCTGATTACTGATACTACACGTAAAGTGCTCACGAAGATGTATAACATTAACTATGAAGATATGCCCCTTGTCTATGACGTGGCGCATAATGTAGCTAAATTTGAAGAGCATGACGTTGACGGAAAACGAGTCAAAGTGTGTGTCCACCGGAAGGGAGCGACAAGGGCATTCGGTCCATATTCTCACGATATTCCACAGGAACTTACTGCAATTGGACAGCCTGTCATTATCCCCGGAAGTATGGGAACCCCTTCTTTTGTCCTTGTTGGGACAAAAACAGCTATGGAGCGAACATTTGGGAGTACTTGTCATGGAGCAGGTAGGGTGATGAGTCGGACGCAGGCTAAAAAAAGATTTTCTGGGAGAGAAATTGCCTCAAATCTTGCTAAAGAGGGGATTATTGTTCGGGCACCAAATGAATCAGCCATCGCAGATGAAGCCCCTGAGGTATACAAACCGAGCGAGGAGGTAGTGAGAGTAGTTCACGAAGTTGGGTTGTCGCATCTAGTTGCCCGGTTGGAACCCCTTGGGGTGATTAAGGGGTGAGTTGCCGAGCTGGGTTTGTGTGGGAAACCAAGCAACATTTTATCAGATTTATTGAGGATTGTGGAATCAATTGTGAGTTAATTACTCCCCATATGCTTGCCACCCCATTCTATCGGAGTACATTAAATTGTCTTATAATCCCCACAGGTTTTGGTAATCCTAAATATTCTAAACTCCTCCCAGCTCTCCGAGCATCAGGATCAAGAATTAAAAAATTTGTTGAAAATGGTGGAAATCTTCTAGTGTTCGGTGCAGCGATAGAGAATCCTTTAGCATACGATTGGCTGCCTTTTTCTTTGAAATACCAACATGAATATTTCCCAAGAAAAATTATCTGCTCTCCAATAAGCATCGCATCTAACATTATTGAGGATTATGACGCTGATAAAATTGAGTGTGATGGCATTTTTCCCTCACACGAATGCGATATTGCCGGAGTTGCAGATGATTGTGCAGTAATCCTTGAAAAGCAAGTTGGTAAAGGGAGGGTTGTTGTGACCAGCATTCACGAGTTCCCCTCCCGCGCATTCATCAAAAATTTTTGCCACTCGGGAACACAAACCTTATTTTAGATAGACATTGACCACAAATATGAGGTTTACCGATGCACCGTTATACTCTTTCTTCCAATGCGGAGGCGGAAGATCTCGAACCTATAGTCCTCGCAATCCATGAGGTGCTTCACAGATTGCCTGTTACTGCGAAATCAAAGGATCGATTTGGTATTCGCGTTGAAGATGGTAGAGTAATTGATCGCCACTATTCTGGTCCAGTACTTGAAGAGGCAATTCGTAAGAACCAACTTTTAAAGACCACCCCCTCTTCTGGCGCATATAAAGGAGTACCTGTTACCGTTGCACCAATACGAGACGGTAACGGCCAAGCAATCGGTGCAATCGGTGTGGTTGATATTACTGGTATATTTGATCTTGCGACATTGATGGAACACCAATCTGCAATCCTTAAACAAGTGTGTGGGAAAGATCCCTGCCCACTACCATCAGAACAGATCGATGCAAAGCGGTGAGTATAATGCAAGATTCTGCATTTAAAGTTTTGGAGATTTTAGAAAGAGCTGATAAACCAATATCTGGGGAAACAATCAGCAACGAGCTAAAGGTTACAAGATCAGCAGTCTGGAAACATATTAACGAACTGCGTTCGATGGGGTATGATATCTCATCATCGCAAAAAGAGGGATATTGTCTCAACAAAACGAGTGGCAAACTTCTTCCTTATGAGGTCCAGAAAAAACTCAAAACTCAATTTATTGGAAAGAAGATGCGATACCTCGAAAACACACCTTCTACAATATGGGTGGGCAAACAGGTTTGTTCAGAAGGTGATGTGGAAAAGTTGCATGGTCTGGTCATCATCGCTGAAGAACAAACTGGTGGAATTGGAAGGATGGGTAGAGCTTGGGTTTCTCCATCAGGTGGTATCTGGATCACGATTGTCCTCAAACCTCGAATTCCAATAGATCACATCTTTATGGTAACGATGGCTGGATCAGTGGCCGTAGCCCGTGCAATCCGTAAGGAATTCGATCTTGGGGCACTGATCAAATGGCCTAATGACATTTTTATTGGTAACAGAAAAGTTGCAGGACTTTTACTCGAACTATCGGCAGAAGCAGATTCCATCCATCACTGTCTGCTCGGTATTGGAATCGATGTTAATGTACCTATCAACCAGTTCTCTCCCGCTTTACAGAAAGATATCACATCGATTAGTACCGAGGTCGGCCATGAAGTCGATCGTGCCGCATTTCTTGCCCGTATTTTAAAAGAATTCGAAAACCGTTATCTCCTTATTGAGAGTGGTGAGTATGATGCCATTATCAGAGAATGGAAAAGCCTATCATACACCTTAGAACATCGGGTCCATATAACAACCATGAAAAATAGCTTTGATGGCGAGGCAATCGATATTGATGAATTCGGCGCTCTCATCATTCGCAAGGATAACGGAAAGATTGAACGCGTCATCGCTGGGGATTGCTCCCACCAATAAGATCGGCTACTTTTTATCGTTAACCGCATTATTTTCTATGGTTGACGATGTTTGGAGACCTTAATCGCTCCACAGTAATTGCGAATTCTGCTGCTTTTATTGGACTGATTTCGTTAGGTAGTTGGATCTCTATTCCTTTTATCCCAGTACCTTTTACACTCCAGACATTATTCGTCCTGCTGGCAGGAGCGAACATGAAACGATCTGCAGTTATCCCTGTGATCCTCTATCTCGTTCTTGGGCTTTTAGGACTCCCGCTCTACCACAACGGCCTTTCTGGAATTGGGGTGATTTTAGGGCCAACAGGGGGTTACCTTTTAGGTTTCATTCCCGCTGCTCTTGTAACAGGTTTCTCGTATGAATATTCTGCACGTTTTATCCGCCTTACGGGATTGGTAGTTTCAATTGGACTCATCTATGCCTGTGGACTCATATGGCTAACCGTATCTACCGGCATGGGTCTGGTTGCAGCAATACTTGTGGGAATGCTACCATTCCTCCTTGGAGATTCCATCAAAATATTTGCGGTTTATATGATCGCAGAGCGGTTGTTATGATTGAAATCGCACAAATCCGGTACAGAAATTTATTCATTAACTATCTTGAAATTCCAGCCGGAATAACAACTGTGATAGGTAAAAACGGGTGCGGAAAAACTTCATTTCTTCGAATTTGTGCGGGTATCGAGCTTCCCAATGAAGGATCGATCTTTATCGATGGAAAATTACCACGAGAAACGGAATGTTGTTGGGTGAATGAATTTCCCGATCGTAATATCTTATTTTCAAGAGTTTTTGATGAAATAGCATCACCATTGCGTTTCCAATACTTTGGATCTGATGAGATAGATTCTCGAGTCAATAACATTGCGCAATTTCTCGGGATCAGCCATCTCCTTACTCGTAATACCTACGAACTCTCAGGTGGTGAAAAAATGCTTATCTCTTTTGCCGCTGCACTTGTAAATTCACCAGAGATGCTTGTTCTTGATGAATATGATTCACATCTTGACTATAAACGGAATAGACAGATCGAGTACGCGATTATGAATTTCGGATACAAATATGTTTTACGATGCACACAACACATGGAGGTCGCAGCAAACAGTGATTTCCTAATCGTACTAGATAATGGAATTATCAAACATACTGGACACCCAAATCAGGTATTTCCCCAGTTAATTGACTCTCCGTATTATCCGCTCTCATGGAGGGTGAAAGCATGAAAGTAATCCTCGACAAAATACAATATAAACGTTTGAATTTTTCATTTAAGGCTATTGGGGAATTTTCCGAAGGGATCCACCTAATCACGGGTGCAGTGGGAAGTGGGAAGTCTACACTCGCTCTTTTAATTGCGGGTTATCTTCAGCCAGAAAGTGGTAACGTACGTCGAAATGGTATTCAATCAATGCAACTATCTCTCCAATTTCCAGAATACCATCTTACTGGTTTGACGGTTTCGGATGAATGTATTTCTTGGGGGTGCAATCCAAAAAGTATTCTCGGGTTATGTAATTTAATGGGAAAAGAAAATGTATCCCCGTTTTCATTGAGTCGAGGAGAACTGAAAAAAATCCACTTGACTTGTATTTTACAAAAACAATACGATCTGTTACTTTTAGATGAACCTTTCAGTGCACTTGACTGCCAAGAAAAAATAGAATTGTGCACACAGTTGTACGGGCACAAAAAGGGAATTACGATAATCTTCACTCATGAACAGACGATTTTACCGAAAGTTGACTATATTTGGGAACTCCTCGATGGTATGTTGTATTTCCGTGGAGCACCTCCTTCCGCAATTGAACAATGGCAAGGAGCACCATCTCTGATTAAAAAACTCGTAAAGTCTGGAATGACGCCACGTAATGTTTCATATGATGAGATCAAGGAGGCCGTATGCAGGATATAAGGATCCGCATCGGTTCGGTTATTTTACTCGTTTGTGCGGCTTTTTTCAGTATGTATGGAGCTATTGCCGCGTTAATCTGGTGGTTAGTATTTACTCCCAGATTTCAGTCAATCAAGCGTATCCGTCCTTTTATTGCTCTGATGGCAATAATTGGTTTAATATCAATTATATTGCAGATTACAAATGAATCGGGTGTTTCTTACTTTGTCAGAATGATGGCCATTATTTTAGTTAGTTCTTGGTTGGCACTGGAATATCAATCAGGTGAGTTTTTAAATTTTGGAGTGTGGTTATTTGGTGAAAGGGTAGGCTTTGAACTAGGACTTCTCGCTGAGATGAGCATGCAATCATTGATATCGTTGGTTAATACTCTTGACCGCATCCAGCTTGCATTTAGATTGAAAAAAAAACCACTCAGTTTCAAAACCATTATTCCTGCTGGGATTCTCGTAACTCATATAGAATTATCACGTGCGAAAGAGAATGCAGAATTACTCGCTATTAGAGGATATCGACATGGCGGAACACTAAAACCATCTTTCTTGTTAAACAGATTAGATATCATCGCTGGATTATGTACGATACCAATTGTTCTGATCCCTATTCTCTCTTCATGAAATTTTTTATACTTCAACAATGACCTTTTGAGAGGCTAGTTTTCATGAAAACAGAAGCCCCAAGGATATAACATGTGCGCAGCCGCTCAGAACCCAGTTCATATTACTGATACCACATTACGAGACGCCCATCAGTCTCTCATCGCAACGCGGCTTCGGACAGAAGATATGATTCCTCTTGCCAAGGCTATCGATGAATGTGGTTTCTTTTCTGTCGAAGCGTGGGGTGGCGCAACTTTTGACACATGTATCCGTTTTTTAAATGACGATCCCTGGGATAGGTTACGTTTACTCAAAGATGAGCTAAAACACACGCCGATACAAATGCTCCTTCGAGGGCAAAACCTCGTTGGCTACCGTCATTATCCCGATGATGTTGTAGACCAGTTCATAGCTGCGGCATACAAAACAGGCGTCGATATTTTCCGCGTATTTGATGCGTTGAACGATATTCGCAACATGAAGCGCTCAATGCTGCAAGTGAAAAAAGCCGGCGCGCACCTACAGGGAGCTATATCTTACACAACAAGCCCAGTGCATAGTACTCAATCCTTTATTGAAATGGCATTGGAACTGTATTCCCTCGACTGCGATTCGATTTGCATTAAGGACATGGCGGGTTTAATCATGCCAGAAGCCGCCCGAGAACTAATTGCCGGTATAAAAAAGAAGGCGGATATTAAGGTTTGTCTCCACAGCCATTGTACCAGCGGAATTGCTCCTATAAGTTACCAGGCCGCGATTGAAGCAGGCGTTGATATACTCGACACCGCCATGTCTCCTTTTTCGATGGGGACCTCACAACCGCCAACTGAGAGTATTGTCGCGTCAGTGATGGGAACTCCGCGTGACACAGGTATCGATCTCATTAAACTCCGGGCCGTCCGCAACATCTGCCTACAGATCCGGGAAAAATATGGAGGGTTACTCGACCCGATATCAGAACGTGTAGACAGTGATGTACTAATCTACCAACTTCCGGGTGGAATGATTTCGAACCTCGTCTCGCAGTTGAAAGAACAGGATGCTCTCAACAAAATGGATGCAGTGCTTGCTGAGATACCAAAAGTAAGACAAGACCTTGGGTATCCTCCACTTGTAACTCCGACAAGTCAAATCGTCGGTTCACAAGCAGTGTTTAACGTGCTTGTAAATGGACCACGATATAAGAATGTAACAAAGGAAGTCAAAGATTATGTTCGTGGATTATATGGAAGATCCCCTGCACCAATAAGCGATCAGATTCGAAATCTCATTATTGGTGATGAAAAGGTTATTACAGTCAGACCTGCTGACCTCCTTGAACCTGCATATCAAAAGATGAAGGAAGAAGCTGAAAAAGCGGGTCTTGTGAAAAAAGAGGAGGACGTTCTCACATATATCCTCTATCCAGCTATTGCGCCGACGTTTTTAAAAGGGGAACGAAAAATTGAGGAACTCCCCAAGAAACAAGCAACATCTGAAATAACAAAAGAAATTCCAAACCAAATGGAAGTAGAAGTAGACGGTGAGATCTTCTCGGTTCGAATAGTCTCAGTTGGTAACAGCAAAGTTGAAGTCACAAGTGTAAAACCACAGAAAATTCCGCGGGGCGAGGTTCCTGGGGGAATCAAGAGCAACATGCAAGGTATGGTGCTTAAAATAATGGTTAGCCATGGTGCGATTGTCAAAAAAGGTGATGTGCTCCTCGTACTTGAAGCAATGAAAATGGAAAATCCAATCCATAGTCCAATAGATGGTCGAGTGGAGCACATCTTCGTTGATACCGGTGACGTTGTCCAGAACGGTGACGTCTTGCTGGTGGTGCAATGAACTATTTCGAAAAGCTACTGATCGCTAACCGCGGTGAGATTGCAATCCGAGTAATGCGAGCATGTCGTGAGCTCGATATTGAAACAGTAGCAATTTACTCTGATGCCGATAAAAACGCTCTCCATGTAAAATACGCTGACGAGGCTTTTCATGTCGGAGAAGCACATCCTTCAAAAAGCTATCTCAACATGGACCGGATTATCGATATTGCAAAGAAGTCAAGTGCTGAAGCCATTCATCCAGGTTACGGATTTCTTGCGGAAAATTACCGATTTGCAAAGCTCTGTCTAGATGAAGGAGTTACGTTTGTTGGACCTAACTGGAAATCAATCCAAGCAATGGGTTCAAAGATTGGAAGTAAACAGATGATGTGCAATGCTGGTGTTCCGGTCCTTCCTGGCACAGATGGCGGTATAAAGGATATTGATGTTGCAAAAAAGGTCGCGTTTGAGATTGGGTATCCAGTAATCGTGAAAGCAAGTGCTGGTGGTGGAGGCATCGGTATGCAGATTGTGAATGATGAAAAAGCCCTCGAAGAAGCAATTACTGCGGGTATGCGAATTGCCCAGTCTGCTTTCGGAGATGCGACAGTTTTTATCGAGAAGTATCTTCAAAAACCTCGCCACATAGAGTTCCAGGTTCTTGTTGATGAGCATGGCCATGCAGTACACCTCTATGATCGCGAGTGTTCAATCCAACGTCGTCACCAGAAACTTGTAGAAGAAGCTCCTTCACCGATCATGACACCTGAACTACGCGAGCGTATGTCAGCATCGGCACTCAAAGTTGCAGAAGTCTCTCATTACACCAACGCCGGGTCAGTGGAATTTCTGTACTATGATGGAAACTACTATTTCATGGAAATGAATACACGTCTTCAAGTTGAACATACTGTTACGGAGTCTATTACTGGTGTTGATCTTGTTAAGCAACAGATTGCCATCGCTGCCGGAGAATCTCTATCATTCGGTCAAGACGACCTCTCAATCCGTGGGCATGCAATTGAGTGCCGGATCAATGCAGAAGATCCTCTTAACAACTTTGCTGCTGATCCTGGGAAAATAACCAGATATCGTTCCCCCGGAGGGCCGGGAATTCGCGTTGATAGTGGTATACATATGGGATATACCATCCCACCCAATTACGATTCCATGATAGCAAAACTCGTCGCTTGGGATAGCACCCGTTTTGCTGCGATCAAACGAATGCAGCGCGCTATTTCTGAGTATATCATCCTTGGTATCAAAACAATACTTCCCCTACACTATGCAATTATGAACAACCCTCAGTTTATTGAAGGGAATACTCACACGCATTTCCTTCAAGAAGAACAACTCACAAAAACTCTTGAGCGATATCAGCTTGACGAGGAAGCTCGGATGCAGACCCTTGCAGGTTCATTCGAACAGGGTAAAAAGATTGCTGCTATATCTGCTGCAGTTAATGTTTACCTTCGAGGAAAAAAACAATAGTGTCGAAGGAATCCTGTACCAGAATCTTTAATAATTTTTAAAGTCTTGTAATAATGCACGTCTGTGCTGCGGTGGCCTAGTTGGTTAGGGCGCCAGACTCATAATGTGATGGAACGTAAAATTGCGTTCAGCCTGAGATATCTGGAGATCGTGGGATCGTAACCCACCCGCAGCATTCAACTTTAATCGACACTTTTTATGGTGATCAGGCCCTTAAAAAGTGTAATTTTTTCTATTCACTAATTTTATTTTCAAATGTCTGGAGAAAAGCTAGAATAAACTGCCTTTTCTCTCTAATTCGTCTCTGAAACGGCGATATCATTATTTATTCCCTTAATGATATTACAATTCAGACTTTAGAGGCGAGATGATGTTTTTAATAAATGTAATTGTTGGATTGGTTCAGCTTATTATTGCCATAATCTTCTCTGTTATAGCACTGTATATTGGCTTTTTTACACTTTCAAAAATTACTAAAGAGATCGATGCGGAAAAAGAACTTTTAAAAGGAAATCCGGCCGTTGGAATCATTGTTGCAGCTGTATTTGTCGCTATTGGACTCGTTGTCCAATCGGGGGTTTCTGGACTATCTTTCGGTATCGGGAAGGCTGCATCTGTCGGATTGTTATCTTTAGATGGCATTCTTGCTATTGGTGCAGCATTTGTCCAATTGATTCTTGGTATTATTCTTTCAATTGTAGGAATTTATCTTGCCTTGTATATTTTGGATAAACTTACCAAAGATCTCAAGGAATTTGAAGAAATCAAAAAAGGAAACATTGCTGTCGCACTTATGATGGCCGGTGTGATTATTACTGTTGCTTACATCATTCAATCTGGAATTCTCGGTATCACAGCTGCACTCACTTAACCAATCAATTTTTACTATTCGTTCTTATTTCGATTGAACTATACACCATACATATTGATAGTGCGGATAAGATCTGCAAATCCGTTCATCTCCATGGCAAGTACTTGATTTCTGGTCATACCCATGCTGGTTTCTGCATCAGCGGTGAGCATTTCAGGGCCCCAGATAACGGTTCGTTCAATACCGTCCTCGCTAAGGATCTCCTGTGCTTCCTTCAAATGAACAAATGCCCTCCCTGGTAGAATGACTACTTTTTCTAAACGTGCAAGGTCGATTTGTTTTATGTCATCAATAGTTATAAGACAGGCTATTTCCTTATCGACAGCAACGACCGGTGAATCTAGACCACACAATGAAAGCACTTTTTGGATGAAAGGCGCCGCAATAACTCCGCTAACAACCGTTGCACGGTGTTGAATACGAGGTAGTTTGGCTAATAAATCGAGCTCCGAAATGATGGTAAATGGAGATCCAATATTTGGATCCCAAAGGGGTGTGCCGGAAATCTTCATTTTAAATTGTTTATTTAATTCTGAGACCAGAGTCCGGAACTCGTCAACCGTATGTGTACCTTGACCTTTAAGGATTGGAGCATTTCCGAGAATCAAACCCTGGTTTAGTTTATTGGCAAATCGCATCAAAATCAATCCTTTTGCTCCCCGTTCCTCCAACCATTCACAGGTACTTTGAAGAACCTTTCCATCATTGACGCCCGGTAACACTACTGCTGCAGCATATACATCAACTGCATCGCACAACTGCTCGAGAATATTTAAAGAAACGTCTGGTGTAGGGTCATGCATGTAGCGTTTTCGTAGTTTCGGATTGGTCGCGAATACCGTGAACGATAATTCAGAAAGTCCATTATCAATTAACAGTTTGGCAATTTTTACATCATCAAAACCTTTCCCACTCGTGTACCCAATATGAAGTGATGTTTCCATACGCCCAAGGAGCTCAATAAGGTCGATAAAATGAGGATAGCAGCTGGGGTCTCCACCACCACTAATTGTTACCCGTGAAACATTGTCGCTAATTGTGTTGAGTTTGGCAAGAGTTTCATCTGCAATCATTTTTAGGTCTTTAAATCCACTATATTGTTCTTTCACTCCCCGTGTACAATAATCACACCCTTTTTTAAACGGCAGACAGTAACGGCAACCAAATGCCTGAACATTGCGAACTTTCTTAAAATAACAATATTCGCAAAAACCACGACAGTTAACGCCTGGACTTCCACCAATATCCACGGTTAATTGTGCCATCTATACCTAGATTCCGTTTTTTGGGGTTTAATGTGTTTGCAAAGGAACAAGGAGAGCAACTTAAATTCCATTTGCTGACACTCCGGGGTTTATTGATGTCAGCTAATGGATAGCACCACCTTTTTTACCAACTAACATCAATTTCATATGGCGCCCCAGTGGCTTAGCTGGCAGAGCGGCTGACTTGTAATCAGCAGGTCCCGTGTTCAAATCACGGCTGGGGCTTGCTATTTTAAGTTCAAATCATAACGAAAAGTATTTGAACACTATTTTACAATCCTAAAGCATGGGATTTCACAGTCAGGACAACCTGAAATATGGTGAAGCGTCGATAAATAAGGCGCTCGCATCGGGACAAATTACCAAGGATGATGCGAACCTGATTCGTGAGTATGCAACAGAGTATCAAGCAACACGACATGTATCAAATCTACGCGTTTTGAAAAGTATTTTTGAACTGGTGAATTGGCGAAGGTTTATACAATCACCATATCGAGAAGTCACCATCACTCAAATACATAAGGCTCTTAATGACTTGAACACCGAGAATAGTCTGCGGGGAAAACCATTCAAGGACAATACAAAACACGACTACGTTAAGGGATTGAAATGGTTTTTACACTGGATGATATGTGAAGGTCACTCAAAATTATTGAAAGAAAAAGTCGATAAAATTAAAGTTCCTTCTGTGGATTCCTGCACAACCACTCCCGATGGCATTCTGCAAGAAGACGATATTTTAGCGATGGTAACACAAGCACGAACATTTAGGGATAAAGCATTACTTTTTGTCCTGTATGAATCGGGCTGCCGTATTGGTGAACTTGCTCGTATCAAGTGGAAAGATGTTGTTTTTAATGATGATAGCACCGTTGGCTTAACGCTTTTTGATACAAAAACCCGAAAGATCCGTCACGCTCTTTTGGGTGCATCGGTTGAATATCTCGCGGGATGGCGGAATAATTACCCTGGCACTCCAGACAACGACAATTTTGTTTTTGTATCGGTAAACGGTGAACCTATGGAATATCGCGCGATGTCACAAATTATTAGTAGAACTGCAAAAAAAGCAGGATTAGAGAAGCGAGTGACACCTCATTTATTCCGAAAGAGTAGAATCACCAGTCTGATAAAACAAAATTATCAGGAAAGTGTCATAAAACAAGCAATGTGGGGAAACCTCGATACGGATATGTTCAAAACCTATGTTGTCTTGAGCGAGCAGGATATTGATGCTGAGTTCCGCGAAAAAATGGGAATCAAGCAAAAAGAGATCAAAAAAGACAAAAAGATGGCTCCCCGGCAATGTAAATCATGTTTTGCGATGAACGGGCCTCAAAGCAATTTCTGTCATGTTTGCGGAAAACCTCTTACTGAAGTGGCTGTTCAGGAATTGGAATATTCTACCGATACTCTGAGGAACCTTCTTGCTGAGAACCCGACCGCTCAAATCGTCCTCCTTGAGCTATTAAATGGTTTGAAGACTAAAATAACTTAAAGATGAACTTTATCACTATTTTCTCCCTTTAATTCACTATTTTTGAAAAGATATAAATAATGTGACAACAAATAAGTTAAATTGATAATTATGCCTCAAATGAAAACAGTGAACGTCTCGGAAGAGACTAAAAAATTCTTGGATGCCGTCGCTGACGTGATGGACTACACCCAGGATCGTGCCGTCCAGATGGCTCTTTACAAACTCTGCCCAGTTGATGATTGGCAGAATATGAGCCTGGAAAACCTTAAACTCGCAATTGCGAAGTATCAAATCCGGCGGCTGCGGTTCATGCAGGATGTTGCCCTTGCGGACGAGCATGGTCTTGAACTCTCGGATCTGGGGATCTGCCCTCCTGAACTGGATGGAATTCGCGATTATGACGAGTTCTGCCGTCGGATAGATAAAGAGGTTGCTGATGGCACCTGCATGGTTGTCGAGAAAAAGGAGGAATCCTCATGACCGAGGGCTGGATCTCCGAGGGAATGACGAGGGGTTGCATTACTATCTCACCTGGCAACCCTCAAAGAAACCTGAAACCCTCGTTGAAGATTGAGACTTCCGGTCCGCATCGAGAGGTCTATCTTCGCGGGGACCAGGTTCGTGCTCTGCTCGACTTTCTTACAAAACATCAGGAGGCCGTTCACGCCATAATGGCAGAAGATTGATTACGGATTTTAAGAGTCTGGACTTTCTGAAATGTTAACGGGTATTGAAACCTATGCAAAAATCGGCGGAAATCTGGTCAGATCGGTCAAATTCAGATACTGATCAGATTTTCACGATCTCAAAAAAGGTGTATAAAGCCCTTCATCCGCTCGACCAGCTTATAGCCCAATCTCTTCTGAAAGTTGGAAAAGTTCGGATAATAGACGACGACTAAACCGTCGCCGGGCGATTATTGTGCTGATTAATGAAGATGTGAATAGCGAAGCGGAGGCTTTTAACCTCCCTGCCCAGCGAGGCCCCGACGAGGTGGCCGAGCGACCCCGTAGGGGTGGGGCTGCTCGCGGGGCTCCTGGGGGCGCCCGCATGGCGCCCGGGGCGCGGAGCGCCCCTCTAGGCTCATATAGAATAAGTCACAGCAAAGTAATTGAAAGATATAAAAACTATCTTTCATCGACTAAAGAATATCACTTCCGAATCTGCGGGACTGATAAAAACGGTGAAGTTGCGGTTATCATTCCCTTTATTCATCGCTGGACGGATATCTACCGAAAGTCGATTCTGGCAAAATTCTACAAATTGGATGACTGGATACGAAACAATCCAGGTATCGTATCCATGTTCACTTTGACCGTCTATCAAGGTTCACAATCACGTTACAATGATGGGTCATATAGCCGTAAGGTCGTGGGTAAGAACCTAACTATTCAGGACTGCTTCAACCTGCTAAAAGTGTGTCGTGCGAAGTTTCTCAATGTCTTGCGAAACCGGTATCCTGGTATTAATTATGTCTGGGTGCTTGAACCTCATGAGACCGGATTCCCACATAACCATCTTATCGTATTTCGGGAATTCACTGAAGCCGAACAGAATATCATCAAACAGTTATGGAGTGAGAAATATCGCGCTGGCTCTTACGATCGGGGTATTGAAGTAACTTCAAAACGGTCTGAGGAATCTATTCACTCCATCCGAAATTACCTCATGAAATACATGACCAAACAGTTTGGTAGTGGTGAGGAGCCCTGGACAGATGATGAGTTCCTGTTCAATGCTATGGTATGGGTGACATCAACCCGAATGTGGGGCGCATCAAAAAAATTAACGGCAATAATGCGGAGACCCATAAAAGAATCTGATGTAACATGGAATACCGTTGAATTGCTGATACCAGGTGGACAATACACAGTCTGGTCTCGTAAGGATGGAACGCCATTCCCGAACCTCAACGATGAACCCAATCCGGACGATCTCGCCCCTGAAGGAAGTGTGACAAAACAATTTTGGAGAGATTTGTATCTGGGGATTGAAAGAAGAAGAGGTATTAATTAAAATTTTAAAAGTTTGTCAAAATAGCGACCAATATTAGCCTTCAGAACTTGATCTACCTAATTCTTTAATACTATTTGATTGAAAAGATATCTAAATGAATAAAATGCTAGTTCATGGTAAACATGTAACTGAATGGATAACAATTTCGAAAGACGAATACGAATCAATGAAAAGTACAATAGAGGTTCTTATTGACAAAGATCTTATGACCCAAATAAGGAAAGGCAAAAGCAAAAGTACAAAATCACGCGATTTCGAAGAGGTCGCAAAAGAACTAGATATCTAAAACTCATCTTTATGTTTTATTGCTTCGACATATACAATCCGATTTTCCAAATCAATTGAGTAAATTATTCTGAAACTTTTCTCAAAATATAGTTCCCAGTATCCATGGAGGGGTGCTCTCAAAGGTTTTCCATGAGATTCTGGGAACTCTTTTAGTTTTCTAATTTTTTTTGCAAAGTGCCGCTGAATGTTCTTATTGTATCGGTTCAACCACTCTTCTGCCGGTTCTTTGATACGAACATTATATGTACTCATTTGTTTGGAACCTCAGGATTGAAAACTCGAAGCAACTTAATTAGCAAGTCAATATCATCCTTAACCCAATCTTTAGGTAAGAGGATGCTTGCCTTTTTGCCGGATGCCGTTCGAATCTCATATTTTAAAACATCAAGATCCGGCTTTTCCTCTCTCTTTTGTGTGTTATTTGTCTCATTGGGTGATAGATTCTGATCTGTTTGCTTCTCTGCGCCTTGACCGTTCTCTGGTGGTTTCGGTTGACTGCTTGGTTTATTGTCTACGGGAGATTGCAAAAGCCTATTATTTTGATCCAATACGCCCGCAAACTTTGCACTGTCCAAGAAGGCAGTTACCGCAGCATCTAGCGCATTTCGAGCAATACCATAACTATAGAAAATGTTCTTCAATATGTCGGGGTTCGGAAGAATTGTATCGTTATATCGTTCGATGATTTTTTGGTAGATCTGAGGAGCTTTAAAGACTTCCAATAGCAATTGTTTTCTTTGTGCCTCTCCGTCCGGGGGGTATAGTATTAGCGTTCCAAATTCTGTAGGAGTTATCCCAATTTCTGATTTTTTAATAAGACCAAAGATTTCAGCACTACTGGTCAGATATTTATAACGCCGGTTATCTTTAGTTGTAATATTCATTTTTGATAGGACTGATTCGACGGGTGCCTCTTTTTTTCCTCCGATGGTATGAACCATTGATAGGAAATTCAGGCACTCTTCTAGGTTAAATGCGGGATAGCGAACACTCTTCTCCCTCATTCTCTTTATTTGACCGTCTAGTGGGTCTTGTGATTCGATCTCAGACATAGTTATACCATATATTCAAACTGGCTAATAAAGCTTCCTCTGGATATGTGATATTGTGTGATTTGTTTGTTAAACAACTGACTTAAGACTGATAATCCGAGGAGCATCAAGGGTGGTGTGCTGGATTATTCAATAGACCTATTGTGCACATAATCAAGTGATGACGTCTATTGTCGTCAGATAAGAGAATTCAAAATTAAACGAACAGATAATTGTGTGATTTGTTTGTTAAACAATTGACTTAAGACTGATAATCCGAGGAGCATCAAGGGTGGTGTGCTGGATTATTCAATAGACCTATTGCGCACATAATCAAGTGATGACGTCTATTGTCGTCAGATAAGAGAATTCAAAATTAAACGAACAGATAATTGCCTCATTAATTGATGAAACAACTGAGTATTGTATTAGATCCTGACTAGTAAAGCAGGACACGGCGTCTTTGCAACTAAAATAGAGCATTATACTATCGGTATAGGAGTGCTGCTATCGAGCATTTGACTAAGAATTGTGATTTAACCGAAATACTAGGATGGAAACAACGAGACCTGATGCAATTCCGAAAATGAGTCCATATCCAATTCCCACACCGAATGTAAAGAGGATAGACCAAACACCGAACCAGGCAATGACACCTGCCAATGCGGCGACTTGGGTCTTCTTCGTCATCTTCTCATATCGCCGAACTACAAGGACGTCAACAACAAGACCTGATGCAATTCCAATAATGAATGCATACCAAATTCCAACACCGAATGTAAAGAGGACAATCCAAACACCGAACCAGGCAATGACACCTGCCCATTGGAGGAAATCGATCTCTCTCGTCTCACTGTCAAATGGCCGCTTCATTTCAATAATTCCAATAATTCGTTTAGTAGTTGATTGTTTGATTTAAACTTTTAATATAAATAAATATTTAAAATAATATGGAAAATTTATCGTCGTAGAGGTTTGAACAAAAAGGGTCAACCACGGCTGGGGCTTTCATTGAAATTCCTTATTCGAAAAATAGTATATATTTTTGACAGAAGTTCCCCATTTTTTATCCGTATACTTTTCTGTCCCGAACGAACTGAATAATTTTTTTTGGAAGTACTGAATAGCCAAAAAGGGCAATTTTTCCAACAATCAGCAGACTGAGGTATTCTGCTGTTTTTCCTTCCTTTTTCAGGAGGGCCAGCCGGACATTGGTTTTTATCTGGAAACTCCAGGTCCTCCAGATATTATCAGGTACCCGAGTCAGATTCAGAACCGGGGAGCCGCCCCAGTGAGCGATTTCGTCCAGGTACTGCTCAACATCCGGGACGAGATGATGCTGTTCAACATATTCCCAGATGGGAGTTTCTGGGTAGGGGATCAGATAATTAATGGAGAGAACTCCCTTGCCAAGATTTATCAGAAATTTTGTCGTTTCCTCAATAGTCTGCGGTGTTTCCGAGGGGGAGCCGATAACGATCTGGACCGGGCATTTCAGTCCTTGTTTTCTTGTCAGGAGGGTGGTAGCAGTGTTCGTTTTTGCATCTACTCCCTTGCGGTACTCGTTCAGGATGATATCGGAACCGGATTCCTGACCATAGAGGACTTCAGTACATCCGACGTCTTTTAACCGTTTTAACAGGAATTCATCCACTTTATCTGCACGCATCGACGTGATGAACGAAATCGTGATCTTCTCCTTTTCAAGAGAATCGCAAAAATCAAGCACCCATTGCTTATTTGCGTTAAACAGTTCGTCGAGAAGACTAAAGGTGGAAAAATTGAGAGTATCAATAGCGAATTTCATATGATTGATTACATACTGGACACTGTTTTGCCTGTGTCCCTTCATATGCCGGTAACAAAAACTGCATTTATTCGTGCATCCGCGGGAAGTTAGTAAATACATCATGTTTGTGTCGTAGGCTTTGAGATCGATAAGATGGTATGCCGGTAACGGAATGTCATCCAAATTCTCAATTTGCGGGGCCAGCGGATTACGGATCATTGTCCCGTCACAACGGGTCGAGATCCCGGGCACATCCGACCAGGATACTCCGTCACAGAATTTTTTGAGAAACAGGGGTAAGGAGCGTTCGGTTTCTCCATGAAAAATAACATCGACCTTAGTATTCGTTAACAGTAATGTATAAACGGACGCAAGCGGTCCGCCGGCCATCTGGAGAGTGCTAGGAGAACGTTTTTTAACGTGGCCGGATAACTTTTTCGTACGACCATAGGAAGAGGCAATACCGCCAAAACCAACGATATCCGGGTTGTATTTCTCCAGTATTTCATCGAGGACTGAATAATCGCCACGGTCAAACAGTGTCAGGTTCTCGTCGTTAAGGTGGGGATCATATATTTTCGTACTATGTCCTGCTCGTTCAAGTATACCACCCACATAGAGGAGACCCATCGGAACCATCAGTCCGGATTTACCCCTTCGCGAGGGTACGTTTATCAACAAAACACGCTTCTTGATTTCAGTCATGATTCCCTATCCCTCTTTACGATATCTTCTTAATTATCTTCGAAAGTCCTTAAAATATGGGTGAAGAACGATGGAATGGAGCGCCGGACTGTACTACGAGAACCTGGTATATTTGAAAAAGGCATAATTTTTTTTAACTGACCTTTGAAAAAAATTTCCCAGAATCACGGCATGCCCAGGCACGTCATTCAATATGATCCCAGCTCAACGGTGTCCCTCGTTTCAGGACCTGTTTTGCTTTCCTGCCGATAATTTCTCCCAGATATTTGGGGGGCAACCCGTACCCTGGCCGAATGGACCGGATGTTCTCCCGGGTGAACTGTTCTCCTGTCTGCATATCCTTGACAACAAAGAGGGAACGACGGAAAACCCGCGACGCTTTTTCCTGATCCGTGACCTCATACGTAACTGTACCCACGGCGGATTCAGCTTCCCTAATGGCATCAACCATCTGCCTGAATTCCGCAGGTTCAAGAGAGAATGCACTATCTGGTCCCGGAATAGCCCGTGACAAGGTAAAATGTTTCTCGATGATACTCGCACCGAGCGCAACGGCTGTCACGGGGACCCCGGTTCCCAAGGTATGATCCGATAATCCCACCGGAACGTCGAATTTTTCGTGGAGATCTCGGATGGTGAGCAGATTGGCTTCACGTGCTGGTGCAGGATATGCACTGGTACATTTCAGGAGTGCGATTTGATCATTGCCCTCTTCACGAACCGCCGAGACTGCATCACAGATTTCATCATATGATGCCATCCCTGTTGACATAATGACGGGTTTGTTGCAGCGTGCCACTTCCTGGATCAGGGGAAGATCGACAATTTCAAACGAGGCAATCTTATAAGCAGGGACATTCATGTCTTCAAGAAACCGCACCGCAGTCTCATCAAAGGGGGTTGAGAAGAGATCGAGCCCTAGGCTCTCGGCAATCTGTTTTAATTTCGGTTGCCATTCCCAGGGTGTGAAGGCCTCTCCGTAAAGATCGTAAAGGTTTTTTCCCTCCCATAACGTCCCTTTCCAAATATGGAAATACTCAGTCTGACAGTCAATCGTTATCGTATCTGGAGTATAGGTCTGGATTTTTACGGCATCTGCTCCTACATCTTTTGCGGCTTTGATCAATTCAACAGCTTGATTATAATCTTGATTGTGATTGGCAGAGAGCTCCGCGATTATATATACCGGCTGATTAGAACCGATTTTGTTTTTCCTTATCCTGATGAAAGAGCCCATCTTTCCCTCATTTAATTAAGTGATATGCTTTTTGTCCATTGATTGTAATGAATCCATGTTCAATATAACCTGCTTTCGTGAATGCTTTTTTGGATACTTCATTCTCGCATTTAATATATGCACTCACTTTCTGGATACCCATTTCATTAAAAAATTGTTCTGTGGCGCGACGTATCAATTCTGGACCGATATTCAAACCGCGATGTTCTGCATCGACTAGCACAGAAATAATCGCTTCCCCGCCATTAATACGAAACCTTGCCTGACCAAGAGGATTATCCTGACTATCAAGAGCTATGTAATAAATAATATTTGAGTCAGCAAGAATTGAAGAAAACCATTTCCTATGAGTATCCAGAGGAATCGGATCCGGATAAAATGAACATGCACGAACATATGTATCGTTAATCCATTTCCAGATTATACGACAATCTGATTCCCTCACGTGTCTCAAACGGATTTTATTTGAATTTATTGCACTAATAATCCGTGCTGCACCTTTTCTGTCCACCAGTTTTTTAATCTTCTTGGATAATTTAGATCGTGTTTCAAATGAACCCAATATTTCTGCTATCACGCTGGCAGAAATTACTGGATTCTGAAGACCGTGCGTTCCGAAAACCCTGACAATTCCTTTGGATTGCAAATCTTCGACTATTAATTTTTGATTCTCTGCAATTAGACACAGGATTGAAGGTAGTCCCATAAATGCAAGTTCCCAACACGTGCTTCCTCCAGCCGAAATCGCAATATCTGCCCATGCCATCAGTTCCGTCATATTCTCCACATTTTTTCTGAGAGATAAATTCGGAAGATCTTTAACCATCTCTTGGAGTTCAGTATAATGACAATTTAGCCCCCCGACAACGATAATTGCTTCAAGTCCTTCAAGGTCAACGCATTTCAGCGCTCTAATTACCATGCCGGTCATATTTTCACGATCGCTCCCGCCCATAGTGACTAATATTTTGCGGGCCATCCCCGGAATAGTCCGTTTCCACCCTGCCCATTGAAGGAACTCTTTCCTGATCAGAACATATTTTGTCCCCAAGAGGAACCGGGTGTTTGGCTCGTATTTTTTGTATAAGGACATATCGGCGTAATTATTCTGGTTAAGGACAAAATCGGCGTAATAATGATCAGCATGCCCAAAATCATCGATATAGAGAAGGAATAAACCAGCATCCTTGATCGTTTTTTGGTATTCTGCTCCGAATTGGTACCCATCAACTACGATCCAGTCCGCTCTAACTTCATGTGCTATCCGAGCTGTTTCATTTGCATCACCAAGTGTTCCTGCCTTTTGGTTGATATGGAGGATCTGGATTCCCTCGTTTCTCAAGCGAACTTCCATTGCCGGTGAATCACAAGAAATAACAAAGAACACCTTCCCCCCAGCATCCTGCCAAGCTTCTGCAAGAGCAAGGCACCGCATAACATGGCCGGTTCCGATATCCGGGCTTGCATCAGCACGAATTAAAAGAGGTTCGAGAGGCATCTGAAAAACTAAACCTCCTTTTGCCGGGAATTTTTATTAATCAATGATAATTCCGGTTTTGCTTTTATCAGGTCCAGAACGTCCGTCCAGGAAAACTGATTGTGCCCGAAAAAAGAATAGACTTCTCGGACGAACAAGAAATCTTCTTTTGTGTCGACCGTCCACCGCAGGCCTGAGAAATCCTGTTTATTTGTTATACCGGATATATGGAAATTTTCGGGATTTTTTACAATGTGTTGTGTCACATGTTCCCGTAAAGCCGAATTGGTTTCGTATTTCCAGGATTTTTCCAAGGCTTCCATTGTCATAATTTCGGTATCCAGCCCCAGGGGAAAGGTGCGTTGTGGAAAAACGTTGCTGGCATAATCTATGTGAGGATAGTTCAGGCAGAACTGTTTGATAACGAGGTCAATCACGGATGGTTCGATTAAAGGACAATCTGCTGTCAGTCTGACAATAACATCGGCTCCGAATTTTTTTGCAGCATGATAGTAACGGTCGAGAACATCCTGCTCATCTCCACGATAATAATTCCAAGCACGGTCTTTACAGAGCTGCACGATAACGTCGTCAGCGGGTAATTGCGTTGTCGCGATCACGACAGAGCCGATGCATTCCGAACGCAGCACCCGTTCAATTTCGTGCACGATCATGGGTTTCCCGATAAGATCGCACATCACTTTGCCAGGCAGGCGGGTACTCCCCATCCGGGCCTGGACAATTGCAATCACTTTTTTCACAGGCAGCTCCTGGTGACTTTATCTACTGCCGTGATCACATCGGTGACATCATTATCTGTCATGCGGGGGAACATCGGCAGCGAAATAATATTTTCATAGGCGGACTCCGCAACCGGGCAGAGTCCCGGGCGTGTACCGAAATGAGTGCGGTAGAACGGATGGAGGTGGACAGGGATATAATGAACATTGATACCCAGCCCTTCTGCTCGGAGCGCCTTAAAAATAAAGGCCCGGTCGTGTTCCTTCAGTAGGGAGGGATCCAACCGGATTACATACAGGTGATAGGCATGGGAAACTTCCGGCCGGACATGGAGGGGTTTTATACCGGGGATCCGCGTGAAGGCAACATTATACTGTCGTGCAATTTCCTGCCGGCGGGAGATCCAGCCGGGTAACCGCTTTACCTGGCTCATGCCAAGAGCACACTGGATGTCCGTCAGCCGGTAATTGAAACCCAAGTCCACCATTTCGTAAAACCAAGAACCCTGCTCCTCACGCTGCTGGTGATCCGATGTGATGCCATGGTTCCGGAAGAGCCGCATTCTCCCTGCGAGGGTTGCGTCATCGGTAGTAATCATTCCTCCCTCACCGGTAGTAATGGTCTTCACCGGGTGGAAACTGAACGTATTCAATAATCCCAGTGAACCCACAGGCCGGTTTTTATAGGTACCGCCGAGAGCATGACAGGCATCATCAACAATTGGAAGATGATGTTTCTCAGCAATTTCCGAGATACGGTCATAATCACAGGGTTGTCCGGCATAATCGACCGTGATGATCGCTTTTGTACGGGGGGATATTTTTTCTTGTATTTTTTCAGCATCGATGAGCAGGGTTTCCGGATCCACATCACAAAAAACAGGTTTTCCACCCAGATAAACAACACAATTCGCAGATGCCGCAAATGTCATTGCCGGAACGATCACTTCATCGCCGGGCTTTATTCCAAGAGCAAACATTGCAGTATGCAGTGCGGCGGTACCGTTGCAAACTGCGACTGCTTCTTTTGCCTGAACGGTTTTGGCGAATATCCGTTCAAATTCTGTAACTTTTGGACCGGTGGTCAGCCAGTCAGAGGATAGTACGTCAGACACTGCATCGATATCCTCCTTCTGGATACTCTGCCGTCCATAGGGCAGCATAGTTTCACGAACCGGTCTGCCACCGAAAAGTGCAAGGTTTTTCTCGTGTCTTTTCATCATCCCATCACATCGATGTATTGGCGATTGTTCAGGCATTCGATCTGGTTGTTCATAAGCATCATGGTTCAGTCACTGGTGCCAGGTAAGAAACTATGTGCTAGACGTACCGGAACACCTTTACCGGCAAGGTATTTTTTTGCTTCGATGGGAGTCTGTTCCGTAAAATGGAAAATACTCGCCGCTGCTACTGCCGATGCCCCTCCGGCACTGATTGCCTCATACATATGCTGGTAATTGCCGGCACCACCGGACGCAATGACCGGAATTTTTATGGCATCCCGTACGAGCCGTATCAGGTCAAGATCATAACCTGACATGGTCCCATCCTTTTCAATCGAGGTGAGCAGGATCTCCCCGGCTCCGGATGCCTCGACGGACCGCGCCCATGAAACAACTTCCTGGCCCGTAGGAATGGTCCCGGAATTTTTGTAACACTCGTACGTCCCATCCGGTCTTTTTCGCACATCGATACTGGCCACGATACATTGAGAGCCGAACCTGCTGGATGCTTCGCTCACGATAGTCGGATTATCGAATATACAGGAATTGATGGCGACCTTATCCGCGCCAGCCCGCAGGAGGTTTGTTATATGCTTTATACTTCCGATCCCCCCGCCGATGGTAATCGGGATGAAACATTCGGCAGTAAATTCGGCAACCGCTTCATAATCAGGTTCGCGCTTTTCGGATGTTGCGGTAATATCGACAAGAATTATTTCATCCACGTGCCGGAGATTATAGACCTTAATCGCAGGAAGAACAGGACCAACGCGGCGCCAGCTGTCAAATGATATCCCTTTGACCAGCCCCACGTTTTTCCATAACAACGTAGGAATAACCCGATATTTCAACACGTATCATTCACCTGGCATTTCCAGAAAATTCCTTAGCACTTTAAAACCAAGGATGCTGCTTTTTTCCGGGTGGAACTGGACACCCCACGCTGAGCCGTGGTTCAGTGCAGCTACAAAGGAGCCACAATAGGGTGTGACCGCGATAATATCCGCATTATTCCCGGGCAGGAAATGATAACTGTGAACAAAATAAAAATCCGAATTTTGCTCAATATCCTGAAGCAGGACAGTATCTCTGACAGCATGCACTTCGTTCCAGCCGATATGGGGAATTCGCTCTTCCGGGGAATGCGGTACTAATTGTTTTACTTCACCGGAGATAATGTCCAGTCCTTGTATTTTTCCCCCTTCATTTCCCCATGTGGCAAGGAGCTGCATCCCGAGACAAATTCCCAGAAGGGGTTTATGTTCTTCCAACACCTGTTTCGCAATCAATGTATCAAGGCCGGTATCCCTGAGATTTTTTATACCTTCTGCGAAAGCACCAACACCGGGAAGGATGAGCTTATCAGAAGATACGATTTCGCCGGGATTGTCTGATATGGTGACCGTATGTGACCCACATTCTGATACAGCCCGGAAAATAGATCCCAGATTGCCCATACCGTAATCAACGATTACTACGTGCATTAAAAAAACTCTCGTAGTTATTTCCTTTATAGTCTATATCATATTAGTCGGAAAGGAAATATTATTGTTGGTCTGAATCAGCCAATCCGACATGGATAAATCACCTGGAGAACGGCTGCCGGTCTCAATATGAGTTATGAAAATAGTAAGATAAAATGCCTGGCGAAAAAGACGTTTTTGGCGATATGAATTAAATAAAGCGCGAAGTGTCCGGTTATCCCTGGACTTCAAGGGATGTTTGTAATCACATCCTTCAAACTTCACCTTCGGCGTACTTGATTTTGGTCAGGTTTCCTTTTTTGTCCTTGAGAAGATTTCCTTTTGGATCTTTCAGAAACAGCTTTTTATTGGTAAATTTGTCACAGATCCGGATGAATTCATCTACCGAGATATCCAAGAGACTCAAAATCTCATCAACGGGTTTGCCTAAATAAGACCAGGGAAATTTACCATCATGCATCTGAACGAGATTACAAGCGTCCTGACGGGAGAGTCGCCCTCGTCGTACATGTAATGAGGCAATATCGGAAGTCCTAGAAAAGCCGAATTTTAAGAATTTGAAGTAATCATGGATACCGGTCTGATAATTATCCAGATTTTCGTAATTAACGCAGGATCCCTCAACAGTAGATGGGTACGTGGTGAATCCGTACGCCTGGGAGACAAGTGCATTCGTATAGCCATCCCATGGCGTATAATGTCCCAGATATAATCCTGTAGCACCAACATTTTTCAATTCCTCATCGGTAGGATAGGTATAAGGTATCAGGTCCCGCTCACGAAGGCCGTCTATACCGATAAGATCAGATACTCTCATTCCAAGAAGTCCCCCGAATTCTTCGAGCCATCTCCGGTTCAGGACATTATTTTCTGTCGCTGATGCAGGTCCACCATATTCATTTTGTGCATTTTCTCCCCAGATAATAAGGGGGACATTATATTCGACAGCGACTTTTATCGGGATAGTGAAGATGCTGACGTGTTCTGGCCATGAAATATCACCCACTTCCTTAAGTCCGATGCGGTTCAGTTTTCGCCGGACTTTTTTATTAGGGGAGAATTCTATATAATCCACGCCGAGGCTTTTGATGTTTTCAATATTTTTTCTGCCGATATTGGAGAGATCGCAGGTTGTTGCAGTTACACATAAAGGATTCATCCCGAATTCAAGCATTCGGACGACCTGATATGTACTATCTTTCCCACCGCTTACTGGGATAATACAATCCCAGTTTTTTCCATCTTTCGATCGATAGCGATCAAGGATTGCATCAAATTCTTTTTTTCGTTGTACCCAATCGATATTTTTCCGCTTATCGTAATTTCTGCAGGCATTGCAGACACCAGATTCGTCAAAATGGAGATCTGGTTTTGTGTCAGGCATGACACATCGCTTGCAATAGTGTATTGTTGTATCTTTCGTTGAATGGTGTGAAGTATCCATAAGATTACTCCTTATGAGATTTTTTTTCCATCAGGAACCACGTGATATCATCCTGGGGGAAATTGTTGTCACGCCGGTACACAAACCCATAATCCAGCAAATGCAGATCCGGATACCGTCCCAGCATGTCTCCTGCGAAATCCCGTTTGAAAAGCCGGTCTGTATGCCCCCGGTAATTAATTTCCTGATGTACCGGGTTATAATATTCTGCCACACAGATATATTTTCTACTTGCCTGATGCAGTTTTTCATAAACCAGAGATAACATATCAGGATTTATATGAATGAGTACTCCCTTGGTAAAAACAAAATCTCTCTGGAAGTCCACAACGAAATCGAGAATTGATTCCTGATAGACTTTTACATAACCTAATTCTTTCAGAGTCGCAGCAGCTTTTTCATTGATTTCAATAGCTGAAAGATCAGCTGATGGTAGAAGTTGTCGTAATGCAACTAGGTTAAGTCCAATATTTGAACCAAACTCAATCGCTGAATGGATATCTGAAACATGCGTGAGAATTCTTGAAAAAAATGCGGTATTTGATGCGATAATATCAATAGTTTTGTTACGATCGATGTATGAATCACCAAAGGATCCAGCCCAGAATTCTTCTTGTGATGTCCGGAACTTCATGGTTGACCTCCCTTACGTATTAGCAATCCTCTGATGCAGGACTGGTTCAGAGTCCCACCAGTCTGATAAGATCATCTCTTGTAAGCCACGACGAGTTCGTATCACTGGTATAACTAAAATCATCAGCCGGTTTTTTACCCCCGGGAAGTGATTTTTTCTGCCACGAGACATATTCCGGCTCAATGACAAAATATTTTTCATATTCTGTTGTATGGCGGGATTCATCTTCGGTAAGGAGAATTTCATGCAATTTTTCCCCGGGGCGGATACCGATATTTTTGATCTTTGCATCAGGGGCAATTGCCTTTGCAAGTTCAAGGAGTGACATACTGGGGATTTTGGGAATAAATGTTTCCCCGCCTTCCATCTCGTGCATACAATTGATGACAAACTGAACACCCTGTTCCAGCGTAAGCCAGAAACGCGTCATTCTCTCACTTGTTACCGTAATTGTCCCGGACTTTCGTTGTTCCAAAAATAATGGAATCACACTCCCCCGGCTACCTATTACATTGCCATACCTTACACAACTGAACCGGGTCTTTTTTCCACCTGAATAAGAATTTGCCTGGACAATTAATTTTTCAGCCACCATCTTGGTAGCGCCGTACAAATTGACCGGATGAACGGCCTTGTCCGTACTGATGAGCATCACGCGATCAACATCATTGTCAATTGCCGCATCGATGATATTCACGGTCCCGTCAATATTCGTTTTCACCGCTTCGATCGGATTATATTCACATGCAGGTACCTGCTTGAGTGCCGCGGCATGGATGACGAGGTCGACATCATTCATCGCACGCTTCAGGCGATTTTTATCTCGGACGTCGCCAATGAAAAACCTTAGATTTTCATTTTTGAATTTTTGATCCATCTGGAGCTGCATTAATTCTCCCCGTGAGTAGATACGGATACTCTTCGGGGCGTGTTCTTTAAGGACAACCTCAGAAAATTTCTGACCAAATGACCCGGTTCCTCCCGTGAGTAGGATGGTCTTATCGTTGAGGTTATAAACCATGTATATTCATTACTGTTCTTTTTACATTATAGTTATGGGAAACAATGCGAGAGTCTGCGGATGAGCTTTTTTATCCCGGGGGTGTAAACGTATAAACTGACGATTTAACCAGAACAACAGGTCGTCGTTGTTACGGAGTTATCAGTTTGAAGAATGAAATAATCGCCTTTTGTGAATCGGGAAGTCAGGTTGAATGGCTGATAAATTCACCCGGGTATTCAGAAAAAATTTCCCGGTTTATTGCGGTAACTCCGGATGCTGCATGGACTTTTCAAAACCATGATATCTCATATCTCACCTTTGATGCATTTCAGTGTAATAAAAACGCAGAGCTGGTAGAAAAACTTCAATCAGATCAGGTTACTTGGGCACGACACGTGGATGAGATTCTACAAAATAATATCCCTTCATTAAAAGAAACGAATTTTTGCCCCGCACGGAATTATATTTTATATCTTAAGAACTACTGGGATACCTTTATTCAAATTGCAGATGTTCTCGAAAATATTAAGACAGCGCTGTCTCCAGAAAAAGTTGTTTTCTTTTCCAGCCCCGAACCAATTTCTTATGACACAGATCTGATGATTCAATCCTCTGCATTATCCCACTGTATTCCGGAATGGGCACCTTATCACCAGATTGAACAGATAAAAATCCCGGCCCTTGCGTCTGATAAGTTCTGGATAACCCAAGTGTATATGAAAAGAAACTGGGCGTACGCTTTTGTGGCATCATTCAAATCGCTTTTAAAAAAGACAAGCCGTCAGATAAGGAAGCATTTAAAATCTGAAAAAAACCACGCGGGATCTCATACGCCAGACAGAATTAACCATCCCCGGCCAAAACTGGTTCTCAGGGATCATTATGATATTACGGACGAGGTTGTTCATTATCTTGAAATGTCCGGCGTAGAAATCGTTTTATTCAACGATTTCATCAATCCCGGCAAGAATGTATCCCGTCCGGATCAATTGCTTGATGCCCAAAAGATGACATCACTCTGGTCTGAGATCAGTAAAGAAGACTGGTTCTGGCAACCGGGTGGCTGGCAGGATTGGCAGCTTAAAGGTGTTTTAGTCTCACTATTCCAGCATTTTTGGTTTAAGACAATTCCGGTTCTCTGGAAAAGCATGCTTGAGGGAAATGCATTGATCGCGCAAAAAAATCCATGCGGGATCGTGTGCGGAGGAATCTGGGGACCCCGCGAGACAGGTTTTATTATGGCTGCACGGGCTTCCAAGGTCCCGGTAATTTTTTACCAGCACGGTTCAAGCATGGGGGATATTCAAAACACGATGTGGGATCTAATGGATTTGTACTATTCCGATTATCAGCTTGTTTATGGGGAGGGAGAGAGGGATTATATTGAGAAAAGGTCGCTGCATATGGATTCATTATCCACAGGAATTCCTGTGGGATCGGCACGGCTGGATTATTTAAGTAAAAACCATGATGAACCCCGAACCTTCGATTTCCTGAAAAAAATGACCGGGAGAAAACATTGGCCCTTTGTTGTATACATCCCGGGGGCAATGTCCAATAACTTTTACCTCTATGATTTCAATTATTTCCGCAATTGTTATATTTTTGATATCCGGACAAAAATTGCGAAGACCTTTAAAAAATATCCTGGTTATCGTTTTGGCTATAAAGCATTCCTCTCACGAGGGAATGACCCAACGATCGACATGCTTTCTGCAGTATGTCCCGAATGCGAGATAATCGATTCTGTCCCACTCAGCGAATTGCAGTGGTCTGCTGATATGCTGGTCTACGAGATGCCGAGTACTGGACTCTATGAGGGTATGTTGACAGACAAGCCCCTTATTGCCCTTACAGATCGTGATCTGATTACTATGCCGGATTCCGTAAAGAATCTATTGAAAAAGCGTGTGACTTTGTGCGATTCTGGTTCGGAATTTGTTCAGACCGTTGATTGTATTCTCGAAGGAGGATCACTTCACCCGATAACCGACCCGGACCGCAGTTTCCTAAAAACATTCTGCACATATCTCGATGATGGGAATTCTGCCATAAGAGCAGCAGACGCAATTCGTCGAATCATCCGAGATTAAGCAAACCCAAAACCCAATAGTATCAAAAGGATGACCCTTGAAAAAGGTATTTCGATCAAATATTTAATCTGTTGCAGGAAGAGCGGCCATCCTCCGAGATTGGTTTTTCTGATGAGAAATTTTAACCTGATAAAAAGCGGAGCTGAACCCTACCGTTTTTTCCCCGGTCTGGCACCACGAAAGACTATCCCGCAAAGGCAGGCTATATCAGAAAGCATTGAATAAGAGCAAGGTGCGGGAGAAATTTCAACGCAGTTGAGAGAGGAGCATAAAACAGGATTGGTGAATTAATAAGAGGTTTTATCCGATTGCACAATTTTTTTCAGGCAATATCGTATACCAGGTAAAGAGGCACATAACCACAGGCAAAAAATAAGAAATAAATCGATACCTTTTCTCAAGAAAGAAACCAGGGAATCGGGTTGTATCAGGCTCCAGGAGGTACATGCAAAACTGAAAAAAACTGATGGCATGTATCCGTGCATGCCATCAGCCCGGGTAATACCGGCATACAGGCAATCTCCCATATGCCTCCTGAGTGCAATATTCAGTTTATGACGATGATGCTGGATATCTTTTTCGGATGTATCGATTAGATTAATGAAAATTCTCAACGCATCAAGATACCCAGAGGGACTTCTGAATAACTGATGAAAAGACTCCGAATGTTCTCCTTGCCGGTAATAAAGCGCAGCATCATGGATATAGGCTATATCATAGCGTTTTGAAATTTTCAACCACATGAGTAGATCAGCTGCATAAGGGTATTCGCATGAATATCGCCCGACATTGTCATACACTTCCCGTCGCATCATAACCGTTGGACAATTGATAAAATTCCTTCTGGTAAGGATCTCATTAAACCCTTCAGGAGCCGGGAAAATTATATTTTCTTCGGAGAGTTCAATCCGTTTCTGCACATCTTTGCATAAAATGATTATTGAACTGAATGTCATCGCTACATTCTGATGGGATTCAAGAAACTGAATGCAGGTCCGAGTAAATTCCGGATCGATATAATCATCCGAATGGAGAATATGAATATACCTTCCACGGGCAAGTTCAATACAACGGTTAAAATTTCCAAAAAGTCCCAGGTTTTCCGGGTTTTTTTCATAACGAAGCCGTTCATCCTTATAACAGGAGATTACGTCATCTGTTGAATCTGACGATGCATTATCCACGACGATAACCTCGATATTTCGGTATGATTGGTTTAATGCACTCTCAACAGCCATCCCAATCATATCCGCACGGTTATATGTAGGAATACATATGGAGACGAGGGGGTCACCAGCGCGATGGAAATTTTGATTGTCTGTTATTTCCGGTACTTCTGCCACGACTATGCAGCCCTCTGCTGTGTAAAATACTCTATCGTCATGCGGATGCCGTCATGAATATCTGTGACAGGTTTCCAGCCAAGAAGAGCTGCAGCTTTTCTGATATCGGCTGAGTTAAACCACACCTCGTTTTTTCGATGGGGGAGTGCCCCCCACGATAATCCAATATTTTTATTCATCATATGCATGATGATTTGTACCATCTGTTTGACGCTCCAGGGGTTTCCGGTCCCGATATTGATCACTTCATAGTGCTCTTTGAGGGGATATACGGATATAACTGCGATATATGCATCAATGATGTCATCGACAAAAACAAAATCCCATTTTTGTTCACCGGTGGTCATCTGGGGAATTTGATTCATGGAAAATGAGTGAATGAGATAGGGAATAAGTCGTCGTTCATGATCTCCCGGCCCATAAGGAGGGAAAAGCCTCAACGAGATGCCATCAACACCATAGTTAAGTGCATAAAACTTGCATGCCTCCTCAGCGTGGAGTTTTGTCAAAGCATAGAGATTCTGAGGACTGACCGGATCATTTTCAGATAATGCTCGATCTTTCTGTTCATAAACGGCACAGGTACTGGTATTTACAAAAAGTTTTACCTTATTCACCCGTGCAGATTCCAGCAGGTTGATCGTCCCCATGACATTGGTTTCCATCATGACGTTCACTTCAGAAGAGGTATGTTCTACAGCATAGTATGTCACGAGGTGTAAGATAGCATCCGGGGTGAATTTCGCTACTATTTCGGATACATCGTCACAATTCCGGATATCTCCCTTGAATACCGTAATGCGATCAAGAATCGTGTCAATGCGTCTGAGATCAGAGGATTCACGTACGATTATTCCTACTTCATGACCACGGTCCAATAATTTTTTCACGAGACGGGAACCAATAAATCCATTTGCTCCGGTTATGAGAATTCGTTTCATGATCGTTTCTTGCATACACGTAGGTATTTACCCGTGTCGGATTTCCCAGTTGTACCCTATTTTGGGATCAAACGGATCGAATCGTTCTATCTCATCTGGATCGTGAGGTATATCTGAACAATTAGCCACAATCGCTTTTTCATTTCCAATTGCCTTGAACCCATTAACGATATGCGGGGGAATTTTTACAAGGACATAATTATCCTCCCCCATGCAGATTTCCTGTATCTGGCCACTTGTCGGGGAGCCTTTGCGGGCATCGTAAAGGACGAGTTTGATATTTCCTGAAATTACGGCATAATTGAGTTCCATTTTCCTATGGACATGCCAGGCCTTTATTACTTGGGGAAAAATAACGGAGAAATAGATCTCCCCGAATTTACTGAAATGTGGATCCGTACACTTCATCATATGTCTGACCATTCCCCGGTCATCCATAATCGTTCTCAAAGGAATTATCTCGACTCCCTCTATCATACAAACACCTTGTCCCGGTACCAGGGAATAGTCAACTGCAAACCCCTATCCAGACTGTATTTCGGAGACCAGTTCAGCAATTGACTGGCTTTATCTATTGAGAGGTACTGGTTGAGGATCTCATTTTTACTTTCGTTTAGGATAACAGGGGTCGTATCCTGTCCAAATAAAGAGATAATTTTGTTTACAAGATCCAGTACATTGATTTTCTCTCCACTGCTGAAATTGAATGCCTGACCATAATTTTTCTTCTTCTCCAGAGATTCTGCCATGACCAGATAAGCATCAACCGCGTCACTGACAAAAAAGTATTCACGTACTGGCCTGCCATCGCTCCGAATAACCGGCCTTTTCTTTTCAATAAGTGCTTTAATCGTTCCCGGTATAATCCTGTTGAAATTAAGGTCACCAGGGCCATAGATATTTCCCATCCTCGCCACACCGATCGGCAACTGGTAACTAGTGGCATAGCATTGGGATAAGAGATCAGTACAGCTCTTGGATGCATCATAGGGATGTTCACCTTTCAGAGGCATATTTTCCGTATATGGCAGTACGTGACTGGTACCATATGCCTTATCTGATGATGCTACACACACGCTCTTTACGCCTTCTGAATACGAGTTAAGATTCCTGACTGCTTCGAGCAGGTTCCAGGTTCCCTGGATATTTGCTTTGAAGGTTGTTACCGGGGAGCGATTACCGATATTAACAATAGTCTGTGCGCCAAGATGATAGATACATTCGATTTCATACTCAGCAATGGTCCGTTCGATACAGTCAAAATCTTCAAGTTCTCCCCTTACAACGGTGACATTCTGTATATCCTGCAGCCACGACCCAAGAATTCGTGAGCGGGGAACCCAGTCCCTGACGAGAGCAACAACTTCTGCTTCAAGATTTATCAGCTGGTTTATCAGGTTGAGACCAACGATCCCAGTTCCCCCGGTTACAAAAACCCGTTTTTCTCTCCAGAAATTCAGTCTTGCCATATTTTCCATTTTGGATCCTCCTTCCACATAGCATTCATATCCGCATAATCTTTGTAGGTATCCATGGCATGCCAGAACCCGTCATGAATATAATAACCGAGTCTATTATTTTCAGCCACTGCTTCCAGGGTATCTTCGAACATTACGTCAGTCGAAGGATCGATATAATCAAATATTTCCTTTTCAAGAACCATGAATCCGACATTGACATATTCATTCATCTGGGGTTTCTCGCTGAACTCCTTGACGATATTACCCTTGAGTCGGACAATTCCATATTTCGAGTAAGGTCGGGTTATGGTGATCGTTGCGATAATATTTTCCTGTTTTTTTATTTTTTCATGATGCTCAATGAGTTTGGCAAGGTTGATATCGGCGACCCCATCTCCATATGTTGCCAGAAACGTCCCGGTTTTTATTGCATCTTTACACAGTAACAATCTCTTGGCAGTTTTTGATTCAAGACCTGTATGGACGAATGATATTTCCCAAGGATCCTTCGCTTTGGGTGGAATAGTGTCGCGAAGATTTATACTAAAATTCTGCAGAACCGGATACTGGTTGAGGAAATAGTCGATGATCATTTCACCTTTATAACCCAGGGTAAGAATGAATTTCCGGTGATTATATGCAGAATATATTTTCATGATATGCCAGAGAACCGGATATTCCCCGAGTTCTACAAGAGGTTTTGGCATCTCCCGGGTTTTTTCGCTTAACCGGGTACCGCGACCTCCACAAAAAATAACTACATCGAGAGGTTGGTGTATTTTTTTTTTCAATAATTTTTTTTGCATTAATCCTATGTTGATTTTTGTGGTATAAATTTTTAATAGTCGAAAATGAGAATAAGTATGAATGCCTGCAGTTCCCTGATTCTTCCGGCATATACATTATTAGGTATTCGTAGTCCTGAATGATTACCCGTGATTGTCTTCGTGAATTAAGAACCTGATATCAATAAACAGTTGGGGAAGCCTTAATGCATCTAATTCATGAATCCATTAAAATTATCAAAAATGAGGGATTAATGAGCTTTTTATCTAGACTCATTAATTGCGTTGGGAGAGATTTGAGAATTTTTTTTGCGTACATCAGGGTGGAATTTAACCCACATACAAAATTTCATATGAAAGATCTTAAACCCGGGATAAAAAGTGCAGAAAGGAAAAACACTGCAATAACCCAAGAGGCAATAGCGAGAATTGTCCAGGCATATAAAAAGACTGAGACTGATCAAAGGGAGCAGGAAAAACCCTATCAGATCAGCGGCGACTGGGAGATAATAATACAGGAAAACTATGATGAGATCGTTGAGAAAATCAACAGGGGGTTGAGCCGTTCAGGAAATTTTCCTGTTACATACATGGAAAAGATCCGGCTCCTCCTCACGATAAAACGTAATTATACTGTCTGGAAACTGATGACCGGCTTTCCTGATGAAGTACTCGATTATACAAAAGAGATCGGAAACATGCACGGAGTGGACCACAACGGTTATTCATGATGCTCCCTGCATTCCACCAGTCATATTATGCGCAGAGAATCTCTCGTCTTATCTCGGCAACCGATGAGAAGCCGGTGGTGATCGAAATTGGAGGCGGGTACTGGTAACTCCCATTCCATCTCTTTAAGCACCTGAAAACCAAGTGCATTTATGTTTATCTCGACATTCGTGAAATGTGCATTATTGCGGCATATTTCTTAATGAGTAATTTTCCCGAAAAAAAGACATTATTATACGGGGAAAATCCCGGTGAAATGATTAACTTCAGGCACTATAATATCATCATCCTGCCCAATTACCAGCTCAAAAACTTCCTAACTGGTGTTGCTGCCTGGTCTTTAATTCCCACAGCATGAGCCAGATGAGTGCAGAAACCGTGACTGAATATTTACACCAGATAAACAGGATATGCACATCATTCTTCCTCCATGCAAATGTTGAGGGATCCCCGCAATCAATAGCTGGGAATTCTCAATATATCGATCTCAGTGATCCGAGATTTGAATTACCCTCTGAATTTTTCAAACATATCTACCGGTTCCCGGGATTGATTCGCAATGATGGTTATATTGTCTCCGAATTTTCAACATGGGGGTATCTTTACGAAAGGATCTCGAATTAATTAGTTTCAATCGTCATCAACGAACGGGGTTGATCATTTTCTCAGGACTATAAAATCAGTCAGTTACCTCGTATCACACTATTAAGTTATGTCGTAAACATTTCAACGATATCATCTCTTACCGGTAAAAACAAACATTTGATAAATCGCTGATTTTCTTCTGAGATTATGGGTCGCGATACGGTTAATGCATTCATTGCTGCCTTTTGTAAGGAGGTACTGTCACTCTCGCTTGGTACCGAAGGAAGATCCTCAAAAATATTCATGTCAATTCGGCAATCGGATTTGACATGGATAATCGGAATCCCCTGAGCCAGCGCTTCAACACTAACAGTTGTTTCAGTATAAAAAACGAGATCTGTGTCAGCAAGGAGAGAATCAATGGATTTATCAGACACAATCAATTTTTCCGAAAATTCGCCTATATATCGGGATATTTGAATGTATGGTAACACCGGATGGCATTTGACAATGATGTCGACATCAAGCCCATTCAGCGATTTTACGACCTTACTGATAAGTTCCAAGGATTCATCCAGGCCTCCTGATAATGCGATCAAGACTTTCTTTTTATTTAATGGCTTTTTTGGCTGAACACCAGAAATTCTCTGGTTAATATGGGGGTACCGTAAAGCACCACCAACAAGGATTGTTTCATCGGTAAACCCGGATTGTTCTAGAGTAGTTTTTCCCAGTTCCCCGCTTGCAATTATGATATCTGGGAGCGGCATGATGTTCCTCTCATGCCGGGACATGGAATAACACGTATACATCGATCTCACAAGGGTATGTGCATATCCCACAAGTTTGGTCTCCTTTTCGAATTCACGAATTCCGGCACAAAATAATTTTTCCCAGATCTGGTTTTCAAAAAGATACAAAAAAATATCTGTACGGTAGTTTTGCTTCAGCGATCGTGTAGAGCAGTAACGAAGATACGATTCTTCACGGCGGATATTCAGGTTATCCCTTCGAAATTCCTCAAAAACGATATCCGTCATATCAATTCTTTCCCATGAAGGAAGTGGTCTTTTCGTCAGAGGGGTAGACCTCATATAATTGAGAGATTTCCATACATCAGACGGACTGATAAGTTCTTCGAGCAGTATAAATTCTTCATCATTCCGGATTAATTTCAAAAGAGCTTGCGGGTAAAAATATGTCGGAAGAACATCGATAAGATAAAAAAAGGGGATCTTTTTTTCCATAAACCGGTCCGCAATCCCCATGAAAAAAATATTTTCAAATTTCTGGTTTTTTAGAAAAGACCGGTCATCAGCCCATGAGTGCATTGCCACATATCCGTGAGATTGTTGCAGTTTGTGGGATCTCCTTATAAAATGTTTCACCCTGCGAAAGATCCCTGCCATAACAATACGCGAAATATATCTCGAAAAAAACCAGGATTTCCGCAGGATAACGGAAATGGAATAAGAGATCTTTTCTCTGAATCTGCTGATCGGTGATTCATAGGTCAATATATCCATGTTACATTCAGGGGGACAATTTTTTACCAAAGCTTCCGATAGGGCACGGTTTTCACAGATAAAGACGAGATTGCCGTGATCGCCATTTACAGTTTCCTGAAAAATTTTTATGTAACAAAAATAGAGCAGCACATTCGATATGAGCGGGCTTTTTTCGGAAACAGATGACGCCCACCAGAGAACATGATTATCTGTAGGGATAAGGGATCCGATATAGTCGATATAGCTTTTCCGGTATTCCCTTGCAATATCCTGGAGCCGTTTACCTATAGAAATGCGGGTATTGGTAACTCCGAAATTTCTTTCCAGTTCGCGGAGCCTAGGATAATTTTTTCCGAAATAAATCCAGTGGAAGGGTTCCTGGATCTTTTTTTTTTAATTATTTTCCTGTATTCGGATATATGAGAAAGGGAAATAATCAGAACTTTTCCTTTTTTCATTACTTTATAACGTTTTCTCTTAAGACCAATAAATTGTTGTTGGATGAACAGGCGAATAAAGGTTTTTTACAATTGATACATATGTTATAAAAGCGATATTAGCGTGAATCATCATGATAAAACCCCCCGTCGCGGTTACAATACGATCTTTCAATCAAAATGGTCCTGCAATGGGATTACTACGCAATGAATTTGAGATTGTATACATTAATTCAACGGGCTCGCGTTTATCAGAAGACGCCTTGATCAGTGCAATTCACCAGGCGGAATACGTTATTGCCGGAACGGAACGATTCACCAAGAACGTGATCGAGTCATCTCCAAGGCTGAAGGTATTATCCCGTGTGGGTGTCGGCATTGATAATATCGATCTTAAAGCAGCAGAGAATAGAAGTCTTTGTATACTCAACACTCCGCAAGCACCTGCACTTTCTGTGGCAGAACATACACTTGCTCTTATTCTCACCATACTCAAACACATACCAGACTATAATTCCCAAATCCGCCGGAGAGATTTTTCTATTCAGCCCGGAACTCTATTGATGGGAAAAACGATTGGTATTGTTGGTATGGGAAGGATCGGTTCGACAGTAGCATCAATGCTTCAGGCATTAGGATGCAAAATTACCTATTTTGATCCCTATCTGCCCGAACCGTCATCTTCAACCTGGACGGCTTTTACGTCACTAAAAGATCTGGCAGCCGGAGCGGATATCATAACAATCCATGCTGTACCCCAGCAGAACGGTTCCGCCCTTTTCGATGAACATATCTTTAAACACTGCAAAAGAGGATGCATAATTATCAATACGTCACGAGGTTCGCTAATCGATGAAATTGCCCTCGAGCATGCACTGAATGAGGGGATCGTATATGCTGCGGGGTTGGATGTCTTCTCTAACGAACCATATTCAGGAACATTACTCATATATCCACAAGTGATAGTAACACCCCATGTAGCATCCAACACGATTGAATCACGTCAGGATATGGAAATGGAAGCGGTAGAACATATAATTGAAATTAAAAAGGGACTGGTGAAATGAGAGCATTAGTTACGGGCGGTTCCGGATTTCTCGGAAGTTACCTTGTCAAAGAACTTGTCAAAGGCAATCACGAAGCAGTCATATACGACCTTGCCATACCAGATGAATTTAAGAACTCGGCTGACAGTTCCCAGGTTGAATATATTCAGGGGGATATTCTCAATTACCCGGCATTATGTGCCGCTATGAAAGATTGCGACATTGTATTCCATACGGCAGCTATCGCTGACATCGACATAACGCGTACGATGCCCCAGCAGACCATGCAAATCAATGTTGTAGGTACTGCTAACTGTCTTGAGGCGGCAAGGCATGCCGGAGTAAAGCGATTCCTTTTTGCGAGTTCTGTTTATACCGCTGGAAAGTGGGGATCATTTTACCGAGTATCAAAACAAGCCGGGGAATCTCTATGCAAAACATATCATAATGAATTTGGACTGAATTATACCATTCTCAAATATGGAAGTCTTTATGGGCGCGACGCAAACCACTGGAATTTCATCTATATCGCGTGCAAGGCGCTCCTTACAACCGGAGAATTTACCTATATCAGTTCAAAGGACGCTGTCCGTGAATATATTCATATTTTTGATGCCGCACGGGAAACCGTTCGGATTGCCGAGGATCCGACTTTCTCCAACAAATCCGTCCTGATTACCGGCCACCAGAGGATGAAGATTGAAGAATTTTTTTCTATGCTCAAGGAAATTATCGGAAAAGATGTCACAATCTATTATACTCCGGCAGAACAGCACAAACATTACATCATTTCCCCATATTCATTTGAAAAGGATGTGCCTATACGCGTAAATCTATCCACGTATGTGGATATCAGTGAAGGAATTCTGGATTGTCTGCGGGAAGTCCAGAAAGAACTGGATCAGGATGCCCAACATAAGAAACCGTGACTTGAACCCTGCCTGTAATTAATGAACCTTAAGCACCCAAGAGGAATAACAATGAGCTCATCAGTAGTTTGCCCCCTGTGTCACCACATTCACTCGGATATCATGTCTGAAAAACTGAGATACGAGTCCCCACGGAAAGTATACAAGTGCCAAGATTGTGGTCTCTTATATCTTTACCCGCAGATGACCGCAGATGAAGAGCGGTTATTTTATGAAAAGGAGTATGGGGAAATATACAGTAGCGAAAAAGGGACAACACCTGCCAAACTTTTTGAATCACGATTACCGGATGCACGTTTGTATTTCGAATGGACCAGGACGGATCTTAAGAAAAACCACGAATGTCTGGAACTGGGTTGTGCTTCCGGCTATTTCCTTGCAACAATCCGAGACCATGTGTCTGGAGTCTCCGGGATAGAGACACATCTGCTACTGAAGGAGTATTGTGAAAATATCGGGATTCACATATACGAATCAGTAAATGAATGCAAGAATGAACAATTTGATCGTATTTTCATGTTTTTCCTGTTGGAACATATCGGAGATCCTGTCAATTATCTGAAGGGCGTAATGAGAATTTTAAAAAAAAGTGGAAAACTCTTCATTATCGTCCCGAACGTCGACGATGCTCTCCTGAAGTTATATGATATCCCCGGGTTCAAGTCATTTTATTTTACCCCTGCTCACCAGTTTTACTATTCCAAGGATACGCTATCCCGAACATTTCGGACTGCCGGCATCTCTGAATTCATGATTCATCCCCGACAGAGATATGATCTTTCAAACCACATGCACTGGATGATGTATGAAAAACCTGGTGGCGCAGGACGCTATAATGATGTTTTCTCCCAAGTCCTGCTCAGTGAATATGCACAATGTCTTGAGAAACAGTTCCTCTGTGATACATTGTATGCTGTTATAACAAAAAAATGATAGTAAAATTATCAAAAATTATGACGGAATGATTACCAGATGACCAACAGAAAGAAAGCGGCAATAATTGGTTTTGGAGGAATGGGCCAGAGACACTACACAGCATATTCAAAAATTGGTGTCGATATTGTAGCAATTTCTGACTGGGAGCCGAATAAAGTTAAAAAAAACCTGCCTGCATTCAATCCCGATCATATATACAATAATCACCTGAATCTACTAAAAAATGAAAAAAACAACATCGATATTTTGAGTGTTGTAACAAATGGACCCACTCACGCCAAAGTCACTATTGATGGTTCCGAAGCGGGAATTAAAAACATTTTATGCGAGAAACCAATGGCAACAAATCTATCCGATGCCCGGAGGGTTATCGAGGTATGTAAAAAGAATGAGACCCGTCTTGCAGTCAACCATATACGGAGATGGAACAAAAATTATTTAAACCTGAAAAAACTGATCTCAGAAAATATTATCGGTGAAATCAGGCACTTGTATTTCAGTTGCGGATCAACCGGCATCGGAAATTTTGCTATCCACTTCTTTGATACAGCACGCTTTCTTACGGCAAGCGAGCCAGAATGGATCGTAGGATTTCTCGATAAAACCGGAACACCCAATCCGAGGGGTATTGCTTTTGTCGATCCTGGTGGTTATGGTATCGTCAAGTTTAAAAACGGGTGCCGTTTCTTCCTTGATACCTCTGAGGACACAGGGGTCCAGTACAGTTTCCAGATCGTTGGTGCCTTAGGCCGTATCATCATTGACGAACTGAACGACACCTGGCAGATATGGGCAAGAACAGGCCCTAACCGGGAAATTCCCTGTACAAGATACGGTACAAATATGGAGATCATACCATTCCATAGTACAGAAAAATTTGATATTGTTACTTTAACTTCAAGAGCAATGGAAGAACTCCTTTCCGGCAATCCAGTCAGCAGTACAGGAGAAGATGGCCAGAAATCCCTTGAACTGGTCCTCGGACTCCACGTCTCTGATGAGCACATGAACACGAAAGTATGCTTACCCTTAACGGAACAGAATTACCAGAAGGACGTTCAGATCGCATGAACATAATATTCATAAAATTATGAAAAACAAAATCCTGATAACCGGGGGAGCCGGATTTATCGGCTCCCACATTGCCAGACGGCTCGAAGAAACGGGTTATGATGTCACCATTATTGACAATCTTACAACGGGAAATGGAAAGAACATTCCCGATAATGTTGATTTCATCAAGGGCGATATCTCGAAACAAAAGTGCATTTCTTCTATCTCTGGTAAGAGCTATCAAGCAGTACTCCATCTCGCTGCCCAGTCATCAGGAGAGATATCTCACGCCAAACCGGAACTTGACTTGAAAGTCAATACGCTGGGAACACTGCTTCTCCTGAAATGGTGCATGAAAAACAAGATCCCCCGCTTCATGTACGCCAGTTCAATGGCAATTTACGGGGATGTACCGCATAATCCGGTCTCAGAAAATGAAGTCTGCAACCCCCTATCATTTTACGGGATTTCCAAATTTTCCAGTGAGCAGTATATCCGGAATTTCTCCAAGGATGGATTATCATCGACCTGCTTCAGGATGTTCAGTGTTTACGGGCCGGGACAGAATATGACAAATATGAAGCAGGGCATGGTCAGTATCTTTCTTGCCTATCTTATGAAGAATGAGACAATCTGGGTGAAGGGCAGCAAAGACCGCTTCAGGGATTTTATCTATATCGATGATGTCGTTGATGTGTGGTGTTCTTCTCTTGAGGATGAGAACACATTTGGGAAAACATACAATCTGGCGGCAGGCCAGAAAACATATGTAGGGGATCTGGTAAGAAAGGAAATTGCATTGTATGGACATAACCCGAAAACATATCCGGTGAAATTTGAAGGGTCAACACCGGCTGACCAGTTTGGGCTTTATGCAGATATCTCACTCATACGGCGCGATCTCAAATGGAAACCCAAAGTATCGCTGGACGAAGGGCTGAAGATGATGATTTCATGGATAAAAAAAGAATATCATATAACATAAACAACGATTATCGAAAACAGGTGTTGATATGATTGCCGCACTATTAATCGGCCGGGAAGGGAGTGTTGGTTTTCCCGGGAAAAACGTCTATCCGGTTCTTGGAAAACCATTGATGGTATACCCTCTTCTCGCAGCGAAAAATGCGAAACTGGTGGATAAGATCTACACTTCAACAGATTCTGAAAAAATCAAAACAATCGGAAGAGAATATGGGGCTGAAATTATTGATCGCCCTCAGGAGCTCTGCACAAAAGAGGCTCTTGGAGAACACGCATTTGTCCATGGATACCGTACTATTAAGGAGCGGACAGGAAAAGACCCTGAACTCATCGTCCTTCTGTTCTGCAACTCCGCAACAATTCTGCCTGAAACGATTGATGCCGGTATAGATGCCTTAAAAAACAATCCACATTACGATTCTGCTGTCACAGTGTCCCGTTACAATATGTGGAGTCCGCTCAGGGCCCGGAAGATTGGGCAGGATGGTCTGCTTCACCCGTTTGTTCCGTTTGAGGTGTTTGGCGATCCAAAAACACTGAACTGCGATCGCGATTCCCAGGGCGATGCGTGGTTTGCAGATATGAGCGTGTCCATCGTCAGACCCTATTGTCTCGAACATCTCGACGATGGGCTTCTACCCCAAAAATGGATGGGGCAGCATATCTATCCCCTTAAACAATGGGGGGGGTGTGACGTTGATTATGAATGGCAGATTCCCCTGGTCGAGTTCTGGCTGACAAAACACGGATTTACCTGAAGAAATTATTATGTTTAACAATCTCAAGGATAAAAAAGTTCTCGTAACCGGTGCGAGTTCCGGTATTGGTGCATGCACAGCACGGCTGTTTGCCCATTATGGTTCGATCGTTGGTATCCATTATAATGCAAACAGGCACGGTGCTGAAGCAGTGTTGAACCAGATTATGCTTGCGGGAGGCGAAGCATACCTGATCCACGCAGATCTGCTTAAAAAAAAGGAACGGAACCGTGTAATAGACTTATTTATCCGAGATTCTGGCGGGATTGATGTCCTGATAAATAATGCCGGCACTATATTCGGAAATGAACATTTTCTTGTAATGAAAGATGACGAATGGCGGGACACCATTGATCTCAATCTCACAGCCCCCTATTTCCTTGCAAAACAATCCTTTGAATATATGATGAAATACGGCGGTGGAAAGATCATCAACATCAGTTCAATATCTGCCAAATACGGCGGGTCTGAAAAAAGTATCCATTATGGAGCAGCAAAAGCCGGTCTCGATGCAATAACCCGGACACTATCGAGAGCAGGTGCTCCTTTCAATATCCTTGTCAATTCCATCCAGCCCGGAGTTATTCAGACCGACGCACACCGTAAGATTGGACGTCTTTCCCTCGATGACCGGATAAAAAAGATCCCGCTGAAACGGGCGGGCACACCACGTGATGTTGCACAACTGTGTGTGTTTTTAGGTTCAGAAGCAGGAGACTACATTACAGGCCAGATCATCGGAGTCACTGGTGGGGATTAATCAAAATAGTTTTTATTGCATGAAACAAATGAGGTAAAAAAATATGGACCTTGCTTTCTCTAAAAAAATTTTTAGTTTTTTCGGAATAGATACGCACAAATTTTTATTTGGAATATTTGAAAAAAATGCAAAATATTTACTTGATAAAAAAATGAAAACACTTTTGCCAGATGAACAAAATTTTCTGCTAGAAGATGATGAAAGATTTCATTATGGTGATTGTGAATTAAACGAAATTGCTTCGCAATACGTTTGCCGCAGTTTTACGATAGACCGAATAAAATTCATTCGCAAATGCATGGAAGAAAATGATAATTTTTCTGTCGCAGATTTAGGTGATTCAAACGGGATTTTTATTCGTTTGATGGGGAAAACCGGTATAAGTGTAAATATTAGCGATCAAACAGTTAAGTGTCTGAAAAATAAAAAACTAGATGTAGTTAAAGCAAACATAGAGTTTTTACCGTTCAAGAATAATAGTATTGATCTAGTTCTTTTATTCGAAACTCTTGAACATGTTCCAAATCCTGTCTTACTTTTATGGGAAATAGAAAGAGTCAGTAAAAAATCATTAATTCTTTCTATTCCATACGTTAAAGAAACACACATCAACCGCTATAATTATACAGATAACAGACCCCTATATCAATACCATATTTTTGAATTCAATACAAAAGATTTTAAAAATGTGATAAAACTAACAAAATTTTCTGTTGGAAAAGAAAAGATCTCAACAGTGCTTAATCCTAGAGTTTCCATTTTTCATTTTATCATATTTACATTATGGGATTTTTTTATGGAAAAAGATTCATTTTGCAGCTGTTTCAAGCAGTTTTACATTTGTCAGCTTGTAAAAAATTAATCCCAAAAATTTTTTGTGCTCTACCTTTATTCTTTAAATCTTTTTCAATATCTTATCCTGACTTCTCCAGAACAAGCATGAGAAGGTAACGTTTAACTAAATTTATGGCAAAAAATGTGGCGTACACGATGTGCTGTAAGATGTAAAGATGCCCTCTATCCAACAGTGAATTGGAAACAAAGGAGAATATAGGGCAATAAATCTAAGAGATAACGTACTAAATTTAACCCCCTCCAAAATGTTGCATGAAAACGAGTTAGAAATGCACGCTTGTAGCGTATTCCTCAATATATTGTCTTTGGATAGTAAAAGTATATTTGAATATTGCATAAAATTAAGCCTTTGAACCTCAAAACTTACTAATAATGGATGATTTGGTAATTGTTTTTGTATCGCTTTATATGAATCGAAATTACAATGTCAGGATACTACACCCATTAGCAGAATCAATAAGGGGGGTAAAACCCTACTCAATTTTTTTAAAAAATTGCGAAGTGAATGTTTTTGACTATCCCACTGATACGGAACTGGAATTATTTCTTACCAAAATAAGGGACATGAATCCCAAAATAATTTCTTTCACGGTTATGTCGCCATATGCTCAAACCGCTAAGAAAATTACAAAATTGGTTAAACAACAGAATCCCAATACGATAATTATCTGGGGTGGCATTCACCCGACTATTTATCCGGATGGCTGTATCAATGATGTAGATATTATCTGTGTCGGGGAGGGCGAAGGGGCACTGGTTGATCTCTTAACAAATATCCGAGATGGGAAAACATATGATACGATCAGCAATCTATGGATTCGCCATGAAAATAAAATTATTAATAATTCTCTTCGTCAGTTAATTCAGGATTTAGATTCTTTGCCTTTTCCATTATATGGGAGTAAATCTTACTACTTCATCAACAATAATAAAATTACACAAGTTGATCCTTTACTTCAAGATCCTTATTATTTAATTCAAACGTCGAGAGGCTGCCCATGGAATTGTTCCTATTGTGGGAATAGTGCATTAAAACAGATTTATCGTGAACTTGGCCCATACACGAGAAGAAAATCTGTCAAAACAGTAATTTCGGAAATTAAACAATTCCTGAGCATCACAGAAAAAAATACCCGATTTATCATGTTTATCGATGAAGTATTTGCTATCGAAAAACGATGGCTGGAAGATTTTGTTTGTCAATATAAGAAAGAAATTAAATTACCATTTTTAGTTGAATATCATCCAAAACTGCTGAATATCAACATTATTGAGAGATTGAAAGAGGCAGGTCTGGATACAATAGTTATGGGAATTCAATCCGGTTCTGACTATGTGAGAAATCAGATATACGAAAGGCCCGGGACCAATGAAGAGATTGTTCGTCTTGCAAAAGAAATTTCTAAGCGGGGAATAAAAATATCCTATGACCTGATTTTAGATAGCCCCTACGTAAAAGAGAAAGAGTTAAAAGAAACAATAAATCTCCTGTTCCAATTGCCAAAACCATTGACTTTTTCCTTATACACACTCCAGTTTTTCCCAAATTATCCATTAACTAAAAAAGCCATTGAAGATGGATATTTAAACAAAGAAGATGCAGGATGGGAAGCTTTGATAGAAAAAACAATGAAAAATTTTGCATATGTTCCAAAATTTTTCCCCAATACAAAAGAACAAAAATTAAAAAATATTATTTGGCTAATTACTTTGAACAAGGCCAGTGTAAATACCGTTAAAAAGGCGGTATTTTTCGATACATTCCTATCAACTTTACTTTTAAATTATTTACATATAAAATCGATAGTCCTATCGAAATTTTACGGGGATGGTAGACCCCAAATTACATTGTATGCAATAAGTGCACTACATTATTTGAAGACCGGAGATCTTAATACACTTTATGTAAAAATTAAAGAACACTATTTTTAACAGAGATTCTACTAAATGCATTCTCCTATTGTAACCTGTTTTTCCTTTTTTCTCAGATATTTAAACGGAGAATGTTAAAAACCGTAATAATGCCCGGATAAACTGACTGCTATAAATTATTGAAAACTTAGTAATAATAAGAACTCCCACATGAGATCTGAAGAGATGAATATAATTAGTGACTCGATAAAAATTATCAAAACTGAAGGACTAATTCAGTATTGTGTAAGACTCATAAAAAGGGGACAAGGAAATTTTTATTACCTATTGATGTGGGTAATGATGGCAATATCTCACCAGTCGCGATTTCAACTGAAGGATATCAATGAAGGGCAAAAAAAGAGGACCGTTAATACTATCAATTCTATTGAAAATTCCATTTCCAGAATCATAAATTCATACAACCTCGCAATAAAAGACCAAAAGATACAGCAAGAGGTTTATAAAATTTCTGGTGATTGGGCAATCATTTTTGGAAACGATCAACAAGAATTAATACAAAAGTTGAAGCAGGGGGATAGGGAGGGTGTAAACGCCATTTTGTCAAATTTTGCAAGGGATAAGGTCAGCAGGGGCTTGCATCTCTTTGACACGATCCCACATTCCTTTTTTCATAAATTACTGCTCCTCAACTGCTATAATAAAAGTTATTTCATCTGGAAAAAAATGACATTTCTCCCGGATGAAGTGCTTGAATATTCAAAGGAAATCGGTAATATGCATGGTATAGATATTGATGGTAAATCAATCATGCTGCCCTCGTTCAACCAGTCCTATTTCGCGCAAAAGATCGACAGACTGTTCACAGGTTCTCTTAAGAAGATTACTATTCTGGAAATCGGAGGAGGTTATGGATCATTACCATATCATTTATTCAAACATACCTCACTCAAGTGCAGATATATCTATGTTGATTTGCCAGAGATGTGCACATTAGCCACATATTTCCTCATGAACCATTTTCCTGACAAAAAAATTTTACTTTACAAGGAAAGTGAGAACCAGATTTCTGATTTTTCAGAGTACGATATTATAATCCTGCCCAATTACTGCCTTCCAGATCTGCCAGAACGATCGGTTGACCTGGTTTTCAATTCACACAGCATGACTCAGATGGATCCAGATACTCTCAAAGAATACCTGCGGCAGATAAACAGGATATGTAAAAAATACTTTTTACATGCGAATAATGAGAATGAGAATAATTCGTTAACGCCGGGATTAAAATATCTTAATCTGAATAATCCGGAGTATGAACTTCCAAAAACCGAATTTAAACAGATCTATCGTTTACCTGAACTTATCAGAAATGATGGCTTTTTAATCCCGGAATACTCCAGCTGGGAATACCTTTACGAAAGAATATAAAAAACATTACAAAAAAAAGACCATTTTCATAGTACATCCTTATCGTTGTAGGTAGCGTACACGAAGTGCTGTAAAATGTAAGATGCCCTGTATCAACAGTGAATTGGAAACAAAGAGGAACAGGGCAATGAATCTAAGTGACATCGTACTAAATTACCTTACAGATAATGAGAAGGGAATGCAACAGCTCATCACATGGTTTCTGAACGATGTGATGAAAAAAGAAGTAGCTCAACAGGCCGGAGTACCGAGATCCGTGAGATCCAATACAAGGAGAGCGCACCGGAACGGGTACCGGCCCCAGTCCCTAAAGACCCGGTACGGAGAAGTCACACTCCTGAAACCCCAACTAAGAGAATTTCCTTTCGAAACCAAAATTTTCGACCAGTACTCCCGGACCGAGAAAGCTCTAGTCAATGCGATCATCGAATCGTACCTGCAAGTCATGTTACCATCACAAGAAATGTCACTATTGGAAAGGGATACATCATCGGTGCAAACAGTATAGTGACACACATTATTCTACCCAATCGAGTTGCAGCAGAAAATCCGGCACGTGTTATTCGATCGCGAAACTGATAAGAAAATAATGAAAAATGCATCGGGATAATATTAAATTCATAGAAAATTTCTACTCATCTCTAAAAATTTTCCGGCAATCGTTTTGGAAAGTCATTCCCGAGCTTTGGATCAAGAAATCATATATTAATCCATGGAATGCGAAGATATGGGATGTGAGTGATTTAAAGGCAGAAATCCAGCGTCACGGGTTGATGTATCTCTTTTCATCAATGGGTATTACCATGGTTGGTTTTTTTGCAACCATGTTTTATGCCCACTGGGTTGGAGCTAAGGTGCTCGGTATTTATTTTCTGTTCCTGTCAGTTTTTAACATTTTATGCGTTTTTATGGATCTTGGTGTCAATTATGCATCTATAAACCTAATGTGTCGGGGAAAAGATACCGACAGCTATTTTTCAGCAAACTTGGTAATTCACCTGGTATTGTTCGGGATTACTGTAGCGGGATTATTGTTATTCCACGAATATTTTTCTGTAATACAAACTACCGATTTACTTCTGCTCCTCATCATTGCCGCAGGACTGATGACACTGCTTTCCATTACGAGTGTTGCAATATCCGCGAGCAACCGACTCGGACTTGCAGCATCTTTAACATTCCTGAACAACGTTACAAGGATTGGTTTTCAGGTAGTTGCAGTTTTTTTGGGATTCCAGGTTTATGGATTAATCGGGGGACTCATCGCCGGTTTGTTGTTACAAGCCCTGATTGAGCTGAAATATATTGATTATCATGTAAGAAAGTTCGACTTCTCACAGGTCAAGCAGATTTTTTCATATTCCAACTGGGCCTTTCTGGCAACGACAGGGACAGTTCTCTTCGATAATTTAAATCCCCTTATTATTGGATATTTTATGTCATTTTCCGATGTAGGGGTTTTTGGGGTCTGCTGGACCTTTTCGTTTTTTGCCCTTTTTGTCAGTACCGCTCTATGCAACTCCCTCTATGTGAAGGTGAGCAGATGGCATTCTTCAGGGGATAGGAACGCGATCGCCCTCTCACTTTCGCGTGCCACTACCTATTCCATGATTTTCGCAATTCCCATTCTTGTCGGGTCCCTGTTTTTGGGATCCCAACTTCTTTATTACTTGTATGGTGCATCTTTCATGATAGGGGCGACTGCGCTCGTGATTATCATAGGGATGAGGGTTGTTCAGTCAGTTTTACAATTATATTCAAATTTTCTTCTCGCAACAGATCATGCCAGGCAGGCAGTATACGGTGTTGCATCAGGGATTGTTGTTAACATCATGCTCACCATTACTCTTGTGCCTCTAATCGGGCTATCTGGAGCGGCTGTTGCATCTCTGGCTAATATCATTATCAATACAGCAGTGGCCTATAAATATCTCGGCGGCGTGATTCCCATATCTATCGAGACAAAACCATTGAAACATATCGCCCTGGCAACAGGAGTGATGATGATACCCCTTTTCCTTATCAACCTTATTACCGTCAGTCATAACCTCTTCCAGACTGCCATGATGGTCCTTGGAGGAGCAGTGATTTATTTTGTCGTACTTTTACTGATTGATCACCAGTTAAGGAATGATGCACTCATGATTACAAAAATCCGATGGTGGTCGTAATGAATACAAACCGGATCAGCGGTTTTTCCGATAAAAATGTGGAAGTATCCATGTTTTTTTCCGAGAAATTTACCGTTACGAAGATAAAAGAATATTAATGAGATAAATAAGAAACGTGTTCCCTGTGAAAGCTAAAATTCTTTTTATTTATCCGACACCGTTCAGGATAACCGGTTTGCCTATTGGATTGGCATCCCTGATTGCAATACTCAAAGATAAAGGGCATTTGGTAAAAGTCTTTGATACAGCATTTTATCATACAGATTCCGATAAGAGCCAGACAGAAATCCGGTCGGAAAGAAAAATCTCAAAAACGGTGATGAACGAGGATGTTTATCTGCCTGAAAACAAATCCTCCATGGAGACCGATCTTCTCGATGTGGTTACCTCGTTCAAACCGGATATTATTGGGTTATCCATTCTGGAAATAATGTACGATACCAGCGTTAACCTCTGTAAGGTGGTAAAAAAAGAATTCCAGGATATTCCCCTCATGGCCGGAGGTGTCTTTCCGACACTGTCACCTGAAGTCGTGACACGTGAACCGGTTTTTGATATCGTCTGCATTGGGGAGGGCGAATCTGCAGTTGGTGAACTTGCGGATCGCATATCTCAGGGACTTTTTTACGATACCATTGAAGGACTTTGGGTAAAAAAAGATAATCGAGTTATCAAAAACCCTCCCTCTAAACTTCACGATATTAATACAATCCCCTTTCCCGATTTTTCCGAGTTTGATCCCCGTCTTTTCTACAAACCCATGCAGGGAAAAATGTACAAGATGGTGAATATCGAGACTTCACGGGGATGCAATAATGATTGCACTTACTGTGCTGCACCACAACTAAGGAAATTCTACAAAGAAAACGGATGCGGGCGGTATAACAGAAATATGGACATGAAAAATATCATTGAACAGATCCATCTTCAGGTGCAGCGGTATTCTCCGGAATTCATCTATTTTTCCAGTGAAAACTTTTTACTTATGAGTGAAGAAAATTTTCAGACTTTTATTACAGAATATGAAAAGATCAAACTTCCTTTCTGGATCCAGACCAGAATCGAAACCCTCACAACCGAAAGACTGCTGGCACTCAAAAAAGTGGGCATGCACTGGCTCACCATAGGTCTCGAACATGGAAATGAAGAGTTCAGAAAAAAAGTGCTCAAAAGGTATTACACGAATATAAAATTCATCAAAAAAATGGACACCGTAAAGGATGCAGGTATGGGTGCATCAATAAACAATGTGATTGGTTTTCCTTTCGAGACACGGGATCTAATCTTTGAAACAATAAAAATGAATAAAATTCTGTGGGAGAAAAATAATAAACTGGAAATAAACGTTTTCCTGTTCACACCCTATCGCGGATGTGAATTGTACTCAATTTGTAGGGAACAAGGATTACTGAATGATATCCCCTTTACCAATTCGTCAAATATGAACGAAAGATCCGTACTGAATTTTTCTGAAGAATTCCAGAGAGATCTGTCAGGACTGATCAGGACATTCAATTTGTATGTCAAACTGCCGGAAGAATACAATGACCAGATAAAAATCGCAGAACAATTGACAGATGAAGGCAACGCAATGTTAAAGAAGTTGACGCAGTTGATAGGGTAATTCAAGGTGAGAGAACATAACCTGAAAGATGAATATCGATATAAGGTTCCCCGTCGTGAGAGGGACTTTTTTGGGCAATATTCATCCTCATAAAGATGATAAACAAGGAAAACCAATTTTTTAAAAGGCTATGAATTGTCTTCTCATTTTTGATTTTGACGGTGTAATTCTTGAATCGGTTGAAGTGAAAACTGACGCCTTCAGATCACTTTTTTCCTTTTCTCCTGAACATGTTGATCAAATAATCAAGTTTCATATTGATAATGGGGGCATGTCGAGGTTCGAAAAATTCCGGTATATCTATCGCAATATCCTCCATGAAGAACTTTCACAGGATCGTTTTGAAACCCTCTCGGCACGATTCTCAGAGATTGTAGAAGAAAAAGTTATTCAGGCTCCATTTGTGACCGGCGTTCCCAAGTTACTGGAAAAATTTTATCCTGATTATCCGATGTATATTGTATCCGCAACCCCCCAGGAAGAGCTTATACGCATAATAAATGCCAGAGGGATTTTCCGGTATTTCAGAGAGATCCTGGGATCGCCTGAAACAAAGACCGCACAAATCCAACGGATCATCAAAACCAACAATCTTCCTTCCAATAAAATTATTTTTATTGGCGATGCGATCAACGACTGGAAGGCAGCACGGGATTGCGGCGTCAAATTCATTGCAAGGTTAAAACAGGGTGAACCAGACAGATTTTCACAATTGCAGGATGTCGAATACACCATTACGGATATGCATGATCTGATAAAGTATCTGGATGAAAAAAAATGCTGAAAAAAATATCCTATACATTGTCATCGGGATCACCCCTTTATCCAGGTACACCACAAACCATATTCCAGAGCATCAAATCCATTGAACGAGGAGATAGTGCCAACACCTCTCTCATCACGGTGTCAAGCCACGCAGGGACACATATCGATGTCCCTTTACATTTTTGTCCAGGAGGAAAATCTGTCTCAGAGCTCCTTGGAGATTGTATCATTATTTCACCGGTGTATTGCATTGATGTCAATGTTAAGCCGAAAAATCCTGTCAGCATATCCGATGTGGCATCTGTTCTCGAAAAATGCACGGACGCTACAGGAATCTTAATCCGGACGGGAATGTTTCAGTTCCGGGCATCCGATGCGATGAGATATTGTTCTGATTATCCATGGATCGATTCTGAATTGCCATCATTTCTGAAAGGGATGTGTCCTTCTCTCCAGTTGTTTGGTACTGACACCTTATCAATTTCCAACCCCTCTCATAGGATTGAGGGACATGACTGTCACCGTGCAATTCTGTGCGGGGAAAAACCAGTTTTGATTGCTGAAGATCTCGATCTCTCTGACCCCGATCTGATTTCCGGGGCACTCAGAATTCTGATTTATCCTTGGATTATCGATCATCTTGATGGAGTACCAGCTCTCATTTTTGCAGAATTATACAGATTATCTCCTCATATCCAAGATTGGGAGGAATTGTTGTGATCCTCTGTTTTATCGCAGATGGACGGAGTATCCATACCCGGCGATGGGTGGAATTTTTTGCACAGAGAGGGTACACGGTCCACCTGATTACATACGATCCAATGGGAATAGTAATAGAGGGTGTTATTGAGCATGTCATAACATCCAGATGGAAGAACCTGTATCTCTCTTTCCTCCCGCGGCATCTTGCAATAAAAAAACTAGTGAATGACATTCGACCGGATCTGATCCATGCACATTTCATCGCGAAGTACGGATTTCACCTTCCTTCCCTACTATTCAAACCAGCAATTGTGTCCGCATGGGGGGATGATATCCTCATTTTACCAAAAAACAATCTGTTTATCTGGTATTACACAAAAAAGGTTCTCGATTCAGTTGATCTAATCTACACAGTCTCCCAAGATATAAAGAATCGCATTATTGATGATTTTAGGATTCCAAAAGAGAAAGTAAAATACTTCCCTTTTGGTATAGATACCAGTCTATTCTCACCAGCCTTAGATAAAAAACAACTTAATAGAACATCTGTTGAGATTTTTTCTAACCGTGGTTTTTTTCCGGTGTACGATTCGGAAACATTGGTAAGGGGTTTTGCACTTGCATATCAGAATGACCGCAGACTTCATCTCATCCTCAAAGGGGAGGGGGCAGAAGAACAAAAGATCCGGAATCTCGTTGTATCATTAGGAATTTCTGATAAAGTCACATTTAGAGAGAAAACGGATTACCGAGATGTCCCAAATGATTACCGTAATGTGGACATCTTTATCACAACTTCATTATCTGATGGAACGCCCGTTTCCATCCTTGAAGCAATGTCAAGCGGTCTTCCCTGCATCGCGACCAATGTTGGAGGAATTCCCGAATGGATCGACCATCAGAATACGGGGATTCTTATCCCTCCAAGATCACCAGAAATGGTTGCCGATGCAATCCTAAACTTGGCTAATGATCCCGCGCTACGAAACAAACTTGGATCAGCGGCGAGAGCAGTCATCATCGCTCGAGGCGAATGGACCAAATTAATGGTACAAGTAGAGAAAGATTATGAAGATCTCGTGAATACGTACAGAGAGAAGTGAATATGAAGTGGGACGGCAAGCGTGTGCTGGTAACTGGAGCTGGGGGATTCATTGGTAGTCATTTAGTAGACTTGCTTCTCAATAAAGGCGCAGAGGTTACTGCATTCGTCCACTATAACGCAAGAAACAACTGGGGTTGGCTTGACGGTCAATACAATTCGAATTCATTACATCTCAAAGTTATCTCTGGCGATGTGACAGATGCAGCATTCGTTCAAAAAGCTATTGAGAATCAGGAAATAGTTTTCCATCTCGCTGCTCTGATCGGTATTCCATATTCCTATGCTGCTCCTGAATCCTATGTTAACACGAATATCAAAGGCACTCTCAACGTTATGCAGGCCTGCCTTGATTCTGGTGTGAATCGCGTTATACACACTTCAACAAGTGAAGTTTACGGGACAGCACAGTATACACCAATTGATGAAAAACACCCATTACAAGGGCAGTCACCCTACTCTGCAAGCAAAATCGGGGCCGATAAGATTGCAGAGTCATATTACTGTTCATTTGATCTTCCGGTTGTGACCATACGTCCCTTTAACACATTCGGTCCTCGCCAATCTAACCGAGCTGTTATTCCTACCATTGTAACCCAAGCACTAACGTCAAATGTCGTTAAACTTGGCTCGCTTTCGCCTATCCGCGATCTCACATTTGTCGCTGACACAGTCCAAGGGTTTCTTCAGTTTGCTAGCAATAAAAAAGCAATAGGGATGACTATTAATATTGGTACAGGAATTGGTGTATCGATTGGTGAGCTTGCAAATAGAATCATAGCAATTACAAACCCGATAGCGAAAATTATATGCGAGAAGGATCGCATACGCCCAGAAAAAAGCGAAGTTATGAAACTAGTATGCGACAATACACTCGCACGGGAGCTTATCGGTTGGGAGCCGAAACATACGTTAGAAGAGGGTCTTTCTATCACCTGCGAATGGATGAAAGAACATATCAATGCGTATAAATCTGGACTCTACACGGTTTAGGTGAAACATTTTGCAAGCGATAATTCTCGCAGGGGGGAAAGGGCGGCGTCTTCTTCCCTACACAACAGTACTACCAAAACCCTTGATGCCAATTGGCGATTACTCAATCCTTGACATTATTCTCCGCCAATTACAAAATTATGGATTTGATCAGATCACAATCTGTACAGGCTATCTCCATGAGTTAATCTATGCGTATCTCGAAAGCAACCGAGAACTAGATCTCAAGATCAATTATACCCATGAAAAAGAGCCGCTTGGCACGATTGGTCCACTCCATCTTATCGATGACTTGGACGAGAATTTTCTCGTTATGAATGGCGATATCCTTACAGACATTGATTATCGAGCCCTAATCCGTGATCACAAAAAGCGCCATGCAATTGCAACAATCGCTACATACCAACGTGATGTCAATATTGATTTCGGTGTCCTTGAAAAAGACAAAAGCAATAAAATCTTTGCGTTTTGTGAGAAGCCCACATATCACTTTGATGTTAGCATGGGGATCTATGCGTTCTCAAAAAAGATCCTTGATTATGTGCCTAAAGGTAAACCGTTCGGATTCGATCAATTGATGTATACTCTTACAGAAAAAAAGGAGAAAGTATATAGCTACCCCCATGATGGATATTGGCTCGACATTGGGCGCCCCGATGACTATGCAAGGTCAATCGAGGAGTTCGAACGGAATAAAGATCGGTTCCTTCCATGAAGGTCCTTGTAACTGGTGCCTCTGGATTTACTGGCGTACAAATGACCCGCTGCCTATCTTTGCAGAAAAGGGTCACTCTCACCGGTCTTTCAAGAAAAGTATTGCCTCTTAACACTGATGCAAGAAAGATCTTATGGGTAAATTGTGATCTCCTCGATAGAGACCGGCTTTTTAATATCATGTCTCAAACCAGACCTGATGCAATCGTCCACCTTGCAGGATTGAATCGCGGTTCAATTAAAGAATTACTCGAAACTAATGCAATCGGTACAAAAAATCTTCTTGATGCAACATTCAAGATTAATAAGAAATGTCGTATCCTGGTCGTAAGTTCATCGGCTATTTATGGGTATGCCGGAAGGACCACAATCGCTGAAGATACTCCGTTCCGTCCACTAAGTGATTATGGAGTCAGCAAAACAGCACAGGAGTCTCTTGCTCTGATGTACCACACATTGTATGATATGGGAGTTGCAGTTGTACGCCCGTTCAATCTTTTTGGCCCTTACCAACCGAACTCTTTTGTATGTGGACATATTGTGAAGCAAGTGAAAGATATAAAATACGGCCGGAGAAAGAACATCGACCTCCTCGAAACAAAATCCTATCGAGATTTTATTGATGTCCGTGATGCTGTTGAGGCTTACTGGGCTATCCTATCTCATCCAAAATTCGAAAAGCAGTGTGCCGGAAAAGCTTTTAATGTTGGTTTCGGGATTGCTCGTTGTATATCTGAATTAATCACTGAAATTGAAAGTATTACTGGTAAAAAATACAAAATTAACCTCCCTAAAAAATCCCCAGAGATTCGGATACCATATCAGGAATGCAACTATTCAAGGCTCCATAAAACTACCGGTTGGGCTCCGAAGATTTCCTTTAAGCAGACACTTACTGATATGCTTGATGCAGCTTGAAATTAAACGTAAAAATAAGTTATAGGGTTATATCACTCCCATCTCTGACAAACGTGACGGTAAATACTTCTTTGTTACAAAGTCCAATCCTCGTGCAGCAAATGCTTGCTGTTCTGACTTTAGGTTCATTTCCAGTTGTAAACTGATTTGTTTTTTCCAGTAATCCGTAGCGAACCGGGGATCTGTAAGTTCAGCATTGAGTGCTTCCACATCTTTCTCAGATAGTTTATCAGATGGCAGATTGTAGTCACGAATATCACTTGGTTGCAATCCCAGAAACTGTGCTTTTGGTGTAGCGAGTAATTCTGACATATGGGCGCTCTTAATCGCACCGTACGCAACAGAAGCGTAAATACGGTATGACCACGGATCACCATCCGTAAAGACGAGAACCGGGATTCCCCAGCTGGAGTTGATTTTATTCAGCATCCGTCGTGTTGATCTCGCTGGCTGTCCTTTAAGATGAACAAGAATTGCTCCATATTCCTCATCAAATCCGTTTTCAATTAAACGGTCGTACATACCACCAGTCTCAAGGGCAATCACAAACTTAGCGTTATGATCAACAAACTCAATAGTTTCCACATTGTTTGGTATAGAATATCCGGCTGCGCCTACATCATCCTGACAATGGATTGTCTTCAAACCGCGCCGAGTCATTTCCTTAATCCTCATCGGTCCATAAATGCTTGCGCCATCTTCTTCGGGTCGAAGGTGAAAACCCTCTCTAGGGACTTCAGTAAGGATTTCAAGGTCTTCGACAAGGAAATTGCTTTCATCTTGAGCCCCAAATTTCGCCCGTTTCCAGCCTTCGGAAATATAGTACATTTCCCTTAAAGTTGAGGAACGATTCTCAATCAGCTGCTGCTTTACGAACCCTATTACATATGCCATCTTGAGCAAGTGGGTCGCGCTTTTCGCAGTTGCTGCTGTACGAAGGCTTTCTTTGTCACCATATTTCCAGACCTCAGTGGCATCATCATATGCAATATTGTATTTCGTTCGGGTGGGAAGTGAGATAGAGGGGATTTCTCCTGCTTTCATCTGGTCGTACCACGACGTTGCAATAGCGAGAAGCGCTTTCATAGATTGTTTGTCAAGCTCTTCTTTAGACATCGAGATCTACCACCATCTTTTTCGAGTCCTCGACACCCCTGATATCCAGCGTTCCTCCACCTTTCCCGGAATATGAAACGCGCCAAACCTTCTGTGGAGTAACTGTTGTCTTCCAGACTTTGGTAAACTGTCCATCCACATCGCTGATGAAATCTGGTTTCGGCTTTGCATCAGCGGCATTATCTCCAGAAATGTCATAGATAGCAATTTCACTCTCATTTCCCGCGAAATTACTAACTTCGATTGATATTCTGCCATCTCGTGTCCATTTCTTTGCAATAAGTTTGTGCATCAGTTTTCCTTCAATTGGAGAAGTGTCAACTAATGGTTTTTCAACAATTTCACTCACTTTAATTGCGAGTTCTGGAATTATTGCACAAACTGCTCGTGCTCGGTCTTCAGCAAGTTTACTTTTGTCCCTTCGGGAGAGGAAGAACTTGAGTTCTCTTCCAAGATCCTGCAGGGCAAGAACAATTTCCTTTTCGATCTCCGAAATGTTTGCAATAGCATCTTTGCTCTCACTGGTAAATGGAACGTTTGTGGATGCTACATGGACGAGAATTAGAATGGGACCCATCGGTAATCCCTGTTGTTGAAGATTGTAGGCCTTCCAATTCACATCTGTGATACATTGTGTAATCGCACACGCACCTTGCTGATACATGAGAGGGACGCGATTTGCAAACCTCAAGATTGTTGCGTTCCCCTCAACGGGCAATTTTCCGCCATAACCTATTGCCGCCTCAACAACAAAGGAGTGCCCGGAAAAAACCGAACTTGGACGGGTCCGTGCTGCGACAAAATCCATTTGAAATTCCTTGTCAAGTCCCCGTCGGATCAACTCTTCACCGATTGGGGAGAGACACTGTGTTGTGGGCGGTGCTGGTACTGCTACCGCTTGCATTGCGTTGAGAAGTGCCTTAAGTTCGTCAGAAGATAGCCCTTTTACGTTCACTGTGCCTTTAAGACCCGCTTTCTCGCACATTTCTTGAGCAATTTTTTTCCCAACACGACTGAAACTCTCCGCAAGAAAGTCGGATAGCTTATGTTCGCTTGCTGCGGTCATTCGTTTAAGCTGCCCAAATTCAATGCCGTGGGGATGAGGTTGAATTGCAACAGGACACACAATAACTTCTTGACTCACTCGTTCGAATGTGAAAGATTCGTCATCGAGCTCCACCCGAATTCTTGCATGTGGGTTAACAATTGAGGTATATTTGAGATATTCAAGGAGTTTCTTTTTTGCCGACATCGTGCTCTTAAACTCGATTTGAACTCTTGTCCCGTGGACTCGATCCCATTCAAACGATTGTTGTGAAATGATATCCGGTTCGTTCGTTTCGATTTTTATTTGAATTTCAAAACGATATGCGGATTCTTTTGCACTTGTACGGGAAATTATAACTGTAGGTATACCCGTGGTGAGCTGGGCATAGAGTACTGCAGCCGAGATACCAATACCTTGCTGTCCGCGTGTTTGGCGGATCTGGTGGAACCGTGACCCATAGAGAAGTTTACCGAACACAAATGGAACTTGAGCAGGGACGATTCCGGGACCATTGTCCTCGACAATGATCCGGAAAATGTCATCACCGACTTTTTTAATACTAATATAGATATCAGGAAGAACCTGTGCTTCTTCACAGGCATCTAGTGCATTATCAACTGCTTCTTTTATAGTGGTAATGACACCGCGAGTGGGCGAATCGAAACCGAGTAAGTGTTTGTTTTTCTCAAAAAATTCTGCAACGCTAATACTTCGCTGTTGTTTAGCGAGCTCATCAGCGAGCGCCATAGGCTCCCACCTCGGCAATCGCCTCAGGAAGATCTACAGTCTTTTGTTTCCCAGTATGCAGGTTTTTAAGTGTCACATTCCCTGATTCTACTTCACGCTGCCCAATCACAACCACGTAATCTGCGGACTTTGATGCATGAGAGATCTGAGCACCTATTCCTCGGTCCATGATATTCATTTCTGTTCTGATACCAGCATTGCGGAATTCACGTGCAACTTCGATTGCTCGCTGCCGTCCCTCATTTGTGGAGACTACCCCAACGACCGTTTCTTTTATACGCTTAATCTCACCAAGTGATACCATTACACGGTCAAATCCTATTGCAAATCCACAAGATGCAATATCGTCACCACCAAATAGGTGGGCGAGACGGTATGCCCCACCCCCAAGGATCTGATTCTCTGAACCAAGATTTTGAGCGAAACTTTCAAAAACCAGACCGGTATAATAGTCTAAACCGCGAGCGATACCAAAATTAAAACCATATTTTATTCCAGATACGTTTAACAAATTGATTGTCTGCTCAATTCGGTCTTTTTCTGGTATCGGTCCTGCAATTTCAAATGCTTCCTTGAGATCTTGGCAATTAACTAATGCAATCAATGAATTATAGAGATCAGTATTTCCAATATTTTCGATGGTCGTCTTAAGCCCGTCAAAGTCCTTTTTATCGAGATGCCCCATTACTTTTCGCTGAATTTTTGGTTCAACGTCTTTGAGAAGTTTCTTCATAAATGTGAGGTGCCCAATCTTAAGTTCATAAGTTACACCAGTCGAATTGAGCATGTCATCTGCAAGCATGACCACTTCAGCATCACCAAGGGCGGTATCAGCACCAATTAGTTCGACACCAAATTGCCAGAACTGGCGGTACCTTCCTTTTTGCGGACGTTCGTATCGGAAACAATCGGCAAAATAACACCACCGGATGGGTTTTGGTGTTACCTTTGCCTCATTAATATACATCCGAATAATGGAGGCTGTAATCTCTGGGCGTAATGCCAGCTTGCGTCCTCCTTTGTCTTCAAAGATGTACATTTCCTCGATGATCCCATCGCCAGATCGCATGGTGAAAAGGTCAAGGTCCTCGAATTCCGGAGTACAAACCTCTTGATATCCCCAGCGTCGCGCCACTTCGCGCATTGTTCCTTCAACGTTGCGGCGCGACTCCATATCTTCCGGTAAAAAATCCCTTGTTCCTCTTGGTTTCTGGATCATCTAAAAATCCCTAAGAGTATTAATCCCCGCTCCATTATTTCATATTCGCCTTTTGTCTTTTCACACTGCCAAGGAACCGTCCGATGGTTCCTTCATTGCTCCAGACCTTCTCGCGTTCAATACGACCCTGCATATAAAGAGCCGCAAGTATAAGTCCTAGCCCTAATAACTCCAAGAAGAACATTGCACACGCAACGCCAAATGTTGCAAGAGCACCATATGCAATACCCCTGTATGCAGCCTTCCGATAACCTTGAAAACCAGTGAGAAAGAAGATTCGCGCATCACGTACCCAAAGAAATATAACTGCTACTTCACCAAAGATTGCGACATAAATCAGGTAACTCATGAGAATGAACGTATTATTATACGCCTTTCCATATCTGTATTAGCACAATCATGCCACCAAATCCGATACTAACTGACATCCTAGAACGGTATAAGAAAGGAGAACTTACACTTGATGACGCAGCAAAGGCGATTGAAGGACTACGCCTCGAGCTTGTTGAAGAATTTGCTTGCCTTGATCTCGGAAGGGCGGTTCGGTGTGGAATGCCTGAGGTTGTACTAGCTGAAGGAAAAGATCCTACACATCTCGAAAAAATTGTAGTCCGCTATGCAGAGACTTCTGGGCGATGTGTTATTACACGTGTTAACTCTGAACAAGTAACGCAGATTCAGGAACTAGCTCGAAGGGATGGTCTGGTTGTTGATTACCGGAAAGAAGGTCGAGTTCTCGTTCTTTCGAATGGACAGAGCCGGAAACTCGGCGGGGGGATTATCGCTATCATAACTGCAGGGACATCTGATATTCTCGTAGCTGAGGAGGCAAAAGTTATTGCCGAGGAGATGGGGTGCGTTGTGCGGACTGCCTACGATGTAGGAGCAGCCGGAATTCATCGCTTGTTCCCGGCGTTAAAACCATTACTTGATGCTCATGTATTTATTGTGTGTGCTGGTCGTGAGGGGACGCTTCCTGCAATAGTCGCCGGTCTTGTCGATAAACCTGTTATTGGGGTTCCGGTTAGTACTGGATATGGATATATGGGAGAAGGTAGAGCCGCTCTTGCAAGCATGCTTCAATCCTGTTCGGTAATTGCCGTTGTCAATATTGATGCAGGTTTCACTGCGGGAGCTTTTGCTGCACGGATTGCAAATATGGGAGTGAAACCATGAAAAGAGGATTTTATATAGGTAGGTTCCAGCCTTATCACAACGGGCACCAATCGGTGCTTGAATGTATCGCGGAAGAAGTGGATGAGATCATCATTGGAGTCGGCAGCGCCCAGCTCTCACATACCATAGATAATCCATTCACAGCAGGAGAACGTGTGTTGATGATTACTCGTGCATTAAGTTTACTTGGCTGTCCATTTTACGTGATTCCTATCGAAGATATTAAACGTAATGCTCTTTGGGTTGCTCATGTCCAATCCATGACACCCCCCTTTGATCTCTGTTATTCATCAAACTCACTGGTGGTGCGATTGTTTAATGAAGCGAATGTAAAAGTTCAATCACCTGCGATGTATGAACGCGAAACACATAGCGGTACAGAAATTCGTCGGCGCATGCTCAAAGGTGAACCTTGGAAGTCACTTGTGCCATCATCAGTCGTTCAAGTAATAAAGGAAATTGATGGTGTTGGACGGTTGAGGCAGATTGCTCAGGCTGATTAAAATTGTATACTTTGGGCATGTGACCTTCACAAATCGGAGTTTTGACTTTATCCATGTTTGAACGATTAAAAAATCTCATTAAATCTGAAAAACCTGCATCATTTCAGATCGGATTTGATGAGATTCCAAGTTGGCTTGATAATCGTGAAATTACTGTAACAGAGACGCTGGCAAAACAAACCAACACGCATATGAACAACATTCAATTATCAATCAATAACCTCAAACAGACTATCCAGATATTTCGTGCAGCACAATACAATAAAGAAATTCATCCTAAATTGAAACGCATCGCGAAGAACACACTACCACAATTTATAAAATCAATGGAAACGGCACTTTCAAAACCACTACCTAAGGATATTGAGAGATTCTATTCTGCTGCTGCTGAAATCCTTAAAAATTGCATTAATAGTTCGAAAGGACAGGGAAAATACCTTCAAACGGTATTTCCTGATGAGATGAAATCCGTCAAAACTGGTATTGATGCAATTGGTCATGAGATTAACGAAATGACTGGCGGTCTTGCTCAATATCGCAGAGAGACTTCACAGATTTCTGATGCTAAAAAGACTTTTGGGGCACTTATTGATATAGAAAATGATACTCTTAAAGCTCAAGAGAAGCTCATTAGGATCGAGCAACGAATGCACGAGAACAGAATAAAGATTGATGTAATTGAAAAAGAACTTCAAATACTCGAGCATGATGTTGCTCATCATACTTTATCTGAACAACGAAAAACACTTCAGAAATTGACCGAAGAATGTGAAGGAACGATTCGTCGATATTCAGTACTTTCGATGACTGCATCCCATGTACTCCGAAAAGCAGAGAACGTTGCCCATAAACAACATAAGAATTCTGAAGAAAGAACTCTCAAGCATGCAATGGACCTTCTATCAGACCATGATGTTCCTATCGTTGTAGATCTCGACGAGTCCCTCAAATTATCTTTACCATTAGTATTGCGAATGATTGAACGCGGGGAGATCATCCTCAAGAATAAAGAAGAGCGCACTCTATTTTCGGGTCCAAACAAAATTATCGATGAGATTACAACCCTTCTAACCACACATGCCAATCAAAAGACACAATGTGAGTCTATCAAACAAGCACTTTGCTCACATCCTGTCATTTCCCGCAGTGAAAATTTTTCAAAAGAAAAAAATCATCTTGAAGCGCTCCTCCTCAAAGAGCAGCAGTCTCAAATCGAGTTAAATGAGTGGTGCAACGAATTAAAACAAAATATACCTTCATTAAAACAGAAACTTGAAAAAACATTTGGGGAAATATCAGGGAATGACGTGCAGATTCAATATCCCGATTATTTCACTCCTTCACAGTGAGGGTCATACCTGGAAAGAGCATTAATACTCTTCATGCCCGGTCTCATCTGGCATGGAGAGTTCCTCATCTATTCGTTGGATTAGCCGATTTATTGTATCCCGTGTCAGGTCTTCCTCAAGGTTTTGGGCTTTTATACTATACCACCTAGGCAAGGCGTGTTTCTAGATTTTTTTTTGATTTTAATCGCAGCAACATGGGAGAGAGGGTTCCACTTTATCTACGTGAAATCTTCAAGCTCGAGTTGTTCATCTGGATATTCCAAATGCCAACCATAGCAATCACGCAGCATTTGTGCGATAACGTCGCTGATGGTCATTTTACCATGTTTCAGCGCAACCAACGCCTCATACACTTCGGGGTCGATCTTTATAGATCGCCCCTCACCTGCACGAGGCATAATTACCACTGGGTGGTAAGGGTATATAAATTTTCTGTGAAAATACGTCAAAACTGGCCGATTTTGAACTAAAAAATTAATTATCAATTCCGTTTGGAAATCCCATTTCATTCAAGTCTAATGAAAGTAAATGTTTTAAAATCAGTGTATGCAAATTCAGGTCGTTCACCATGACACTCACCTATACGAAAGATTGTTGGTACATCAAGAAGCACCCGCGATATATACAACGCATCAAGTCTTTTAAAAGATCCTTCAATCGGGGAAAATTCCAGTTTGTAGTTTTTTATTCCTTGAGGAGTGCTCTGGCAACAAATCGAAGTATGTTGGTGTCCGCAACAGAGATGACTTAGATTCCGAGAACGTAAGGCAGCAAACGCCATATCAGGTGTATAATGATATCCGGTAAAAAATTCACCAGATTCTCTTCCTAAACGCTGCCAACATTTGAGATTGAGAGTGGATGTCCCTATCTCTAATGGTCCACCATGCACAAAGAGCATGGAATCATGGACCCATTCCATCGGCATTCCTGTAAATATAGATAGTAACGGTGATCCTCGTAGCTCTTCATGTCGATACAAACTTTCGCTATCGCTTCCGCTAACAAGAAGCCCATTTAGAAAGGCATGGTCATGATTTCCAAGCACTGAAATTAAACGGTATTCTTTTCCGAGTGCAATTACGTTTTCGAGGGCTTCTTTCGGTTGATTACCACGATGAAGGACATCCCCCAGATTAACTACTACGTCAATAGGTCCAAAATAATCTCGAAAAGCCGGTTTTTTTATGCAGGAAGTAAGTGCGGCAATAGCATAAGCATCGGCGTGCACATCGGAAAAGATAACGGCACCCATAGCAGTTGATAGCTATTTGGTATTGCCTCTTCTTATAAACACGGGATCAGAACATGGGTATTCCCTAGATTCAAAAAATGTCGCTAAAAAATTTGCAAACTTAGGTTATGTTCATTGCATAAGCGTGCTAATATTTCCAAGGAACTCCCGATGGATATTAAGACGGCAATAATCCCTTCAGAACGAAACAAACGCATTCTGACATATGCAATTCCTATTGTTTCATTTGGAGGTATTCTTATTGCCGTCTTACTCCAACGAGTTGGAGTTATTAACGATGCTGGCTCGTTTGCATGGGGGTGCGTTGCAGGTGCGTTTTTACTTGGTTACCTTGCTTATAAAACTCCTAAAAAGGACATTGTGGCGCTCTGTGCCCCGCTCTATGCAATACTCATCTTTCTTGCATCAGTGGAGTTTACCCCAACTTTATTGTTGCAATTTCTGTTCGCCATTAGCATTACCATCGTATTGGTCCGGCTGAACATAAGATTCGGTTCATCGGAGGATGCCAAAGGAGGATCTAATTCTATGGAAAAATTTCTGCATGATTATATCGAGAAAATAAAACCGGAATTCAAAAATATTCAGAGAAAAACTGCCCATAAGATAGCTTCTGCATTTCTAAGCTTCAAATTTGGACTCTATCAGAATACTATTGAAGAATGTAGACTTGCACGTTCACAATTACCAGATGGAGAAACGTACAATGTACTCAAAAAAGCTCTTAAGATTGTCCAATTAAATTCAGAAGACCTTGAAAACGCACAAGTAAGGCCTAATACAAGCTTATCGTTTTCTGAAAGTGAACGCCCCTTTATTGCTATTAACCTCCCACCGGAAAAAATTGAAGACGCAGGTTCACTAGACCTCGATAACGCACTTATATTACTCTATGCAGTTGCAAAAAATACATCACAAGATGATGATCAGGCACTGGATGAGCATCAAAATTTTGCGATTAAGATCCTCTCCTCTTACAAAATGGCACTTGGAATATTTTGAGGATAAGGTATTAAAAAAGGCATATACATCATGTCAATTTTTTCTATAACTGAACTTTCAATACATCATACAAGGAGTGCTGAAAATTCCTAAATCTAAATGTATTATAATTTAAAACACCGACACCGTGTGTTTAAGTGAAAATATTTTGGCAATGATGGAAAAATGCAACTGCCAAAAATTTTTTAAAAATGAGAAGTTTGAGATTAAAGCGAATCGACACTTATTCCAGTGAAGTCCTGCGAGAGCTCCTTCACTTGTTTGACACCAAACGCAGTCTGGATAGCAGTCAGTTCAATTTGGAGAGCCACATCGCACATGTAGTCAAGAATATCTACAGAGAGTTCTTTGTTTTGTTTACTCTTGCGTAGTTGATCAACAAGATGCGTCATCTTATCTGGAGACTCCATTCGGAGTTTTGCTACGCTTATAACACACATGTAGATTCGTGATAGGTTACGATCAGTTCCGGTAATAGTGTCAAAAAAATTCTTTATTACTTGCGCCTGGTAGATTTCTGCTCCCATTACTTCACCCCCTGCCTTTTTGAGGTAAATCTCCTATTTAACACATCTCTTTAAAAACTTTGTGGAGAAATGGGGGTTTTAACAGGAAAATAATCAATTTTAAGCGAGATTTTTGAATAGAGCGGCAGGATTGTCTGACGAAGAGATGCTTTTTGTCTTACTTTGCCGTGCTAACAATGCGGATAATATCCCCATCTTTCAATTGATGGCTTTCTTTGATCCGCATTTTAGTTCTGGCATCGATTGCATATAAAAAACTTTTTCCAATATCGGTATGCACCATGAATGCCAGATCATGAGGTGTCGATCCTTTACGCATCAGAAATGCGTCTGGCAGTATCTGCCCCTTTTTGTCACAATAATGATTCTCATCCTCTACCGGATATACAACAATCATATTTAGCAACTCAAAAACCGCACGATTGATCGCTTGTTGAACACCCGTCCCACCATATTTCTTTATTATATCAGCTATCTTTGCGAGACCCGCCTTTTGAACATTAGACAATGCACTTTCATTCACAACCTTAAACACCAAATCACCGGGAAGATAACTAATAATATGAGCAGCTGCTGCGTTTCTGAGGGCGAGTTCAGATACTGCACTGACAAAAACTACATTTTGTGCACTCAATTTTCTATGTAACAATTCTGGAACTTCATCGACCTTGTTCCCAACCACAAGCATTGGCTTTGATACTTTTACGAACTCCGCACAAAAAGGTATGAGATCCTCCATTTTTGCGTGTACCAGGTCGATCTTATGAAGATGTTCTGCATCTCGAACGTCTTCAGGAGTGATGCCAAGTCCTGTAAAGACCTCAGCGATTGCCTCGTAGATGGAGAATCCCTTGACTTGCGCTTGACGATTCAGTTTAGCCCAATGCTTGTCAAGTATTCCATAGACCCACATAGTCATCTCAAAACCGAGGAATTTGATATCTTCAGAAGGATCGTGGTTTCCAACACCAACAGGATTACCTTCGCTATCAGTTCCCCCACTCGCATCCACAATGTGTAGGATTGCATTTGCCTGTCTCAAGTGATCGAGAAATTGGTTTCCCAATCCCTTGCCCTTATGTGCATCAGGAACGAGTCCTGCTACATCAATTAGGTTTACTGGAACGAAGCGGTTCCCATCAACACATTTTCCGCATACGAGGTTTAATTCTCTACAGGGACATTTGGACCGAACGTATGCAACGCCGAAGTTCGGGTTGATAGTCGTAAATGGATAGTTGGCAATCTCAGCGTTCGCCATAGTAGCTGCTTTAAAAAAGGTCGATTTTCCACAATTGGGTTTTCCTGCAAGCGCCAGTGTAATCATTGTATCCCACCCCATTAATCTGAACCAAGTAATTATTTGTGTAAGTAACAGAACCTGACAAAGCTTTTCTTGCCTGTTTATTAAAATGTAAGTATGGCATTTGTTCGCAAAAATATCTATTATTTTGATGCCCCGGGTAAAGGAAATACAGAGAATGCAATCCGGTTTGCGGTTGAGCGGGCAAAAGAACTCAATATAACCAAGATATTAGTGGCAAGTACATCTGGTGAAACGGCACGTAAATGCTTCAAAGAGACTAGTAAGGAAGGTTTGTCCTTGATTGTCGTTACCCATGTTTTTGGTTTTTCAAAACCTGGAGAATGGGAATTTGATACAAAAATTGCTGAAGATCTTAAAAAACAAGGGGTCATAATTGTCACAGGTACTCATGCTCTTTCAGGACTCGAACGAGCGATTTCTCGATCTCCTAAGATAGGCGGTGGTTCACGTACCGAAGCGATAGCTGAGGGATTGCGGCGCGTTGTCGCAGTAGGGCTCAAGGTAGCAGTGGAATGTGTATTGATCGCTGCAGATCAAGGGGCGATTGGGGTAAATGAAGAGGTTATCGGGATCGGCGGTACAATGAGCGGTGCGGATACTGTGTGCGTGATCCGCCCCGCATACACAGCGAACTTTTTTGATCTACAAGTACGTGAGATCGTCGCCATGCCGAGGGTTCGCTAATCATGTCTTTATTAGCGCTCAAAGAAACCATTAATCTCCTCATGCGATCACCGCTGCTATTTATACCAGGTGCCATAACTGGAGTTCTTGCAGTGATTGTATGGCTTGTTTTGATCCAAGCCGGCACCTTTTTTACAAGCCGGCTTTTGATTCTATTTTTATTAGTTGCACTGTTTTTCATCATCGGCTTACTTGTAGCAATAAAAAAGAATGTAGTAACCCTTGAGGGGCTATTCTCTGACGGTATCTCTTACTATTTCAAAGTACTCGTACCCACACTTGTGATCGTATTCGGTATCCTTCTCATATTCATCATGGTTGTTCTTACACTCACACTTATAGGTGCAACACCAGCTGCTGCACTTCTCTCCTTTTTAGTTATTGCGGTCATATTACCGACTTATATTCTTACTTTTTTTTATGATACTGCTGCTGTCTTTGAAGGGAAAAAAGTATTCGAATCTCTACATCGAAGCATCGAGGTTGTAACCGCTAATCTAACAGAAGTAATTCTCTTTTTTATCGGATGTATAGTAATTATACTTTCTATAAGCTTCGCGTTTCTTGTAATTTGGTCTGCATTTCTTGCTGACCGACTCGAACCGATTACAAAGTTTAACGAAACCCAGTTACAATCGTTGAGTCCGAATCAACTCACCATGATGATTGGAACAGATGGTATTTGGATTACAACAGTTCTCATATTTTGCTGGGTGACCATACTTATCCCCTTTATTTACACATATAAGGCATGTTTTTACCGTTTGATTGTTGGCGGAACCACTCCAATCCAACAACAAATGGGAGAGTTTGACAGCAAGGGACGTTGGTATAAGTATTGAACAAAATACAAAATCCTAAATTAAATTTTTAAAAATAAAAATAACCAAACTGCAAATATCCCACCACCGATAGTTGCTAACAGGTTCGTCCCTGCATTACCCACAAATCCGTGGTTCTCAAGTGTTGCACCAACAATACTATCGATATTTGTCCCAACTATACCAGCAATTGTACAAACAAGCACCATCTCTGGTGTTATTACATTCAGAAGAAGTGCAACAAGGCAGACAATAGACGCACCAACGAATGCGATAAGTTCTCCTGTTATTGTGATACCCCCATTTGTCCCAATTGGAACTTTCTTCATCGTTGTGATCATGTGGGGGGTTCCTCCAGTAACACCGATCTCGCTTGCCATTGTATCTGCTGTAGCGGTCGCAACACATCCAATGTAAAGGATAATAAACTCTGGTCTAACGAAAACTCCATATAAAACTGCTGCCGCTGCGGCTACAATCCCGTTTGCAAAGACATTGCGGTAACCTCGCGCCCCACTATGTCCTTGCTCAATACCTAGTTTCCTCTTGAAATCGTACTTGTATCTTGTTGAAATTGATCCGAGGATGAAAAATGCAAGCATTATAAAAAACCAGCGAGCATCAGCAAAGACGATAAGGATAATACCGATGAGCGCAGCGGAAAAAAGTCCAGAGAGGTCAGCAGTTTTGAATCGAAATGCAAAATATCCAAAAGCAAAGGCGACAATAACTGCGATGACCACCATCTGTAAATCGGCCTTATAGTTCAGTTCATCAATCAAGTACATCGTCATGGCTATGCCGAGAGCCTCGATGACTAACGAATCCTCATATTTTAACAAGATTACTTTGAGTAATACCGCTACCACAAGCCCAAAAATGATCGTAAGTGGTACGAATTTGTGGAGGTATACCATCAGTAGCACTGCGGCCCAAGCGGTAGAAATGATGTAATAGAGGTAAGTGTTCAGATCATCCGCACCAGTGCCAAAAACAATTTCACCGACAACCAATATAGCCAGAGTACAGGAGAAGAAAAAAAGAGGAAGAAGTCCAAGACCGTAGAGTGCAGCAAGAACAAAAAAAGAATATGAAATGTATTTTGTTTCAAAGAAACGGTAGAGAACAAGTGAAAAAAAGATTACAACAAGCGCCATGAGCCATGCAGGTTGCAAAAGAGGGGCAATTATAATACTGAAAAATGCGAGAATACCTGCGAGCAACAATCCGTGGTGCCGTTCCATTGTCGTAGTATGGGTACTCAGATAACAAGAATTTGTTTATCCAAACCCACATCTATTTGAGGACACACCGAGGGGTACAAAAAACACTGTAAAATTTTCGATTAGTATATGTGATTTCACGACCAATCACCTGCGAAATGGTATCATCTGATAAAATACCAAAAAATTATGATTTTGCAGAGGTTGAAGAGCGGTGGCAAGACCGTTGGCGTGACGATGATAATTATTTTGATTGGAAATCAAAAAAACCGCAATTCGTTATTGACACTCCGCCTCCATATCCCACGGGGAACTTCCATATAGGCAATGCATTGAATTGGTGTTATATCGATTTTTTAGCTCGATACAAGAGGATGCGAGGGTTCAATGTAATGTTCCCTCAAGGTTGGGACTGCCATGGACTTCCAACCGAAGTCAAAGTCGAAGAAATTAATAAAATAACAAAAAATGACGTTTCACGTGAAGAGTTCAGGAAAATGTGCCGGGATCTCACAGGGAAGAATATCGAACAGATGCGTTCAACTTTACGAAGAATGGCATTCTCAGTCGATTGGAGTAATGAGTACATCACAATGCTCCCGGAATACTATACAAAGACCCAGCTATCTTTTTTGAGGATGCTAAAATCGGGTTATATCTATCAGAGCGAGCACCCAGTTAATTTCTGTACCAGATGTGAGACCGCAATAGCATTTGCTGAGGTTGCTTATGACGAGCGTAATACCCGGCTTATTTATTTCGATTTCGATGGCCTAGAGATTGCAACGACACGCCCTGAACTACTTGCCGCTTGTGTCGCAGTGGCCGTTCACCCAAATGACAACCGTTACCATAATTTGAATGGGAAGAAGCTCAAAGTACCAATTTTTGGCCATTTGATTCCGGTGATTCAAGATACTGCAGTTGATCCAACTTTTGGTTCTGGTGCAGTTATGATCTGTACATTTGGTGATAAGCAGGATGTCCATTGGTGGAAACAGCATAACCTTGAACTTCGTAAAGCAATTGACCGACGTGGTAGAATGACTACACTCGCCCAGAAATATCAAGGGTTGACAGCTGCTGAATGCCGTATGGCGATCTTGATAGATATGAAGGATAAAAAAATCCTGATAAAAGAGGAAAATCTTGGTCAACGAGTCGGTACCTGTTGGCGCTGTAAGACACCAATCGAGATCCTTTCAGAGAGACAATGGTTTGTAAAGATCAAACCCGATGAGATCCTTAATTCAGCACATCAGATCGCTTGGTATCCCGAATATATGCTACTAAGAATGGAAAACTGGGTCGAACAAATGGAATGGGACTGGTGTATCTCTCGACAGCGGATCTTTGCGACCCCAATTCCAATCTGGTTCTGTAAGAAATGTGGTGAAATAATTGTACCTGGCGAAAAGGATCTCCCAGTTGACCCTACGCTAACGAAACCCCAGTATCCTTGCCAGAAGTGCGGAAGTAGTGATTTTATTCCAGAAGAAGATGTTCTAGACACGTGGATGGATTCGTCGATTTCAGTACTTAATGTTACTAAGTGGGATGGAAACGATAAACCTGCAATTTTTCCAGCACAAATTCGACCTCAAGGACACGACATAATCCGAACATGGGCTTTCTATACAATACTTCGTTCGGTAGCACTTACGGGTATGCGACCTTGGGACCAGATACTTGTTAACGGTATGGTTCTCGGAGAAGATGGTTTCAAGATGAGCAAGAGCCGTGGCAATATAATCGTTCCGGAAGACATTCTTGGGAAATATGGTGCTGATGCCCTTCGGCAATGGGCAGCGGCTGGAGCTGCCACTGGATCGGATATCATGTTCAATTGGAACGACGTGGTTGCAGCCTCCCGATTCCAAACAAAAATATGGAATATTGCGCGATTTGTGCTTCTTCAACTGGAAAAGAATGAAGTAGATGAGAAGATTCCGGTGACAGCTCTTGTTGACCGCTGGTTGCTTGTCAAGCTTTCAGACGCAATTTGGAAGGTTACGGAGGCAATGGAACAGTACCAGTTTGACATTGCATTAAAAACTATCCGAGAGTTTGCTTGGGATGTGCTTGCCGATAACTATATTGAGCTTGTAAAAGGGCGTCTCTATGCAAAAAATGCCTCACGAGAGAGTGCTCGCCTAGTATTGTATACCGTATATGACGCTCTCTGCAGAATGCTCGCACCATTCACACCATACTTTGCCGAAGAGTGCTTCTCATATTTAAACAAAGGGAGTGTCCATAAACAGCCATGGGTTACATTTACGTATGATGACCCCCAGGCACGTTCAGAGGGTGAAATGCTTGTAAAGGTTGTATCTGAAGTGCGTAAATTCAAGCACGACACTGGACTTGCTCTAAATGCACCACTCGGTAAAGTGGCAATATATACATCATATAAGATCCAGGATGATGGGGATAGTGCTCGCACTTTAAATGCCGATCTACATTGGCGGACTGATACAGCAAAATTGGATCGTGTAATTACTGATATCGAGTTTAACCGTGCAATTGTCGGCCCCACATTCCGCAAGCAAGCAGACGCATTTATGAAGGCTATTTGTGCTCTTTCTCAAAAAGAACTTGAAAACCCACCAAAGACAATAAAACTTGATGGAAAAGATGTCACTATTCCAGAAAACTCATTCGCCCCAAAGTTTTCCTACATAGAGGAAGGGAAAAAAGTGGAAGTAATCACCGTCGGCGACGTGATCGTGACGATTGAAAACCCTGCCTGATCGCACCGCTAACAAATTGGACAATTTCTTCTTTCTCTTTTGTCGCATCAATGATAACGAATCTTGATGGATCGGCTTGAGCAAGTTCCAGATAATTCGTCTGAACTTTTTCTAGCACTTCCTTTCGCTCGAAGTGTTCGCGTCCTGTTTTTACCTTCAATCGTTCAAGAGCCTCATCAATAGGCATAACCAAAAGAAAAGTTCGGTCTGGGACAATTGTCCATCCATTATGCAATGATTGAAGCCATTTAAGTGGTTTTGGGATAACCCCATCAAGTGTCACCGATTGATATGCATAACGGCTATCTGTGTACCTGTCTGATATAACGAGCTTACCTTCTGCTAGAGCGGGCCGGATAATAGAATTGATATGCTCTGCATGGTCAGCAACGAAAAGAAGCGCTTCTACAATAGGATTTTTCTGTTCAGCAATAGCACGTCGAACTGCTTCACCCACCCAAGTCTCACTAGGTTCCCGTGTAAATATTGGATGAAAATCTTCAAGTGATTTCGCAAGCGCCTTATGGAGTGTGCTTTTACCTGTACCGTCTATACCTTCGAGAGTAACTAACACAAACAACCTTCCTGGATCCATGTTAACGGGATTATGCCATTATGGACAGCGGTAGCCACAATCGCGCCATCAAATCCTGTATCAGCAATATAGTGGAGATCATCAATTGTTGCAACACCACCCCCATAAAGCAACTTACCCGAATATGCAGATCTCAACGATTTTAGTATCATTGGATCAATACCGCTCTGAGTCCCTACAGCGCTGAGATTTAATATAATACAACCCTCAAATCCCAACCGCTCTGCTTCTACAAGCAAATCGATCGGTTTACGACCTGACGGTATCACCTTTCCATGTTTGATATCAATGGAGAGGTAACCGCTATGATATCGAGATAGATCTTCACCGCACGTTTCCGTTCCAATCACATTGATGATATGGTTACCTGTGAGATATTCATTTGGAGTCCTGATACCTCTGTCTATGTAACAGGATTGCACAAATGTTGCGCACTTTTGGATAACTGTGTCATGGGATCCTGTCCCTTCAATTCGATCGAGATCTGCGATATAGAGGTATTTTGGATGTAGTGCTGAAATAAAAAGAATAGGATCTGCGGATTGGGTATATCCCCAATTTAGAGGCCGATATTCGGTTCTATTCCCTTGTTTTCCATGCACAACCTTACCTCGTCGCAAATCCATTGCCAAAATAAGATCCATGACTAACGCAATCACTATTAGCCAAAACGATCATTAAAGTTTATGCAATTGTTGGTCAGCCCCAGCAATATCGACGAAGCGAGACGATCTATCGCAGCTGATATTATAGATGTTAAAAAACCGTCAGAAGGATCGCTCGGTGCCAATTTTCCTTGGGTCATCAAGGAAATCAAATCCTTTACAGAAAAACCGGTAAGTGCAGCTATTGGGGATTTTACGTATAAACCGGGCGGTGCTTCTCTTGCTGCCTATGGCGCTGCTCACGCTGGAGCTGACTATATCAAAATTGGTCTTGCATTTGATGGCGCAAATCGAGCAAGTGATGTAATTTCAGCAGTGGTAAAGGCTGTGAAAGATGAATTCCCCAAAAAGTATGTTGTAATAGCCGCATATTCTGATTATAAACGTATGGGAACTATTTCACCGTTTGAGATGGCACCTATTGCCGCGGATCTAGGAGCTGATGTTGTTATGGTCGACACGGGAATTAAGGATAGTAAAAGCACGTTTGAATTTATGAATGAAAAAGACCTAAAATTATTTACCTCAAAGAACGCAGACCTCGGATTGAAAACAGCTCTCGCTGGATCGCTAGGGTTTGCGGATATTGTAACATTGAAACGGATAAATCCGGATATTATTGGAGTGCGGGGGATGGTCTGTGGTGGTGACAGAAATGCCACGATCCAAGAAGATTTGATTGCAACCGCACTCGCCATGATTAGGTGACCTATGTATATTGAAAAACTGGAAATCCCCTTATCACTCACATTTGATGATGTGCTCTTAGAACCGGCAGCCTCTGAACTTGAACCAGTAGATGCCGATATTAAATCGCGATTTTCCAAACAAATCGGTCTTAATATTCCACTTGTGAGTGCAGCGATGGATACAGTAACTGAATCGACAATGGCAATTGCTCTTGCTCGTGAAGGTGGGATTGGCGTCATTCATCGTAACATGACGCCAGAGCGTCAATTACAAGAAGTGAATGCTGTAAAACAGGCAGAGGAGCTTATAGAGCGTGAAGTGCTATTTGTTGAGGGAACTGCAACGGTAGCAGATGCTGAACAGTTAATGAACCAGTATAGTATCGGCGGTGTCCCTGTTGTTGATAAGGGGAAAATCATCGGGATTGTGAGCCGGAGAGATATACGAACCATCAGCTCAAAACGCGGTGATGAAAAAATCACTGCGATAATGACGAGAAAACCAATCACCGCTGACGAGACCATCACTTCAGAAAAGGCGCTAGAAATTATGTACACAAATAAGGTAGAACGCCTACCAGTAGTAGATAAGAAGGGGAAATTGGTCGGGATTATCACAATGCAAGATATTTTAGAGAAGCGTCAATACCCAATCGCAACCCGTGATTCGAGGGGTAACTTGCGCGTGGCGGCAGCGGTTGGTCCTTTTGATTTCTCACGTGCAATGCTATTAGATGAGAAGGGGGTTGATGTGCTAGTTGTTGACTGCGCCCACGGTCATAACCTGAAAGTGGTAAAGGCAGTGAAAGAGATCAAAGCTAGCGCCCGAGCTGATGTAGTTGCGGGAAATATTGCGACGGTTGCTGCAGCTGAAGCATTACTTAGTGGCGACGTTGATGGTCTGAAAGTGGGGATTGGTCCTGGATCAATATGCACAACCCGAATTGTAGCTGGTGTCGGCGTTCCCCAGATCACTGCAGTGGCGCAAGTGGCTGATATCGCATCAGATGCGGATGTACCGATTATCGCGGATGGGGGTGTAAGATATTCAGGTGATGTCGCAAAGGCAATCGCTGCTGGTGCGGACTCCGTGATGATGGGTAGTATGTTCGCGGGTACAGATGAGGCCCCCGGTAAGGTAATCACAATAAAGGGGAGATTGTATAAACAATATCGCGGTATGGGGTCACTAGGTGTTATGAGCAGTGGTCAATCAAGCGATCGATACTTCCAACGTAAGGATATCGGAAGTACCAAATTCGTACCCGAAGGTGTGGAAGGTGTTACCCCATATGTAGGTCATGTGAGTGACGTGATTTACCAACTCGTGGGGGGGTTGAAATCTGCGATGGGGTATACAGGCTCACGAACTCTCTCAGAAATGCACACAAAAGCCCGTTTTGTTAGAATCACAAACGCCGGTATGACTGAAAGCCATCCGCATAATATTCTGATTACGGATGAAGCACCGAATTATCGTTTATTTGAATAAATTATATACCATTTATTTGTTTATTTTCAAAACTACATTACTTATTGTAGCCGATTTCATGATAGAAATCTCCCAAAATGAACAGGTCACGACATGAGTCATTACATCTCTGGTGATGTTGTTCTCGTTCCGTTTCCCCATGAGAACGAAGTAAAAAAAGTCCGCCCTGCAATCGTACTTGGTACCAAATCTAATGGTGACATTTGTTTATGTCCTATCCGTGGCAATCCTCGTCCAGGCATTTTATTTATTCCGATTTCTATTGACGATTTTAAAGAAGGAGGACTTGATCTCTTTTCTGAAAGCTATGTGCAAATCGATACAGTTCGTAAGGTTAAAAGTGGTTCTATAATCGCAAAAAAAGGAAGTGTTACAGTAGAATTTATGGAATTGATGAGGAAATCAATTTTGTTCGATATTCTTGATTAGTCGTTCGATATTGATAACTAAATTATTTGTCTAGTTATTTCAGATCAAACGCCACGTGTCACCAACCGTAAGCAAGCGCAATCAACTGTTAATGCATCAGAAATTCCTTTTTTAAATCAAAACGGTCATAACAATTTGGACTAAGGAATATGTAAGAAAAAAGAAGGAGAAATTGATGTTACCTTTTAAACTCGGTAATTTCTTTTGGGACGATGGAATGGATGTAATCCCAAAAGAATTTTGGCAACGACAATACGAAAATAAAATTCAGTACCAGATCATGGCTTGTGTAATTCATAGTAGACAATTAATCTTGGAAAATGCGCACGCGTATTAATGACCAATCACATCACAGATCAGAGTTTAAAAAAATATTTTTTGAAAGTCCCGCGACTTATCACCCTCTTTTGGGAACTTAAAAGTCCCGTTAACGTATCAGAACCCTGTAGGTATGTTCTTAAATACAACAAACACTAACATTATGTAAATCATGAACGACGCTGTTGAGGTTGCCCGTTTACTCGATATTCTTGGGAACCGGAATCGACGGCGAATTATTGCGCTCTTACGGCAGAAGCCTTGTTTTGTAACTGAGATTTCCGAAACGCTGATGCTCTCACCTAAAGCAGTAATTGAGCACCTTCAGATGATGGAGCGCGAAGCAATTCTTTCATGTCAAACTGATGATAGACGTCGCAAGTACTACTATCTCGCAAACGATATATCAATAGAAGTGAGCCTCAAAGGGCTTGCCCATGAAGTGGTAGTTCAACAGGTAAAAGAAATTCAAGACGGAAAAGACGAACGATTGAGAAATTCCGTCCTAATGATCGCTCGGATGATTCGTTCACATGATCAACTTCTCAATAGTCTCGAACAGATTAATCACGATATCGAGACAAAATTTACCGATATTGCTCATAACCATAGTGATATATTCCAGAATGAGAGAGAGCTGAGTGTAATTATCGCACTGTCGCACGACACTCTCACTACAGACGAAATCACGAGTGTCACTGGATTAAATGGTGATGAGATTGCTTCACTTATAAAGAGGCTCGAACGACGTGGAATTGTTGAGCGGTCAAAAGGGCATTATATGCTACGAGGTGTGAATGCAGAATAATCCAAACAATCCGTATGATGATATCTTCTCAAATATTTCAAAAATTGTAGAAGAAATCGTAAAGAATATGCCTGAGCACCAGCATGCTCACATCGTAGGTTACACTATTATTACCCGTGGTTCAGATGAACCCCCAGCTGTATTCCGAATTGACCAAGACGATGATGATGAAATCCCCTACGAGGTAGTTGAATCTAACGAGAAAATTTACATTACCGCTGAATTACCAATTGATGCGAAGACTGCCCCGTTTGCTGATATCCAATCAAATTCTGTTCGTATCTGTGTTGATGATTGTGAAACCACGATTGTCCTAAATCACCCGGTTGATGTAATCCACAGCTACTACCGTGTGCATCGGGATATTCTCGATATTACTTTGTTAAAAATCAAAAACCCATAATATTTTAAAATGATTATTTTTCTGGATTATGCAAGTCTCCAAACTGCGCTATCTTGAGAATTGAAAATAATTTTAACAAAAGTTTTGTCTGGACTTAATGAGGCAGGAACTTCATAGATAATATAGCCATCAATTGCATTACTTTCACCTGGTAATAGGTACGCCTGTTCCATTCCATGAGAATACCCAAAGTCCTCTACATACTCAGATTCATCCAGATTGTGAAAGAACTCGATCTCTCCAATTCTCAAGATTATAGGTGGGCTATCAATATTCTTTGCTGACTGCGGTAGGTCATGAGTCGGATCTGGAAAAAAGATAGACCCGTCATAATAGACCGCAATATTTGATGATTTTGGAGGAAACAAACGGGTCGTCCCACGATCGACAATATTTACGAAAATTATTAGATATTTGTTACCTAGAGCGGGAGATTTTGTTACATAATGCGCCACTTGTGGGTTAAATACTTGGTATGAATCGTTTATCCAAAACCGATACACTGTACCTTGGCTTGTAGACTTTCCGCTACTAAAGTTGAAAAATTGTTTTAACTTCAGCGCATTTGGGAAAATTTCAGGAGTTGGTGTTGGGATTACTGTAGTAACAATGGTAGTAATTAATGTCGTTGGTAAGGAGATCGTTGTCAAAGTTGGTTGGGGTGTTGTCACAACCGCTTTGTCTGGGGATTTTGACTGAGAATCAAAACAACCACAGCTTAAAACAAGAGTAATGATGATTAAAAATGAGAGTACGCAATAGCGTTGCATACTTCATTCTCTCAATTTATACGTAAAAAACTACTGATCGAGAATAATTAAAAAATCGAAAACCGTGATTACAAAGCCCCAACAAGGGGAGTATCTGAGGAAATCCATTGCGGTATCGTCTTCTTTTCTGCACGGTACTCATGGAACTGTCGGAGTGAGACTGTAAGATCACGGGTAAATGCAAAGTATCCGATCTGGGTATTTTTGCAAAGCTTCATTGCCATGTCATACAACCCACGAGGATCTGGTCGTGCCTCTCCTAGCCAGATGTGGAAGATATTACCGCCATCCACAATCGGGAAAAAGACATGTTCAATCTCCATACGTTTTGTGAGCGGAACATTTGCGCTCGGAGCAACATGAGTACCGTTTGTGTAATAAACAGGGAGGTCGCGAGTCTTTCCTAACATCCCAAGTGTGGAATCGACATCGCCTTTGATGACTTTAACTGCAAAATCATGGTAGCGTTTATTGAGAAGATCAGCAACCGCAAATCGTTGTCCCGTTGTTTCAGCAGGAGTGCGAGCGAGTGCAATTGTCATACCATTTTCCTGGGAAAGTTTTTTTGCGTAAAGTTCCATTTCAGTCATTGCTCGGATGGCAAGTTTGAATGCATCTTTAGATTCATGAAGTTGCTTGCCAGTATGGTGCTGAACCATCTCATTTACACCGACAACCCCGATTGTATACACGAGTCCTTCAAGGTTAACCGCAATAGCCCCTCGTTCACCTGTATTCGGATCTTTTGGACGCTGCATTGCAAATGGCATCCTGCTATGCGCACGAATTAGATCCATCCATCTCCGTTTAATCTTGAAGATCTCAACGGCATCATCCATTAATGCCTTGAGTTCTCCAAATAGACGTTTATCGTCGTGTTCCGCATTATATGCTGCCCGTGGACAATTTACCGAGACAACTTGCCAGGAACCCATGGAAAAATGCCGCCCATCTTTAAAAAAAAGTTTTTTATTGAAATCAGAATCTTTGTCCGCAACAGCTGAGAACTGGTAGGCGCAGCATTGGTAACACGAGATACCCTTTCCGGCACCGCGGTAAGCGGGGAGTTGGTTATCGTAATATGGCGTGCCAAATTTACTAGCCAGCTCGAATGTAAGAAGATAGAGTTCACGATATGTCGGAAGATCAGGATTTGCAAGGTTGAATTCCTCTCTTTCATTCATAAAATCTGGTTCTATTGAAATCTCGGGTTTGGGGAAGCTAAACGGTTTACCCCAATAATCACCTTCCAGCATCACTTCTATGAGACCTTTAAAAAGCAATCGAACCTCGCGTTCAAACTCACCGTAGGTGCGGTGAGGAGCAGATTTTCCATCCCAGATTTTCCCTTTATATACGCAGGGTTTATCTAACCAAAGAGAAGGAACGCCCGGAGAGAGCTGTATTGAAGAGAAGACCAGCTGCCCGCCGCGGGCTACCATCATTTGAGTCATTTCGTACACAAACATCTGCATCATCTGTTTGATCTCTTCATACGGTAGTCCTTCAAAGTAAGGCGCAAGGAAAGTAAGGAAGTTGTAGTAACCTTGCCCCCCTGCAAAATTCGTTTGAGCTGAGCCAAGCGCCTTGACCGCGTGAAGAATCGCTACTTCTGCCCGTTTTGCCGGTCCTGCTACTGACGCTTTAGTTCCATTACCATCTGGCATTAATCCGTAATAGAAAAAATAACGGAGATCCCAATCTTGACAGAATGGACGGGTACCAAAGTATTCGAGATCATGTATATGCAATTCGCCTGACAGGTGGTGATCGGCGAGGTCAGGAGGTAACTGGAGTAAATACTGTTCTTTACTGATTTTATCCGCTTTCTTCTTGTGAGAGGTTTCAGCATTTTCCTGCAGATTTGCGTTGTCATGCGCCTCAAAACCTCTTCCCACATCGATTAAGTGAGCGTCAAACACCGGAGTACCAACACGAGTACAGACATTACGGTATTGGACTAATCCTTTCTCAAGCAAAGTCATATTTACGATTTCACGGATCAAGGGACCCGATAGAGATTTTAACCCCATTCCTTGGATTCGCTGCTCGACTTCGCGTGCTATCTGTTGTGCCAACTCCTCACTTGCCCCTTCATATCCATAAAAGGTCTGAACAAGTTGAGTCTCGTCAACAATCTGTCGAACAATTCTGTTTCTATCATATTCGACAATATGCCCATCGGTGGTTCGAACTGGTGGGAGTGGTGGGATATAAACGCCATCGAGAGTTTTCTGTTTAGTCTCGCGCAGCCCCATTAAGCACCTGAAAACAAGCCATTAATCCTTTTTGCATCCAGTTTCCCCGAGGAAAAGAGCTCAGTGGTAGTATAGAATTTGTCACCTTTTTGGAGAACGGGGGCCTCTGTAACAAAAATTCCGTTTATCCGCAGTTCTGTAAGCGATTCTGCCGTTGAAAGATCACGTTCAACAAATTTCTTTTTATTCGATTTCAGAAAGGCCTTCAGTGCTTCGCAGTGCGGGCAATTTTCAAGTGTATATACGATCGGTTCGGAATTTTGCGTTATAAAAAACACCCTCGCTCAGTTGTTAACTATTATGCGTTTTGAATAAAAAAACTTAGGCAGTTTGTAAGACACTCCCCGTCTCCAAATTATCGATTACCATTTGTAGGTGAATGTTGAAATAGTACCGTGATGGTCAGGGCATTTGTTGCACTTGAATTATCCGACGAAATTAAGAGTCGACTTGGCGAAGCCCAAAATATTCTTAAAAAGTGTAACGCACGCTTAACTTTGGTCGAACCTAAAAACATCCATATCACAGTAAAATTTCTCGGTGACGTTGAAGATAAGAAAATCCAAGATATTGCAACTGTGCTCAAATCAATTGTCTGCAAACCATTTCTTGTAAATGTTGAAAAGGTTACAGTCAACAATCCTCGTCGTCCATTTACCATTTGGTGCGCGATTAATGATGCAGGGAGTAATGGGCAACTTTACCAGCAAATTGAGAGAGATCTTTTACCACTTGGGTTTACACCAGAGAGCCGTCGATTCAACCCTCATGCAACTATCGCGCGAATAAAGAGATATGAGCCATCACTAATGGAAACTATAAAATCTCTCGAATCTAGGACCTACGGTAGTTGTATGGTGACTGGTTTGAAACTTAAAAAAAGCACACTAACACCACAAGGGCCAATCTACGAAGATCTGTTGGAGGTTATATGGTAGAAAGACTCGCGTGCGAAAATCTCGTACTCAAAAGGATCAGACCATCAAAAATTGAGCGTGACCACATATGCGGTGTTGCTCATCGTCTATTGAATGCGATTAATGCCACTGGAGAAGCGGATGGTATGGTCGTGGGTTCTATTGCTCGCAATACATGGATAAAGGGGGATCGGGATCTCGATATTTTTCTCCTATTCCCCCCATCACTCTCTCACGAAGGGTTGAAAGAAAAAGGATTATCGCTTGCTCATTCAATTGCGTCATTGTTCACTGAAAAGTTTTGCGAGAAATATGCTGAACATCCATATATAAACGCATTAATTGACGATATTGATGTAGATCTCGTTCCCTGCTATGCTGTTGAGACTGCTACAAAAATCCAGAGCTCAGTTGACAGGACGCCTTTTCATACGCGATACATTGCCGATAAAATCAATGGTCGGATAGATGATGTTCTTCTTCTAAAACAATTCACAAAAGCAGGCGGTATTTACGGTTCTGACCAAATGACAGAAGGATTTTCCGGGTATCTTTGTGAGCTACTCGTCCTCTATTACGGAGGATTTGCCCCTCTTCTTGAAGCGGTAACAAAATGGCGCCCAGGTACAATAATTGATATCGAACAACATGCTGCAAAAAGCTTTAGTGAACCGCTAATAGTAATCGATCCCGTCGATCCAAAACGTAACGTTGCAGCCTCAGTATCTCTTGATCGGATGGTTGAATTCATTGAACTTTCGAGGGGATATCTTAACGAACCTTCAGAAGCTTTTTTTATTCTCTCAAAAGAGTATTCTCTTACCAAAAATCAACTTGTGTCTTTGCTCAAAAAGAGAGGAACGTACCTATTTGCCATAACGTTTGCAACTCCGCCTTATATCGAAGAGATTATTGTCCCACAGCTAAAACGGAGTGCTACATCAATCCGCCAACACTTAGAAAGAAATGGCTTTGATGTTCACCATGCGGATTATTTTATGCAGTCAGACCGGTGTATGCTCCTCTTTGAACTCCTAACAAATAAACTACCAAAAATACGCCATCATACCGGACCACCTCTCTGGAATCGAACAAACGCGGACAAATTCTTTGAGAAACATATTGCGGATAAGTCATCTGGACCTTACATCAAGGATGGTAGATACGAAGTAGAAGTTCCTAGAGAATTTGCATACGTAAAAGAATTATTATCTTCACCCTCACTACTCAACGTTAGTCTAGGCAGACATGTGAGGCAATCATTTGAACATGGTTGGACAATAAACGAGGGGGCTTTGTGTTGGCAAAAAACATTTGCACCTTTCATTGCAGGGTTTTTTGATAGATGCTCACCATTGTCTCGAATTAAACGAGATAGATAGAGAACCTAGAAAGTATATTAATATCAATAAAAGATGCGTAAAAAAACCTTTTTTAATTGTACGATAAAATTATTTTTTAAAATTCTTTTTTATCTTCTGTGTTGCCAGCTTTTCTATAGCGGCAATATCGATATCTTTAGCAATTGTTAGCTTCTTATTCTTCACTGCGCTATCCAGAAATCCTTTTCCGGTCAGAGTGCGAACAATCAGACTTGTTGAACCTAATGGGCTACCAATCGCACCGGCAGAGATATCAGCTAATACAGACGTTAAATCGGTGCAGAAATGACAGCCGTTTCGAATACATGTTTCCAACTCCGTAAGCGGTATCTTTAAGTTAGTCCCATCCTGCTTTAAGATCTCAAGTTTTCCTTTTACATCGAGTTTTCGTATTTGGTGCGGTTCAATTTTATAGTGCTGTTTTAATTTACCATGGATTAGTGCCTGATAATCAAAGGTCTCCGTGCAGAACAACCCTATAACAAGCCGAATTCCTTTTGCATAGGGTTTTAAAAGATCATTGTCACTCGCACGCATGTGGGCAATAGCTTGAACGGCACAGGGAACCCCAACAACCGCAATCCGCTTGAACTTTCGATCTATTATTGCATACTTCAAGGAAGCAAGGAGTGGAACCCACCAACTATAACGGCTTCCTGCTTGCTGAATTAGCACATCAGATGCAGTAATAACAACAGACGACGGTTTTAAACTCCACCTATCCTCTGTCACGGTGACCACGGCATCAATCAATCCTTCATCAAGTGCATTAGTTAGAATTGCTGTAACCGCTCCACCACTCTGCTTTCGAGGAACCTTAAAAGTTGCTTCGGCAGATACAATCTCGATATATTTACCAAGGGTCTCAGTTGGTTGTTCCCCAACACGTGGGCAAACCGAATAGCATGCCCCACAAGATACATCATCATTTACTTGCTTACAATATCCATTGCTTTTCGGGCTTACCACCATCTCTCCCTCATCAAATGAGAGAGAATCCGCAGGACATACTGCCACACAAGCACCGCATCCGGAACATTTTCGTGTATCCCAAACCTCATTTTTTAATTCAAGATAGCTTTTAGCTGCCATTGAATTACTCCCATGTGTACTTGTTTGCAAAAGGTCGAGCGCTTGCAGGTGCAATCCGTGTGTAATCTGAAGCCAAGAGTGGAACGGCATCAATTCCGAAAACCTGCGCGAAATCCTTAATGATAGGTGCGATCATCGTTTTCTGTTCTTCCGTTGCAAGGAACTGTTTAGCACCGACACCGAGATACTTTTGGTTTACCTTACCCCGTATGTACATCTCTCCACCATGAATGCCACTCCCGATACCGATCTCAGAGATTGGCTGAACACCATTTAATCCCAACACGATTAGGAGTCCCCCTGCCATATACTCTCCAAGAAACGCCCGTGCTGCTCCACCAACAATGAGGATCGGGCGTTTTTCCTTATACTGTTTCATATGAATACCCCCGCGGTATCCGATATTGTCTCTGACATACACCCTTCCCCCCCGCATGCTATGTGCGACGGCATCGCCAGCGTTTCCATGGATGATGACTTTTCCCTTGTCCATGGTGTTGCCTGGTGCATGATCAGCGTTCCCATAGACAATAACGGTAGGGCCACTCATAAACATGCAGAGGTCACCACCAGGTACACCGTTGAGTGTAATAGTAACGCCATCACCTCTCAATCCGTCTGCGATAAACCGCTGTCCAAGCACATTATCGATAATAATTTCCTTCACGCCTTCAGAAACCGCTTTGCGGATCATCTTGTTAAGTGGAGTGAAGTGCACTCCTTTAGCATCGATATGCATCGCAGTCATTTGGTTAAGCTCCCACAGGTTTTACGTCAAGGACTTGCATCAGTCCCTCATCTAACATATAACCTCTTAACCGATCGCGGTTCCCACGAAGACTTTCGATGCTATTGATGCCTGCCGCCCCCATAAGTTCAGCTAGCTCAAGTGTCCATGCGCGGATCAAGTTCTCGACATGCACAGATTCAACATCTGGGTCAAGTCGTTGCACCAATTCCGGACGCTGTGTAGCAATACCCCATGCACATTGCCCTCTGTAACAGGTTCCACAAACGCGACAGCCCATTGCTACGAGGGCGGAAGTTCCGATATAGACTGCATCTGCACCAAGGCAAATTATCTTTGCTATATCCGCGCTTTGACGAATTCCACCACTAGCGATTATAGAAACTTCATTCCTGATTCCTTGTTGGCGGAGTTTTGCATCAACACTTGCAACTGCCGCTTCAATCGGAATTCCAACATGATCACGGAATACCCGGGGAGCTGCACCAGTTCCACCCCGGAAACCATCGATTACAACTGCATCTGCAGATGAACGAGCAATACCAGCTGCAATGGCAGCGGAGTTATGCACTGCCGCTATTTTTACAAATACTGGTTTCTTCCACTCTGTCGCTTCTTTTAAGCCGCGAACGAGCTGTTTGAGATCCTCGATACTGTAAATATCGTGATGTGGTGCAGGGCTGATCGCATCGCTTCCTTCTGGTATCATTCGAGTGCAGGAAATATCAGCACAAACTTTTTCACCCGGTAAATGACCTCCAATACCTGGTTTTGCACCCTGTCCAATTTTGATCTCTATAGCGGCACCACGGTCCAGATAATTAATATCTACACCAAACCGCCCAGAAGCTACTTGGACGATTATGTGCTGCTGGTAGGGATAAAGTGCTTCGTGAAGTCCCCCCTCACCAGTACCCATAAACGTTCCTATCCTGGTCACCGCTTTGGCGAGCGCAAGTTGAGCGTTCAAACTGATTGCACCATAACTCATATGACCGATCATGATAGGGGTCTCAATCTGAAGGTTCGGTACAATTTCTGTTTGGAGTTCCACATCCCCGTTAGAAGACGTCTTGAGACTGATAGATGCAGGTTTCTTGCCAATATAAGTCCGCAATTCCATAGGTTCGCGAAGTGGATCTATACTGGGGTTAGTCACTTGGCATGCATCAAGTAAAAGACGGTCGAAAATTACTGGGTACGGTAATACATTACCCATACCAGAAAGAATGATCTTTCCAGATTTCGCTTGGTTGAAGATTGCTTCACGGATTTCTCTATTCCAGAGTGGATGGCTCCTATAATCGGTTGGTTTCTCCTTAATTTCGATAGCATCTCTGGGGCAAAATGCAAGGCAACGGTGGCAGGCAACACAGTTTCGCGAGTTAATTCTTATACCATTCTCTTCTTTCCGAAACACGTCATAGGAACAATTTTCAACGCACCGCCCGCATTCCATACAACGTTTGGGATCGATACTGACTCTGAACCGAAGGGGGATACTCCCAATACTCACGACTGCACCGTCCCAATCACTGGTTCACCTGCTTTCGGCATCTCAACGCCTTCAATTTTAGGTTCTATCCTGCGGATTGCTGCTTCTTCACTAGAGATAAAAAGCCGATCTCCACGTTCACCGGTCACAAGTGGGCGAAGTTTTATCCGGTCAGTAAAGCCGACGATAGAATTAATGTTTGCAACTACAATTGCAAATGGTCCGTTCATCATAGCGGGTGCATATGCAAGTCGAATGGCACGATTAAGTTCTCGTTCTTTTTCCGGCATTGCATCAATTTCCTCCCAAAAAGGTGGAGCAAGTGCTCGTACCGCCATTTTTTCTGAAAGACCGTGCTTTCGAACTAATAGATCAATTAAATATGCAACAACTTCAGTATCGGTGAACATGGTGCATTTGTAACCGTAGCTTTCAATATATCGTTGGTTGGTACCATAGGATGTAATCTCTCCATTGTGAATTACACTCCAATTTAAGAGATTAAAGGGGTGTGCGCCTCCCCACCAACCCGGACTATTTGTGGGATATCGGTTATGTGCAAGCCATATGTAACCTTTGTAGTCTTGAATTCCGAAGAAGTCAGCAACATCCTCAGGCCAACCCGAGGCCTTGAATACGCCAAGGTTTTTTCCTGAAGATATAATGAGTGAACCCTTGTGTGCAGTATTCACACTCATGACCAAATGCATTACAATATCATCTTCAGGACTTGAACTATCGGACATGAGGGTATGATCAGGTTTAAAAAAATAACGCCATGGGGTATGGACTTTTTTAACATTAGATTTATGAGTGGGGATCTCTTCTTGATGTTCGACGGTACCCCATTTTTCTAGGATTGCTTCAAAAGCAGTTTTATTTTCCTCAATATTGTCAAAAAAAACATGTAAAGCGTAATAGTCCCGAAAGTCAGGATAAATACCATACGCTGCATATCCCGCACCTTGGCCACTTCCTCGCTCATTCATCATCGAAAGTGCGTGTTTAATTGCTTCTCCGTCAATATTTTGTCGACGTTTGTCCAAAACTCCAATAATGCCACACATTGTTAATCACTAACAAAATTGACCGGCCAATCTACCAAATTCCGTAATCTGTAATATTTCTTGAATAAAGTATAAATAAAATTGGTAGGTATTTGTCGTAAAATTATACTGATTGCGATCAAACAGGGAATTAAACAATTGATGAATAAAGGCACTAAAGCAAAATACAGGAACACGTTGTTTTTGGAATTGAGGATAATTTCTTAATTTCATGAAAAAAGAGAGAGAGTTATTCACATATCAAAGTAAAGGTGGAACTCCCACGGGTGCGGGCGGAGCCTAACACCATCCATCTCTGCACGTTTGTAATCGATCCAGACATCAATGACGTCTTGGGTGAACACACTACCCTGAAGGAGGAACTTATGATCGGCTTCCAACGCATCGATTGCCTGTTCGAGCGACCCAGGAACAGTCGGGATCTTTTTTGCTTCCTTGCTATCGAGATCGTAGGTGTTGCCTTCGAATGCTTCCCCGGGATCGATCTTCTTCTTGACACCGTCAAGACCTGCCATGAGCATGGCAGAGAATGAGAGGTACGGGTTACACATCGGATCAGGTGGCCTAAACTCAATCCTCTTGGTCTTGGGGTTGTCGGTATACATCGGGATCCTAACTGCAGCCGAACGGTTCCGCATTGAATATACGAGGTTCACCGGTGCTTCATACCCCGGTACAAGCCGTTTGTACGAGTTTGTGGTCGGGGCACAGAACGCCATGAGTGCATTCGCGTGCTCGAGCAGCCCGCCAATATAGTACTTTGTCAGCTGGCTGATCATGCCATAGCCTTTTGCGTCGAAGAAGAGGTTCTTATCTCCTTTCCAGAGTGACTGATGGGTGTGCATGCCTGAGCCGTTGTCACCAAAGAGGGGTTTGGGCATGAAGGTTGCAACCATGCCGAACTTACGTGCCATGTTCTTTACTATGTATTTGTACATCATGCAGTAATCCGCCATTTTAACGAGGGAACTGTACCGCATATCGATTTCGTTCTGTCCGGCAGTTGCAACTTCATGGTGATGAACTTCAACGGGTATTCCGGTATCGATCATTTTATTTACCATCTGGCTGCGGATATCCTGAAGCGAGTCGTGGGGCGGCACCGGGAAATACCCCTCTTTATACCGGGGCTTGTACCCGAGGTTTGGCTTTTCATCCCTGCCGGAGTTCCAGCTGCCTTCAACAGAATCGACAGCGTAAAATCCCTGGTTGACGGACTGGGAAAATCGTACATCATTAAAGAGGAAGAACTCATACTCTGGTCCCCAATAACTTGTATCAGCAATACCGGAAGCCTTGAGATATTCTTCTGCTTTGTGTGCGATGAACCGCGGGTCACGGGTATATGCCTCCTTGGTCACCGGGTCGTAGACATCACAGATAATACTTAATGTGGTGACTTCACAGATGGGATCAACCACAGCGGTTGACGGGTCCAAACACAGGATCATGTCGGATTCCTGGATCTTCTGGAATCCACGGATTGATGATCCGTCAAACCCAATACCTTCTTTCCATATACCTGATGCCGCATCACTCGATTCCGTAAGTTCCGTGGAAGGAATGGAGAAATGCTGCCACAATCCAGGAAGGTCATTGAATTTAAAGTCAATAATCTGAATTTCATTCTGTCCAATCTGTGCTATAATCGAATCGACAGTTTCTTGTGTCACAGAATTCATTAGATCACTTTTCTTTTTGGTTGCCAAAGATCTCACCAACCATCTGACTCCACTATACCCGGTGCAATAAAGTTTCGATAATAAGATCGTGCATTCAGGTAAGTGGATAGAGAGACGTAGGAATAATAGTTCTATCGAACAATATTTAAACATTACTAATGTAGGGTAGAAGAATTTTGCCTTTAATAATATATCTTAAAAAAATTATTGTCTTTATTTCCATCAATTAAATAGTCGTTCACCTCACCACATTTTCATGATCAATTTAGGAAGAAATTAGTAGAAAGTAATCCAAACAAAAAGGCATGGTAACAGATAACATTTCTAAAGTGCTGAAGCGTATCGAATCTGATAAAGTAAAATTTATCCGGCTTCAATTTACTGATGTTTTGGGTCAACCAAAAAATGCTGCAATTCCGGTCGCTCAGGCAGAGAAAGCATTGACCGATGGAACATGGTTTGATGGATCTTCAATTGAGGGATTCACCCGCATTGAAGAATCCGATATGCTACTCAAAGCAGACCCGGCATCATATTCTTTATTACCATGGAGACCTGCTGAGGGAAAGGTCGCCCGATTTGTATGTGATGTCTATACATACGGAAACAAACCTTTTGAAGGCGACCCCAGGTATATACTGAAAAAGACAATGGCAGAAGCCGCAAAAATGGGTTTTGGTTTTAACACAGGTCCTGAACTCGAATTTTTCTTTTTTAATCTGATCGATGGTCGTCCCACAACACAATTCCCTGACCAAGGTTGTTATTTTGATCTGGCCCCGAATGATAAAGCGGAAGATGTACGCCGTGAGATTGTGCTTGCGCTGACTGAGATGGGATTTGAAATTGAGATGTCCCACCATGAGGTTGCTGCAAGTCAACACGAGATCGATTTCAAATATGCCGACGCAGTTATTACTGCAGATAGAGTGATGACCTATAAATATGCAACTAAGGCAATCGCATTGAAATACGGGCTCCATGCGTCATTTATGGCAAAACCGATTTCCGGTATCAATGGTAGTGGGATGCACACCCATGGCTCGTTGTCTAAAAACGGGAAAAATGCATTCTATGACCCCGATACACCCAAAGGCATCAGTGACGTCGCTTTATACTACATTGGCGGACTGCTGAAACATGCAAAGGCAATCACACGTGTGGCAAACCCGACAATCAACTCGTACAAGCGATTAGTTCCTGGATTTGAAGCACCGGTTTACATCTCGTGGAGCACGACTAACCGTTCTGCACTTATACGTGTCCCTGCAGCCCGAGGTAATAGTACGCGTGCAGAATTTCGGAGTCCAGATCCGATGTGTAATCCGTATCTTACGTTCGCCTGTATGCTTGCGGCAGGTCTTGATGGTATCAAAAACAAGATTTTACCGCCCGACAGCACGGACACCAATATCTATCACCTCAGCGCAAAAGAACGTAAAAAACTTAAGATTGACATGCTACCCGGAAGCCTCACGGAATCTCAGGAATACTTAGAGAAGGATGGGGTTCTCTGTGCAACACTCGGTGACCACATTGTGGAGAATCTCAGCCGCATTGCTGAACAGGAAAATGATGCATACCGTCTTGCAGTACACCAATGGGAACTAGACAGGTATCTTCCCACATATTAACTTTCTTTTTTATTATCTATATTATTATTTAATATTTTTTTATATTAATCCTTGTGATTCTACCTCAAAACACATTTAAATTTTGAGTAAAAACAAAATATTTATAAGCATAGGAATTTAACTTCCTTCCTATAATTTCGAAATTCTTCACAATGGTAAGACACAGAAATGGCATATGATGGATTCCCTTTGTATTAAAAATACCGGTTTTCTGGACTTTCAATCTGGCACTGGATATAGGGTAAGATCATTACCAACCCTGTGTTTTAATGAGCGCGGTCTGATGACAACAACAATCATAAAGACCGCTTTGCTTAATGTCGAACATTTACAGTTGAGGTGATTGAATGGCTATAGATTCTGGAGCAACAGCATGGATTCTAGCGGCAACAGCTCTTGTGATGCTGATGACGCCAGGTGTAGGATTTTTCTACGGCGGTCTTGTTCGTAAGAAAAATTTTATCTCAATGATATTACTGTCATTTGTTGCTTTTGCACTGGTGAGCATACAATGGGTGCTTATTGGGTACACACTTGCCTTTGGCCCGGATGTTAGCGGGTTCATTGGAAATCTCAATTTCCTAGGACTAAACGGAGTGGGGATGGATCCGGGTTCCTACAGTCCGATTATTCCAAGTATGCTCTACATGGTATTCCAGTTGGTATTTGCAACGGTGACAATGGCGATAGTAACATCAGGAATGGCAGAACGCGTAAAGTTCAGTTCATACATCATATTTGCCCTTCTCTGGACGACGATTGTCTATGATCCCCTTGCTCACTGGGTGTGGGGTGGAGGTTGGGCAGCACAATTTGGATCCCTCGATTTCGCTGGGGGTACGGTCGTTCACATAAGTTCCGGTTTTGCCGCACTTGCAGTCGCATTTGTGATCGGAAAACGTGCGGGGTTCGGTCAATATCTCATGGAACCCAACAACATTCCGATGACAATTCTTGGTGCAGCGATGCTGTGGTTCGGCTGGTTTGGGTTTAATGCAGGCAGTGCTATAGCAGCCAATGGTCTTGCTGTAAGCGCCTTTGTTGTCACCAACACAGCTGCAGCAACAGCTGCCCTTGCCTGGCTCTTTGCAAGCTGGATTCGTGGTAAACCCAGTTCATTAGGATTCGTAAGCGGCGCTGTCGCTGGCCTTGTTGCCATTACACCCGCAGCCGGTTACGTGACTCCAATGGCAGCAATCGTAATAGGTGCTGTTGCGGGTGTCCTCTGTTACTCCATGATGCTCTTCCGGCTCAAGAAAGGATGGGATGAAAGTCTTGATTGCTGGTCAATCCACGGAATGGGCGGTTTGTGGGGAGCACTCGCAACGGGTATCTTTGCAGCCGCTGCTGTAAACGGTTTCCCAGGTTTACTCGAAGGTAACTTCCATCAATTCATTGCAAACGCAACAGGTGCCTTTGCTGCATTGATCTATTCTTTCGTCGTAACCTATATCCTAGCTACGGTCATTGACAAGACAATTGGACTGCGTGTGACGGAAGAAGAGGAATATGTCGGACTCGATATCTCCCAGCATGGGGAGCATATCTGAAGGAGTGATCGCCATGAAAATGATTAAAGCAATCATCAAACCAGAACGATTTGAGTACGTGAAAAAAGCTCTCGAAGAAAAAGGATATGTTAGTATGACCGTGACTGAAGTAAAAGGACGCGGAGATCAGAAAGGTATCGCTCTGGAGTATCGTGGCAAGTTGATGACAGTTGACATGTTACCCAAAATCAAGATCGAAATTGTAATCAAAGATGCAACAGTTGATGATCTGATTAAAACTATCATAGACTCTGCACGCACTGGAAAGATCGGTGACGGAAAAATCTTCGTTATTCCAGTTGAGAAGGCAATCAGGGTACGAACTGGTGAGGTTGATTCTTAAAAAAATACAATCAAAAAGATAATCCTCCCTTTACCACACATTGATGGGAATTAATTCCAATATTTTTTTTAAAAAATATCTAAAACGTTACACTTTATAAAAAAGAGATTCCGTGATAAGGAGGATACAAATTTTTTATTTAAACTCGAAGAGCACCCGTAACTTCTTTTCGATATGAGGTGAAATATGGTGGTGTCCGGGAATATTCATTGATTCACGATCATGTTTAATTGCTTCCTCGATATCCTCATCAGAAATTCCATGTTGCTCATGATCGATAATTTCTGTGGAATATAACCTTCCCCCCCCATATATCAGGCGACAGAGAGCTGGACTGGGTTGATCAGCCCGAATGAAGTAAAAGGAGGAGCCAATAAGTGACTTACGGTATTCTTGCAATTGGAAGAAGAGCATATCGAGATCTGACTCAGGTTCATCAGTCACATTGTTAATAAAACGGATCAAACAACCTTCCTGTTGTGTTTGCGCCATCTTTCTTCCCCTCTCAGATCTTGCTACATGATCTCCCTTTCCATGTGTCTAGATAGCACATGGCATAGGTACGATGGAAATACATTTCCTAACTATTTAAACATTATTGATAGTACCTTTCTGTCTTCAACTAACCGCATCAAAGCAGATTGTTATCTACTATACAAACGGATATTATGGGTAATTCATGATTCCATGGCTCAATAACAATTTTAAAAATTTCAAACCCACAGCAGCGAATGCACTTAATGCTACTCGACATATGAATAGAATCGAACGAAAGAAACTTTTTTCCCCGGATATCGAACCCATGCGAACTGCTGAGGGGAGATGGTTTGAAGCAATCATTTATGAGATGTTTCTGGAGATCTCCCAAAAATCCGATCGAATAAAATACCTCGCTCGTAAAGGTGCCGATGCCCCAAAGAACCAGAAGCTTGCTCAACTTGGGCAGAATGGAATTCTTTACTCTAAATATGGCGATATTGTGATTCGCGGTAACGGTCAAGATCTTGCTGAGTTTGACCTTTTACTTGTTACCAGTAACAACGAGATCGGATTTGCTGAAGTTGTCACATCTCCATCTGATCTAAAGGAATTCGAGCAAGAGGTCCAATACAAAAAAACGCTTTTGGGCTATCTCTATGACCAAAAAACCGTACCATTCCTTCTAATCTCATCATTTGATATTTCAAATTACTCAGTCGTCAAACGACTAGCAAAAGCCAAGGAGAACGCGATTATATTCACGAGCTCATGTGAGCAGATTAAAAAGTTGGTCAAACATTATCGGCCACGTATCCTGTATACACGACCGGAAAAACACAACAAATTAATTTCAGCAACCGATCTTTTGTTTAAAAAACCATTCGATTACAAGAGATTTCATGACCAAGTAAAAAATCAGATCTTCTCCCGCATTACTAACAAAGCTCAGGAACATCATTTACCATCAACCAAATTCACAGATCCACTTGTTAAAAAAGTTCTTTATGGGGCACTCTATCCACAAGCAATAAAAATTCTTTGTGATATTTACGGACTCTTTGTGAAAGGAAAAAGAATTGAGTTTTCAGACTTTGCACAACACTACTCAAAAGCAATAATCGCTACTGATTTACCAGGTTACGAATTGATTATATACCTTAGATCACGGCAGAAAAAGGAGTACTTGAAAATGGTTCAGCTAAAAGACGGACATTTCAAGTATGAGCGTCCGACGCCCCCCAAGGTTGGTTTCTTCCTGTGGCTTGAATCGATCCAACCGAATCTCGGTGTTAGAATCACCTCTTCGATTCTTGAAACGTTTACTGTAAAAAATAAGAACACAAAATAGACCAATCTTTTGAGTTCGGATACTTACTTACCACTTTTCAATAAGAAAAAATTGGAAAATATTGGTTTTATTTTTATGTTTTACTCGTCAATCTAACAAAATACTTATCGCTTCACGATGGTAAGCATCCATTACATATGAGATTCCGGAGATCTTTGCAGATTCGTCGGTAAGTGCCATAATATCATTTCGCGAAATCGTAGACAGAGCGAAATTTCTGGTGCCGGACATAATTTGCTGAAGACCGGTTTTAAATTTTTGGGTATATGAATAAACGCCGATCGCACCTGTTGGAATTTCCTTGAAACGTTCACCATACTTCTGTTTAAGCTCTTCGTAACAAACAAAAATCTGTTCCATAGTGTTTCCATATTTTGAGACGGTTTTAGGGAGAACCCCTTCTTTTAACCACATTCCAATATTTTTGCCTACCATGGCAGGAATCATAAGTCCCCTCCCCATACACACTGCTTTAACATACGGGCTACCCATGGCAATTGCTTTGAAAACATTCGGTTCATCGGAAAATCCCCCGGCCATCGCAATGCAAGGAACTCGCATACCTCGTTTTGTAAGCTGTTCACAGAAATCGTACATAAGAGCTTGAAGGTAAAAAGTTGGAATCCCCCATTCATTCATCATAGGCCATGGACTCATCCCAGTACCTCCTGATGCACCATCAATCGTTAAAAGATCAATTTTCGCTTCTGCACCATAGCGGATTGCCATGGCAAGCTCTACAGCAGAATAGGCTCCAGTCTTCAACGTGATTCGTTTAAATCCGATATCTCTCAACCGGTTGATTTCTTCTAAAAACGTTTCCTTTGTGATAAACCCAAGCCGAGAATGCCGCTCAAACTCTTTAATAGATCCAGCTTTGAATGCATTTGCATATTCAGGGAGTGTCGGATCTGGAAGTACAATATAACCACGTTTTTTTAGTTCAAGTGCACGTTCAAGAGTAGGGACCTTTACTTCTCCGCCAATAGATTTAGCACCCTGTCCCCATTTTAGTTCAATAGTCTCCAGATTGTGTTTGCTTGCAACGTATTCTGCAGTTCCAAGCCGGGTATCTTCAACATTTAACTGGACAAGCATCTCACCATAACCTTCAGAAAATTTTCGATAAATCTCAATGCGTCGATCCATCTCTGGTGATTTTCTCACTTTACCTTTAACATCGAGTTCAAGGTCTGGATCCACTCCACAAACGTTTTCGCCACAGACACAAGTTATTCCAGAGATCGCAGCACCAATAGCGACATGCTCCCAGTTTACTCTTGCAATTTCTGTTGACCCCAAAGCCCCGGTAAAAATAGGAATACGCATTTTGACAATCTTGCTCCATCCATACTCGGTCTCTGTGTTTACCTTTGAAAAGACCGCTGTGTCCGGGCCGATTTCACTCCCTATAGGAAGCCCTTTTGCCCCAACAGCATATCCTTGAATATTCAAATGAGAATAATCGATAGGATAATTCTTATTAGCACCAGCCGTCATTCCACCAAACGGAATGGGATAAAGAACTTCCCTACCGCGAAACGATGATAACCAGCTTTCGCAGCTCCCTTTGCATCCATCCAGACATCTTGTACAAATACCAGACATTGGAACAACATCTCGTGAACGATTGACTGTTCCAGTTGCCTCATTAGCATTAGGCTGTCGAAGATTCATGTTTCACTCCCAATTTTAGATTCCAATAAACATATGAGCGATAATGAGCCCAAACAAATTATTTTTTAATTGATATACGTTAATAAGCACTATCTTTATATTTTGCTGTAAGATTAGAAATTGTAATCTCGTTATCGAGAGATAAGAGAGGAAAAACCAAATACAGAGTAAAAAACCGGAAAAAGAAGTTATTAGATTGAAATCAGCTTATATTTGCTAGAGCCCATTTCTAGCTCCTCAGCATATTGAATTTGTCGGAACCCATTAGTCTCTTCCCAAGTTCCTCTAAACTTATCCTGCCCTTTTTTATGAAACTTGTGAAGCATTGTGTCAGTAAACCCTATTTGTGAGTTAACAAGATCGAAACTTGCTGCATCAATTGCAACAGGATCGGTGGAGGCAAGGATACCGATATCAGGTACTATTACTGCATCACTCCAAGGAACACAATCGCAGTCAGGAGTTATCCGAGTAAGGAAATTGATATAACCCACTTTTCCTTGTTTACTTTGGATCGCCCCGTAGGCATATTCAACTAATCGTTCAATGAATACAGGGATCTCAGTTGCCCAGTTAATATCTATTGCATGCTGTGGGCAGATGGTCATACACTCAAAGCATCCAATGCAAAGATTTCGATTAATCCTTGATTTCTTTTTTATAAGTTTGATTGCCGATTTAGGGCATACATACACGCATTTACCACACCCAATGCATCGATCTTTTATTGAGAAGGGGCGTGCATCGTGCTGATCTCTCTTACCTTTTGGAGGTGCACAACCCATTGCAAGATTTTTGAGAGCCCCCCCAAAACCTGATACCATGTGGGCTTTAAAATGCGTCAATACTATCATGCTGTCAGCTGCGACAATGTCTCCAGCAATAAACACATGCTTAAAGTGTTTTTTATTAATCGTGACTTTAGCAATATTCATACCACAAAGTCCATCGGCAATAATAACTGGTGCTCCAACGACCGCATAATCAAATCCATGTAAAATAGCGGTTGTTATGTGATCCACTGCATTTGCTCGACTTCCAAGATAAAGGGTATTAGTGTCAGTTAAAAAGGGCAATGCATTACATTCCTTAACCTTATCTACTATCTGCCGGATAAAAACTGGGTTGATATAGGAGTCATTTCCTAGCTCGCCAAAATGAAGTTTTATTGCTGTTCGATCCCGTTTTTTGACGAGAGAAGTAAATCCAGCACAATCAAACAGTTTACGTACTTTTGCAACAGTGCTGGTTTTTTCATCCCGTGCCCGAAGGTTTGCAAAATATACCAAACTGCTCAACGTAATCAGCCTAATTTGATAATTATCAGTAGTGAGTGATATAATCCCACTATGCAACAACATTCAAGAAAAATAAATGTAATAAACGAGCAAAAAGATTTAAAAAAGAATAATTCAGAGGAATTCAGCTCGTTTTCGCGGCACTGGCGTATCTTTTCTCCAAGATTTAATGTCCCGTGCACGTTCGAAATAGATTTTTGATTCCTCATCTTTTCCCATCTCTTTTAAACAAATACCAATATGGTTCCATCCACTTGCATTGTTTGGTAATTTGTCAACAACCATATGGAAAGTCTGTAAAGCTGCATCTACATACTTGGTATCCTTATTCATTACTCCAATATTTTCGAGAGTCTCTCCGAGATCAAATAACACCTCAACAGAGTCAGGTGCAAGTTCTATCGCTCGCATAAACGATTTTAGTGCTTCTTCGTGCTTTCCAAGTTCACGACAGCAAATCCCACGGTCATTCCAGACATAAGCTAGTTTATTATCAATCTCCAGCGCTTTATCGAATGCTTGGATCGCTTCAAGGCATTTACCCTCACGGCCATACAATATCACTCCTTCTTTATAATATGATGATGCCTTTCCAAGGATTCGATCAAGCAGCCCAACACTTGATTTTTCATGACTAACCATGACAGGAGTATCTGGAGCCAGTGACACGGCCTCTTTTATTTCTTCTGGAAGGGGCACGTCTTTTACTGTAGCAGTGATATCCTTTACCATTCCAACTGATGCAATAAATGTGCCCCGACTATCATAGACAGGCATTGCTTTCATCCAAAGGGTCCATGATGAACCGTCAGATTTTATTCCCTTTGTTACTCCAATAACAGAACCATTTTTTTCTTTACTTATGATGAAATACTTGTTTTTTTGAATAACGTCGTCTTTTTCGAAGATCAAATCAATTAGCATTCTCTGTTTTTTACCAAAGAATGGCTCAGAATAAGCAAAGCTTCCTTTTTTTAACATTGATGATGCTGGGATACTAGTAAGCTGTTCAATAGCTTCGTTCCATGCGATTACCTTACCGTCACGATCGATCGCAAAGATTGGATCTGAAGAGAAGTTAAGTGTAGTTGTAAGAATTGTTTGTGAAGTTCCTGTAGAACGCCATGCAATTCTACCGTCTACAACCTGATATATCCGGTCTAGGATGGTTCGCAATTCTAAATCCGGATTCTCTCCCTTTTTTATAAAGAAATCAGCACCGTTATTAAGGGCTTCTATAGCTGTATGCTCACTTCCAACACCAGTAAAAATAATTACTGGTGTGGTGTCCCCTTTCGCACGGATAATCTTGAGAAATGCAATTCCATCAAGTTCTGGCATATCGTAATCTAAAATGATCGCATCAAACTTATTTACGGAAAGAACACTAATTCCCTCGTGTGCTGTCCGTGCGGTGCGAACTTCAACGTTACCAGTTCGCGATAAAAATTCCCGCATGAGTTCCAAGAGTGCGGGATCATCATCAACAACTAACAAAGAAAGCATACGATGGTATTCCTGAGGTCAAATCGGGATTTGAGATAGATAAGTAACCAAGATTTCCCGATTTCTTTAATCAGTCCTCTTTCATTTTTATATTGAGTAATATCCGAATCCATAACAGATATTCTTACTGGAAATGGAATGAGATTTCACTGAAATTACTTAAAAATCGCCAATCAGATTATAGTATCGCGTTTACGTTGGAACATCGAATCTTTTTTTGCCCTTGTAATTTCATGTGCTCGTTCGAATGCTTGATGAGATTCTTCATCTTTACCGATTTCTTTAATGCAAACACCAAGATGGTTCCATGCATTAGCATTGTTAGGATTAATTTCCGTCACTTTAGCAAACGTTGGGATTGCATCTCTAAGGAACTTATTCTCTCGGCGAAGGACCCCCATCGTCTCGAGAATTTCACCATAATCGTATAAATATTCTTCATCCTTCGGCTCTAACTCAACTGCTCTTTCGAAACTTATCTTTGCATCATCCAATTTACCCATATCCTTTAAACAGAGTCCTCTATCATTCCAAACATAGGCAAGCTTTGGATCAATTTCAATTGCTCTATCAAAACACCGAACTGCATCTTCGAACTTTCCTTCCTTGAAATATAACCTTACACCTTCCTTATAGGATGCCTTCGCTCTTCCAGTGATACGTTCTAGGAAACCACCGTGGGTTGGAGCCTTTTCAATCGTTTCAAGTGAGGGAGCGGGTGCTTGTAGAGTGGGTTTTAATTTTGCTGCTTCAGATCCCGTTATATCACGAACCGAACTCACGGCACCAATAAAACTACCTCTACCATCATAGAGGGGCATTGCCCGCATCCAGAGAGTCCGTTCTTTTTTATCTTGAGGGGTTACAGTACGAATCCAGGCAATCATAGTCCCTTTGTCCTTACTCACCAAATTGTAGTTACTTGCGGAAATCTCGGTGTCTGTTGCAAAAATGAGATCAATGAGCATAGGTACTTTTTTTCCAAAAAAAGGTAACGAGAACTCTCGATCACCCTTTCCCATCACCTTGTCGGTTGATACTCCGCTCAACTCCTCCATGGGTTTGTTCCAAGCTACCACTTTACTTTCTCGGTCTATGGCAAACATTGGATCTGGTGAAAAGCTAATTATATCGGATATTATTCGTTGGGATGTTCCAAGCGATCTGCCTACTAAACGTCTATCTTTTGCCTGCTGGATCATATGAGCCAGCTCGCGAAACTGCGTTTTCGGATCCTCACCTTTTTTCAATATGAAGTCAGCACCGTTATTCAGAGCCTCAATTGCTGTTTGTTCTCTACCAACACCAGTGAATATTATGACCGGTGTGGTGTCCCCTTTCGATCGTAATATTTTTAAAAATTCGATTCCTGAAATCTCCGGCATATAAAAGTCAAGAACTATAGCATCGTACTCTGTTTTTGTAATTTTTGTTAGAGCTTCTTTTGTCGATGGGGTGGTATCGACCTTCATATCTCCAAATCGTTCTAAGAAATGGCGGACTAAGTTAAGAAGATCGGGTTCATCATCAATAACAAGAACGGTGAGCATAGATATTCATGCAACGTAAAATACGTGCAAGAAAGCCAAGAAAAAAATAGTTGATTTATTCACGTTTCCCCAGTTCATGATCAAGATAGAAGAGCTTCCCCGGAATATCTCCGAAAGTCTTGATCTTTGAAAGAATTTCATTTGCCTGCGCCTCTTCTTCAACCTGTTCTTTCACGAACCACTGGAGCATCTCAAACGTAGCATGATCCTTCTCTTTGATTGCGAGTTCCACAAGAGAATTAATCAAACTAGTTACCTTTTGTTCGTGTACATAGGCATGTTCAAACACCTTACCAGTAGATGTCCAATTTGTTTTAGGTGATTCGATTGGAAGAAAACTAACTTTACCGCCTCGAGCAATAATAAAGTCATAGAATTTTAAAGCATGGGCTTCTTCTTCCTTTGCCTGCAACCGCATCCATTTTGCAAATCCCTTCATAATAGCTGTTTCAAAATATGCTGACATCGCAAGATACAGGTATGCTGAAAAGAGCTCACGGTTCATTTGTTTATTAAGCGTTTCTTCCATTTGCTTACTTATCATGCTTTTTCCCTCAGAATTACCGAGATGTTAGTTTGTTCTCTCTTAATAGTTTCGTACAAGACAGAAATAATATTCATTTCCACATTTAAATGAATTTCAACGGAATTTAAGATGTTTACAACTCTTTTTAAAATGACAATTATTGAATCGAGATAAATTACCAAAACAATCAATAAAAGAGATAATGTTGAAAGGGGTTAGAGTCAAGTGATTTAAGCATACTTTGCTGGATCAGAATCGAATTTTTTTTTGCAGCCAGAAGCACAGAAAAAATACCTCTTACTTTTATATTCGCTTGTGAATTTTGCTGTTTTTTCATCAACAGTCATTTTACAGATCGGATCAATAGCCATTTCATTCACCTCAAATGTTCACTTGCTTTGCTGGGGGTATATAACTTTTTAAGAGAAGAGAGAGTGAGACAACAGTTACCGAACTTGTCGCCATAGCGAGAGCAGCAAGCTCAGGCTTGAACATAAAGCCAAAGGATGGATAAAGCAGGCCGGCTGCAACTGGAATGAGAGCAGTGTTATAAGCAAATGCCCAGAAAATATTACCTTTGATCCTCGCCATTACTTTTTTTGATAATTGGATAGCCGCGACGGCGTCAAGGAGGTTATCTTTAATCAGGACGATGTCCCCACTTTCAATGGCAACATCCGTACCACTCCCAATTGCAATGCCAACATCTGATTGAGCGAGTGCAGGTGCGTCGTTGATTCCATCGCCCACAAATGCTACAATCTGTCCCTTCTCTTGCAACGCTTTCACTTCTTCTGATTTGGCATTAGGCAATATCTCAGCTATAACCGTGTCAATTCCAATTTGTCTTGCAATTGCATCAGCAGTACGCCGGTTATCTCCAGTCATCATAACAATATGAAGACCCATCTTCTTCAGATTGATGATGGCAACTTTTGTCGTTTCCTTGATTGTATCCGCAATCGCAATTACTCCTGAAATCTGTCTTCCAACACTAACAAGAATTGCAGTTTTACCTTCTCGCTCAAATACGGTTATTTTTGATTCTAAATCCTCCGCAATCTTGATCCCTTTTTCCTGCATAAGCATACGATTGCCAACTACCACCTCTTCACCAAGAATAAAGGCAACGACACCCTTTCCACCGAAGGTATCAAAGTGCTCGGTCTTTTCAAATTTTACGCCAAGATTTTGAGCTCTACGTACTACGGCCTGAGCGAGTGGATGCTGAGAATTGTTTTCAACACTTCCTGTAAATGTAAGCAATGTTTCCTCCAAAATCCCGACCGGAACAATATCGGTAACTTCCGGTTTCCCTTTCGTGAGCGTCCCCGTCTTGTCAAAAACAACAGTAGTGACTTTCTCGGCAATCTCTAATGCCTCTCCGTTCCGTATCAGAATACCTAATTCAGCACCTCTTCCAATTCCCACAGTTACTGCAGTTGGTGTTGCAAGTCCTAACGCACAGGGACAGGCAATAACAAGGACTGATATGAGCGCTGTGAGCGCAAATAAAAGAGTGCTGTGTAGTACGAAGTACCAGACAAAGAACGAAATTGCTGCAATGGCGAGGACCGCGGGGATAAAGTACGTGACTGCAATATCAGCAATTCTTTGAACAGGAGGTTTTGATCCCTGTGCATCTTCAACAAGCTGAATTATTTGGGCAAGCACCGTCTCCTTACCGATCTTTATAGCCTTTACTGAAAGTACCCCATTTTGGTTGATTGTGCCCCCAACAACTTTACTCCCCTTTCCTTTGAGCGGGGGCACCGGTTCACCGGTAATCATAGATTCATCCACATATGATTCACCAACCACAACTTCACCATCAACCGGGATTTTCCCACCAGGTTTCACGATAACGATATCACCGACTACGACATCTTCTATCGGAATATCTATTTCATTCCCATTTCTGATCATCGTTGCAGTCTTCGCACGAAGCCCGATAAGTTTCTTGATCGCTTCTGACGTCCTTCCTTTGGCTCGTGCCTCAAGATATCGCCCTAGCATCAAAAATGAGGCGAGCATAATAGCTGTATCGTAAAACATGAACTCATGCGTTAAAACAATTTCAAAGGTGCCCATTACACTTGCTACGAAAGCGACCCCAATACCCATCGCGTACATTACATCCATATTCAACGAACGATTTCGCAATGCCATGACTGCTGCTCGGAAAATAGGGTAAGAAATATACACAAAAACCGGTGTGGAGACAATGAGCATTACATATGCGAGAATATGCATCGGTATGATATTCAGGTACATGAGAAGCATAAGAGGTATGCTCACAGCAAAACCGATGGAAAAGCGCATAAATTTGTCACGCAGGTCCTTATCATGGGCAATTTTTTCCGCTTCTTCGCTCACCTCCCCGGCTATCCCTAAATACTGATAACCTGCGTCTTCAATCGCTTTTTTCATTTCTTCGATAGATGAGAGGGAGGGGTTGAAAGAAACGTATGCCTTTTCAGTACCAAGATTTACTGTCGCAGTTATTACACCAGAAAGTCCCTGTAATGCCGCTTCAATTGTCTGGACGCAAGTAGCACAGACCATCCCACCGACCTTGATGGTTACCTCCCGGTTTATAACATTATATCCGATATTTTTAACCGCTTTTTCAAGTTCTGCTAACGTAATTTTATTTGGATCGAATTCAACATGAGCAGTGTCAGTGCCAAAATTCACTTCTGCTTTTGTAACATTATTGAGTTTTTTCAGCGATTCTTCAATATTGATTGCGCAAGTAGCACAATGCATCCCGGAAATTTTGAGCTCTGCATTTTTTTGGTCTGGTTCTGGCATTTTTCCCTCGAACGAATATATAAGATTCCTTTTGCACATTCTCCAAGTATAAACTAATAAGAGTTTTGAATTAGGAGAGAATAAAAAATATTTGGAGAGATAATTATGTCCTAATTTTTGAGGATTTTTGATAATGACCAAACATAAATAGTCTATTTAAAAGATTACGGAATTCTAAAATAGTGTGACGTGGTAGTTTTTTGTATGAAATATATCGCACACATTTCAATTTTTTTGTTACTTATAGTGATACTCTTAACTACGGGTTGCATTGGTGGAAACAACCAAACTACACCCACTCCAACCACACCTCCAACCCCTGTTCAGACGCTCACTGTTTCAACCACTACCATTCCAACGACAACTGGTGCCTCAATTAAACCAGGACCAACTGATACTCTTACCCCCTCGATGAATGTTGATATAAGTGTTGAAAAAGCGGGCACCTATTCGACAACGATTATCACTAAATTCAACGGTGGAAAAGGATTGGGCTTTGTCAGCAAGGTAGATGTCCGAGTTACTCGACCTGACGGTACGGTTGTAACAGGAGTATTGATACCTGAAGTAGGTCAGACAATCGAACTAGAGGGTACCAATGGTACTGACAGGATCGAAGTTATAGTCACTATGAAAAATGGTAATGTTTACAAGCTTATAGATCAGCAACTGCCATACAAAACTCTTCGGTAGTTGGGATTAATTATTAACTCTTTTTAAATTGCATTTTTAATGAAATTTAATGGTGATAAGAAAACTCAAAATAAAATCTATTGAAAAATTTGATGTTAACGATATAAAAAAAGGATGAGTCAATAACTAGATTTCATTTTGTTGATTATTGCGGTGAAACCTTCCAATGAAGTAGAATCCCTTTACCGAGTTGAGTCGCTTCTAGAAGCGTAAGCCGGGAGAAATCATTTTCCCTCACAAACCCCTCCCCATCGGCAAGTGTCGGTGCATCCTTTCCTCCTATGATAAGATTGCCAATAAATGTATAAATTTCATCGACTAGTCTCGCAGCAAACAAGCCTGAAATAAGTGTCCCTCCACCTTCAACCATTAGCTGATGCACACCCATTGCACCCAACTCATCGAGTAACCTAGCAAGATCCACTTCAGTTTCTCCACCTTCAATAACCGTTACAATTTTTTTCAATTCAATAACTTTTTGAGGGTCTGCCCGTCGTGAAACCGCGATTACCCGCCTTCCCTTTCCCTTATAAAGTAAAGAGGAGGTTAAAGGGATACGGGCGGCGCTATCTACAACAACGCGGACTGGGTTCTCTTCGAGTCCTTTTTCCAGTCGCTTGTGCTTTAGCTCATCTGACTTTATTGTTAATGAAGGATCGTCAGCAAGAACGGTCCCAATACCAACCATTATAGCATCGCTTTTTGCTTTTAGCTTATCGACCCGCTCAAAATCCTCCTTTCCCGAGATCTTCACCTGTTTGCGCTCTCGGGTTGAGAGTTTCCCATCTAAACTCATAGCCACATTAATAACCACACGGGGGCGCATGCAATACCCTTTGACCCTACAGGTTATAATAACAACTGGAATTTCGTAGATTTTGTAATAATTTTTAAAATCGAATTACTTCCGTCATCGAATAGACAAGTACATTGGTTAGTGTTTCTTTCGGTTCAATTTGATCAATGCTTTGCATTGGTTAAAATAAGTCTCTCCCCAAATCCAAGGTTTATAATTCCCGCACATCTCTGGCTTTATATCATGGATCCCACAAAGATATCTCCTTCTTCCGAAGCGACGAAGAAATGGACATACTGGGAGATAGTCTTGCGTTATGGGGTCTCTCATCTCAGTAACGATAATGTCACCTAGCTCGTCAAACTTTAAATCTGAACAATTAACCCACGTTCCATCTTCCTTGCAAGCAGAGAAATATTGAAGGATGTCATGTCGCCCATTTTCCAACCATCGATAAAGATTTGTGATAGTTGGAGTGATCCCATCTCCAAAAATCTTACAACAGAGCCCGCACCGTTCGCACGGTTCTTCACACTCATCTTCTCTGTCCATGTGTAAGTGCAGTATTCTCTGTACTTCTGAATAACCCTTACTCTATTTATGACACCGAATTATTTTTCAATCATTGAAAAAATCTAACCCAATAGCGTTGTCAGATAATAACCGCCAAAGATCAGTAGAAAGATACCACAGATAGTTAGTGTCCACCGATATTCTCGTTCACCGAGTAAAAATTTCCCCTTGTGAATACTTACCGATACCAATGTAAACCATCCCAAATCAGCAGTCCAATGTCCACCAATAAAAGCAATGGCAGTGGATACGCCCCCAGATAATGCACCAATCATTAACGCACTTCCGACGGTTAGCCACCAAAGCCAAAAATATGGATTTGAAACACTTGTAAGAATACCTGCAAGAAATGGGTCAACCATCTTTGACTCGAGTCCTAAAGAGTCCTCTTGTGACACGTCTACCTTTGCATGACGGCCTTCAAGAATCGTGATGATACCAAAAATCGTAAGAGCTAAACCTCCAATTACAGTGATAACCCACGAAAACTTTCCAACCAATACACTTATACCAGCAATAATGAGCAGTACCATTACAATTTCAACAACTGCATGACCTAGGGTGACACGTGGACCCATAGTCCATCCACCTTTCAAGGATGCGTTGATTGTTGCAATCAGTGTCGGTCCAGGGGCAAGAGCCCCGGTGAGTCCAACGAAGAATCCAAGAAGAAAAAGTTCAATTATTCCGCTCATCGAATGCCCTCACGGTCCAAAAGTAAGAATTGACTATACACGTCTGTATCTTTTTGAATAACTTAATGAAATCGATATTAATTCAGAACTTAAAAAAAATAGATGCCTCAGCCCGGATTTGAACCGGGGACAACCAGATCTTCAGTCTGGCGCTCTCCCAGTCTGAGCTACTGAGGCAGGAATACAAATGTTGTTTCTGTTGTGTAATAAATGATATGTTATTATAACGAGGGGATATCTAGTGACCGTTCCTTTTTATCTGCCACGAATACGATAATAATGCTTACAAATGTCACTCCCACTGCTACTGATTAAAGGTGATCAAACAAGCTTAACTGATGCAGTTACTTCACGTAACACCCATGTCGTCCACATTACACACAATGACTTAGATGCTGTCGGAGCAGATGCCATTCATCGTAAAAAATTCGGTGATGATATTTTCACCATTTGGAGCTCAGTTGGAAAGTTCCCTAATATCTTTTCTTCAGTTGCTTCCTGCGAAGGAAAGGGAGATTTACTTTCGATCACTGATTTGGGATATCATCAAGAAACCGAACATATTGCAAGCCGTGCACGTGCAAATGGATGGATTATTGAATGGCGAGATCATCACCGATGGAAGGATAATGAGATTGAACGAGTCAGAAAAGAAGTCTCATTACTCAGAATCGATACTACGACCTGTGCCACTGGGATCGTAGCTCGTGACCTTATACCTGATGATAAAGTTACTGCAGAGATTGCTCGAGTAGTCTGTGACTACGATTTGTGGAAGCATGATGACCCCAGATCTGCAATACTTGGGCAGGTACTTCAACGGAAGAAGAATCGAGAGCATGTCCGCGATTGCCTTGTCAAAGGTAAATTCACAGATGAGCTGATCGAAAAAGAATCTGCTGAAATCAAAGCTGAAATGTTGTCGATGATGAGCCGCAGCCTTAGGCACACTACCATTGTGGGTACAAAATATCGAATAGCGTTCGCCCCTTTGTACGGATATCCAAGCGAGACGGCCCACTTTATCAGAGACAAGAGAAAAACCGATATTGAGGTGATTATCGGTAAGGATGGTAGGTTTTCGCTACGTTCAGTACCTCAAATCAGTCACCTAATTGCAAGAGAGTTTTCTGGCGGCGGTCACCCCAACGCAGCAGGCGGTTCTTTCAATTTCACGGTTTTAGAACGATTCGCGTTCTGGCTGTTCAAAAAGAGCAAGTATTTCAATATTTTTGTTAAAGTTGCGGAATCGAAATAAAAGTCATAATATTTAATTTGTTTATTTTAGATACGTCGCAGATGCCACAAGAGACTCCCAGTACGTTTCACACTTATTCGTACAATATCCACCTACCATAACTTGGTCTGGATCTAAATGCGAAAGTGTGCGCTCAATTGATTCCTCGTCTGCATCCACCACAATTAACTGTTTGAGACCAGATTCATTGGCAAGATTTAACACCATATCAAGATTTTCGATATTCACTGCGATCCGATTCTGCGATTCCATGATATTTAACAAAATCTCTTTGTTAGGCTCAGGATGAAAGAAAAAAACTTTTTGACGAGCAAGCGCTTCAACCTCCGCCTCATATGCTTCTTGACAGATAAGTACGTGCCCTGCAATACCAACATCTCGCATCGAACGCATAAGTGTTCGGTATATTCCTGCAATTGCTTCACACCATTCGTCCTCATCATTATAATAAGCATCAGTGATCCCTAGAGTGTGGGGGGCGGGGATTGCAAACCATACTCCCTTTTTTTGTCCCTCTATACTAATGGCATCATAAACGATAGATTCGGTATTTATCCAAATTTCATCTCTAACAATTCCCTCTTTGAGCCCCATTAAACAATCTATTATCCGATCTTTGTAGAATATCCCCCCCGCACAAGGAATCGTAATCCCTGCGGAGATCTGTGGAGCAAGCGACTCTTCAAGCCAATAATTGATCAGGTCGCCCGAAGTTCCGCGGTGGTTAACAACCCATTGCGCAAGTGTAGCAATATTTGGCATATCAAGTTCCGAACCCAATGCCCGTGTCTCTAATTTCAGCCGTTTCCCCATAGTATATGAATTATAACGTATCGGCACCTAAAAACTACTAATGAATTCTCCACCGCTACTTGTCACTTGCGGGCTACCATACACGAACGGACCGTGCCATCTCGGACACTTGCGAACGTACATTCCCGCCGATGCCTTTGTCCGCTATATGCGGCGGGTGGGTGAAGATGTAGTGTTTATCAGTGGATCAGATAACCATGGGACGCCGATTGTGGTCTCTGCAGAACAGGCTGGGGTGTCGCCACGTAAACTCTCTGAGAAGTACCATCAGCACTTTGACCTAACATTCAAACGAATGGGTGTGATATTCGATCATTTTGGAATGACCGATAATCCAACCAACCATAAGAGGACAACGGAGATTGTTGAAGCTCTAATTAACAATGGGTATGTCTTTAAGCAGATTGTGTATCAGGCATATTGCATAAAGTGCAAACGCTTTTTGCCAGATCGATACGTCGAGGGTATCTGCCCTCATTGCGGTACTCTTGCTCGAGGTGATGAATGTGATCAAGGTTGTGGGAAACACCTTGAACCTGGTGAGATCAAGGAACCCGTATGCAAAGTGTGTGGGACAAAAGCTGAATTCCGCGACCAAGAGCACTACTTTTTCCGTCTTTCCGCATTCAAAGAATACTTGTTGTCCTACCTTGAAACCGTAAAAGGTACTTCAAACGCGAGGAACTATGCAATAGGTTGGATCAAGGAAGAACTGCATGATTGGTGTATTACCCGCACACTTGAGTGGGGGGTGAAATTTCCCGGACGCGATGATCTTGTAGTCTATGTCTGGGTTGATGCTCCTATTGGATATATCGCATTTACTGAGGAATGGGCGAAAAAAGAAGACAAAGATTGGAAGCGTTTTTGGTGTGGTCAAAATCGAGTTATCCATTTTATTGGAGGAGACATCATCTACCACCATTGCGTCTTTTGGCCGGCTTTACTGAAAGGTGCAGGTTATGGTGTTCCATACGCGATAGTTGCTTCAGGCATGGTAAAGGTGGATGACCACAAGTTCAGTAAGACACGGGGATATGTTGTTTGGACAAATGAGGATTACCTTGACAAAGGTCTTCCCGCAGATTATCTTCGCTACTATCTCCTTTCGTATACGAATCACACTAAAGAATTGAACTTTTCTTGGAAGGTGTTTGGAGAACGAATCAATAATGAGGTTGTAAACATTTTCGGAAACTTTGTGTACCGAACTCTATTTTTCGCTCATAAAGAGTTTGGAGGAGTTCCTGAAGGAGATATTGACCCCGCAATTACCACCGAGATTGAGAAGTGCTTAAAAACTGTTGATGGATTCATGCAAGAGTACGAGTTTAAGGGAGCAGTCGACACAATGATGAATCTTGCGGCGTTCGGTAATACCTATATTCAAAGTAATGCACCATGGAAACTTATTAAGACCGATAAAACACTTGCATCGACGGTCATCAAAAACTGCACCCAAATTTTAAAGGCCCTTGCATTGCTTATTGAACCTATCATGCCAGAAAAAGCCCAAGATTGCTGGGAGATGTTAGGGAATACCGATCCGATTGCTACCCATTCTATCACAGAAGCAATAACTGAGATCAAAGCTCGCAGTATCCCCCTTCCAAAGCCCCTTTTTGCCAAGATAGAGGAATCACAGATCACGGAGCTCGATGCTCTACTTCAGAAACGTGTCGCGGAGGCGAATAAGAAAATGGAAAAGGCACCTACTATATCAATTGAGGATTTTCAAAGATTGGAAATTAAGATCGGACGAGTACTTGGTGCAGAACCGGTTCCCAAATCAAATAAATTACTCAAACTTCAAGTCGATATCGGTAACGAAAAGCGCCAGATTGTTGCAGGGTTGCAACAATTTTACAAGCCTGAGGAAATTGTCGGAAGAGATGTTGTTGTCCTTACGAATCTTGCACCGGTAAAAATATTCGGCGTAGAAAGTAACGGTATGATTCTTGCTGCAGGAGATGCTGCTTCTTTGTTAGTACCATTAAGGGATGTTGTACCTGGGACTAAAATTAGATAATCTAAAAAAGATTTTTTCAATTACTTAATTTCTTCAGAAAGGGTTTCCTTTACTTTTTCATCCTTTTCTGATTCAAAAGCTTTAGTAAGTGCAGAATTCGCTTTATCTCCCCCAATCGCACCGAGAACCCGAACCGCCATCATCCTGACATACTTGTTTTCATCTTTTAATAGGATAATCATCGGCTCGATTGCATCAGAATTTCCCAATTCACGCAGTCCTTTTGCTGCCATATACCGCACATGATCGCGGTTATCTTTCAGTGCCTGTACAAGAGGTTTAATAGTCTTTTCATCAGCAATCTTACCCAATGCCTCTACTGCACGATAACGAGTCTCCCATTTTTTCTCTTTCATTGCAGCAGCAAGCGGCTCAATAGCCGCTTTTCCAATTGATGAGAGCGCAAGGGTTGCTTGTTCCCGCACAGCCTTATCAAAGTCACCAAGTGCTTCTATGAGTGGTTGAATGGCACGTGGGTTTTTTGCTTGCCCGAGAAGGTATGCAGCATATTGCCTTATTTGTGGATCAGTACTGTTACGTAAGGCGCGAACAATTCCCTCAAGACCTTCCTTTTCAATTTCCTCTGCCCCGTCAGGTTTCGGAGGCACATTAACATCTGCCATTATCTATCTCCACAGGTAATCTTGTCCGCTCTTATTTAAGCCAGATCACTTATATCAAAATTGCTTTTAACAATAAAAAAACACAAAAAAAGATTATCGTGCAATTCCACGTATAATTTGTTGAATAACTGCGAAATTCTTCGTAGTTTACGATTAAAATATATATTTCTGTGCCTGATGTTTTTCTATGAAAAACATTGCATTTGCGCTGATCATTGTTGTCTGTCTAGTTGCAGCCACAGGGTGCATGGGAATTGGAGAAAATATATTACCAGGGCAAAAAACGGCATCTCCTGGAAATGCATTGGATCGAACCGGACAGACACTTAGTCTGGAAAAATCGAATGGGGGTTCTTCAATACCTGCGCCGGTCTCTGCATCTCAGCAGTCTGATAGTACCAGTGGAATACCAGGATCGGGAATTGAAACCAAAATCATAAAAACGGCTCAAGCGACGATTGAAGTAAAGGACGTTACTGCATCCGTTGAAGTATTAAAGACACTTGCGTTGCAAAAAGGAGGCTATCTTTCCTCATCAAATCTCCAGAAAAACTATAATAACCAACTAACTGCAACTGTCGTTCTCCGTGTCCCACAATCGGCATTCGAAAACACACTTGAAGGTGTTAAGGCAATTGGCACAGTGAAGTCGGTATCCACTCAGGGGGAGGATGTTACCGAGGAATATGTTGATCTTACAGCTCAGAAGACCGCCTATCAAAACCAACTTGATGCCTATAATCGAATAATGGCAAAAAGCGATAAGGTGGAGGATATCCTTAAGGTTCAGGAACAAATAGAACGAGTGCAAGTGGAACTCGACCGGATTGAGGGGAGGATGCGATACCTTAATAGCAGAATTGACCTTTCCACCATTACGGTCACTTTGCAGGAGCCGGAGCCTGTTGGAGGAGAGACAGGACACAGTTTTATTTCCGCAATCAATGATGGAATCGCTGGGTTCTTGGGCATGATCGATACCATCATTATCCTTCTGTTAACATTACTGCCACTCATTGTTATAGGCGGGGTTGCTTATGGAATCTATCGCTGGAAAAAAGGTAAGAAACCATCAACAGTAATATCCTTAATCGAACAGGACAAAAAGAAATAAAATCAATTTTTTTGACCAAAAATTGTAAAATTGTTAATTAAAAAATTATGAGTGAGAAGTAGTTGTTAATGGAACTGTAGTGGGTTTGGTTGTAGCCGTAGTCGTCGAATTAACCGTTTTTTGTACAATTGTTGTGGTGATTGATGGTATGGCATTTGTCAAATCGATGGAAATATCAACAGACCCTTGCGGAGCAGAAGTTGTACCTTGTTTAACTACCACACCGTTTTTATAAATCTCCACCACTAACTCGTGATTTGATCCATCTTGTTTTTGGATTGATGCCTTTATTGTTCCATTAGGACTCTCAATTTGATACTGACGTAAACCAGAATCAACTACAGATTGAAGCGCCCCAACTTTTCCGTAAGATCCTTTCCAACTACCAATATAATCAACCCTAACCCACACACCCGTTGGGGGTGGGGGAATTATCGTCGTGGATTGAGGAACGATGACGAGGGGGCCCGCAATTTGATGTGGCGTGGTTGTTTCTGGTTGAGCGTTCCCAAAACTACTCAAATTTCCAAATGTGCCCTTGGGGAATTTTCCATACAAGAACACCCCAAAAATGATTGCAATTATAACTATGGCAATAACTGCAACTGCAATGTACTTTTTTCGACGTGAACTAAAAGGAGTTGTTTTCTTTGGAGCCGGGGATAGAGGGGTCTCAGAAGGGGCTTTCTTTTGGATCTTTTTACGAGGGAAAATTTGCGGGAAGATGGAACGGGTTTTATGCGGTGGTTGTTTCTTTTTGGTTGACTTTGAGATTAATTCCTGATCAATGGAATCTGGCGGTGTTGTTGAGGGTGTAGGAATAGTCTGAGACTTTATTACAGGTGCCGGCTGTGATCTTGGTACAGACCCTTCAATCAAAGGTTCAATCGAACGTATTTCCTCATTGAGTGATCGCTTTTCATGAACTGATTGAGGTACGGTTATTCTTTGAATAGATTGACCCGTTGGCTGTGAGGTACTATCTCTATTAACGTTTTGACCGGGGATCATGATTTTTGTACCACATTTATTACAAAATAGAGATTCTGGTGCAATATGGTTCCCGCATCGCGAACAGAATGAACCATGCAGCAGAGATGTTGTCTCCATTGAGTTAGGTTGAACAGAACTTGTATCAACAATCTTTTTAATCGGTTGGGCTCCCTCGATCTCTTTTTTTGGAACAGGTTTGCTTTTCAGGTCGATCTGTGAGGGTGGTGGCGATGTCAACTTTTTCTTTGGTTCAAAATCTAAAGAGGGAACCACTTTGCGGATTGCCTTTACAAGTGAGGAGGATGTATTCCCTCGCAATAATTTTAACCACTCATCACGGTCCCTTTTCCTATTTCCTCCAGCCTGCCGAGAGAAAGTAAGAACCATCTGACGAGTATCGCCGGTGTTGGTAATGATTGAAAGAGTAATAATAGGATCACGGATCGCGTTCTCACCGGATTCGAAATCTCGTATCGTCGCAAGTAAAACGTCCTTTGGTGGGATCAAGTTATTATTACGATCAACAAGGATGATCCGTTTATTCGTGAGAATCGCTTCAAACGGTAAGGATTTAACAAAAACATTTTGGGTTTTTAGAATAACAGATTCATTACTACGTAGCTCGGGATCATCCATACTACCACATTCTTTCTTTACTCTGGTTTATCATCAAGCAAAAAAGTATTTATGGTTATCGAGAAGTTGTTGATGATAATATTTATTTCCCCTTTCACAACGCTTTCCCATAGCAGCTTGAGGTCCTGTAACTTTTTATAAGAGGATCTTGCGGAGGCTAGGAAAGATATTGTAATTTTTCTTTTACGGATATAACAAATTGTTCTTAAAAAAACAAGGTATTAACAATGAATTGGAAAAAAAAACTGACACTCGTTATAGCTCTTACAGAACAGCTATAAAAATAAAACAAGCAGATGATCCGATATGGATGTTATAGATCTCATCATTGCAATTATTGTTTTTATACTTGGATTTATTTTCGCATATTTTCTCTTTCAATCAAGGATAAACACAACTGAAGATCGGTGGCGTAACGAATATGAGCGTTGGAAACTCGATCATACAGATAAAATCCGCACAGAGAGTGTCAACCGATCACGATCCACCTTGAAAGGAAAGATTGCTGAGCAAATAGCACCTATCCTTCCAGACTTTTCGTTCAATCCCGCTGATGCACGATTTATAGGATCCCCAATAGATTTTGTTATTTTTGATGGTTACACGGAGATTAAAGACGATAAAACGGGTAATGTAAGCATTGTATTTTTAGAAGTAAAAAAAGGGAAAAGTAAGCTCACAAAGGAACAACGGTTGATACAAAAAGCAGTGGAAGATAAACATGTGAGATGGGAAACTTTAGTGTTGAAGGAGGATGAGGAATTGAAATCTTAAAGTGTTTTTATTTATGGGAATAAAATGCTGAAATCTACGATGTAATTTAATTTTTTTTTTTGAGATTCAGTCAACATAAATTAATTTTATACAATAACGTATAGTCTCATAGGATTTCATGAAACGGGAGTATTCAATCATCTTCATCACGCTCATATTCATAATTTTTACTACGGGATGTACCTTTTTTGATAATGGGAACACGTCAGTGTATCCTTCTACTCAACCTTCTCCCCAACCAACCTCTATAACCAAAATGTCGACGCTAGAACCTTCTGAAATGGCACTACAACTTTTCGATTTGCCAACAGGATATACTATTAAAGACCGATATGATGTTGCATATGCTGATGTTAGTACACTCGAACGCGATGAAGGATGGAAAAAGGGGTATTATGTTGCGTTCTACAGGATGAACATTAACAATTATGATATCACGGGTATTATCCAACAAATCAGCGTTTATCCTTTAAACAGTGTCTCGTTGATTTTCGACAATACGAAAAACGAAATTACCTCTAAGACCAACTCTTCTGTTTCTGTTGTGGAGTTGCCATTTCCAAAAGTAGGAGATCAAACTATCTCATTTCGAACAAATGATTCTAATGACCCAGATGGAATAAAGATCTACACTGTTATATTTACAAAAAAGGATGTTTTTGAAAAAATTGAAATGAAAGGCACAACGACAGATTATGAAGTTTTAAAAAATTTTGCACAAAAAGCTGCAGATAAAATTAGATAATTTTTCTTTTTATAATAAAAACGCCCAGGTCGGAATTCGAATCCGAGTCGTTTGCGTGACAGGCAAACATGATGGGCCACTACACTACCTGGGCTCATTAAACAAATGTCCCGCCTCCCGGATTCGAACCGGGGACATCGCGGTAGCCGCGCAGTTACCTAAATCGGTAAACCATACTACAGCCGCGCACTCTACCAAGCTGAGTTAAGGCGGGGCACTGCGCTCATACTATAGGGAACAACTCGTATTAAACGTATCGTTATACCGCCATATTTTGTCCGTTTTTCGAAAATCACGGTTTATTTTATATAATCTGGATGCAAATAGAGGGGTATGACTCGCAAGGATGTTGCGAAAGATTGTCTTCTTCACCGATAGCCAAGCACGTGAAGAAGTGACTGTTTTTGATACCACGCTCCGGGATGGAGAACAAACCCCGGGGATAGCATTCAAATTTGAACAGAAACTCGAGATCGCTCGCCAACTCTCTGATATTGGCGTTTATACTATCGAAGCCGGTTTCCCAGCATCATCTAAAGCTGAGAAAGAAACGGTAAGTGCCGTAAAAAAACTGGGTCTTGAGGCGAAAATATGCGGGCTCGCCCGTATGACAAAAGCGGATGTTGATGCCTGTCTAGATTGCGATGTCGATATGGTACATGTTTTCATCCCGACATCTGACATTCAACGGATCAATACCATTAACAAAACACGCGAGGAAGTGCTCTCAATTTCTGATGAGATTATTCGGTATGTTCGTGATCATCTCAACCTTTGCATGTTCTCGGCGATGGACGCAACACGTACTGATTGGAATTACCTTATTAAAGTATTCCAGATGGCCGCAAATGCAGGTGCAACAATCATTAATGTGCCGGATACTGTTGGTGTAATCTCACCATCCGGAATGAAGAAACTAATCACTCGGATTCATCGCGAAGTCAAATGTCCAATTGATGTCCATTGTCACAACGACTTCGGACTTGCAGTTGCAAATACAATCAGTGCAGTTGAAGCTGGCGCTTCCCAGGTCCAAGTAACAATAAATGGGCTCGGTGAACGAGCTGGCAATGCCGACCTCGCTCAGACCGTCATGATCATGGAGTCAATTTATCGAATTAAGACGGGTATTAAAAAAGAACGATTAGTGGAAACTTCGCGTCTCGTTTCTCGCTTTTCCGGTATTACGATCCCCCCGACTCAACCGGTGGTTGGCGATAACGCATTCTCTCATGAGAGTGGTATTCATTCCCACGGGGTGATCAAATGTACTGAGACATTTGAACCCGGCATTATGACACCGGAAATGGTTGGACACCGTCGGCGCCTAACTCTTGGAAAACATGTAGGAAGGCATGCGGTTAGACAGATGCTTGTTGAAGCCCATATTATCCCTACCGACCCGCAATTAGATACAATAGTAGAGAAAGTCAAGGCAATTGCCAGCAAAGGTAAGCGTTTAACTGATGCCGATCTTTACGAAATTGCTGAAGGCACGATGGGGATCGAACTGAATCACAAAATCCTTGCATTAGAAGACATTGCAATTATGACAGGGAACCATGTTATCCCAACAGCAAGCGTAAAGGCAAAAATCAACGGTAATGAACGGATTTATTCTGCTGTTGGCAATGGTCCAGTTGATGCAGCACTCAATGCAATCCTTGGTGTAATCCCCTCACGAATCCAATTAAAAGAATTTAACATCGAGGCAATCAGTGGAGGTTCCGATGCAATGTGCCATGTAATTATTGCAGTGGAGGATGAACACGGCAAGATTTTCGATGCGAGTGGGACAGGTGATGACATTGTACTTGCATCTGTCGAGGCTCTTGTTAACGCAATTAACCTGATCAATAGAAAATAATAATTTATTTTTAAAAAAAATTTTAAAAAGAAAGTTATATAGCAGCAAATTACGCTGCGTTTGGTGCACTTTTTCCCTCAAGTGCAGCTTTGATCTGCCCCTGTAGCTGCTCAAATTTGCCCTGTATCAGCTTTTCTTGTTTTTCAAGCGATTTTATGCGCAGTTCAAGCGTCTCTATTTTTTCGGTAAGCTTTGTGTTCACAACATCTTTTTTCTTCTGAAACATGACACTTCCGACGCTCATATACATAGTGGAATCGTCGGTAAGATCCTTGATCTCTTCTTGAGCTCGTTTCGCTTCGCGTACCGCCATTTCGTATTGCGTTTTTTGCGAAAGGATCGCTTGAAGTTGCTGTTGCATTTGTTGAAGCATCGCGACTTGATTTTGAACTTTAGGTGAAAGATTGTTCATAATGAAACACTCCAAATAATGGTACTATTCGGGATATTATATTGTCGTAATTGGGTTTTATTAGTTTCAACCCTTTTCAGGTATATTGTATGGTTCCGACATAAAAATAGGTAATCCCTCCAACACAAACTCTGGCTCATTAATCACAAGACTAAAAATGATTATACAAGTTCTTGCATTTCGTCTGCGACATTAATTAGCCTCAGATACATGTTGAGTGCCGCTCGCAGCGCTGATGTATCTTGAGCCGAAACAGATAAAACAAGGCAATCATCACTTTCAAGCACGCAACATGCTTTCGAGCGAGGATTCACCTCATCAGAAAGTTCTGGAAGGATTGCATTATAGATTGCCACAGCATGTGGTGAAGTGAATTTGAAGACCGCTTCATGTTGCATCGATGTCACGGAAATCTTGTTGAAGATTCAGAAAAAGAAGCGATAAATATATTGGTAAAATAGTACGTGGTTGGTGAAACAGATCAACGTGCTTTTAGTTCTTTAATTGCAGCACCCCGTTCTTTAAAAAGAATGCGGTGTCCGCAATATGGACATCTGACATTTATATCGATCTCAACTTTCTGCTTACACCTAGCACATTTGTAAGAACTAACCATGAAAGATCCGGATTATTTACCATTTTGATTTTGCTCAAGCGTACGATCGATTGTGCGCATAGCTATACGCATGGTTGGGGTCTGTGGTTGGTATGCACCGCCAGCAAATTTATAACCGCACTTGCGGCACTCCCAAATCCCAGTCCCTTTTCTGTGAACTGCAACAGTATCACAATGCGGACAACTGTGGTAGGCTCGAGAAATCTTCTCGAGATCAGTAACACGTTTGCGAGTGAACCTACCGTACCGGCAACCAAAGCGTCCAGCACTTCCGACCACTTTTCCTTTTGCGGTCTGATTCGAACTTGACATGTAAACAACCACCAATATGTCTTACACTTTATGTATTAACGATTAATATAGTTGTTTGAGGATCTTAACAACACCTTCGCCTTTTGAAATTCGGTTGATCAGATCATAAAATTCATTCTGGATCCCCGCGGGAATTCGCACAACACAAATCCATGAACCGTCCTTTTGCCATTCATCTGTCTCAATCGTGGATGCTGATGCAATGTCCCCAAAGGCACGACCAGCATAATCAGCTGGGATTTTCACAGCAAGCCGAAGTTCTTCGAAACGAATCGGAAGAATCGGACGCAATGCCTTCACAGTTTCCTTCACAAGTTCATCGAGATGCTTGAAGGGATCTATGTTAATTTTTGCCTCTTCCATTGCCATCTCAATACGTTGAGGGGGATGAGGATGGCCAGTTTGGGGGTTAATGGAATTTCTGGCAATGAAAGTAACTACCTGCTTATGTTTTTCTTCAATCATATGACGACGCTGATCGGCAGTTAAGTGAATTTCACCTTTCTGAATAATTCTAGTGGCAACTGTTGGAAAATCAGTAGTATGAAAAACTTTCATTTGGGATTCATCCGATGCCCTCGTACCACGCGAGGAATTCGAAAAGACGTTGAGTGCTGCGACAACATCTTCAATATCGATTTTCTCCCCCTGTCTAACTTTTGCCGCTTGGTTTGGATCAACGAGGAGCTCAAATCGTTCCCCAAAGCTTTCGAGTCGTGCAATTACTGCCTTTTCGAGCGGGATCATAATCGATCACTGCTTGAACTGCTCTACGAATGCGGCGACTTCCTCTTTTGTCATTTTGCGAAACACGGGTTTCTTCTTTTCAATCACGCCAATTTCAACTGTTTCAACGTCAAACTTACCTTCAGTGGCAGAGTGCAGCGCCTTTAGTCCAAGTAAAATTGCATCTTTAATTGATATTGCAGGATTGTATTCTTCTTCAAAAACCTTCATCGCTGCAGGTCGACCGATACCAATCCCCGTCGCTTTGTATTCGAGGAGAGTCCCTGATGGATCCGTTTCGAAAAGTCGCCCCTCTCCATCTGAAATCCCGGCAATAAGAAGTGCCGTTCCATATGGACGAATACCGCCATACTGGGTAAGGGTCTGCATATGATCGCAAAGCCGTTTAGCAAGTGCCTCTACTTCAATTGGTTCGTCGTATGTTACACGGTTGATTTGACACTCAACTCGTGCTCGATCAACAAGAGCTCGAGCATCTCCAACGAGCCCTGATGATGCCACACCGATATGGTCATCGATCTTGAAAATTTTCTCTATTGATAAAGGTTCAAGCAGCTTCGAGCTCACTCGTTTATCGACAATTAGTATAACGCCATCCTTTGCCTTGATCCCTACCGCAGTCGTTCCACGTTTCACAGCCTCTCGGGCGTATTCAACCTGGTAGAGCCTTCCATCGGGCGAAAAGACTGTGATCGCCCTATCATATCCCATCTGATATTGCGGTTGCATTATTAATTCTCCAGATCCTCTTTTGTCAAAAAGAATCGTGTTGTATTTTTAAATCCCTTTTCAATCACATCAATCTTCTGACCTGTACATTTACAAACAGTGCATAAATGTCCTTTAAATGCGCATTCAACAGGTTGAACATCTTCATTATCAGAGATCTTCATCAAAGCCATTCTCTCGCGCAGGCTTTCTATAGTACCTGATGTTGCAACGGTATGTAACACTATTCGCTGACCACTGCAAGATGTTATACATGAAAGTGCTATCGCAAGTTCCCGTTCCGTACCTCGCCTACAACGTATGACTGCAAACGATCCCTCTATGGCAACTACTGCTGGATGGACAAAAGCTCCAGCAGCATCACCCCAGAGTGACGTCACTGCTTCCAATACAGCGAAGTAGAGTTCTTTCTGATCTAATAGGATACCAACTGGCTCAATCTGAACTAACACGTACCGCCGTTTTTCACGTAATGTAGGTGGTCGGGATGTCATTTAATCTCCCTGACTGCAGATTCTAATGATTTTATCCTCCCGATATTTCCGAGTGCCTTCTCGACATCCTGAATATCAAAACCGAAAAGTGTGGCAAGAGCACTAAAATCACGTACAGATCGCAACTCAAGAACTGAGTGTGCATGAGTTGAAAGAACAATTGGAAACTCAAACCGGCGATATAAATTAACAACGTCGATATATCTATTCAAAACATGCTGCCGACTCTGACCTCGTTCATTAATAAGAGGTGAGAGGTTGAGATCTATGGCAATTCCACTATCGGCTGCCATTTTAGCGACAACATGATCAAATGCATACCCATCAGTGAGATGAAGTCCGTATAAAATATGGACACCTCGTATCCCTATGACTGCCCGGTTGAACCTATTGTCCCTTGTTTTTACAAAGATTAGATTGTCCGTTACTTTAGCACGCTTAACCTTGGATATTATGTCCTGTACTGGTGTATCATTGAGGAAAACCCCATTTATCACCGATATCCCAGCATACTTGCAATTCGTTGAGTTAATAGCGACTATACTATCAAAACCCAAATCGCACGCTTCAATCGCCATCCTTCTGATTGAAGAATCGCCAGTTGGATAAGGGAAGACACATGCATCGGTGAAATTCATCAACAATTGTTCCACAAAAATAGGATAAGATTATTTGCCTTGATTTGCATGGGAGCGAATCGATGGGCGGGTCTTTTCGGTTCCGGTGCCCCTAGCACCCATACCTCTACCCCTTCGTCCTGCGGCCGTCTTACCTCGTTCGGCTCGTCCACGGTGAGTATTTTTACCGACCCACGCTAGTTTCCGGTCGTTCTTTATCGCTGGGTGATGGCCATCAACAAGGATTACCTCGTAGAATTTTTGTTTTCCATCTTGACCAACCCAGTAGGAATTGAGAACTTCCATATTGGGAAAACGCTTTGCTGCGCGCTCTTCGGCGATACGTTGAAGACTCTTCGCTGGAGTTATTCGGTTCTTACCCATTCGAGCAGAACGTCGAGCTCGGATATAACGCGAACGCCTGCGTCCACCTCGGCGCACCCTTACGCGCGCTACGGCAATCCCTTGTTTTGCACGGAATCCGAGTGCACGAGCACGGTCGATTCTAGTTGGATGATCAATCCGGACGACACTTCCCTCACGACGCCACACCTGCATCCTATCCCAGAGAAGTGATTCAACGTCACTTTTGTCAGGTTTGTTCCATGCCTCCCTGACATAGGCATACATCGACTTAACCATTTAAATTCACCTTCAGGTTCAGCTCAAAAATGAGCCACATTCCTTTACGGGACGCATCCCGTATTCCTAGATACATTTACGGGCAGCCTATAAAAGCACTATTGTGGGTTGGGGCATTAACCACCCTTTCGTTTCTTATCCACACGGATATCAGAAATTCGTGTGTGAGGATATTGCCCTTTTTTGTCCTTTTCGACCGATTTTACCATATCCCAGATTGTGAGTAAGGCAACGGAAACGCCTGTTAATGCTTCCATCTCGACTCCAGTCTTACCCACAGATTTCACGCGGACCGTAACCTCGATAAAATCCTCTTGTTCAGAAAAATCGACTGTTATCGCGCTTAATGAAATCGGATGGCACATGGGGATTAACCTTGATGTGTCCTTGATCGCAATTGTAGCTGCGACTCGTGATGTTGCAAGAACGTTACCCTTAACAACCGTTCCTTCACGGATGGCACGTAATGTCTCGTCATTCAAATAGATCCTTCCGCTTGCCACCGCCTCTCTTACAACATCGGATTTGGCTGTTACATCCACCATATGAACTCGATCATTTTTGATATGAGTGAATTCAACCATTAAGATCCCTTGACTTGAAAAGCTCTATAGGTATACGATCAACCAAATCGCTCGCGAGCATACCTGATCCCTTTTCCTTTGCCACATACATACCTGCCTTTCCATTCACATAGGCCGCGATACATGCAGCTTCGAATGCCGGTAAATGACAAAGAAGGGCTCCGGCGACACCAGCTAGAACATCTCCTGTCCCACCTACTGTCATTGCAGGATGACCGGTCCTATTGAATCGGACTCGTTTACCATCAGTGATTATATCGACATTTCCTTTGAGAAGCACCGTGCCTAAAATTTTCGAATCCTTTACAATGTGTGCTCTTTGAACAGGATCAGGAGATACCGTGATTCCTGTCATCCGTGCAAATTCCCCACTGTGAGGTGTGTATATTGTTTCATGTTCTGCTACAGGGAGAGGGAGCCGGAGGGCATCTGCATCAAAAACGGCCTTATTGCAGTAAGGTGCAACAGAACAGACCACCTCATGACTTCCGGCACCCATACCATTACCACAGACAACTACGTCTGCTTTTTTTGCGAGCTCAATGAGACGATCGGTGTGCTCCGGTCCGATTTGTTGTTTTCCTAATGGCTCGTAAATCAAGTCAGGCACGGGTTCAAAAATCGGCGATGCAATCCTCACGATGTCAGCACCCGCTCTTAATGCACCGAGACCAACGAGGTAGGGGGCACCTTGATATGGTCCACCACCGATAACGAGAACTTCACCTCCGGCTCCTTTATGAGCATCCTTTTTTGGTATAGGAAGCAGGGTAAGTTCCCCGGGGCCAACACAACACTCGGCTTCCGCAGGGATTCCAATGTCAAATACCGCTGAACCTTCAACCTTTGCGCGATGAAACGCACAGATCTGGTCGGCACGCATCCCCGGTGTTGGTATATCTGCAGCAATAATCCTCGCTTTCGATTGGTTTGCAAGTTCAACACAAGTAGCGATTGGTTCAGTTAAAGTACCGATAGCTCCAGTCCCAAGCAGCGAATCGATAATCACATCGGCATTCTCAAAAAATTGGCCTAAATGGAGGACATCATCACGACATTGCACAGGGTGGATTACAACCCTGCAATGATTGAGTGCCTTCAGTTGGTGTTCACAAGAGGTTGTGCGGTTTCGATCGTCAACGTAACAAACATCAGTAACCACCATGTTTTGGAGATGACGTGCTGCCACCATACCATCTCCACCATTATTTCCTCGGCCACAGAGAACGAGAACGTGGGCAGGATGTTCACGCATCACACATTGGGCAAGTAACGTGCCTGCACTCTCCATGAGTTGCAACTCGTTAACTCCTAAAGCGATTGCATTTTTATCAACGACACGCATGCGAGCAGAGCTAATAAGACCCTGCTCAATAAATTCGTCGATACCTGCTCGCCACATTGCCAGTACAATTCATGTGTATGAACTTCCCTAATAATATGCAAGATGGGTTTTTGCGATGATGTGAAAGCAGCTGTGGAGAGGATCACAGCTTCAGATGACATTACCATAATCTCCCACATAGATGCTGACGGTATTGCAAGCGAGGCAATTCTCTCGCAAGCAATCGCCCGTGCCGAGATTCAACATAGTTCAGTTTTTGTCCGGCAATTAGAACCGCTTACGATGTCGCAGGTACCTGATAATGCATCTCTCAAGATTTTTACCGATCTTGGTGCTGGACAACAGAATTTGCTCGAAGAACGCGGATTTTCTAACGAAGAAATTCTAATCGTTGACCACCATGTCAGCCAAGCTTGTAACAGAAATTACCAACAAGTAAATTGCCTTCCATATGGTCATTTAAAAATGAGCGCTGCCGGTATTTCCTACCTTATCGCAAAAGCAATAGACCCGATTAACACCGACCTTGCAAAGACCGGTATTATTGGTAATGTTGGCGATATGATGGCACGGGAAACTTGCGGACTTGTTGGGTTAGTACGCGATGTCATTGTCGAAGATGCAGTACGTCACAAAAATGTCGAAGTTCGACGTCGAGATCTTAACTGTTATGGAATTTCGACACGTCCATTATATCTCTCACTTGCTTATAACGATGACCCTTTCATAAAAGGTATAAGCAACAATGTAGAAGGGGCAAAACAATTCCTTCGTAAGATTGGGATCAAACAGCAGACCGATGAAGGCCGCTGGCTTGTCTGGGAAGAATATTCTGTAGATGACCAACGCACAATCATATCAGCGCTTGCTGAACAACTAATAGCCAATGGAGAACCTATAAACCGCCTTCTTGCTGAGACCTACCATTTCCCAGATGAACCCGTCCGAACTCCACTTCGTAATGCGCAGGAATATGCGACATTACTAAATGCCTGTGGACGATGGGGCCGTCCACAGGTGGGGGGCGCAATCCTCCGAGGAGATCGAGGGGGTTCCTTTAGAGAGGCGGAACATATGCTCGTCAATCACCGTGCCATCATCCGTGACTTGCTTGGATACATCATTGATTCAGGAGTGACTAAACTTGAATGGATCCAATATCTACATGTTGGCGCAAAATATCCCGACACAATTGTGGGGATTGGTGCCGGAATGGCGCTTTCCAAACTGGATAATTCAAAACCAATTCTTATCATGTGCACAGTACCAGAAGACAAGAATCTGACCAAGGTATCGATGCGCACAACTGAACGCATGGTGGAACGCGGTGTTGATCTTCAAAAAGCAATCGGCGATGCATCATCAAAGTTCGGTGGTGTTGGAGGTGGGCACCGCATTGCAGCAGGAGCGTATATTCCAAAATCAGCAGAACAGGAGTTTGTTATCCTTGTCAACAAAATACTCGGAGAACAGTTTGGTGCGAAGAGTACAAACTATCGCTGACTATCAATTTGGGGAATTTGTTGGGACGTCGCTTTTCCCTGATGAATGTGAGTTTATCCTCTCAACAACTGGACGTATCCGACAGATTCTGCTTGATGGTACAAGGCTTGCTACCATTCGAGCACAAGACGGAAGATTAACGCTCGGTATTGAAGGTGCACGAAGATTGCATACAGCTCTTCCCGCCCCACATTATCGTGTCGTCATTCGCGATGATGTGGCAGATTTTGTAGCTCAAGGAAAGAATGCTTTTGCAAAACATATTGTTTCAACTGATGCCTCAATCCGCTCAGGGGACGAGGTATTGGTTGTATCTAGTGGTGACCAATTGGTGGCGTGTGGCATGGCAATGCTGTCAGGTAAGGAAATGCTGGCATTTAATTATGGTGTAGCAGTAAAAGTACGGCAGGGAAGTGCATAATATGCTACCAGGAAATGTAAATCCACGACAGATGAAAGCGATGATGAAGAAACTCGGTATGAGTGTTGAACCGATAGAAGAAGTTCAAGAAATCGTGATTAAAACAGCGAAAGGAAATTATGTTTTTAATAATGTAGAAGTAACCGCCATGACAATGCAAGGTGTCACTACTTACCAGATTGTCGGGCAACCACGCTTTGAAGAGACAACTGTCGCGATTCCAAAAGAGGACATTAGTATGGTCGCATCACAGGCAGCTGTGACTGAAGAGGCTGCAAAAACAGCCCTAATTGCTACTCGTGGGGATATTGCCGAAGCTATCCTCCGCCTTTCCAAACATGATTGAACCTAACGACCGAGTAATTCTCGTGAGTAAAAGCCGAGAGTACTATGTTCAAGCTGGTGCTAGTACATTTTCTACTGACAAAGGCCAGATCGACCTAGGACTTCTTGTTGGTGCAAAAGAGGGAGATTTGATCACCACGCACAACGGCGCACAATTCGTTGTGCGTATCCCACGACCAACCGACTTTTTTACGCATGCAAGGCGATCAGGTGCGCCTATGCTACCAAAAGATATTGGGCTTGTTATTGCTTGCACAGGGATGAATAGAAACGATACGGTGCTTGATGCTGGGACGGGCAGTGGTATTGCTGCGATTTATTTTGGGGGGATTGCACAACAAGTTAAAAGTTATGAGATCCGAGAAGATTTCGCTGCACTTGCACGGAAGAATCTGAATGACGCACACCTAACTAATGTTGAGGTAATTGCGGCTGATATGCTCAACGCCACAGGAACTTTTAATGTCGTACATCTCGATATGCAGATTGCTCCGGAACACATTGATCATGCATATACAATTCTCAATCCTGGGGGTTACCTTGCCTGCTACACCCCCTTTCTAGAACAGATGGCAATAGTTGTCGACAATGCCCAAAAGCTTTTTAGTAATCTGCATACCCACGAACTGATTGACCGGGAAATGACTCGATCAAAACGCGGTACGCGCCCATCAACAAGTGTTTGTCATTCAGGTTATGTTACAATAGCTCGAAAATAGATGTTCACACAATCGGGTGGTTGTTTTTGTCCCCCCGACCTACACCTTTATACACAAAACCCTCTTTGATGAAACTGTCTGCATCAATCACATTCCGTCCATCGATAATGATGGGATGATCTCGATGCATTAATGATTTTACGTGAACTGGATTAAGGTCCCTATATTCACGATGAGCTGTAAAGATCGCAATTGCATCAGCACCTCGGATCACTTCATCAATGTTTGTGTCGATGGACGTTGTTGATTCATCGAAAATATAAGGGTCGTGCACAACAACGTCTGCACCAGCTTCCACTAGTAGATCGCGATACGGTGCTGATGGTGTATTACGTGCATCATCAGTATTTGCCAAAAACGCCCAACCAAGAAGTCCCACTATAGCTCCGTTCAAATTTTTATTCAGTCGTGAGAAAGCATCAATAGTGAGGTGGGCCATGTGTTTAGGCATAAAGTCGTTTATCATCCGTGCGAGTACAAAAAGTGAACGTTCTCCTATAGGGTAATCGAGTACGTCCTTTCCTAACACCTGAACACCACGTTCGAGGTGGTACGTGTCTTTTGTAAGACAATGTCCCCCTACACCAGCACCGGGATGGAGAAGTGCACGTGTAATACCTTCTCCTTTTAGACTGTCGATTCCATCCCTTACATCATAGACATTGACACCCATCGCTTCACAATAAAGTGCCAGTTCATTAACTGAAGCAATCTGAAGATCACGGAAAGTATTTTCTGCTGTTTTTGTAACCTCCGCTGCTCGTGCGGTCATTGTGATTACTTTACCGGTAGTTAGAACAGGAGAATACAGCTCTTTTGCTCTTCTGGTGCTCGCTTGATCAATACCACCAACTACACGGTCGTGTTCGCGGATGTTCCGAATCAACCTACCAACCATCACTCTTTCGGGTGCATGGGCAAGAGCAAAATCAATACCGGCAGTAAGCTCGGATTCATTTTCCAGGATATCTCGTATGAATCCCTCAGTTGAACCAGGCGTTACTGTCGATTCCACCGCGACAAGCATCCCTGGAGTAATAAACTTGCCAACTTGAGAGATCCCATTTTTCAGCGCAGAAAAATCTGGGAGAAGATCATTGTTATTCAAAAAGGGAGTTTGTATCGCGATCGTAACTGCATCAAGCTCAGAGATTTTTGAAAAATCCGAAGTGCAGAAAAATTTTCTAGACCGAACAACATCGGCTAAAAGCTTTGAAAGATCGGGTTCGTCACCCTTTATCGGTGACTTCCCTTGATTCAACATCACGATCTTGTATTCAGATGTTGGTGATTTACGCTGAAAACCATATACAAAATCAAACTGGGGTGATCTGGCAAATAGGACTGCCGCGGGAATTCCAACATACCCCATACCAACAACTCCAATCTTCTTGATTGGCCCCCGTTTCCTAAGAATTGCAGAAAGGGTCATGAAAATGTCCACTATTCAGAACCCTGCTCGTATCGCTTCACAAACTTCAAGGTTAAGGATTGCTTGATTTGGGGTTATTGGAAAGGGACGCCCTTTTTGCACACAATCAAGAAAAGTTGCGAGCTCAAGTTTGAGCGGTTCAAGCTTGTTCACCATGACCTTCTCTATGATATTTTCCTGAACATACCTTTCAGCGTCAACATGGTATTGCCCGGGTTTACGATAGATGGTTACTTCTTGGGTCATAAAGTCCCCTTCGATAGTGAGCTCCTCTTCTTCAACGTAAATAAGTCGGATCTTTTTTGACGACTTTCTGCTAGCAGAGAGGCTAACCGGGATATTGTCGCACTTTAAAAGAACGCTACAAACATCCTGATTTCCGACAGTGTGAAGAGTACATTGAACCTTTTCAAACAAAACATTCTGTAGGATATCAATATCATGTATCATGAGGTCTTCAACGACAGTGCTCCCCTTTACTCGTGCTGAAGCAGGATTGTGCCGCTTCATCTCGATATAAAGAGGTTTTTTAATGATCTTCCGAATTTCACCTACAATTGGGTTGAATCGTTCGATATGTCCAACACCGATCACAAGTCCTTTTGGTATCTCCTTGATCAACTTCTTTGCATCTTTTGATGTGGCACAAATTGGTTTTTCAATTAAAACCCCGCATCGTGCATTAAAGGCCTTTTTTGCGATCTCCGCATGGAACTGCGTGGGGACACAAATGCTCACTGCGTCGACATGGCTAAGAAGGGTTTCAAGAGAATCATGTACAATAGCCCCATGTTTAGTACCAATTTCATCGGCCGCTTTTTTATTGGCATCAAATACCCTAACCGAATCAATGTTTTTTAATTCTGAATAGACCCGGACATGGTTTTTTCCCATCGTTCCGACACCGATTACTCCAACGTCCATCAAACCACCTTATTAATGACGTCGCAAATATACGTTAGCTCCTTTCCATCAAGCATGGGATGTACCGGTAATGATAGAACACTGGAAGCGAGTTTGGTTGATATCGGGCATGGATCTGGATCATTGTGAAGATTGTACATAGGTTGGCGATGGATTGGAAGAGGGTAATGTATTGCGGTGCTAATCCCCTTTGTATTTAAATAATCAATTAATTCCGATCGCTTCATTGGAAACTCCTCAGTTAGGCGGATCACGTACTGATGATAAACGTGATTGACACCATCCATTTCTTTTGGGGTGATCAGTCCCTTGCATCGAATATTCTCATTAAAAAATTCCGCATTTTTCCTTCTCCGTCGATTAAATTTTTCCAATTTTTTAAGCTGCACAAGCCCTATCGCCGCTGCTATATCAGTCATACGATAGTTGTAACCGAGACGGGTATGCAAATATTTCTCAATCTGTCCGTGGTTTATTATTTGTCTCAGACGTTCTACCATCGCTTTCTCATTGGTCGTTACCATGCCACCCTCACCTGTAATCATATTTTTTGTCGCATAGAACGAAAAACAGCCAAAATGTCCGAATCCACCAACTCGCTCACTATTAAATAACGCCCCATGAGCTTGTGCCGCATCTTCTATTTGTATCAGATTATGTTCTTGACAGATTTGTTGAACTTCCTGTATATCAAACGGTTGTCCAAATAAGTGAACGCCAATCACTGCCTTAGTTTTTGGGGTAATCCGTTCTTCAATCTGGAGTGGATCAATGTTGTAAGTTTGTTCGTCAACATCACAAAAAATCGGGATAGCTCCGCACATGGATACACAACTTGCAGTGGCAATGAATGAGAAGGAAGGGACAATCACTTCATCGCCATATCCTATTTCTGCCGCGAGAAGAGCCGCATGAAGGGCAGAAGTACCATTATTTGTTGCAATAGCGTGGGTTGTACCACAGAGATCTGCGAATGCTCTTTCGAACTCAGCAACCTTCTCACCTTGTGCAAGCATGCCGGATTTCAAAACAGCACTTACCGCGGCGACCTCTTCATCTCCGATGATAGGATGTGCAATTGGAATTTGCACTGATTTCTCTCCTTTTGAAAATCTACGTACAGGTGCTCACCAATTCAATAATATCATTCCTGTCTAAAACTGAGTTTCACCCGAAAGTTAGGTAATACCTCACGCTCAAGTAATATATATAAGAGGAGTAACTGGGGGGGTAATGACGCGGCACATCATATCAATCAAGGATTTTGACCGCCGGCAAATTGACCGTTTGCTGGACAATGCAAAGCGCATTGATGCACAAAAATATGATAAAACCGCGCTCAACGGAAAAATCCTTGCAACGCTCTTTTTTGAACCTAGTACCAGAACGAGGATGAGTTTTGAAGCCGCAATGGCACGACTTGGTGGAACATCAATTTCAGTAGGAAGTGTTGAAGCGTGCTCGATGGCAAAAGGGGAGACGCTTGCTGATACAATTCGGGTTGTAAGTGGTTATGCCGATGCAATTGTCATTCGACATCCAAAGGAGGGTGCAGCTCGCCTTGCTGCGCAATTTGCTAGTGTTCCTGTAATTAATGCGGGTGATGGTGCTGGTCAACATCCCTCCCAAACGTTACTTGATCTGTACACAATCAGACAATCGATGAAATTAGACGGAATTAATCTTGCTCTTATCGGTGATCTTAGATATGGACGAACAGCACATTCACTTGCATCGGCCCTCTCTCTCTATCACGTAAAACTTCATACAATATCCCCAACAGGACTAGAACTCCCCCCCGCCTTAATTACAGAGCTTGGCGAGAAAGGGATGGAGATTATTGACCATGATGAGATCAAAGACATCGTTAAAGAGGTCGATGTCATATACGTGACGCGAATCCAGCGTGAACGGTTCCCTGATTCCGCATCGTACTTCAATGTTACCTCTAACTATCGAATAACACCAGAACTACTCGAATCAGCAAAAAAACATGCTATAATCTTGCATCCACTACCTAGAGTGGACGAAATTGATCCACGTGTAGATCGACTTCCAAATGCTAAATATTTTGAACAGTCAAAAAATGGTGTTCCTGTAAGGATGGCAATGCTGATGCAGGTGATTCAATGAAAAAAGAGGAGAATAATGAGAAAGAGGAATTGCTTGTCCGAAGAATCCAAAACGGTACTGTAATAGACCATATAGCTCCCGGAGAGGCCCTTAATGTAGTTAAAATTCTCGGTATTACCGGCTCCACAACAGAATCACTTTCGATTGCCACGAATGTTCCTAGCGACCAGATGGGAAAAAAAGATATTGTAAAACTTTCAAACCGAGAACTTTCGAAAGAAGAAGTTGATCGGATAGCTCTCATTTCACCGCGAGCAACGATAAACATTATACGAAACTATAAAGTGTGTGAAAAGAAGGGGGTTGAAGTGCCGGAATTAATTGAGGGTCTCGTCCGCTGTCCCAATCCGGGGTGCATTTCAAACACAAACGAACCAATACGTAGTCGCTTTGTTGTTACTCCAAAAGGTCTCCATTGTATTTATTGTGAGTGGGTACTTACACGAGATATACCAAGTCATATCATCTAACTAATGAAATGAATGAACCAAATGCAAAAATAAAAAATTTTATGTTTATTAGTAATTGAAATTAAAAATATTTGCTTTCTTAACTAATTTTTCTCATTTAATTCTTCATTATTTGATGAAAATCAACTCAATTGATTTATTATAGGACAAAATCAAAAATATCACACTAGGTGATATCACCATGGGAAGAAACTGGCGAATTGCTTTACTAGTTCTGGGGCTGCTTGTATTTGCGGCTCTCATATCGACCGCATTGGCATCATCAACAGATACAAAAGCGGGGTACATCATAGTCGGAGTTCCACCAAGTGCCGATTTTGGTGTAATGTATGCGTATAACACAATCCCAACAACGGTAAAGTTTTTGGATATGTCAACGGGAAGTACTCCACTAACATACCAGTGGGATTTTGGCGACGGGACAACATCAACAGATCCTAACCCGTCACATCTCTACATTCAAAAGGGATCTTATACAATTACCCTCACTGTTACAAACACATATGGATCGAGTACGGCTAGAAAAGTAAATGCCGTTTCAATTGGTGTCCAGCCTGTAGCGGATTTCTCTGCTGACCAAACTATTGGTAATGTTCCATTTGTTGTCAATTTCAATGACAGATCATTGGGACATCCCAGTACGTGGAATTGGAACTTTGGTGACGGTCAAGGTTCAACTGACCAAAATCCTGTGCACACTTATTGGGAAGGCGGAAAGTTTACTGTAACTCTGACTGCTTCAAATGATTATGGTTCATCAAATGCATTTAAGTCTGAATATATTATTGTAAATCCACCATTGAAGTCAAAATTTAGTACGGATACCGTAAAAGGGAATGCACCTTTAACAGTGAAATTCACCGATCTTTCAATTGGTAGTCCCGCGTCTTGGAAATGGGATTTCGCAGATGGGTCCACATCAACTGAACAGAACCCTGTGCACACATTTAGTACGTCTGGTGCATATCGTGTTGTTCTTGAAGTAACTCGTGGAACAATGAGCGATAAGTCACTAGGTATTATCAATGTTGGAGGAGTCCCAGTTAGCAACTTTGTTGCTGACCAGACGCTGGTTAGCGTAAATGATATCATTCGTTTCACAGATAAGACAACAAATTCGCCCACAAAATGGTTATGGAATTTTGGTGATGGTAGTGAGTCGAGTGAACAAAACCCCGTAAAAACATATACTGATAGGGGAGTCTACACGGTCTCACTATGGACAGGAAATGAAAATACCAATAGAAAAGACCAACTTGTCAAAGTGGGGTACATCACTGTCGGGGTTGGCCCCGTTGCAAACTTAATTGCAGAAACTCCTGTATATCAGCAGTCAAATTCACGTCTAAATGTAAGATTTATTGATACTTCAATGGGATCACCAACATCTTGGTTATGGAATTTCGGTGATGGGCAGACTTCCACAGAACAAAATCCAACTCATTTATATTCCTTACCTGGCTCCTATAAAGTCTCACTTACAGTGAAAAACAAGTTCGGTGAAGATACCAAAATTGCTGGTAATTTTATTAATGTAGGCCAGGGTCCAAACGTGGACTTTAGTGCGGATAAAACCGTTGTAAATGTAGGGAGAATCATTCATTTCACTGACCTTTCCACTAACTCTCCAAACGATTGGAAGTGGGATTTCGGTGACGGTACAACTGGTACAGGTCAAAACCCAGACCATGCATACCGGGCAATCGGAGTCTACGATGTAACCCTTACCGCATCGAATCAATACACCGCATTAAGTCAAACGAAAATAGGATATATTAGTGTCACGATCAACTTCCCACGGGCAGACTTTGTGGCGGATAAAACAAAGGGCCAAGCACCATTCCAAGTCCAGTTTACTGATCTGTCTAAAGGTAAACCCACTGCATGGAAATGGGACTTTGGCGATGGTTCAACAACATCTGATCAAAACCCAGCCCATAAATATACTACAAATGGTGTTTATACCGTTAGTCTCACAACCACAAACGCAAATGGTCAAGACACTGAGACAAAAGACAAATATATTGTCGTCACTCAAGCCCCAATTGCTAACTTTAAAGTAGACTCCCGCCTTGGGAAAGCACCTTTCATTGTCAAATTCCATGACCTTTCTGCAGGTCAGCCCACAAAATGGTATTGGGAATTTGGTGATGGTGCCACATCCGCGGACCAAAACCCCGAACATTCTTATGCACGGGAAGGTACCTATGATGTCAAGCTAACAGTCTGGAACCAATACGGTTCTGACAGCATACTCAAGACAGGAACAACAAATGAGCCATTGGTTCTCGAGACTCCTGCACCAACACCAGCACCTGTAACAACAACTCAAGTCGTTGTTGCTGCTACCACCGCGAAACCAGTGGCAACCCAAGCACCGCTTCCACTAATCGTTGTTATTGGCGCTTTGGCGATCAGTTTGATTGCTCTCGTTGCGGGCAAAAGGAAATAATAACTAACAATCCTTTTTTCAAAAATACGGAAACGTTCCTCTATCATCTGTTAAGATATAACAAGGTTTAGCTCGATCGTTTTTTTAAAAAGAGAGAGACGGAGTTTATCCTTTTTTAATAAGGCGACCGTGTATGTCGATTTCACCTCGCCAGATTCGGGTGGAGGAGATCCAGCGACCATCCTCAGCGAGAACACATGTAATTTGGTGGATATCCACCTTTTTTCTGCCATGTTCCTTTCTTAGTTTGTTGATCTCAACGGCAACAGATAGGGTTTCTTCAGAGACTACGAGAGCATCAAAATCAACGTCCAATGCCGAGCCATATCTGTCACTGAGAGGTTCTACTTCCCATTTTGAGGAATAGTTCTGATTCGAAATAAAATCTAGTAAGTCTTTTTTTCGGTCAGGGTAAGAATGAAACGGGTGTACCTTTTTACTTGCAAATTCATCAGTAGTAAGGCCTATAACAACCTCTCCTGTTGGTCCTGCAAGTTCGAACGACCGTTTCAACAGACGTTTATGTCCATCATGTAGAGGGTCAAAAGTTCCCCCTACCATAACCTTCATACTGTCTGTACGTTAAGTTCCTATGGTATTATGGGTATGGATGGAAAGGTCGTCGGCAACCCACTCTTCATCGCTCCAAACGCAACCGTCATTGGAGACGTGACACTCACAGCAAAGGTGAGTATATGGTTTGGAGCTGTGGTGCGAGCTGACAAGGACCGGATCATCATTGGTGAGGGGTCAAACATTCAGGATAATTGCGTCGTGCACACAAGTAGGGGTCACCCCGTCATAATCGGTGCTAATGTATCCATCGGTCATGGGGCAATTCTACATGGATGTACACTCGGCGACATGGTTTTAGTTGGAATGGGTGCGATTATCCTTAACGACGCAAAAGTTGGCTCTGGTTCAATTATTGGCGCAGGTGCTCTGATAACTGAAAAAATGGAAGTACCGGCGGGTTCCGTAGTTGTCGGTATCCCTGGTAAAATAATAAAGCAGACAACTGATGCACAAAAAGAGCACATCATATCCAATGCACGGGCATACGTAGATCTAGCATCGGAGTATGCCCATGGGTGATGTTGTTGTAATAGGGGGAGGTATTGCAGGTATCCAAACTGCACTTGACCTTGCAAACCATGGAATTGTTGTCCACCTCATCGAACGTGAACCTTCTATTGGCGGACACATGGCGCAGCTTGACAAAACATTTCCTACCAACGACTGTTCAATGTGCATTCTCTCACCTAAGATGGTAGAAATTGCACGCCACCCCAATATTCGTTTATATACCTTATCAGAAGTCGAATCAATTGAAGGCGAGGTAGGGAATTTCACGGTCACAATAAAAAAACATCCGCGTTACATAGATGAAACTCTCTGCAACGGGTGTGGAGATTGCATCCAGATCTGTCCTGTTGAAGTGTATAACCGGTTTGATGCTGGCGTTGGGGTTCGGAAAGCAATATACAAACCACAACCCCAACCCGTTCCTGATATTGTGATAAAAGACCCCGACCATTGCATTGAGTGTAAGTTGTGTTACGATGTCTGTGGACCTGACGCAATACGAGAGAAACAAGAAGAAACAACAATAAAAATTTCCGCTGCGAGTATTGTAATCGCTACTGGATACACTATCTTTGACGCATGCCGTAAGGTACAGTTTGGGTATCTTACTCTTCCAGATGTGATTACTAGCCTTGAACTTGAACGGATGATTAATGCAAGTGGTCCCACTGGAGGAAAGATCCGCCGGCTCAGCAATGGAGAAATTCCAAGGAGCGTAGTCTTTATTCAGTGCGTTGGTTCAAGGGACATGAGCATTGATCGGCCATATTGTTCTGGCGTTTGCTGTATGCAGGCCATTAAAAATGCAATGCTCATTAAAGAGAAATATCCTGATACAGATGTTACCATCTGTTACATTGATATTCGCGCTTATGGGAAAGGATATGAAGAGTACTGGGAACGGGCAAAAGAACTGGGCGTAAAATTTTTACGTGGCCTACCTTCCAATGTGATTGCTGATAATAGTGGCATGATTATCCAAGTTGAGAACACTGAGAAAGGTGAGGTCCACGTGCTACATCCTGACCTTGTAGTTCTCTCTATTGGTATGGGGCCAGCAGTCAACACTGAATCTATTGCTGCACGACTTGGGATTCCACTCGAAAAGTCCGGCTTTATCCAACCACTAAATGACGCTGTTGAGACAGTAGCAACGATCAAACCGGGTATATATGTTGCGGGGACAGCAACAGCACCAAGAGATATCCCAGATTCAGTTTCGCAGGGTGGATCGGCAGCAATGCGAGCTTTTATTGATGCAATAAGGACGCGATCAGTGTGACCGTCCCTAACACTATCGAATGGGACGATTCATCTAGGTGTATCCGTTTTATTGACCAGACGAAGCTCCCAGACCATCTCACAATCGTTGAATGCAAAACTGTTAGTAGGCTCGTTGCCGCTATTCAGCGACTTGAGATTCGAGGAGCGCCACTATTAGGAGTTGCGGGCGCTTTTGGAGTTGCACTTGCTGCAGTTTCTTGCAAGAAAACGAATTATTCAGAATTTATTGCTGATGTTCGAAATAAAGCCAAGATCCTTTCATCCATCCGTCCAACTGCAATTAATCTAAATTGGGGAATCAATCGCGTTCTTGCCGCGATGGAACAATTGAATTCAGTTACTGCATCTAAGAAAATCGCAATTGTAGAAGCGAAATCGGTTGCTCAGGAAGATATCGAATGTTGCCGTTCAATCGGCGAGTTTGGGACTACACTTCTCCCAGACAAGTGTACTGTGCTCACGCATTGCAATGCAGGAGCACTTGCCTGCACATCATGGGGCACTGCTCTCGGTGTAATCCGTTCTGCAGTTCAGAGGGGTAAAGACGTGAAGGTACTATCTTGTGAGACACGTCCCCTCCTTCAAGGAGCACGCCTTACATCTTGGGAGCTTTCTCAGGACGGGATAGATGTAACAGTGATTACGGATTCGATGGCTGCGTATTTAATGCGAAAAGGTGAGATTGATTGTGTAATTGTGGGTGCAGATCGAATAACCCGTGATAGTGTCTTCAATAAAATTGGGACATATATGCATGCAGTTTGTGCCCATCATCACAACATTCCCTTTTATGTCGCTGCTCCAATTTCGACATTTGATCCTGACAAATTAGAAGGCGAGATTATAATTGAGGAACGTGGAAGAGAAGAGATAACTACTTGTGGAAATCGAACAATCGTACCTGACGGTGTAAAAGTAAGAAACCTGGCCTTTGATGCAACTCCGATGGATCTTATAAGCGCTATAATTACAGAAAAAGGGATATTAAAACCACCTATCGACATGCAAGCGTTATTTCGTTATCAAACGATTATGTAATAGATCTGAAAAAAGTAAAAATTGATATGGACTTCGATTTCGCACAGTACCAAGGTCTGATGGCTATTATCGGTTGGTTGACGGTAATAGCGATACTAACCATGCTTTTACTCGCGATCGTCCTCGTTACCATATCCCTATACTCTATAAAGAAGGGAAGACTTTATTTCCCAGAATTTTTACGTGCCGGTCTCGTATTTGTGGAAGGATTGACCAAAGCGATTTTTCGGTTTCTTGGACTTGAAGACCGTGAGATGCTGTCGTTTTTCATAAAACTCAATAATACAATGAGCAAGAGAGAGTTCGCGAGGGTACCGGTGACACAGCGAGCAATCTTTCTACCCCAATGTCTCCGATCAGCACGGTGTCCAGCCCATCTCACTCCTGAAGGACTGAAATGCCAAAACTGCGGACAGTGCACCATCGGACAAACACACCTACTCTTAGAAAAGATGGGTTACCAGGTTTTTGTAGTCCCCGGTTCATCATTCATCAAACGTATGGTAAAAAAGTACCGTCCTGGCGCTATCATTGGAGTCGGTTGTCTCTCTGAAGTAAAAGAGGGTATCGAGATGGCGGATAAGATGGGACTTGTTGGAATAGGTGTTGTCACCGCAAAAGAAGGATGCGTTGAGACCTTAGTCAACTGGGCAGACGTTTATGATATGGCGATACTTGGTATTGATCCTTCTCTAATCCCCGAAGACTTTCACGTTCTTGCCAACTAATTTCCCGCTTTTTATCTTTCCACGGATAATTAGCGTATCCTTTGATATTACGTCACCCACGCGAACTCCTTGACGTAAAATGACTTTTCCATCGGCCTGAATAGAGTGAACTACAGCGTTGTCGAGGATTGTAACATCGCCAGTTGATATAATTGGTCCCTTTACTCTTACTTGGCTCCCAATTATTGCACTGCCGCAAGTAATACCGAGAGCGACACTTGATCGCGGCCCTAATTCGAGCCTTCCGCTGACATTAAGTCTACCCCAAAAGTGTGTGTGCGCTGGTACGACGAAGTTTCCGTCTATCTTAACGTTACCATCAAAATACGCTCCTTTCGGCGCAAAAAACGTTTCTCCGTGTTGGATAACCTTCGCCATAGCCCTCAGGATAGTTTGGGGGGCGAAAGAACGATAAACCTATTGTTGATTTCGTCGTATTCCCTTGAACTTATAACCCTAATGCGAAAAATGTGAATATCAAAAGAGAAGCAAACATGCCCGTTTTTAAGATACTAGTCGCGTAAGACATCTTAACGCAATCGGGTGTTTTGCAAGGTAAAGCGCGAATAACTGCTATAAGGATTATTAGGTCAACAAAAGCAATACCTGCAAGATACCAGGCGCCCCATCGGAAAAAGGGGATGATACTCGCACCTACTCCTAACACCGCAACTATGAGCGCAATTCGGCCTGTCTTTTGAATACCGATCTTTATCGGGAGTGTTCTAGCTCCTCCAATTGAATCACCTTTCACGTCCTCAGCATCTTTGAGCAGTTCACGGGCAAGCATCGCAAGGAAGGTGATAATTGCAATCGGTATGTTTTGAATGAGACCGGATAGTCCCGCAAAGGCCCCCCCAAACAAAAAGATGCTTGCTGCGAGATAAGAGATAGCGAGGTTTCCAATAAATGGTGAACTTTTGAGTTTTGCTGCGTAAATTATGAGAACGAGAGAATTCAAAACGACAATGGTGAGACAAAGAACATTACTAAATAGAGAAAGTAGTATTCCGCAAAGAAAGAGGATTGTTGCGAAGATCCGGGCAGAACTTCGTCTTACGTCACCTGAGGGGATTGGACGTTTCGGGCGGTTAATTGCATCAATATCAGCATCAAAATAATCGTTGATAACATTTCCAGCTGCAGTTATTATAGCGACTATGAGGATTAGGATTAAAGACGAAAGAGTAATCGTTCCGGTTGCAATGATATAACCGAGTATAGCCGCAAGTCCGGAGACAATTGAGTTAACAGGACGGGTTATAAAATAAAAACCGTGAAATGTCATTGAACAATCATCTATCTGATCAATTACCTATTAAACTGAATGAAAAATTTATCTTTACAGTACGGGCGAGGGGGGATTTGAACCCCCGACCATCAGCTTAGGAGGCTGACGCTCTATCCTGACTAAGCCACTCGCCCTCCTCATACAATTGAAGAGGCATATGTATAAGGTTTTTGAGCCGAAAACAATCCTTTCGCAATGGATTTAATCGAGGTAAAAGAGGGGAAAACGGTATTGTTTGTACCGGAACAAGATCTGAACACAAATTTTCCTCCCGGTACAGCAACGGTATTCTTCAACCGCCGGATGGAATTAAACCGTGACACGACTGTTCTTTTCTGTTCTTGTGTTGAACCGAAGCCAAAAGAGTATCTCGATGCAATGGGCGCTACAGGTGTACTGGGGTTTCGAATCGCGAATGAGACTGGAATTCCAGTCACAATTAACGACCATAATCCGCGGGCAATTGATATTATTAAAAAGAATATCGCATTCACGGGATGTCAAATCGAGGTGAAATACCAAGACGTCTGTGCTCTTCTCTCTGAACATCGATTCGATGCCGTTGACCTCGACCCTTTTGGCACCCCAGCTCCATTTATTGATTCTGGAGCACGTGGTGCAAAGCGCTATCTCTTTGTTACCGCCACAGACACTGCACCCCTTTGCGGGGCTCATAAAAAAGCCGGTGTGCGTCGATATTTTGCACACCCAGTCAACACGGAGTATCATGCTGAAGTGGGGTTGAGAATCCTTCTTGCCTTTGTTGCCAGAGAAGTTATTAAATACGACCGCGGGGTCGAACCGCTGTTTTGTTTTTCCAGAGAGCACTTCTTTCGACTCCACTTGCACCTTCTTGATGGAGTACAAGCAGCAGATCGCACACTCGATCGAATGGGGTATGTAAAGCAATGCCCGAAATGCCCCTATAGAGAAGAATCACCCGGAATAATAATGGAGAGCCGGAATTGTCCACACTGTGGCGTTTCTCTGGTGCCGATCGGTCCTCTTTGGTTGGGTGCCATCAACGATGCTATCTTGCTTACACAGATGCAAGAGCGTCTCAATAGATTTGAACTTGGTACAAGTAAAGAACTCATAAAACTTCTCGAGGTCTGTATAGAAGAACTTAGTACTAGTAGTCACTATGACTACCATGTTTTTGCAAAATGGTTGAAAATATCGCCACCTGAGATCGGGTTAGTTATTACACGATTACGAGATTCTGGATATTCGGTGAGTCGGGCTCATTATTCAGGATATGCAATTAAAACCGATGCGCCAATTTCTGCAATCTCCAACGCACTCAGTGTTCAATAATAATAGTAAGAAGATCGCCATCTTTGAGTCTATGCGTTAACCCTACGCGTTGCCCCGGGTGTTTTACTGATTTGCCCCATATACGAGCATATCGGAATTTGTGCACAAAGTCCCTATGGAGTTTTGTACAGACATCGTGAACATTGCTCCCTTTCCTAATAATGAGAGGTTCATCGAGATCTGCTTCACCTCCATGTGGTTTTAAAAAGAGACGAATAAATCCAAGACTATTATAAACCTCGTCCTTCAGCTCCTCCATATGAAATCCCGATTGTGCCGATATCATAATCGGCGGTGTATCGAATCTGTTGATTAGACCCTTCTCAATCATGTCATAGATTTCCTGATCTACAAGGTCGACTTTGTTGACTGCAATGAACGCAGGTACATAAATACGGTTACCCTGTACGGCATCAATGAAATCTTCTTGAGTTGCATTGCCACGAATCAATACATCAGCATTCATCATCTTGCTTTCAGCAAGAATCGAACGCACTTCCCCAATGTCCAAATCCAATACTCCAACAGAAGATAACCGAACACCACCATACGCAGTTTTTTTAATGGTTATGTCGGGTTTTTTACAGTTAATTCTGATACCTGCATCGTGCAGCTCTTTTAATAAGACATCCACATGCTGCTGATTGAAGACATCAACAAGAATTATGATAATGTCAGCACTACGAACGACCCCAATAACTTCCTTACCTCTTCCCTTACCCATAGCTGCACCAGCAATAAGACCAGGGATATCGAGAATTTGGATCTTCGCTCCCTTGTATTCAAGAGCACCAGGCACTACATGGAGCGTTGTGAACGAATACGCAGCTACTGCACTATTAGTTCCAGTAAGCTGGTTGAGAAGTGTACTTTTACCGGTTGATGGAAAACCTACAAGAACTGCGGTTGCATCCCCCGATTTCTTGACAGAAAAGCCCTCTCCGCCACCACCAGCTTTCATTGCACGGGTGACAGCTTCATCTCGAAGTCGAGCGATTTTGGCTTTTATCCTTCCAATATGTTTTGAAGTCGCTTTATTGTATGGCGTTCGCTGGAGCTCATCTTCAAGTTCTTTGATCTGCTCCTCGAGACTATTCATTCATACACCTTTTACACAACCTGGTCGATTTTAGTACTGGTTGCTCCACAATTTGTCTGCAATTTTTGTTCTCTGAATTATTAAAAGAGTTGGAAGATGTTAATAACCACATTTTCATCGAAATAAAACTGTAAAAAAGGATCTTTCAATGGTTTCTCATTTTATGAAAACCTTTTTTTAAAGGTTATAATTTGAAATAGCGGAAAATTACATATCCTTAAAAAAGAGGAAAAATCTCTTTTGAAACAACATTTAAGTGCACGAACTACCCACCTAGATAAGCAAGATTGCTGCTATAGTGTAGACCGGCCAATCATGAGGGACTCTCACTCCTTCGACTGGGGTTCAAATCCCCATAGCAGCATGAAAATTTTTTCATTCTATTTTTATCAAACAATCTCGATCATGTCATAGTGTTTAACCAAATCCTTATCAGCAATATACTTCGACAATATTTTCAAAAATATTTCATGGCGGGAAAAAAATTTGGTTAATTTAAGGATAAATACGCATCTTATCGATAATTTTTGGCGCAATCCTCCGGAAGACAAAAACTATCGCTGAATGGTTCAAACCCAAAAAAATCTAGGCTTGTTCTTTCAATTGTGGTCATTTTAAGGACAATCATTAAATATCGTATCCCATCATAATCGTATATGAAGAGCTATGAGCAGGGAGAAAATTCGCGTCCCAGCAAAGGTATATGGAGAATTGGTTGCTCTCCAACGAGAGATCCATTTCACCCTCGACCATAATGACACCATTAAAAAGGCTGAAGATCGGGGATACCTTGCTGCGTCCGATTGGATACGCCGGAATGAAAATGCATACAAAGTCGGTTTCTCGTGGGGTTTTGAACCAGAACCAGAAGATCCTCGGGGAACATTACGAGATATTCCTCCAACACCAGAACAAACCCCTCAAAGGACTTTCCGTCAGAGAGGTGGAGATGCAACTATGAAGGCTCGGAAAGAACCACAAGGTATAGGTGGAAAGATTAAGAATTGGTTTGGTAAATACTTTTAATTAAATTCTTTTTTCATTTGATTTTTTTAAGTCATTGAAAAGTACACATATTCTCACTTTGATTTTAGTATTAATTCTCAAGAAAAGTTGGTTTTAATTGCAGTTTTATACAAACGTTGATACTTGGTATCGAACAACATTTGTGTGATGCTATACTGTAAGGATTGTATCAGTTTCAAGTCAAAATCAAAGGATAATGGTGAATGCCGGATTAATGGCGATGTCCCAGCTGATCGAGAAAGCGATCGTTGCCCATCGCGGACGTTTATTCCACGCTCTGCTAAATAAATAGTAAGGAGGGGAAATTTATACCTAGAGAACTCTCAGAACGAGACATTGCTATTCTTAAAAAGCTCGCTCCTGAATGCGGAGATCTCACCTGTTCTGGTTCGGGGCATCAATTTCATTCGATTCTCCCCCCAGTATCAAACCATTTTGCCGTTGATGAACACGATTTTGTTGAACGAATCAACAGGTTAACGAACGACGAGCTGCAATATATCACCGATATGATTATTAATGGAGAGGAGAGCCTTGGATGTTTACCCGAAGAGGATCTTGACTCTCTCCTTAGATTGATCACAGAACGATTCTCAAAAGACTATACTAAAAAGGTGATTGAAGCTTTTGCGTCGTCCGATGTTTGTGATAGATGAATCTACTAATCTGTTCTCGATATTTATTCGATCAATTACTTTTCCTTAATGAGGAATACCAGCTTAGGAAGTGGGATCATCGGAAGAATAGGTATATGGTATAATTTTGAATAATGGACTCTAACAACTACTCTAATAAGCGAGGTACATATATTCCCCCCGTCATCCTTGCAGAGGGTCTGAAAAAATCTTACGGGAACATAGCAGCAGTAGATAACATTAATTTTGCTGTCCAAAAGGGAGAGATTTTCGGGTTTCTCGGTCCAAACGGTGCCGGAAAGACAACAACTATGAAAATGATCCAATGCATCTCTCCACGTTCAGCAGGCGGACTTCGTGTCTTTGATCTTGATCCGGATGAATATCCTGACATCATTAAACACCGCATCGGAGTCGTTCCGCAGGAAACCAATCTTGATCCCGACTTCACTTGTGAAGGGAACCTCCTTATGTACGCTAGGTATTTTGATATTCCAAAGGATATTGCAAAAGATCGGGTTAAGGAACTACTCACTTTCGTTTCGCTTTCGGAAAAGCATGATGTCAGCATTGAAAAATTATCTGGGGGGATGAAACGGAGACTTATTCTAGCCCGTGCACTGATAAACAAACCTGAACTCTTGATCCTTGATGAACCCACCATCGGTCTTGATCCTCAGGCACGTCACTTAATATGGGAACGCTTGAAACTGTTACAATCTCAAGGTAATACAATCGTACTCACAACACATTATCTTGATGAGGCTGCACGTCTTTGCGATCGGCTTGTAATAATGGATAACGGCAAAATTCTCGAAGAAGGAACACCATCTTCGCTAGTAAGCAAACATGCGGGGGGGGAGATTGTTGAAGTTGAGAAAAATAATGATGTTCTCGAATGTATACGAGGAATGAACGTTCCGTTCGAAGAAACGGGCGATACTGTACTAATATCAGCTTCTGATGCACACGAAATAGCTCGCCAACTTCTTGAAAAATGTCGTCCGAAAAAGATGCTCACTCGTCCAGCAACATTAGAGGATGTGTTTTTAAAACTGACCGGCAGGAGATTGCGGGATTAATGGTGAATATTTTTTCTATCCCTAGAATCAACCGACGGGCATGGCATGTTTGGCGTAGGAACTTGACTGTTTTTGTAAAGACTTGGAAAGTAAATTTCTTCCCGCCATTTGTGGAGGCATTCCTCTATTTGTTGGCGATTGGTGTTGGTATCGGAACCTACGTAAAGGAGATTGACGGTGTCCCGTACGTTAACTTCATTGCGCCGGCGATCTTGGGTATCGCAGTTATGAACTCCGCTTTCTTTGAATGTACCTATGGCTCATACGTTCGGATGTATTACCAGAAAAGTTTTGATGCGATAATTGCGACGCCACTTTCGATTGAAGATGTAATCGCAGGTGAGCTGCTGTGGGGTGCAACTAAAAGTGTAATGTATGTCGTTATTATGCTCGGTGTTCTCACTCTTTTCGGTGTCATGGCCTTTCCCACATCGCTTTTCGTTATTCCTCTTGCATTTATCGGAGGGCTCCTTTTTGCAGCGCTTGCTATGTGTTTCACAGCAATTACACCGAGTATCGATGCACTTAATTACCCTTCTTTTTTATTTATCACTCCGATGTCGTTATTCTCTGGCACATTTTTTCCACTTACCATACTTCCACCAATATTCAGTTACGTGGCTCTTGCCCTCCTCCCACTTACTCACATCGTCGCGGTATTCCGCATGCTTACGCTTCCTGCCTTTTCATGGACGATGGTTTTTAACCTCACATGGATAGTGGCGGTTACACTCCTATTATGCGTAATTGCAATTAACCTAATGAGACGACGATTGATTGTGTAAATAGATTTTTTTTAAAATTTTTTGAACCCCAAAAAATCAAATAATTTTTATAACGTAGAGGGTTTCACCTTCGATTTTCTGTTGTCTGATAATGCTAACAGAATACCCCTTTTGCATAAAGATGTCGGAGACTTCTTTCAGTCCCGTCAAAGATGAGATCAATAGCAACACTCTCCCTCCAGGTGCAAGCACCCTTCCAACCTGGATTGCAAATCGTTCGATGACTTCTCTCCCATTCACCCCACCGTCAAGAGCTAATTCAAACCAGTCATCGATCCGTTCTTCAAATTGGGTAGGAAGGTAAGGTGCATTAAAGATCACGAGATCAAAGAGGCCCCGCACACCAGAACAGAGATCGGTTATAACCACATTGATTCCCTCAGAAGATGCTACCATCGCTGCATGTGGGTTTATGTCTGTTGCAACGATCGATAGAGCACGTTGTGAAAGCTCGATAGCAATGAGCCCACTGCCGGTCCCAATTTCTAAAACGCGATCGTTTGTTTTGATTTCTCGTTTTGCTTCATCTAGTAGGAGGAATGTATCTTCAGCAGGAGAATAGATTTGCGTTGGATCGAATTGCATGGTGTATTGTATTCGTGTTATGTGATATCAGAATAGTAATTTACAAGATTTGAATACATTACCCCCGAGGAAACAATTAAGCTCAACACCACCTTTAAGATAAACCTACCGGTGGTTTATAATGACATTGAGAGTTATTCGAATATCACTACGTTTTTTAATAGTAAAATGACGGACTTTACTCAATATTACTAATTGTCGCAAAATCTTCTAAGTAGAGTTCCTCAGGTCGACTTGAAAGAATCTCATTAGGAAGCACAGTAAGAACACGATCAACCCATTCCGGATTGAGCATCCCTTTTGATCCCTTTAAGCAGTTCTTTACGGTTTTTCTCCTGTGTGAGAATAGCGCCCGTGCTACATCCGCGTATCTTTTGTGATCTTTGACAAAAAAAATTGGGGGGCGTGGGATCAGCTTCACGACCATTGAATGTACCTGAGGTTTTGGCGAGAAACAATTGGGAGGAAGCTCGAAACATTTCTGTACCGTAGCATAGGTTTGAACCATAATCGAAAGCCTCCCGCAATCCTTGGTGCCTGCGGGTGCTATCATTCGTTTTGCAAACTCGCTCTGGTACATTAGCACTGCAACTTCGAAACCAATATTGAGTAATCGAAAAGTGATCTTAGATGAGATAGAATATGGCAGGTTTGAGACCACAATAGAAAATGGGGGGAGGTCACACCGAGTCGCATCTCCGTGAATGAGAGTAAGCTTGCCAGCTGCAATTTCTTTAGCGAACTGTTCACCTAGTCCATTGCACAGCTCACGGTCCAACTCTATAGCATGTACAACAGCACCGCATTCTAACAGTGCCTTTGTCAACACGCCATTACCAGGCCCTATCTCAAGTACTTCCCGATTTTTTATCTCAACAAGATCCGCGATCCGGTCAACTGCACGTTGGTCGATTAGGAAGTGCTGGTCACGATACGCCTTCATCTCGTTGTAAAAACGTGATACTTTACATCTTTGTTCTGCAATTCTTCCATGATGCGACTGATAATCATTTTTTCTGGATGTGGTATAGATTTGATCCGGCTGGAAATATCACTGAAACTTTCGAATAGTTTCCGATTTCGAGTGTCAAGGATCTCCCACATTAATTTCTTACCAATACCCGGCAGAAGGTGTAGCATGTGCATCTTTGGAGTTATTGGAACCGCTGTATTGAAGTATTGGACAAAATCGTGCTCGCGTTGCTTGACCACTTTTTCAACTAAAAATGGCAGTTCGCCACGAGCTGTTTGCGTAAGCTCTTCATACCCTATTCGACGTTTTACCCGTTCGATTTTCTCTCGCTCTCCATCACCAATGTAGACGTTTTCATAAAGTTCGATCAAAACGGTTGGTTTTGGGACAAGTTCAAGAAGCTTGAACTGTTCTACACCCATGGCTTGAACAATTGGTTCGCGTTTGTATGGAGGACGCGGATCTTCCGGATGTCCCTTCAATAGGACATCGAGTACGATAGCGTTAACCTCCTTTTTCTCGACTTTCATTGCGCCACCTCAAAAGTGAGTTATTACAATTTCAAGGATGGAATCAAGTTCTTCCGGAGAAAGCGTAAACCGCTCCTTTGCATAAATTGCCCTTAGCTCATCCCGTGTCCGAGGCATAATATTAGCAATGCGATACGCAATCTCCGGTTTCATCTTTTCCAGTTTTTGAAGTTCTTGCACCAGCGCTAGCGATTTTTCAGGAGTGGTCTTGGCAAGTTGATTGGCATGTTCAATGCTTCTACGAAATTCGTAACTCATTTCTTTTTCCGCGGCGATTCGCTGTGATTCAACTGCTTGTAATACCTCCCTCATCTCAGGGAGAGTGACCTTCTCTTCGCTAATTATTGCCTTAACTTTCATGCCAATCACCTGACAGTGGATTTTTACCTTTGGGCTTTTAGATGTTGTGGTCTTGCGATGACTATCTTTTCTGAATTTCCATCACTTACTTCGAGCATCCACGCACGTCCTCGCTGGCCTACGACTGTCCCCGTCTTACCATGGAAACGGTGATGCGGCATGCCCTTCTGAATGCTGGAATTGCATACAATGTGAACTTTCTCGCCAATTTCAAATTTCTGAATTACGGATGTCACCGGAGGAAGCCCTCGGCGGCGCAGCTCCTTCTTGAACTTATATCGTGTCTTTTTCCGGGGTCCGTTGTGGTGTGCCATATGTTATACCTCCTTTCTCTCTTCGACCAGCACGACATCGAGGCTGGTGACATGAGCAGGGAAACCAAGGATTTCTGAAAGACTTGGATGAGTCCTACCCTTATCCCCTGATATGAGCTCCTTGATGTAGAGGCCAGCTTCGCCCGTAACTTCGATTGTGAATCTGCCGGGTTCTCCACCAAGACTTTCTATATCCAGGACTTTCCGTTCGCGGATTTTATCTGCACGCCTATGTGCAACCCTTTCCGGTGTGCGCTGGCGGATTATGGCTCCGGTTAGGGATTTAACGCATTTTGCGAACTCGTCCGCTGAGGGAGTACCCTCAACCTCAACTACAATCCTGTATTTTTTATGCGCCTTGTTTGATTTAAGGGTTTCCACCTCAGACCTGTCAGTCCATCGAGAAAATTCAACAGAAACCCGTCCATTAGCGCTTTTGTTGATTGCTGATTCAACTTGAACAAGATCCAGAGTTCGTCGTTTCGGTGCAACTACCTCAAGAATAAAGGGTCTACCTGTTCCGATCATTCGTGCGTCAATGTCTTCTCTTCCAGCTCCATGGAGCACAGCATTATCAGCTGAAAAAATCTCGATTACGGGGCGTCCAATGAGCTCTTCTACTGAATCCTGATACTGTTTACCGGTGAAGTTACAACGTTCACATCCTGCCCCCTGGCAAGCACGACAATCCCAATGTGTCTGAGGTATACCGCGCTCGAACTTCTGATACCGCCCATAGATAAAGACAGGATTAATCTGGATAACAACCTCATTTTGTCCGAGATCTAGAAGCGCCATAATATCGGGTTTTTTGAAATCCGTCATCTTTCCGGTAAGAGTAGAGACTGCTTTTCCCACTTCTCGATTTACCTCAGACTTGATCGGTTCTGGATCGGTAAGAGAAAGATCGCTCCAAACCATCTCTTCGCTCTCCGAAATTAACGGGGGTATCCGGCAACCAATGAGAAATGTCGAGTATTCGATATCGCAGGTAGCATTAGCAACACGGTCTGCCCATTCTTGAATATGATCGAAAAAGTTATTACAAATCCAACAGCTGCCAGAAAATGTTTCGTGTTGTAGGTTTTGTGCAATCTCATGGGAAATTCGGATAGATCTACCCCTCTCATCATTTGACAGTCCATGTCCACGTTTTCCAAAAAACCTGCCCAGACAATGATCGCAACACGGGCCGTAGGATAGGATCTTTTCGACAATTTCAGTTAGTTCCATCCACGACTCCTTCGGTCCAATTCGTTCAATAGTACCGTGATTGCATGGTCAGCGTGAAGGATAGCAGGACCTACCGAATATTTCGGACAATCTGAAATGAGTGATTCTTCACCAAGTGTAAAATTCGTATGATCCGAGAGCAGGAAAGATTGTGGGATTTGCTCTACCTTTCGAATATCAACTCCATGTTCATCGAGAACACCGTACGAACCTTCTTGTAACAATCGCTCGACTCCACTTTTACGGACAGATACGCCGGGTGCAGCGTCACGGAACTCAGAACCACTTGGCAATAAGAGCGCTTTTTTAATCAACGTCGCAGCGCTACGCTCGTCGGGGTTCAGCGATCGTATGGTCCTCCCAGAAAATTTCACTGTTTTTGGAGGAGACGGTTGCCCTAAAAATACAAGATTGCATTCCACATCACGCCGCAATTCATGCGAAAGAAAGAGTGATGCATTCACGCACCTGCAGAGAACATCTATTCGTCCGGCACCCCCGGCAAAATCATCTAGGCTAAACGCTCCATCTGTTCGGGCGGTATGCCCAATGATCGTAAAAGATATCATCTCATTGCATTCCCGAGAATCGTTTCATCAGGCGCTGCATATTGAATTTACCGCCACTCCCCCTCAATCCTTTGAGCGTTCGCTGCATCATCTTGTAGTACTTTAACAATTCCCGAACCTCATCAAGCGTTGCTCCAGCACCATGCGCAATACGCTGCATTCGAGAACTATTAATCAGTGAGGGATCGTCTAGTTCAGGACTTGTCATTGAGTCCATGATGATACGATATCGCACCATTTTGGTACTTGTAACATCATAGACACCTTCGGGGAGTTCCATGTTTCCGAGCGGGAGCATACTCATGATCTGTTTCAATGGACCCATCTTATTGAGTGCCTCGAGTTGTTTATACATATCACGCAGGGTAAACTTTCCCTTCATCATCGCATTGACATCGACATCGTCCGCCCTTATCGCCTCTTCTGCTCGTTCGACCAGAGCCCGAAGATCACCCATACCTAGTAACCGCGATATAAATCCATCAGGGTCGAATCGCTCGAGATCCTCGATCGTTTCACCGCTACCAATAAAGACAATACCACTTTTTGTCTCTGCTACTGCAGAGAGTGATCCTCCCCCCTTTGCAGTACCGTCCATTTTTGTTATGATTACTCCGTCAATCCCAATGGCTTCATGAAACCGGCGTGCCTGTTCACTCGCTTGTTGACCGAGAGCTGCATCAACCACGAGCCATCGATGCGTTGCTTTTGTGAGCTTGTTGAGTTGGATAATCTCTTGGATCAAATTCGTTTCAAGAGCATGTCTCCCTTGAGTATCGACGATCAGGACTTCTAAGTCGGTGTATACCCCAAGTCCCTCGCGAGTGATCTTTAAAGCGTCTTTTTCCCCGGGATTTCCAAAACAGGGTACATTAATTTTTTCGCAGAGCGTTGACAGCTGATCATATGCACCAGGTCTAAAGGTATCGGCGCAGATGACCCCGACTTTTAATCCTTTTTTTTGGAAATACCGGGCAAGCTTTGCAGTTGTTGTGGTCTTCCCACTCCCTTGAAGACCTGCCATGAGAATGGTCTGAGGTTCGAGCTTAACATCTGTAGATGCCCAAATAAGACGAACAAGTTCCTGATATACAATGCGTAGGACATGCTCACGTATACCCATTCCTTTTGGCGGTTGCTCTTCAAGTGACCTGGTTCTGATCGCCTTTGAGAGCTCCATAACGAGCTTCACATTTACATCAGCTGAAAGTAATGCTCGTTGAAGATCTTTGACAAGTTCATCAACAGCTACACGATCGATAACGGTCTTTCCAGCAAGTTTCTTCAGTGCATCTTTGAGCGAGTTCGAAAGGGAGTCGAGCATTAGGAATCACCGAGTAGTTCTTCGACAATCTGTGTCGGTGAGAATGGTATAATATCATCATACTCCTGTCCCGTACCTAAAAACATAAGGGGTTTTCCGATTGTGTGAGCGATAGAGATAGCAGTCCCACCTCGTGAATCCATGTCTGCTTTTGTGAGGATAACAGCATCTGCGCCGACCGTTTTTTCAAATTCAAACGCCCGAACGATAGCATCATTGCCTGCTACGGCCTCATCCACATACACTATAAGATCGGGTTTCATAACCCTTCGGATCTTTTCCAGTTGATTCATCAGGTTCGCCTTGGTATGGAACCTACCGGCTGTATCTGCGAGAACCACATCGATCTTATGTGAGGAAGCATATTGTATTGCATCAAACAATACCGCAGAAGGATCAGCACCTTGCTGATGTTGGATGATCTTGATACCAATACGTTCGGCATGAATATCGATCTGTTCCATTGCACCTGCACGATACGTGTCACCTGCACCGATCACTACAGAGAATCCTTGGTTTTTCAATAAAAAGCCAATTTTTGCAATAGTGGTTGTCTTTCCCGTTCCATTCACACCCGTAAAAAGTATCTTAACTGGATGTTCATGGGTTTTAATGTAGTCAGTAAGATTAAACCCATTGCCAAGAACATCGAGGAGAGCTTCTTTTAGTGTCCCAACAACAAGAGCGTCAACTGATTGCCCGATTTTGCGGTGCTTACCAATTAGATGCCTCTTTACGTTATCGATAATTGCATCAGTTACTGGTAACGCTACATCACTCTCAAGAAGCGTAATTTCAAGTTCAAAAAGTGCGTCGGTGATTTCCTTTTCGTTAATAATAAGCTCTCGATCGATAACGAATGATTTCACTTTACCGGCAAAAGTCGTGCTAGACACAGGAGGAGATGGTACTTGATCTTCGGTTAATACCGGATTTTGAGATACTGAAGATGCAGATGTTCTTCCTTGTTCTTGAGACGTTACAACCGCTGTTTGGATACTATTACCAATTCGGGCACGGGCAGCCTGCAATCGTTCGCGAAGCCCCCCGAACATAGCCGATACCTTCCTTATTCGTCCTTATTGATGCGTGCCGGTTGTGGCTGTACAGCATGTTCTGCTTGAACGGCCTGCTGATATCCCTGCTCGATCCTTTTCGCGATCTCATTCATCTGTGAGCGTAAACGGTCGAGTGTTTCAGCAACTTTCTTTTGCGATGCTTCCAATTCAGTTATTCGATCTTTCAAAAACTCTATCGCTTCTTTGTTTGACCGTTCGACAATAACATCAGAGCCGATATTGAGTAGAATCTTGTCGGGCTCAAGCACTTTTGCTTTCATGCTCGCCCCAGCACCAATCTGGAACAGAACCATTCCATCATCTGATTCGAGCAACCCGTGAAGCGCTTCAATTGTGGCATGTGCCTCCATTCTACCATTCTCAAGAAATTCCAATTGACTTGAAAATATCTCAGCCTGCTGCCCATACTCCTTAAGATAATGTTCAAGTGTTAGCAGCTCACGCTGGTCCATCTGTTCCACGATTATTCACCATTAACTAGGGTAACGCCATCGATTTTGATATATCTTCGCTTGAGATTGTGCTTACTTCCCATGAGTGCAAATGCACGGTCACGCGCTTGTTTCTCATTAGGTGCCTTAATCACCTTGGTATAAGGTTTCCAATCTTCTCCCATCAGAAACGAACCTTTAACTTCAAACATCTTCTCTTCCATAATTATTCACTCCAGAAATCCAAATACATCTTCAATCCTTCCTAATTCAAAACCACTTGTCTGTGCACCAGCAATATAACCGCGAGTATTCACTAAAACTCCTGTACCTATTAGACTGCCACCCATATTGATCGTACCTGTTCCAACAGGTATTCCGCAGAACTCCGATAGTTTTGCGAGTTCCTGTTCAGTCGCTCGTGGAGGGACAATCATACCTTTATTAGTAACAACCCCGGCCATTCCGACAGTCTTTATCCCGCCCAATGAAGTCTGCATCACATCGACCTTTAGAAATTCGCCGATTTCCTGTGCATTCTCCTTTTCCATATCAGGATGAATAATAGCAAATTTGTCGTTTACGAGAATCACGTTGCCAGCTGCGTTCATAGTTTCAGATAGTAACATCACTTCACGGTGTTCCGATAATATCGCAATTTCCTTCTTTGTTGCAAGCCCACTGACTACGAAACCTTTACGATTACCGGCGACTAGCGACCCGATTATAGAACTGTCTTGGATTGTTGTCTCAACAAGTTCAACATCTAGAGCACTTTTAATCGCCTGTTTGAATATATCGGTAGCTTCTGGAGGGAGAACTGCAACATCGTCCAGAACACGGGAGAAAACTCCAATGTGCGGATCCCCTGCGAACGTGACTGTCCGCTCCATTTTTATGATTCCTCAGCAAGTTCTGCCTGGATCTGTCCGTCCTCCATCTTCATTGCACGGACACGAATCTTCGTCGGGGGTTTTGTACTCCCGCGTTCCCAGACTTTTTCATTGATGCTTTTATCGAGCTTAACATCCTCGCTTTTCATATGCTTCGCGAGATACTTTTTGATATCCTTAATCGCTGTATTACTCCGTTTCCACCGAGGTGCACGGCGGGTGTCCCGAAGAGGAATAATATAGATATGCTCCTCCAATTTCTCTGCCATCGATTACACCTTTAATGTACTTTTCCGCCAGTTACGCCGCTTGGGGTGTGCAACAACGTTACGCTTTGTCCTCACCATTACCCATTGGGGCACACGGCGGTTCTGGTCACATGCTTTTGCTAGACGAATTTTTCTTCCTTTACTTAATTTGCTCATGTTTATCACCTGTGATGGTTTGTCTTTCTTCCTATTACGAGAGACTGATCATGATGGGGTGGAAATAGTGAATGGAGATCGATTCCTCTTGCACGACAGGCATCCCTTATTTCTGTTTCATAGTCGCCATTCGGGATCGTTCCAGTCTCGCCATATTTGACGATAAAAAAGCGTTCCACAAGTCGGTCAACTTCTGGTTTTGTAAAACCTAATAGAGGACGGATATACGAACACGTGGTTCGATTTTCCAAACTTTGAACCTCAGCACGTGAAAGCATCGGTACGCGATCATTAAACCGTGTGCCATCCGCAACAACAGAATACTCAGTGCAGAGACATTCCACAGCGGTGCGATGCACAAGATTAATTGCGTCGTTTGGATATCCGTGTCGGTTCATAAGTTCCACCGTTTCATTCAACATTTTTTCATTAAAGACTCGTTTTTTTAGGGAAAGCCCAAGTGCTTGCGCCGCAGCTTCAATTGACGCTATTTTTCGGGCGGAGTCGAAGACGAACGTGTTTAGCTCGACCTCATAATACGTACCCAGCATTAATGCTGCAAGGGAACTGTCCTTTCCGCCACTGAAAAGCACTCCAGCTTTCATTATTTTCGCGTAATTGAATAATCTCGCTTGGCTGGCGCGAGCTGTCGTAGCAGCTCTTTGAGTTGTACGTCAGTAATCTTCTGTCGAAGTCTACCACTTTGAGCAAGAGCTACCAACTGTTGCTCTACAGCACCTGCAAACTCGGGTTTGGTCAGCTTGATAGTGTTTAAACGCTCTCTAGCGTCTGGCTCGAGAATTTGCATGAGGATCATCTGCATTTGGGCTTTTGCACGCTGCTGACGTTCGAGCTCATCCTGTTGTATCATCTGTTGTTCAGCCGATTGCTGTTGCAGTTGCGCCAACCTTCTTTTTCGGATTTCAGCTAGCTCGTCGTCTCCCATAGGGACTCCTTTACTCTTTTTTCTCAGCCTTCTTCACTTCTTTAGATTCAGATTTCTTCTGTTCTGCCTTTGACGTGTCAGTTTTCTCTGGTTTTTTCTGTTCTGATTTTTTTACCGAAGGTTTTTTCTCAGCTTTTCCTCCTTCGGGTTTCTTTGGTTCTGCCTTATGTGGCTGGACCTTCTTTGGCACAGGTGCTGGTGGGTTCACTAGAGTTTCCTTTGCCATGGCATCCAAAAACGATTGACCTGCCGGAGAAATTTTACGCCCGGTCTTATCATGAACAACAAACTTACACGCTTCAAGCTGCTGGAACGCCTTCCGTAGGATAGATCCACTTCCCTTTCGGAATGCATTGGGTTTTGATCCCCGGTCCTTTTTCCCCCCATAGAAGCTTCGCATTCGTTGGACACCTAGGGGGCCGTCAATATATATGCGTCTTAGTACTGCCGCTGATCGGATATACCACCAATCAGGATCTTCTGGCGGCAGCTCTTTATGGACGCCGGTCTTTGCAAAGGCGGCCCAAACCGGTGGTTTAATTTCCTGCCGGTTTTTTAGCGCCTCTGCAACCTTCCGAATAAGAAGGTCAGCCGGTACATCGTATACTGTAGTCATATCAAGACCTCACTTTTGCTGTAATAAATAACAGTCTTATTTAATTTGTGAGGTGAGTTCATATATATTTCGAGAAAAAAAAGTCTGTTTTTTAACCGAACCAATGATTAAGAACGAGATATCCTCTTGTGTTCGGATAAAACCATTGTTCTCCCCCGAACTTCGACAAGATCTGCTCCTGCCCGGTAAGCAATTGCTTCGGGATCGATTTCAACATCATGCAGCCACTTTACTTTAATAAGCCCCCTTTTCTTAAGTTGAATCTTAATCTCGTTAATCATGGTTTCAGTACAACCTTGCTTTCCAATCCAAACCGTGGGTTTAACTTCTTGCATGGAGCGATCATTCTTGGATTTCAACTGACTTCACCACTCGGTAACGCCTTCTTTTTCCGCAACTCAAACAAGTAACCACTACAATCCCCCGATGTATTCGAACTCTCGATGTATTACCCGGGACGAGATACGATGAACAATGTCGACAGAACTGTCTACGAAAGTCGTGATCGATACGAACCCGCTGGCGTGCCGCTATTCGTCGTGCAAGCTCTACATAATGGTTACTCCACTCAGGATGAGATGAGAATACATCTCGTGCTTGTGCGAAGAGCCTATCAATCCGTTCGTGCGCGATCTTCTTGGTATGCGGGGTTCTAGATCGCTCCTTCATAGCTTTCTCCAATAATACAGTGCATACTAATCGGTGTCAGAGATAAAAAAGAAAGGGTCTCTCTTTTAACGGATTCTCACATTCCGCCCATCGATAATAAGACGACCTTCGCAAAAGAGCCGAATCGCTTCAGGTAAGCAACGGTGTTCGTATTCAAGAATTCGTGAACTAAGGGTCTCTTCATCGTCACCTTCTTGAACGTGGACACACCGCTGTACGATGATAGGCCCCCCATCAAGGCTTTCATCAACAAAATGCACTGTGCACCCAGAAACTTTTACTCCGTGTTGTATAGCTTGTCGTTGCCCGTGCAACCCAGGAAACGCAGGAAGTAATGCGGGATGGATATTGATTATTTTTCCTGAAAATGCTTTTACGATTCCAGTTCCGAGAATACGCATATATCCAGCAAGCACGAATAGGTCGGCTTTGCATTGCTCCATCGCACGTAAAAGAGCCTTTTCATATGCTTCACGAGATGGGTACGTTGCAAAGTCAAGAATTGTTACAGGGATATTTTTTGCTCGAGCCCGTTCAATTGCGTATGCTTCAGGGTTGTCAGTGATGAGCATGGCACATATGGCAGGGACTTGCTTGTTCTCTATAGCATCAATTACCGCTTGAAAATTTGATCCCCTGCCTGATGCAAGCACTGCAATCCGTTTCACGAAAATATCACTCTAGAATTAGTGTGATATCTCTTGGTGTATTAACGCTGTTCATCTGAATTCAGAAGGTGAATGATAACCTTTACTTTCACTATGCGTCTACCACGCATTTGCATAACAACGAGAGTAAACCTTCCAGCATCGATCACCGCTTTTTCACCTGGATGTTGTGGGATGTGTCCGAGGCTGTCGATCAGGAGACCTCCGATTGTCTCGTAAGATTCACCTCTAGGTAAGTTAATGGTTAATTGTTCATTCAGATCTTCAATCCACATCTGGGCGTCTACAACATAGACATCTTCAGAAAGTTTCTGGACGCTGGGTTCCTCCTTATCGTATTCGTCCCTAATTTCACCAACAATTTCCTCAAGTATATCTTCAACGGTGACTAATCCAACAAAACTGCTGTATTCATCGATGACAATTGCTATGTGGACCCGACGAACCTGTAGCTCTTTTAATAGATCGTCAATTTTCATGGTTTCGGGAACAAAGTATGGATCGTACATGATCTCCTTTATTGCCGAATCTTTCCTGCGGGATACCATCGCAGAGAAGACATCCTTTACATTAAGAATTCCGGTGATGTTATCGATTTGTTCGTGATAGACAGGGATTCGCGAAAAACCCGTTTCATTAAAAATCCGGATAGCCTCTTCAAAAGTAGCGGTATCCTCCATGAGTATTGCATCAACCCGAGGGGTCATGATCTCACGGGCTTTCGTATCACCGAATTTGAGGACTGAGTACAGCATATCTTGTTCTTCTTCTTCTATTGTCCCCTCTTCGGTTCCGACATCAATCCACTCTTTAATCTCCTCTTCGGTTACTGTTGGTTCGGATTGATCCCGATACAAAGGTAGTGAATAGCTTACACGGTCAACCACCCAAATAACTGGCGAAAGAATATACGAGAGCCAAAGAATAGGACCGGCAACCGCAAGTGCAAAACCATCAGTTGCTCGTGCAGCATATACCTTCGGTCCAATCTCACCAAAAACAAGGAGTACCAAAATAACAAAACCAGTTGCAATTCCAACGCCGATATTACCGAAAATCTGGATAGCAATCGCAGTTGCTATAGCTGCAGCAGCGATGTTGACGATTGTATTGCCAATGAGAATCGTTGTTAGGAGGTGATTTGGGGATTCCTTAAGCTTCGAAAGTGCACTAACACCAGGCCTCTTCTCATTAACAAGCGTCCTGACCTTTGCTCGGGTAATCGAGATAAGTGCTACCTCTGAACTTGAAAAGAAGGCAGAGAGGAAAACGCACAAAATAAAGATGATGATGTTGAGGGGATCAATTATCATCGGATCCACACCGAAGAACGGCAGCCATAACGAGAGGTGTTCATATAGCAGGTAACAATACACATAAGGCAACAGAATTAGATAAAATTAGCGGATTTATTCAAAAAATTGCTTTAAAAACGCCCGTTCAGATGCAAGTAGAGACACTTTTTCTTGAGATGTCAACGGACCTTGCAAGTTTAAATCTTCAATCTCTAATGTGAGTGCGCCATTATAGCCACAATCTCGCAGCGCTTGTAGAACAGGTTCAATATCAGGATTGTTATTTAGAGGGAAATGCGGCCGTTTTCCTTCAATCCTACTGACATGGACATTCATGAGACGATGAGAACAAAAGTCGATATATTTGAACACATCATCAGGATTACCTACCAGTGCGTGCGAAACGTCAAGTGTAAAATATAACCACGGTTCTTCCTCTAGGAGTCTTCGCATCCTTGTAGGAGTGCAAAGAAGGGAGTTTACAAGAGGCTCCATATTTTCCATGCTAATTTTAATCTTCGTTTTTTTTGCCGCATCACGAAGAACGGTTATATAGCGATCAAACCGTTCAAAATCTGCTGTAGAAGGCGGACGTTTTGCTGTACGTCTCCCTGGGTGTACAGTTAAAACTTCAGCACCCAATTTTTCGGCTATTCCAATAGAACGAACCGTATATTCGACTGAGACGCTAGCAACCTTTGGATTGATAGAACATGGATTTAGGTCAAGAATGGGGGCATGTACATTGAAAGAAAGTATTTCGGGGTGGGTATTTTTACAGACTTTGACATCATCGATGGGGCAGTTCCGAATCCAGAAATGGGGAGTTTCGAGCCAGAACTCGATACCAGTCAAGCCTGAAGCACTGACAAATGAGAAGATTTCAGGACACGTGTATTCGTGGAAGAACATTGACGCAACGGCGATGGCTGCCATGGTGATACTCATTAATATGCACTTTGTGCATAATAGTTGTTGATGGACTGGTTCGGAACCGATGAGAGAGAGGAGAGTAAGAAGAGTACCATCCTCAGAGTCTCTGAAGTTTCGGATATCATCCATGACATTTTCGATGACCCTCGTTTACAGGATATTTGGGTTCAAGGCGAGATAACAAACTACAAGCACCACAGTGCCGGTCATCGATATTTCTCACTTATCGAAATATCGGATAAAATCTCGTGGTCGCTGAAGTGTAAGATGTGGAGATCAAATGCAACGTCACTCACTTTTGAACCACAAAATGGCCATATGGTTCTTGCATTCGGATCCATCGACCATTATGCACCGTATGGTGAATATAGCCTGATTGTTAAAGAAATTCTCCCGGCAGGCGAAGGTGAGAAACACCTGCTTGTAGAACGTTGGAGAAAAGAACTTGCTGAGATGGGGTATTTTTCACTGGAACGCAAGCGCCCACTGCCCCGCTTTCCTAATCGTATCGGGGTGGTGACATCAGAAACAGGTGCAGTATTACAAGACATAATCAATGTTATTAACCGACGATTTCCTTTGGAGATTGTTGTCTCACCAACTGCAGTTCAGGGGGATGATGCCTACCAGCAGATAGCTACAGCAATCCGGCGCATCGATGGGAAAGTCGATGTAATTATTGTTGCACGTGGTGGAGGAAGTTTTGAAGATCTTTTCCCATTTAATCATCCAGAAGTAGTAAAAGCCGTCGCTGCATGTAGGACACCAGTAGTGAGTGCGATAGGACACGAAGTGGATGTAACCCTTTGCGATCTTGTTGCTGATGTAAGAGCTCCCACCCCCTCAGCGGCGGCTGAACTTTGCGTGCCTGACCGAGTTTCACTCCGAGAAATATATCAATCACTCAACGCACAATTAAGATCTACTATACTTCAGCGTTTGGATCAAACAAAGTGGGACATCATGGATCTTCGTGATCGATTACGACCACGCCGATTTGAGCGAAAGATCCTTGAACAACGGCAGGAAACTGCAGATATCACTGAGCGGATCAGTAGAGCAATTACCGTTCGCATCGAACATGAACGTTTAAGATTAAACCAGTTGCGAGCAATCCTAGAGAGCTATAATGCGCTTGCTCTTTTACAACGTGGGTATTGTGTTGCTGAAAAAGATGGTCGGATGATTAAAAAGGTATCTGAAGTCTCACGTGATGAGGTCATAAATATACGATTTATTGATGGGAAATGTATCGTGCGAGTGGAGGATATAAAACATGAAAGAAACGTATGAGGAGAACATTAAGAGATTGAAAGAGATTGTCGAGAAAATTGAGGATGGGAATACTAGCCTAGAAGAGAGTATCCAGCTTTACGAACAGGGAGCAGCACTTGTTAAACGGTGTGAGAATTTACTGAATAACGCTGAGCTAAAAATCTCTACACTCAGTCGGGACGAGTAACAACCATTTTCACAAAAAGGGGTCGTCCCATTTTCAAGAGATCGATAAGAGTAGTAGGTAGGGTCCGTGCGACTTTATCACTACGAATGCCTATTGTCCTTCCACAAACAAAAGCGCTTTTTCTCCATACCAAATCAGTCGGATGATTGAGTTTCATTGCAAGGCTCCCATTAGACTGCACTTTGACAGAGACATTGTCACAGATTAATGTCGTGGTAAGTAAAGAATCATCTGCGCAGAGCACGTCCTTAAATTTTTGAGACAGACCTGCCGCACCTTTATCTGCATAGATACCGATAATGCAATTCCCCTTTTTTGTTAGCACGTTGTCCATCGTGACTTCGAATGTGGTTGGATGGGTCGCTGAAATGAGCGGGTGCCCATAACACCTAATAATTTCGGTTGCCTCCATGCTTTATTACGTGAGGGTCGCTATTGATAATCAATGTTTATTACGATTTATTGTCCTCAATGCGGGGAAGAGTGCAAACATGAAGTCATTGCAGATTCACGTAACAGGATTGTACGCTGCACTATCTGCAACCATATTCAGCACCTTAAAAAATCAACTGCGCCCAAATCAATAATTATTAAAACGATTATCAGTCGGGAAAACAGTTCAATGGTCTGCGGAATTGAACTTTTACCAGATGACGAATGCTCTCTCGACGATCATATCGTTGCAGAATGTGGGGACGAATCTGTTGGTGTGGAGGTGACAGGTATCGAAATCGTCAATCGTCGGGTAAACCGGGCGCGAGCTCGAGATATCACCGTACTCTGGACAAGAGTAATTGAGCAGGTTATTGTCAAAATTTCTGTGCATGACGGTAGGAGAACGATTCCACTTTACAAAGAATGTGATGGAGAAGATCCATTCATTGTTGGAGAAATCTGCACTGTGCAAGGGAAACGTTTCAAAATTACGCAATTGAAACTACGAGATGGCCCCCTTATGCGAAAAGAGGGCTGGAAAACAGTTGCTCAGCGTCTAAAAAGGGTTTATGGGTATAGATTATAGATACTTTTTTATCGCTTTTTCGAGCTGTTCGCGGTGAACCACGCCTTCGAACCGTTCCTTCACTGCACCATCCATTTCAATGATTATTGTGGGAGTAGCTTTTAAGGAATATTGTTTGATATAGTGTGGATTTTTTTTCGCATCAATCTCTTCGATTTTTATATGAAGTTCTTGTGATACTTCACGATTAATGGGGCTCTGCTCCATACAACCCATACAACCCGGCTGATAGAAACAGAAAACATTCACTACCATAGGTATACAAAAGGAATGCAGGGTTAAAAAAAGATGCGGTATTATTCGGCTTCAATGTTGGGTGATTGATGCAATTTGTATATCAATCTTGGGGTTGGCATAATTCACAACGGCATAATCTGAAGTTTTTTTGATAATTTCCCCAACTCTTATATAACTAGCTTGGGGTGTGGTATTTGTCATATTCACAGGAGTTTCTGATACCCCCATTGGATATTTATCACCCACTTGAACTTCGGTTAAATTCACTTTACTTTGTTTCAATTGATCAGCAGATAATACTTGGGCCATTGAATCGTTAAATGGAATTATAATGGTTTTTTGTTCATTTTGTTTCATACCAATAATACCAGAACTGATTGTATTATATTCCACACCTAAAAGGGCAAAGGAATTTGACCATCCAGTATCAGTGGTATAAACCGGGATAGGGATGACTGCTTTTGTTGTACTTTGATTTGCTTGAAGAACTAGCTGCTTTCCAAAAAAAATTGTGTATCCCGCTCCAACAACCTTCGCATAGAGTTGCTTGTCGGTTGTTACTAATGGAGTACCATGGTTGTCCCGGATAGTGTAATCGATTGTTACACTATCACCAGGTTTTATTGCAGAAAAATAATTTACCCAATTACTACCCATCGACGAAACGACCATAAGAACTACAAACAGTACGCATCCTAGTATTGCAAGAATTTTGTAAAAATTCTTTGTCGTCTCTTTCTGCTTTTTTTCACCCATTGCTACGATCCTCCTTATTAGTTCATCATTGAACTGACATAAACCATTCCGATTGGAAAAATGAAAATCATACCCTATTTTATCTTCAAATATGTACCATAACCCATATGAGTAATGTTTAAATATTATAAAAACTAACTACAGGTTAACCATATCGGTTTTGCCCGAGTGGGATTAACTGGAAAGGAGGGATGATTAATGGAATGGAGACGATATCCGTTTGAATCTATATGGCGGGAAATGGAAGACATGAGAGCCGAATTGGAGAATATGTTCCAACACTCATACCCCAGCGGAAAATTGCTTTCACCTGGCGGTGTAGCCGACCGGATGCTCCCTGCAGTCCGTGGCGAGTTCCGCGTCGATGTCCGCGAACATGATGATGAAGTGTTGGTTGTAGCCGATCTACCTGGTGTAGAGAAAGAAGATGTCTCACTTCAACTCCTTAATTCACGAGCATTAGAGGTTTCCTGCGAACGCAAAGGTGAGACGGAGGAAAAATATGAGGGATACTTTATGCGGGAACGCATATATGGCTCTATGAGGCGTATTGTTGCAATGCCAACTGATGTTACCGAAGATAACTCAAGTGCTACCTTTAAAAACGGTGTGCTCGAAATTCGTCTTAAGAAAGCAAAAATCCAGCCTAGTAATCGGATACAAATTGAATAAATTTTTACCTACTTTTTTTCAACGATGAATTCAAGTCTTCAGCATCATAAGCTGTATTGATGGACAAAAAAAAGGTCCGGGACTACATGACCTATGATGTTGCTAGTGTCGACTTAATTGGCACGGTAAAAGATGTCATGGAAAAGATCCAAACAACAAAGCATGATGGATTTCCTGTACTTTCAAATAATCAGGTCGTTGGATATATAGCCGCACGTGATTTGCTATTTGTCCCATCAGAAACTCCAATTGATAAGGTGATGTCCACCGATCTAATCGTTGCAGATCCGGATATGAGCATCTCGGATGCCGCACGTGTTATCTTCCGTTCGGGCATCCAGAAACTCCCCGTAGTGGATGAAAAGAACCACCTTATAGGTATTATCTCAAACTCCGATGTAATCCGCTCCCAGATTGAACATGTTTCTCCTGAAAAGGTCTTCAATTTTATAATGACCCTTAAAAAATTGTATGGTGTTGATCCGACCTTGAATCGGGGCACAGTGCCGATCAGTGACCTTCTTCCGACTCAATCCAAGATTTATGAGGACGAATTAGAAGGGAGGATCTACGAGATTAAAAAAGGTCTTGCAGAACCAATTATAGTTGTGAAGCGCCCCAACCTAACCATTCTTGTTGATGGTCACCACCGTGCAGTTGCAGCAAAAAAACTTGGCATTACTACACTAGATGCTTATATTATAGAAATTTCGCAAGATGTAGAACTAGGTATGGAGAGGACTGCACACGCAATGAATTTGCGAACATTGGACGATATCCAAGTGCTCGATTACGCCCGGCATCCACTTGTTGCCCTTACTCACCGTCTCGCAAAAAAAGGTTAAGATCCTTCATAATGTGCGTCAAATTTTTGGTTGAGCACATGTTCTTTGACAACACACCCATCTGTAACAACAACTTCTGGCCATAATCGTGTCTTGGAATGGACTACAACGTTGTCTCGCAATACTACACGAGGTCCGATCACTGTATCGTTTTCAATACTACATCCTTCGCCAATATGAGTGTCATTATCAATAATGCTCCCACTAATTGCTGTATTGGTTCCGACAATAACACGGTTATAGAGCGATGATGAAAAGACCTTTGAGTTATTTCTTAAGATACATTTTTCGCCAATACTAGTATACGGCCCGATAAGGACGTTGTCTCCTATAGTTGTACCGGCTCCAACGGCTACTGGGCCAATTATTCGTGAATTTTTACCAAGTGTTACAGCATCTCCCAATTCAACGGGTCCCTTTACATGAGAACCATGCATTGATAAATCTCCATTTATTGTTGTGGAGGCCATTCCCGCAAGCATCCAACGTTCCGCTTGGCGGAGAGAGTGGGGGCTCCCAACATCTGTCCAATTTCCACGTGCAAGCCACCCCTTAAGTGAGAGCCCCTGCTCCATCATGAGTGGAAAAAGATCGCGAGCAAAATCAAATTTTTTTCCTGAGGGAATTGTATCAAAAACTAAGGGACTACAAACATACATACCAGTGCTTGCGAGGTTCGAAAAAATTTCTCCGGGTGACGGTTTTTCTTTAAACCTTTTTATTGAATAATTAACATCGATTTCAGCAATACCATATTCACTTGGATCATCGATACTGATCAACCCAATTGAGACCACTGCCTTTTCTTTTTTATGTGCTCGGTAGAATTCCAATACATTCAAGTCAGTGACATGATCGCCCCCGACTACAAGGAAGTCCTGACCATCTAGATATTTTTGAGCGTTCTTGACACTCCCCGCGGTTCCAAGTTTGTTTTTTTCTCGGACATATGTGATGGTTGCACCGAAAAGTGAGCCGTCACCTAATGCTTCTTCAATCGCTGTGCCGAGATAACCAAGGGTAATGACAATCTCGCGGAATCCAAGATTAGTTAGGTGTGCAACTAAGTGTTCTATAGATGGACGATTCACAATTGGAATACAAGGTTTCGGTCGTTCGAATGTGAGAGGGCGTAAGCGGGTGCCTTCACCGCCGCACATTATACACACCTTCATACAGAGCTTTTTGTGCTCGATCGTTTTAACTATACTGATAATTAATCCAAACGGGGATACCTATGGATAATGACCGGCACCGTATTCTTCCTGTAACAGAAGGAATGGTACAATGTTTATCAACTAAAAAAGAGCCCGTTCAGCATTGCCGACTCTGTATACATGCACGCGAATTTCTCGTACAGGGAAAATATGTGAAGTCTCCATCACTTGCCTATTGTATAAAGAGTCGAGTAACCGATGAAGTAGATCTCAAAAAAATAGAATCCGTCAAGTGTGCTGATCGACAAGGAGAAGGTTTTCATAATATTGCAAATATTATCGGCTAATCCACCTTCGTACCTCTAAATTGGTTTCAATTTATTTTCATTCGATCAGCAATTTTGTAATCGCGTCCATATCTACATGGGATTCAAATATTTCTGCAAGTTCATCATAGATATCTTTTTTCGCCTCGTGTATATGACTAAAATGTACATTTTTCTTTGAGTAGAGATAGGACAAGAGTGAATTCACAGCAGAAAGATTCTGGAACAAGCCATGCATATAGGTACCAAAGACAAGGCCTTCTTCGTTTACTAACCCATCACCCGAGAATGCTTCTTTATCTTCACCAGGTTGGGTTTCTCCCATATGAATCTCATACCCTGTGACCTCCCCCATTTCGGAAAGGATCGGCTGAATGTTGTTTGCTTTTCTTGTAACCTGGCGAGTGTTTTTTTCGTAGGAAACAAACCGAGTAACCCCATCAAGCAACCCAAGGCCGGCGTATGTCCCTTTTGCTGACTCGTAGCCTTCATCTATGATCTCCCGCCCCAACATCTGATAGCCCCCACAAATTCCAATCACCGGCACACCGCGTTTGCGAGCAATGAGAATCTGTGCATCCATCGTTGATCGTTTGAGTTCCTGGAGATCTTCAACCGTATTTTTCGTGCCGGGGATAATTACGCAGTCATATTCATCAAGAGATGATCCAAGTGGAACATATTCCACTGCTGCATAACGTTCGAGAAGCTCAAAGTCAGTGAAGTTTGAGATCCGTGGCAACCTAATAATCGCTATTCGAACAAGGTTTTTCCGAGCTTTTTTGTCCCCGATTGAAAGTGAGTCCTCGCTCGGTAAATTAAGATCAAAATATGGAACGACACCCAGAATTTTTACACCAGTTAGTTTTTCGATTTTTTGAATACCATTCTGAAATAGTTTAGGATCGCCCCGGAACTTGTTGATGATAATTCCTTTCACAAGTGGACGGATATCGTTCGGTAAAAGAGACAGTGTACCATAGGTTTGAGCAAAAACACCACCCCGTTCAATATCGGCAACAAGTATTATTGGGAGTCCAAGTGCCCGAGCCAAACGAATATTGGCTATGTCTTGATCATAGAGATTAAGTTCAGCAGCTCCTCCAGCACCCTCAACTATAACCTCCCCATATTTCTCCTTAAGTCTATGATATGCTAAAAGCACCTGATCAAGTAACCGATCAGTTTCATAATAGTATTTTTGGATTGGAACATCTTTGTAAGGGCGACCGAAAAGCACGATTTGTGAGACACAGTCACCCTTCGGTTTTAGAAGAATGGGGTTCATATCAGTTTGCGGGAGAAGTTTCGCGGCATGCGCCTGCATAGCCTGTGCCATCCCGATCTCCCCTCCATCAAATGTCACGTAGGAATTAAGGCTCATATTCTGTGACTTGAATGGGGCCACACATACCCCCCGATTTACAAGACAGCGACATATGGCGGCAACAGTCACACTCTTTCCAACATGAGAGGCGGTGCCGACCACAAATAAGGACATGTTAAACAATATTGAAAGGGACGGCATAAAAAAGGCGATTGTCCGATATTTTTTTAAAAAAATACAAAAAACTAAAAAATCCAGCAATGCCAAGGAATAAATAAAGAGAACGGATAAAAATAGGTATAATGATTGGTGGGATCTGCCCGACGTGTGGTCTACCTAAAGAACTATGTATTTGTGAGGAGGTAGCAAAGGAACAGCAGAGGATTAATGTTAAGGTTAATAAACGCCGGTACGGTAAAGAAGTTACTGTAATCGAAGGACTTGATCCGACGGATATTGACCTTGAAGATCTTTCAAAATATATGAAAGGAAAACTTGCCTGTGGGGGAACGGTCAAGGGAAATTCAATTGAACTTCAGGGAAATCACCGTGATCGTGTTAAAGAGCTTCTCACATTGAAAGGATATAGTGTGGATAATATTTCTTGATTTTTCATTTAATTTTTACCTTATTTTACACCAATTTCACTCAAAGTGTATTGTCTTTCGAGATGTTTTATGATATTTTTTTTATCCAAGATGGATTAAATCTCTAATACATCCTTGAAAGAACCCGAAAGAAAAATCTTGGGATAAAGTTATCGATATGGATTCCAATCTAATCACTGTACTTTTTTGTCTTGTTTCAAACAAATAAGAATTTGATATAGATATTAAAATTTTCACATTTTTTATTTGAAATTGGTGTAAAATAAGGTAAAAATTAAATGAAAAATCGAAATGTTACCCACGCTATTATCACCATTATGGCTGAATATTTTAGTCCAGCAATTGCTTTACCTTCACCCATTTGTCCTGCCATGAGTCCTGAACAAAAACCCTGTATCAATGCAGCATGAGAAAAGAGTCGCTTATACGTAGAAATATCAAGGGTGCTCATGAATCCGTGAGCTCCAGAATGAGCAGCGGCCGCCCCAGCCGTTGCCATAGTTGTTAAGAAGGTACTCACAAGGATTGCAATAACAAAAAGGAATACAGCAAAAGAAACGAGAACGATGACTACGTAAATAAACATGTTGTTGCGTCGTTCCTGTGCAAGGTTCACAACTTCAAAAGTATCTCTTGCAGCTGCTCGCAAAACTTCACTCGCATCTCCTCCTGCCTTGCTTGCCTTTGCAATGAGATCTACACTGCGATCGGAAAGATTGGTGCCTAAAGCGCTCCCAAAATGATGGAGGGCCTCAACAAATCCTACACCCCATGACATTTCGTTGTCCATTTTCCTAATATGGGGAGTGAGGGTTCCATACTCAGAACTAGCGACAAGATGTACAGCATTGGGTAGCGTCATACCGCTGTCGTTCATACCGGCAAGGTCACGGAAAAAGTTGGGCAATGCCTCTTCTAATAATTTTATTCGACGTTCCTCTTTAAAGTCTAACAAAGCGAGGGGGACTATGGCAATCAAAACAGCAAAAACGATAAAGTCATCTATAACAGTGGAATCGAAAAGAATTGATATACCATATTCCCGAACCATCGCGATAAAACCACCAATAAAAACGATGAGAGCAAGAGGGATGCAAACAATGAGGATATTCATCGGTTTTTCAGTTAGTACCTCAATGGGGTGTTTAAAAAATTTCCCAATACCCTCACGACTCTTGCGTTCAACATCTATTTTTCGAGTAATCTCGTAGACCTCTTCTTCAACTTTGACAAGATCCTTTTCTGGAATGTCTTTCTTTTTAAATGGTCCACGGTTGAGAAGATTATTGAAGGTGTCCTTCATTCCCATACTACGTCTCCGGTGTCATTGAATCTATCATTATTACAAACATAATACTGCCAAAGGGAATCATGAGGTAAATAATCGCGTATAAAAATAACGGTGTTTTTTCACCAGAAAGTACCGACATAATTGACTGCAGAATAATTAAAAACAACATACCAGCGACAACCGCAGTAACATATGATTCAGCGATTAACCCGAGAGTTTCAAGAAACATCTTTTGCGTTTGACGATTTTCAAGAGCATATTGATTCGCCTTTGTCCGAAAATATTCGGTAAGATTTCCACCCGAAGAAATACTTGCCATTGCACCCTGTAAAAACTCCTTCATTCGTGAACTTGGCGTACTAGCAGCCACAATACGAAGAGAATCAATCAAATCCTTACCGAAAATATCAATCTCACGAGCGATGTACCGAGCCTCAACAGCGCTCTCACCATAGATCGGACTGTCCGCAAGTAATCTAAAAATTTCATCTGGTGTAATTCCAGCGGTAGACATTGAGGTAATGTAGTTGATTGCATAGGGAAGTGAGGCGTCAATGTTCCGTCGCCGGTTCCCAGCAATAATATTTGGATAAATCAAAAAGGCGATGTAGGTAAATCCTCCGAAAAACCCAAGAGAGAAAAGTACAACGAAGATCGTGCCAAGGATGAGGCTGTGTGCAGAAAGAAAGATAAGACTTTGGGGAACTTGCCCTTTATATGTGAAAAATTTTGGAAGATTGAGTAGGTAGGTAATTGCACCCAGAAAGAATGCCATTCCCAGTCCGGCAATAATTGAACTGATAATTGCAGTTGAAGTATACACCTCAAAAGAGGTTTTGGAGCGAGAGGAGAGGAGATCATTTCTTAGCTGAGCATACTGATCCCGGCGTGCCTTCATCCGCTTTCCTAATAAATTAAAGCAGAACCGCTCGTAACTATTCATAGATGTCTTTCCTCACCTTTTCAATGACAGCTTCGGGATCTCGGTAATAAGAGATCAGGATTTTTGATACATCCTTGTAATTTCGGATTTTCTTAATTCTCATCCACTCCAAAACCTCTTGCCGTCGTTTAAGTTCCTCTCGCATTCGGTTCTCGCTCCATCCTTTTGCCTCCATGATCTCTTCGAGAAGATAGGACTTTCCAGAATAGTTGATCTCATCAGTTGCAGAACGCCACTTAAAGACCTCATTTGTGATTAATTCGTTTGTTCGTGGATCAATATCCAAAATTTCAATAATCTGCTTATTTCTCCTGATACGTTTTCCCCCAACACGTGCCTGTACCTGGATACAAATGAAATCAAGTGCAGATAACATGTTACGAGGGACATCCATCGGGGGGTTCTCTATACGATGTACTACACTGGACACCGAGTCCGCGTGTGTGGTAGAATATGTGGTGTGACCTGTGCTCATTGCCTGGAACAATGTTTGGCATTCCTTGCCTCGGACCTCTCCTACGATGATATATTCAGGACGTTGTCGCATTGCAGCACGGAGAAGCTCATACATGTTGATTTCTCCACGTCCCGCAGAATCGAATGAGTCACGCGTAACACTGGGAATCCAGTTAGGATGTGGGAGTTTAATTTCACGGGTATCTTCAAGAGAAACAATTTTTGCCATTGGAGGAATGAAAAGCGCAATTGCATTTAGTGAGGTGGTTTTTCCCGATGCAGTTCCTCCTGCAAATATCGCAGACTTGCCATGTTCAACACAAAGCCAAATATAAGCAATTGACAATGGTGCAAATGTGTGCCATTCTATAAGATCAGTTGGTGTAATTGGTTCGTCTTTGAACTTACGAATAGTAAATGTCGATCCGTGAGCGGTTACTTCTTGACCCAGCGTCATCTGAATACGGGAACCATCCGGCATCGTTGCATCAAGAATCGGTTCTGCGATTGAGATGTACTTTCCTGCCCGCTGAGCAAGTTTCGTGACAAATGAGTCAAGTTCCTCCGCATTATGGTATACCAGATTTGTCTTCATCGATTCGTAGCTTGCATGGTATGCAAATAGTTGGCTGTTAACACCATCACAGGAAATATCCTCAATATATTTATCATGCATTATCGGATCAATGAGTCCATTTCCGAGGAAGTCTTTATGCATGTTATACAGGATTTTTTCGCGTGCTATGGGTGTTAATTTGATACCATAATCACGCATGATTTCATCTGCAGCTGCTCTGAGTTTGAGCCGAGCCTCTTCCTTTGACAGATCCTTCGTGTTGATATCAAGAGTCTCGAATAGTCGCTGCTTAAGTTCAGTTAGAAGATCTTTTTCCGGCTCAGTTAGTGAGGGTTCGATAATAATGTACGTGTATTCGTGAGTAGAATGATCATAGATTATTCTGACATGTGCGTACGGTTCGTTAACAGGATAAACCTCGATTTCTTCTATACCGGGTTTAGGATGGAACGTTAAGTCAATAAGAGGACCGTGAATTTTTTGGTTATATTCCTCGACTTCCGAACTCAGTGCTTTGAAAAGGTTCGAAATACCAAACTTTGAACCGGCACTGATCCGTGCCTTTTTTTCCTTAATTAAATCTGAATCCAGGTCAAAGTCTTTAAAGATACCCGTCGAGAATTCTCTCTGCCAAATCTCATTGATCTCTGGGGGCAATACCCCAGTTCCTTTACCTTCAAAAACATTAACGCGACCATGAAGTCTTAGTTCTTCGATTTTAAATGTTGTACCTTTTGGAAGGATTAGTCCTGTTAAATCGGAAATCTGATCTACTGAGACAATTTTCTCGTCTGCATCGGTAGGAGGACTCACAGAAACTTTCTTTGCAATTGCTTGTTCAACAGGTGCTTTTGGAACTACATCGACTTTATCAGGTTGCAATATAGGGATTTCTTCTGTTGTTTCGATCACATTGGGTACTTTCTCGATAGAAGGCTCGAAATCTACTTTGACAGCGGGGAGGTGCTCTCCGATTTCTTCTACGATTTTACCCAGCGATTCGCGTACATCTTGGGCACTTATTTCTTGAGAAGATTCTTGCTTACTGTCAATCGTGGTGACAGTTTGTGGAGAGATTTGATCTTTTGGCTCACCAGAGGTTGGTGAACCATATAAAGGAGCAGATTCATCCTTTTTTCCAGATGATATCGCTCTTATAAGTGCATTTAAATCGTTTGCTTCGACATTACCAAGTTTCGTATCATCCGGTTCAGCAGCCTTTTTGGGCTCTTCTGGTTTATGCTCTTCCTTTTTTTCACTTACCGCAGGCTTTTTCAAAGCACTTAGAATCTTCATTAATGAGCTATCATCAGGTTGTGCGTCATCTTTGTCTGTCAAGTAGGATCCCCCCCATCTGTATGGATTTCATTTTAATAAATTACCTAATTGATACATCTTCATGTAACTATATCTATTCTCTGGATAAGACGCTGAATTTGATAATAAATTCTTTCATTAATCCTTTCCATATACATCCCAATTAATCGACTATAAGCCAGAGTGACTTTGGTTTTGTTCAGATTGAAGATTTTTAATTGCCACTCTTAAGAGACCAAGATGAGCGTCTTTATGAGTGTATACACAAATAAACAAATCCCCGCACGGTGCGATAATGATCTTGTTTGTGGCTGTTTCAAGGATCAGTTGGTCAAGATTACCCATATTCATCTCCAAAGTAATCTTTGTTCCCGCACGAAGCAAATCTTCAGCAAGGGCAGCCACGTGCTCGAAGTCGGCATCGCCCAAAGATTGGACTGAGAATCCTTCGAAAAAAACCGATATGGCTACCACACCGGGGAGCGAAAGTATCTTTTTAAGCTGTGTTTCATCTAAAAGGTTCGGAAATTGTCCCTCCAACCCCTTTTCCTTTTCAGAAATAAGCAATCTTTCCTCATCGCAGATTGTTTTTGCTCTTAAAAATTCATCGTCATTATAGGATCGAAGAGTAAAAGTCTGCTTATAACCAACATCATCAGACTGGACGAGTCCCATATGATCGACAGCTAGTTTTCCTCGAAATGATCCACTGAGGTCTTTAAAGTAGGCAGCAACTAAAGTGCCGTGATTGGTAAGTATGAACCCATGTCCTAGTTGAGTGTCAATCTCGATTGCCCCATGAAATGTCATTAACTGCTGGATAGCACTCTCTTCCTGAGAGTTAGTGATTACCCCGGCTGGAGTTCCTGATGGAAGTTCCATGATTATAGTGCAGCAGTGATCCGTTCTTTATTTTTCTTTAATTCGTACCGGATTCTTCCAACGTTAGATGAACTATCTGCAACGATTGCGATAAGCTCATCGGAAGAGAGTGGTGACAGGATGATCGGCCCCTTCTCCAGTTCAACAAGCATCTGATGAAGTTCGCCCTTTCCTAGAGTTGTGCCCATCGCCTCGGATGTTCCAAGTCCAGTTGATGCCATAGCTCCAAGCGCCTCTATGTCGACTTTTCCTGAGACCGCACTCTCAATCACAAATCCATCCCTTCCGACAACAACTGCGGCTGAAACTCCCTCCACTTTCAAAAATTCTTCCAGTAAAGGTTTTAACATTATGACACCAGTTTATAAACCTTAATATCTCGTCTTGTTCTATTAAATCTTTAGTCTTATTTACTAAAAATATTCCAATTTCTTAAAAATTTCTTGATTTGGAGGTGTTTACACCGAAATTTGAGCTTTTCTCTCAGCAAAAAATAAACTCACCCATTCTTCAAAATTACAATAAAATATTAAATTAAAACGATGACATTAGGAATATCATGGATCTCCCGCGGGGAAAGTTTCGCTCTATCAAGAAAGGCGTCCAATTGGGAGAGATGCTAGATGAACTTGTAAAAACTCGATTTACTGGTATCTGCACTTTTTCAACGGACGAGACAAATGGCACATTGGTATTAAAGAGTGGTGAATACCTCCTTTCGGAAATAAGAAACCATTTAGGAGACGAAGCTTGGACCGAAATCCAATCATTGGCTAATCACGCAATAGATGCTATTCTATCGGATCTAGATATTCCACAATTAAAACTTGCATTAGAGTTCAATAAAAACGCTTATATTAAGAACCCAAGTAGATCTCCAAATATCTCTAAAAAACAAAAAGCGGGAACCACAAGTTATCCGACAGATATGAAAATTCCTGATACGCTGCACCAGGCATCTGAAAAGGATAAGGATTTTATTAAAATAACTCCCGTCGTCCCGAGTTCACCAGTTCAACCGGTCTCAAAACAAAAACAACCAATTGATGAATTATTTGAGCAACGAACAAAACCTCAACAAACGGAAGAAACGAAAGCTGTTGAGTCCGAAAGTTCTCAAACCGAAAAAGAGTACGATTCAATTGACTCTATGGACTTTGAAGATGTTTCTAAAAAGATCCGAAAAGATGTTAAGATCATATTAAAACAGCTTGAGCTGGATCATCTAACAGAAAAATAACCATATGGGGGGAATTTTTTATCAATATAAACCTTTTTAGCATCACGGACATTATAACGGTAGTAATAATCTGCATCATTATCGTGTCTGTCGTTATTTTTGCATTATACTGGGTTTTAAAATTTTCAAAAAAACGTGACAAAATAAGAGAAGAACCTCTTCAATCTGACGATATATTTAACCTTGTATCGCGGGTAAAATATCCCTCTCAGCCAGAAAAGCACGAGAGAGACAAATTAAAGCCAAACGGTGTTTTTCCATTACCGAGTCCAGAGCAAGATAAGAAACCAAAACCAATAGATCTCATTAACAATCGTAAAAATATAATCGCCAGTATGCAAGCTCTTGTTGAGAAGTATTCTCTATCAGAAATTACGATTGCTACAGATGATGGGCTTGTCTTTGCGTCTTCTGCAAATCATGATGTACAAGGAGATGCAGCAAAATTCAGTCAAATTGCAAGACATCAAGAAGCACCAGATGAGACAGACGTTACCCTATTCGAATTAAATCATAAGGATTCACATCTTATCGGGATCATTAGAACAGAAAACGAACTCCATCAGGATTGGAAAAAAGACATAAGAGAAGATACAAAAGCTATTTTACAATGGTGGTTGTAACAAAATTATTAACATAAATCGATGAATCTTATATAAATTTAATTAAAATTCACTTAAAATTCGGGTGCTAAATGGTCAAGGTCTATACTATTGCTTCTGGTAAAGGAGGAACTGGGAAAACCACTGTTTCTGTCAATCTTGGAACGATGCTCTCGCAATTAGGGAAAGAAACTGTCCTTATGGATGCAGATATCGGTATGGCAAATGTAGGACTCCTCCTTGGCCTTCAAGATGCACCAATAACTCTCCATGAGATTCTTGCTGGGAAAGGAAGCTTAAAAGAAGCAATATATGAAGGACCTTCAGGACTTAAAGTCATTCCTAGTGGACTATCATTGCAAGGGTTCCAACAGGCGGATCCAGAACGGATTCGTGACGTAATGACGGAGATCATCAAACAGTGCGAATTTTTATTAATTGACGCTCCTGCAGGAATTAGTAAAGACGGTGTCGTACCACTTGCCATTGCAGATGAGGTTATTCTCGTTGTAAACGCAGAACTGTCATCGATAGTTGATGCACTTAAAACCAAGATTCTTACAGAAGTTGTCGGTGGTGCAGTCTTGGGATCTATTATCAATCGTGTCGATCAAGATAAAGTCGACATTATCACAAAGAAAATGGAAAAAGTTCTTGGGGTGAAAGTAATTGGTATCGTTCCTGAGGATACCAATGTTCGTAGAGCTGCAGCAGCAAAGACACCTATCGTTATAAAATATCCAACCTCTCCAGCGTCACTTGCATTCAAACGTATCGCCTCGGATCTTATTGGCGTTGCTTATAAAGAAGAAAAAGGTGCAGTCCAAAAAGAAGGATTTATTGACCGATTTTCTAAGGCCCTTTTCAAGAGGAAGTAGATACTATGGCGGGAAAAAAATCTAGTTTTTTAACTGTTCAATGGAGGGAATATCTTGAAGTATCTCAAAAAGAGCGATTCAAAAAATATTCTGAGAAACAGAGAAACCATTATGATGCAGGAATTATCGAGCAAGCTTCCCTTGCTATTGATGATCTTTTACTCATCACCAAGCAATGTGATGAAGAGATCCTTAAGAATATTTTTTCAAAAGACATAATTACAGAGTTACTTGATAACTTAATGGATCGTATTGGTATGGACGAGGTAAATCATGATCAGCTTTATTATGAGATTCCTGTCAAAGCAATCGAGCACCGAATCCGTGAAAAATATTTAGAACATAAACGGTTCTTCAAACTTGAGGAATCAGAATTTCCACTTCTCCCAAGTAAACCTGGATACCGCGATGTTAAGGATTACATGCGAAAATAATTTTTTTAATTGCTAAGAATGTATTATTATTCCCTTTCATTTTGTAAATCTCTTAATTTTATTTATCAACATAACAATTTTGCTTAATTGCAAAATATTAGTTGTGGTGTAAAGTAACATCGTGACCCTTTTATTTAAAATAGGTCTATAATCTTTAACAGACATTTCATTAATTAACATGCCATTGTCTTGGAATGAAATTATAGATCGCGCTATAAAATTCTCTCATGATTGGAAAGATACAACATCGGAAAAAGCAGAAGCACAAACTTTCTGGAATGAATTTTTACATATTTTTGGTATTGAAAGAAGACGAGTTGCTGTTTATGAGAAAGAGGTAGAAAAGTTAGGGGATAAAAAAGGATCTATCGATCTTTTTTGGAAAGGAACTTTACTTGTTGAACATAAATCCAAAGGTCAAAGCTTAGATAAAGCTGAATATCAAGCCTTAGATTATTTTCAAGGTTTAGAAGATAATGAATTACCACGATATGTTATAGTATGTGATTTTAGTAGATTTCGTCTATATGACATAGATGATGATATTCATCATGATTTTAATTTAAGTGCTCTTGTTGATAACCTCAATTTGTTTGATTTTATACGTGGGTTCACAAAAAAATCCTATAAAGATGAAGATCCTGTCAACATTGAAGCCGCCGAATTAATGGGAAAATTACACGACTCATTAAAAGAGAATGGATATAGCGGGCATCCGCTTGAAATGTTACTTGTTCGGTTAATGTTTTGTTTTTTTGCTGACGATACTGGTATATTTCTCCCTAAAGCACATTTTAGTTATTGTATTGAGACAAAAACCAAAGACGATGGAACCGATACAGGATTATATTTAAATCAAATTTTTGAGATTTTAAATACACCAGAGGAGAGAAGACAAACAAATCTGGATGAAGATTTCAAAATTTTTCCATATATTAATGGCACACTTTTTAATGAAATATTTCCATCGCCTTCATTCAATACTAAAACGCGAAAAATTCTACTCAAATGTTGTTATTTTGATTGGAGCAAAGTGTCCCCCGCGATATTTGGTTCGATGTTTCAATCTGTGATGAATCCTAAAATGAGAAGGAATCTTGGTGCTCATTATACGTCTGAAAAAAATATCTTAAAAACAGTAAACGCACTTTTTTTAGAGGATTTGTGGAAAAATTTTGAATCAAATAAGCACAATAAACTCAATCTCGAAATCTTACTTTATGATATTGGAAAAATGAAATTTTTAGATCCTGCTTGTGGTTGTGGAACTTTTTTAGTAATATCTTATCGTGAATTACGCCGGTTAGAGATACAAATCCATAAACAGTTAAGGTATTTAGAGGGAATGCACGATCAAAAAGTTTTGGATGTTGAGATGTTTAATCGAGACATCAACGTCGATTCAATGTATGGGATTGAAATTGAAGAATTTCCAGCTAGAATTGCTCAGGTTGCATTATGGCTTGTTGATCATCAGATGAATAGGGAATTGTCGGCTGAATTTGGATTGTATTATGTTCGTCTTCCACTAACAATAGCACCACACATCTGTGTTAAAAATGCTCTTGATATAAATTGGGAGATAATAGTCCCAAAAAATGAAGTAAGCTATATTTTGGGCAACCCGCCCTATTCTGGTTATCATCTTCAATCTGATGCTCAAAAAATAGATATGAAACGTGTTTTCTCTGGAAAAATTCTTGGATATGGGAAATTGGATTATGTTTGTGCTTGGTATCAAAAAGCATTGGAATACATTAGAGATACAAATATTGAAGTTGCTTTTGTCTCGACAAATTCAATAACTCAAGGAGAACAAGTAGGTATTTTGTGGGAGTATTTGATCCAAAATGGAATACGAATAAATTTTGCCCATAGAACCTTTGATTGGTCAAACCAAGCAAAAGGCAATGCAGCAGTTTATGTTGTTATAATCGGTTTTGCAATGTTCGACCGAAAGAAAAAATATCTTTATGATTATAGCGATCCTTTTGGTGACCCCTTTGAAATTGATGCAAAAAATATTAATCCGTATTTAATTGATTACTCAAATCTTATCATAAAAACAAGAAAAAAGCCAATATCAGATGTTCCAATAATCAAAAAGGGTAATATTCCAGTCGATGATGGCAAGTTATTAATGACCGATGAAGAACGAGAAGAATATCTTATTAAAGAGAGGGGGGGAGAGAAATTCATTAGACCGTTAGCAAGCGCAAAGGAGTTTCTTCATTCAATACCTCGCTGGTGTTTTTGGCTCGTGGATGCTTCACCATCAGAATTAAAAAGACTGCCCGTACTTTTAAAGAGACTTGACGACGTAAAAAAATTTAGATCGGCAAGTAAAAAACAAGCTACAAAAGAAATCGCAAATACCCCTATGTTATTTGGAGAAATTCGTCAACCTCAAAGCAATTTTATTTTAATTCCTCTTCACTCATCAGAGAATAGAAGATACATCCCGATAGCATATTTACCACCACGTTTTATCGTACATAACTCCTGTGCATTTATTGAAAACGCGAAACTATTCCATTTTGGCATACTTTCTTCTTCTATGCATATGGCTTGGGTAAGACAAGTCTGCGGAAGACTAGAGAGCCGATACAGATATTCAAACGATATCGTATACAATAATTTTCCATGGCCAAAAAATCTCTCAGCAAAACAAATACAAGAAGTGGTAGATAATGTTAGACGAGTATTAGAAGTTCGAGAAATTTATACCGATTCTTCTCTTGCGGATCTCTATGATCCCCTTACAATGCCAAAACGACTAATCGATGCTCATGCATCTCTTGATCGAGCTGTTGAACGGTGTTACCGTTCTCAACCATTTACTAGCGATCTTGAAAGGTTAAAATTTTTATTTGAACTTTATGAAGTATATACGCAAAACAACAATTGAATTATTTTTCTTTCTCATTTTCAACAGGATCTAAAAGAAGAATCTTCACACGTTTACCCGTCCACGATACTGGGAGATACACGCCGCCGGACGTTCCACGGGCTTTAACAATTCGTTCAATTACTTCATAGGCTTGCGTCTGTATGTTCATTGCATCCGATGTCATATGATGTATGCTTTATCACCATTCTATAAATATTTTATCAATACATCATCAACATAAAACATCTGTTTTATAGATATATTTAAGTAGTAATAGATATAATATAGATATGTGGAAGAACGGGTTGGATCGACCAAGATGGAACCCGTTCTAGGAGGTCACAAACATGGAAGTCGCAACGCTCCCAAACAACATCTACAATCCGGTTGGAATAAATGTTTCCCTACAGCCATTTAATGACTTGTTCCGCTATGAAACCATCTACCGGAATTCAAATAATGGGTTCGCTCTTGAGTTCCGTAAACAGATGATCACGCTCTACGATGCCGGTCATACTCAGAAAGAGATTTCTGAAATGCTGAACTGTTCTATCTCTGTCGTGAAGAAATGGTTAAGGAGATACAGAACTGGCGATCACATAAGCGATAAGTCACGTGCTCCCTTTAACCGCGATGTAAAGAACACTCAATTCAATCAGCATGTCGTTAAAGAGATCCTTGATAAGTTCCCGTTCTACGGGTCGCGCAGGATTGCTCATGAGATTGAGAAGGAAATCGGTGTAAAAGTTTCTCATATGACTGTCTCACAGATGATGAAGGATATAGCACCAAAGAAAGAAGTTGTAATTCCTGAGAGAATCGAAGTTGATGAAGTTGATGCAGTATGGCATATGGATATGACCCAGATGAGGATTGCAAAGGGTCGCAAGCAGTTTATCTTCGCAATCATTGACGCTTGCACTCGCAGGGTAATGGCAATCAAGAGCTATGACCATGCAACCGCAAACTCAGCTGTGGATTGCCTGTGCTCAGCTCTCGATAACAACGGTGGAAAGAAACCAAGGATGCTCTACACCGACAATGGGAGAATGTTCATTTCAAGAGTCTTTGAGGGTTTTTTAAAAGAGAGACTCGTTTTTCACCACAGGACGGATAAGGGAAGCCCGTGGCAGAACGGAAAGGTTGAGAGGTTATTTGGTACTCTATTCAAGGAGTGGATTGCATACCGGAGATACATGATCCCCGAATCACTTTTAGAGAGTCTTGGTGAATTCCAGAATTGGTATAACAATAAGAGGGAAATCCAGAAACTTGGATACAAGACTCCAATGCAGATTATGAAGAAAAAATCCTCTTTTTAAAAAAACCAATTATTCTCTTGTATTATTATTGGAACTGAAATCCATTCCATCTTATAAAAATTACATGCATCTGGTATTTTTTGTTCATTGTTCTTTTCACCGGGACTCTCCTCAGTAACAACAACCGGAGATACCGGATACATTTTAACTTGATCACCATCTCTTATATCCAGTGCACATGCAATCACGTATGGATCTGCTTTTGTTTTGAGGGCATTTGGTTTGCACATACTACGAAATCTTATTACCATTTCGCTTACTTTTTTACTGGAATATGACGTTGCTTTTGCGTATATTCTGGCTTTATTTTTCTCCATCCACCTATACAAATTATCATCTTTCCTCTTAATTTCAATAAATACCTCCTCAGGAGATTTTATTTGGTCGTTAGATATCAATTTATCAAAATTATTCCAAAACGTAACAAAATGCTTTCGTAAATAATATTTTTCCATAGCGATTAGTGAACTCGAATCCATTACATAAATACGACTTAGTTCTGTCATTTATAATATCACAACAATTTTTGTAAATTATCGATACTTTTCAATTTTATCTCTAAATAATCAAGAGCAGTACTATCAGTTATGCGGTTATTGGCAATGTTCTGCAAAACAAGAGAACAAAACAACTTCCCCTTTTGTCTTAATGCTTTTCTCTCTGGAAATTCCCCACCACCACCATCTTCGTCTGTTTTATTTAATGAATCTGCACGTTGTAATGCATCAATGATCAATTTGTATTCATCATCCAAAATTAAATTGTAAATACGAAGACGTGTTGCAACCATAGATTTACTGACTTTAAATTGATTTGACAATTTTGTTATATTTTTCATATTTATTGGGAAGATATCTTCTGGAATATTCTCTTTCGGTAATAGAAAAGCCCCCGCAAAATTATCACACCAATCTTCAATTTTTTCAATATGCGTAGTTGGATTCGTAATACTCATCATAGGGAGACAAAGCGCTGATATACCTAATAAAATATGGGCATATTCGTGGAATAACGTAAATATGCGAGCTTGCGGGATTTCTGAGGAATTTATTACGATTGTATATGGTTCAAAATCTTGAAGAGTGAATCCCCTTAAATTACCGTCGTCCATTGGGAAACTAAAAACACAGATATTTTTTTGCTCAAATACCTCTATCCACTTTTTAAGAGCGGTACGTTCATCTTCCCAATTCAATTGATCATTTATTGTAATCCCGAAATTTTCTCTCTCAATCTTGGCGATCTTTTCCGATTTTTCATTTGGGTTATATCTATCAATAATTGGTTTTGTATTTTTACCTGTATTTGTCATCATTTCTTTGCATACTTCTTGAAAATATTGCGCTTTTCTTATCGTAAAACGCATTTCTTTTGTTAATCCCTCATCCCTTTTTCCAAATCTTCGATAATCAGGAGGCCTCTCTCTCTCTTCAAGTTTTTCCGGTAAATAAAAAGCTGTTAATGGTCTTTTAAATGCTTTAGAGAGCTCTCTTAGTTGGTTAAGTGTTGGTTTTTTATGACCGCTCTCCCATTGAGAAATCAAGTTTATAGAAATATTAAGACGTCTACCAATTTCATTTTGTGTCCATCCAGAATCCTCTCTTAACCATTTCATTACTGAGGGGTTTATTTCAACATAGATGGGAGCATCACTCATAATAATATAAGGGGTATCTATACCATTCATTGTGTTATTTTTTTCGTTTTTGTCATCAACTTTAAATCGGATCATAAAAGAAATCTTATTTTAAGAGTCACGATGTCACTTTACAGTACAATTAGTCAAAGGTTAAAATAGATGTGATTCACTTTTGGCACGATAACAAAAAAGAACGTTTATTCCTCTCCTTTATCGATACCACTATTTAAAAACAAGTATAAAGCGGCGACTACCAAAATGTAGCCTGAAGTTCGAGCAGTGATCATAGCAAATTCCCAAGTTGTTCCCAGCCCAAACAGAGTGTAGATATGGGAAATGCCAAAAAGTCCGAAGGCAATACCGATAAGTAATGCACCCATCGCGTCCTTTTTCGTGTAGACAAGTACTCCCAGAAGTACGATAATAACGCAAAGCACTAAATTGAGAAGAGTGACCATATCCGAGACGAATACCATGTTTATTACCCCATCGATTCTATTCAATTGTTCCTTGTATTTAACTATATTAATGTTTTGTCAATGAATTTAATATTAAGATAAATGAGTTTGATGGATTACAATAAAGTAAATTCAATAAATGCTGAATGAAAAAGATTTAGTGTTTTACGATTTTCTGTTTATATACTTTATTCGGATCAAACACTTTTTTTGAAATGACTTTTCCATCGAGGGTTCTATGGAAACAACTTCGATAACCGGTATGACAAGCAGCTCCGGTCTGTTCAATTTCATAAATCAAACAATCCTCATCACAATCCACAAGTATACGGAGTACTCGTTGGATATGTCCACTCTCTTCTCCCTTTTTCCAGATCTTTTTTCGAGATCTACTATAATAGTGAGCAAAACCTGTTTTCACTGTAAGATCAACAGCATCTTTGTTAGCGTACGCAACCATCAATACATCATGGCTGTTTGTATCTTGTACAACAACCGGAATAAGCTTATCAACAAATTTCAATGAGAGCATTTCACACCCCAATAAAAGTTTTCATGATAACAAAGAGGAAGTCTCCAAAAATGATCGCACTAATCAATCCAGCAGTGATCGGAATAATGAATGGCACAGCATACGATATCCATACGGTACCAGCCTTTCTATAGATTACAAGTTCTTTTTTATAACGTTCAGGATAGAGACGTAAATCTTTAGTATAGATTCTACCTTTGCCAGAAAACATCCGCCGTAGCGATTCGCGGATACTCACAAATCGTCGGATTAAAATCCCATCTTTTTCTTCTATGTCCTCCATAACAAATCCGAATGTTTTTTGGATATTATTTCCATCAACAGGAAACCCAAAAAACAAATATGGGAGAGGGGCCTGTTTCCTTTTGATAACGTTATGCAGAAAGATCCCGAATGGAGCGACAAGATTAAGGATCACGGCGTTGGTTAGCACGGTGAAGGGAAGGAATCCAAGTGGGGGATATCCAAAGTAGGGAGTTAAAGGGAAAAACGGAATACAGGCTGAAATAAAGATTAAAGCCCATGCATCCGCACCTCCAAACAGATTTTTTTCAGCGAAGAGGTAAAACATCAAAGAAAAAATAACACAGAGGGCGATATAACCCAGAACAAGTCCCCATCTCCCTGAAAAACCAAGAACGATATAGAAATATATCGCTGCCGGTATGCCAATTACGAGCATAGGGTACCATGTTGAAAACGGGACACGACGATCCCTGATATCAAGGAATGATGCGTAAATAAGTGTGATTAATACCGCTATTGCTGATATTAACATCGGAATTTGGATTTGATCAACAAACATGACCTGAGTTAGTGTTGTGCTAGGTACCACATATTCATGGCGGTACAACATCACTAACACTTTGTTCATACCTCATCGTTTTCAATAGATACAATTTTTTTTAGCATTCGAATCATTAATTCATCCACACATTAATATTATGTCAGGGTTGAATATTCCGATAAGGAAATAACCGACACACAGTAAATCAAAGCGTTCGGCAGCAGGAAATCGTTACATGAAAATTCAAGAGATTCTTGAAAACGTTCTAAAAGGGTCGAAATATTTAGGAACTTGCGATCTTCAGAAATTGCTCCAGTTTACCGCAACACACGGAATATATGGAATTGCGGTTGCTAAGGGTGTGGGTAAGGAGCTTTATATCGCTATTATTCAAGGTGAACCAGAAGGCGCAATATATGTTGACGAAAAGGGGGTCCTTTTCGGTGATAAAGCAGTATTGATGATCGAAGAGAAGGAGACGTTTGTTCTCACTGAGATCAAGCCAGATTTGGTTGAGGCTCTTGTGATGAGCAGCAGGATTTTTGATAAGACTCGTCTGAAAAAGAGCATTTCCTATGTAGTTCCGGAGGTTGGTTGGCCACGGGTAGGAATCGGTAATTTATCACTTAAAGTTGTAAAAGATGATCAACCCCAGAACGGCCTACGTGTCTCGATTCGAAAAGATGGTAAGATTGTAGGGAGCGATATCACGACTGATGATGGAACTGTGGGATTCAGAGTAGAATATGGTATATATGATTGCATAATTCAAGACAAAGCACAAGTTGTCACTAAATACCGTATAGAGTTTGATGAAAAACACCCATCAATTAAATTGGGAGTCTGAACTAGTAAGAATATTTTACAACTTTTCTTCTTAACATTCCTCTTTTTTTTAACCAAATCCAAGACGAAATCCTTTAAAGAAGTAAAAACAGAGCTATGCCCCATGGAGAGAAAGAAGATAGGGCGAGAAGATTTTGAAGCTCTTATAAAAGGGGAAAAGGATATCGCTCCTTACATTGAACTGGATCCAGTTGCCGGTACTTATTCTGTGTTTGGTGTAAAAACTGCGAGCAATCCGAATTATCTAGTTAAAGCAATTTATGAAATGTATGAAACTAACCTCAACAGGAAGCTTTCCGTACAAGCGGTACGAAATCTCTTCCGATCCGTTGGTATGGGTTCTGTCGGGCTCAATAACCTGTTAAAAAAGTGGGGAATGGATCTCAAACCGGCTGAATTTCTCATGCTCGTATTCAAGCTCCAGCACCAGCAAGGCTGGGGATCCCCGCTCGAGTTCGTTGAGCAGAGTGATAAAAAGATTGTAATTCGCACCAAACAAACCTTTGAATCCCAAGTCATGAATGACTGGAAGATGCCTGTCTGTGGTATCCACACGGGCTGGATTGAGGGAATCCTTATCGCGGTCACTGGCAAAAACTGGTTCTGTCTAGAGACAAAGTGCCATGCAAATGGTGATGACTATTGTGAGTTTGTTGCAGATCAAACAGAATCCAGCTGGCAATGGAAGGCTGGGGCGATCGTTAAAGGTAACTCCGCCATTACAGAATATATCGAACACAAACCGCTTGAAGGTAAGATTAAGCTTATAGATGATCCGGTCGTCTTGATGCCTCGGTTTATCTTCACATCGATGATGAGTTCTTTGAAAAAGACGATGGGAGAGATGCCCGCGGGTGGAGTCAACTACCGTGCATATATGGATATGGGTAAGGAAAACGTTGAGCACTACAAGAAAATGGGTATCACCAAACCCAATATCCTTGCTGATATGGCTTTTGCCTTCTATTCTCAAATGGGATGGTTTAAGATCATTAAGACAGAATGGAATGTAGCCGCAAAGATGAAAACGATCACTCTTGAACACACGGCTGAGTCAGAAGCTTTCGGTAATACCGGAAAAAACGTCTGCTTCTGTACTGCCGGTCTCCTCGCAGGGATTGTCGAGGGCGCTTTTGGGATCAAAGTCCAGGGTCGAGAGATTAAGTGCCGATCAAAGGGCGACGAACACTGCGTCTTCACCATCACTAACAAACCCGAGTAATCCGGATAACGTTGTTACCCAATTTTCTAATTCATTTAATTTTATTAATTCCATTAAAACTTCCTGAAGCAAGCGAATATTTTACACCAATCCTTTATTTTTAAATCGAAGTAAAATCCTTGTCGTACCTCCGTATATATATAAACATTTGTAACATATACCATTACTTTATCAACGGTAGTTTATCGTTGAATGCAGGAATAGAATACCGAACAATACAATTGGAATAACAATACAAGAAGGAGCAAAATTTTTATGAACATGGTACCGGATACTAGCGTCTTAATTGACGGACGCATAACATCGATGATAAAAGCCGGGGATTATAAGGGTGCAACAATAATTGTCCCCGAAGCAGTCGTTGCAGAACTCGAAGCTCAAGCGAATCAAGGTAGAGAGATTGGTTTTTCAGGACTTAACGAACTACAGGCACTCTGTAGGCTTGCTGAAGAAAAGGTGATAGAACTAAAATTTTCTGGCGCACGACCAACTCTTGAACAGGTGAAGCTTTCCAGTGGCGGAGAAATTGATGCGATGATCCGTAATATCGCAATTGAAAACAACGCCCAGTTCATAACCAGCGATAGCGTTCAAGCGGAGGTGGCGAGAGCGAAGGGGCTCAACGTCATTTATTTAAAACCTCAAATAACCGACTTTGTGCCGCTTGGAATCGACCAGTTCTTTGACGAACATACTATCGCAGTATATCTAAAAGAACGTGTATGCCCCTTTGCAAAGAAAGGGACGATTAACGCAATGAAATTGGTGCAAATCCGCGACCAGACTATGACGGAATTTGAGTTGCGAGCCCTTGCACAGGAGATATTAGAGCGAGCTAAGCGTAATCCTGATGGGTTCATTGAGATTGAGAAACGAGGGATTACAGTAGTTCAAATTGGATCGATGAGGATTGCAATAGCTCGACGTCCATTTTCCGATGGAATGGAGATCACTGCCGTTCGTCCTATTGTTGATATGAAATTATCAGATTATGCAAAAGCGGAAATAATCACGGAAAGACTTACTGGACAAAAACGAGGGATGATGATCGCGGGAACTCCGGGCTCAGGTAAGACCACACTTGCCCAAAGCGTGGCGACAGACCTTTCCGATTACGGTTTTGTTGTTAAGACAATGGAGGCTCCTCGGGAACTCCAAGTGCCTGATCATATCACGCAGTATACAATGTTAGATGGGAGCATGGAGAACACCGCTGATGTATTGATGCTTGTTCGGCCAGACTTTGTTATTTTCGATCAATTGCGAAAAAATGAGGACTTTAAGATATTCGCTGATATGCGATTAGCAGGTTTGGGTATGGTTGGTGTTATACATGCAACAGATGTTCATGATGCCCTCCAGCGATTCGTTGATCGTGTGGACTTCAGTGTTCTTTCCCAGATCATAAACACCATTATCTTCGTTAAGGAAGGTATCATCACGCGAATCTATGACATCGGGTTCACGATCAAGGTTCCAGAGGGAATGGAAAACGAAATGCATATACGCCCCGTCACTACCGTAACCGATTATGAAACAGGTTGTCTAGCTTTCGACGTTTTCAGATATGATGGTGAAACAATAATTATGCCAGTAATACGTCCTTCTGACCAAAAAGAAGCGGTCATAATGTCTTCGCAAAGAATTCCGTCCCCTCTATCATTCGAACAAGATATACCTCAAATACGGACCTTGACATCTGATGTTCCACTTAGAAAGGAGTTTGAGGATCGGACGGGGTGGAGACTATCAGAAAAGGAGATTCAGCGCGAGATCGGTCGGTATACGGGAGGAGCTGTGGATGTTCAAATGATAAGTGATACAAAAGCGGTTGTTTATATCGATGATAAGGACGTTCCGGCAGCAATCGGTAAAGGTGGCAAGAACATCTCAGCGATTGTAAATAAGATCGGGATTGGTATAGATATCAAACCGAGAAGTGAATTTGAAAAACAAAAGAAGGACGAGGAGGAGTTTAATCTTGGCGGTGGAGTGAAAATTCATACCGACAAGAAACAACTAACAATTATTGCTCCCGATCATAACGGGAAGATCGTGGATGTTTTTGCGAGTAAGGAATATCTCTTTACTGCGACAGTAAACGAGAATGGCGAGATCCACCTTGCTAAAAATTCAAGTATAGCACAGGAAATGATTAGGCGCTCATCTGCAGGAGAAGTAATTAAACTACGTCCAGTTTAACCCGGAGCTCTTTGGGGTCTTTTAAGGAGGATGAAATTACTTGACCAGATTTGATCTTACGGCATTTGAACAAGAAGCACAGGAAAAGTGGACACATGCTTTTGAATCAAACCCATCTGACAAAGAGAAATACTACTTGAACGTGGCTTATCCATACCCCAGTGGAGCGATGCACGTTGGGCATGGGAGAACGTATATTGTACCTGATGTTATTGCACGTTTTTGGCGAATGCGTGGTCGACAGGTTCTGTACCCAATGGCTTTCCATGTGACCGGAGCACCAGTAATTGGAATCTCGAAAAGGATTGGGCGGAAAGACGAGAAAACGATCAAGCTGTACAAAGACCTTTACAAAGTACCACCTGCTGTGCTTGAAAAATTTACCGACCCATTAACAATTGTCAAACACTTTTCAGATGAGTACCAACGTGTTATGACAAGTTGTGGCCTTTCCATTGACTGGCGTCGTAGGTTTACGACAGTAGATCCAACATATTCAAAATTTATTGAATGGCAATGGAAGCACCTGTATGATGTTGGATATGTGATTAAAGGAGCCCACCCTGTCAGATATTGCACATTTGATGATAATCCCGTTGGAGACCATGATCTTCTTGAAGGTGACAAAGCTGAAGTAATAAAATTCACACTCGTCATGTTCAAATTTGAAGATGCTGTTATTCCAACAGCTACGCTAAGGCCTGAAACTATCCATGGTGTCACTAATCTGTGGGTTAACCCAAAAACCACATATACCCGGTCACTTGTCGACGGAGAACCGTGGATAATTAGCAGAGAAGCGGCTGAGAAACTCCAACTCCAAGATCATACGGTTATAATTGAAAAAGATATTCCGGGCATTGATTTGGTTGATAAAAAAGTCTCCCATCCACTTTGCGGTGAGATTTCAATTCTTCCTGCGGATTTTGTCGACCCCGACATGGCAACAGGAATGGTAATGAGCGTCCCTGCTCATGCACCATTTGACTATATTGCGCTTCGCGATCTCCAGCAGCAAGGTAAATATAGAAATATCAAACCAATTCCGCTACTCCGTGTTGAGGGATACGGCGAAATCCCCGCTAAAGATACAGTAGAAAAGGCAGGTATCACCAACCAGCTCGACCCTCGAGTGGAACAACTCACACAGGAAATCTATTCTGCGGAATTTTCAAAAGGAAAGCTTTTCGAAAAGTTTGGTGGAAAGCCAGTCCGCATTGCACGTGAGGATGTAGCGCAAGAGATGATAAAAAAGTACGGGTCTGCAATAATGTATGAATTTGATACCCGTCCGGTTGTCTGTCGTTGCGGAAACCGTGTAAAGGTAAAAATTCTTCACGACCAGTGGTTCCTGAAGTATAGCGACCCAGAATGGAAAAAACAGGTCTCCAATCAACTGAAGGATATGGCTCTTGTTCCACCCGAAGTGCGTATTGAATTTGACCGAACAGTTGACTGGCTCAAGGATTGGGCATGCACACGGCGAGTAGGATTAGGAACACGGTTTCCATGGGATAAAACCCAGTTGATCGAACCCTTGTCTGATTCGACAATTTATATGGCATATTACACCATCGCAAACAAGATCCGAGAAATATCTCCAGAAAAACTCACTCCGGAAGTATTTGATTATATTTTCCTCGGAAAAGAGTCATCCAATCTTCCGGAAAAAAAGAAACTCGATGCGATGAGACAAGAATTCATTTACTGGTACCCTTACAACTTCCGGTTTTCAGCAAAAGACCTAATCTCCAATCATCTAACCTTCCAAATCTTTCACCACGTTGCGATTTTTCCCAAACAATATCTTCCTCAAGGAATGGTCGTTTTCGGAATGGGGCTTTTAAATGGCGCCAAAATGTCCTCATCAAAGGGTAATGTCTTTTTACTGGAAGATGCCGTCAAAGAGTTTGGTGCAGATACTGTCAGAATGTTTCTTATGGGTAGTGCTGAACCATGGCAGGATTTTGATTGGCGTAACGAACTCGTTTTATCTACAAAAAAGCAAATCGAACGGTTCTACAACTCTATCCGTGAAATGAAAGATGTGGGCGGAGAGCCGAGGGATATCGATACTTGGCTGATAAGTCGCCTTCAAGAACATGTCGAACGCACGACTGTGGCTCTTGATAACTTCCAAACGAGGCAAGCACTTCAAGAGGCATACATCGGAATTGACAATGATTTGAAATGGTACCGGCGACGTCTCACAGAAAATAGTGAGGGGAGCCGGGCATTATTTTCACTCTGTTCTACATGGGTTCGTTTACTTGCTCCTTTCATTCCCTTTACGTCCGAGAAACTCTGGCAAGATCTTAATGAGCAAGGACTTGTATCGTTTGCCGATTGGCCAATCACCGATCAAAAACTAATTAACCATCGGATCGAACTTGCCGAAGAACTACTTCAGCGCACTGTTGAAGATATAGAATCTATCAAAAAATTGATCCAAATTATACCAAAATCAATCATTATTTCCTTGGCTCCTGAATGGAAACATGAAGTTTTTACAACAATTGCTCGTGCACCAGATAAAAACCTCGCCATCCGCGAAATTATGAAAAATGACACAATGCGCAAACGCGGTAAAGAAGTTACAGATGCAGCAAAACAATGTACGAACTTGATTCACCGCCTACCTCCACAGATAGTGGACCTGATCGCGACTGAAGGCGTTAATGAACGTGCCATCTTTGAGCAAGCGAAAGATTTCCTTGAAAAAGAGTTTGGAGTTCCATTTCACATTACTGATTCGGAAGGAAGTTCCCACACAAAAGCGGTAACGGCGTTACCGTTCAAGCCGGCGATTATCATTGAATAATTTTTTTTCTTAAAAAGAGAAATTTATGAGATCATCAAAAAATTAATTTTTCCTGCGTATACCAACAGCAATAACAAATAATCCTAGTGCCCCGATGATTACTACCGGTTCTACACCAAGACCAAGACCGAGGAATCCGTTAGATTGACCCGAAACCGCACTTCCTCCTGATGAGACCATAACTGTCCAAATGCTGAACCGATTTGTGGTTGTTGATAAGATCATTGCACCTTTATCTACATCCGTTTTAAGCAATGTCCATTTACCATCTGATTCGTCGTATCTTGACAGCACAAGCTTTGATGCATCGCCACCTGCTGCATCAAGGTCAGCGCTTGAATATTTTACTTGAACTTTAGCTTCTTTTGATAGGAGTCCTGACAGGCCATCAACTTGGAAACATGTACTCCCCAATTTTGCACTTTCGGGTGCAGCAGGTAATTGATCCTTTGTGATAGGTTTAAGGGCAACATTAACATTTGACAAAACCGCACCGGCAGGGAAATTTATAGTGAACCTCCCATCCGATGATGAAAGGATAGACGGTTTGTTAGGTGTTAGTGTAATGTCAACCTCTTGAGAGGGGGCTACATAACTACTTTTAATTTCTAAAGAGGTAGTTTTTGTATCAAGAATGGTTCCATCTTGAAGACTCACCTTTGATGCCACCGTATATGTTCCCGGCGGGAGTGCTTTTTCAAGAATTACCTTATAATTAACCGTATACGAAGGGATCACAGCAACGGGAATAGGACCTTTAGAAACAACAGCGATCTCTTTTCCTCCAGAACCTGTAACTCGGACTTCGTTTAATGTATTATAGTAGTGAACATTTCCAGTATTCTTGAACGTAGTTGTAATGAGTATTGGTTGACCTGGATCAATTGCCCCTATATTAAGGTCAGTAATCGACCCAGTTTGAGTGACCCCAGGACCCGCAAGAGTAAGCATTATTGGAACGTTATATGCAGTGACAAAACCTGTTGATCCGCCACTTGCAAATGGGCTACTGCTAACATAAATAATCGCATACCGTCCCCCAGAACCAATATTTTTCGGTACAGTAATAGTTGCAGTAACAACTTTTTTATCACCTGGTGTTAATTGAAAATTATTTGAATCAAGTGTAATGAAAGTTCTAGCTGAGTAGGGACTTGTATCGTCTTTTGGATCAAGGGCAATGTAACCTGAATCTATTGCTTGTCCAAACCCCATTACATCTACAGTAACACCCATAGGAGGATCGGTTGTCAAAGTTTCGATGGTCATCGTATGAATAACGGTATCACCAGGTGAGACAGTATTCATATATTTTGATCCAATTACAGTGAGACCGGCGGATACTGGTAGAGAGAGAGATAGTATAAAAACAAATAAACCGATTACAACAAGTTTTTGCTGACAAATACTATGTAATGACTTCATATAATAATTGCCTCCTATATTATACTAAAATCTCCTTATATTAAATATATATACTGATGGAATTTTTTTTCAGGGCTCTTTAAATTAAATTTAAGAAGACGTTCCAGTGAATTTTATTACCACACGTAACGCATAAGGAGATACCACTTGAGGATCCCCACCAATAACGGTTTGTTTGAAAAATATAGGATTACTCATATTGATTACTGCCGTGCCACCACTGGCTATTTGTTGTGGAGTGCCTGTCAAGCCTATATACGGTCCTGTGAAACCAGTACCGGAAACATTAACGCTTCTTGTTAGATACGGACTAACATAGTTCGTAGCAGCACTCCAATTCGTCATAGATCCGACACTTAAAGGGTTTGCAAGTTTATAAGCAAGTGCAGTATCGTTATCCTGTACCGATAATTGCCAACTACCCGTAGTATTTACGATACAAAATAGAGAAGTATCGTTATAATTATCACCTAAGTGCATCGCTCCCATCGAAGTATTTCCAACAGATATTGTAATAGTTCCAGCTTGAACGGGTACATTTAATAAAGCAAAGACAAGAAAACCCATAAAAATCAGTTTTCTCAAATAAATTCGTTTTAGAAACTTCATGAAAGAACTACTTCCGACCCTTTATTAGAAATTTCCTTGTCTTAAATATATATGTTGATAGATAAGTTTCAAGAGTCTTGGAAAAAATTAATTTGAGGACCCCGTGAATTTTATCACTACACGTAGAGTATAAGGAGCTACCACTTGAGGATCCCCACCAACAACAGTTTGTTTAATAACAACCGGTACCAAGACTCTAAATCC